>Ga0265314_10000007_pt1 | contig 491737 bp, 402 predicted proteins | sample 4126metaG_FD_203106 | JGI IMG/M metagenome (GOLD analysis project Ga0265314, IMG submission 203106) | Rhizosphere microbial communities from Carex aquatilis grown in University of Washington, Seatle, WA, United States - 4-1-26 metaG | ecosystem: Host-associated > Plants > Roots > Rhizosphere... | reverse complement strand
GAGGACTCCGCACCCGCTGGGAGCGCAAAGCTGAACGCTACGGTGCCCTCGTCGAACTCGCCTGCGCCATCATCATCTTTCAAGCCGTCGCGCGAGAGACCAACAGGTCATGACGGCTCGCTCTAAGCCACCGGGTTGGTAGAAGCGGGCGGCGCTGCCCGTGCCATCGTCGCTTCCGGCCTGAAACGCCGAGCCGGCAAGCGTGCTCACCTCGCCAGCGGGCGTGATCTTCCGGATCGTGAAGTCGTCCCTGTCGGCCACGAAGACGTTGCCCGCCCCGTCCACCGCGACGTCGGAGGGAAAGTCAAAACCGGCGGACCACGTTCCATCCGCGTGCCCGGCATAGCCGACTGTGCCGGCAAAGGTGCTCACCGCGCCGGTAGCCGTGATCTTCCGGATGGTGTTGTTGACACTATCGGCGATGTAGAGGTTGCCCGCATTGTCCACAGCCACTCCCCTCGGAGTGTTAAAGCGGGCCGCATCTCCCGTGCCGTCGGTGCTCCCTGGCAGGCCTGCTGACCCGGCAAGCGTGCTCACCTCGCCAGCGGGTGTGATCTTGCGGATGGTGTGGTTGCCGCTATCGGCGACGAACAGGTTGCCTGAGCTGTCCACCGTCGCATGGATAGGCGAGTCGAAGCGAGCGGTGGCCCCGGCCCCATCCGCGCTGCCCAACAAGCGCATGGTTCCTGCCAGCGTAGTCACCACGCCGTCCGCCGTGATCTTCCGAATGGCGTTGTTACCGCTGTCGGCGACCAACACGTTGCCGGCGCCGTCTACGGCAACGCTCGCGGGCTGGCGGAAGCGAGCCGAGGCTCCAGGGCCGTCCACGCAGCCATCCAACCCCGGTGACCCGGCCAGCGTTGTCACCTCGCCAGCGGGAGTGATCTTCCGGATCGTCTGATTGCCAGTATCCGCCACGAAGACGTCGCCCGCCCCGTCCACCGCCAGCCCTTGCGGGCCCTTGAAGCGGGCGGCGGCCCCGGTACCGTCCGCGCTTCCCGACTCGCCCACCGTCCCGGCAAGGGTGCCCACCACGCCCGCGGGCGAGATCTTTTGAATGACATTGCCTACAGCATCAGCCACGAAGAGGTTGCCCGCACCATCTACCGCCACACCTTGGGCAAAGATGAAGCTGATCGTGGCTCCCTTGCTGTCCGCGAGCGTGGTTACCACCCCGGCAGGAGTGATCTTCCGGATCGTGTCGTTGTCCACGACAAAGAGGTTGCCCGCACCGTCTACCGCCAGCGCGACGGTAGAATTGAAGCTAGCAGAAGCCCCGGTGCCATCAACGCTGTTGAACCCGCCGGCTGTCCCGGCCAGGGTGCTCACCATTCCATCCCGGGTGATCTTTCTGACCGTGTTGTTATAATTGTCGGCCACGAAGACGTTGCCCGTCCCATCCACGGCTACACCAGACGGCAGGCTGAAGCTAGCCGAGGTTCCAGGGCCATCCGCGCTTCCTGGCCAACCCGCCGATCCGGCCAGCGTGCTCACCTTGCCCGCGGGCGTAATCTTCCTGATGGTGCGGTTGTAGGCATCGGCGACCAAGACGTTGCCCGCCCCATCCACTGCCACCCCGAGAGGAGAGTTGAAAAGAGCGGCGCTGCCCGAGCCGTCCACGCTTCCCACCCCGGACGGGACCCCGGCAAAGACCGCCAAGCCCGACGCCCTTGCGTCGACTTTTGTATCCGACTTGCACGAGACCATGGTGGCGAACGGAACCGCCAGCAGAAGAGCAAACCACGGTTTCATCAATAGAACCTCCCTTGCACAACGCGGAAGAGAAGACGCTAACACTTCCAGCGGCAGAGCTCAATCGCACGGCAGCGAGCGGACTCGAGCGCGGGGCCGGCCTGAGCTGATCGGCCTAAGATGCCTTCCAGTCAGCACGTTGGTGTAACAAAAGATTTGCAGACGATGAATGCTAATTTGATTGACGCACAGGGCGCTTTCCTGTTAAGCGTTTCGACGATCGAGAAGATGCGGTGAGGATATCGTCTTCGCCGAAAACCCAGCTGGAGTGGAGCGATGAAAACATCTCGCCTGTTTCTCCTGTTGCCTGCGTTCGCGATTCTCTCATTCACCGTCGGATGCCAGTCGGGCGCACCGCCCGCCGAACAAAGCTCGCCTGAATCGCTCGCTGCGAAGATCAAAGCGCAAACAGGTGTGGATGGTGGCGTCGGTGCTTCGATTGAAGGTGAAGGTATCGACCTCGGCGTCTCCCCATCGCCGACCATCACATACACGGCAACAGCCACGCAAACTTCGACCAGCACAAGCACCGCGACTGGCACGGTGACGGCGACACTCACGCAGACGACGACCAATACCATAACCAACACGAGCACGTCGGTTCATACGCTCACCCAAACGACGACGGTCACCATTACCGGAACCAACACGACCTCGACGACCGGAACACAGACCGCGACTGCCACCGCGACGGCAACGGCCACACAAAGCTACACCTCTACCGGCACCTCAACGGCGACGCATACGCAGACCGCGACCCAAACCGCCACAGTGACTCAGACCCATACCGCGACCCAGACGGTGACCGGTACCCGACCGCGACACGGACCACGACCACCACGTCGACCTCCACCGGGACGCAGACCCTGACGAGCGTCCAGACCTACACCCAGACCTATACGCTGACTGGAACCCTGACCAACACCAACACCGCCACTCTGTACTACGGCACCTGGGCACACTCGCTCGGAAATACCGCGACCGTCACCACCACGGCGTACGTCCAAGGCACCGCATCCAAGACGGTCACCGGCACTGTGACTGGCAGCCTCAACGGGACGGCTACCAAGACCGTCACCGCGAGCCTGACGTCCATTGGGTCAAGTACCGGCACCACGACACTAACGGCGTCCGCCACGGTGACTACGACCTCGACCAACGCCGGCACCGGCTCGAAGACGGTGACCGCGACCCGCACGGTGACGAATACAGGCACCCAGTCCTGGACCTACCACCCGACTGCCACGGTCACCAACACCACCACCAGCACCACGACCAGCACGGTGACCAACACGAGCTCGGTCACCAACACGACGACCGTCACCAACACCACCACAACCACGCAAACGACCACGCCCACGACAACCACCACGGTCACAAATACGACCACGAGCACCAACACGAGGACCGTGACCAACACCAGCACGGTGACGAATACAATCACGGTGACCAACACCGGCACGGCGACGAATTCGCACACCTCGACAAATACGAGTACCTCCACCCAGGTTCAGACCGACAGCAGCACCGGCACTGCGACCAGTACGCGGACCTCCACCAGCACGAGCACGGGCGTGCTGACCAGTACGGTCACCCTCACTCAGACCGCCACGAACACGCTGACCGCGACCAACCCGTGCGTGGGCGAGTGGGGGTTCTGTGACAACTTCGAGACCGGCAACGGCACCGGGTGGAACGTGCGCCAGGGGGCGGCGCAGAACTTCAGCGTGGTACCGGATGGAAGCCGAGTTTACCGCCAGGGCGACGCCACCGCATCGCAGCTCTACATTTCGCAAGCCCAACTCAACATGGCCTGGGTCGACTTGACCGTCGAGGCCAACATCAAGCCGCTCGCCTTCTCCTCGCCGAGCGCCTCTGTGTCGCTGTGGGGGCGCTACGACGCCACCTGGAACGCGGACTGCGGCTACTACATGGCCTTGCGCGGGGACGGCAACGTCGTGCTCGGCAAGCGCGTGGTTGGCGTGGACAGCATTCTCGGAAGTCCCGTGGCGGTGCCGGGCGGTATCAGCGCCGGCACCTGGTACGACCTCCAGCTGGATATCCAAGGTACGACGCTCATTGCCTCCGTCAACGGAGAGCAGCTTTTCGCCCAGACGGACAGCTCATGCAGCAGCGGGCTGGTGGGCGTGGGCAGTCTGGGTGCCTCCTTCGAGGCCGACGACGTTCGTGTAGCCGCGGCAGCCAACACCTGCGTCCAAGGTTGGGAGAACACCCAGTGTGGCGCCTTCTGCACCTACGAAGCCACCGTGCAAAGTGACCGCGCCGGCTGCGGCGCCTACCTGGATTGCTACGCAGCCCACGGCTGCAGCCCCGAAACCTGTGGCGGTCAAGACGACGTGTGCGGCGTGAACCAGCCCGGCCTCAACACCTGGGGAACCGCCAGCAAAGAGGTAGCCGATCAAGTCTACAAGTGCCTGGGATGCGCGGGCTCGATCGATTGCGCCAATCCCAAGTACTACAACGGAACCGTGTGCGCAGACGGCGACGCCTGCACCTTTGGCGATACCTGCCAGAACGGGGTCTGCGTTCCCGACCCCAACCGTACCATGAAGTGCAACGAGAGCGACCAGTGCCACGGCGTGGGAACGTGCGACGCGACGACGGGCATCTGCGACAACCCGACCAAGGACGACGGCGCAAGTTGCGACGATGGGAACGCATGCACGACGGATGACATCTGCGAAAGTGGCGTATGCAAGGGCAATGGTCCCAGCACGTGCACAGATACCAGCACCAGCACAACCACCGCTACCGGCACCGAGACGACGACTTCGACCGACACCAGCACCGACACCACCACGGCGACCGGCACGTCGACAGGCACCAGCACCAGTACCGGTATCGGCACGGGTGAGGCGCCCGACCCGACCGCAGGGCTCTCGGCGTTCCCCGGCACACTAAACGGCGAGTTGTCGATCGGTCCGACCGGAGCCGCCATGTACAAGGTCCCGATCGCGCTGCCGCCTGGCATTGCCGGAATGGTGCCGAATCTGGCTCTCGTCTATTCGAGCCAGGGCGCCAACGGGATCGCGGGGCAGGGCTGGGACATCACCGGGCTGTCGATGATCCACCGCTGCCCGAAGACTCGCGCCGAAGACGGCTACGCCAGGCCGGTGACGTTGAGCGACCCGCTGGTTGGCGATGGCGCCGATGGCATTTGCCTCGATGGCAAACGCCTCTTCGACCGCGGGGCGAAAGCAGACGGAACGGGGGAGCGTTACGAGCCCGAAATCACCGACTTCAGTGACATCACCCTGTCCGCCGATGGATCGATGTTCACCGTGGTCACGAAGGCCGGCGAGACGAGGTACTACGGCATGGATGACACGGCGCGGGTGCGTGTGCCGAGCAGCTCGCCGGCCGGTAGCAATACAACCGGGGTGTGGCTGCTCCAGAAGGTAGTAGACGTCTGGGGCAACTACTACGAGCTTCATTACAACAATGACCAGAAAGACTTCGCTACCAGTGGCATCACCGTGTCTCAAATCGCGTACACGGGCCGTCTCGCCGGATCCGCCAGCGACGACCAAGCTGCCGCGGTGCCGACATTCCAGAACGTCAAGTTTGGCTACGAGCCCCGCCCCGACGTCCGCACCGGCCGACTGCGCTCGGCGACCCTACCGCGGAAGCTGAGGCTCGCGAGGATCATCACGGACATCGGCGTCTACAAGCTCGACTACGGGACGCCGGCGGCCACGCCTACGGTGGACGACAAGATGCTTCCCAGCCGATTGCAGTCGATCACCTACTGCCCCGACACCGGCGACTGTGCCTTGCCGCTGAAGTTCGACTGGGATGGCGGCGGCTATGGATGGCAGGAAATGCCGGGATTCAACCTGCCTGATACCCTTTCTCCGGGCACGTGGTTTATGGATGTGAATGGCGACGGCCGGCTGGATGTCGTATCGTCGCAGCCCGACAGCTATTCGTGGGTATGGCGAAACACCGGCACATCCTTCGTAAAGGCACCGACGCTTTGGAGCCTGCCGTCGACGATCTGGACGTTCCCGAACGATGCCTCGCCAGGTAACACCGCGTTCGCGGATCTGGACGGGGATGGGCTACTGGACGGAATGCACATCAATGCCGACGGAGCAGAGTGTCCCCCGGGCATCCCCACCTGTGTTACTGACAGTGGGCCGTCAATTTGGTTGAATCGAATCAGGACCCAGGGCAAGTGGGTTTCCTTTCTTTTTCCCCGCTCGTCTTCCTTCAATTGGGTAACGCACGCATTCATCGCCGATAGCAATGGCCCGCGCGATGCCTCGCTGGTCGATATGAACGGAGACGGGCTAGCCGACATTGTTTGGATGCCCCGCGGTTCCGGCAACTCGATGAAGGTTCTCATCAACACCGGTTTTGACGAACCTCGGGATACTGCAAATCTCTGGCGAGACGACTCAGACAAGTACGGCGGTATCACACCCATTGGTGACTACGAGCTACGCGACGTGAACCGTGATGGCCTTCCCGACCTGGTCGGCAAGCGCTTAACCTCGGGGGATGGCATAACCTACCTGAATGCCGGCAAGGTCGTTTCCGGGCAACCCACTGTGTGGGTCAGATTCGACATGACATCCGCCATCGACAATCTGCCGCCCAACATGGTGGCCACGGCTGATTTCGACGGCGATGGGTTCCTTGATGTGATCGCATATGGATGCAAATCGACCCTGTTTAATGGTAGCCCCGTCGTCCCGTATTGTGAGGGAGCAAGTCCCAGTCTCAACTACCCTGCGAACATCCCCTGGACCGAAACCATCTCGCTCTCGACCGGCATAGAATACGCTGCGGTGCCGAGCAGTGACCCTCGAATGGCCGTTCTCCAGGGATTCACGCCGCCGCGCAGTGAGTCCGGCCACACCGGGCTCAACCTCGAGTACTATGCCTTCATTCCGGTCGACCTTAACGCTGACGGCCTTGCAGATCTCGTCCAGCGCCAAATGAAATGGTACGAGGTTCCCGACGATAAGCCCGGACGTCTCCTCCTCAACACGGGAACGACCTTCATCGACCTTGACGGGAAGACCTCGTGGGAGGATCCGCCGGGCCCTGCCCCAGCGGTTCCGCGCGTGCCCCTGCAGAATCGCGCGCCGGATTCGGGCGACGCCAACACCACGTTTATCGACCTCGACGGCGACGGTGTGACCGATCTCGCGAGTAGAACGACGGCGTGGAGGAATACCTTCCGGCCGCCGGTGATAACGGGCTTCCCGAACGGCGTTGCAAGGAAGACGGTTCCGACCTACAAGGTGATCACCACGGCCGACGCGCAAAGCGACACCGCCCGCCCCGGTCATCCCACGTACCACGACTCCACGTCCGATCAGCAATCGCTGCCGCTTGCCTCCGGCACAGCGTTCCTGACAACCCCGCTGCGGGTGGTCTCTTCGCTGGCCGCGGACGACGGCATCGGCGGGACAGCGACCACCGATTACGAGTACCGCGATCTGCGCGCCAGCCCGTCTGGTCGCGGGCCGCAGGGCTTCAGCAGCATCATCGTGACCGGGCCGGAGGATCGGATCCAGGGCACCCGGATCGAGACCAAAACGCAGTACGTACAGCCCTTCCCCTATACCGGATTGCCGTCGAAGGTAATGCGCTATCTCGTGAATTCGTCGAGCGGAAACGAGCTTGCATTGATCTCCGTGACCACGACCGACTATTGCGACGCGGTGCCAGGAACAGGCGCAAGCTGTACGAGCCAGACCACGGGAGACGATCCGTCCGCGAGCACGGGCAGGACGCGCTTCGTGCGCCCCACGGACGTCAATGAGACGACCTACCTAATTTCCTCGGCCTCCCTGGCGAACAGTGGCCAAGGCGGAAGCCCGGCCGCACCGATCCAAATCGGCAGCACGTTCGTGCACGACAAGCAAGGAAACCCGCTCACCACCACGGTGACGACAGAGGCGGGCGAAGAAGTAGACCAGAAGACGATCGTGAACGTCTACGGAGAGCCCGATAGCACAGAGCAGCGGCTCGGGAAGGTGACACGTTCGACGGTAACGACCCAGCGGTTGTATCCCCAAGACTGCCTCTCCACGCCGATCACGCACATCACGAGCTTCGAGTACGGGCAGGTGAACCAGTTTGAGTCGCCCGTGGGTGGGGGAGACATGGTAGGAACACTCGGGTTGCTCAAGACCATCATCGAGCCGGGCGCCGGGGCGCCCATCGAGTTGCACACCGCCTACGCATACGACCGGTTCGGAAACGTGGTCAAGACAACAAGCTGCGCGAGCGATTTCGGGACCTGTGGTGATCCAGGTGCGACGGGATCGAGCGATCTGCCCTATCGGATCACCCAGGTCAGCTACGATCCGGCGGATTTTGCGCTTCCGGCCGGCACGGGACTCTTCCGTAACCTGTCCTATGGAGCGGGTCGCTATCCGGTCAAGACGACGAACGCCGCGGGCCACGTCGAGCTGACAGCCTACGACTGGAGATTCGGCAAGCTGTTGCAGCAGACCGGACCGAACGGCATCAGCACGTGCAAGCTGTACGATGGTCTTGGTCGCCAGACTCTCGAGATCGGTCGCTGCGGTTCGACGGAGCAGCTCACGACCAATATCCAGCGGTTGTCGTCTACTGGCACGGTGATTGCCACGACGCCGCCCACCGGAAGCCCCACCTGGACGTATACCGACGTGTTCGGGAGGACTACGATGACGTTGACGCGTGCGTTCGACGTCCAGTACGTGAAGACACTGACGTGGTACGACAGCCTTGGCCGGGTGTCTCGGACGACGCGTCCGTTCCTAGGGTCGGCGGTCCAGCTTCCCGAAGCTGCGGCGCGCTTTACGAACACGTATTACGACTCTCTTGGCCGTGTGACGTCCGTATCCACGGATCTTGGCGTGCTCGACGGCACGGCGACGAGTCCTCACGCACAGTCCACGACGATAACGACGACGTATGACGGACCCATCATCACGACGACACGTACTGTGAACGGCGAGACGCGCACGCGGTCCGAGACCAAGAATGCCCTCGGGAAGCTTGCGTCGGTTACCGACGCGAACGGCGTCACTCTGTCGTTCTCGTATGATGCCGACGGAAACCTGGCGTACACGGCGGCGCCGGCAGACGTGTGTGACTCGAATGCCGACACCAGCAAGGCCGTGCACATCAAGTACGACGCTCGCGGCCGCAAGCAGGTGACCCACGATCCGGACCTAGGCGACTGGGGCTATTCGTACAACAGCTTCGGCGATTTGGTGGGTCAGACCGACGGCAAGGCCGGGCAAAGCTACATGACGTACGATATATTGGGGCGCATGGTCCAGCGCGACGACGGCAGCGGAACCGCGCGGTGGATCTACGACGCGGCCCCGAACGGGATAGGAAAGCTCGCGGCGATGGTGAGCCCGAGCGACACGCGACTCGCGGGCGCGTGCCAACTTGAATTTGCGCCGGCGCCGGGGGATGGCGAGAAACAGGCTGGGCGATCGTTCCACTACACGGCCTTCGGCGATGTGGACGAGGTAACCGACTGCGCGGACGGCAGCACGTTCCTGACAACGTACGGCTACGATCGCTTCGGCCGAGTCAATCTCTTGCGCTATCCTGAGGTCAAAGGCAATCGCCTCGCGGTGAGCTACGTGTACACGAAGGCCGGATACCTGGAGCACGTTGCGGACCAAGCCACCGGCAAGGTGCTGTGGAAAGCGACCGCCATGAACGCGGTTGGACAGGTGACGGACGAGGTGCTCGGGAACGGAGTGGAGACCGCGTCGGTGCGGAACGATGCTATGGGGTGGCTGCTCAGCAGGACCAGCACCGTACACGCCGACGCCGACACCGTCATCCAGCAGTGGGGGTTCGGGTTCGACGAGGCGGGAAACCTACGGGCTCGCCAGCGCAAGGACGACGGGAGCGGTGTGGCCGCGAGCGAGGCTTTCGACTATGACCCGCTCGACCGCATAACTGGCGCCACGGTGCAGGTCCCGGCGCAAGGCTACGACCCGGAGAGTTACACATACGATGCACTTGGGAACCTGCAAACCAAAGCAGGCAAGCGTTACAAGTACGGGACTGGGTGCCTGGCGGGAACGCGCGATGCGGGGCCCCATGCTGTCTGTCAGATAGACGACGGCCCCACATACAGTTACGACGCGAACGGGAATCTGACGAGCGTAGGTGACCGCACGGTGGAGTGGAACGCGGGTAACAAGGCGACGCGGCTGACCAGCGGAACCGGGGACGGAACCAAGACAGCGGACTTCATCTACGGCGCGGACGGGTTGCGGGTGGTACAGGCGGTCGGCACGGGAGACGGGGCGCTCGGAAGCTCGAGCAACAGCACGCTGGCGCGCACGGTGTACGTGGGGCTCGGGGCCACGGGCAAGAGCGTGTACGAGCGGACCACGCGCGGCACGACCATCGAGCACTCGCACTTCATCTATGCGGGCGCAGCCCACGGAGGGAGCGCCTTCGCCATCCAGGTGGTGACCGAGGATGATTCGTCATCGTCGACGACACCCAGGACCGAGTACCACCATTTCGACCACCTCGGCTCCGTGACGGCGGTCAGCGACGAAAGTGGCCACGTCACGAGCGCCCCTGGGGGCGGCTCCGGCGCCAGCATGATCGGCTACGACCCGTGGGGCGCGATCCGCAGTCCCAGCGGCCAGACCGCCGACCCACCGACGTACGCCTCGCCCGCAGGGAACCGGGGCTTCACCGACCAGGAGGCGATCCCAAGCCTGGGGCTCGTGAACATGAACGGGCGCATCTACGACCCCACCGTCGGCCGTTTCCTTTCGCCCGACCCGAACGTCCAGTTCGCGTCAGATCTGCAGAGCTACAACCGCTACAGCTACGCCACGGACAACCCCCTTCGGTACACGGATCCGACCGGGTATTACGAGCGGCCGCTCGGTTTTTGGCAAACTGATACTGGCCAGTTAACACGCCTGGGAATAATGGTGGCAGAGATCGCTGGTACCGTCGTTGCCAGCTACTACGGCGGACCCGCTGGTTACTGGTGCGCCACGGTGTCGAACACGATCATCAATTCCGCCGTGGCGCTCTCGTCGGGTGCCTCGTGGGGCGAGACCATCTCTATGGGGATGTTTAGTATCGCGTTGGCCTACGTAGGTGGTGAATTCGCCCAGGGCATCGCCGGCGACGTCACCGCTGCCTACGGCAGCGCCGCTGGCGGTGCAATCGTTGGAGGTGCGGTCGCTGGTGGCGTGATGGCGGCCTATTCGACGGCCATATACGGCGGCAACCTCGGCGAAAATATTCTGATGGGCGCTGCTGAGGGCGCTTTCTTTGCGGCGGTGTCGGTGGCACTGAGCGGCTCGAACCCTGTTGACCAGGCAACACAGCAGGACGGCGGATGCGGGGAGCAACAGTTCAAGATTAGGGAGAACGGCGCCGCCAGCCTTGTAGATCCCGTGCCCGATCCTGAAACGGGTCAGGTGAGCAGCGATGAACCTCTTGCAGACCCTCGTGTGCGGAGAGTGTTAAGGCAGGCTTACGCAGACTCCAATCCAGGTGAGGGAGACTTCTACGACCCCAGCCGGAAGGAGCAAGGTGGTTACATTATTCGACGAAGTAGTGCAATTGGTCGGTTCCTTTTTGGCGAGTACAAGGTTCAGGCGTGGACGCCTGTGGGACCTGACTACATCTATCCCGATCTGCCGCCCGACAACGAAGATGTGGTTTGCTCGTACCACACTCACCCGAACAACGGTGCAGGGTACGAACATAGCGCTAGCCAAGCGGACTGGACTGAATGGGGGCATGATTCGACTCCCCACTACATTGTTTCTGGAAGTGGCGTTTATCGAATAGGCAGCGACAGCCAGGTGTACCTCGGTCCGATGTCCATATTGGCAAAGTGAACAGGAGCGAGACGATGAATACAATTGGGTCTGCTGTTCTCTTCTTGGTCCTGTCTGGTTGCAACCAACAAGGTCAGACAGGAAGGGCAGAGTTGACGACAAGTAGCCCGAGTCTGAGAGCAAGATCCCCTCAGGCGCGCGAGGTGCCCGACGATATGAAGGACAAACTGACTAAGCAAGCGATTGCGGTTGCCCAAGAGAATGGTCGCTCTGTCGAGGGGCTGGACATCACTGTTTCCGAGGGGCGTGAATCCTGGCAGGTTTGGTTCACGCCTCGGGACAGAAAACGAGAAGGTGGATCTGGATTTGTCGTCAAGATCTACAAGGACGGCAAAACGCCGCCTCAGCTGCTCAAGGGCCAGTAGTGGCCGCCCGACATCACCCCAGCACGGCGGCCAATACCTGGCGCAGGCTGCTCTGATCGTCAGGGTGAAGCTGGCCGAGCTGGCGGATGACCAGATTGGCGTCGATGGTGGTGAGCAGAGGCTTGATAACGGACGGCTTGAGCAGGCCAGCCGCTTGCCAGTGCACGACGATGGCCTCGCCCACGGTGGGGGCTGGGTGGATCTGGCTTGTGATGGCCATCAAGATGAGGTCGGGCCGCGCGCGGTGATATGACTCGGAGCTGACGACGACCGCGGGGCGCTTCTTGGTGGCGGTTTGGTCGGTGAAGGGGAATGGAACGACGATGATGTCTCCAAAGCTGTGGGGCATGGTGCTATCGGCTTTCAGATGTCGTTGTAGACGTCGTCTTCAGGATTGTCCCAGACCTTGGCGAAGGCGGGCACGGCCGCTGCGGTAGCGGCGTGTGCCAGCTCGCGATCGGTGTCTCGCGAGGCAAGGAAGTCGACGAAGTCCTCGACCTCGGATACGCGGGCCGGCGGAAGGCGGTCGATCTTTTGGAAGAGCAAGTCACGTGCGGTAGAAGGCATAGCGATCTCCTGATTTTTATGATGTCCGAGAATGAATCAATCCACAAGATCCCCACCGAGTGGTACTATGGAACGAATGGCGGCTTGCAACACGCGGATCACCGACAGGGTGAGCTTCTTCAACTCTGGCCGCCGCTCGCTAACGGACTGATCCTCCGGTCGTCGTTGGCCGACAGCGGAGTGATCGATTTCAGCTTGGTTTGCTTGACTCGCAAGGAGGCATGGCCCAATGGATGCAAGACATCTCTGTTTGGGAACCGCAGTACTGCTTGCTCTAAGCGCCTGCTCAGGCACGAATGGCTCCGGCGATGGGGGGGCGCTCGGCGGCAAAGTCGGCAACGGCGGCACGGTAGTCGGTGGATCAGGCGGCGGTACGCCGGGCACCGCTGGAATCACCGGCACTGGCGGATCGGGCAACGGTACCACAAGCACCACCACGCTTGCGACAGCGCAGGGCAATGTCGGCGAGCTTGCTGTCGACCGCGCGAGTATCTACTGGCTGAATGATACGGACGTGAGGAAGATGCCGATAAATGGAGGCACCCCCACGACGCTCGCCACGGGACAGGACGTTCCCGCGCACCTTGTCATGGATTCCAAGAACGTCTACTGGGTGAACCTGAACGCAGGGACGGTGATGATGGTGCCTATCGACGGTGGTACGCCCACGACGCTCGCCACGGGACAGGTCTACCCGGTATACATCGCGGTGAATGCCAGGGGCGTCTACTGGGAGAGCAACGGCGATGCCGTGATGACCGTACCCCTAGGTGGCGGCACTCCGACAGCCCTCGTTTCCGGAGGCACGGTGAACAACATCGCTGTCAATGCAACCACCGTGTACTGGACGGGAGGAGACAAAGTGCAAAGCGTGCCCATTGGCGGAGGCACGCCCACCGTAGTTGCATCGGGGCAGTGGCAGTCCATCGACGTCGCCGTCGACGCCGCGAACGTGTACTGGTCGACCGTCAATCGCGCCACCAACACTGGCACCGTGATGAAGGTGCCCATCGGGGGTGGCTCACCCACTACTCTAGCCTCCACTGACCGACAACCCTATTACCTTGCCGTGGATGCGACCGACGTCTACTGGCTAGTAGGGAGTGACGGGGTCATGAGGGTACCCATCCCGGGTGGCGCTGTCACAACTGTGGTGTCGCCTGACATCCCCACAATGGCCTTCGCTGTGGACGCCACCAGCATCTATGTGGCGGACTCCTCTGGCGCGATACTGAAGCTCACACCAAAGTAGTGCAAGTACGGAGATCCCTCGAAGGCTTTGATGTTGGCAGCTCGGCGGTCGCCCGGCCACGGCCACGTCTACGACCTTCAGGAGCTATCGCGGGATTGCGGATGAACGCCCGGCCTTGCCGAGCTGCAAGCACAGATCGAGCAGATCGGACGTCTCCTTGAGCCGGGCCGCAACCGCTTCACCGCTGAGGTCCACTTTCGCGTCCAGTCGGAGCTCGGCGTGCAAGGAGCCCGTACGCAGGCTGGCCTCGCGCAACCGCGCCTCGATGGCCGCCGACGACATGTCGACGCTCACCGGTCGACCTCACGCAAAATTTGGATGTCGGCCAGATCTTGTGGCCTTGCGGCGAGCGCCTTCATGGCAATGAGCGACTCGCGCGATCACACCTGCGCGTGAATCTCTGTGAAGGGCAGGCGCACACGATTCGACCACGCAGATTGCAGGCTTCCTTCGGCCAGCATCAGGTCGACCGTCATCAGGCTTCCGTCGTGGTCGACCCTGTTCATCCGCCTCACCGTGGTGCCATCCTTGAATTCCATCGGCAACGCCTCCAGCGAGTAGCCGCAGGCACGAACGGCAGCGCGAGCATGGTCGAGCGCTCGCGGCAGCACGAGCAGGTCGATGTCCTTGGTGGCGCGCGGCGCCCCCCCACACGGCAACCGCAAGTCCCCCAGCCAGCGCATAGTCCACGCCCGCCCGGTCGAGGGCCGAAAGGACAGCACGAAGCTCGTCGAAGAGGTTCACGGGCCAATAGTAGCAACCGGCCCGAGAGTCGTCATCCGGCAGCGCGAACACGGCCAAGGACCTGCGGTGTGAGCGCCGTCGCTTCTCGACGAAGATCGGACCGCATTGCACGTAGACGCGTGGGGGCGACGGCCCTAGCATGGGTTCGGAAACAACGGCGAGGGAGCAGATGGACCCAAAATACGTTCGCAAGACGGTCGACAACCTGTTGGAGGATCTGAGGCGCGATCCTCGGATTGGAGGTAGGTCAGGGCTGATGGCGCGGTATGGCCGGCCGCTCGGGTTCAGCGTGGCCCTGGGCCTCGGCGGAATCGCAGGCTGCGCCGACGGCTCGAACGCTGAAAAGGATGCCGGTCGCGACAGCGTGCCGCTGTCGGCAGACGCGTATGGCGATGCTGCACCCGATTCCTGGCCTCTGGCGCGCGACACGTTGCCACCGTCGGCGGATATCTATCCAGTGAGTGAAGTGCCGATCATGGTCGAGGCAGGGCGCGATACCTTGCCGCGGCCGGTCGACGCCTACGGCCTTTCGTTAGGGCGGGATGTACCAGCCATGCCCGAAACGGGGCGCGACACCGTCGACGGCGTCGCGACGGCAATCGATGGCCCGCCGGGCAGCATCGACGGTATCGGGCTCTCCCCCGTTGATGGCACGGGCTCGGTCGACACTCGGGATGCGCTGTACCCGCTGGATTATCCGGTCGACATCTACGCAGGACCTCCGCCGGATGGGCTCGGTCCGCGGGATGTCCGAGACTCTCTGCCTCCGTCGGGCGATCTCTATGGCTTGCAGGTCGACACGCGCGCTCCCGACGCCGACAAGGGCGGAGACTAGGTTCCTCGCTCCATGCTGGACCTCTTCCGCGAGCTGGGGTTCGTGCCCATGCGTTGCACCTGGGAAATTACCCTTGCGTGCAACCTTCGCTGCGGTCACTGCGGCTCGCGCGCAGGCGAGGCCCGGCCCGACGAGCTCACCACCGACGAAGCGACGACCGTGATTGACGACTTGGCGGCGCTCGGGTGCAGGCAGGTGTCGCTGGCCGGCGGCGAGCCGACGCTGCGCCCGGATTGGGACGTGCTCGTCGAACGGCTCAAGCAGAGGGGCATCTGGGTCGCCATGATTTCCAATGGGCTGACTTGGTCGGCCGAGCTGGGCCGTCGCGCAAAGAATGCGGGCATCGACAGCATGGCGTTCAGTCTGGACGGCCTCGAACGTACCCACGATTGCGTGCGCCGGGCCGAGAACGGCCATCGCAAAGTCCTCGAGGCCATCGATCGCTGCGTCGCCGACGAAATCGATGTCGCTGCCATCACGCACATCACGCGGCGAAACCTGGCCGAGGTGGAATCGATTCACGCCTTGCTGGGACAGCACCACGTGCGCACCTGGCAAGTTCAAATCGGCATGCCGATGGGCAACCTGTCCGAGGATAGAGCGTCGGTGCTGGGACTCGACGAGGTCCAAGACCTGCTGCCTCGCCTCGCGACCTTGCGCCAGTCCGCGCGCGCCCCGCGTGTCGTTGCCGCGGACAACGTGGGCTACTACGGCGACGTGGAAGAGTCGCTGCGCGAGCAGGGTTCGCGCGTGAAGTTCTGGGTTGGCTGCCGGGCAGGGCTCGAAGTCATGGGCCTGGAAAGCCACGGCGACGTGAAGGGCTGTCTGTCGCTTCCGTCGGGCCTCAACGGGCGCAGCGACTTCGTCGAGGGCAACGTACGCAAACGGCGGCTGCCCGAGATCTGGAACGACCCTGATGCCTTCGCCTACAACCGAAAGTTCAGGTGCGAAGACTTGCGAGGCACGTGCGCCGGTTGTGACTTCGGCGAGGTCTGCCGCGGTGGCTGCGCGTCGACCTCGGTCGCCCATAGCGGACACCCGCACGATTTTCCGCACTGTTACTGCAAGGCACCTTTCCGCGCAGCCGAAACGTAGCCACCCCGCTCGGCTGCAGCGCCGGAGAACCCGTGGATTTCCGCCAAATTCTGTACGCCTCTGATTCTCCGTTCCTCCCTGTTTTTCCCGTAAGAGACCGGCATTGGCACTAGCCGCGCGCGGCGTTTCGGGGCACTCTGGTGCGGCGAGAGTCCCATGACAGTGGATCAGGTTCGGCAGGCCAGTAAGGTGCTCGGGCCGCTTCTCCGCCGGCGCGGGACGTCGCCTGCGCTGGGGGCCAGCCTGCGGCGCGGCTTGCAGGCCATCGACAAGGTGTTTTCCGGCCTGTCCGCGCAGGCGCAGGACGAGGCCATCGCGGACGGAATCGCCGAGCTCCGCAATTGTGTCGAGCTTGTCGGTCAGTCGGATCGCCCGGCGGATCACGATCAACTGCCCGGCATCGAGAAGGCGCTCGCGGTGTTGGCGCCGCCCGAAAACGCGGTTCCGGCCGCACCCATGCCGGACTTGCTGTTGGCTGCCACGGCCGAAAACCAGGCAGCCCAAGCACGGACAAGCCCCCGTCCTGCCGCCGCGCCGGCGCGTGCCCCAGCGCGACCACCGGTGCTCGACTTCGGGAAGGTCGGACCGTTGCTCTGCGGTTACGAGGCGAAGCTGCACACGCTCCACATCGTCGCCAGCGAGCCGCTCTTCACGGCGGCCGACCTCGACGGCGCGCGCGCGGATCTCGACAAGCAGATTTCCGCGCTCAGGTGGCTGGGCAGGGAACGTATCCCGGAAATCCTGCGCGTGGCGGATGCCGCCAAGGGGCTGTCCGATCGCATGGTGGCCGGGGCGGCGCTGGTACACCTCGGCGATGCCCGCGGGGCCGAGATGGTGATCGATTTGCTGGGAAAAGCTGCGGCGGACAAGCAGCCGTTGCCCGACAGCAGCCAGACCTTGCTACGAACCCTGGTCGACCAAGACGTGGGGCCGTGGCTGCTCAAGGTCTTTCAATTGCCCGCCCATCCGACCGTGTGTGGTCTGCTCTTGCCGGTGCTGGCGGAGCACAACCTCTTGTCCGCGGAGCAGCTCTGGCAATCGACAGGTCACGCCAAGGACGAAATCGCCGTCGAGGCCGCGCGGGCACTGCCATGGGCGAAAGGCGGCGATGCAGGGTTGCTGCTCGGCGAGGCCCGCAAGGCCCGCACGCGCCAGCGTGCCAACGCGATTCTTTTCGCCGCGACCGTGCTCGGCTCGGACGCCGCGCTGGCCGAGGCTCGTGCCCGCGTGCGGGCCGACGACGCCGACGTTTCCTTAGTCGACGCACTGGCGCTGGCGGGGGACGCCGGCGACGCCGAGCTGCTGATTCGCCTGGCCCTAGAATCAGACGACGGTGCGGAGAATCTGCTCCTCGCTGCGGCCCATCTGGGCTCGGCCGCGACGCTCAAAGTATTGCCGGCGCTGCAAGATCTGGTTTCGGCCAGGGTGCTCGCGGAAGCACGGCGCCTGATCGCCGGAGATTCGGCCGAGGCAGGTCCGGACGCGGCCGACGTGCGCCTGCTGGGCGGCCAGCCCTGGTCGGTGGCGAGCGTGCTCGATCGCCTGAAATTGCCCAGCGAGCCCCTGCAAGCGCAACGGCGGATGGCGCTCGAGCTACGCGCGCGCACCGGGCAGGCGCCGCCCAGCACGCTGCCGCTCTTATTGTCCGCCGCGTCCCGATCCGACCTGATGTCGAGCTGGGTTTCCTATTATGCGAAGCCAAGTGGCAGACTGAAGCCGGGGCAGTGGTATTACCAAGGCAAGATCGTGAATCCCGCAAGCAAGGAGATGCCGGCGTAAGGCGGGCAAGGTTCCCTCGATGATCGGCGAGCTCGTCGGCGGATACCGCCTTGGCAAGAAGCTTGGCGAAGGCGCCACCGGGGAGGCTTACCTGGCCCAGCACCCGGCGTCTGGACAGAGCGCGGTGGCCAAGATCCTGTTTCCGCAGATGTGCACGGACGCGGTCCTGATCGGTCGCTTCTTCGACGACGTGAAGACGGCCAGCCTGGTCAATCATTCGGGCATCTGCGACCTCTACGATTGTGGCGTTCTGCCGAGCGGTCGCGCCTTCGTGGTGCTTGAGCATCTGGAGGGCAAAACCTTGACCGACTCCCTTGTCGAGCTTGGCCAGGTGAGCGACGTGGAGAGCCTTGCCGACATCGCGTGGCAGTTGGCCACCATCCTTCGCGCGGCCCACGACGCTCGCATCGTCCACGGCGCGCTCAAGCCCGATGCGGTCTTTCTGACCTTTCCGCCCGGCCAAGCGCCGCGACCGCTGGTGAAGCTGGTCGACTTCGGCATGGCGAAGTTCCGGTTGGGCGTGCGCCACAGCCAGACCGGCAGTCTTTTGGGGGCGCCGCTCTACATGTCGCCGGAGGTCGGGCGCGGGCTTGGCAATACCGACCATCGCGCCGACATCTATTCGCTCGGCTGCATCATGTTCGAGATGGCGTGTGGACGTCCGCCCTTCGTACGCGAGGGCGAGGGCGAGCTCCTCATCGCTCACGCCACCCTACCCGCACCCTTCGTCTCGTCGCTGGAGCCGTCCATACCACCCGCGATCGATCAGCTGATCGGGCGCATGCTGACCAAGAACCCACAGACCCGGCCGCAGGACATGGCCGAGGTCGCCCAGGTTCTGGAAAAGTTCTTCAACTGCCCGACCCCGGTGGCCGAGTTCCCCAGCACCGCGCCGCCGCCGATTTTTCCGCAGCTGCCGAACGCCCCCATGGTGGCGAAGACGGCGGTGGTAGCCGAAGGCGCCCGGGCAAGCGCAGCGGCCACAGCGCGGGCAAGCGCCCGCCGCAGCGCTGAGCCGACCGCCATGCTGCCGCCAGCCGGCGAGGTGCCGGCGACCTCCGACACGGCCATGCTTCCACCCGAGCCTCGGTCGACCTGGCTTGCGCAAGTACGGAAGAAGGCCACGCTGATCGAGCCTCTGGTGAACGCACCGATGTCCGCGCCGGTTGCGCGCGAGGAACCGTCCCGGAAACCGACACGACAACGTCCGCCCGAACCCCGCTCGGTTCCACGACCGGCCGCTGCCCGCGTCGGCGTGTCGCGATCGATCAACCTGCCAGTCGTCGTCATCAGCGCGGCGATTGTCCTGGTGGTTGCCGCCGTCGTGCTGTTGCTTCGCCGGGACCCGGGCCATGCCGACGCGAAGAACCGCGAACCCCAGGTTTCAGGAGGCCGGCCGCCTTCTGCCAACCGCGGAGTGACGCCCGCCTTCATCGCGCCCGAGGCGCCCCGGACCGCGTCCTCCCGGCGCGAGAAACTTGCTGCGAGCCCGCAGCCCACCGAGCCTCCGGCGTCGAGAGTAGAGACGGAAACCCAAACCGAAACCGACCCCGAAGCCGAGGAAGCGACGGTGGGCGAGCACCGCCTGCAACCGTCAAGCGAGCCCGATGACCCGGCATTGAGAGGCAAGTCTCGCCGTCGCTGGTGATGGCGCGCTTCACCCAGGTCTATTCTTCGGTCGGCGGTTTTCCGCAGGCGTCGCCGGGACCAAACGAACGATCGGGGTGGCTCTTGCGAAGAGCGTCTAGCTCGCCGCGCGTGTACCCGTCGACGGCGCCGCACCGAAGACGCCGCCTTATGAAGGCACCGATCATCTGCGCGGCGTGGTCGCCGTCGGGCGTGCGGTCGGTCTCGTACCAAAGCTCGAAAAGGATGCGCCGTCGCTCGCGTGGACTGTAGCGCTGGTCGGCCCAGACCTCGTCGATGTACTCGGGCAGGTGGTCCAGCGCCTTCCTCATAGCGGCCTTGCGCGCTTCGATGGCGAGCTTGATACGGAATTCGAAGGTGGCGGAGAGAAAGCGGGCCTTGTCGAAGGCGTAGGGATCCTTACCCAAGGCGCGCATGATCTCGTCGGTGAGGTCGAAGCTCCCCGTCACTTGGAGAAGACTCGACCTCTGTGGAAAGTAGCAGGAGGAGCTGGGCGGGCAGACCTCCTCCTGCGGCATCGTGCGCGGACTTGAGGATGGCTCGGGCGGTGCCACCCAAGGTGTGCGGCGATACGCTGCCGGATCCCGCGCGCCTCGATCGGCTAGTTGCTGCTGTTGCGCGCGCGACTTGCCGATCCACGAAAACGGCGTGAACAGCGACGCACCGATGTGCTTGTCCTTGAAGCTGACGGTGCCGTCCGGGGCGACGCGCGCCTCGAATTTCGAGTCTTGGTAGACGTAGCCTTGGCCCCACTTGGCGAGCGGATAGCTGCCTTCAAGCGTGTCCGCCGGCTTGAGGCGCGGCGCCCACGCCGGAATGCCGGCATCGGGGACCGCGCCGGCATCGGGCGCAACCGCCACCAGCAACAGCAAACCTAGGTGGCCCATCCCCTAACCTTTGCGAAGCGCGCGGTCGTAGACGTGCTTGCCGAGGCGGCGAATCCGCTCGTTCTCGTCGGGAGCGAGCGGTCCCTCATCAAGCGCGGCCAGGGCTTCGTCCGTTTCGGCCGCGTTTCGAGGCCGACCGCAAGGTCGGTGCAACCAAGCCTCACGCGCTCCGGCAAATGAGCCATGGGTTGATCATGGAGCAAGTTCGGGCGTCTGGCCAGTTGCGAAAGTAGAGAGCACAGAGACGGGCGGAGGGCGCAGAGACGGACGGTATCCCAGCGCTGGTCAGTCGCCGGTGGCGCTGTCGGCGACGGAGGCGTCGGGGATTTCGGGTACGGTCAGCTTCCCGCGCAATCGGATGTCGGCCGAGGATGCGCCCACGCGGATCTCGAAGCTTCCCGGCTCCACCTTCCAGCCGTGGCTGGCGGTATCCCAGTAGGCGAGGCCGTGGGCAGGAAGCGGGAATGTGACGGTCGTCGATTCTCCCGCGACGAGGTGCACCCGCTGGAAGCCACGCAACTCCTCGGTCGGGCGAGCTACGCTTGCGTCGTCGTCGTGGATGTACATCTGTACCACCTCGTCGCCAGCGATCGGGCCCGAATTCTTGAGGTTCACGCTGACGGTGATGCTTCCGGTCGGATCGATGGTGTCCGCGCTCAGCGTCAGATTGGAGTACTCGAACGTCGTGTAAGAAAGCCCGTACCCGAACGGATAGAGCGGCTTGTCCGTGTAATAGAGATAGGTCCTGCCCTTGCGCAGATCGTAGTCGCCGATGGCCGGTAGGGTCGTGTTCCCGGTGTACCAGGTGGTCGTCAACTTGCCACCGGGATTGAAGTCGCCGAACAGCACATTGGCGATGGCGGTGCCTTGTGCTTGACCGTCGTAGAAGGCGGTCAGGAGCGCGGGAAGGTTTTCCTGGGCCCAATCCACCGCCACCGGACCTGCGGTGACCAGGACCACCACTGTCTTCGGATTGGCCGCATACACCGCTTGGATGAGGTCGCCCTGAGCACCGGGCAGCGACCAGTCAGGGCGATCCATCCCTTCGCTCAGAACCGCGGTGCTTGTGCCGACGAGGACCAGCGCCACGTCGGCGGCCTTGGCTGCCGCGGCGGCGTCGGCCATGGCGGACGAATCGGCATCCCCGGTGACGGTACAGCCCTGCGTGAAGGTCACGCTCACCTCGCCCGACGCGAACCTGGCATTGAGCGCGTCGAGCACGCTCACGGTGTGACTGGGAGTGCCCGAGTAGCCACCCAGGGTGACATCGTTCCCGTGCGGGCCGATGACCGCAATCGAATGCAGCTTGCTCGCATCGAGCGGCAACATGCCACTCTCGTTCTTGAGCAAGACGATGGCTGACTCGGCCGCCTTGAGCGCCAAATCCGCGTGTGCCTGCGACTCGATCGCGCTGGTCTCGGTAGAAGTCCAAGGGAAGTCCTTCGGCTGACCGAATTCGCCCATGAGGAACCGCGCGCGCAACACGCGGGTCAGCGCCAAATCGACGTCCGATTCCGAGATGAGGCCTTTGTCTCGCGCGTTCCCCAATTGATTGGGATACGTGGAGCCGCAATTGAGATCGGTGCCCGCCAGCAGCGCGCGGCCAGCCGCTTCCTCGATGGAATCGGTCCAACTGTGACTCTGGTAGATGTCCGAAACCGCGTCGCAATCCGAGACCACGTACCCTTTAAAGCCCCAAGCCCCGCGCAGAATGTCCTTCAGAAGCAAGGGATTGGCGGACGCCGGCACGCCATTCACTTCGTTGTACGCCGCCATCACCGAAAACGCCCCGCCCTCGCGTACCGCCGCCTCGAACGCCGGCAAGTAGTATTCGTGCAACAACTGTTCGTCGATCTCCGACGAGCCGTTGTGTCGGTTGTATTCCGAATTGTTGCCCGCGTAGTGTTTGGGCGTGGCCACCGCCTTGAGGTAGTTGGGATCGCGCCCCTGCAAGCCGTGCACGTAGGCCACCGCGGTCCTTCCCATCAGCCAGGGATCCTCGCTGTACGCTTCTTCGAAACGCCCCCAGCGCGGGTCGCGCAGCATATTGATCACGGGCGCCCAGTAGGTCAGTCCCTTGCCGTATTTGACGTGAAAGGCACGCGCTTCGTCGGAAATCGCAGAAGCCACCTCTTCCACCAGGTCCGGATCCCAGGTGCTTCCGAGAGCGATGGCCTGCGGGAATGCGGTGGCCGGGTACGACGTGGACCAGCCGCCCTCGAAGGAAACCACGCCGTGCAGGCACTCGTTCCAGTAGTCGTAGGCGGGAATGTTCAGTCGGGAGATTGCGGGCGAGTTGTTTCCAAGCTGCGCGATCTTCTCCTCGAAGGTCATCTGGCCGATGAGCGCGCGCAAGTCATCGTCGGGCCAATTGCGACTCGCGCCTGCCACGTCAGGGCTCGACTGCCCGCTGTCAGGGCTTGACTGCGCGCTGTCCGGGTTCGGCTGCCCGCTTTCAGGCCCACTCTCCCGGGCGTCGGGCCCAGCCGCTGCGCTGTCGGGCTGGGTCTTCACGTCGGGTTCGGAGGCAACGCTGTCAGGGCCGGCCTGCGCGCTATCCGGACCAGCCTGTCCGGCGTCCACGTCGAGCTGCCCAGCCTCGGGCACGGCGCTGTCCGGCGCAGGAGAGGAAATCGGATTGGGATTTCTGGCCGAGCAGGCAAGCATACCCGCGAGCACGAACGGAAAAGCGCAACGGTAGGTACGCATGGTTGTCATCTGGTTGCCCGGCAGATTTCCACAATCCGCCTGATTGCGCCAGACAGCCTTTCGTGCGGTCAGCCCCCGGAGTAAGATTCGTCGATCGACCATGAAGACCGCGAGACTCGCCTCTGCCCGTCGCGGCCGGCCTGACCTCGCCCAGGTGGTCTTCCTGGCCTTGCTGGTGGCCATGGCCGGCCAGAGCGCCTGGTACTATCCGCGTCTGCCGGCACTCGTGGCATCGCACTTTGGCGTCAGCGGCCATGCCGATTCGTATATGCCCAAACAAGAGTTCATGAGGCTTCACCTGGGCGTGGTCGGGCTCATATCGCTCGTGCTCTTGGTCGTTCCTATGCTCGTCGTCCGTTTGCCGCCGGGCATGATCAATCTGCCCAACAAGGACTACTGGCTGGCGCCCGAACGCAGGGCCCATACCGGGCGAGTCATCCGGGGCTTTCTGACTAGCTTCGGCGATGCCATGCTGCTGTTCCTGCTGGTGATCTTCGGCGACGCCATGCGCGCCAGCCTCTTGCCCGCGCCACGACTTTCGAATCGGGTGTGGGTCATGCTGATTCTCCTCGCCAGCTTCGCGGTGATCTGGACGATCCGCTTCGTCCGGGCCTTCCGCCGACCCGATTGAGCTGGCAATCGAACGCAGGGGCGTGGGGTCTGCTCTTGGTGAGAGCGCTCGAGCAGCGAGTTTCGGTGCACGAATCTTCGTTGCGAATTGTCGCTCACTTCGCCCGAGTCACGCCATCTAAAGGAATAGGGAGGATGCGCCAGTGCAAATCTATTGCTACGTTCTATCCCTGCTGTCTACTGTGCCGGCGGGCGCTGCGTCCGATGGCGAGCACGCGCCTCTGCCGAACCCAATCGTGCCGCCAAACGCCGCCGGCGCGCAGACTGACATCCCGATGGTTGGTGCCCGGCCGACGCCCGCACCCCGGCCGGCGATCCACGATTGGATGCTGTCGGTCGAAGCGGCGACGCGGATGCCGGTTGACGTCGGCGCCCAGGCCACCCTGGAGATCCCGTATCGTCTGCGAGTCTCGGCGGGCTACGGCTGGGTTCCCACCACGTACAGCGGTTTTCTGACCGAGATCGCGGGCTCTGCGAGCGGAAACCCCCAGGTTGCCGCTATCTTGAACCACGGCCGATACCAAGGCCGGACCTTCAGGACCGCGATCGGCGTACGCCCCTTTGCCACCGCGGGGCTGCACCTCGATTTCGGCTACACCAGAATCGACCTCGACGGCGCACTTGACCTTGCATCGAGCGGCGTCCCCGCCCTAGAGAGCCTTGGCGGCGGCTATCAGGCCCACACAAGCGCGGACGCGTGGACCGTCGAGGTGGGCTCGCAATACCAGGCATGGGGTGTTGTCTTCGGATTCGCGCTGGGCCTTACGAGAATCTTTAGCTCGCAGACCAGCATCAGCGCCGTGAATGGCGCGCCCACGAACCCTGTTCTCGGAGCGGCGGCGCAGCAAACCGACGCCGCCCTGAAGTCGTACGGCTATGTCCCCACCCTCGCCCTGCGCCTAGGATTCGACCTGCTCGCGCCGCGCTCGTGGTTCGCCGATCCAAGCTCACACGGTTAGGCCCTGGTCAATTCACGTACTTCTTTCCCCGCTTCCCGCGCCCGCCTTCCAGTACCTCTAGAACGCTACGGCGCCGGGGCCGGAATCGCCCCAGCGTCGCGCTGATAAAGGTCCACTTGCCGCCCGACAGGAAGTAACCGGCGGCGACCGCGACCAAGGTGCCCACCAGCCCGGGCCACGTGGCTTGCGAGATCGCTCCCACCACCGACAGGCCCACCAGCAGGGCGGCCAGCACACGCGCCTGCAACACCAGCGGACCCAGCACGCGCACCTGGGTCCGGCCGTAGATCACGCCCAGCCCGACGAAGAGCCCCAGCACTGCGTCACCGCAGCCGGCGTAGAATCCCGCCCAGCGCAGCGCCGCCATAACCAGGGCGACCGCCAGGTTCGCCACCAGGCCCGTGCCGAAGAACAGCAACAAAAACCGACGACGACCCAGCGCCTGCTCGATGGTGGCACCTACGAACCAAATGCCGATCAGGTCGAAGACGAAGCCCCACCAATCGAGGTGCACGAAAAGCGAGGTGATGGGCTGCCAAATCTCTCCCGCGGCGACCAGCGGCCCCAAAGCCAGGTGTAGCTGGATGGGCATGCGCAACCCGGCGGCCATGATGAAAAGGCCGAACATCACCGCCTGCGCGACGATCAGATTGCGAATGGCCGGCGAGAAGCGCTCGGCGATGGGGCGCATCCAGGCTGGGGCGGGGCGAGAGCCGAAAGGTCGTTCAGACATACCCAGATAAAACTAGCACCAAACGCCGCCGCGTGGAGCGCCGCCTACTTCTTGCAGACCTTCGTGTTGTCCGCGCCGCCGCACTCCGGGGCGCAACCCGCTATCATCTGCAGGGCATCGAGCTGGGTAACCCTGCCGGTGACCACCTCGCAAAGCTTGCTAAAGGACCGTGCCTCGGCCGAGCACGCCCCGGCCTCGCCCCCGGTGACGTCGCTTCCGTCTGCGCCCACCGGAACCAGCCGGACGTCGTAAGTCCCGGGCGGGACGTCAAACTGCGTGGCGCCGGTTTGCGAGTTGCACGGAAATTCGCACGCAGTGCGGCCAGCACACGCGTCGCTGCCGTCCGCGCCGATCACCTCCATGCGCATCTTCGCGATGGGCGGGCAGGTACAGGCGCAATCCGTGATCCCTCGGCCGTCCGGAGTGACGACGACCCAGCTAGCCTCCACTGCCCCTCCGTCGACGTGCTTGCAGGCCAGGGCAGAAAAAAGAAGCACGATCAGTGTGACTCGATCCATAAGATCGAGGGTAGATTACCAGCATTCCTGGGAATACCCCCAGCGGAAACCAGGTCGAAAGAGAAGGAGACCATCGATGATTCACGTCCTGATGCAAGCCGGCGGCGCGGGCGACAAGCTCGATATCATCTCGCTTATCGTCCACGCCGGCGCGGTGCCCAAAGCAGTGCTCGGCCTGCTGGGCGTGATGTCCCTGATTTCCTGGTACGTCATCGGCGGCAAGTGGATGTACCTGGCCCGCGCCCACCGGCGGTCGCTTCGCTTTGTCGAGAAGTTCTGGGATAGCAGCCTCGATGAGATGTGGAAAGAAGCGGATGGCTCCTCCCCCTCCCCGGTGAGTGAGGTCTTCCGCGCCGGGTACCTCGAATTGGTCAAGCTGCGCAAGCGGCGCGCCCAGGCGCAGACGGAAGCCAAGGCCGACGAAGGCCTGGGCGATATCGAAAGCCTCGAACGCGCCTTGTCCCGCGCCCGCACCATGGCCATCACCGAGATGGAGAACAAGGTTCCCTTCCTGGCCACCACCGCCAGCGCGGCGCCGTTCATCGGCCTGTTCGGCACCGTGTGGGGCATCATGAACTCGTTCCGTAACATCGGCGCCAAAGGCGCGGCCAACCTGGCTACCGTGGCGCCCGGCATCGCGGAAGCATTGGTCGCCACCGCCATCGGCTTGGTGGCGGCCATCCCGGCCGTCATGGGGTACAACTACCTGTCGCGCAGGATTCGCGTGATTTCGGCGGAAATGGAAACCTTCACCAACGATTTCCTCAACATCATTAGGCGGAGGTTCTTCTAGCCATGGCGATGAGCACCGGCGGTGGGAGAGAAACCGGGACGCTGGCGGACATCAACGTCACGCCGCTGGTCGACGTCATGCTGGTCTTGCTCATCGTCTTCATGGTGACTGCGCCGATGATTCAAACTGGCGTCGACGTGACGCTGCCGGAGGCCAAGGCGCAGACCGTGCCCGACGAGAGTGGCAAGCTGATCGTCACCATGACCAAGGACAAGCGGGTCTTTATCGGGCGCATGGAGATCCCGTTCGCCGACGTGGAGACCAAGCTGAAGTCCAACGCAAAGCTGCAAGCCGACCGTGAGGTGTATCTGCACGCCGACACCAACCTTTCTTACGGCGACGTGGTGAAGGTGATGGCCGCCATCAAGCTGGCCGGTGGCGACAAGATGGGACTTATCACCGATCCCCTGGAGTAACGTGGCAACCGCGGTACAAGGTCGTCTCCGTCCGCTCGGCCGAGGCAGCTCGGCGGGCGGAATCTTCGCGACCATTCTCATCCACGCTGGCCTCGCGGCGGCGATCTATTACGGGCACGTCAAGACGCCGCCGCCGCTCGAGGTTCCGCGCGACCTCATCGTCACCCAACTGGTGTCGTTCGGGAAACCGCGCGAAAAGTTCTGGCTGCCGCGCATCGTGCAGCCGCCGCGGCCCAAGGCGCCCGCGCCGACACTGAACCTGACCGACGATCCCAATGCCAAAGCGGCGCCGAAAGAGGCGCCCAAGGTTGACGACGCCGATATCTCCAAGGATCTGCGGCGCGCCCTCAAGCGCGCGCAGCTTCTCGCGCAAGCCACCGAGGAGCCGGCCGAAGGCTCGCTCACCGGTTCGCTGGAAGGCACCTCCACCCAAGGGGTGCAGGGCGACGCCTGGGCGACCGCGGTCGCAAACGCCGTGCGCGGCGCCTGGAACACGCCGGTGGGGCTGATCACCGATTCAGAGCTGCGGGGCCTCTCGGCCAAGGTTCGGATCTCCATCAGCGCGACCGGGGTGTTGTCGAACCCGACTATCACAAAATCCTCCGGCAACCCATACTTCGATGACTCCTGCATCCAGGCTGTGAAAGCCGCTGGCAGGGTACCACCTCGTCCCAACGGAAAAGCCGGGCCACTGGCGATAAACTTTGATGGCGCTCAGCTTGGGCGATAGACAGGCACTCTCACACCTTTGAAAGAAGACCGCGAATGAAGATGCATCTGCTCACCGCCGGATTTCTGCTTTCGACCCTGCTGTCCACGGGACCCGTCATGGCGGCAGACCAGGCCGCCGTCGTCGAAGACCTGCCCGAGATCACCATCGCCGACCCGAACCGCGACCTGTTCCGGATTGCCCTGCCAAGCGCGGTTGGCGACGGGGATCTGGTGGGCGCAGCGGTCGATACCGAACGGCGTGATCTCGACGTCGTGGGCCTCTTTCGCCTGCTCGACCCGGCATCCTTTCCCGATTCGCTCTTGAAGGAAGGGCTTGGCTTCTCGTCGGACTACTGGTCGCAGGTGGGCGCGCAAGGCGTGGCCAAGTTGCGCGCCAGCCACGAAGGCGGCGGCTTCGCGGTCGAGGGCCGGCTCTATCAAGTGGGCCGCGGTGACAGCCCGGTGATGACCAAGACCTACCGCGGGTCCGAGCTGCGCCCGCTCGTGCACATGTGGGCCAACGACGTCGTGGCCCAGTTCACCGGCACGCCTGGCATCTTCGGGTCGCGCATCGCCTTCGCCATGTCCGGAAAGAGCGGCGAGGTCGCCACCATTGGCATGGACGGCCAAGAGCTGCACGTGGTCACCCAGATGCACTCGCAGTGCCTTCTGCCCGCGCTCTCGCCGAGCGGCGGGCAAATCGCCTTCAACTCCTTTCTGCGCGGCGGCGCCGATTTGTGGGTCGTTTCGGCCAGCGGCGGCCGCGCCAAACGCATCTCCGATCGTCCTGGGCTCAATACCGGGGCCGCCTGGCTCAGCGGAAGCACCCTAGTCGCCACGCTCTCGTACGAAGGCAACGCCGAGCTCTACAAGATCTCTGCCAGCGACGGGAAGGTGCTGGCGCGCCTCACCAGCTCGCTCAGCAGCATCGACACCTCGCCGACCATATCTCCCGGCGGCGGCGAGATCGCCTTCGTGTCCGACCGCCAGGGCACGCCGCAGATCTTCCTGATGCCGTCGTCGGGCGGCGCGGCCCGGCGCCTGACCTTCCAGGGCAACTACAATCAAACCCCACGTTTTTGCCCGCGCAAGGAAACGCCCATCATCGCCTTTACCGGTCGCGACGAGCGCTATGTGTTCGACATCTTCCTTTACGATCTGCGCACCGGAAAGATCGATCGGGTGACCCAAGGACAGGGCTCGAACTACGACCCGGCCTGGTCGCCCGACGGGCGCCTCTTGGTCTATGCGTCGAGCCGCGGGGGACTTTTCGTGAAGAATCTGCAGACCAAGAAGGAATTCCAGATCTACAAGGGCGGCGCCAAGAACCCTTCGTGGGGCCCGCCGCCTGCTGCGTCCAGGTAGTCGTGCGTATCGCCACCATCGACATCGGCACCAACACCACGTTGCTCTTGGTTGCCGAAACCAGCGACGCCGCCGTGGTCGCCGAACACGCCGAGATTACACGCCTCGGTCGCGGCATCGGCGCCGACGGCGGCCTCGGCCGGCAGGGCATCGAACGCACGCTCGCCGTGCTGGCCGAGTACGCCGACATTGCCCGCCGGCACGGCGCCGCCATCTTCGCCATCGGCACCGAAGGGCTGCGCCGGGCGAGCAACGCGCAGGACTTCCTGGTGCCGGCCGCGAAGGCGCTGGGAACGCCGGTCGAGGTCATCGACGGCGACCGCGAGGCCGCGCTGACCTTCCTGGCCGCGCGGCGATCGTTTCCCGAGCTGACCGACGGCACCGCCGTGGTCGTCGACATCGGCGGCGGCTCGACCGAGATCATCGTGTCGCGCAAGGGCGCGGTTGATTTTCGCCGTAGCCTGCCCCTGGGCTCGGTTCGCTTGACGGAAAAGCACGTGCGAAACGACCCAGCCACCGAGGCCGAAGTCGCGGCAGTCACCGAGGAGGCATCCCGCCTGCTGGCCGCGGTGCCATTCCCGGGCGAGCCCGCCACACTGATCGGCATCGCGGGCACGGTGACCACCCTGGCCGCTATGTCGCTCGATCTACGAAGCTACGATCCCGCCATCGTGCACGGCCACCACATGAGCTTGCCGGCGCTCGACGCCCAGATTGCCCGTTTGCGCGCAGCCACGCAAACCCAGCGCGAGCAGATGGCAGGCCTCGATCCGCGGCGCGCTGACGTGATCCTGGCCGGCGCCGTTCTTCTGCGCGCCATCGCCGATCGAGCCGGCGCGAAGGAAGTCCTGGTCAGCGATCGCGGGATCCGCTGGGGCCTGTTTTTCGAAAAGGCCGCCCGGTAGCGGAGCGGGGCACCCCGCCTCTGTGCCTCTCCCATTGACCGGCTCTGCGAGACAGACCGCCCGCGAACCCGCACAACCATTCCCATTGACTGCGCCGCAGCGTCGCTATCTGATGGTATCTGCATTCATGCTCGACCTCGAAGCAATCCGACGCCTGCAGCAGCTAGACGTCACTGGACGCCGCGTATTTCTCCGCGCAGATCTGGACGGTTCGTTCTCTGCTCAAGGCGCCGTCCGGGACGACCAGCAGTTGGCGTACCTCTTGCCCACGCTCCGTTACCTGGTGGGCCAGCGCGCGAAGGTCGTGGTGGCTACGCGTCTCGTGACCGATGGTCGCGAGGGGCCGAACCGGCGCGTGCTGGCGTTCTTCTTTCCGCCTGGAACGAAGATCAAGCTCGACAAATGGCCGTGCCCGGCCGCCGCTGACGGACCTGCGAAGTGCCAATCGGCGCTCTGGCCGAATGGGGATGCCCGTCGCTCGCCGGGAGCCGAGCGACGGCTTTACGCCAAGACCCACGACACCATGGCGTGCCGGTTCTACGACCGGATGGCCCGGCGCTCGCCTTGCGAGGTGGCGCGCACGGCGATCCGACTGCGGCTGCTCGACTCGGAAAACGACTTCATCGCGAGCGCGGTCTACCGCCTCACGCTTGGCAATGGCGAAGTTCGCGAGGGGCAGGCCGATGCCCAGGGCTGGCTGGTCGAACAGAACGTCGAGACGCCGAATCAGGTCACCATCGAGTGGGGTTACCCGCCCGAGTATGGGATCACGGACGACGAGCGCCGCAAGCGCTGGGGACGTGGCGGTCCGTTCGACTACGCGCTCGACGTAATCCTGCGTACGGATGGCAGCCGCACCGACGAAGAAGAGGCTTTGGATCACCTGAACAACCTCGGCTATCCGCCTGAGCGCAGCCTGGCCGAGAACCTGCTACGCTTTCAGCGCGACTACGAAGTTTGGCCGGCCGATGGCGAACTGACCGACGACGCAAAGAAGGCACTGGCCATGGCCGATGACGAAGGTCTATCGCGCGAGGAATTCATCGAGAAGTGGTCCGGTCAAGGGAGTTGAATCAGGAGCAACGATGGCAGATCCGCACCAACAACACCTAGCCTCGGCGGGAAAGCCGTACGCGACGTACCTTGAGGGAAGTGGCAACGACGTCAAGCTGTACGAGCTCGGAAGCGATGGCCCGGATGGAACCTCCGGCGCCTTTGCCGACCTCGACGCGGCGATCAATGCCGCCCAGAAGTTCATCTTTATCTGCGACTGGTCGTTCCAGCCCTACGTGCGCCTCGGATCACGCAGCGGCGCTCCGGCGCTGGTGCAAACGGCAGGGGCGAAGCTGAACGCACGCGCCAAGGCCGGGGTGCTGGTGGCGATCCACGCGTGGGATCACACCAACGCCGGAGCGCCCGACGATCAGAACGACGATGCCGGCAGCGGCATGGACGACATCGCCAAGGCCCTCGGTGACAAAGGGCGCAGCGCGAACCTGCTATGGCGCAAAAGCTCCCGCTCGGGCGCGAACGCCGGCTGGAGTATCCACCAGAAGTTCGTGGTTCTCGACTCGGGCGGTGTCGTGAAGGCATTCTTCGGCGGCCTCGACCTGACCAAGGGACGCTTCGACTGGGGTGGGCACCCGATCCTCTATCCGGGCGCCAGCGGCCCGCTCGGCGGCAAGCTTACCGACAAGAAGGGGCGCGGCTACGACGACTGGTATAGCGCCGAATTCCAAAGCAATGGCGAGCCGGGCGATGTGACCATGCCGCGACAGCCGTGGCAGGATTACTACGCGCAAATTGCCGGCCCTGCCGCCTGGGACATCCTGCGCGAATTTGTGGGGCGGTGGAATACACATAGCATCTCCGGAATGTCTTCTGGCAATTCCACAAGTAAGGACATTGAGCGCGTCGAGGGGTTCTTTCTCAATCTCTTCAGCGACGCTAGCCTCAAGAAGCCGTGGGAGGATCATGGTGGCCCATTCACGGCCCGGGTCGTCCGCTCCATCGTGAAGGACGACTGGGGGCAGCGGCGCGAGCGGAAGTGGAATGGTACACTCGGTGATCCAATCCCGTGTAACACACCGACTTCTGACGGAAAGACTCAGACCGAGTTCACTTGGAATGTTCCCAAGGACTGCGAGAACAGTATCGAGCAGGCGTACGTGAACGCCATTAAGAACACTAAGAGATTCCTCTACATCGAATCGCAGTACTTCATCGGATCAGGATCGAGTTGGGGCCGTCCCAGCGTGACCAACCGAATTCCGAAGACCATCGTGGACAAGATCGTCGACAAGATTGCTCACGGCGACGACTTCCATGCCTACATCGTCATCCCCATGTTTCCCGAGGGCGATCCGGTTTCCGGGGCGGCGCCGGACCAGCGGCAGTTCGAATGGAACACCATACGCTACATGGCGCGGACGGTGGCCAAGGCCGCGCGTGAGAAGGGAAAGGACTGGACCGATTTTCTCGGCTTCTACTTCCTAGCCAACTGGACCCCGCTGGCCTCGGCGAAGAAGACCGGTGAGCGCCAGGACCGAGTGAAGGCCAACCAGCGCTACATGGTCTACGTGCACAGCAAGCTGATGATCTGCGATGATGAGTATCTCATTCTCGGCAGCGCCAACCTCAACGAGCGAAGCCTGGCCGGCAATCGCGACACGGAAATCTGTGTGTACCTGTTCCCCGACGAAGGAAAGCTCGGGATGGCGAAGGGCAAGATTCAGGCGCTGCGAAGGCAGGCCTGGACCGAGCATTTCGGCAGCCTGCCGCCGAGTTGGGACGCCCCTGAAAAGCCGGTCTGCTCGGCTGCCATACGAAACAAGGGACTCGTCAACTGGGCTGCGCTGACACAGGCTCAGCGCCCCGACGCCAGCCACCTTGTCGCCTGGCCGTTCGAGGTGGGGCAAGATTTGAGCTCGTTCTACGTCAAGACGATGGTCGGTGGCATTCTGGATCAGTTCATCTTCGATGCCGCGACCCACAGCTCGGGCATACCCGGCAACGATTGGATGTGGGCCTCGCCGAACGGCGGTGTGGCGCCCGGTTTCTTGGCTGAATGACATGCGTCGAGCGCTTTCTTACGTCCTTGACTTGGCATTCTTGGGCGCTCCTTGGTCGGCGCTCCTCGGCATGCTGGCGATTCCGGAACGAGGCAACTGGATCGGCGGACTCGCGGTGTTTGCAGCGTTCACGATGCTGGCCTCGGCGGGCAGCATCATGTTGATCATCGTGCAAGCCGTCTTGTTCCTGAGACGTGGACGTACCTTGGGGATGGCAGTGACCGGTTTGGTCGCGGGAACGGGACGAAGGGGATTGTCGCTCGTGGCCGATCCCCTGATGCTCGCGATCACAGTGTTGGTTCAATTCCGGCTTGTCCTCGGCCTGAGGGACACCAGCGTTCTCGGTGACACCGCCGCAAGTGTCTTACAGGCGTTGGCATGTCTGGTCGCGCCCGCTCTCAACCTCGTTTTCCTGGTCGGTTCGCGGCGCAGGACTCTGACCGATCTCATCTCGGGACTCCACGTGGTACGAGATCCGGTCCTTCCTGAGCTGCAGAAGAGTTTGCGCCGAGGTCCGAACCTCATCGACTGGCTGGTCGCAATATGTGTTGGTGCACCGATGGTTCTTGGGCTTGGCCAGCCATCGATGGTGGGCCCGGCCCTCGGAAGCCTCGGCGCGCTCCTGGCGCTGGGCGCGCTGGAGCTCACGCTGTGGAGGAGAACGGGGACCACCCTCGGCATGCGCGCGCTGGCCGCACGTAGCGTCGCCTCGATTGGTTTCGTGTCCGAGCCACCCTTGCCCAGGACGCCCTCATGAAACACCTCGTGGTCAACGGGGACTGCATCCAATCCATCGCTGCCCAGTACGGGTTCGATGACGGCAACGACATTTGGAATGATTCGCAGAACGCCTCCCTCAAGCAATTGCGAGGCGATGGAAGTCAGCTTCATCCAGGCGATAAGGTCTTCATTCCCGAGCCCAAGCCGAAGCAATTCAACCTGGCGACCGGCAAACGACACAAGATCGTCGTTCCGCGACCCAAGCGACTGACTCGCCTTCGTCTCCTGGACGACGATGGCGAGCCGATGACCGGAGACTACGTATTCCGCGCTGGCAATCTGGAGCGCAAAGGCACCCTCGATGGAGATGGCGTATTGGTGCAGAAGATCCCGGCTGATATCGTGCGCGCCGAAGTCTCGGTGGGGGAAATCACGCGCACCGTCCTCATCGGCCACCTGAACCCCCTATCGGATACCGACGACGATGGGACCAGCGGTTTGCAGGCCCGGCTGGCCAACCTCGGCTACCTCACCGGCGAGATCGATGGCCAGCTCGGCCCGATGACCCAGGCCGCCCTCAAGGAGTTCCAAGCGGACCACGATCTCGATGTGACCGGCGAGCTGGATGACGACACCATCGCGAAGCTTCGCGATGAGCACGGCTGTTAGAGTAATTTGCTATTTCGTGAACAGCGTCAAGTCCACCGTGTCCCCCATCTTCTGATAGCCCGCTGGACCCGGGTGCAGGCCATCTGCGCTCCCCGCGGGATTGTTCGGGGTCCACGCGGCGTAGGTCGCCTGCAGCTTCGGGGGATTTCCGCCATCCGTCAGCGCGGCATCGAAATCGATGTAGCCGTCGAACACCCCGCTCTTGATATATGTGTTGACCTGCTGGCGGACGCTCTCATGCCCCGTGGTGTAGTAGCTATTTCCGCCAAAGGGAAGAATGGTTGCGCCATAGATGAGCAGCTTGGCGGCGTGGGCTTGGCTAATCAAATCGTCGTAGGCAGCCTTCAGGGACGAGTACGAGGCGCCACCGCCGATGTCGTTGACACCATCGAAAACGATCACGTACTTGACGCCGCTCTGCCCGGCAACGTCGCGTTTGAAGCGGGCCTGCGCTGCTGTGCCAGAGGTCCCAATCAAATTGGTGGCGCCAATCCCCTGATTCATCGTCGCGACCTTCGCGGTGGCAGCGTTGCCCTGCAGGCGCGCGGCCATGACGTCGGTCCAGCGATTGTTCTTATCGTTGTCGGTGCCCCTACCGTCGGTGATGGAATCGCCAATCGCGACCACGCCAGCGGCTGAGGCGTCGGCCATCACGTCGATGCCCGAGATGTAGTACCAATGCTGGAACGTCGTGGCGGAGGTCATGCTTGCCGCATTGAGGGCGGTGCTGCCGCTGGCGAGGTAAGACGTCGTCCTCGACCCGGAGTGGCCGATCACCTGACTGGGTACGCTACCGAACGAGGTGGTGATGGTGATGTTCCCTTGATTGGGGACCGTGAAGTCAATCGGATCAGACCAGACTTCCTTGTTCTGTGCGATGGTCACGGACGCAGTTCCCGAGAAAGCAAGGGCCTTATCCGTCGATGTATCGATGGTGCTGTCCACGGTGGAACCGGCCTTGCACAGCGCCACGTGAGCCGCGCTGATGGTGACCGAACCGTTGCCGCCCAGGTTGGAGAACTGCACGCGAATCTGGCTGCCGCCCAGCGAGATGTGCGTGACCTGACGGAGGACGCTGTTGGCTAGCGACGACGGAGGCTGGTTGGCCGAATCGTAGTAGGGCGACGCGGTCCAGGTACCGACCCAATGTTGGTTTCCGCTGCTTCCGGCGGCACCAGTGGAACCGCCGCTGCTGGTTGCGCCGGCACTGCCGCCGCCAGCGCCGGCTATGCCGCCGTCCCGGCCGCCACCGCCGTTACCGCCGCTGCCGGTTGCACCGCCGTTCACGGTTGCGCCACCCGGGCCGGGTACTCCGCCCGAGCCGGTGGCACCGCCGGGATTGCTCACGCCGCCCAAACCGACGCCACCAGCGCCGGTGGTGCCGCCCGGAGGACTGCTGCCACCGGCGCCCCCCAGCCCGCCGCTCCCTGCGTCGCCGGTCGTCCCACCCGCGCGCGAGGTCCCGGCTTGACCGCCCGCGGCCGCCCCCCCGCTGGCGCCGCCCGCGGCTGACGCTCCCTGCCCGCTTCCGCCGGTTGCTTGGCCGCCCGCCCCGGTAGTTCCGCCCGACGAGGTCGCCTTGGTCGTGCTGCCGCCACTGCTCGTGGTTCCGCCTGTCGTGCTTGTCCCGCCGCTCCCGTTCGCGCTTCCGCCGGCGCCGGCGGCCTGCGAGCCCCCCGCCTGCGAGCCGCCACCCCCGTGCCCGCCCGCCCCACCGGTTCCAGACGGGTTGGGTTCAGAGGTCTGGTTCGAGCAGGCGGCCAGTGCGGTAACGGCGACGAAAGTGAAGATTCTGCGGCAGCAATTCATGAAAGCATCCCTTCGTCTGGTGATTGCGAATCTAGCATTCGCATACGTCCGTGTGGCGCCACGGTAATGGCTGTACGCGCAGTGTCTCTCTGGTGGGGCAAACGGCTCACCTGCTCCTCTCCTCCCCCTCTGCGCTCTCTCCCGCCTCCCTGCGCCCTCTCCCCTTCCGCACTTGCGGGCGACCCGTTTCATCGATAGCCTTCATCCAATCGCTGTGCGCAACACACCCTACCCCTTGTTCTTTGCCGCAGGTCTGCTAGCGGCAGCGCCTGCGTGCAAGCCGCGCATCCAAACCATCGACTCGCCGTTTTCCGACAACTTCGAGCGCGTCGACTTGGGCGCGGATTGGCTGGATACCAGCCATGGGGCACGCATCAAGGATGGCAAGCTCAACCTCGTGAACGCCTTCAACCACCCGGTCTGGTTGCGTCGCAGGTTGCCGCGCAACGCCCAGATCGATTTCGACGCCGTGTCGAAAAGCCCGGCCGGCGACCTCAAAGTCGAGCTCTACGGTGACGGCGAATCCTTCGATCCCGATAAGGGCCGTTACGATCCCACCAGCTACATGATTGTCATGGGCGGATGGCACAACAGCAGAAGCATCATCAGCCGCCTGGGTGAGCACGACGAGGCGGTCAAGGTCGCCCGGGACCGCAGCGGCCCCGATCCGCTGGTGGTACCGGGCCAGACCTACCACTTCACCGTCACCCGCCGCGGCGCAAGCATCGACTGGAAAATCGACGGCGCACCCTACTTGAGCTGGACCGATCCCGAACCGCTCTGGGGATCCGGACACGAATTCTTCGCCATCAACGATTGGGAGGCGGACGTCAGCTTCGACAACCTGTCGATCCGAGCTGTGGAATAGATGGCCAGCGGGACCAAACCGACGGACGTCGAGGAGTTCGGGACTTCGGCCAACAGCGGACTGTTCACGCCCGAGCCGCGCACCGGCGCAAATTCCGATCTCGGACTCGGCGCGTTCGATCTCGACAAAGGGCTTGCGTTCCTGGAGGCCCGCAAAAACCTGCTCATCTATATGCACGACAACCCGGATCCGGACGCGATGGCGGCGGCCATGGGGCTCAAGCACTTGGTGGAGAGCACCACGGACATGACCGCGACCCTTGCCCTGGGCGGCATCGTCGGCCGCGCAGAAAACCGCGCGATGGTCGAGAAGTTACGCATTCCTCTGATTCCAGCCGACGTGCTCAACACCGACCACTTCGACACCATCGCCATCGTCGACAGCCAACCGGGTACCGGCAACAATTCGCTGCCGCCGGGCCGCGACGTCGACATCGTCATCGACCACCACCCGGCACGCGCGGAAAGCGCCCGGTCGCCCTGGTGCGACATCCGCCCGCACCTCGGCGCAACGTCGACCATGGTGCTCCAATATCTACGCCAGCGGCAGGTGCCCTTGCACACCAGCTTGGCCACCGCCCTGTTCTACGCGCTCCGCTCCGAGACGCGGGATCTCGGCCGTGAAGCCACCACGGCCGAACGCGACGCCTACCTGTTCTTGATACCGCAGGTGGACCACCACCTGATGTTCCGCATTCAGCAGCCCAAGCTGCCGCGGCAGTACTACGAGGCCATTGACAAGGCCCTCCGCATGGCCGAGAGCTGGGGCGACGTCATCACCGTCAACCTCGGCGTCATCGCGTACCCCGACTTGGTGGCCGAGGTCGCCGACTTGCTGCTCGACTACGAGGGCGCGCAGTTCGTGTTCTGTTGCGGCAGATATGGCAAGCAGGTCTTCGTTTCCATGCGCACCGAACCCACCCAGCGCCGGGCCGGCGGCCTCATGCGACAGCTCATCGGCAACGAGGGCGCCTCGGGCGGCCACGGTACCACCGCGGGCGGGCGATTGTTCGCGCAAGTCACATCAGACGCCGACCAACAGAAGGCCTTCGACCATTTGGTCTACCGGCTGCTCGACCTTACCGGCCGCGTCGGCGCTGCGCGTGTACCCCTGATTGGCTAAACAGCCACCCCAGCGAAACGGATTGCGGTAGTATCGCCAGCCGATGTCGATCGCGCCCGTTGCCTGCGTGTCTCCGTGTTGCGCCCGAAAGCGCCCGCCCCAGCACAGAGTGTGGCGAGCTGTGATTGCGTTGTCGCTGGCAAGCCTGGCGGCGACCGCCGCCCAAGCCGCGCCCAGGAAGGGGGGCCAATCCGCGCGGTCCACGCCCACCGGACATAGTGGTCGACACTCCAGCAAGGTCGCGGTGTTTGCGTTCGACGGCGACGAGGCGACCAACGTGCGCAAGCACGTCGTGCTGGCCCTCGCCAACCAAGGTCTGCAGGTGGACACGTCGCTACGACCGGTGCAGACGGCGGAGGAATATCGCGACATGGGGGCGACGCTCGATTTGGCAGCCTACGTCCACGGCCACATCAAAGAGCTGCCCGCCGACAAGGCCGAGGCGACCATCACGGTCCGCAGCGGGGTCACCGGCCGAACCATTGCAACCACCACCATCACCGGCTATCGCAGAGGGCTGCGCTTCGACGTCGAGGAGAAGCTGTGGAGCAAGGTGGGCAAGGCCCTCCAGCTGGTTTGCAGGGAAGCCACCAAGCCGCGCCGGCCGGTCAAGGCGCCCATGCGTATCGAGGCCGGGACGCCGCTGTAGGCGGGCGCAAGCACCTACGCGCCGCCAGCGGTGCCCAGTCACTGGCTGGTCTGGACGGCGGCGCCGGTGAGCTTCACGCTGGCGAGAAGCCCGCCAGTGTCGCTGACGGTGATGAGCGCAGACGTCAAACCGACACGCGCGGCCGGCACGAAGCTGACCATGAAGGTGCATTGGCCGCTGCGAGCAGGGAGAACCACGCCGGTGCAGAGGTCGTTGCTGATCGGGAACTCGGAGGTGCTGCCGGCGAGAGACAGAACGCCGGTGGCAGCATTGTCGCTGTTCGTCATTGTAAACGTGGTCGGCGGCGAGCTAGCGCCGATCGCGACGGTGCCAAAGTCTACCGGGCCAGAAGGGATCATTACGGGGTTCACGACATCTACCGCGGTTCCCGCGAGAGTCGCAACCACCGACACTCCCGTCGTGGCGTCAGATGCGGTCAGGGTTCCAGCGACTGTTCCGACCGTCTTCGGCGCGTACTGAACCTGGACATGGCAGACCGAGAGCGGCGCGAGGGGAACGACGCAGTCATTCGAGACAATCGAAAAATCGGTTGCGCCAGCCGTGATGGACACCGCGAGCGGCCCCGTGTTCGAGCCACCGCTGTTGGCCAGGTTGAACGTGGCGATGTCCGTCTTGCCAATCGTCGCTTGGAACGACTGAGTCGCCGGCGCGATGGCGAGACTTGCGGGCGACGTTGGCGGGTTCACGGTCGCGACCACGGTGGTCGCCGTGGTCTTGCCGCCGCCGTTGCAGACAATGACGTCGCTATGCGAGCCGGCAGAAACGGCCGTGAAGGTGAAGCCGTAGGCGCAGGGCGCGACCACATTGCCGGCGGCGGGACAAGTCGTCTCTGCAGGGTTGGCGGCGAGTTCGCTGTTGCCGGAGACACAGGTCAGCCCAGCCAGCGTTCCAATCGGAGCAATCTGCAACACCACGGAGGCCGTCCCGTTCAACTTGAGTGTACCAAGGTCGATCCGATCGGGCGCGACGGTGAACGTGGGAGGCTGACCGCCTTTGCCACTGAGAGCCACCGTCGCGCTGTTGACGCTTAGAACGCCGCCGGCCAAGCCCACGGCGGTCGGAGCAAACACTACCCCAATCGAGCAAGCACCGATGGGCTGAGGCGAGGCGCACGTGTAGCTGGTAATGCCAAAGCCAGCACCCGTGACCGCCGCGTTGATGGCGACTGGAGCTCCCGAGACTGCCACTGTGACAATCTGGGGCGTGCTCGACTCGCCAACGTCGAGTGTACCGAAATCGAGTATCGCCGGGCTGACCTTCACGGTCCCCTGGTCTGGCGGAACCGAGCCGCCCGCACCACCTGTCGCTGGCGCGACAGCGCCACCCGCGCCGCCTGAGCCAGACGGGCTCGCCCCGTCGAAGAAGATTCCAGACCAACAGAAGTTGCCGATGGCGTATGCATTGACCGTGTCCGACGAGATCTGGATCGCAATCTTGTCGATGTCGGCAATCCTATCCATCGGGAGAATCTTGCCAATGCCGCCCGCCCAGCACTCCGTGCTGAAGGCAGCCAGAGAGACGGCTTTGCCCGGTTGGATGGTGGCGCAATAGAAGAAATCGTTGCCGCCCTGAAGGTTGGGGTCGTCCTTGATGTGGATTTCACCGCGAATCGCAGTGTTGATCGGAATGACGGCGCTGGAGTTGAAGTCAAACCTGATCGTGCTGTAGGCCTTACCCAAAGTGCCGCCGGTTGGCTCGGACGCGTTGACGCCGACCATGATGCCCCAGTTGAGCGTGTACTCGCTGCCAGTGATCACGGGTAGGGTGCCCGATAGACAGAGCCCCTGGTCTGGATTGGACCAAACGATCGCGCCCGTACTGGGGCAAGGTCCAGGCTGCGTTCCTGTCCCGGTGATCTGCCGTACCACGGCGGTGTTTGTGGGATCCTCCGCGCATACCGGCGAGCTCAACATGTCGGCTGCTCCCAGGTCGACCCAACCGTATCCCGTCATGCGTCCCACGCCTCGCCCGCCCATGAATTCGACCCCGTCCGAAGTCATCGCGCCAGGATCTGAATTCCCGCCCATGGGCACGCCGCCGTCCGTGCCGACCACGCCGCCGGAAGAGAGCCGGCCCCCCGTGCCCATCACGCCGCCGTCGGAAAGCAAGCCGCCCGCGCCGCTCGCACCTCCGTCAGAAGGCGTGCCGCCCGCGCCGCTCGTGACTCCGCCAGAAAGGATGCCGCCCGTGCCGCTCGCACCTCCGTCAGAAAGGGTGCCGACCGCGCCGACTACGCCGCCCGACGTGGGTGTGCCCGCGCCGCCCGCGCCACCGTCCGCTTTGGCGCCGCCAGTCGCAGGCGCACCGCCGGTGCCGCCGGTGCCCTGTGCGGCGGCGCCAGGGCCGGACTTCAGCGAATCCGAACCGCAAGCCACGAGAGCGAACGCAGCCGAAAGTGAAGCAACGAAAAGCCCAGTCTTCATAAGAAAACCTCCAGACTTAGCCAGGCCGACCACCCGGACGACACGTGATTACCCCACTACAGTAATGCGGAATCCCATTTTGCACCAGGCGCCGTCGCCGCGCACGACGGGGATCGCGACGGTGATCACAACCGCGCCTCGCCCGGACGCGGCCCACCAAGCCGACTCACGGTTGACTTCTCGTCGCCGATGGGGAAGATTCCCTCCCTCGCACGAGTCGAAAACTGAATACTTAGCCGGAGTGGCGGAATGGCAAACGCAGCGGATTCAAAATCCGCCGACCTTACGGTCTTGAGGGTTCGAGTCCCTCCCCCGGTACCAGGCGGAATCACTGAGGATTCTGCCATCCCCAGACGCGTGTCCAGCGGGGCCAGATAGCTGCTTCGGGTACCAAGTGGGTACTACGCCGAACGAAACCGACGGCCCGTACCCTCACGGTGCGCCCAGTCGCGGAGCGCCCTTTTCACGCAGCCTGATTCCCAGCTCTGCGGTCGCGGCCCCCGAAAACTGCCGGAGGCCCTCTTCTTAGGGACGTTAGACGGACCACGACCAGTGGGTCTAGAGTTGCCCAATACTAGCCAGCCAGACAGGAGAAACAAGGTGACATCTGCACAGCTTTCCACAGACGTTTCTGCCGTCATCGATGCATGCGGCCCCGCGGTTGGTCTAGGCGAGAGTCGGCCTGCGGCCCCAGACGTGCTGTACCACCTCACCGATGTGGACGCCCTGTTGGGGATCGCTACCAATCGCTGCCTTTGGGCTTGTCTGGCCACAACCCTGAACGACGCTCTTGAGGTCCGTCACGGGGTCAACCTTGCGGTGCACCTCGTGCGTGATCGGCTGAGTCGGAAGGCCACGGAGTACGATTCGGCGCTCCTAGCCTATCTTATCGACCCAACCTCCGCGCCGAAGGAAGTGCAATTCGAGATGCTCCCGCTTTGTGGTCTCGTTCTGCAAGCACATCAACAAGAGCGGACAGTGGCTCCACTATGGCCGCTCCGGTCGCGGGGTGGCGATCGGATTTGCGTCATCAATAGCGGCAACGGTGAAGTACGATCTCGTCGAGGTGGACTATCAGATCGATTCGCAGCGAACGAGAATGCTCCGCTTGCTGCAGGTTGGCGCGGCAGCGCTGGAGAAGGATCTGCAAAGTGTGCCGCCTCAGCAGCGAGCCGCAATTGCCCGTCGGACAGCTCACATCGTAGCCATTCACGTGCCCATCTTGGCGGTGCAAATGAAGCACCCGTCATTTGCGGAGGAGGAGGAGTGGAGAATGTTCGCCCACTACATGTCACTGAACGGAAAGCGGCTTGAAAAGGGTGCGCAGCGGCGGGAAATCAAGTTCCGAAAGTCCGGCGAGCGGATAGTCCCCTACGAAGAACTCAACTTTGGGGGTGACGGGCCACTTCCCATAAAGGAGGTCGTCCTCGGCCAGATGTCACCAATTTCCACGGATGCGGCGCGGTTGCTTTTGCTAGAAAGCAGCACCGACGTTGCGGTCAAGCGTTCGGACGTGCCGGTGCGATGATGCTGCTAATGCCGTTGCAGCTGACGGTCGGCCGCGGACGGCCGCTCGCAGCTTAACGGCAAGGCGTTGATCCGCTGATATCTACGCGCCTCGCATCGCTGGGAGTGGTCTTCCGAGATGACCAGGGGAGCGCCGTCGAACAAGCCGATGAAGTCGAAGGCCTACTGACTCTCGGTCGATGTTCGACGAGCCGGGGCCGCGCGGCCCCGGCAGTGCTACTATCCATCATCACCTATGGCCTTCGCCGCTTATCGGCAAAGCGTTGCGGTCCCACCACGATCAAGGAGAAGCGATGACCTGGTCTGACTTGCTCGATGGCTGTGATGTTCTTGCGAACCTGGATGCGGACGGGGAAGCGTATCCCGTCATCAAGGGGTCGATCATCGATGAACTCGTTGCCGCCAAGGGATACAGCAACGCCGCGGCGACCAAGCTCGTCGACGACGTGGTCAAGGAAAGGAAGAGGCGCGCTTGACGTCGAAGCCCGAGTCGGTCGAAGCCCTAGGATGTCCGTCGTGCGGAAATGCGGATGTGGACTTCGAGCGCCGCGCCGCCGGGCTCGTTCGGTGCGGGCTTTGCGGCGCCTTCATCGAGGTCAACGAGACATCGCACCTTCCCGCCCGAGATGGCGACGAACCGGACATAACGATCATGCGAGGGCGACCCTATTCCCCCACGCCGCCGAGAAAGGGCCGCATAATAAGCCGTTGAAGCTCGGTCGGCCACGCGCGGCCGTTCGCAGCCTAGCGACGAGGCGTTGACGGACCTAACGCCGCAGCGGCGGACAGGCCTTGACGTGCTAGCGCGTTCGCACGGTCAGCCGCTTGTTGGGGCCACGCATTCGGCGCTCGCCTTGTTGTTTTCCGCGCCTGGCAGGTACCTCGAACCTGATGACCTTGGCCCGTTTGGCTGGGGCCGGGGTCGGGAACGAGACGCGATCCCCCTGCCCTGCGAGGTGGTCCGGGGCGAGATGGGCGTAGGTGTCGCTCGTGATTTGGGGCGTGCTGTGGCCGAGGATTCGCTGCAAGGTGAAGATGTCGCCGCCGTTCATGACGAAGAAGCTGGCGAAGACGTGGCGAAGATCGTGGACGCGAATCCGAGGAAGACCGCATCGCTTGAGTGCCAGCTCTAGGACTTTGCCCGGCTTCGAGTGCTTCGAGAAGCAGGCGCCGCCGTTCTCGTTCGGGAAGACCAGCTCGCCCTGCCACGGATCGGCTTGGCGATGCTGCTTCAGGATCGGGACCAGCTCGGCTGGTATCGGAACCAGGCGCTGCTTCCCGGACTTCGTTCGGCCCTCGTAGGAGCGGCGAACGGTGATCAGTCGCCGGTCAAGGTCCACGTCCGACCAGCGCAGCCCCATCGCCTCGCCTCGGCGCAAGCCCGTGTAGACCAGCGTCGCGAAGAGCCCATAGAGCACCGGCCGGTGCGACTCCTCACCGATCCTGCGAATCGCTTCGAGCACGCGCCCCACGTCCTCGGCGCGGCCGATCGGTGGCGCCATCTTCGTCCGTTCGAGCGGCAGTAGGAGCTTTCCGCGCCCAATGCGATCCGTAGGTGATGCCGGGATGTGCCCGCTTGCGACGGCAAAACGCAGAATGCTGCGAACCAAGGCCATGATGAGGTTCACCGTTCGCGCGGCCAGCTTTCGCTCTTCGGCACCCTCGCCCTTCCCAACCGTGCGTGACTTGGCCAGGAGCTTGGCGCGGAATTCCAGCACGCGCTCGCCGGTGATTGCAGCGAGGGGCGTGTCACCGAAGAACGGCTTGACGTGCTTCTCGTAGCGTTCGGCGTTGTCTTCGTGGCTGCGCAGGTTGGGCTTGCTATGCAAGGTCAACCACTGCTCCGCTGCCTTGTCGAAACCGAGGCTGGCCAGACGCTTGGTCGGCAGCGTCCCATCGCCCAGCATGGTCCGGACGCGCGCGAGCGCCTCTGCAGCCTCTGTCCGCGTCTCAAAGCCGCTGCGCTTCCGCCGCTTGCTGCCCTCCCACCATCGGATCGAAAACCGCGGGTGCGTGCTGGTCCCGGTCGGGATGATGGTCCCAAACGAGTTGACGCGCGGATGGCGTTCCTTGGTGCGCTGGACGCGGGCCATCTACGTCTCCTTCTCGATCGCCTGCAACCCTGTCAGCAGGGCAATCCGGATTGCGTCGGTTCTGGTCACGGCCAAGCCCGGCCGGGTCAACTTGCTGGCGATGGCGTCCAGGCGGCCGATCACGTCAGCGTCCAGGCGCACGGCGATCTGCTGGGTCGGTCCCTTGTCTTTGGTCGCGCTCTTGGTCTTGGGCATGGTCGTGCTTCCCTTCTGATTCCAGGTGCGCCGCGAGGCGCTCGCGTGCCTCGGGCAACTTGAGACTAGGCCAGCGTTTCGCGTCCGCGTCTAGCCCCGCGCGTATTCGACGCACAGCCCCCAGGTCAACGGCGCCCACCCTTCGCTTCACCCGCATAGCCTCGCGATCTGCGTGAGAGCAAACGGCCGCGCGGCGCGGGACACCAAACCGACTCGGGCGCATTCGGCCGTGACGGCTCGCAAGGACAGGCCCGCGGCCCGGAAGGCTCGGATTCGGCTGATGATGGACTGCTCGGCTGCGTTTTCGGTCAGGTGAACGCCATCGGCCGCCAGCTCGCAGCCGTAAGGGATCTGGCCGGTGCGCTCGCCGCGCGTGCGCTTCACGGCCAGGGCGGCGCGCGTGCGGCTCTTGATCACGCCGCGCTCGTAGGCCGCGAACACGTCCACGATGCCGCGCATAAGCTGGCCTTCCGGCCCTGCCCCATCGCTCGCGCCGTCCGCCGTGGTCAAAACGGCACCAGCACGGCCCGCGGCCTGCTCGACCATCGCCGCGATCACAGCGTCGCGCGCGACGCGGTCGCGCTTCGCGGCCACCAGCAAGCCCGCTCCGTTCGTCCCGAGGGCGGCCAGGGCAGCCAGGAGGCCGGGCCGCTTCTCGACCGGGCTGCCACCGCTCATGCCGTGATCCTCGAACACTGCCGCCACCCGAACGCCACGCGAGTCGGCCCAACGCCCGATGGCGGCCCGCTGTGCCTCCGGGCCGAGGTCTTGGGCATCCGTACTCACGCGAAGGTACGCAATAGCCACCTTGGGATCGCCTGCCTTGATTCGCTTTGCCATACTGTCACAATATACCATCGGTATGCATTGACAACCATAAAGTTACAAACAGATGCACGGGGATGTACACAGGCCGGACGGTGTGTGTACGGACCTGCCGTGCTGCACCGGTTCATAGGCCGGCAAACATCACCTCCTGAACCTCCGCGCGATACTCGGCGTCCGCACCATCGGCGAGGATGGGCGGCGCGTACGGCTGGCTGGCGAAGCTGGCGAAGGTGGGCGCACCTGTGATCCGCATGAACAGATCGGCGCTCAGGCCGCTCTTGGCGCAGAATGCGGCCAATGCTTCGTCCAGCGCTATCAGCCGAGCTTGAACATCAGCAAGGCATCCGCACCAGACGTCGGTGTTCCCTTCGTCGTTTCGCTTCACGGCGCTCTCCGCCAGCGACATGGCGCTCAGAAACGCCACCATGTGGCGCCAGTGCTCCCTTGCCCAGTACAGCGCAACGAACCTCACCCGCTCGACGAGGTGGAGAGTGTCGGGGTCGCGCATGAGGACCTTGAAGGTAGGCAGACCCTTCAGCACGCGATCGGCTTCGGTCTGGTTGCCATCCGCCAGATGCTGCAGAATCAGTTCTGCGGCCTGCTTCGGCTTGAGCCTGCCGTAAAGCTTTCCAAGGCGGCTATCCGCGGCCCTCATTCGGTGCGCCTTTCACCTAGGGTCGATTCCAACAGCGCCAAGCGCTTCTCGATGTCCGACGTCTCCAAGCATCGGCGGAGCACGTCGAGGATGTGGGCCAGCTTGGTGGCGTTCGCCGGATGGGTGCGCCCGGAACGGGCATCCCGGTATAGCCGCGCCAGTTCCGCAGCCACGTTTGTGGCCGACCGCAGGCGGATTCTCTTGGGACCGGGGGGAGGGGCCGCGATTTTCTGAGAGTCTGCGGACGATTCGGCCCTTTTTGGCGTCCAATTGTCGTCTGTCATGGCTCGTCAGCCCCTGCAGTGCGCAGACGCAAGCGTGCTTTAGGCCTGTACCCGGGCGGCACTCCCTCTCGGGGCAGGGCTACGATCGAGCGAAACGAAGCTGGCAAGGCGTCCTCTTCTCCTTCCAACTCAAGAAAGGCGAGGCGCATGGCTTCGGGTTCAGCTGTTCCCGCTTCAACGAGTTGCTCCACCCGATAGAGGAAGCCGTCAGAATCCAAGGGACCGAGGACAGCCTGAAGGGCGTCTTTGGCCCGCCATCGCCGGGTCGAGCAGCGTTCGTGTCGCCACTGGCGGCCCTCAACAGGAAGGTCACACCATCGACACATCCGCAACTCTCGATTGCTGGCGTCTGGTGAGACTTCCCCAGCTCGATTTCTAGTACGACCGTGGCCGCCAACCTTGCAGGGATGTTCACGCCGGACTTGGGCGAGGGCGATAGCCAGCAGGGAAGCGAAGACGCCGTGTGCTCCAAACCGGTAGCCAGGTAGAAGCATCGGGGGGCGATCTGAAATCCGCGCGAGGTGTCGGACCACGCGTCCTATGTGGATGCCCAGGGAGCCTTCAGGGGACGACCACGAGCTATCGGAACCACGGACGGGAGACACCTTTGCAGCCCTGGAGTCTCCGCACACACCCACGCGGGCCCGTGTCTCCAGGGTATTCCGATCGCGAGTAAGCAATATTGCGTACGCCACGGGCAGGCCGCCCGGACCTACGCTGAATCGCCAAACGGCACCGATGCAGCTTGGCTTGACCACCGCTTCTGTCACAAGGCGAAGCTCAGCGAGTGTGGTGCCGGGCGGGGGCGAGATTGACAGGGTCACGAGTCCAACGGCGCCATGTTCGTTGTCGGTCGTCGAGACTGTCGCTTGGACCGACCTCGTAAGGAGAATCGCTAACCTGTCGGTGCACGGGCGACAACGCCAGTGGCATCGGCTCGACCATCTGGCCCATGTGTGGCCTTCACTGTTAGCTGGAGGAGGATCTCCTATGTTACCAAGTATGGTGCGCGATCGGTGCCCACCAGACGCGTGCGCGCAGACGTCACTACTTGCCAACAATGGTACATAGTTAGCGGGGCTGTTGAGGTGGCCTTCACCCGCATTCCCATTTGCCGATCTCGCGTTCACCAGACGTTCTGGTGAGACTTCGCAGAATTGAAGGCTCACGCCGAGATTGCTTGGCGACAGTGCGCGGCTCATGTGCCCACTCCAGCCAGTCCAACGCCGCCCCGGTCTATCAAGGCGTCGATGTCTCGTCGTCGGACAAGCACGCGCCTTCCTATTCTGACCACGGGCATGGCCCCGCGTGAGATGAGCAACCGCAGGTACCTAGGCGAGATGCAGAGAGTCCGGGCGGCTTCCTGAACATCGACCAACGGAACGTGAAACACAGTGTTCTTGCTATCCATCGAACATCTTCACTCTCCAACAATCCGATGATCCTTTCTCTAGACTACTTCCGGTGAAGTCAATCAAAATCCTACAGGTGCAGTCGAGTGCTTCGCCGTACCACCAAGATGCCGCGCACGAGACTACCCCGCCTTGTCCAATCCGCCGCGCGCGACAAGTGCGTCCACGTCGGAACGGCGGACCAGAGTGCGCCTACCCAGCCGGACGACCGGCAGATCACCTCGGGTTAGGAGGATGCGGACGAAGCGGACCGACACGCACAGCATATGCGCGGCTTCGTCCACATCCATCAGCGGCCTCGTTCCGTATCCCCTGTTCTCATTCGCTGGCTCTGCATTCTTCATGGTGAACTCCATTATCTCTCCGACCAACGCGGTGCCTTAGTCCGCAACTGGCGACTAGGAACTTTCATCAGGACCCTCTGCAATTGAGTGCGATGCAATTCACATCCTTGTTTCCTAGTGGTACAGCCTTTCGATCTACTTTGGGAGAAAACATCTAGCCTGTGGATTTGTGGACAAATTGCCACTCGCGACCAAGCAAGACGGCCGCTCTCTGGCGGAAGACACGGCCCTCCCGACGGGGCATTCACAACTGGCTGTCCGATTGCCTGCAGTGTCTTCCTTGTCATCGTTGTGATGGCCTTTCATCCGCCGTGCTCGTCATGATCCCGTTTGCCACCTTCCACCCAGGAAGTGGAGAAGTATTAGGGGCAGGCCTCAACTTTTCAGGAGACAAACCACAAACCACAAACCACAAACGGCACCTGATTGCATGGCAGTCCCTGCGGCTGTTCTCGGTGCCACCCGGATGCACGCAGCACAACCTCGGTCGGCGTGGTGGTGTAACCGACTGGACCTCGATGGGCTTTAGTGTTGGCAAGGTGTACACGATGATTCTGTGTACACCCGGAAACCATCATTGCAAAGAGCGCCAGAGAAAGTCGAAGGACTCATGCGATCTTGCTGCCGCCCATCGTTCGTCAGATCCAAGAATGTCCAGAAACTCGAACAGGCGCATGGACGCCGCCTGGGCTAGCGCAACTTCGCCCTCGTTCGACCCGGAAACACCACGCCTCCCTCGTAAATTACGCCCTTGGACAAAACCTCGCGGCTCCCTGGTACCGCAATATTGTGCACCATGATGCTGGTGCGGCTTCCAAGATGTTCTCCCGGAAGTCTTCCCGCCAAATGCACGGCCCTGTGCCTTCCGCTGGCGCCAGGACTGCCCTTGGTCCGAGCGCCCTCTGGCCTTCGAGAACGCGATTTGCGCCGGCTTACATGGGCTTGCATTCGCTGGGCGAAATGTTGAAGGGGGGAAGGGTGACTTCGAGTGCAACGCAAGTCGTCTGCCTTTCGGCATGGAAGACCGCTATTTCGTATACATTCCCATCGCTAAGTCCGAGTTTCCCGGCAGCAGTGGCATCGAGTGCGATGGAGTCCTTGACCGGCGTGTGGATGCCCCCAATGTCCACGGCCAGCCTCCCATTGATAAAGACCCAAAGGTCCTCATCGCCGACAAACTCTAGGTTGTAGATCCTGGCGGCCTCGTACCTAAACCAGAAGCGGATCTCGCTGGTGAAGCTGAAGTTGTGCTTGGTGGCGGTGCCGGTGAATTGCGACTCCTTCGGCCAGGTCTCGGTTACGTCGTAGTAGGGGGGGATTTGCGCCTCCGTAGCCTCGGACGCCGGCGAAAAGTTGTCCCCATCGACGGGGAAAAACAGCGGGTTGCCGTCCATTTTCGAGACGATGAACCTCGCGCTGTAGTCTCCAGCGGAACTGGCGACACAGCTACCTGGTAGCATTTCTTCACCCTTTGCCGCCAACTCGTCGCAGTTCGTCGGGGTAGTTCCTTTGCGGGTACAAGGAATTGGCTTCCCGTCGCTGTCGGTGGCCTCGCTTCCGACCGAACCACAGTAGTAGGCAATTTCGGTGTTGAGCCACCGCGTGCCGTCGTCCTTGTACCGATTCACATATGCGCCGGAACCGTTGTTCCACAGCGGGAGTTTACTGGCGGTCGCGTGATTGACACCCGAAACGCTTGTGTACCACTGACTGAACGAGGTGGCGCTCAAAATGTGTGCGTTGCCGCCGAGGCCGGTGTAGACCGGCTTGCCATTGGCATCGAGGGAGTCTTTCAAAATACCTGTGACTGGGTTGTAGGAGCCGGAGACACCGTTCTCGAAATCGTTGCCGCCGGTGACGTCCTTGCTGAACTTGAAGTCCCGGTAGATGACGGGAACCTTCATCGTATCGCCGATGTCCGGCTGCTTGCAGGTCCAGCCAGGCTCAACCTTGCAGTCGCTCGAACAGCCGTCGCCGTTGGCAGCATTGCCGTCGTCGCAGTCCTCGCCCAGCACGATGCCGTCACCACACCGCGAGGTGCATCCGTTGCCCACTGTGCAGCTCGGCTCGACCTGGCAGTCTTCCGAGCAGCCATCGAAGGGCGTCGTGTTGCCGTCGTCGCAGCCCTCGGTGCCTTCCTTCTTCCCGTCACCGCACACGGTGCGCGTGCACGTGCTTGGACTGCCGCTGCATTTGTGGCCCGCTTCGACGTGGCAGGTGGCTGAACAACCATCGCCCGCAAGGGTGTTGCCGTCGTCACAAGTTTCGTTGCCAGAGATCACGCCATCGCCGCATGGGAGGGAAGCCGAGGGTGCATCCGGCGAATCTGCCTGCCCGACCGCGTCCGCAATCGGGCCCGCATCAACGACGACTGGTTGCCCGCCCGTCTCGGCAAGCGGTTGGCTTGCGTCCACTGGGATCGTGATGGGGTTAGCCGCTCCGCCGGAGCCGCTGGGCCCGGCATCCAGAAGCGTAGTCCCCTGACCGCCCGTGCCGGCAGGGCCGGCATCCAGAAGCACGACGCCTTGCCCCCCCGTACCCGCCGCTGAGGACGCCGCAGTTGTTCCGCCTGAGCCCCCGAGTCCACCCGAATCCACGCCGGGCGACGCACAGACGCAGGCCGCAAAGTTGCCTGCCGACGTGCAGGTCTGCGCCCCGTTCTGGCCGGTGGGGCAGGGGCACGAGACGGTCAGACCAGGAACGCACTTGGCGCCGTCACCGCCTCCTCCACAGCCACCGAGAAAGGCCAAGCAAAGGAACGACACCGAGAGGCGAAGTCTAGTCGACATGCCGACGATGGTCGCTCCATTCGGACTTTGTCGCAACCAGCAAGCATCGACACCCGCAAGCAGCGACTCCGTCCTTTCAAGAGTCTGAGCCTCCAGAAATCCAAGGACTTGATCTGGCGCTAGCCGCGGGGCGAACTCGGCGGGTCCAAGCTCATCGGGGAGCCCGATCCGCGCAACCTGGTCGAAGCGGTGCTATTCGAACGCTCACTTCTTTGCCTCCCTCAATTCGCGGAGCTGTCTGCGCAGGTCCTCAATCTCACCGGACATTGCGCGGATAGCATCGACCAGCTCACGGGCCGGCACAAGTGTGCCATCAACTCGCATAGTCGTCTTGTCCAAGTCGATATCGGCTGGGCGACGATCTTCCCGGTATTCGTCGAACGGATCATCCTGATAGGGCGACTCCTTGCGATCCAGGTTAGGTCCCGGCCGCATCACCGTAGACGGCGCGCACATTGCAAGAACGGCACGTTTTTGTGACTCAGCCGCCGCTAGCATCTGACGTGCCAACAGCTCTTGATCGATCGAGTCTGGCCACACAAGAACCTTCTTGGCAAAGTCAGCGTCCGCTTGCGCCTTGGTAAGCTCCGCAGCCCCACAGCCAATGTACTTTCGACTAGGCCGCACCACAGGCTGTCGCACAATTCGAACCGTGGCGATCGCCGCCTTTGCCGCTTGAGCAATAGCCTCGGCTTTGCCTTCCGTCTGCGCGACGATGGCGATGGCAATAGCAAGAAGAGCATCAATCATGTCGGTCTTCTCTAGCCACCGTGCCGAGGATAGTCGCTCTGATTTGACTCTGCCGCAACCTGAAATCAGCGACACCTGAAATCAGCGACCTGAAAGTAGCGACTCCGCACCTCGATTTGACCGGAGGCAATCGCCGGACCGCCGGGTCCTAATCGGGTACTAGAGGGGTTCATTTCCGTGGGATCGCCGATCCCCCTGTGCAGCGCTCACCCTCGGCGAGGCCAGCGCTGGCATCCCCCTGCAACCCGCCCCTTTTGACCTAGGATCTGGTGTTGAAGAGCGTGGGGGGATTGTGTCCCCCTCCCCCGGTACGAGATCCCTGATGTACCAATCTGACACCCCAGAATCTGGTAAGTCTCACTGCCCACTGCACTGCTAGACGGAGGCGCAGTACGGTGCGACCATGGGAGGCATGTCGAGCGAGGGACAACCAGCGGCCATCAAGGACCAGCCGGTCGGACAGGCAGATGCGGGAACGATTCGCGCCCCCGAGTCGCCGCCGTCAGCCGCAAGACCAAGCGAGATGTTCCACCCCACCACTCTTGAGCTGGCGACAAGACTCGCGGTCTTGGGTTCAGTAGCTGTCTATTTGACGGGCTTCATCGTGGCCGCGCATTGGTACACGAAAAGCGGGGTTCCGGTGTCGGCCCTGACTCACGATGTGTTCCTGGCAGCCGGAGTCCAGTTTGCAGTGGTTTGCTTGAGCGCGCTTTCGCCCCTGCTAGCGTACTACATGACCGTACAGCCTCCGAGCCCAGCGTCCAAACCAGAGGCGCCGGCGACCGGCATTCGTTACCTCCTCCGCCTCGCACGAAAGGGCCTGCCTGCGTTGGGCGCGGTCTTGTTGATGTTGAGCGTCCCCTATGTGGCCGTCGACCAACTTACTGGCGCAAATTCCCCCGGCCACTCCGCGCTCTTCCTCTCCCTAACGTTTGGCTACGGCTTGCTGATCGTCAAAATCTGGCGGAGGGGGAGATCGGAGGCCGTGTGGAAGCTCGGCTTGCTTCTATTCTTCTTGGTTTCAGACGCGACGTATTTTTCTTCGTTTCTCTATTCACGGTCACCACGTTGGCTCGGCGGAGCCCGTTCGCAGCTGCTGGCCCGACACGATCCTACGGCCGGTGAGCCAACGTTGGGAGATGCATCAGTCCGGTGTGATTCTCTTGCTTCCGCCCCGGAGACCCGCTGTCGATCCGTCTATCTCGTATACTGGGATGAGAAGTTCACATACACGGCCATCACTGAGGCGACCACCCCCTGCCCCCCTGCCAAGGGGGGCAAGCCAGCGTCGTGGGACGACGATACTGCCACGATTGCACGCCTCTGCTACGTGCGCTTGGCGGCCGAGAAGCTTTCACCCCTCCGCATTCCGGGCCCACTACCCGGTGCGTTTTAGAGCGGTGGCCACGAACCGAGCGTCCGCAGTCCAGACCGGAGACCGAGCACGTACTATCCGCGTACTAGGGGGGGTCATTCCAATGGGATCGCCAATCCCCAAGTGCCACCCTCACCGTCGGTTAAGCCGCCCTGTGCCTCCCGGTGTCACTCGGCTATTTCAACTTAGAATCTGGTGTCGAAAGACGTGGGAACTCCGGGTACCAACCGGGTACTAGCGGCGTTCTTTCGTGTGGGATCGCAGATCCCCCTGTGCAACGTTCTCCGTCGGAGATGCACCCGCTGGCGATCGCCTGCTACCCGCAGACTCCAATTCAAAATCCGCCGACCTTACGGTCTTGAGGGTTCGAGTCCCTCCCCCGGTACTACAGGACCATCCCAGAGCACGTGTAGCTGCTGGCCATGCTCCAGTCGCGACAGGTGGAGTCCAGGCATTGGCCGCCGATGCACTCGTAGTCGAGACTGCAGGCCGCGCCATTCTCTTTCGGGGCGGTACAGGACCAGGGCCAGGTGGAATCGTCACAATACGACGGAGCCAGACAGTCCTGGTCGGACGTGCAGGGGCCGGTGGCCAGATTGGGCGTGCAGAGCCCGGCGTCCGTGCAGTGAGCGTCCTTGCCGCAGTAGTTGTCGCAGGGCTGGCCGATCTCAGGCGTGGCGACGCAGACCCCATTGGAGCAGTACACGCCTTCTTCGGTGTAGCAATCGGCATTTGCCGTGCTGGTAGTGGACTCTGTACAGCTCGTCTGGCGGCACGTGCCCCTGCAGGCGTCTCCGACGGCGCCGTGGAGACTCGCCGGTAGCGTCCCGATGGTGCAGACACCGCCCGTGCATTCGACGGGGCTGGCGGTCACGGGAGCACATTGGTGGCCGTCGGTGCAACTGCCTCCAATCGGCACGGTGCCGCGGAACATTTGTTCGCAAGCGCTGTCGCTCTGGTCTTCTACATTACGAACGTCGCACGCCAGGAACCCCGCGCGAGTCAGATCGATGCAGCGGGCGGCGGCGTCCGGGTCAAAGGCGAGCTTCGGGTCGGAGGCGTGCCGGCTCATCCAAGGCGCAATAGCGGCTTCGAGGGTGGCGTGGCACGACGACGAATCGAGTCCGTGCTGCCGGCAGCAGGCTGCGAGGGCGTCACAGGTGGCGTTGGTAAATGCCGTCGGAAAATTGTCGACCGTGAGGGGCGGTGAGGCGTCGATGCCGCCCGAGGCGTCGCCGCCAACCACGATGGGCGAGCTGTCGCTGCCAGCCCCGACTGACGAGGCATCGCTGCCGGGCTCGGATGGCGAAGCGTCCTTGCCGCTCGTCGTGTTTGGGTGACAGGCAGCCAAGATGCACGGGAAAGACAGCGCGATCGCGTACGCCAATCCGGTTGCTCGTTGCCGAAGGTAGTTCATGCGGGGCTCCAGATTCAGAATGCACCGTCAGCGATGGGCTGTCTATCCTTCCCCCGGAACCGCCGCCGTTCAGGTGCTCATGATCACGCCGGGAAGCTCGCGAAGGGTCGAGCGTATCGTCGGCGACCGGACCAGGCACAGACCAGAGTGACAGGTCAGCCGAGGATATTCACTCGGACTGGCAGGGAGGAGCCGGACCGGGAATGCCTTCGGTCTCACCCGTCACGAAGGTCTTAGACACATCCTTCGGATGGATGAGCCTGTCGTGAATGGCCCACCACGCTCTGGCCATGTCGCCGGTCCATTGGCCGTGCGACGGGCAGCACGAAAGAGCATCGACAAGCGCGCGGGCCGACACCGGCCGGTCTGCCGGATCCTTGGCAAGGCACTGGAGCACGAGCTTGCCCAACTGGGTGTCGATGCCGGGCACGAGCTCCGAGAGTGGCTGGGGTATGTCGTGCAGGTGCCGGCCACAGATCTCCAAGGCGCTCTCACCTTCGAAGACGTGGCAGCCCGAGAGAAGGTAGTAGGCCACGGCGCCAAGCGAGTAAAGGTCACTCCGGCCATCCACGCGGTCGGCATTCCTCATCACCTCGGGCGACATGAAGAGCGGTGTGCCCATGATGACATTGGCGTTGGTTACCCTAGCCGAAGCGTGGATCGCCCGAACCAATCCGAAATCCAGGACTTTGGCCACGTCCGGCTCGCCGCCGCGTGGACCCAGCAGGATGTTCGACGGCTTGATGTCCCGGTGGACTAGACCGTGGTCGTGGGCCTCGCCCAGCGCGCCTGCTACCATTTTCAGGATGTGCACCACGCGCCCCGACGGCATGGGACCGGAGGCGACGCTGACCTGCTCAAGCGTGGCACCCTCGATGAGCTCCATCACGTAGTAGAAGATCCCGTCGTGGTTGCGGCCATAATCATGAATGACAACTGTGTTGGGGTGGCTCAGTTGACTGGTTAGCTGGACCTCGCGCTCGAATCGGGCCACCGCCTCTTGCCCGCCGCTGGCCGCGGGCAGCAGCTTGATGGCGACGGGCCGCTTCATCATCGCGTGACGTGCGCGGTACACCACCCCCATGCCGCCTTCGCCGATCTTCTCCTCCAATTCGTACTGACCCAACCGCTTCGCTACTTGCACCTCGGATTGCAGTCGGTGCACGACGTGGGCGATGACCCCACAGACCGCTCCGGTAAACAACCACCAGTTTGCGCCAAAGGTGACCAGGAATCCCCGATCCTCACGTGCAAACGTGAAGCTGGAAGGCAACATGGCTGGCCAGCCGATCCCCGTGAAGACGCAGATGGGGAAGCCGACCAGCGCAGCCAGGATGAGTGAGTGTCTCAGCGTGCTTGGCACCAGGGCAGCGCGCACAGCGAGGATCTGCGTGGCCACGAGCAGACTGATCAGCATGCTGGCGAACTCGAACAAAACTCGAACCAGCGCAGGATCGGCGGTGGACAAGAAGTCCGGGTGAGCCCGGCCGAACGAGATGGCGCTGGCCAGAAGTCCCGGGGTGGATAACCGAAAACCGAAACTGGCCAGCAGCAGCCCTCCAGAAACCGTGATGGTTTCGACCAGCCGCACCCTCGGCAGGGGACGAGGCCTCCCGCGGGCGAAGAGCCACAAGCTGGCGAACAGTACGGCGGAGAGGCCGAACGAAACGTATACCGAGACAGAAATCCGTTCAGGATGTCCCTTGACCGAATCAGTAAGTATGCGGATTAGCATGCCCGCCAGGGAACATGCCAAGGCGACCCGGCCGAAGAGCGCGGTCCGCTGCTGGATGTAGTAGGAAGCCCCGGTGCTGGGGCTTTCGGCAGGTAGGGTAGGCGCGATCACCTTTGGATCGGAGACAGACACCGATCTAAGATAGCGCAGAAACCCCGCGACGCGATCCGTCACCGCGAATGGTTTCTGTCGCCGCCGGCGCTGGCGGCACTCTCGCATTCGGCCCGAACAGCAAGCGCCGGTACTTTGGGTCAATGCGGACGCTGTTGTCGAACAACAAATATTCGACCTGTAACAGATCCAGGGATTCTGGTTGCAGCTCGAAGCGCTGACCAACGTCGTGGACAAGTTGATCGTTGCTCCGATAGCGCCGGTACAGGATCTCGGCCAATCGATATTCAGAAATCTCGTAGAAGCCGTCGCGGTCGCAGGGAATGCCGAGATGGCGAAGGATGCGCCGAAAGGCCTTCAGGTTCGGCCGCAAGAGCTGATCCAGAAGCGCCCACGCGGTAAAGCTCAGCACCTCGCTCTTCGCGCCCGGCCGAAACAGCCGGCTCAGCCATCTGCCGTCCGCCCGATCCCAAAGCCGCAAGAGATTCTGCTGGACCTGCTTCACCAGTGCCGGGTCGGAGTCGGCATCCATCGCCACCGGCGCCACCTGGCCGCGCTCGCTCGCGGCGGTCATATGTGCGCGCAGGATCGCGGGGGTGAGAGTACGACGAAGGAAGGCCAACCAGTCCCGATCCTGCCGATGACGGGTGGAGAGAAAGGTGGCACCGACATAATCGAGGAATTCGCGGACCGAGTTTGGGCTGCCGAGCTCGGCGAGCAAGCCGGGCGGATAGAAGAAGGTCGGCAAGACCACGTCGGGCTTGGCCCTGCCCCGCCTGCCGATGCTTACAATGGACTTGTCGGTGCCGCAATTGTAGCTGTCGTCGATCTCGAATACGCGGGTCGCGGGCACCACCGCCGCGCTGGTATGCCAGGCGGCGAGCCCGTGCCGGTCGACCTTGCGCAAGGTCGTGCTGATCGTCTGCGGGTCCGAGAAGGCGTTGCCGAGAAACAGGTAGAAGGTCTTCGCGTCCTGGCTTTCTATTTGAGCGTGCTGCGCGCGCCCGACCTTTCCCGCAAGCTCGTGAAAGTCCCGACAGTAGGCGATGGCATCCTTGGCCCGATAGGGAACCCGACAACGTCTCAGGTTCTGGTCGTCGAACGAAGCGAAGTCGTTCCAGCCCGGTTCGAAGCCGGAGGCGAGCATCGCTCGCAGATCAGCGCGCGACATGCGCGGCAGGTTGTAGGCGCGCCAGTGAATTCTTCGCGCTGGCTTTCGCCCGCGATTGAGCAACGCCATCCGCCGGGTCACCCGCCTGGCCAGTTCGGGATCGAAGTTGATCTCCGAGCACACGAGCCAGATTCGACGAACGCCGCGCCGATCGAGGGCCAGAATGTCGGCCTGGACCGCGTCCCAGGCGCGCTCGCGCAGCCGCCGCCCCTTGACCGAGGGCTCGGGACAGAAGTAGCACCGGCCGGGGCAGCCGCGAGAAATCTCGACCGGCGCGTGGTGTTGGCTTCCGTCCTGGTTCGGCCATCGGCGATGGAATCGGATCATCTCGCCGACGATCTCGTCGCTGTATTCCGGCTCGCCTGCCGGAGGATAGAACACGCGGCGGTTGGCCCGGTAGCGGCCGCGGTCCCGATAGATGAGGTTGTCGACCTTATCGAGCGAACGCCGGGCCAGCACGTCGTCAAACCGCGCGAACAGAGCGTCGGGCTCGCCCAGCACGCCGAAATCCACCCCCAGGCGACGGACGATGCGCAGCGGATGGGTGGTGAAGCCGAAGCCGCCAACCACGATGGGGACATCGGTCTGGTCGCGGATCGCGCGTACCAGAGCGCGGGTCGCGTCGACGGGAAGGTAGTACGCGGACGGGTCGCCTTCCGGCGGCAACCGATAGTCGGATTCGACCACGGTGTCGGCCTGACGTAGGTGCAGCCCGATCATGCGCGGCCGATGCTGCGCCAGAAGCTCGGTCAAGCGGACGCGAGCTTGCCGCCCCGCGAGCCCGAGGAAGTCGAAGCGGGCCACTTTCAGGCCGAAGCGGCGAGCCAGCGCGGACACCTGGACGAAGGCGTAGGGGTAGACCGCCTTGGGCGCGTAGTTCGAGGCGTTCAGCAGAAGGATGTCGACGGCTCGTCGGACAGCACGGGCCATGGTGCAATAGTATAGTCGGATTGTTGCGCTTATGCGCGGGTCGCGGTTCAATCAGGGGAATGAAAGCGGCGACCTTGGTTGCCCTCGGTGTGGCGCTCGCCTCGGCGGCCGCGCTGGCGGACACCTTCTACCACTACCGCGACCAGGCCACCGGGCGGGACGTGTTTGTGAATCGGCTGGAACAGGTGCCGCGGAAGTATCGACGCCAAACCGAGATCGTGTTCGAAAGCGGGGCGATCGCGAACCAGGACGAGGTCAAGCAGACGGCGCCCGAGATACCCGCCGATGAAGGGTTGGCGGACCAGCTTATCAAGGAGATTGCGCCGGGCGCGCCACCCGCTTCGGGGGCGTCTCTCGCAGCTCGCTCGGGAACCGGCAGCAACTTGCTGCGAAGGGCACCGGCCCTGGCGGCGGCAGTGGTCGACGCCAAGCTCGGCAAGGCCGGTGCGCCGGCGCTGACCGATGTCGAATACGCGCGGCTCTCTCGCTTCTTGATGGCGGCGGTCTACGCGGGGCTGGTGGCCTCGCTGTGCGCTTTCGTGGTGTGGGTGGTGCTGATCGTCTGTGCCTTCCGCGACAAGCACCCAGCCTGGGGCGCCTTCATGATCGTCGTGGTTCCCCTCGCCTACCTATACCTGCTGTTGCATTTCGCCAAGCAACGGCCATGGCACAAGATCCTAGCTGCGCTTGGCCTGCTGTCGCCGGCGCTGGTGGCACTGTGGGCTGCCTGGGAGTTCCATGGCTGGTTCCGCTTGGTCGTGGCGGCGCGCGGCGGCTCGCTGTAGCAGTCGCTCGCGCCTGGCATTCCGGCGCCCGTCGTGACACGCTCATGCGACATTCCCCAAGGAGCCAGCATGAGCTCGAGCGTTCGCATCGAGAAAGACACCTTCGGCCCTATCGAAGTCCCCGCCGACCGGCTGTGGGGCGCGCAAACCCAACGCTCGCTCGAGCACTTCAAGATCTCGGGCGAGAAGATGCCGCGCGCGTTGCTTTTTGCGCTGGCAACGGTGAAGAAGGCGGCGGCGCTGGTGAACCTCGATCTGAAGACGCTCGATGCGAAGAAGGGCGCGGCCATCGTCAAAGCCGCCGACGAGGTGCTGGCGGGCAAGCACGACGACGAATTTCCCTTGGTGGTCTGGCAGACCGGCAGCGGCACCCAGACCAACATGAACATGAACGAGGTGCTGGCCAATCGTGCCAGCGAAATCCTGGGCGGCGAGCGCGGTGATGGGCGCCTGGTGCATCCCAACGACGACGTCAACCGGGGCCAGTCGTCGAACGACGTGTTCCCCACCGCGATGAGCGTCGCCGCAGTGGCGGAGTTGCGCGCCCGCCTCCTGCCCAGCCTGCTTCGATTGAGCGAGGCGCTGGCCCACAAGAGCCACGCCTTCCGCGACGTGGTCAAGCTGGGTCGCACGCACCTGCAAGACGCCGTGCCGATCACCCTGGGCCAGGAGTTTTCCGGTTACCAGGCGCAGCTCGATCAAGGCATCGCGCACGTGGAAGCGGCGCTGCCCCACCTCGGCGAATTGGCGCTGGGCGGAACCGCGGTGGGTACCGGGCTCAATGCGCACCCCGAATACGCCGAGCGCGTGGCCAAGAAGCTGGCCGAGCTGACCGGCCACCCCTTCGTGACCGCGCCGAACAAGTTCGAGGCCCTGGCCGCCAACGACGCCATCGTGCACGCGCACGGCGCGCTCAAGACGGTGGCGGCGGCGCTCAACAAGATCGCCAACGACGTGCGCTGGCTGGCGTCGGGCCCGCGCTGTGGCATCGGCGAAATCACGATTCCAGAAAACGAGCCGGGCAGCTCGATCATGCCGGGCAAGGTGAACCCGACCCAGTGCGAGGCGGTCACCATGCTGGCAGCGCAGGTGATGGGCAATGACGTGGCCATCAACGTGGGCGGCATGTCGGGCAATTTCGAGCTGAACGTGTTCAAGCCGCTCATCATTCACAACTTCATGCACAGCGTCCGGCTCATCGCCGACGGCTGTGACAGCTTCCGCAAGCATTGTGTGATCGGCATCGAGCCCAACCACGAGCGCATCCGCCACAATCTGGAAAGCTCGCTCATGCTGGTCACCGCGCTCAATCCCCACATCGGCTATGACAAGGCCGCCAAGATCGCCAAGCACGCCCACGCCAAGGGCCTGACCCTGCGAGCCGCCGCGCTCGAATTGGGGCTGGTTAGCGCGGCAGACTTCGACGCCTGGGTCAAACCCGAGACCATGGTCGGGCCCGGCTAGAGCGCCGAACGGTTTGAAAGCCAGGCAATTTCCGGATTCTAACCACAGAGGAACAGAGAACACAGAGACGGATGAGAAAGGAAGGGTTTCGGATCGAGATCCGGAGAACCCTTCATTTTCCGGGCCTCTGTGTCCTCTGTGTTCTCTGTGGTGAAAAGTCAGTCGTAGTAGCCGGGCAGGTTCATGTCCAGGCTGTAGAGCGCCTTGCCGGCGGTGATGTACAAAGTCTTGCCGTCGGGTCCGCCGAACGCCATATTGCTGAGACTGGCCGCGACGGTGATACTGCCCAGCTTGCTGCCCGACGGCGCGTAGACCTGGATCGCGCCTGGTTTTCCGGAGGCAACGTAAAGATTGCCAAGACAATCCACCGCGAAGCCGTCGGGGGTCTCTACGCTGACGAAATCCTGGCGACCACCGGTGCTACCGTCGGCAGCCACCGCGAAGGTGCGCACCAGGTTCCCGTTGTAGTCCGCGACATAAAGGACGGTCTCGTCGGGCGATAGCGCGATTCCGTTGGGCTCAGCGAAGGTGTCGTCGACCAGCGACACGGTCTTGTCCGGAGCCACGCGATAGATGCCCTTCTTGCCGGTGGCCGAGGTGCGGTTGCCGAGCTGGAAATCCGGGTCCGTGAAGTAGATGGTTCCGTCCGATCGCACGGTTAGGTCGTTCGGCGAATTGAACTTCTTTCCGCCGATGTTGTCCACCACCGTGGTCAGGGTGACGTTTGCGAAGTCGAGCTTCACAATCCCCTGCACCTTGTGAGAACAAGCGAAGACTACGCCGCTTCCATCCACGGCCATGCCGTTCGTGCCTGAATCTGCCAAATAGGTCGCGACCGTCGACGGCGGGATCACCTTCCACATCTGCGACGGGTCCACCGAGCCGCTGACAGAGCTCAGGTCGGAAAACAGCAGAATCGAGCTCGCGCTCAACCAAACCGGGCCTTCGTAGGTTCCGCTCTCCGCGGTCCCGGAGGGTTTGTAAACCAGCGTGGGCGTTCCGGTAAGGACCGGCGCCGGATAAGATGCTCCCGCCTTGCAAGCGCCGCCCACGCGCGTGGCGCCACTGGTGCCGCCCGCGCCGCCCGCGCCGGTGGTCCCACCTGCTTGCGCGCCACCGCTCGCGCTCGCTCCGCCGTTGGCAGACCCGCCGGTGCTTGTTGCGCTGTCCGACCCGGCACCATCAGAACCTCCGCGGGCGACGGTTCCGCCGCCGCCGGTTCCGCCGACGCCGCCGGTGTCGCTAGCTCCGCCGCTGCCAGGGCCCGCATCGCTGCCGGAAACACCGCCAGCCTTCTCCGCTGCGCCGCCAGAGTTTCCCGAGGTGCCGCCCGAGGGATTCGCGCCACCTGGGCCCGCGGTTCCTCCGACGCCGCCATCAGAGGCGACGGAACCGCCGGCCGGCGTTGCGCCGCCCGAGCCGCGCGTTCCGCCAGTGGCCGGAGCTCCGCCTGCCGCCGTGGCACCGCCGCTTCCGCCGGTCGCTTGGCCTCCGCCGGAGCTGGAGGCTCCGCCAGAGGATACGTTTCCGCCAGACCCGATGGCTCCGCCGGAGCCGAGAATGCCGCCCGCACTGGTCACACCGCCGGATCCGCCGCCGCAGCCTTCGGCGGCAAGAAGCAACGCGGCCATCGGCGTGCACGCAAGTGCCAGGATTCTCATAGTCCGATTATTCGCTAGGCGGACGAATCAGGTCAATGACCACAGCGCCCAGCCAGCGGCCGAGGTTTGGTACCGTTGTGCCGAATTTTTCGCGATTCCCGACGCCACATCTCGGTTCGGATTCGAGCGGTGCTAGAGTCGGCGCGTGTCCCGCCCTTCCAAGGAAGAGAAGGCCGAAAAGCCGCCCCAAGGGCAATCGCAGCCCACGCCCGCTCGGGGTTCCGAGTCGCGCCCCGCATTCTTGCTCTGGTTGTCGGCCGCCATCGTGACCTTCTGGTGCTTCGGCTTCACCACCATGAAGGGATCGGATCTGTGGTGGCACCTGGCCTCGGGCCGCTGGATCTGCCAGTACCGCACCCTGAGCTTCCGGGATCCCTGGTCGTTCACGCAACACGGCCAGCCCTGGCTCAGCCACGAATGGTTTTCGGACGTGATCTTTCACGGCTGGTCCCGTTGGTTCGGTAGCGAGTCGCTGGTGTGGTGGAAGTGGTCGGTGTTGGTGGGCGCTTTCGTGGCGCTGTTCCTCACCCTGCGAAAAATCACGGGCAGCTCCCTGGCGGCGTACCTGGCTGCTCTCGCCGCCATCGCGGTTGGGGCGCCCTTTTTCGACATTCGGCCCCAGCTCTATTCGCTCTTGGGTTTTGCCCTGCTTCTGCGTATCGCACTTCTGCCCTCGCGCCATCGCTGGCTTCTGCCTGTCGGCTTCTTCTTCTGGGTGAACCTGCACGGCGGCTTCTTCTTCGGGTTGCTCGTGCTCACGACCATCTTCGTGCTGGCGCGAATCCTCGGCGAGGGCAAGCGCAACGACCTTCCGCTGTGGCTTGCCTGCCTGGCGGTGTGCCTCGTCAATCCCAACGGCCCGGACGCCTACGTGTTTTCGCTTCACTACGCCATCCACCCCAAGTCGCCCTATCTCCGGGTGGGCGAATGGAAACCGCTGTGGGACGTGGGCGGCATCCGCGATGCTCTCTTCTATCCGGTCATCGCGATCTTCGTTCTCTCGTCGGCGATCGCTTTCATCGCGCGCCTGCAGCGCAAGAACCCACGCCTCACCTACACCGCCCTTGCCCTCGGCCTACTGACCCTTGCGATGTCACTCAAGAGTCGCCGCTTCATCCCCCTGTTCGGCATCGCGCAGAGCTTGACCTTGGCGCCGGTGCTCGCCCTCGGCGTAGAACGGGCCCGCCAGCTCTTCGCGCGCCGATTCGCAGAGCGCGCGCGATTCCTGCGTGTTCTTCCGCCCGCCGTCGCATTGGTTGCGTCCTCCATTTTGCTTTGGCCGTACCCGCTTTCCAGCCGGGCCTTCCTGTTCCTGACCAGCCAGGACGGCTTTCCGGTCGAGGCGCTGACCTTCGTCGAGACCAACCGCCTTACCGGCAAGGTGTTTTCGTTCTACGAATGGGGCGGCTACGTGGATCTGCGTACCGACGGGAAGCTTCAGGTCTTCATCGACGGTCGCGCGGACACCGTGTTCGATGATCAGACCTACCGTCGCTACACCAAGGTGCTGGGCATGGCGCGCGGTTGGGAAGAGATCGTCGAGCAGTCGGGCGCCGACTATTTTCTGTGGCCAAGGCAAGACCGCAAGCAGCTCGAAGCCCTGCGCGCCACCGGGAACTGGCGCACGCTCTACTCGGACCACGTGGCGGCGCTGCTGGTTCGGGCCGACCTGACCACGCCAGAGCCGCTCGCGCCCACGCCCGATTCCCCGTGGCGCGAGTTGATGCTCGGCTTGCATGCGTCGGGAAGAAAGGACTGGACGGTCGCCAAGACGCAGCTTGCGCATGCCCTGGAAATGATGCCCAACCTGCGCATGGCGTGCGAATGGCTGGCCAACGCGCAAGCGCACAGCGACGGAATGGCCGCGGCCGAAGCGACCTTGGATCGCTGCCAGCGGCTGTTCCCAGATCGCGCCCGGCGCCAGGAGCTGCTGGAGCATTTCCGTCAGCGCGCGGAAGCCGAAGCGGTGCCCGGGCAGGAACCGAGAACGGAGCCGTAACCAGGCGCATCCAAACAGGACACTCGTCTCGGGTGTTTTCGTGGCCGTGGCCGTGGCCGTGGTCGTAGTCGACGGAAGATGTCCGGCCACGGCCACGACCTTCCGCGGCCATCGCGGGATTAGGGGCAATGCCGTTCGGATAAGGGCAGTCGTTCAGGGCGCAACTTGGTGACCCGCCGGCTTCGGTGCGACGGGTCCTGTCAGTTCGGGCCTGCTCCCCGCCGTGTGCTACGGTCGATTCAACTCGCAAATTGCACAAGCGACGATTCGGGAGTGCGCCTGCAGCGCAGGCGGCACGCGACCTACGCACCCGACGGGTCCCCTCCCTCGCAGCCACCCGTCGCGCCTACGCCAGCTAGACATCGAGGCACGGCTGCGGGTCGACGAAAGGGCAGGAAAATTGCCAAGTCCAAGTGCGGGATGAGCATGGCCACAACCGTAAGCCACCGAGGATGGCGAGGCTGGAATCGAGGGGAGCCAGGGCGGGGGCGACGGTGGTTTGATCCACGTCACCCCAGGCGACGGCCACGGCGAGGTGGGAACGGATCTCGCCGGCCGAGCCGGCGGCGATGCGGTAGTGGTGCAGCCGGTCTTGACCCGCTCGCCGCGCGCCCTCGGCGATGTTGCCAGGTACCGAGGAGCCGGCGCGTTTGAGTTGCACGGCCAGATCGCTATCGTGGTGGCGGATGCGCTCGATTGCGGGGCGAAGGGCGCAAACCATCTGAAGGGCAATTTCGTAGACCTCGACGTGTTTCATAGGAACCTCCCTTGTGACGGCCGCAAACAGGCCGTCGCGCACCGATGACGGTTCCCTGGCCGGGCGCAAGAAGGAAACGACAAGGTCGACGCGAACCCTTCGCGGCCGGCGGCGGATGCCAGACGCGGCCGATACAAGAGCTCGCCGTCACACGCAACTCGCGGCAGCACGTCCGCTGGCGCGTCGGACTTCGCTCACTCCGTCCACGAAGCCGCGGCTACCGCAGGCATCACCGAGCCCACAACGGCCGAACCTCATTACGAAGCGGCCCCGCGCGGACGGGATCTTGCTTACGAAGCGACCGCGCAAAATCGACAACCGAGGCACGAAAGGCAACAGCGCAAGTCACGCGACCTCGAACCGCCACCGAACCGGAAAGAGTATTCCTCGGCGCCGCGGCAATGATAGTCTCTACAGAAGATTGAATAGGAAGTCGGCAGACACCGCGGCCCAAGACAACATACTACGTGAGGCGTGATGCGAGTCCCAGGCTTTGAAATCCAAAATCAACGAAGTGTTCGTCTTGCAAAGTGCGAGACCGTTCCCCCGCTTATGGTGATTGCAGGACCGAATGGTACGGGGAAATCCACACTGTTGAACGCGATTCGCTCCGGGTCGGGATGGCACGACATCCTCTACATCGGGCCACATCGCGCAATGCGCCGACAGAACGTTCAGCAGCGACACCTGATCTCCACACCATTCGTTCTTCAGGAGCTTCTGACGAGGAATGACTCGCCTGGGTTTGAAGGCATAGCGCTCGTGAGCGGCGCCCGCGATCCATGGGGGCACGATGACTCTGCCAACTACTTGAAGCATGTTCTTTGTCAGATAGAGATCGATTTCCAGCGGGCGATCACCGAGCGATACCACCGAGACGGTGAAATCAGGAAGGGTAGCCTCCCAGATCCATGGAAGCCCCTCCGCGAACTGTGCGCCAACCTCCTGCCGCACATAAGGTTCTCGGGAATCGACTCAAAGAACCGAGACCATATCCAGTGTCTCTGGACGGTACACGGCGCTCAGCAAGGTGTCGACCTTGACGATCTTAGTTCTGGCGAGAAGTCGATCGTCCAGATGTTCTTTCCCCTTGTTGAGACGGCCATCCGCAACCTACTGGCAGAAGTTTCCGGCGAAGCAGCCTTGAGCAGGCAGGCTGAGCAATGCATCCTGATCGACGAGCCTGAACTTCATCTTCACCCAAATCTCCAGGTCAAGGTGCTCGACTACCTCAGGGTATTGACGACCGGATCAAAGATGCAAGTGATACTCGCGACCCACTCTCCGACAATCGTGGAGAGTGCGAGCTTCGAGGAGTTGTATTTGCTGCGACCGGTGGAGCTGGTAGCAGCGGGGGACAATCAACTTGTCCAAGTTGCGACGGACGACGACCGCCTGAGGCTCTTGCGTGATCTCTTCGGTGGCACCTCAAACCTGACATCGATGCAGCCAGTGGTAGTCGTCGAGGGCATACGCGAGGAGGATGCGCGTCGGGTTGCCACCGACAGAAAGCTCTATCGCGCTCTCCATCCTGGATTTGACCAAATTACGCTTGTCCCCGGTGGCGGCAAATCGCAATGTCTGGCTCTAGCCAGAGGGCTTCGAGAAGTGTTGAAAGCATTCTCCAAAGAGCTGAAGGCCGTCGCTCTGGTTGACAGAGACTATGCCCCTGCAAGTAGTGAGGGAGCGGAAGGAACAGAGGACGCCGACATATTTCTGCTTCCTGTCGCCATGATCGAGAACTTTCTCATCGACCCGGACGGGATATGGCAGGCGATACAAAGTGTTGTCGACAAGACAGGGTTGTCTTCTAGCGGCGATGTAGCTGCGGCCTTGTCGAGCATCCTTGATGCCTTGGAGCCAGAGGAAGTTGAACGGCGCGCTGGCGCGAAGCTCGGGACGGCGACATTCCGTGCATCGCGGCCGATTGACAACGTCCCAGGAAAGGCAGGCGAATTCTGTACGGACCTTCTCGCTAGATTCTCTGCGGAAGCCGTGCGGGCGGCAGTTGTTGCCGCTACTGAAGAGGTCGACAAATTGAAGTCCGCTCCGCGGCGACGGGAGGAATTTCATGGCAAGTCAATACTCCAGGGCTTCTTCGGCAAACACTTGCACGCTACCCCTATGTCCAAAGTGGTATTTGCGTTCGAGGCAGCTCGGCATTCTAGAAACCGAAAAGCGGTAAAGGTGTTCTTCGATTCGTTCTTTCGGAAGGTGAATCCTGGGTGGGAGCTGCCATAAAGGCGTTGAACCCGACGGGCGCTGTCGCGCCCGCGGGCTAACACCAAAGCGTTGACAGACAGAGGCTGAAGGCGGCACACAGTGGCCAGGACACTCTACCTAGTAAGGTCTCATGCGGCGAGGGACTACATCTGTGGGGCCTGTGACCGTCCAATAGCCCGTGGCTCAGAGTACTTTCGTCATGAACCTCACCCGTTTGCGCGGACATTCCGAGGGGAGCGCCGGACTCACTGGTGTCACGACTGCATCACCAATACCCCGAGCTTCCGGGACCAGGTGGGCCGCATCTGGATCCGTCCATCCACCCTGGTGAGATCGGTCGCAGAGGCAAGAGGGGTCCAACTCGAGCTGTTTCGAGCCCATGCAGTGGGCATCGGCAGAGTTCTGGCAGAGCGCCTTGCTGAATCTCCGGGCCTGATTCACGAGCTGACTCCGGAGTTGTTTCAGGATTTCATCTGTGATCGACTCTATGCGATGGGATTCGAGCCCAAGCAAGTTGGCAGCGTCTTCACTAAGGATGGTGGAATCGACGTCGTATTCTGGCCGCGGATGCAGGGGGCATTCCCATTCCTCGCGGCCGCTCAGCTCAAGCACCATCGAGATCCGAAACGGAAAGAAGGGTCTCCCACCGTGCGCGACTTTGCCGGTGCGATAGCCGGGCATCCCTTCAACGCGGCCCTGCTTGTCACGAATACAACCTTCAGCCCGGATGCGGAATGGTTCGCGAAGGAGCGCGCCAAAATCATTCGGTTGAGAGACTTCGGTGACATTCGTCGGTGGTTGCAGAACGACTTTTCCAGCCCAGCGGAATGGCGCGAGATTCCGTCATCGATCGAGATCTGTCCAGGCGTAACCGTGAAGATCCGGTCGTGACGAGCTGTCTCATAGCGAAGGTTTCGCGTCGACCTCGTCGTTTCCTCCTTGCGCCCAGCCAGGAAACCGTCACTGGAGCACGACGGCCTGCTTGCGGCCGCCACAAGGGAGGTCCCATGAAACGCTTCGAGGTCTACGAAATTGCCCTTCAGATGGTTTGCGCTCTTCGCCCCGCAGTCGAGCGCATCCGCCACCACGACAGAGATCTGGCCGTTCAGCTCAAACGAGCCGGTTCCTCGGTGCCTGGCAACATCGCCGAGGGCGCAGGACGAGCGGGTCAGGACCGGCTGCACCACTACCGCATCGCCGCCGGCTCGGCCGGCGAGATCCGTTCCCACCTCGCCGTGGCCGTCGCCTGGGGTGACGTGGATCAAGCCACCGTCGCCCCTGCCCTGGCTCTCCTCGATTCCATCCTCGCCATCCTGTGGCGCTTAACCCATCCCTGAGCCCCTCCGAGCCAGGGCTCGAAAAGCCCTGGCCCACCGTTTCCGTCCCCGCCTCAGCCCCTGTCTCCGTCCCCGTCTCGGTCACCCACACCTACACTGCTCTCCGCTACTCCGAATCCCAGGGGGCTTCCGCTTGACTGGAAGGGCCGCCCCGTATCATGTAGGGCACCCAACGTGACCAATCCTTCCTTGCCGCGCGGCCCGCGTATCTTCGCCTCCCTGGCGGTGCTCAGCGTTGCCGCGACCTTTCTGGCGGCCCAGATCGACTTTGCAAGGCGAAACCACATCGGCATCGCGCCCGAACGTTACTGGGGTCCCCAGCTTCTCCAAATCTGGCTGCCCGGCCTCGGCGCAACGGTCGCCTCGGCGGTGGTTGCGTTCGTGCTTCACAGGCGCGGCCCTCGCGCATAGCATGCCGGTCGCCGACACCTGGTTCATTGAATGACCGACCCAACCGACAACAAAGTCTTCCCCGCCCCGGCCGCACCGGGCATCTTCGACCGCCTGAGCGAGCGGCAGATCATCTTGCTCGTGATGCTGTTCGGACTTGTGCTGTACCTGCCCTTCGCAGGCTCCTACGGGCTTTTCGACCCGTGGGAGACCCACTACGGCGAGGTGGGCCGGCAGATGACGCGCCGGAATGACTTCATCAGCCTGTTCTGGCCGGGCTCGCCGCTCGACACGGAGAACTTTTGGTCGAAGCCGGTGCTGACCTTCTGGCTGATGGCGTTGTCGATGAAGCTTTTCGGCATCGGTGGCGCAGGCCTGCCGGCCGGTGAATTCGCGCTTTCGTCGCGTCCGGAATGGGCGCTGCGCTTGCCCTTCTGCTTGATGGCGCTGCTTGCCCTAATCGGGGTCTACCTTCCGGTTTCCCGCTTCGTCAGCCGTCGCGCTGGTGTGCTGTCGGCGGTGGCGCTGGCCACGTTCCCCATGTTCAGCCTGATCGCCAGGCAGGCGATGACCGACATGGCGTTCATCGGACCCATGACACTGGGGCTTGGCCTGTGCGCCATGGCGCTTTTCGACGACCAGGACGAGATCTTGCCGCGCAAGCGATGGCGCCGTTTCTCGTGGCCGCACCATTCGCTGTACTACGCGACGGTGGGGCTGTTGGCCCTCACGGTGCTACCGCAGCTGGTGGTGAATTCCATCCAGCTCGTGTGGCCCATGCCGGGGCGGCTGCGCATCACGATCCCTGGCTTCGCCGCCATGCTGCCGTATGACCTCGGCTTCCTCGCCTTCGTCTGGTACACGGCCCGCACCCGGCACAAGGCGCCGTTTTACCTGCACATCGCTTCGATCCTGTGCGGGCTGGCCATGCTGGCCAAGGGGTTGGCCGGTCTCGGCCTGCCGGTCATCGTGTTTCTCGCGTACCTGCTGTTCACCTGGAATTGGCGGCGTCTGGCGCGCGCCGAGCTCCTCCGTAGCTTGCCTTGGGCCATCCTGGCCTGCGCGCTGGTGGCGGTACCATGGCACCACGCCATGCTGGTGCGGCACGGAATCCCGTTCTGGAACGAGCTTTACGGCGACAACCATTGGCGGCGCCTGGTCACCGGTCGACACGGCGACCGCGGCAGCTTCGAGTACTTCGTGCGCGAGCTCGGGTACGGACTCTATCCGTGGATTTTGCTAGCGCCGTCGGCGTTGGCCTGGGTCGCCATGCGCAGGTTCGGCGGGCGCAGCACCGGCGACGCCAAGACGGCAAGCGACGCGACGGACAAGCGCCGGGACATCCTGTGGTTCGGTGCGATCTGGTTCGTGTCGGGCTACGCCCTGGTCTCGTTCTCGATGACCAAGTTCCATCACTACATCCTGCCGGCGCTGCCCGGAATCGCCATCGCGATGGGGTGCTTCCTCGACGATGTCTTGCGCGAAGGGCGCGGACGCCTGATTGGGGCCGGGGCAATGCTCGGCGCGCCGCTTTTGGCGCTGGTGGCCCACGACCTGACCTCCTCGACCAAGAGCCAGCAACACTTCATCTGGCTCTTTTCGTACGACTACGTGAACTCGCCGCAGGGCCGGCCGTGGCCGCCGGACATGGACTACATCAAGGTTCTGTGGACCTTCGCGGGCCTGTTCACCGCTGGCGCGATGCTGATCGCCTGGAAGCGCGTGCGGGCTTGGGCCACCGTCGCCACCGCCCTGGTAGCGGTCGCCTTCACCTATTTCCTGCTCGACGTCTACATTCGCAAGGCGGCAGCGCACTGGTCGCAAAAGCCCCTCATCGCCCAGTACTACAAAGAACGGCGCTCGCCCGACGAGAAGCTGCTCGCGTGGCAGCTCTACTGGCGCGGCGAAAACTTCTACACCCAGAATCAGATCTACGAAGGCCCCATGAACGAACGGACGGTCTTCCTGGGTGATCGCAACGCGGAGAACCTGAAAGAGTATGTCGCCCACCATGCCGGCACGCGCGCCTTTTTCCTCATCGAACGCACGCGTATCGACGGCTTGCGCGGCCTGCTGCCCGAGGCGGTGCGCCCCAGCCTCAAGATCGTGAACGACGACAACAACAAGTTCTACCTCTTGATGGCGCAGCTTTAGCGACCGCCGACGTTTCGCTTCACCACAACGGCCGCGGGGTTTGGGAATTCGCAGACTTCGGCGGGCATACGTCGTACACTAACCGTCCATGCGCATAAGCTTTCTGCGTGTACTGGGTGGAACCTGTGGTCTTCTCCTGTCGGTTGTCGGATGCAGCAACTCGGCAGCGACATCGCACGACGGGAGCATAGGACACGGTGGCTCGAGCGCCGACGCGCGTGTGGCCAGCGGCGGTACACCGGGCACGACGTCGTCCGGAGGCGCGGCGGGGAGCAGTGGGCTGGGGCGGGGCGGCGCTGATGGCGCGGCGGGAAGTGGCGGTTCTGGGCTCGGGGACAGCGGGGCCGCAGGCGGCACCACCGGCATACCCCGTGATGCCGGTGCCGGCACCGGTGGCGGAGGGGCCGGAGGGGTCACGATAGACGGTAGCGCCACGGGCGGCACGGACGCCAGCATCGCGGGTGCGGGCGGTCGGGATGCGAGCGGCACGGACGCCAGCATCGCGGGTGCGGGCGGTCGGGACGCGAGCGGCACGGACGGAGGCGGGGGCAAGGGCGGCATCGATGCCGGCGGCACGGGCGGCATCCTCGGCACGGGCGGCATCCTCGGCACGGGCGGCACCCTCGGCACGGGCGGCATCCTCGGCACGGGCGGCATCCAACTGGACGGCGGCGGCTCGACTGGTATTGACGGTGGCTGTGGGCCTTCCGCGACAGCGCCGGCGGTCACCCGCGGCGGGCAGTACTTCGGCTTTCCCGAAAAGTTCAATCGCTACTACACCGACTGCAGCTGGCAGCCCTCGAGCACGGTCTACGTCAGTCCGACAGGCAGCGGCGATGGCAGCTCGAGCACGTCCCCGACCAGCGTGGCGACCGCGCTCGCGGCCGTTGTCCCCGGCCGCAAGGTCGTGTTTACGGCCGGCACTTACTCGGGCTGCTTCGAGCTCGGCTCCGATCAGAGCGGCACCTACGACAATCCCATCGTGCTCGTCGGCGAAAGAAAGGCGGACGGCTCGCCTGCGGCGACCATCAACTGCTGCAGCACAGGCCGCAAGACGTGCATCAACCTGGAAGCCGCCGACTACGTGGCCGTCGACGGCTTCGAGCTCGTGGGCGGAGACTACGGCTTGCGCTCGGTGGGGTCCGATTACCCCGCCGACCAGCACCAGAAGGGGGTTGCGGTGCTGAACAACGTCGACCACGGTCAGAACAAGGATCCCTTCTTCACTGGCCAGTCCGACTGGTTCGTGATCGAGCACTGCACCGGCTACGATTCGGGCCCGACCGACGGGCACGGGATCTACCTCTCCAACGGCAGCGACTGGAACATCGCCCGCTACAACGAGACGTACAACACGTCTTCGTCGGACTTCCAAATCAACGCAGATCCCTTATCCACCTGCGATGTGTACGACGATCCCGAGTGCGACGCGGTGGCGGGTAGTAGCACAACCGGGGGGCGCGGCGCCTCGGACTTCATGCTCGTGGATTCCAATTTCTTCCACCACAGCAAGGCGCAAGGACCGAACTTCACGTCGGTCAGGAACAGCCTAATCAAGAACAACATCTTCGCACTGCCTGCCACCCACGGCACCAGCTTCTGGCAGGAGACCGACAACCCCAAGCTGGGCTCGTCGAACAACGTCGTCGCCCACAATCTCTTTATCACCCAAGCCAACGGCGACCACGCCGTCCAGTTCATCGTCAACTCGACCGGCAACCAGTTCAAGAACAACGTGGTGGTGGCGGTCACCATCAGCGGCACCACGATCTCGGCCAATCCCCAGGGTCTGCTGCTTGACACCGACAGCACCACGGTCCAGGCCAACACCTTCGAGCACAACGCATGGATCTCCGGGTACTTCGACAGCGAGGATTCGTCGGCTCCCTACGCGCCCAACGCGAACGAGCTGAGGTTGACCACGTTCCAGGCTTCCTGGTTCGGCGCGTTCCCCACTGGAGTCGGGCATGACCCCGCAGCCTTCGCGCCGACCGCCACGGCGCCCTGGCTGGACCTCGGCAATCTGTTGCCCGAGGTGCCCACCGACCGCGACGGTGCCGCCCGCCACGCACCTGTCGACCTCGGGCCGTTCGAGCGGTAACTAATATGCGCCCGCTGCCGCTTCGTCGCAGCGGCGGGCTGCATCCATCAGGAGCAGCGTCGTCGGCGCGCCGATCTCGTCGACAACAGCGCCAAGATCCTCTTGCGTGAAGGCGAAGCATCCCGTGTCCCAAGCCAGAAGCTCGTAGACTGCCGCTCGGTTCACGCGACGGGAGCCCTCGATGCGCGCGGAGATGACCTGTCCACCGCGGAGCCAGACCCGGCCAATCCTGTGTCGGTCAATAATGAGGATCTGGCCTGAACGGCGTTCGAGGTCCAGGAAGCTTAGCACGGTCGCCAGACCAAACTCCTCAAGCCGGCCGCCCAGCCCCGCATTATTTCGGGGCCCTGCGGGGAATTGCCGAAGCCTTGCCTGTGCCATGCTGAGAGTTGACCCCATTCGCTCGCTCACGGCAAAAAACTGCATGCCCATCCCCGACCACGACGACCAGCGGCAAGGGTGCCCATGAGCGTCATCCGTTGACAGTAAGATACCCGGATGGCAATATTCGCGCCCTCTTACCGGGAAGACACGCCGGTTGGGAAAAACATCAAGTGACCAAGCCATTTGCCATATTCAGCGGCAACGCAAACCCGGAGCTGGCGCAGGCGGTTTGCAAGCACCTCGGCCAACCACTGGGCAGTGCCAAAGTCACCCGTTTCGCCGACGGTGAGGTCTACGTCGAGATCGACCAGAACGTGCGCGGCGTAAACTGTTTCGTCATCCAGCCCACTTGCACGCCGGTCAACGACAATCTGATGGAGCTTCTGGTCATGACCGACGCGCTCAAGCGCTCGTCAGCCAATCCCATCGTGGCGGTGATGCCGTACTTCGGCTATGCGCGCCAAGATCGCAAGACTCGCCCGCGCACGCCGATTTCAGCCCGACTGGCAGCGGATCTTATCACCGCGGCAGGTGTCCACCGCGTGTTGGCCATCGACTTGCACGCCGGCCAAATCCAGGGTTTCTTCAACATTCCGGTCGATCATATCTACGCCATGCCGGTGATGATGGAATACCTGCGCACCAAGTTTGGCAGCGGGGCGGTCATCGTTTCGCCCGACGCCGGCGGTGTGGAGCGCGCGCGGGCCTTCTCCAAGCGCCTCGATGCCAGCCTCGCCATCATCGACAAGCGCCGCCCTGCGCCCAACGTGGCCGAGTTGGTGCATATCATCGGCGACGTCAAGGATCGCGACGCCATCGTGATCGACGACATGGTCGACACGGCCGGCACGCTGTGTGCCGCCGCCAAGGGACTGACCGAAAAGGGCGCACGCGGCGTGTACGCCTGCATTACCCACGGCCTGCTGTCCGGCCCAGCCCTCGATCGCATCCACAAGAGCACCCTGAAAGAGCTCATCATCACCGATTCCATCCCACCTCGCCCCGAGGTGAAGGCTTCGCCCAAGGTTCGCGTCCTTTCGGTCGCGTCCTTGCTGGCTGAAGCCGTCAATCGTATTCACCAGGGGGACTCGCTAAGCTCCCTCTTCATCTGATAAAGATCCCGCCGCTGCAAAGGACGCCACCATGGACTTCGCCAAAGTTTCCGTCGAAATTCGCAACCAATCGGGCAAAGGCCCAGCCCGCCGCTCGCGCAGCGCCGGGAAACTGCCGGCCGTACTTTATGGACACAAGCTGGATCCGCTGTCGCTCACGCTGGATCCCGTCGAGCTTGTGCGCGCCCTGGACAAGGACCGCAAACGCAACACGGTTTTCACGCTCCAGGTGAAAGACGCCGCCAAGCCAGAGGACGTGACCGCGATGATTCGCGACGTCCAGATTGATCCCTTGTCCCGCCGTCCGGTGCACGTGGATTTCATCCGCGTCAGCATGGACGAGGAAGTCAAGGTTTCGGTCCCCATCGCCGTGGTCGGCATTGCGGTCGGCACTACCAACGGCGGCAACTTGCACCTTTCGCACCACACTCTTCCCATCGCTGCCAAGCCTGACGCGATTCCAACCAAGGTCGACGTCGACGTCACGGCGCTCGACATCGGTGACGCCCTTCACGCCAGCGACCTAAAGTTGCCGGCTGGCGTGCGCACCACGCTGGATCCGAAGGAAGCCGTCGCTTCTGTCGTGGCGCCGCACATCGAAAAGGTCGAAGAGGTCGCCGCCACGCCGGCCGAGGGCGCTGCTCCCGCCGAGGGTGCGGCCGCTCCCGCCGCTGGAGCCGCAGCCCCCGCCGCTGCCGCCGGCGCCAAAGGCGCAGCCCCCGCAGCTGCCGGCGCCAAGGGCGCAGCCCCCGCAGCTGCTGCACCTGCCGCCAAGAAGGAGGAGAAGAAGAAGTAACTCCCTCTGCTGGGCCGGGATCCTCCGATGTGGCTCGTTGCAGGGCTTGGAAATCCCGGCCGGCAGTACGCCGGGACCCGGCACAACGCCGGGTTCATGGTGCTCGATGAAATCCTGCGTCGGGCGGGCTCCGATTCGCCCCGTGCTCGGATGGGAGCGGAGATCGTCGAAGCCGCGCTTGGGAGAAACAAGGTCATCTTCTGCAAGCCCATGGAGTTCATGAACACCAGCGGAGCGCCTATCAGCCGCGCGGCGGGCTTTTGGAAGGTTCCGCCCGAAAGGATTCTGGTGGTGCATGACGACCTGGATCTGGACTTCGGCCGCATGAAGCTGGTGGAGGGCGGCGGAACCGGGGGCCACAACGGACTGCGTTCCATCGCGGCCGAGCTTGGTACCGAGGCTTTCTGTCGCCTGCGTTTTGGCATCGGGCGTCCGCCGGCCCAATGGGAAGGTGCCGACTACGTGCTGGCGAATTTTTCCGCTGAGGAGCGGAAGTTTCTGCCAGATCTGGTAGAAGAGGCGGCCCTGGCGGCCGAGACCATCGTCAAGGATGGGCTCACCGCAGCGATGAACAGGTTCAACCGACGTAAGAAAAATCAACCCGGAGGCGCGGCCTAGGCGGCGTTTCCATCAACTCCTTGCCCGCGGGCCACCGCGGGACGTAGGCCCAAAGGGAGAAACCAATGGCAGAGAGACGAACAGGATCGTGCCGGGACATACCCGGCAGAACGCGCCAGTACGAAACCATCTTCATTCTCAAGCCCGACGTCACCAACGATCAGATCGGGCAGGCCAACACCAAAATCCGCCACGTCATCGAGGCGGGTGGCGGCCGGTTGCTCAAGGTCGAGAACTGGGGCCGCCGCAAGCTGGCCTACGAGGTGAAGAAGCAGCTCAAGGGAATCTACGTCTTCTTCGACTACCTAGGGGCCGCAGGCCTGGTCGAGGAGGTCGAGCGCAACCTGCACCTCACCGACACCGTGATTCGTTACTACACGGTCAAGGCGGCGGAGAACGTCGATCCGGCCAGCAAGACCTCGAGCGTGACCGACGAGTCGTTCGCCAGCGCCTCGGTGCCCGGTCCTGACGAGGAAGCCATCGCCACCGGACAAGCGGGCGCGCGTCCGTTCGGCGACGAGGAAGAAGAAGGAGCCTTCGACTTCGAAGAGGCAGTTTTTGGAAAAGTCGACGAACCTGTCCGGAGGGAGCGCTAAGCCATGGCCCGTCCAGAAGAAAAAGACGCAGATCTCGAACAGGAAGGCGGCCGCAAGAAGACCTCTCGACGCAGGGCTTGCAAGTTCTGCACGGACGAGAACCTTGTGATCGACTGGAAGAACGCCTCCCTGCTCAAATACTTCATCACCGATCGCGGCAAGTTGGTTCCGCGGCGGCTCACCGGAAACTGCGCCAAGCATCAGCGTGCCATCGGCCGCGCGGTCTCTCGCGCGCGCATGATCGCTCTGATGCCGTTCGCGGTCACCGGCAAGTAAGGGGAGGAGCAAACCATGATGCGGGTCATTTTGAGAGAGAACCTGGACAACCTGGGCAAGGCCGGAGAAGTGGTCACGGTCCGCCCGGGCTACGGTCGCAACTACCTTTTGCCCAACGGCCTCGCCGTGCCAGCCACGGAGAAGGACGAAGCGCGGATGCAGCACGAGCAGCGAGTCATCGCCGCCCGCGTGGTCAAGCTCGGCAAGCAACTCCAGTCCGAGGCCGATCGCCTATCCCAGGTGTCGGTGTCGCTGGCGCGCGCCGTGGGTGAGGAAGACAAGCTGTACGGCTCGGTCACCAACCGCGACGTCGCGGAAGCCCTGGCGGAACAGGGCATCACGCTGGATGCCAGGAAGATCCAGCTCGAAGAGCCCATCAAGACCCTCGGCATGACCGAGGTTCAGGTCAAGCTCGGACACGACGTCACGACCAAGATCAAGGTCTGGGTCGTCAAGAAGGAATAGTCGAGTCCGCGACGGCGGTGGGCGCCCACCGGGCCCACCGCCCACATTCTCCTAGCACTGTCTTTGCTTGCGCCCTGTGGCTGGCTGTGGTTTCGCCGCCACGTGTGGCCTGCGCTTCCGGTTCGGCTCGCCTTTCCCTGTCGCGAAAGGTAGCTCCGCGGCTCGAAGCGTAAGCACATTGTCAATTTCGCCTCACCGTTCCGGCGTTACACTCGATGCCCATGGCCGAACTTCCAGCGCAAGTCGTTGCCCTTCCCTCCGGAAGACAGCCGCCCCATAACCTGGAGGCCGAGCGGTCCGCGTTGGGGGGCGTGCTGGTGAAGCCCTCGGCCTTCGACGAGATGGCGACCACCATCACCGCCGACGATTTCCTGCTGCCGGCCCACCGCGAAATCTTCGAGGCCATGCTCGCGCTCGACCGGCGGCGCCAGCCTATCGACGTGATCTCGCTCGGCGACGAGCTGAAGAACCGCGGATCGCTGGGGCGGCTGGAAAACGGCCTAGCCTACCTGATCGAGCTGGCCAACACGGTTCCCACCGCCGAAAACATCGCGCACTACGCGCGCCTGGTGCAGGAAAAGGCGACCCTGCGGCGGCTCATCGCCGCTTGCGCCGAGATCCAGTCGCGCGCCTACGGCGAATTCGGCGACTACGAGCAGTTTCTCGACGAATCCGAAAGCATGGTGTTCCAGGTCGCGCAGAAAAACCGACGCGAGAACGCGCGGCCCATCGGCGAGATCATGAGCGAAGTGCTGGAAAGCATCGACGCCCGCGCCCGCGAGAGCAAATCGGTCACCGGCGTGCCGACCGGCTTTACCAAGCTCGATGAAATCACCGCGGGCTTTCAGCCGGAAAACCTGATCATCGTCGCGGCCCGCCCGGGGGTGGGCAAGACCTCGTGGGCGCTCAACGTGGCGACCCACGCCGCCCTCAACCACAAGATTCCGGTCTTTGTCTTCTCGCTCGAAATGTCGAAAAACGAGCTCATCGAGCGCATCCTCTCCGCCGAGGCGCGCATCGACTCCAATCGCATGCGCCGGGGCATGATCGAGTACAGCGAGTGGAAGAACAAGATCTATCCCGCGGGCAATCGCATCTCGCAGGCGCCCATTCTGATCGACGATTCACCGGGTGTGAACATCCTTGAGATGCGCGCGAAGGCCCGCCGCTTCCGCAGCGATCCGCGCTTCTTCCCGCCCCAGGCCGGCCCGCGGCAGCTTGGTCTGGTGGTTATCGATTACCTGCAGCTCGCGCACGGTTTGGGCGGCCGCAAGGAAGAATCTCGCGAGCGTGAGATTGCGGAGATTTCGCGTGGCCTCAAGGCGCTGGCCAAGGAGCTGCACATCCCGATCATCGCGGTTTCGCAGCTCAACCGCAGCGTGGAGAAACGCGAGGACAAGACCCCGCAGCTGTCGGACTTGCGCGAATCCGGCGCCATCGAACAGGACGCCGACATCATCATGTTCATCCACCGCGACGAGATGTACAGTCCCGACGCGGCGAATCGCGGAGAGGCACTGCTCAAGATCGGCAAGAACCGGGCTGGTCCGACGGGCGAAGTGAAACTGACCTTCATCCGAGAGTACACGAAGTTCGAGAACTACGCCGCCGAGGACGAGGAGGTGCCGGCCTAGACATGGCGCCAACCACGGATCCCAAAGGTGTTCCCTACAAGCGTCGCCCGACGCCGATGCCGTTCCTTGTGCCGGGCTCGCGAGTGGGCCGCTATCGGATTGAGCGACGCCTGGGTATCGGTGCGATGAGTGAGGTCTACCTGGGCACTGACGATTCGCTCGGCCGGCGCGCCGCGATCAAGGTTCTTGGCAGCAACCAGGTCAACAACCCAACCATCACCGAACGCTTCTTGCGCGAGGCGCGTGCCCTGGCGCGCATGTCCCATCCGAACCTGATACCCGTATTCGAGGCGGGGCAGACCGGCGAGCCCTTGCGCCCCTACTACGCCATGGAGCTGCTTGAGGGCGGCGACACGCAGAAGCTGCTGGAAGAACGCGGCCCGCTGCCGAGCGCGGTGGTGGCGCTGATTGGCGCCGAGGCTTCCACCGGGCTCGGAGAGGCGGCCCGGGCAGGCATCATCCACCGCGACGTCAAGCCCGCGAATCTCGGCATCTCCCGCCATGGGGTTTTGAAGGTCACGGATTTCGGGCTGGCCAAGTCTTATGCTGCCGACAAGAGTCTGACCGCGCGGGGCATGGTGGTCGGCACGGCCGACTACATCGCGCCGGAACAGGCCAAGGGCGAGGAGTTGGACGAGCGGGCCGACGTGTATGCGCTGGGATGCACCCTGTTCCACTTGCTCACCGGCCACCCGCCCTATCGCGCAGCGCCCGGCTCGACGGTCAAGGAGTACCTCGAGGTGATGCGCATGCACCTGACTGCGCCGGTGCCGAATGTGAAGGACGAAGTCGCCGACGCCGACTCCGAGCTGGCCGAAGCCATCTTGACCATGATGACCAAGGACCGCAGCCGGCGCCCCACCTTCATCGAAGTGGCGCGCCAGCTCGCGCGCATCGGCGACCGCCTGGGCGGCGAGCTGCCGCGGGTCACGCGGCAGCTTTTCCTGGTGACGGCTGAGTCGATGACAGGTACGAGCAGTGGTGGCGCATCCGCCGACCGTGCGGTGAAGACGCGGTCTTGGGCCCGCATCCTTGCGTTCGGCGTGATCCTCGCTGCGGCGATTGGACTGGCCATCGCCTTCGGTCGCTAGCCATGCGCAAGGTGGCGCTCATCCCCGGCGGGGCACGCGGCATTGGTCGAGCGATCGCGCAGGCGCTCGCCGTGCGCGACTGGGACGTGGCGATCTGCTACCGCAAGAGCCACGAGGACGCACAAGTGGCGACGTCCGCCATCGAAGCGTCAGGCGGCGCCGCGCTCGCGCTTCCCTGCGATGTTTCCACGCCTGAGGCGTGCGCCCAGCTTTACGACCAGGTTCTCGCGTGGCGCGGAGGCGTGGATGCGCTGGTTCACTGCGCCGGGCCCTTTCACCGCGTGGATCTGCTGGGCGAAACGCCGGAAGGCTGGCGCGCGATGTTCGCCAACAACCTCGACAGCCTTTTCTACCTGTCCCGGCTGGTGGCGCCGGCGATGATCGAGAAGCGCTGGGGACGCATCGTCGCCTTTGCCATGGCCAACGCCGACCGCCTAATGGCGCAAACCCAGATCACCGCTCACTACCTGTCGAAGGTGGCGCTGCTCGGCCTTGTGCGCAGCCTGGCCAAGGCGCTGGCGCCGAGTGGAATCACCGCCAACGCGATCTCGCCCGGGTTCATCGACTCTGGCTCGGTAGAGCTGGCCGAGCTGACCCAGATGTCCAAGAACATCCCCGCGGGCAGCGTCGGCACCGTCGACGACGTCGTCTCGGCGACCTTGTACTTGCTTTCCCAAGAGGCCAACTACGTGAACGGAAGCAACATCCACGTAAGCGGTGGCTGGGGGATATAGCGTTCCACGGGCTCGGAAGCGACTGTAGGCTCATAACGGCTCAGTTGTGAGAGCTAGGAAGACAATTGGCGGAACGATGGGCTGCCCTGAGCTACAGGGCGTCCTTGCCACGTTCGCCGGTCCGGATGCGAACCACCTCATCTAGACTGCTGACCGTGATCTTTCCGTCGCCGATCTGGCCGGTTCTGGCGCCTGCGATGATGGCGTCAATGACGGGATTCACCAGGTCGTCATCAACGAAGCACTGAATTCTCACCTTGGGCACGAAGTCGACTGTATAGGCAGAGCCGCGGAAGACCTCCTTCTTGCCGCCGGTTCGACCGAATCCCTTCACTTCGGAGACTGTCATTCCCTTCCCACCCGCCGCATAGACACGGGCCTTAATGTCGTCGAGCTTGAATGGCTTCACAACGGCTTCGATCTTCTTCATCGCGCGATCCTTCCTAGCTGGGTTGGATACACAAGAGGTGTACCAGATCCGCGTGGCGTCGTGGTTTCGGCACAATCAAACGTTCGTAAATAGCGGTCGCTCCTTTGGGAACATCTAGATCGGAATTTGCCACGACGTATTCATGGATATGTTACGGAGCCGAAACAATATCCCCTGCCGAGCTTCGGCAAGCACGCCGCGATGACGGCGCTGACTGGTCTGCGCATTCACCGCGGTATTGTCGGCTGGTATCGATATTGAAGCGCTACTCCGGGCTGTAGCAAAGACAGTCGGTGTCGCTGGCGGCGCAGTCCGCGCCGAGGTCGTTGATGCAGGTAGTGTAGCCGCAGCACGGGATCGACAGCGAGCACGATTGGCCGTAGAAGGCACAAACCGGCGGGGCGTCGGGGACGTACCGTGATGCTCATATTGGCTCTCCTGGGCAGAACGTTGGGCGTCTCATCATACACCAATGCCGGCCGCCAGTTACGAGAGCACCTCCGCAACGACGACCGGCGAAACCGCCTCGGCGGGCCTCGCGGCGAGCAGCACGAACATCACTGGGACGAGGAAGAGCGAAAGCAGCGTGGATGACGTCAGCCCGCTCACCACCGCCAACGCCAGAGGACGGTTGGAAGCGGAACCGGCCTCGAGGCCGAGCGCGTAGCAGCCGGCATGAGCCACGCCGCCCGTCTTTGCACCACATCTGCGCTGAGCATTACCCCGATCCGGGCGAAATTCCGAGCGCCGCTGGGATAATCTCCCGAATGTCTCTCTCGGGGATCGCCCGCCGAATCGAGCGTGCCAGGCATCCACAGAGGTTGCATCGGGCGCGCTTCTTGCTTGACCCAGTTCCGGAGTATGCTTTCGCTGTTGCACGCGTCGTAGGGCGGACACCGTGGAAGCCCTGTCGATGCGGCCACCATTCATGAAGTTTTCTCCTATTACCTGGCTCATGCTCACCGCGATAGCCGCCATCGCCGGCCTCGCGTACCTCGACGAGGAACGTGAATCCAGAGCTGCCATGTCCGATTTCGCGCAGGAGCAGACCACCCTGGCCAGAAGCCTGGCCGCCGGCCTCAACGGACACATCGCTTCGGCGCATCAGGACGCGCTGACGGTCGCGCAAAATCACTTCGCCGGACGGCCGGTGCCCCCATCCATCGCCGAACGGTACCTTCACGTATCGATTCGCCGCGCGGCCGACCCGGCCCCGTCGGCGCCTACGCAGGACGACCGGGCGGTGAGGGCTTCCTATCCGGTCACGGACGACACCGTGGTCGATCTGGTGATCCCTCTCGCGAGTCTGCTTGCCGACTTCAAGACCACGGAGACTCCCAACCGCTTGCTGCTGCTGCTTAGGCCGCCTGGCAGCGCGGGCTTTCACACCACCGACGGCCGGCGCGTGACCGAACCGAGCATCGTCGCGGGGCTGGATGAGGGACAGGGTTTCACTCGCCTGCTTCCCGACGAGGCCGGCTATCTTGGATTGCCGAGACGCACGGCGGTCGTCGGGTTGGCCAGGCTCGACGGTGGCGTTGCAGGCCAGTGGGGAGTCGCCGCGGTCGCCAGCGCCGAGCGCGAGCGCGACCGCGAGCGCTGGGCCCGCTGGCGCTCGATCCTGAGCGTCGTCGCCGCGAGCGGACTGGTCCTGAGCTTCGGTGGCATGGCCATGCGCAACCAGCGCAAAGAGCTGTTGCTTCAGCACAAGCTGGCACTGGCGGATCTCAGCCGGCAGCGCGACGAGCGCCTGGAGCGCGCCGGCCGGGCCGCGACCATGGGCACCTTGGCGGTGGGCGTGGCGCACGAGATCTCCACCCCGCTCGGCATCATTGCGGGGCGCGCCGAGCAGATCTTGTCCAAGGCCAACGGCGACGGACGCACCGCGGACAGCTTGCGCATCATCCTTGAACAGACCGATCGCATTCACCGCGTGATTCGCGGACTTCTCGGCCTGGCCCGCGGCGATCGACCGACCGCCGAGCCCGTCGATCCCGCCGCCCTGATAGACGGTGCCGTCGCCTTGGTGGAACATCGCTTCGCCAAGGCAGAGGTTCGCTTGACGTCCGACCTCGCCGCCGACCTGCCCATCGTGCACGGGGATCCGCGCTTGCTCGAGCATGCCTTGGTGAATCTCCTGCTCAACGCCTGCGACGCCTGCGAGGCCGACGGCACGGTTCGCCTGGAGGCACGGGCCACCGACGACAGACGCGAAATTCTATTCTCGGTGGTCGACAACGGCCCGGGGATTTCCGTGGCGGACGCGGAACGCGTCCTCGAGCCGTTCTTTTCCACCAAGCCGAGCGGCAAGGGCACCGGGTTGGGTCTCGCCATCGCGCAGGAAATCGTGGCCAGTCATCGCGGCTCACTGGCTCTGACCCCGATCGCGCCACACGGCACCTGCGCGCGCATCCGCATACCGATCGCTGAGGAAACCATCCATGCCTAACCGCAACCCCCGAATCCTGGTTGTCGACGACAATTACGAAATGGCGCGCACCCTTGCCGAGGGTCTATCGGACCGCAGCTACGACGCCGTGGCGGTGGGCTCGGGCAGCGCGGCAGCGGAGCAGCTTACCGCCGGCAACATCGACGCCCTGGTGACCGATCTGCGAATGCCTCACGTGGACGGGCTTGCCTTGCTCGCGCTCTCGCGCGGTCTCGCTCCCGAGCGGCCGGTGATCGTGATGACCGCGTTCAGTGCCGTCGACACCGCGGTCGAGTCGATCCGCCAAGGCGCCTACCACTACCTGACCAAGCCGTTCAAGGTCGAGGAGCTCGCGCTCTTTCTCCGCCGCGCGCTCGACGATTCCCAGGTGCGGCGCGAAGCCGCGTCTCTCAAGAAGACCCTGCGCGATCGCTTTGCGATGGATCGCATCCTGGGCGACAGCGCGGCCATGCGCAACGTGCGCGACATCGCGATCCGCGTAGCCGGCGCCCCGGTTCCGGTCCTGATTCTCGGCGAGACCGGCACCGGAAAAAGTATGGTTGCTGAGGCGATTCACGCGCACAGCCCCCGGGCCGGCCACCCGTTCGTTGTCGTCAACTGCGCGGCCCTGCCCGAGGCGCTGCTCGAAAGCGAGCTCTTCGGATACCTCAAAGGTTCGTTCACCGGCGCCGCCAGCGACCGGCCGGGGCTGTTCCGCGAGGCGGACGGCGGCACCTTGTTCCTTGACGAAGTCGGCGAAATGGCGCCGGGGCTGCAGGCAAAGCTTTTGCACGCCATCGAGCACGGAAAAATCCGCCCGGTGGGCGCCAGCAAGGAGAAGGAGATCGATGTTCGCATCATCGCGGCCACCCACCGCAGCCTGCGCGAGGCCGTCCGCGCGGGCAGCTTCCGGGAAGATCTGTTGTACCGATTGGACGTCCTGTCCATCACCATGCCTGCCCTGCGCGACCGCCGGGAGGACCTCCCCGAGCTCATCTCCCATCTGTTCCGCCAAGCGCGGGAGAAATACGCCGGGGCTGTGCCTGAGAAGCTCTCGCCCGAGGCTATCGAATGCATGGTCCGCTACGACTGGCCCGGCAACGTGCGCGAGCTTTCGCACGTGCTGGAAAAGGTCGTCCTGCTGGGCCGCGCGCCCGTGGTGTCGCTCGGCGACCTTCCCGACAACGTCCGCAACCCGGAGCGACAGACGGCGCCCGAGTTTCAGGGCGAAATCATGCCGATCCGGGAGTTGCAGCGCCGCTACGCCACCTGGGTGCTCGGCCAGCTCGGCGGCCACAAGGGCAAAACCGCAGACAAGCTCGGCATCGACGCCAAGACCCTGTGGAAGTGGCTAAGCGACTCCACCACCGAGTAACAGCGGCCGCGCGCGCCGGACTACTGAAGCTCCAGAGCGCACATAGCGCCCGCGCGAGGCGATATTCCGGAGATCGGGTTTTTTCCCCGATCGATTCGGGAATTGGTCCGCGATTGTCGACGGTGTTGGTCCGCTTTTCACGCACCCGGGCGCCGGTAACAACGACTCAGCCGATGGACCGCATCTTTCCAAACTTGCCAAGCTCTGGCCCGAAACTTGCTCAGTGAAGCGCCATGAAGATAGTCGCCTATGTGCTGAAGCGCCCGTACACGGTCGCTGCGGCGCTGATCATGATCTGCCTGCTCGCGGTCGGCGCCGCGAGCCGGATGCCAGTCGACATCTTTCCCGAAATCGACATTCCCGTGGTCAGCGTGGTGTGGACCTACAACGGGATGAATGCCCGCGACATTCAAAACCGGATTCTGTCGCTCCATGAGCGCCAGTTGGCCTCGCTGGTGGACGACATCGCACGCATCGAAGCCACCAGCTACCAGGGCGTGGGGGTAGAGCGGATCTACCTGCACGAAGGCGCGGACGTAAGCCGGGCGGTGTCCCAACTGGCGAGCAGCGCCTTGGTGGTGCTCAAGTACATGCCGCCCAACATCACGCCGCCACTTGTCCTGCGCTACGACGCCACGGACGTGCCCATCATTCAGCTCAGCCTGTCAAGCGCGTCGCTCCCCGACACTAAGCTGAACGACCTCGGCCAGAACATCATCCGGCCGGCTCTCGCCGTCGTGCACGGTGCCGAGGTGCCCCAGCCGTACGGCGGCAAGCCGCGGGTGATCATGGCCGATCTCGACGAGCGGGCTCTCGAAGCGCGCCACTTGTCCCTGGCCGATGTCAGCGAGGCGCTGCAGCGCCAGAACGTCATCCTTCCCGCGGGCGACGTCAAGATCGGCGCCAAGGACTACTCCCTCATCATGAACAACAGTCCGGACGTAATCGAGCGAATCAATGGCTTTCCCATCCGGCAGATCGACGGCCGCACCGTCTTCGTGCGGGATATTGCGCACGTTCACGACGGTTTTCAGGTGCAGACCAATTCGGTCACCGTCGATGGCCGGCCCGGCGCGCTCATCACTATCCGCAAGACGGGTGGGGTATCGACGCTCGCCGTGATCAGCGGCATACGCGAGGTGCTGCCCGAGATCTTGAAGATCATCCCCAAGGAAGTTTCGATCAAGCCGCTCTTCGACCAGTCGGTGTTCGTCCGGGCGGCGCTGAACAGCGTAAAGGTGGGGGGATTGATGGCGGCCGCCCTGACCGGCCTGATGATTCTCCTCTTCCTCGGAGACTGGCGGCTCACGGTGGTGACCCTGGCCGCAATCCCCCTGTCCATCGCCACTGCTGTGCTTCTGCTCTATGCCGCGGGACAGACGCTCAACACCATGACCTTGGGCGGGTTCGCCCTGGCGGTCGGGATCTTGGTCGACAACGGGACCGTGGTCATCGAAAACATCGAGCGGCACACCAGGACGGGCGAAGGGATTTACCATTCGATCGTGGAAGGCTCCCGTGAGGTCGGGGTGCCAACCTTCCTTTCCACGCTGTGCATCTGCATCGTCTTCGTACCTGTGTTCCTTCTGCGGGGGACTGCCAAATATCTGTTCTCGCCGCTCTCGCTGTCGGTCTGCATCGCCCTCCTGGCGAGCCTGGGCCTGTCCTTCACCATGGTCCCGGTCCTGTTCAAGTACTTGATACGCGCTCACGGAGGAGAGCATGGGGCGCGCCCACGAACGGGAATCGCGAGACTGTTTGCGCCCCTGGCGGCCTTGCAGCGCGGGTTCGAGCATCGCTTCGAGTCCTTCCGCACGGCCTACCGGGGAAGCGTCATGTGGGCCCTCAAACGGCCCGCGGCCACGGCGGCGTTCTTCATCGTGCTCATGGCGGGCTCGCTCCTGCTCTTTCCCTTGCTGGGGCGCGATTTCTTTCCGCAGGTCGACGCCGGCCAGATGCGGCTGCACGTGCGGGCGCCTGCAGGAACGCGCATCGAGCAGACGCAGGACTATTTTGCACAAGTCGAAGCCTCCATCCGAGATCTGGTCGGGGTCGAACAGATCGATGCGATGCTCGACAACATCGGACTACCGTACAGCGGTATGAACATCGCACTGAGCGATTCGGCGACCGTCGGACCCATGGACGGGGAGATTCTCATTTCGCTCAAGGAGCGACATCCCCCGACTGCTGCGCTCATCGCCAGGCTGCGCCGTGAGCTGCCCAAGCGCTTCCCCGACCTGGGCTTCTTCTTCCAGCCCGCCGACATCGTCGATCAGGTCTTGAATTTCGGCCAACCGGCGCCCATCGACATCCGGGTCTCCGGGCCAGACAATCACGAGGCGTACGCGCTCGCCTCCCGGCTGTCGCGCGACATTGAACGCGTGCCTGGGGTCGTCGACGCGCATGTCTTCCAGGTCCCCGACGCGCCGGCGCTGTCGCTGAACGTCGACCGCACGCTCGCGAGTGAGGTCGGGCTCGACCAGCGGACCACGGCGAACGACGTGCTGATCGGGACCAACGGCAGCGCCCAGACCTCGCCGAACTTCTGGGTCGAGCCCAAAACCGGCGTGAGCTATCCGCTGGTCGTCCAGCTGCCCACCTACGAGATCACCTCCGCGCAACAGATCTGGTCGATGCCGGTCACCGCCGGAGCCATGGCGAAAACCCACCAGCTCTTGATGAATGTCACCTCGCTCGCCCCTGCGACCGCGCCGCTGGTCATGTCGCAACTCAATATTCGTCCCGTGTTCGATGTGCACGCGGACGTCCAGGGCACGGATCTCGATTCAGCGGCGACCGGCATCGACAAGGTGATCGCAGCCGACCGGCCCGATGCCGCCCAGGCCATGCACGTGACCCTGACCGGCCAGGTCGAGACCATGCGCGAGGGGTATTCCGGTCTGTTCGGGGGCATGGCGCTCGCCGTGGCGCTCGTCTATCTCTTTTTGGTGATCAACTTTCAGAGCTGGATCGACCCCTTTATCGTCCTTTTGGCCGTTCCTTTCGCGCTCGGCGGGGTCATGTGGTCCCTCTTCGTCACGCGAACCCATTTGAGCATTCCCGCCCTGATGGGGACGCTCATGTGCGTGGGGCTTGCGACCGCGAACAGTATCCTGGTGGTAACCTTCGCCAACGATCGCGTGCGGGCCGGCGACGACAAACCCACGGCAGCAGCGGCGGCGGGCTACACCCGTATGCGGGCCGTGCTGATGACGGCGGGAGCGATGATCTTCGGAATGATCCCGATGGCCCTTGGCATCGGAGAGGGAGGCGAACAGAACGCACCGCTGGCGCGCGCGGTAATCGGCGGTCTCTTCTTTGCGACGTTTGCCACGCTCCTGTTCGTGCCAACCATGTACCGGCTACTGCACCGCACGCGCGCTGCAGAGCTCACCGAAGGAGAACCTGATGCCGCCCACGCCGGATAACACGCTGATGGATCGTCGTATGAAACGCCTGGCCGGCAGCGTGATGCTGGTTCTGTTGCTCGTATTCGTCGCAGTCTTCGGCTTGCGGTTTGCCTCCAAGCGTACGCTGGCTCGCGAGACGGAGTCCCTGGCCGTGGCCTCGGCCGCGGTGAGGACCGTCGAGGTTCGCCCTGCCTCCGACGGGCAAAGTCTGACCCTACCCGGCGAGACGCATGCCTGGTACGAGAGCACGATCTACGCGCGCGTGAACGGGTATGTTGCCAAGTGGAACGTCGATATCGGCGACCGGGTCAAAAAGGGACAGGTCTTGGCCGACATCGAGACACCCGAGCTCGATGCGCAGCTCGCTGCCGCCCAGGCGCAGTTGAAGGCGGCCGAGGCGGACGTCAAGGTGCGGGAGGCAGAAGCCGAGCTCGCGCGCACGACCAACCTGCGCTGGCGAGATGCGGCCCCGGGCGTGGTTTCGCAGCAAGAGCGTGAGGACAAGAAGGCCGGATACGACAGCGCGGTCGCGCAGCTCGCGGCTGGCCGCGCCCGGGTGGCGCTGGATCAGGCCGAAATCCATCGCATGGCCGCGCTTGAGAAGTTCAAGCACGTGGCGGCTCCCTACGATGGCAGGATCATCGAGCGCAGGATCGACATCGGCAATCTGGTCAGCGCTGGCAGCTCGGGCGGGACGAGCTCGCTTTACCGCGTGACCCAAGAGGATCCGATGCGGGTGTGGGTCGACGTGCCGCAGGCCGTGGCAGAGGATCTCATGAAGGTCGGCGTGTCCACGGAAGTCGTCACCAACGAATCTCCGAGCCGCCACTTCAAGGGCGAGATCGCACGCACCACCAACGCCGTCGATCCGCAATCGCGAACCTTCAGGGTGGAGATCGACGTGCCCAATCAGGACCGCGCACTGGTCACCGGCATGTACGTCGGGGTTGCCTTCAAGCTACCCTCGCACGGTCTGCTCGATGTACCAGCCGCGGCTCTGGTTTTTCGGGCCGCCGGACCGCAAGTGGCCGTGGTCGGCGGCGACGGTCGCGTGCATTTGCGAAGCGTGGTCATCGCGCGCGACGACGGCATCAACGTCCTGCTCGCGTCGGGAGTGTCGCCGCGTGACCATGTTGTACTGAACCTCAGTAGCCAAATCACTGAGGGCCAATCGGTCGTCTCGCACCAAGGCGACGATACGATGGCCGGCGGCCAAGTGGCCCTCACGCATGGGCCATGACTGGAATTCTCAAAAACCTCGCCCATCTCACCGCGCATTGGGCGCTGCTGGCTCTGGTGGCGATGGCCTCTGCTTGCGCCGTCGGGCCAAACTATCGTGCTCCTCGGATGGATCTCCCAGGCGCCTTCGCTGCCTCTCAAGCGGCACTTGCAGTCAAGCCGGCCAACGGTGCGCCTGCGGCGAGCGGGCCGGCGACCACGGTCGACCCGAGTGCCTGGTGGCGCTCGCTGGGCGATCCGGACCTGGATGCGCTCGTCGCGCGCGCCATTCGTTCGAACCCTGACATCGAGATCGCGCTCTATCGTCTGCAGGAAGCGCGCACGCAAGAGGTGGTCGTTCTTGGCGGCGCCTTGCCCCAGGCTGACCTCAGCGCGGGTGGTGGATTCGGCACCGGCAGCAACCTGGCCCGCGGCCGAGTCGGAGCACCCCTCAACGCGGCAACCAACAGCAGCGGCATCCAGAGCGTGCACTGGGTGGCGGGGCTCGGCGCCAGCTGGGAGCTCGACCTCTTCGGCAAGTACCGACGCGCGATCGAAGCCAGTCGCTACGATACCCAGGCTGCTGCCGAGGCTCGTAGCGCGGTTCTCATCGCGGTCGTCGCCGATGTGGTCCGCACCTACCTGGACATGCGCGGCCTGCAGATGGAGCTTACCGTGATCAATCAGGCTCTCGATACCGCGCAACGAACCGTGACCTTCACGCAGACCCGTTTCCAGGGCGGGTTCACCAACGAGCTGGATCTCGCGCTCGCACAAAGGGAGCTCGGCACGTTGCGGTCCCGGGTCGCGCCGCTTGCCGCACAAGTGAGCGCCGCTCAAAATGCGATCGCGGTGTTGCTCGGCCAGTACCCGGAAGCGATGGCGCGGCAGCTGCAATCGTTGCGCGCCATCCCGGCGATTCCGCCGCAGGTCAAGGCCGGGTTGCCGCTCGACCTCTTGCGACGGCGGCCCGATATCCGCGCGGCGGAACGACAGCTCGCGGCCGCAACCGCGCGCATCGGTGTGGCGACGGCCGACCTATTTCCCCACGTGGGCCTTGGCGGTGGGGTGGGCGTGCAGGTGCCTGCGCTCGCCTCGTCGGGGCGGGGCGGTCCCATCTGGTCGGCGGGGCCACTCGGGCTGTGGAACATCCTAGATTTTGGCGCGCTGGACGCGCTGGTCGAGATCGCCGATCTTCGTACCCGCGAGCAGCTCGTCGCCTACCGGGCGACCGTCATCCGCGCCGTCGGCGAGGTGGACACGGCCGTCACCGCCTACATGGCGCAGCGGGAGCGGCTCGACTCCCTCGGCGATGCCCTCACCGCGAGCCACCGTGCCGTGACCCTGGCGACGGATCGCTACGAGCGAGGCCTCAACGACTTTCTCAACGTGCTCGATGCGCAACGCCAGGAATACGATCTCGAGGACCAGTACGCCGAGGCCCAGAGCGCGACCGCCGATGCCTTTGTCGCCCTCTACAAGGCTCTGGGCGGGGGCTGGGAGAGCTACCAGTCCGTCCCTCCCATCCGTCGGCCAAAGCCGGCCGTCATCGCCGCGTTCGCACGCATCTTCTCCGGGTCGGAAAATCCGCAGAGGTGAAGCGACCTGCTCGTACCCGGGATCGGCGGACGGCGCTAGCCTCGCTCTCGGCATTGGCCATCGCCCCCTTCGAATCGCCGCCTACACCCGCCGCTTTGGGGACCCACGCGACGGGAATCCTATCCGCTCGGGCCGTCTGATGGGGCGGTGTCGTTTGCCGATGGCGCCAGAACGGACGAAATGTGCTAGGTTTGGTCCATTGCAATGGACATCGTGGAGATTGTGCGTGACCAGAACCGGTGGTGGGCTGACCCCAATCGGCGGGAAACCAGGCGTTTTCCCCAGCGGAGAGTGGTCTTTGACCGGCTGCTGAGCTACCTCGGGGAGATCCACGGAGGCCGGGCCGCGGTGCTTCTGGGGCCTCGCCAGGTGGGCAAGACCACGCTGTTGCTCCAGCTGGTCGACGATCTGCTCGATCGCGACTGGCCCGCGGCCAACATCACGTTCTTCGACTTCTCGGACGAGCGGTTGGTTGGTCAGGTCTCGCCCCGGCAGATCGTGGACCTTGCGCCGCCCGGCCTTTCTGACACCCACCCGCGCGTCTACCTGCTGGACGAGATCCAGAATGCCCTCGATTGGCAGCCGTGGCTGAAGAGCGCGGTGGATCAGGCTCGCAGAGGCTCGCAGCCGGGTGTGCGCTTCGTAATCACGGGCTCCGCGGCCACGGCGTTGCGCCGAGCCGGCGCCGAGTCCGGGCAAGGCCGCTGGGACGAGATCCCCATCGAGGGTCTGACCCTGGTCGAGTTCCTGCGGATCTTTTCGCCAGGGGATCCCGAGCCGACCGGCCGCATCCGAGATCCCCGTATGTACGCGCGCTATCTGGAGGTCGGGGGCTTTCCCGAACATCTTTCCTCGCTGGCGTCACCGAATGAGGTTCGCCACCGGATTCGCGCGGACATCGCGGATCGGGCCATCGTGCGCGATCTGCTGCACACGGGATTGGACGTGGAGCGTTTGCGACGTTTGTTCGTCTACCTGATCTGTGGGTCGGGCAACCTGTGGAACCAGGGTAAGCGTGCCGAGGATCTGGAAGCCAACCGGAAATCGCTCTCCGAGTGGTTGTCGGCCCTGGAGGAGACTCGACTGATCATACCCCTGCCGAGAGATCTTCCCGTGGGCAGCAAGGCCAGCACGCAGCTGCGCGCCCAGCCCAAGATCTTCGCCAGCGACCACGGCCTGATCACGGCGTTTGCTCCGGCCGTAGAGCCGCTGGAAGCGCCCGAGGTGCGCGGGCGGGTGTTCGAGGCCGCGGTGTTTCGCCATCTACGCGAAGTCGCCCGGTCGAGCGGCGCCACCTGGAGCTACAGCCGCATCGACGAAAATCTGGAGATCGACTTCGTCGTGCGCGGGGCATCCCATTCCATAGGCCTCGAAGTCACCGGCAGCACGGACGCGAAGCCACGCAAGCTGGCCCGGGCCGGTGAGGCCATGAAGAGACTGGGGATCGAAAAGAAGATCCTGGTGCACGGTGGCTTGGATTTCGGGATGGCAGGGGATATCGCGCTCGCGCCCTTGCACGAATTTCTGCTGTCACCGCAGCGATTCCTGGGGGCGCTATGAGCGACGTGGATCCGCGCGACCTGCTCGGCAAGCGTGAGGATGGGCACCTGGAATTCAAGGACGCCGAGGTGCTGCGCCGACCGGTCAAGGTCGCCAGGGAGGTGGTGGGCTTCTTGAATGCGGACGGTGGCGACGTCTGGATTGGCGTGAAGGAAGGGGAGCAGAGCCGGGCCGTGGAGTTGCAACCGCTTCCGAGGCCCGACGTGGCGAAGCGATCCGTCCTCGATCATCTGGTCGGGGTCATCGAGCCCTCCTTCAACCAAGATGAGGTTGCCGTGACCCGCGTGGGCGAGCTGATTCGGGTAGCCGTCAAGAAGGGCGCCCATCCCCCGTATGCGGTTCGCGACGGCGGCCGACACTTCTTGATCCGCGTGGACGACCGCCTGAACGAGATGACCCGCGAGCAGCTCCGCGAGGCGTTCGCCAAGGGTGGCGAAGATGCTGGACATGACCTGTCTGCCCTCAAGGCGACGTTGAGAGAGCGTCTGAAGGGAGAGGCGCTCAAGAGTGACCAACTTTGGCTCGGCTTGGTTCCCACGGAAAAGCTCACCATCGACTTCGCGGACGAAAGCACGAAGCAGCTTTTCCGGACCTGGTTTGCGGAGCCGAACGCCACCGGCAACCGACGCGGCGGTTGGAACTTCGTCAGTGATCTACGCTCGCCGAGTTTCAAGGGCGATCGCGTCCAACACGGAGAAGACACCGACCTCATCAAGACGACCATCAGCGAGCGTGGCGAGGTGACATTCATGGTCGAGCTGTCGGCTCTCGCCAATCTCAAGTACACCCCACAACAGTTGCTCAGCCCCCAGTCGTTCGCGCCGTACGCGCTGCTCGAGTACCCGGCCTCGGTGTTTCGTCTCATGAGCAAGCTCCTGCTCCAGTTCGGCAAGAACCTCGCGGACGCCAAGGTGCTCGCGGCCTTTTCGATGAAGGGCATTCGGGGCTGGACCTTGGCCCCTGGATCCCCGCGAGAGCCAATACGATGGCCTGCCCCCAAGACCATCAATCAAGATGTGCTTGCGCTCGACCCCGAGCGCCTGGAGCTCGATGCCCAGATGGTCGCGGAACACCCGGACCGCTGCACCCTGCGGCTCATCCGCTTGGTCTACGGCGAGCTAGGGTTCGAGGACGACGCCATCCCGAGCGATTTCGATCAGAAGCAGGGCGTGTTGTCAATTCGCTGATGAATCGATTCGGCGCCCTTCGCTCAGCTTTCGCGGACCTTCGCGATCCGATGACCGAAGAGTCGCGCGCTCGCCCTCCTCAACGAGAATGCCCCCTGGGCTCATTGGCGTCCCCTGATCGAAATGGGAACTCAGGAAGGGTTTCCGAATCATCCGGCTGCCAACACCGCGAAGCTGACCAGCTTGATACCGAAACGACCGAGGGCAGCTCGGGCATTCGCATCGGTCCGTGCTGCCAGCTCTTGCGCCCGCGCTTCGGCGCCCGCCGGTGAAGGAACCTCCCCGGGTTATTCCTGCGACGGGTTCTGCCGTACCGAGATCGCGAGGCGCGCGACGCTCTTGAGCACGTGGGGTACCCGCTTGAGCAGGTTGATGGAGGGCGGGCGCTTTTCGTGCACGGCGAACGGGATCTCCACCACCTTCTTCCTTTCCCGGTGGGCGCGAATCACGAACTCGCTGGCGAAGACGTCGCGGTCGAGGACGCAGCGCTTGGCAGTCTCGAGCAGCACCTCACGCTTGAACGCCTTGAGTCCGTGGGTGTCGGTCCCGCGATAGTGACAAACTGCGCGCAGAAGGCCGTTGTAGACCCTGGTGCCCAGGCGCCGAACCACGGGCCGCTGATCGTTCGACCCGACCATCGCCTTCGACCCGACCACGAAGTCGGTGTCGGTCCGTTCCAGCAGCGCCAGTGCGCGCGCGTAGAATTGGGTGTCGCAAAGATCGATCTCGTCGCAGATCACGATGCGCCCGCGCGCTTCCAGAATGCCGGTCTTCATCGCCAGCCCATAATTGGGCTGGCCGATCGAGAGCAATCGAACCACCGGATACTCGGCTTCCAGCTCCTTGCCGATTTCCACCGTACGGTCACGCGACCCGTTTTCGCACAAGAGCAGCTCATAGCTGAACCCGAAGGGCCGCAGCTTCTCGCGCAGCTCGAGCACCGACCCGCGCAGGATTCCCTCTTCGTTGTAGATGGGAATGACGATGGAAACGTCGGGGGCGGGGCCTTGGTCCTTGGTCATGGGTGGTCTCCTTCGGGAATGGCATCGACGGTGGCCGCCACGTCGCGACCCGCAAGCAAAGCGTCCTCCATCGAGTTGTAGGTCCACGACCCGTAGCGGCCGCGGGAATAGATCGCGTGCGATTCCAAGAACGCGAAGATCGCGCTGGTCGCGGCGTAGTAATTGTCGTCGAAGACCACGTAGGCGTAGTCGATCTCACGCGCGTCGGCGAAGAGCACGTCGTCGGGCGAGGCGATGGCGCCCATCTCGGCCAGACCCTGCGCGGATTCACGGATGGTGGCTTCGCTGACCGGCCCGCGATCCGCCAGCTCGACGTAGAACGAGCCGGCCCCCGGCGGCGCCATGCTGGCGACCGCATTGCTGAAGATGCCCACCCGATAGAACGGGAAGCGCTTCTCGGGCACGTAGACCCAGTGCCAATCGGCGGTCGGGCTCCTGCGCGTGGCCAGATCCAGATAGCGCAGGGTCGTACAGCGCAGCTTGCTCGCGTGCTCTTCGATGGCCTTGGGCAGTCCGGGCATGCGGGAAAGCAGCTCGGGCAAGGGCAGCGTCGAAACCAGCGCGGAATACCGAACCCGCTCACCGCCCACCGCCGCCTCGCGCTTGAGGTAGTCGACCTGCTCAAGGCTGGCCGAGGTTCGCACGTGGGTCGGATCCAGCCGCCCGGCCAGCGCGGCCGCGAAGGTCTGAATGCCGCCGTGCTTGGGATACATGAACTTCGCGTTGTACCCCAGCGCGCCGGCATTGGCGCCCACCGCGCCGGCCACCACCTGTTCCAGATTCGGCAAGGGCACGAAGCGCGAGCACCAAGCCGCTGTGATTTCCTTCGGTGAGACGCCCCACAGGCGCTCGTTGTAGGGAATCATGAAGTGCTTGGAGATGCCGGCGCCGAAGTGGCGCAAGCAGTATTCCTCGAAATTCTTGGGCTCGACGCCACCGGCTGGCGCCAGCCTGGCCTCGATCACGCCCAGCAGGCATTCCTTGACCAGCTCGGGCGGCAAGCCGTAGAGGTTGGCTTGGAACGGGTACAGCGTGGTAGCGCCGTGGGAAAAGATGCGTGCCTTGCGCTCGACCTCGGCCATCTGTCCGGGCAGAACCTGCGCCACCAGGGCCTGCATGCCCCCGTCGCGCAGGTGCAGCCAGTGGCCGGTGCGGTCGAAGTAGTAGCCGTTCTTCTCGCGGGTAACCGCCAAGCCGCCCAACCCAGCTTCGCGCTCGAAGAGGACCCATGGCTTTTGGAGGTGGATAGCGGTCGAGATCCCGGTCAGGCCTCCGCCCAGGATCACGACGCTTGCGGTTGTATTTTGCTGCGGGGTCATCAGCGGCGACTTGGAATGCCGATTGCCTATCATGCGCGGCGCATGAACAGCAACCTCGGATGTGCAAGGGTGTTGTGGCTAGGAACCAGGCAAACTGGCCAAAAAAGCTTCGCCACACCCCTTGAACTGCGCGCCCAGATTGTCGATCCGCACCGGCAGCAGGGCGCGCGCCTTCACCACGCTATAGACGATGAAGACCAGGACCATGAGCATCGCGACGGGAATTAGGGCAGGCTCGGACACCATGATCGCCACCACAATCAGGACGATGGACAAAGCCATTCCCGAAAGGCCGATCAAGAGCGCACGCTTCCGTCGCCGCCTGTGCAGTGTGCACAGCCCGAAGGTCAAATCGGCGTGCCGCCGCACGAACAGCGATACCACGGCGTAGAGGATGACGTTCAGCAGGACCAACACGAACCACGCCTGGTGGTGCCAGTAGAAGCGCGATTTCTTGGGCGGCCCGTCGACGCTTGCGTTGCACTTCACACAACGGGGCGGAAGCGTGGCGCCCGGCCGCGCGATCAGAATCGCGCCCGACCGCCAAAACGGCATCCCGGCGATGCTGTCGTTCCCCGATCCGGCATTCACGTCTGAGCGCGGCGGCGCATAGGGGTTGTTGTCTTGGACCATGGCAAGCCTACGCTAGCACGAGCGCGCCCAGCGCGATGCGCCCTCTGGGACTGTGATCCCCGCCACCTCGGGCTTGGCCTAGGCTTAGCCTTCGTCCGCGATGAACCTCGACACGCCCTTGCCTCGGCTCTCTATCGCCGACGAGAGGTTGGACAGGTAGTACACGATCGGCGAATCCACAATCGACCACAGCCGCTGCCGGTATTCGGGCATGTCCACGTTCAGCGCGCGCGTTTCAAGCTGGCCGTCTCGGTCGCGTACGAAGAGCTCGGCGGTCGGACGGTCTGGGAAGGACAAGCGCTCGGTCCTGTCGGGCGCGACCACTTCCCAGACCTTGCGGTTGTTCCATCCGGTCACGTCGTAGGCAACCGCCCCCAGCACCTGAACCCCGACCGAGTAAGCGAATAGTCCCGCGAAGACCCGCTTCAACACCTTACTGGAGGCCACCCTGCCCAGCACGGGCAGGGACAAGAACGCGAGCAGGATTGCAAGGTCCACGATGGGCCGGTAGCCGAAGCACCAACCTCCCCACCAGTCGAACCACTTCGATGCCAGGCCCAACAGGAGCAGCGCCGCCGCGGCCAAGGGACGCAGATCCTTCCAAGCAGGGTCACGAAACGCCCGCCCGACGCCCCAGGCGGCAAAGAGTGCAATCGGCGTGTACACGAACAAGCCGCGCGCGGGACTTACCAGCAGACCGGCCATGCCCAACCACAGCGGGGTCTGCCAGAGGCCGGGATTTCCGGTCTTCACTTGCGCCACGCCCGCCCCCGCTCCAAGCTGCCCGAAGGAAAACAAGGAACCGAAGGTGTACTGGCTGTAGCCGAAGAGCGCGACCGCGACCGGCAGGCCGCCCACCACGAACCAAAGCAGGCGACGACGATCCGAGATCAGCAGGTAGCCGCCGACGCAGACCACGACAATCGCGCTGGTGGGCCGACAGAAGACGGCCAGGGCGAACCCGAGCCCGCAAAGCAGATCGCTGCGCTTGCCGGCCTTCGAAAGCAGATGATAGGCGCCCATGGCCAAAAAGAACTCGCACGGGCCGTGCTGCCACAGCGCCTGGCTGCTGATCGAAAAAACGCAGGTGCCGAGCCCGTAGGCCAAGGCGACCAGGACAGCCGCTCCCGGCGACGATGCTCGCAAGGCGGCGAAGTAAAGAAAGGCCACCGCTCCCGCCACCGACAGGGCCGCCGCAAGCTTCCCAAGCCACCACAGAAGATCGAGATTGCTGGCCAGGTCGCTTACCACTGCCCGCACCGGGGCAACGACCGGCAAGGCCCAAAGTCCGGCGCCGAGACCGAAGGTGCTGGCGTACTTGCCTGGATGGCGGGTCGGCACCAGGTAGTACATCGGCCGGTCCACGCCAATCAGGCCTTTGGCGTAGGCGTCGCGCACGGTCTGGCCCTGGTAGGTTATCCGCCAATCTCGGATTCGCGTCCCTTTCCTTCCTTCCGGCGTGTCCACCGCGAAGCGGAACATTCGCGGATTCTCTTCCGGGGTAAAGAACACGCTGCCATGCTCAAGCAACTGGAGCGGCAGGTGCACGTTCGAGGCGGCGTCGTTCCCCGGCTCCGATTGGCCGGTGGCCAGGTAGGCCAACAAGCAGACGCCGAAGAGAATGCCTGCCCGGAGCTTGGGCTTCCCGCCGCTCGCGGGCTGTGAGGTCGCAGGCTTGCTGGTCTTCGTCGCCGCTGCGGAGAGCGGGCGGGTTCGATGATGGCGCGTCATGACGGGTCCACGGATGAGAGTCAGGATTGTCGAATACCTGCCTCGCCCAACGAGACAGGACGTTGGCAGTGTATCCGATCGCGCGTCCGCGTCGACCAGAGGCTCGCACGCGATCTTCCCAGGCGTCGCTCTTAGTGCGTGCAATGGGCCGGTAATTCGGCGAAACTCGCAACCGCGCAGGGTATGCACGAAAGGAAGTTGCACGATGCCTAGTGCCGCCAGTCAGAAATGCCACCACCGCGCATTTATGGTCTCTCGTCGAGGACTCTCATTCAAACGAGCCGCGTGGGCCCAAGTTTGGGCGGCTACGATCGGGCTCGGCGGTTTGGGCTGCGCCAAAGGAGACGTGCAGGTTTCGAACGACAACCACCGCGATTCCGCGGTCGCCGACAGCGCCCGGGACACGGCGAGCCCGCCCGACAAGAATCAGCCACAGAACAACGACGCCGGCGTATGCACGCCGCCCAAGCCGCCGCAGGGCTCTTGCGATCCTTTGACCAACGACGGCTGCGGCTCGGATCAAAAGTGCACCGCCCTGCTCACCACCAGCTCCACCCTGGCTCTGGGTTGCGCCAGCAAGGGCGACAAGAACGAAAACGATGACTGCTCGCAGATCATGGCCGACGACGGCTCGCAAACCGGCGACGACTGCGGCGACGGTCTGGCTTGCTTCCAATGGACGGGCGAATCGAGCAAGTGCCATCGTCTCTGCTCGCGCAGCGCCTGCACCAGTGTCTGCGCGGACGGCTGGGTCTGCAAGCTGCGCCTTCCGGGGATCGACAGCTACTACGCCTGCGGCGCTTCCTGCAAACCGCTCGACCAGTCGGGCTGCGACTCCGACCAGGGCTGCTACCTGACCGACAGCGGCCCCACCTGCGACCCGGCTGGGCAGACCGCTGTCGGAGACGAGTGCGATCCGACCAAGGACAACGACTGCGTTCCCGGCAGCACGTGCATCACGGGGCTCAGCAATGGCAACCGGTGCTTGGCCTTCTGCTCGACGTCCGGAGGCGACCCAAGCTGCGGCACCACCTGCAACAAGGTGCCGGTTTCCGACGCGGTCATGTCTCAGCCCAACGTGGGCGTCTGCCGGTAGCGCTGCCGCAATTTTGTCGCGTTTGCCGGCCGCAGAATGTCCGGCGAATCATGCTATCGTGCCCGCATGAAGCCTTATCACGCCCACTTCCGTTGCATCGCCCGATGCGAGGGTGAGTACGCCCTCGACCTCGTCATCTACCGCTGCCCGAAATGCGGCAACCTGCTCGAAGTTGTCCACGACATGGATGCGCTCAAGCAACACACCGCCGACGAATGGAAAGAAGTCTTTGAGGGCCGCTTCATGAGCACGCTCTGGCCCTATGGCTCGGGCATCTGGGGCAAGCGCGAATGGGTTCACCCCGGCATCCGCGACGAAAACGTGGTGTCGATGTTCGAGGGCGGAACCAACCTGTTTTGGGCCCAGCGTTACGGCAAAGAGCTGGGCGTCGAGGACCTGTGGATCAAGATGTGCGGCAACTCGCACACCGGATCGTTCAAGGACCTGGGCATGACCGTGCTGGTGTCGTCGGTCAAGCAGATGATCGCCGACGGCAAGGAGATCTCGGCCGTGGCCTGCGCATCCACCGGCGATACCTCGGCGGCGCTGGCCGCCTATGCCGCCGCGGCGGGAATTCGCGCCATGGTGATTCTGCCGCGCGGAAAGATCTCCACCGCGCAGCTCGTACAGCCGCTGGCCAACGGCGCATCCGTGTTGGCACTGGACGGAAACTTCGACGACTGCATGGCTGTGGTGCAGCGCCTGGCCAACGAAGAAGGCGTGTACCTGGCCAACAGCATGAACTCGCTGCGCGTCGAAGGGCAGAAGACCGTCGGCATCGAGATCGTGCAGCAGCTCGACTGGGAGGTGCCCGACTGGATCATCATTCCCGGCGGTAACCTCGGCAACGTGAGCGCGCTCGGCGCGGGCTTGTCGATGCTAGGCGAGCTGGGCCTGGTCAGCAAGAAGCCGCGCATTTGCGTGGCACAGGCGGAGTCGGCCAACCCGCTCTACACCGCGTACAAGAGGGGCTTTGAATACTTCGAGCCGGTCGTCGCCAAGACCACGCTGGCGTCGGCCATCCAGATCGGCAACCCGGTCAGCGTGGCAAAGGCGATTCGCACTCTCAAGGAATACAACGGCGTGGTGGAGCAAGCCAGCGAGACCGAATTGGCGGATGCTGCAGCCCGCGCCGACAAGACCGGCATGTTCAACTGCCCCCACACCGGCGTCGCCTTGGCGGCGCTGGAAAAGCTGATCGAGGCTGGCACCATCAAGAAGTCCGAACGGGTGGTGGTGATCAGCACCGCCAACGGCTTGAAGTTCACCGACTTCAAGGTCGGCTACCACGAATCCAAGCTGGCCGACGTGCCGGCCTGCAAGTACGCCAATACCCCCATCGAGGTGCCCAACGAATACAGCAAGGTTCGCGACCAGGTGCGCCGGTTGCTTGACACGAAGAAGGCGTAGCCCTGGTCGGGGTCACGATCTCAAGCTTTCAATCAATCACGTAGATGGTTCCCGTCATCGCGGAATGGATGGAGCAGTCGTAGAACAGCTTGCTCGGCGCGTCCGCCGGAACCGCGAAGACCACCGTCCCGGTGTCCATCCCGTTCCCGGTCACGCCCGAATCATACGCGTTGTCGGTACCAGCCCCTTGCACGGTCTTGACATAGAACGGGTGCCCCGAAGCGTCCAGGGCAAACGTGTACGTGCTGCCCCGGCATAGAGTCAGATCCGGATTGGCGACGCCGTCGATGACGTACGCAGTGTTGTCGCTGGTGGCGGTCACGTTGAGTGTGCCCGCCGCGTGGCAGGTTCCAGCCGGGCCTCCGCCACCCCCGCTGCCACCCAGCCCGCCCATTGCCCCGCCAGAAGATTGCGAACCGCCCGCGCCACCGCCCGTACTGTTGCTGCCGCATGAGAACACCGCAGTGAGGACCGCCGCGACAAACAATACCCTTGAAATCTGCATGGGAACCTCCCTCAACCTGCAAGCCTACGTGCGGAATCAGCCGGTTTTTGCCTAATTCTCCGCACCTCCGAACCACCTTTGGATAGCCACCCTCCAAGAAGGTTACAGTCGACGGCTTCACGCGACCGGGCCGGGCCAAACATCGCTTTTGCGCCCAGGGCCGTGATTTTGTAAATTGCCCGACTCACACGACTCACGCCAAGAAAGCTGGAACTATCATGCAGATCGCACTCTTCGACACCACGCTCCGGGACGGAACGCAAAGCGAGGGTCTATCCCTCTCGGTCGAGGACAAGGTCAAGATTTCCCGGCTGCTCGACGGGTTCGGCATCCACTACATCGAGGGTGGCTACCCAGGCTCGAATCCGAAGGACGTCGAGTTCTTCGCTCGTTCGTCGCAGATCGGCCTTAGGCACGCCAAGCTGACCGCGTTCGGCAGTACCCGCCACGCGTCGAAAACCGCCGCCCAGGACGACAACATGAGCGCATTGGTCACGGCGGGAACGCCGGCGGTCAGCATCTACGGCAAGACCTGGCTTTTGCACGTCACCCACGTGCTCGGCACCACGGCGCAGAACAACCTCGACATGATCGCCGACAGCGTGTCGTTCCTGAAGAAGAATGGAAAAGAGGTCATCTTCGACGCAGAGCACTTCTTCGACGGCTTCCGGTCAGATCGCGAATACGCGCTTGCGGCGGTGCAGGCAGCGGCGAACGCGGGCGCAGACTGGCTGGCCCTTTGCGACACCAATGGCGGCAGCCTGCCCAGCTTCATCGCCGAGGCGATCCGCGAGCTTCGCAAGCTGACCAAGACCGCCATCGGCATCCACACCCACAACGACGGCGACATGGCGGTGGCGAACTCGCTGGCTGCGGTGGAGGCAGGCGCCACCATGGTGCAGGGTACGCTCAACGGCTGGGGCGAACGCTGCGGAAACGCGAACCTGATCTCAGTGATTCCTGCGCTCCAGCTCAAGATGGGCCACACCTGCGTGCCCGAGGACAACCTCAAGCGCCTGACCGAGCTTTCCCGCACCGCGAGTGAGCTTGCCAATATTCGACCACGCGCCCACGCGCCCTACGTGGGCAGCTCGGCCTTCGCGCATAAGGGCGGTGCGCACGTGGCGGCGGTGGAGAAGCTGGCCGCGTCCTACGAGCACGTCACCCCTGAATCGGTCGGCAACCAGCGCAAGGTCGTGGTGTCCGAGCTTTCCGGCCGCGGCAACGTGCGCATGGTCGCCCGCGAGCTGGGCGTGGACATGCGTGGCTACGAGCCGGCGTTGCTCACACGGGTGAAAGAAATGGAAAGCCAAGGCTATCAATTCGAGGCGGCCGAGGGCTCGTTCGAGCTGATGGTTCGAAGGGCGCAGCCCGGCTATGTGGAGCCGTTCGAGGTGCTCGACGTGGTGGTGATTTCGGAGCAGCGGCGCTCGCGCGAGATGTTCGTCGAGGCGACGGTCAAGTTGAAGGTCGGCGACGAGATTGCCCACGTGGTGGCCGAAGGCTCGGGCCCGGTCGACGCCATGGACATCGCTTTCCACAAAGCCTTGGATCCGCACTTCCCGCTCCTGCGCGACGTGCACCTGACCGACTTCAAAGTCCGCATTCTGGACCCCGAGGCAGCCACCGCGGCCAAGACCCGTGTACTGGTGGAATCTCAGCAGCACGGCGAAAGTTGGAGCACCATCGGCGTCTCACAGAACGTCATTGAGGCGAGCTGCGAAGCGCTGCGCGATGCTCTGGAGCTGCCGCTGATTCGCGCCGCCAGGATTGCGCCCAAGGCCTAATCCGCTCGAGCTGCAAATACGAGAGGGGAAGAGTCCCCATTCGCCCTCGGGATGCGCGCACAGCGCGGCCAACCCGTCGTTCCAGAGGGACGGACGCGAGGCATTGCGCGAGCAGGCTCGTGTCAATAAAGGACCGGAAAAATCAACTTTTGCGCTTCCATTTTCGTCTCGTCTGGACGCAAGATTTGGTGCCCCTACAAGTGGCTGCCCGCAACCCTGCTGGCGTCACGGGCAGTCTGACTCGATTGCGGATGTATCCAATCCGCTTGTAAAGAAGCACACCCCCCGCACACGAAACGGTCGATCCTTCCGCGCGGTTCGACCGGAACAGTGGGATTTCTTGTTTGCGCAAATCGGACCCGGATAGTCATAATTCGTTACAACTTTCACAGAGTTCGTGTTAGCTTGTTTGCCACCAAGGGCTTCTCGAAGGAGAGGAAAATGACCAGAGGATTTCGTGTGCGTTGTTCAGAGTTCGCCGTTCTGTCTCTCACCGTGGCCACGTTGCTCGGCTGCAGTGGAAAGGATGGCAAAGATGGCAAAGAGTGCACCGTGGGTGTCAACGATGCGGGGGCAAGCGTGCTTGTCTGCCCGAATGGCACCACAGTCCTACCCAACCCGACCGGCCCCACCGCCTGCACCATCGTTACCGGCACCAACGGCGTCAGGAAGATCGTTTGCCCCGACGGCACTGAAGTGGTCGTCCCCACTCCGGGCCTGGCGGCGTCGTGCGCGGTGGTCAGCAACGGCGACGGCACCAGCAATGTGACCTGCCCGAGCGGCGACGGCGGCATGCAGACCATCGTGGTCCGCAATGCCCTGGTCAACTACACCAACGCGTCCGCGGATGAAAAGGCCGCCCTGGATCTGAAGGTGACGGTCGGCGGAATTTCCTTCCCCGCGGCCGGGAACCCGGTGGTCAGCTTGAAGATCCTCGATGGCGACGGCAACGCCGTCACCGGGATTCCCCCAGCGGATATGCGCTTCGCCCTGCTCAAGCTCGTGACGGCAAAGCAAGGCAACGACACTTGGGTCAGCTACATCGCAAGCAACGCGACCAGCACGGCGGCCACCGAGACCGCAGCGGCCAAGGCGTCCACGTCAAGCGGTGCCCTGCTCGACAACGGCGACGGTACCTATAGCTACACGTTCGCGCACTTCGGCGCCACCAACTCGGGCACCACCTACGATGCCAACGCCGTCCATCGATTTGCCCTCATTATCTCCGAAACCAACAATCCGTTCGCGCCGGTCAACGTGGTCAAGGATTTCATTCCCGCCACCGGCGTCGACGTCACCGGACAGAACGACAAGGTCGACGGTAACGCGTGCTTGAGTTGCCACAGCTCATTCCGCGCCAAGGCGGGCGGCACAGGCGCCTTCCACGGCGGAGCTCGTTACGACGTCCGCGTCTGCGTGGCCTGCCACAACGATCAGCGCCGCTTCCAGGCCCTGGGAACGGGTACACCGCCCGGTGTTGACCTGGATGCGCCGGGCGTGGTTGATGCGACTGGAAAATGGGCCGGCGCTGCCACCTTGGTGAACGGCGAAGCCTTCGTCGATCTGCCGGTCTTCATCCACAAGATCCATATGGGCGACCAGTTGACTCTTACTGGCGGAACCTATACGGGCGTCGACACCCCGTACGAGACCACCTATCCGCAGGACATTCGCAACTGCACGAAGTGCCACAACGACAAGGTCGCGGCGATGGCCGACAACTTCAAGACCCGGCCAAGCCGCAAGGCCTGTGGCTCATGCCACGACGACGTGACCTTCCTGGCCGCCGCTCCAGCCGGCCGCAAGCTGCACTCGGGCAATCCGCAGGCGGACGACAGCATGTGCGCGACCTGCCACCCTGCCACCGGGCCCAAGGGGAACCTTGGCATCGGCGTCCTCGATGCGCACGTGGCCGTGGCCGACCCGGATCCTACGGCGACCTGGCTGGGCGGAACCAACGCCAACACCAACGCGGCCTTCCTGCCCGCCGCCGGACAGGTTCCGGCGGGTGCAGTGAAGATCGCGTATGACGTCAAGAGCGTCACTCGCGACCTCAACAAGAACCCCAGCATCGTGTTCCGCTTCCTGAAGCTGGACAACACCAGCTCCCCCGACGGCGGCATTGGTGGCACCCCCATCGCCTTCAACACCTTCGGCGCCGGGGCAACCGAGCTAATGGACGGCTTTGCCAATTCGCCCAGCGTCTACTTCGCGTTCGCAGTGCCCCAGGACGGCGTGGCCGCTCCGGCTGACTTCAACGCGTCGGCCAGTGGCTACATCAAGAGCATCTGGAACGGAACGGCCACTGGCTCGGGCGCCGGCACGATGACCTACGATGCCACCACCGGCTACTACACCATCACCCTGACCGGCGTGGTGATTCCCGACACGGCGACTATGCTCACCGGCGGGGTCGGCTACACCTACAGCCTCAGCTCCACGCCGCCGCTCGTGCAGATCAATCTGCCGGCCTATCCGTACGGCGACGGAACGGTGATCAAGGGTTGCGCCGCCGGCAAGATGTGCGGCGGCCTGATCGTTCCCGCCCAGGACGTTGTTGCCCCGGTTGCCACGGATGCGGCGACCAAGAAGGCGTACGCGACCCGCCGACCCATCGTCGACACGAAAAACTGCATCGCTTGCCACGAGCAGCTCGGCGCCAACCCGACGTTCCACGCCGGACAGCGCAACGACGGCGCGACCTGCTCCTTCTGCCACAATCCCAATCGCACCAGCAGCGGCTGGTCGGCCAGCTCATCCACCTTCATCCACGGGATTCACGGCGCCTCCGAGCGGACTGTCGACTTCAATTGGCACGCGGCCTGCCCGCCCAATACCACCACTGCGGACGGAACCTGTACGCTGGACAACGCCGATCCGAACTTCGGCAAGGTTACCTACCCGGGCATCCTGAAGAACTGTACCCAGTGCCACGTGGCGGGTGCTTTCGACTTCAGCCTAGCCACCTCGGCCGCCGCGCTGCCGAATCTGCTGCCAAGCACGGTGGGCACGGGCGTGTACACCGCGAGCATCAGCAACTCGCCCAACGTGGAGCTTGGCCCCGACTACGGAACCGCCTTCTCAACAGCCAATGTGACCAGCGGAACCATGACCGTAGGCACGCAAGGCCCGGTCGCTTGCACCACCGCTGCCCCGTGTGTCTGTTCCCTGGCGGCCCCGTGCGAGGCGTCGAGCACGACGCTCATCAACTCGCCCATCACCGCCGCCTGCTCGGCCTGTCACGACAACCCGACCTACATCGAGCACATGCGAGAGATGGGCGGGACCTACTACGGGACACGTGCTTCGGCGGTCGGGAAGACCGAGACCTGCCTGATGTGCCACGGCGCCGGCGCGGTGGCGGCCATCGCTGACGTGCACAAGTAGAACCCGACCTAAGTCGGACGAAAGGGCGGTCCTACCGGGCCGCCCTTTTTCTTTGCTAGAAGACGGGCATGACCCCTCCGTCCTCGAATGCGCCCGATTCCCTCGCGTGGCTCGACGGCATCGCCGTGGCAGCCACTGTCTGCGACCGACAAGGCGCCTGCCTGTACTTGAACCAGCAAGCGGCGGCCATGTTCGCCAAGTCGGGAGGCCGCGCGCTGCTTGGCAAGAATCTGCTCGACTGTCACAGCGAGCCGGCGCGTTCCCGGTTTGCAGCGCAGCTCGAAAACCCAACCCCGAACACCTACACCATCGAGAAAGACGGCGTACGCAAGATCATCCACCAGGTTCCCTGGTATGCGGAGGGTGCATTCGTGGGTGTGGTCGAGCTGAGCTTCGAGCTACCGGCCGATATGCCGCACTTCGCACGAACGCCGTAGGCTACTTGCAGGTTCCGTTCTGGCAAGACCTGCCCGCGGCGCAGGCAGCGCCGCATGCGCCGCAATTGGCGCTGTCGGTGCCGAGGGTCTTGCACGCCCCAGAGCAGTCGGCCTGTCCGGGCGGGCACGACGAACAGCAACGGAAGCCGGTATCGATGAATGCGAAGCTCGGGTGCACCTCTGTCCCCGTGAAGTCGCACGCCATGCCCCGGAAGAAGCTGTCGAACGCGCCGCCGCGGGTGGTGTAGACGGAGGTGTCGGAACCGGCGCCCGGCGGACTACCGGAGGTGTCTGCGATGTCGCGTCGGTCGTCGGTCCATTCGGCCAGGTTGCCGCTCAGGTCAAAGACCTTGTCGTCGGTGGTGCTGGTGTCGAGGTCGCCCGCGGTGGCGCAGGTGGCAAGCGATCCGCAAGCGACGGCGCTACCCGCGTTGCGATCGCTGCCGTTGCAGGCATTCGCGTCGTAGGTGCACGCATAGGGGAATCCCCCCGAACAGGTTTGTCCAGCCTGGCACGCGAAGCCCCACTCGTCGCTGGTGATAGCGCCGGCGGCGCGCACGGTACGGCACAGGCGCATGCCCGATGCGCGGCAGGCGGCATCGGCCTGGTTCCAAGTCACGATGCTCCAGGGCAGAACCTCGGCGCCAGATGGCCCTTGCACGCGCGAACAGGCCCGGGTGGCCAATGTCCCCTGCGAGGTTGCGTTGGCATCCACACGGCTCGATTCGTAGCGATAAATGTAGTAGCCGCCGCCAGGCGCGCCCGTGGCGTTGACGTGCACGACGTCGTCCCGGACGCCGCGACAGTCGTGACCGCTGCATTGCGGGAGCCCGGCGGGGTTGTCCCAGGATTCATCCACAAGACCGTCGCAGTCGTTGTCGATACCGTCGCAAATTTCGTCGGTGGGCGACGCCGCGGCAGGCACCCCGGTAAAATCACACATGGCCGGCAAGGTCTTATCCGACTGGCATTTCCAAGTGCCCTTGCGCAAGCAGGCGCCGATGGCTGGGCTGTTGGGATCGGTACAGTCGGTGCCCAGGGTCTTGCGATACGGATCGTCGATGACGCCGTTGCAGTCGTTGTCGAGCCCGTCGCACCAGGTTTCCGCCGCCACTTGGTTGGGCGCCGAGAGCTCGACCGTGGCCGGGTAGTTGCAGGTCCAAGCCGGCGCGCTGCCGGCGGGCGATCCAGCGGGAACCGCACACACCGGGTAGGTGGCCGCCGTCTCCCAACCGGCGTGCTTGGAGCCGCCCGGGCCTTTTCCACACTCGCCGATCTGCGAACAGAAATTGCTTGGATACACCAGGCCGGGATCGTCGTTGTCGACCAGGCCGTTGCAGTCGTTGTCCTTACCGTCGCACATCTCCGGCCCGTCGGGGGTGCACTGGTACTCGCACCCGTCGGTCGGATTCTTGTTCAGATCCACCCATCCCTGCGCGCACGTTCCTTGGTTGGACTTCGGATCGAACACACACACGCCCTTGCTGCAGATCGCGAACGCGTGGGTGAAGCTGCACTTGTGTCCGCAACCGCCACAGTTGTTCGGGTCGCTCTCCAGGTCGAAGCCATTGTCCACCACGCCGTCGCAGTCGTTGTCCTTGCCGTCGCACACCTCGAGGCTGGGCGTCACTATTCCGGCGCAGACCAAGCTGCCGGCCGTGCACGCGTACGCGCCCAGCCTGCACTCGCCCTTGCAAGCTCCGGTGGTGGCGTCGCAGCCGCCCGCGCCGGGGAGATAGCAGGCCTTGCCCAAGTTCGGATCGCTTTCGTCGATCTTCCCATCGCAGTTGTTGTCGCGCCCGTCGCAGATTTCCACCGACGGTGGGCCGGCGCCGACGCAGATTTCCGCGCCGCCGACGCACTTCAGAACGCCGGACTGGCAGGCCCCCGCCGCGGTGCTGTAGCAGACCCCGTCCGCCGACGACAGTTTGAGGCCCGGGTCGTCACCATCGACCTTGCCGTTGCAGTCGTTGTCGATCCCGTCGCAAATCTCGGTGGGATCAGCGGTGGGTTTGCATGAATACTCACAGCCGTCGTTGGGATCTTTGTCGATGTCGTAGTACCCCGGCTTGCACGTGTAGGTACAAACGCCCGCAACGCAGAGCGAGCTTCCGTTCGCCACGTCGCAGACCGCGCCGCATGCGCCGCAGTTGTTCGGGTCATTCTGCAGATCGAAACCGTTGTCGATGATGCCGTCGCAGTTGTTGTCGGCGCCGTCGCAGATTTCGATTCCGTTGTTGGTCAAAAGGCACTCGCAGCCGTTGTCCGGATTCTTGTCTGCGTCCACGTGGCCCGGATTGCATGAGGCGATGACGCACTTTCCTGCAACGCAAGCAGGGGCACCGCCGGCAACACTGCAGAGGTTGCCGCAGCTCCCGCAGTTGAGCGGATCCTTCTGCAGGTCGAAGCCGTTGTCGACGACGCCATCGCAGTCGTCGTCCACGCCGTTGCAGATCTCCGGGGTGCCGGTGCAGGAACCGCCGCCGTCATGGGCGCCGCTGTCGATTCGGCCGCTGCGGGCATCGAGCTTGATGTTGATCCCTCCGGACCCGCTGTCGACCACCACATCCTGGATGGGCAGCAAGACATCGGTCGACCGCTTCGCACAGCCCGCGCCCAAAAGCGCAAGCCACAAGAGAAGACTTACCCTGCGCACCACGCATCCGAGCTTCCTGCGTGCGAACCTTTCAGACACGAAGTCGAGCATGCGCCGAGTATTTTACTCCCGTATGGGGGTTCCGTAAAATCGCCTCCCTCCTTGGAAGATCGCGCCAGAACTGTAGGTTCCGTCGACGAATCGCCGACGCAGGCCAACCCGGGAGGCCAAGCTACGGGCAGGACCGTCGTGCCGCGGGCTCCCCTATCGGGGCCTCAACCACGCCAGGCGGCAAGTCGCTTGGACCGGATGACTGCCGGCGTTTGTCCAAGAAACGATCTTCCTCTGCCACGCGAATCAGGGCGTCGAAGGTGGTTCCCTGGTCCGGGAAGCTCGCGGTTCCCATGCTAAGGCCAAATGCAAACGGGCTGCGGACGCTCAAGGCGGCCAGCTTGTCGCGCAGCCGACCAAGCACCGCCGAGCTCGACGGGCGCATCACGTCGGCCAGAATCACCGCGAATTCGTCAGCCTCGATGCGACAGCACACGTCGTGTGCGCGCACGGATTTCTCGAGGAACTCTGCCACCCAGCGCAAGAGCAGATCCCCCTCCGTCGGGCCGTGCGACTTGTTGATGAGGTGGAAGTCGTTGACGTTGAGAACCAACACCGTGAAGGGGCGCCCGCCGGCCCGCCGAGCGCGGCTTAATTCGGCGCCCAAACGCTCGGCGAAATAGCGGCGATTCCAGAGTCCGGTCAGCCCGTCGCGATAGGTAAGCGCGCGCAAGTCCTCGAGCTTGGCGATTTCGCGCCTCAAGCTCTCGTTTTCACGCTGCAAGTCTGCGATGCTCGACTGCGATTCCATTAAGGTAGCCGTGAATTCGATCGGACGGGTTGTTTTACCAAAAAGCATCGGTCAAGCCAAATTGTCTCCGTATAATCCGTTACAAAATGCGAAACGATAGAGCGGTTCTTTTCGACCTCGACGGCACGCTGGTCGACACCGAACGAGAAAACGTCGAATCGGTGGTTCTTGCAGCACGTCGCTGGAATATCGAGCTTGGCGAGGACATGTGCCGGTTCATCGTCGGCCATTCCTGGAACGAAATTTACGCAAGGATTCAGGGTGAGTACGGCTTCCAGCCAGCGATGGCGGTGCTGATTGATGCGGCCGTCGACGAAAAGCGCGTGCTCTTTGCCAAGAAGGGCTATCAGCCCTTACCCGGGGTCGCCGATCTGGTGCGCCGGCTCAGCCAACAGGTCGGCCTCGCTATCGTTTCGGGTTCAAGCACCGTCGAGGTGCGCGAAACGGTGGCCGGCCTCGGCCTGACGGACTGCTTTCGATATTTGCTCGGCGCCGAAGCCTACGGCCGCGGCAAGCCACATCCGGAGCCTTATCAGACCGCGATGCGCCTACTCGGGGTTTCGCCTGAGGGCTCCATCGTCATCGAAGACGCCGAGCCGGGCATCGTGGCCGGCAAGGCCGCGGGAGCACGAGTCATCGCGGTCCGCCGGGCCAACTTCCTCGGCTACGACCAATCCGCCGCCGACGTCATCGTCGACACACTGGCCGAGGTCAGCGACGATCTGCTCGAACGACTTTGGGCCAGGTAGGTGGCCCGCGACGTGCCGAAGCGGCGCACGCGAGCCGCAGCGCTCAGCGCGAGGACGGGTCGGGCAACGCCAGACTGAAGGCGCCGCTGCCGTCGGACGTGGTCTCCGCCAGCGGAACAGCGGGATCGACGCAATTCGGCCAGCTCTCCCCGCAGAACACCTGCAGCGCCGTGTCGGCCGAGCCGACTTGGTATTCGTCCATGACCGTGGCCTTCCAGGTCATCGAGGCGAGCAGCGCCTGGGTGATCGTGAATTCGCTGGCCTCGAGCGGGCCCGGCCCGACGAAGGTTCGCGCGTATCCGCTGCCGCCTGCCGGCACCGCCAGCAGGACATAGGGCCGCCCGGGCGTCACGCCCACCACGAAGCTGCCGTCGGCGTTCACCGCAGCCACGCGCGGCGACTCGGGGGCATCGCCGCCACGGTCGTAGGCGACGATGCTGACACTGGCCCAGCTACTCGGAGCGGGCAAGCCCGACGTGGGCGCCTGCAACTTGCCGACGATGCTCGCCTGTGGCGACAGTGGTAGCGCGACGCTGGTTCCGCCCGCAGCCAATGTGACGGACGCGGTCGTGGTCGCAGCGTTGGCCCCAGGCTGGGCTGGGATGAGGAGCAGGTCGTAGCTCGCGTTGGCGGGAAGACCGGAGAAGGCGACGTTGCCGTCGGTATCGGTTGTGCCTTCAACCTCGACGTTGCCGTTGGCAGCCTGGGACGCAGACTGTCCCCCTGCCGGTGTGACGGTGAGCGATCCCACCTGCCGCGACTGGGACGACGTGACGCGCACCGAGGCTCCCCCCGACAGCGGTCCGCCGCTCGCGTCGACGACCTTCACGGCCAGCGTGGCCGTCGGGGATCCATCCCACTGTAGCGCCAGGGTACTGTCGCCCACGACGGCGATGGACGATGAACCCGTTGCCTCCGCAAGGCCACTTCCGACGGGCGGCGAAAATGAGACCCAATAGGTGCCCTTTTGCACGTGGAAACTGAATTTGCCCTGGTCGTCGCTGCGGCCGAGCGACGAAAAGAGCAGGTCCGGCGTCTGCGACGAGGCGGCGGGATTCTGGTTGGACATCATCACGCGCACGTCAGAGATGGGCGTTCCGTCCACCGAGGTTGCAGTTCCCGTCAGGGATACGCCGCCCGCCAAGGCAAACGATCCGCTGATGCCGGATGCGGTGAGGTTCTGGAAAAGCTGCGGCGCCGTGGCGTTGACGGTATCTGCGCCGCTGCTGTCCATGGGGACCACCAGCACGTCATAGCGAAGGACGCTCTTTTGCTGGTCCTGCGCGACCGCGAGCAACTGGCCGGAAAAGCCGCCGGCGTTCGGGTCCGCCAGGCCGTCGACCACAAGGGCGCCCGCCAGGTCGGTGATGCGCACGTAGGATCTGACCAGGCTGGTTCCTACGCTCGGCGAGACCCGCACAGAGACGCCGTGGGCGAGAACGACGTCGCTTTGGTCGAATGGCGAGCTGCCGAGCAGCGACACCGGGCCGGACTGCACCGGCAGGTTGGCGGCGGCCGGCGCTGCTGCGCTGACGATCACCGAGGTGTCGCAGGCTGGACAGATATCTGCGGCCACGGCGCTGGCCGACACAGTGGCTTGGCAAGCGCCAGCGGTAGCCCGGAAGGTGTAGTCCCCCGGACTAGCGATGGCGAAGGCGGCCGCCGCGAGATCCGACTGTCCAACTGCGGAGACGGACAGAGGCATTCCCTTCCAGGTCGCTTGCCAATTCCACGGCGTTCCCGCCGGCAGCGCACCCGAGGTGATCTCGGCGCGCAAGACAACCCGTGTATTCTTGCCTGCCACCAGGCGGCCGAGCCAAGGCGTGGTCGGCACCACGGAGACGATCTGGGCCTCACAAGGAACCAACGCATCGGCTCCGTCGGGCCCGCGCGCGTCCGGCGGCGGGCCGGCGGCATCGGCGATTCGGGCATCCGCACCAGCATCGGCCGTCGCGAGATCCGACCTGGCGTCGGCAGCGACGGTCGAGGCATCGGACGGGGGCGACGCAGCGTCGGCACCGGACGTGGTCTGGCCCCCCGCCCCCACCGCCCCCCCCTCTCCGGCGCCACCCAGACCGGCGCCGGTTGAACCGCCCGTGACCTTGCTTCCGCCGGTCCCGGGCACCCCACCGGAGCCGGCCATCGCGCCTCCGGTTCCAACGCTCCCGCCCGGCCCCGTCCTCCCACCCGCGGCGCTGGCGCCGCCGACTCCGGGCGCCCCGCCACCGCCCGAGGGCTGGCCGGTGCCGCTCGCGCCAGCCCCACCCGCAGCGCCGGACGATCCCCCAGGGCCAGCGCCGCCGGTTGCTCCACAGCCGACACAGGTCAGGCTGTCCCAGTTGAAGCTGATGGCATCGGCACCAAGGTTGGATGTCACCTTCTCCACCGCCCCGTCCCTTGCGGAACCGGCGTCACTGGTGACGACCATGCCCGCATCGGCCTTTCCACCGGCAAACCCGCCCGCGCTCATCGAGCCGCCACTGCCACTCTGTCTGCCGCCCGCGCCAGATGGAGCGCCACCACTATTCGCTCCCGCTGCCGAACAGCCCACCGCCAGCGCAGCAACGAACGGCAGGAGGTTGGCTTTGATGCGCTTCATGGCTGGAATTGCACCGTCCACGTTGTCCAGCGAACGCAGTTGTTCGCTCCAGTGCAGATATCAGTCGAATCCGGGCAGACGGAGTAGCGTGGATCCTGATAGTCGCTCTGAACCTTGGCATCACGTACTTCCAGGCGGACCTTCACGGTGTCGCCCGGGCGAGCGTTGGGGAACTGCGACTGACTGAGCGTGAGGGAGTCGCTGGAGTTGGTCTGCACCGCCCAAGCCCGGCTTCCGGCATCGACCTGCCCGGTCATGTCGAGCACCGACCACACGAACTGCGCGGTCCCTGTCGAGCCACTGGCCGGGGGATAGGGTTCGCAGTCGTCGTCGACGCTCAAGGCCTTGAAGGTGCGGCTCTGGTACCCGCCCAAATCTGCGCTGCGCGAGAGCAGGATCGTCTGCGCATAGACGTCGGGGTCGGTACGACGAAGGCAGGGCGGCATGTCGTCGGCAACCGGGATCACGAAGGGATCAGCGTCGACCGAGGTCTTGGCGCTGGTCCCCGGCGGGGTATCGTCCAAGGTGAGCGTGACCGTGTAGGTTCCGGGCGCGCTGGCGTTGAAACAGCGGTGCGCCGCAGCGTTCGTGGTCACGCCATCGCAGGAGCTCCCAGCCGAATTCGTGCCGGCGTACTGGATATTCCAACGAAAACCGATCTGGTCCTCGGTTGGGTACATCGAGTTTTCAGCGGAGAGGTGAATCTGCGAGCAGAGTGGGCGTTGCTGGTTCGACGGGGCACCAGACACGTCGGTGATGATCGCCTTGGGCGCGACGTTTTGCGGTTCGATACGGTAGCAGGCCTGTCCGGTCGCGCCGTTGGTATCCGTCACCTGCGCGCACAGGCACGTGACCGAAGGCGTAGAGCTCTCGAACGAGTATGGCTCGTCGGCCAAATAGGGCGGGAGGTTCTTGGGCCAGTCGCTGGGCGAGATCGAAAGGCAGGATTGCTGGTCGCCGGCGCGCGGGAACTCATGCCACCTCAGTACCAACGCGGAGACCGGGTCATGATCGTCCTTGACCGTCGCCGTGAAGGACACCTGCGTGTCGCGATAGATCGGCGTGGTGCTGGGAGCGATCGTCACCGTGGGAGCCTTGTTGATGGGATCGGAGAACAGCAGGCACCCGGACAACCCGAGCGTCGCGGCAAGAGCAAAGGAAACCTGGGACGAGCGGCCCACGGATGGGACGCTACCATAAATGCCATGCTGCGAAGCACCCTGCGCATCTCAAATTTGGAAGGTAGCAAGGCGCGTTCCAGGCCCAACCCCCGCCAACTCCGCGCCTGCCGGAGGCTTCCGGCGACCGGCGTCGGACAGGAATGTCGCGGCCGTCACGACTGGGTTAACGGGTTGGGAGGACTGGCCGAGACTATGTGATCACGCGCTCTGCCAGCGCCCAACCAGGGCCGCCGGCGGCGAGGCGATGCTTTGCAGGCGAGCCATGCGGACCTCTCCCCTGCCCTGGGCAGACACCATCGGGACCAGCCCATCCTTGATGACGGCATCGATGGCGGATTCGGGCAGCCACGCCTGGGCGCACGGGGTCTGGACCGATTCGCCATCCTGCTTCGTGATGTGCACCGGCAAATCCCCGAGGACGCATTCGTCCCCCGGGGTGAAATCCCAACCGCCGGCGGCAGAGTAGGATTGGGCGATCAACTGCGCGACCGAGAACGCGGCCGAGGCCCACAGGTAGCGCTCACCGGCCGGCGGGGTGGTCTGCTCTGTGAATGCGAATCTTTCGGCGGCCTCGGTGTCCTTGCCGTAGGGCAGGCGCACAAGAAGGCTGGGCGCAGCGATCGCAATTGCGGTCGCAGCCGGGCTGTTGCGCAAGGCGGTCCAGGCGCCCCGATCTTCCACCGACGGGAACCCAGCCTTCCAGGTCGCGAAATCCATGCCCGCGACGACCGCGGCATCGATCGACTGGGCCAGGGTTCCAAGCCGCGCCAACATCGCCGCGTCCTGCTTGTCGCGCTGACAGCACGTGCCTGCCACGAGCAGCGACCAGGGTTTGTCTCCCGCTTGGTCGACCACCAAGCGGTACATCGCAGTCTCGGCCAGGGTCGGCGCGGACGCAAAGTCCCGGGTCAGCTCCTCTTGGCTGGCGTCGAGGATGAAGAGCTGTAAGGCTTCGTCCAGAACCAGATTTCGAGTGAGACTGTCGAGAGCGCGCCACAGAGCTTCGAGCTGCTGGAAAGCCGGGGCGTGCAGCACGGCCCGCATGAGCTCGCCGGTCAGGCCGTCGACTTTCGCCACCAGGTCGGCCTGGCGGGGATCGGCCTTGCCGACAATGTGCGGAGCCACGGCTTCGCGCAAGAGTCCCTCGACCACCGAGCTTGGCGTCGCCGCTGCAACGACCGGCGCGCTGGGCGCCCTGCCCAGCAGGCGCTGCATGTCGTCGGCGTGAGACACGACCTCGGCCTGGGTCGGCGGAGCCTCTGCCGCCGTCACACTGCCGAGCATCGCCGCGGCCGCGGCGAAGGATTTCGGATCCTGAAGCTGACGCCGCAGCTCGCGCATGGGCGCGAAAAACTCGGAGCCCGCGAAAAGTTGGTCCGGGTGAAGAGCCTCGAGATCCTTGAAAGACAGGGCGAACGGCGGCTCGGCCCCGAGGCGAATCTCCAGCTTGGGCGCGACCTTGGCGAAAACCGCCGAAAAACTGTCTACGTCGACGCGCACCGGACGCGCGCCGCCCAGCGAACGAATCTCACCCCGGCTGGCGTGCCCGCCGAAGTCGCCCATCACCAGCATGCGAAAGGGCGTGTCCGGGCTTGGGGGCATGCTGGGCTTTTTGCCCTTGCCAAAGGCGAAATTCATCTCGATACCAGCGCGCGATCGGTCGGCCATGGGCTCCTCCAGGCCTGAAGGCTAATCATTCGCCGGCCCGCACTCAAGCCTTACCGTCCGATTGCACGAGTCTCATGGTCGCAGCTCCGCCGTGCCCGCGGCGCGTGCATTGAACTTGAGTAGACAAGACCGGCAGGTCTCTGGGAAGACGTTTGCATTTTTCGGTCGATCTTTGCCTGGCACCTCGTCATGTTTGCCGACGAAAGGAAGCCCATGCACGTCTACTCTTACTTGCAGGCGGTTCGCGAGAAGCGCCCGCTGGTTCACCACATCACCAACTGGGTCACCATCTTCGACTGCGCGCAGATCGTGAAGTCCTTCGGCGCTTCGCCGGTCATGGCCCATGCGCCCGAGGAGGTGGCCGCGATGACCGGGATCGCGTCGTCGTTGGTGCTGAACATGGGCACCTTGACCACGGAGGTGATTGAGAGCATGAAGATCGCCGCTGTCGCAGCCAACAAAAAGGGGATTCCCGTGGTCTTCGATGTGTGCGGCGCAGGCGCGACCAGCTTCCGCGACCAGAAGGCCATGGAGGTCATCGAGGGCGCGCACATCAGCGTGATCAAGGGCAACGGATCGGAAATTGCGCGCATCGCCGGCCTGACGGTGGAGACCAAGGGCGTCGACGCCGGACAGGTGGCGGCCGATTTGCGCGAGGTCGCAAAGGCATTGTCCGCGAAGCGGTCGTGCACTGTGGTCGTCACGGGCGCCGAGGACATCGTGGCGGGTGACGGGAAGCTGCTGCTGGTGCGCAACGGTCACCCGATGATGGCCGATCTGGTGGGCACCGGCTGCATGGCCACGTCGGTGATTGGTACCTTCGTCGGGGCTCGACCGGACCAGATTCCCGAAGCCGCGGCCGCCGGGTTGGTCTGCTACGAGATCGCGGCCGAGCAGGCGGTCAAGAAGTCGGACGGCCCGGCGTCATTCAAGCAACAGCTCTTCGACTGCGTGTACAAGCTCGACGAGAAGCAGGTGCGAGCCCTGCAGCAGGTGAGCGCGGACTAGAACCGGCTCTGGTCACTTTCCAAGCCCGCCGCCCACCAGGAAGCCCATGAGCGCGCCGTACAAGGTGGAGATGTACGGGTTCGCGGTGATGGGGCAGGCGCCGCTGCTGCAGCCGACGATCTTGTGGTAGGCGAAGCCGAACGCCGCGCCCCCTGCGACGTAGGCAAGGGTGTGGAGAATCATCCTGGGCTTTCCTTTCGCTCTCGACGACGCGGCCGTGGACACAAACGCTTCACGCGGCATGTTCCGAGTGCGCCTTCGCTTCGGCGATGACCTTTTGCATGTCGAGCGCCTTCACCTCGTCGATCAAGCGCTGCAACGCCGAGCCAGGCAGCGCACCCGCCTGCTGGTAGAGCAGCACGCCGTCGCGGAACGCCATCAAAGTCGGTATGGCCTGGATGCCGAATCCTGCGGCAAGGCCGGTTTGCTCCTCGGTGTTGACCTTGGCAAAGGTCACGTCCGGGTTGCTGGCAGAGGTCTTCTCGAAGACGGGGCCGAAGGCGCGACACGGGCCGCACCAGGACGCCCAGAAGTCGACCAAGACGATGCCCTGTCCGACTGTCTTCTCGAAGTTCTCTTGGGTAAGCGCTGTGGTTGCCATGGAAATTGTCCTTTCAAGGACCTCAGAGCCAACCCAAGCAAAAAAAGATTCGGCCACGCGTCGCGAGCCCGATTTGCTTTGCGCGGCTACACCTAGGAAAGCAAATCGGAGAAAACCTATCTCGATTCTTCGCAGGCTATGAGCACGGCGTCTGGCGGGCCTCGGGCCTTCCCCCTGACCAAGTACTACCGACGGGACTCCTTGCTGCTACACTCTCGCCATGGGCAGCGAGAATCCCGTGGCGGCCTCGGAAGCTTCTCTCATCGAAGCAGCTCGGCGCGGAGACCGCGCGGCCCTTTCGCGCCTGCTCGAGCAGCACCAGCAGCGGGTCTTCGGATTCGGTGTAAAGATGTGCGGCGATGTGGAGGACGCGAAGGAAGTCGCACAAGAGACGCTCCTCACCATGGCGCGTACCATGCGCGACTTTCGCGGCGAGGCGTCCATCTCGACCTGGCTTTACACCGTTGCTCGGAGCTTCTGCATCAAAAAGCGCAGGCGGACCAAGGGCGCGCCCGCACATCACGAAACGCTTGACAAGGTGACCTATGAATCCGCGCCCGACGCGGCCATGGAGGCTGCCACACCCGAGCAGATGCTGCTCGGGCGGGAGACGCGCGAGGCGGTGGCCGCCGCCCTGGACAAGCTGGATCCAGACTGGCGCGAGGTTATCGTTCTGCGCGACATCGAAGGGTTAAGCGCAGCAGAGGTTGCAGAGGTCACCGGATTGAGCGTGGCCGCGGTCAAGAGCCGCCTGCACCGAGCGCGCGTGGCGTTGCGCGAAAACCTGCTGGCTCTGGTGGGTGGCGAGGCGCCGCACGCGCCAGTTCCCGCCGCGTGCCCCGACGTGCTCACCATGCTGTCGAAGAAGCTGGAAGACGAAATCAGCCCGGACGTTTGTGCGGAAATGGAGCAGCACCTGGAAGGCTGCCCGCACTGCAAGAGCCTGTGCGATTCGCTCAAGAAGACGCTGGCCGTTTGCAGCGCGCTACCGACGCCGTCGGTGCCCAGTCAGGTTCAGCAATCGCTGCGCCGGGCGGTGGCCGCGGCGTTGGGCGAAACCGGCGCGCGTTAGCCTCGGCGCTCGGATTGGGCCCTCCGCCACAAGATTGCCAACAAAATCAGAACATGAAAGGACTCCACACATGAAACGCACAGCCACAGCAACTTGGAACGGTGGTCTCAAGGACGGCAAGGGTACCTTCAGCGTCGAGAGCGGTACCATCAAGGACCAGAAGGTCACATTTCGCACCCGGTTCGAGGACGCGCCGGGAACCAACCCGGAGGAGCTCATCGCGGCGGCCCATGCGAGCTGCTTCAGCATGGCGCTGAGCGCGCAGCTCGGCGAGCGAGGAATCACGCCCGAAGCCGTCGAATGCACCGCCACCATCACCTTTGAAAACCTCACTCTGACCAAGAGCCTGCTCAAGACCACGGTCAAGGCACCCGGCGCGGACAAGGCGAAGGTCGAGGAAGCGGCAGCGGCGGCCAAGACCGGGTGCCCCATTTCCAAGGTGCTCAAGCTAGAGATCGCCCTGGAGCTGACGGTCGCGACCTAGTGCTGGACCATCGGCGGGCGCCGCGATTGCCGGCAGCCCAGGTTCGGCCACGTGGTACCCTCGCGGCGTGTTTTCTCACCTAGGCCCGGTTCCGTCGCAGCAAGCGCCTCAACGACTCGCAGTCTTGCTTTGTCTCCTTGGCCCAGCCTTGGGCTGCCAAGGGCATCGCGATTACTTTGCTCGGCTTGCCGATTCGAGCCGGTTGGCGGCGGACCTCAGGGTTCGGTTCACCCAGGCGGCAGACGCGTCCAATCGAGCCGTCATGGCGGACACCGACGAGGCGTCGATTGCCTTCGCCCGTGACGCCGAGAAGGCATTGAAGACCGTCGACGACGAGGTCGCAGCGCTCAGGCCGCTACTGCAGGGCATAAGCCTCTCGCGCGAGCTCCAGTTTCTCGAAGACTTCGGAGGGACCCTCGGCAAGTACCGAGAAGTCGACCGCACCATCCTCGCACTGGCAGTCGAGAATACGAATCTCAAGGCGCAACACTTGGCCTTCGGTCCGGCGCGAGAGGCCGCGGACTCGTTCCGTGATGCGCTGGGCGCCGTCGCACGCAAGGTTCCGCCCAAGGCCCGCTGTGGCGTCGAGGGGGCGATCGCAAAGGCAGTTCTGGCGGTGCGCGAGATTCAGGTGCTCTACGGCCCGCATATCGCCGAATCCAAAGATGCCGCCATGGCCAACATGGAGCAGAAGATGGCCAACCTGGACACGACGGCCAGGGACGCGGTCGATTCGTTGACCGGGCTGCTTCCGAGAGACGCGCGTCCAACCCTCACGGTCGCGCTCTCTGCCCTCGAACGGTTCAAAGACCTCTCGCACCAGATCGTAGCGCTGTCTCGGCGAAACAGTAACGTGCGCTCGCTTGAGTTGTCGCTGCAAAACAAGCCCGCGCTCACGGCCGCCTGCGATCAAAGCCTCCGTGCCCTGCAAGACGTGCTTGCCACGGAGGACATCAAGGCCACGCGCTAGCGAGGTCTGGGCGGTCGGCCAACTCTGGCGATCGACTCGCCGGGGCTGACTGCCTTGCGCGCTCCGAGGTCGTCCAGAGTCTCGCTTGAGCTGGTCGGGGCGGCCGGATTTGAACCGACGACATCCTGCTCCCAAAGCAGGCGCGCTACCAACTGCGCTACGCCCCGATCTCTCGCCCACGGGGGGCAAGAGGGGCGAGATATTAGCAGAAGCCGATGGGTTTGCTCAGCAGGCTTTCATTTTTTTGGCAGGTGGTCGCGGATAGCCACCACCAGGCCGCGAAACGCGGCTGCCCGGTGGGACAGGCGATTCTTCTCGGTCAGGTCGATCTCCGCCATGGTCTTACCGAGCTGGGGCAAGAAGAACAGCGGGTCGTAGCCAAAGCCGCCCTGCCCGCGCGGCGCGGTCAACAGGACGCCCTCGCAGGAGCCCGACCGGACCACCTCGCGACCGCAGGCGACGTCGACGAAGGCCGCCGCGCAACGGTAGCGCGCGGTCCGGCGCTCGGCGGCGACGCCATCCATTTCCCGCAGCATCTTCTGGTTGTTGCGCTGGTCGTCGCAGGGCTCGCCCGCCCAACGGGCCGACCGCACGCCAGGCGCGCCGCCGAGAGCGTCGACCTCGATGCCGGAGTCGTCGGCGATGGCAGGCATCCCGCATGCCTGCGACGCCTGCCTGGCCTTGGCCAAGGCGTTGCCGTCGAAGGTATCCTCGTCCTCGACCAGCGCGGCATCGGGTGCGACATCGTCGATGGTGACTGGCAGGATGTCGAGCCCCGCCTCGTCGAGCAAAACCGCAATCTCACGCACCTTGTGCCGGTTGCGCGTGGCGACGACGATCTTCACGGCTTGGCCTCGGCCAGGGCCTGCTTCTGCAGCGCAAACAGCTCGCCGGCGCCTTTGCGCGCCAGGGCTACCAACCTGCCGTAGTCCTCCTCGGAGAATGGATCCTTCTCTGCGGTGCCCTGAATCTCGACGAACTTGTTGCCATCGGTGAGCACGAAGTTGAAGTCCACGTCGGCCCCCGAATCCTCGGAGTAGGCAAGATCCAGTCGCGGCTCGCCCTCGACGATGCCCGCGGAAATCGCGCACACCGCGCGGCACAGGGGATCCTTGCTCAGGTTTTCCTTGCGACAGAGGCGCCGCACCGCGAGGGCCAGCGCAACCCAGCCACCGGTGATGGCCGCGGTGCGGGTCCCGCCGTCGGCCTGGATCACGTCGCAATCCACCGTGATCTGTCGTGGGCCGAGATGCTTGGTGGTGATCGCCGTGCGCAGGGCTCGCCCCACCAGGCGCTGAATCTCCTGGCCGCGGCCGCCCGGGTTGCGCCCCGACCGAGTGTGGGTCGACCGCGGCAGCATGCCGTATTCGGCCGTGACCCAGCCCCTGCCCTGCCCTTCTAGGAAAGGCGGGACCTTGTTCTCCACGCTGGCGGTACAAATCACTTTAGTTTCGCCGAACTCCACCAGAACCGATCCTTCGGCATAGCGGTTGTAGTCGGGCGTTATACGAGCCAGCCGCATTTCGTCAGGTCTTCGACCGTCGGGACGCATGGCTGGCAGAATGAAAGCTGGCCCCTCGCCTGTCAACCACACGAGCGAAGTTTGCTTTCCTCAATCGCCCAATCTGCTAATTTAGGGGCCTATTCACCGATCCCGGTCGGCGAATCTAGCCCAGCTTTCCTTCGCCTTGCCGGACTGCCGGCAGCAAGGTCGAGACTACCTCCGAAGATGTTCCCAATCGGACCATGAAAGACGAAGCAGAAGCGCGGCTCGGAACCCGACTCGGTAACTACGCCCTGAAGGAAATCATCGGTCGCGGCGGCATGGGAGTCGTTTACCGCGCGACCAACATCTATTTGCGCAAGCCGTCCGCGGTGAAGGTCCTGCATCGTCACCTGTTTCACCAGCCCGGCGCCAAGGCCCGCTTCCTGCGCGAGGCGCAGACCGCAAGCCTGGTCGAGCACCCCAACATCGTCGGAGTCACCGATTTCGGCGAGGCACCTGATGGTACCGTGTACCTGGTGATGGCCGAAGCCCATGGCGTGGGCTTGGATTTGATTCTGCAGCGGGAGCGGACCATCCCGCTTTTCCGCACCATCGGAATCATCGGGCAAGTGGCGCAGGCCTTGGGCGCGGTGCACGTGCGCGGCATCGTCCATCGCGACATCAAGCCGGAAAACATCATGCTGGCGCGGCGGAGCGGCCGACGCGAGCTGATTCGCCGCCTGCGCGACGGCGACGACTTCTTCGAGCGCATCGAGCCCGAAGAATGCTTCGACCTCGTCACTCTGCTCGACTTCGGCGCCGCGCGCTCCCTGCAGCCCGACTTCGCAGCAGTGGCGGAATCGGCGCGTATCTTCGGAACCCCGGCGTACATCGCGCCCGAGACCGCGCGGACGGGCGCGGCTGATGCTCGATCCGACATCTATTCGGTGGGCGTCCTGCTTTACGAAATGCTGACTGGCTCGTTACCGTTCGAGGGGGACAATGCACGCGAAACCCTGCACATGCACATCACCGCCGAGCTAGAACGACCCACCCTACGCAACCCGTTGGTCGAGATCACCCGCGAGGCAGAGCAAACCATCGTGCGTGCGCTGGAGAAGGACCCGGGTCGGCGCCAATCGAGCATGGATGAGTTGTGGTCCGACCTGCAATGCTGCTATGGATCCATGCGCTGGCGCAGGCCCAATCTGGTGCTTGACGATGCGCTGGATGTACAGAGTCTGCGCGCGCCGGATCGCGATCATCCCCGGCAGCTTCGACGGGTACGGTCCACGCCCGACGCGTCGATGTCCAGCGAGTCCTTGACCGCCGCCGAAAAAGCGAAACCGCTGCTCCTGACCAAGCGCAAGAGCGACACGTTCCGCGCCGTGGTTCCACCGGAGGAAATGCCGACGCCGCCGCCGAGACCGTCGGGTGAATTCGCGTCGTCGACGAAAAGCCGATAGCGGGCCGGGGGCCGGTGTGCCCGGCTTCGGTTCCAGTTCCTAAGGCCCCTGCTTGGGCATGCACTGGTAGTACGGCACGCCGCCCGGTCGGGTCGGGATTTCGCGACACTCCTCCGTGCGCGGACAATCCGCATCGTCCACGCAGGCGACACCGAAAGCGAGCCACCCGCCAGCGGCAAAGACCGCTGCCGCGCCCAGCGCCGTGGTCACGAGGCCCGTCACCGCCACCGAATGCCGGTCCTCACGTTCGCCCAGCACCCAGCACGTCCCGCCTGCAGCAAGCAGCCCCACGCCCAAGGCGGCCAGGGTTTTGGGACCGGCATAGGGTCGCGCGCAACCAGGTCCTAGCAGGGCGACGACAGTAAGCAGGCAAACCGCGTGGTGCAGGCGGCGGAAGGGCGACATGACTGGACCATTCTGCCACGGATCGGGTGGCGCCCGGAGAGAAGGAATGGGTGGCGCCATTGAAGCTGCCTTCTTGGCCCCATCGCGTCCCCGGACTATGCTGCCCACGAGATGGCACTTCCGTCGGTAAAAATCACGGCGCGCGGCCGAGCCCGCATCGCTGGCGGCCATCCGTGGATCTATCGTCAGGACGTGATCGCTGGCCCCGATGCCGATGCCGGTGGCGGCGGTCCGGCGCTGGTCCAGGTTACTGACGAGCGCAAACGACCGCTGGCACTCGCGACCTGGTCGCTCCGCTCGCCGGTGGCGCTGCGAGTTCTGGAGCGCGGGGATTCCGCCTCGATCTCGCCGAGCCTTCTCGGCGTGGTCGAGGACCGCCTGGCGCGCGCGAGACAGCGACGCCTCGCGCTTGCCCTCGACCGTGACGCATTTCGGGTGGCCCACGGCGAGAGCGACGGGCTGCCCGGCTTCTTCGTGGACCAATACGCGGACGTGGCGGTCATGCAGACCACGTCGGTGGCTATGGATGCGCACCGGTCGGGCTTGGCCGCTATGGTCGAGCGCGTATTGGGCGTGCGTATGGTGATTTCCCGCGACGACGGTTCTGCCCGCGATTTCGAGGGCCTGCCGCGACACAAGGCTATCCTCGCGGGGACCGGCGCGACCGAAATCGCGTACCGTTTGGGCGAAAACCGACTGGTCGCCGATTTGTTCGCTGACAGTAAGACCGGCGGCTTTCTGGACCAAGCCGACAACCACGCCTTGGTCGCGGCTCTCGCGCCCAAAGGGGCGCGTTGCCTGGACGCCTTCACCTACCACGGTGGCTTCGCGCTCGCGCTCGCGCGTAAGGGCGGACCTGTGCTGGCCAACGACGAGGACACCCAGGCGGCAGCGCGCAGCAAGGCCAACGCCGATCGCAACCAGCTTGCCAACCTGACCGTGCGCCAGAGCAACGCCTTCGATCTGTTGCGATCGCTCGAAGGCGACGGCGAGAGGTTTGATGTGGTGGTTCTCGACCCGCCCGCCTTCGCCAAGCGCAAGAGCGGCGACACCGCGGCGGATCGAGCGTACCGCGAAATCATCCTGCGCGGACTGCGGCTGGCGGCTCCCAACGGTTTGGTGGTGCCGTGCTCGTGCTCCGGCCGCGTCTCGCGCGACCACTTCGATCTCTTGGTCGCGCAAGCCGCCGCCGACAGCGGCCGAAGCATGCAGGTGTTGGCGCGCATGGGCGCCGGTCGCGATCATCCCGAGCTGGTCGGCGTGCCCGAAACCGGGCACCTCAAGTGCTGGATTCTGCGCGCGGTCTAGAAGAACACGCGCATGCCGAGGCGGCCGGAAATCGGGGTTTGGTAGGAGGTCGGGCGAAGGTAGTTGGCATTTGTCGGCGCGGCAGGGGCGACGATTTTCCCGCTCGACGGATCGACCACGTCATTCGTCGTGTACTCCTGGTCCTCGGTCAAGGCCGCCTTCTGGTTGAGAATATTGAAGACGTCCATAAACGCCTCCGCCGAAAGCCCCGGGGAGACCTTTGCGCGATACGAGAGATGGAAATCAAGCTGGGTGACGAACGGCGTACGTCCGGCCGACCCGCGCGGAAGAATAAACGCCGTGTCTTGACCATCCGCGGATCCCCCAAGAGGCGTCACCGGCTGTCCCGAAATACCCACGAATCCCAGACCCGGCGTCAGCATGTGCCGTCCGTGCACAAACTGGTAGTAACCGTCCAGATGAATAATGTGAGGACGGTCGTTGGGCAGAGGCCCGTATTGATTCTGCATCAATTCAACGACATCGAATTGCATAGAGCTGTTCGGATTGAGCTGACCATAATCCCCCGCGTACAGCCCGGTGTAGTTGCCCATGGTGCGCGAATATGTGTAGGAGCCGGCAAAGAACCAGTTCTTTGCCAGTCGCTTGCTCACAGTTAGCTGAATCGCCTTGTAGGTCCTTTCCGGATTGGGCATCTGCGCAGCGTTCGCCAACGCGCGGGCCTTGGTTGCGGCCGCCTGGTTTGCAGGACTCGGGTCCGCCTTCGCTGCAGCCTCTGCCGCCACGGCATTCTGCTCCAACGCCGCCTGCGTGCTGCTGCTGGCTGAGCTGGGATTGGTGAGAATGCTCGGCCCCTGCCCGCTGCTGTTGAGATCCCCGCCGGTGTCTTCGATGGTTCGCCCAAGCCAGCGATAGATCAACGCGCTGCCAACCACCAGATCCTGCAGAAGCTGATACTGTGCACCGAGGACGACCTCGTTGTTGTAGGCGCCCTTGATGTTGGGCGTGACGTAGAGCCTATCCCCGGTTACCGCAAATGCATTGCCTGACGTCGGCGTGCAGGTGGACCAAGCCTGAGGTGAGGCGCAATTGGAATAGCCAGTCACCACAGCCCCTTGGCCGCCGAAAGCCCGGTCTGCGAGATCCATGGGAATGGATTCGTAGTAGCGCCCAAAGTGCGCGTAGATCTTCGACCGCCCCTCTTTGGTCGGGTCGTAGACGACGCCAATTCGAGGCGCCAGCGAATCGCTGATCGAAAGTGCCGTATTGCCTTGATAGTCCGTCAGTCGTTGCGCCTCCCAGCGCAGGCCAAGGTTGATCGTCAAGTTCGGCAGGGGCAGGTAGGTTTCTTGTATGAAGGCCCCCTGATTGAGAGCGGAGGTCTGTGCACGAATCGAGTCCTGATAGTAACGGCCTCCAGCTCCCAGCTCGCCAGGATCGTGGTTGAAGGTGGAATCGTTGTAGGGAAGCCGGTACAGTGTATAGACGTAGGGCCCGTCTGGGTACACGAAGACAGAACCACGCGCGCCGTTGGTGCCCGAATTCCAAACCTTGCTATCGAATTGATTCAGCTCGTAGTCGAGGCCGACCTTCAGCTCGTGCAAACCAAAACCACTGAAGACGTGGGTGCTCTTGATTTGGCCGGCCCAGCGATTGGCCGACATCTCGCGCATGGAGCCGTAACCGCCCGACTGGTAGCCCTGCACCGGACACGGGTCAAATCCGCTGGTTTGATCTTGCTGGCAATACGGCGCCGCGATCGGATCAAATTGCCCCAACGACGGATTGTTGCTCCAGGTGATATCGCTCGTGCTCTCCCTGTCGCCATACGGCGACCGGCGAGAATAGCCCTCGTTGTGAAGGCCGAGCGACGCATCGATGCGCCAGTGTCGATCGAATAGTGCCGACTGCCAGTGCGCGATGACGTCATTGCGACTCGTGATCTCGTGACTCATCCCGGCCATAACGTCCATGTTCGCCCCTCGCATGAACTCCTCATCCTTCCGGGTTCCGAGCAGGCTGACGTTCAATGTGTGCTCGGGTGCAATCCGCCAGGTGACCTTGCCGGCGTAGTTGTGGGTGGTGGACTCCTGCGGAATCAGTCGCGTGAAGAGCGGCTGCACGACGGGCGAGCCATCGGAATTGGTGTCGAATTGACCGTCCCCGTTGCTGTCGACGAATCGGTCGGTGTACTGCACGAAGTGACTGCGGCTGATCTCCGGTGCGTAGCCCGCCCAGATGAACAGCTTGTTCTTGATAATGGGACCGCCCACCTCGGCGCCAATTTGGGTTGTGTAGTCGGGCTGCGTATTGCCGGTAAGGACGGTGGCTCGATTCAGGATTCGCTGTGGACTGCCAGACATCGCCCCCGGCTCGACCCAGGTGAAGGCGCTCCCCTTCCATTCATTGGTCCCGGATTTCAGGGCCATGTTGACCACACCCCCCAGAGCCCGCCCGTACTCGGCGCCGTAGCCCGAGCTGACAACTTCGACCTCTTCCAGAAACGCGGACTTCAGGTTTGTACCGAGCAACCCGTTGCGAATCGCCGTGATGTTGAGCCCCTCAAGGTAGTACGAGTTGTCCGCGCCGGTTCCGCCCGCGAGCGATAGCCCGACCGGATTGTTGATGGCGCCGGGCGGCCCAAGCTCCTCAACATAGCCACCAGGGGTTTTCGAGATCAGAGACTGAACGTCGTCGCCGCGGTTGGGAATGTTGTCGATGAAGTCCGATCGGAATGTGGTGCCGATGCGGGAGGATCCCACGTCGATGGCTGGCGAGGCGTAAGGCGCGGCGACGGTCTGGGTCTCCGACGGAGTCGCAGGCAATCGGATGTTTACCCTCACAGTCTTGTCGACGCCGACGGTGGCTTTGCGCTCGGCCAGCACCTCGTTGCGGTAGAAGCGGATTGTGTACTGACCGATGGGCAGACTGAGAAATTGATAGCTGCCTTTGACATCCGTAAAGGTTGCCACGTCACCTTCCGGACCACTGGCGATGACGGTCGCTCCCTGCACCGCTTGGCCGCTGTCGATGTCGCGAACTTGGCCCAAGATTGCGCCCTCCACGGACGCAGCCGCCGCAGCAGGCTTGTCTGCCAAGAGAACGAAGATTGTCAGCAAAGCACCAATGCACGACGCCAAGCGCGGGGCGGCCCGGCCGCCGCGTCCGAGCCGGAAGAGCGAGCCTTCGATCTCGGCACACGGGTTCCCTACCAAGCCGTCCGTTTTTGTCATTCCGATAGTTCCTTTGGCGCGACGCCGAGATGGAAGAGCGATCTCGACGGAACCCGGCGTCACCTTTAGGGAATTTAAGAACAGGATCGCTTGCCGCGCAATAGCCGGCCGCGCCACGACGACTTGAGCTTCGCGTCTTGCGCTTAGTCGAGGACGGTGTCGCCCATCAGGTACCGATCGATGCCAATCGCAGCGGTACGTCCCTCGGCAATGGCCCAGACGACCAACGATTGTCCGCGAGCCATGTCGCCCGCCGCAAAGACGCCGGGAACGCTGGTCTGCTTGCTCTCGTCGGTAACAACGTTGCCGCGGCCGTCGAGCTTGACCCCGAGGTCGGCCAGCAATCCGCCCTTCTCGGGCCCCAAGAAGCCCATCGCCAACAGGACCAGGTCCGCCGGCAATTCGTGCGCCGTGCCCGGCACCTCCTCGACCTTGGGCGGGCCGCTCGGCTGCGGGGCGAAGCGCACCTCGACCACCTCAATGCCCTTCACGTGGCCACTGTCGTCGCCCAGCATGCGCTTGGTCTGGACGCAGAACTGGCGCGGGTCCCGTCCGAAAATGGCGGCCGCCTCTTCCTGACCGTAGTCGATGCGAAAAATCTTGGGCCACTGCGGCCAGGGATTGTCGTCGGCGCGGCCATCGGGCGGACGGGACAAAAGCTCAAGCTGCACGATCGACTTGCAACCGTGGCGCAGCGACGTGCCCACGCAGTCGGTGCCGGTGTCGCCGCCACCAATCACGATCACATGCTTGTCTTTGGCGGAAATCAACCCGGCTTCCGACTTGGCGCCGTCGAGCAAGTGCTTGGTGTTCGCGGTCAGGAATTCCATCGCGAAGTGAACCCCCGCAAGCTTGCGACCTTCCACCGGCAAATCCCGCGGCACCGTCGAACCGCCGCATAGGGCGATGGCGTCGAAGTCCTTGCGCAGCCTCTCCGTCGGGAAAGTCTTGCCGGCCTCGGTGTTGGTCTGGAACTTTACGCCCTCATCGACGAGCAGCTTCACCCGGCGGTCCACGATGCCCTTGTCGAGCTTCATGGCCGGAATGCCGTACATGAGCAAGCCGCCAATGCGATCCGCGCGCTCGAACACAGTCACCTCGTGTCCCGCGCTGTTGAGCTCAGCCGCGCAAGCGAGTCCCGCGGGTCCCGAGCCCACCACCGCAACCCGCTTGCCGGTGCGGAAGCTTGGTGGATTTGCGACCACCCAGCCTTCCGCGAAGGCTCGGTCCGCGATGGCGGCCTCGTTGACCTTGATGGTGACCGGCGGGGCGTGGATGCCGAGCACGCACGAGCCTTCGCACGGTGCCGGGCACACCCGCCCGGTAACCTCGGGAAAGTTGTTGGTCCGGTGCAATCGCTCGCTGGCCTCGCGCCAGCGCCCGCGATAGATGAGGTCGTTCCACTCGGGAATCAGGTTGTGCAGGGGACAACCGCTGGTGAGCCCATCCAAGATCTTGCCCAGGTGGCAGAAGGGAACCCCGCAATCCATGCAGCGCGCGCCCTGTTCGCGCATGGTGGCTTCGGGAAGGTGCTTGTGGAATTCGGCGAAGTCGGCCACCCGCTCACGCGGCGGCCGGTCTTGCGGCGTGGTTCGTTGGAACTCCAAAAATCCGGTAGGTTGGCCCATGGTCTACTTTCCGTGAATCCGTGCTGCGTCTTTCGAGTTGAGCTCGAACGCGGCCATCTCGGCCTCTTCGCGCGACATTCCGCTGGCAAGCATCTTGTTCTGCGCCTCCAGCACGCGGCGGTAGTCGTGCGGAATCACGCGCACGAACAGGGGCCGAAACAGCGACCAGCTCACGAGCACGTTGTGCGCCCGCCGGCTGCCGGTCAACTCTCGGTGCCGGCGCAACATGGTCAAGACCACTTCGATCTCACCCGCATCGTCGAGCGGGCCGGTGGCGACCATTTCGGTGTTGCAGTTGCGGCGCATCTCGCGGTTCTCGTCGAGGACGTAGGCGATGCCGCCCGACATGCCGGCGGCGAAGTTGCGGCCGGTCGGCCCCAAGATGATGACCCGGCCACCGGTCATGTACTCGCAGCCGTGGTCGCCCACGCCTTCCACGACCGCGTTGGCGCCGCTGTTGCGCACACAGAAACGTTCGCCGGCTAGGCCCCGAATATAGGCTTCTCCACTGGTCGCGCCATAGAGCGCGACGTTGCCAGCGATGACGTTTTGCTCGACCACGAAGGTCGCCTCGCTGGGCGGCATCAGGACCAACCTTCCGCCCGACAAGCCCTTGCCGAGGTAGTCGTTGGCGTCACCCTCCAACGTAAAAGTCACGCCCTTCGGGACGAAGGCCATGAAGCTTTGTCCAGCCGAGCCCTTGAAGTGGACGTTGATGGTGTCTTCCGGCAGGCCGTCCGCGCCGTAGCGCCTGGTGATCTCGCTGCCAAGCCGCGTGCCGACGGTGCGGTTCACATTGTGAATCGGCAGCACCGCTCGCACCTTGCGCTTGTGGTCGAGAGCGGGCCGGCACATCGGAATCAGCTTGGTGTCGTCGATCTCGTCCTCGATGCCGTGCTTCTGCAAGATGGAGCAGTGCCGCCCGACGCTGTCAGAGATTTCAGGCCGGTAAAGCACAGCACCCAGGTCGACGCCCTTGGCCTTCCAGTGATCGACCGCCTTGCGCATCTCCAAGCATTCGCTGTGGCCGACTGCTTCGGCCAGGGTTCGAAAACCAAGCTGCGCAAGTAGCTCGCGCACCTCCTTGGCCACGAACCGCATGAAGTTGACCACGTGCTCGGGCTTGCCGACGAAGCGATGCCGAAGCTCCGGGTCCTGCGTCGCGATGCCCGCCGGGCAGGTGTTGAGGTGACAAACGCGCATCATGATGCAGCCCACGGCCACCAGCGGCGCCGACGCGAAGCCGAATTCCTCGGCGCCCAGCAATGCTGCCACTATGACATCGCGGCCGGTCTTGAGCTGCCCATCGGTTTCCACCGCCACGCGACTGCGCAGGTCGTTGAGCAGAAGCACCTGGTGGGTTTCCGCCAGGCCCAGCTCCCACGGGCCGCCCGCGTGCTTGATGCTGGTGAGCGGAGATGCGCCGGTGCCGCCATCGTGGCCGCTGATCAGAATGACGTCCGCCTTGGCCTTTGCCACACCGGCCGCCACGGTGCCGACGCCCACTTCCGAGACCAGCTTCACGCTGATGCGCGCCCGATCGTTTGCGCACTTGAGGTCGTGAATGAGCTGCGCGAGATCCTCGATAGAGTAGATGTCGTGGTGGGGCGGCGGCGAAATCAGCCCGACGCCGGGCGTGCTGTGGCGGACTTTGGCGATCCAGGGATAGACCTTCTTGCCGGGAAGCTGTCCGCCCTCGCCCGGCTTCGCCCCCTGGGCCATCTTGATTTGAATCTCCGAGGCGTTGGTCAGGTAGTCGCTGGTCACGCCGAAGCGGCCGGAGGCGACCTGCTTGATCGCGCTGCGCTTGGAGTCGCCGTTGGGCATGGGCCGGAAGCGCTCCGGATCCTCGCCGCCCTCGCCGGTGTTGCTGCGCCCGCCCAGGCGGTTCATCGCGATGGCCAGGGTCTCGTGCGCTTCCTTGCTGATGGATCCGTACGACATGGCGCCGGTCTTGAAGCGCTTGACGATCTCTTCCACCGGCTCGACCTCGTCGATGGAAATCGGCTTGCGCGGGGATCGCAACGCCATCAGACCGCGCAGGGTGGCGAGGTTCTTCGACTGATCGTCGATCAAGGTCGAGAACTGCTTGAACGTGTGGTAGTCCCCGGTGCGCACTGCCTGCTGTAGCTTCGCGATGGCTTCCGGGCTGAACAGGTGGTTCTCGCCGTCGCTGCGATAGCGGTATTCGCCGCCCGGATCGAGGCCGGGCCTGGTCATGGCACGGCTCGGGTAGCCCCTGCGGTGGCGGCGGCGGGCTTCCTCAGCGATCACGTCGAGGCCGACGCCGCCCACCCGAGATGCGGTTCCGGTGAAGTAGCGTTCGACCACGTCGGCGCGAAGGCCGATGGCCTCGAAAACCTGGGCGCCGTGGTAGCTCTGCACGGTCGAGATCCCCATCTTGGAGATGACCTTGACCACGCCCTTCACCACCGCGCTGATGTAGTTCTTGCGCGCCTTCTCGGGCTTCGCTTTGACGACGCCCTGACGAACCAGATCGTCGACAGTTTCCAGCGCCAAGTACGGATCGACTGCGCTTGCACCGAAGCCGATGAGCAGGCAAAAGTCGTGCACCTCGCGCGGCTCGCCGCTTTCGACCACCAGGCAGGTCTGCGTGCGCGTCGCCTCGCGCAGCAGATGGTGGTGCACGGCCGCGCACGCCAGCAGCGACGGAATCGGAGCCATCTCGTGGTTGTGGTCGCGGTCAGACAGGATAATCGCCGCGCACCCGTCTCGCACTGCCTGCGACGCCTTCTCGCAAAGCTGGTCGAGCGCCTGGGTAAGCGCAGCCTCGCCACCCGCGGCCCGGAACAGCGTCGGCAACGTGCACGAACGGAAGCCGCGCGACTTCGCCGACCCGTCGAGCGCGCGCAGCTGCTCGCTTTCGGCGTTGAAGAGCACCGGGCTCTGCAGGTCGATCTGGTGCGCGGACTCCGGCTGCGGGTCGAACAGGTTCCGCTCGGGACCGATGGTGGTTCCCGCGGCCATAATCAGCTCTTCGCGAATCGCATCCACCGGCGGGTTGGTCACTTGTGCGAAGAGCTGCTTGAAGTAGCTGAACAGTCCTTGTGGGCGGCTCGACAAGACGGCCAGCGGCGTGTCGGTTCCCATCGAACCGATGCCCTCGCCACCGATCTCTGCCATCGGCATGATCAGACGAATATCCTCGGTGGTGTATCCGAACGTGCGCTGGGCGGTCTCCAGGGCCGGCTGGTCCATCGGCGCCTTGGATTCGCCGGGCGGAAGCTCGAACAGGAAGACCCGCTGCTCGTCAAGCCACTTCCCGTAGGGCTTTCCGGTGGCAATCTTCTCCTTGATTTCCTCGTCGGCGATGATGCGCTTTTCCGAGGTGTCGACCAAGAACATGCGGCCGGGCTGGATGCGCCCTTTGTAGGCAACCTCCGACGGGGGTATGTCGAGCACGCCGGTTTCCGACGCCATGACCACCATGCCGCCCTTGGTGACGGTGTAGCGAAGGGGGCGCAGGCCGTTGCGGTCGAGCACGCAACCGATTTGCACGCCGTCGGAGAACGCGACCGCGGCCGGGCCGTCCCAGGGCTCCATCAGACACGCGTGATACTCGTAGAAGGCGCGCTTCTCCGGGCTCATGGACTTGTGCTTGTGCCACGGCTCCGGGATCATCATCATCATCGCGTGGGGCAAGGATCGTCCGCCCACCACCAGCGTCTCAAGCACGTTGTCGAACATGGCCGAGTCGCTGCCGCTCTGATCGACCACCGGATGCAAGTGCTTGATGTCGTCGCCGAACAGCGGCGACGCGAGCATGCTTTCGCGCGCGCCCATCCAGTTCACGTTGCCGCGCAGGGTGTTGATTTCCCCGTTGTGCGCAATCATTCGGTAAGGATGTGCGCGCGACCAGCTTGGAAAGGTGTTGGTGGAAAAGCGCGAGTGCACGAGCGCCAGCGCCGACACCACCGACAGCTCGGACAGGTCGGGGAAGAACGAATCGAGCTGCTCGGCGGTAAGCATGCCCTTGTACACCAGCGTGCGCGCCGACAAGCTGACCACGTAGAAGAGGTCGCGCTCGGGGATGTCGCTCTTACGCACTTGCTTTTCCGCCAGGCGGCGAACCAAGCACAACTTGCGCTCGAACCCAGCCACGTCCACCACGCCTTCGCCGCGCGCGACGAAGACCTGGCGGATTTGCGGTCGCGAAGCCACCGCGCTCTTGCCAAGCCCGATGGGATTCACCGGTACGTCGCGCCAGCCCAGGACCTTCTGTCCCAGCTCAACCACGGCGCGCTCGAGAATCTCCTCACAGCGGGCGGCGTCGTCGCTGTCCTGCGGCAGGAACACCATTCCCACCCCGTACTCCTCCGGCGCTGGCAGCAAGATCCCAAGCGCGGACGTCACGTTCCGCAGAAAGGCGTCGGGAATCTGCAGCATGATTCCAGCCCCATCCCCGGTGTTTTCCTCACATCCGCACGCGCCACGGTGAGCCAGGTTCTCCAATACCTGGACGCCGGCCCGAACGATCTGGTTTGACTTACGCCCTTCGACGTCAACCACGAGACCGACACCGCATGCGTCGTGCTCGTATCGAGGATCGTACAGCCCCTGTGGTCCGCGATTTAATTGGGTTTTGTTCCGACCGCGCTGGTCATCGCTGCTGTTCATTGTCTTTGGTCGCTCTTTCGTTACGATGGGATCCTCTCAGTATATGGGGAAAAGCTAGCGTTCGCACCCGCGCTTATCAATTGCCCAGAAATCCGCTCGGAAGAGTTTTCCCACCAGAAATAAACTAGAAACAGTTGCGCTATATTTGACCAATCACGCTCGCAAAGACGAAACATTACGGGCGCCGCGAATGCCCAAATAGCTGTTGTTTCTGTGGTTGCTAGGTTATGTTTCGGACAAGATGCGAGCACTGGTCGTCACGTCAAAACCGCAATTGGGTGCCTCCGAGCCCGACTCGCCTGCTGCAGCACTGCGAGATCTCGGCTGTGAAGTCGTGGCAGTGGGCTATGACCTCGACGAGCTACCCGACGACATCGAGCACGTCCGTCCCTCCGTCGTGGTGGTCGACGCAGGACCACACCTCGAGGTCGGCCGCGCGGTCGTCAAGCGCGCCAAACAGCTCCCGACGCTGGCCGACATCCCCATTCTCCTGTCTATCGAAGTTTCCCGCCTAGCTGGGCTCGACCCCGAGCTGGGCATGGACGACTTCATCCTTTCGCCCATCGTCGGGCCCGAGCTTTACGCTCGGGTGCGCCAGCTCGACTGGCGGCTTTCGTCTTTCTCGGCCGCAGGGCGCATCAAGCTGGGCGACTTGGTGATCGACACCGTGGCAGTCGAGGCAACCTTCCGCGGGCGCGTCCTCAAGCTACCGCGCCAGGAGTTCCAGCTACTCAAGTTTCTGGCCGCCGGCGCAGGTCGGGTCTTCACGCGCGAGCAACTTCTGTCGCGGGTCTGGGGCTACCGATACACGGGCAACACACGCACCGTGGACATCCACGTGCGCCGCCTGCGCTCCAAGCTTGCCAGCGGCGCGGACATGATCGAGACCGTCCGCCACGTTGGCTACAAGATGAAGTCGCCGGTCGCGGTCTAGGCACATCGCGTGCGAAAAGTCAGCAAAGGCAAGGGAATTCGCGTCGCGTTTCAGGGCGAGCGAGGGGCCTTCTCGGAAGAGGCGGCCCGCCGCATCCTGGGCGAAAAGATCGAGCCTTGCCCGAGGCGCGAGTTCGATCAGATGTTCGAAGCGGTGATCCGCGACGAAGCCGATTGCGCGATGGTGCCCATGGAAAACACCCTCGCGGGTTCGGTGATCAAGAACTACGACTTGGTCGCAGACAACGACCTGGAGGTCATCGGCGAGGTGGTTCTGCGCGTGGCTCACCATCTGATCGCTGCCAAGGGTGTCAAGATTGCCGATTTGCGGCGAGTGTATTCGCACCCGGTCGCACTCGCCCAATGCGAAGACTACCTGCGCAGAATGCGGGTCGAGGTGCCGACGCTTGAGGTGCTACCGGCCTATGACACCGCCGGCGCGGTCAAGCTGGTGGTGGAAAACGGCCGCCGCGACGAAGCGGCTATCGCCAGCCGCATCGCTGCCGCGATCTACCGTGCACAGATTCTGGCGGAGGGCATCGAGAGCAACCCGCAGAATTTCACGCGTTTCTTCGTCATGGCGCGCCCGGATCGGCGCAAGAGCATTCCACTCAAGCTCCGAGGCAAGGGCCTGAAGACCAGCATCGTGTTCCGCACCACCAACAAGCCGGGCGCCCTCTTCCACGCCTTGGAAGCCTTCGCAAAGGGCAAGATCGACCTCACCAAAATCGAATCTCGGCCCATCGTCGGGCGGCCTTGGGAATACTCGTTCTATCTGGATTTCGTGGGCGACCGCAATTCCCCGGCGGCGCGCAGGGCGCTGGCCGCCTTGACCCACGTCGCCGAAAGCCTGCGCATCTTCGGGACCTATCCGCGCGCGGAATAGCGGCAGGCCTTGATTTTCGGATTGGCTGTGAAAAACCATAGCGACCTATGCTGACAATTGATCTACGGGGAAAGCGCGCGCTGGTGGCCGGTGTCTCCGACGACAATGGCTACGGCTTCGCCATCGCCAAGGCCCTGGCCGAAGCGGGCGCGACGGTGTGCCTTGGAACTTGGCCGCCCACACTGGGCATCTTCCAGACCATGCTGGACCGGGGAAAGCTGGACGCTTCCCTCGCATTCGCAGCAGGCGGCAAGCTTGCCTTCGAACGCATTTACCCGCTCGACGCGGATTTCGACGTGCCCGAGGACATGCCCGACGAGGTTCGCACCAGCAAGCGCTATCGCGATCATGGCGACGTGAGCATCCAAGGTTTGGCCGACAAGCTCGGCGCCGACTTCGGCCCGCAATGCCTTGACGTGGTCATCCACAGCTTGGCCAACGCCCCCGAGGTGAGAAAGCCCCTGCTCGAAACCAGTCGTAAGGGCTACCTGGCGGCAGTCGGTACCAGCGCGTTTTCCTTCGCCTCGATGATCCGCCGGCTTGGACCGCTTTGCCGGCTGAGCGGCTCGTTCCTTGCCCTGTCCTATCTCGCAGCAGAACGTGTCATTCCAGGCTACGGCGGTGGCATGTCAGCGGCCAAAGCAGCCCTTGAGAGCGACATGCGAACCCTGGCGTTCGAGGCTGGACGCAAGTGGTCACTTCGCGTCAACGCCATCTCGGCTGGCCCTCTAGCCTCACGCGCGGCCACGGCCATAGGCGACATCCAGAAGATGATCCAATACTATCAAAAGGTTAGCCCACTGGCCGAAACGCTGCAAGCCGCCGAGGTGGCGACCGCCGCCGCCTTTCTGGCAAGCCCGCTCGCCAGCGGAATCACCGGAACGACGCTGTACGTTGACAAGGGCTACCACGCCATGGGCGCGTTTGGGGCTTGACTCCCCACATGTCGGAAGCTGTGAGAGGAGATCCCCAAATTCAACATAAGGCGTATAGTGTGCGCAGGAGTCGCCTGTGCGCAAGCAGCAGAGCCTACCCGGGATCCTGGCCGCCGCCTTGGCGGTGGTTTCCCTTGCGGCGCGGCCGGCCCTAGCAGGCACGGATCGGGTGGGCGAAGCGCCCGGCGATCGGATGATCGCCCTCAACGGGCGAGCGCTGGCAGGAATTCAGAGCCAGCACTTTCAGGCTGCAAAGTATTGGCTCGAAGAGGCATTGGTCATCAGCGAGACCGCAGGTCTCGATCGTGACCCGCTGACCGCTCGAACCTACGTGCACCTTGCCGCCGTCGCGCTCGTGGGGCTACACGATCGTGAGGCAGCGCTGCACTACTTCGACCTCGCGCTCAAGATCAATCCCAACGTTGCCATCACCCCGGGGCTGAATCTGCAGGGGCTAAGGTCCGCCTACCTTCAGGCTCGGCAGCAAGCCGGCCTGCCGCCGAGCCCGGACCCAACGGCCCCCAATCTGGATCCCTTCACGACGGGCGCGGGCAGCTCTGCGTTCGACCCATCTGCGGGTGATAGCTCGCCCGTCGCGTCCGACAGCGACTCGGCAGAAACCGACAACCCGGCGTCAGAGGAACCACCCCCGCCGCCAGTGCGCGAAGCTTATGCCGCTGCGCTGCTCAAAGAGCCCGACCTGCCCGCCCAAGCTCCAGCCCCGATCTACTGCGCGCTGCCGATCGATGTCCCGCGCGGCCAGGACCTGGTGGTTCGCTGCCTCGCGCGCGCGCACCATTCGAATGCCACCTTTCATCATCGGCCAGGGAACGCAGCCACACCATTTGTCGACCTGCCCATGGATCGAAGCCCCAAGGGTTGGTTGGTTGCCGTGGTGCCGGGCGATCGCGTGGTCGGAAAATCGCTCTCATATTACGTAACCGCGCAGACTCAAGGCAACGAGCGGCCGATCTTCTTCGGCTACCCAGAATCGCCGCGTTCGCTCATCATCCGGGCCGAAGCCGCCGACTGGCATGGCGAGCCGGACGCCACCGGTGCGCTCATAAGTGAGCAGCCGTACGGCTCTCGCCCGCATCACCGTCGCGCCGCGGGCTCGCTGTGGTTCGGGCTCGGGCTCGGGTCGGGCGTCGCCTACCACGGACGAGAGCCGGTAGACAGCAACGCCAAGCTCCGGGGTGGTTCCACCACAGTACTGGTGCAAGAGGGATTTTCGCCGGTCAGCGTGGGTCAATTGGAGCCCGAGATCGGCTATCAGGCCACTCGACGCCTGTCGCTTTCTCTGATGGCGCGGTATCAAGACACGCTGGAGGAGAGCGACGAATCGCCCCCGCCCGGGGAGAACCGCGTCCCCACCTCGGCCTTCGCCATGTATCTCAATGCCAGGCTCACCTTCCTGACCCTGGGCAGTTTCCAAAGCTACGCTTCGGGCGGCGCGGGCTTCGGTCGGAGCTTTCTCGCCGTCATCGAAAAGCAGTGCAGCCCCAATAGCTGCGTGCTCGCCCACAGCGACACGGTTCACGGCGGCGACACCGGATTGCTGGGAGGGTTCGGGGTTCTCTATCACGTAAGCCGCAGCCTTGGCCTCTACGCCGACGTGAGAGAGATTGTCACCCTACCTAAGTTCATGGCGCTGACCGAAGTCAGCCTGGGCATCGCGGTCGCCATGCAAATTGGTGACTCGTCTGCGGACCGAATGGCTGCCGCCAACCTGCGGGAGATTCGGCGATGACGGACATGTTTGAACAGGTACGCGAACGGGTGCTGAGCAGATTCGCCGGGCTCGAGGTGGCAAGCATTCGGCCGCTTGGCAGCGGGCTTATCAATCAGACTTTTCTGGTGGCCACTGAGAGCCAGCGTTTCGTCTTGCAGCGGCTGGCACCGATCTTCGCGCCGGAGATCAACAGCAACATTGCAGCCGTGACCCGGGCGCTCGCTGCGGCGGGAATGATCACACCACAGTTGCTGCCGGCGCGCGACGGTCGGCTGTGGCTCGACCTGGGCGCCGGGGGCGTTTGGCGCGTGCAGACCTTCGTGGACGGCCACGGATTCGACAAAGTGCAAAGCGCGGCCCAAGCGCGAGCTGCCAGTGCGCTGGTTGCGCGCTTCCATCGCGCGCTGGAGGGGCTGCGCCACACTTTCGTCGGCCTGCGCGAGGGCGTGCACGACACCGCGAGGCATTTGACGAAGCTGCGCGACGCCTTGACCGCAGAGGAAGGGCATCGGCTGTTGCCCGACGTGGCCGGGCTGGCCACGACCATCTTCGCTTGCGCCGAACGCCTGCCGCCGCTGCCCGGGCTGCCCTCTCTTATCGGCCACGGCGACCTCAAGCTCAACAACATACTCTTCGCCGGCCAAGCCGCGCTCGCCGCGGAAGAGGCCGTCTGTCTCATCGATCTCGACACGGTTGGTCCTGTATTGCTCGCGCACGAGCTTGGCGATGCGTGGCGATCGTGGTGTAACTTGTCGGGCGAAGACGCCACGGCGGCCCAACTGGACTTGAATGTGATGCGCGCCTCGTTCGAGGGATACGCCGGCGCCATCGGGCGCGAGCTCAAACCCGAGGAGCGGCTTGCGCTGGTTCTAGGCGTTGAGTGGATAAGCCTGGAGCTGGCGGCCCGCTTTGCCGCGGATGCGCTCAACGAATGCTACTTTGGCTGGAAGCCCGGTCGCTACCAGACCCGCGGCGAGCACAACCTGGTGCGCGCCCGGGGCCAACTGTCGCTGCACCAAGCGCTTTCTGCATGCCGTGCGGAACGAAGCAAGCTGCTCGGCGCTTAGCGGACGGCTGTCAGTACTTGCCGATCAGCTTCCAGACGAAGCGATGGAGGCTGTGCGGAAAGCCGGCGTCGGTGTGCATGATGAGGCATTCGCCTGCGACCGCGGTGATGCCAAGAGCGTGGCAGCGTGAGACCGCTTTGGGCGATTCGGAGCCCTGCTGCATCCACACGCGCTGAATGCCCAGCCGACCGCAGTCCTCGACGATCTTCTCCGTCTCTGCCGGGGGCACGACCGTCACCACGCCGCCCACCGGCTCGGGCAGGTCGTCGAGACGCCTAAAACATGATTGGCCCTCGACACTGTCGGTCTGGGCGTTGACCGGCAGCACTTTGTAGCCCTTCCGTTTCAGGTGGGCAAAGAGCCGGTTGCCGAAGCCACGGGTGCGCGAAACGCCGACCACAGCCAAGGTCTTCTCGGCAGCGAACGCTTCCATGTCGTTGTTCATGGGACTCCTTTCTCGACTAGGCCGTTCGCGCATCCTACGCCAAAACGGATCGAGCGTTTCGGAGTTATCCGACGAGTAGCCGCGCCAGAAACACGGCGCTCGCCAGCCCGCCAGCCACCAGCGACGCAAGCCAGACCTTGCGGTTCTCTATCAGCGCCCCGATGGCCGACAGGCCAATGGAAACCTGCAAGAGCGTCACGGTGCCGGCAAACCACTCGTGGCGCGCCAGTTCGGCCTTGGATTCCTTTTCAAGGTCTGCGGCCTCCGCTCGAATCTCCTCTTGCTCCTTGCCGTACTTTTCCACGTCGGCGCGCAAAGCCACGACCCGGGGCGGGTTCGCGTGCAGCTCAGCCAGGATGTCGGCCTCAGCCGACTTGGTGGCGGCCTTGTTGCCCTTGGCCTGGTAGTAGGCCCACTGATCCGTGGCCTTGGACTGCTTGAGCAGGGCCTCGTTTGCGGCGTGCCCCGACTTCAGCGACGCGACGGCGGCGATGACCGCGAAGCACGCCGAGGAGAGCGCCAAATAGCGCAGCCACGGCGCGCGGTGCTTTTCTTCCTGGGCCTTCTCGTGCGCAGCCTCGGCCGGCTTGTCCACGCCGACTTCCCCAATCTCAGCTTCTTCCATGTCTTCTCACCTCTCGGACAGCGGGCGAGACCCTCTTCAGTCTTGACTGCATTGGCGGCAATCTTGACTTTGCACGACATGGCGGTCAAGGCGATTTGAGGTGAGGAGCGCCAGGAAGTGTCCTCGCAACTCCCTAGAATGTGCAGGCGCCTTCAGTGCACGTGGGGGGCGTGGTGCTGTGGGAATAATAGAAGGAAGCAAAATCATTGACGCAAGAATCATCGACCTGCGTCGGCGTGCCCCCAGGGCAGGTCACCGATAGGATGCTGCCGTCGATGCTGAGAGTTGCCACGGTCGCCCCCGAGCCATTCTGGACGGTGACCGTCGTGGACGACGCAGGAGTACCGCCCGAAGCCGATGCGGAAGCAAAGGCCTTGGTGTAGCAGATGGCGTCGCCCTTCTTGGCCGTAACCGTGGTTCCGGTCGCTCCCGTGGTTGTCTGAACCTTGACGCCGTTGCCAAAGCAACTGGTGGTCGCGGACGACGTCGTCTGCTTCGTACACGTTCCATCAACCAAACAGGTTGCCCACAGGTCGTCCATTGGGCCCACGCAGGCCAGACTGTCGCAAGCGGCGGTAGGGATCACCGTGCTTCCGTCGGTCCGAGGGCTCACCGTGCTTGCGTCAACTCCCGAATCCGTGCGCCCGGACGAGCCGCCGCAAGTCGCGGTCGCCAAAAGCACTATTCCTAGACAACGCGCAGGTGTTCGCATGAAAAGCGTCCTTCGTCGGACGTTCAGTTCTTGGTGGGATCGAGCACGCGGCCCATGAACAAGATGGCTCCGGTCGGCTGGTCGCGCAGGAAATAGAGGAAGGGATGATCCGCACGAACGTAGAGGTCCACCATCGGAAGACCGGAATCCTTCGCCATGATCACCGCAGTGGCAGCTGCAGCCTCGGTGCCCTTCTCTGCCACCTCGATCAAGGCCCTGTGCACCACATCCGACGTGAAGAGCCCACCCATATCATCCATGCCCGAGAAATCGGCCAACCCGGAATCGAAGGCAGACGTCATGCCCAGCGCCTTGAGGAGAGCCTTGAGGCTCGTCCCAGTTTCGATGCGGAAGCGCGGCAGAGCAAGGGAGACCTTCTTGCTGGTCATGCCGTCGACCAGGGTGGCGAGGCTTGTCGCGTCCAGCGAAGATTCGACCTGGGCGAACTGGCCCGCATCGGGCACCACCACCACCAGCGACAGGCGACTGTCGGCGTAAGGTAGCGACACCGCCCTGAAGCTCGTCCCCTGCACCGCGGGGAGACTAATCGGCTCCGCATTCATGAACTTCGTTGTCACCCGGGTCCCGTCGAGTAGGGTGAACCAGGTGTCGTAGCTGTTGGCCGGGTCGAAGGGTGCCCGCCACGCGGCATTGAAGTAGACCGCATTGGTGAGAACCAACCTGACCAGGCTGTCGATGGCGTCAGGCGGCAGCAGATCCGGGATCATGCCAGCGGTCTGGTCCGCCACCCATGCGTTGATGGTCAGTCGGGACGGATTGGGAGCATTGACGAAATCGAGCAGGTTCACCGCTGCGCCGTAGTTCGCCGCCAGGGTGTCCAAGAAGTCGGGCTTGAAGGAATAGGCCTGCTCGGCCCAGAGCGCGTTCACGATGCGCACGCGCATGGCCCCGCCATCGCCACCGAGGTAACCCGCGCCGCGTGAGGCCAGGGCCTGGTCGAGGGCGTTGAACGCCGGGTGCAGCCGCGCAGGCGGCAGCGTGAAATGCAGCGCCTGGGCCATCTCGCTCGCCGTGGCTCCGGCCGCGCCCGCGTAGGTCATGGCAAGCGCGATGGAGATGCTGGCCGGTGAAAACACCAGATTGTCGTTGCTCGCGATGAGCTGATGGTAGGCAGCGAAGGCGAAGGCGGCATTGTCGGAAGCCAAGGTGCTGCTATCGGCCGCCGGCACCTCGGGATCGGCAATGCGCTGGACCGCCGACCTGGTCGAGCCGACGTCCACCGCGGCCAGGTCGACTGCAACCTCGGCCGCGCCGAGCCTGGCATCGGCGACATCGACGATCGCAGGCGCCGCATCGGCAATATCAACCGGCGTGCCTGCGGCGTCGGCCGTATCGACGGTGACGGCTGGGGTGTCAAGCGCGTTGCTGCTGTCAGGCGGCGAATACGCATCACGGACAAATGCGTCGAGCGTGGGCGTTGCGCTGTCCGAGCCACAGCCTGCAAGTGCCGCCGAAAGCAGCCCACACAACGAGTAGCTGCCCAATCTGTCGAGAGTCGAGCGGGTCATGATGCCTCCAATGTCAATCTCGCTCCTGGATGGATCGATGGCCCCCAAGCGGAATGCAACTGTCGATCCAGTCGCAACCATTTGAAAAGACAGCACGACCGATGGTTGAAACGTCAAGAGCGCGACATCGTGATCCGGAACGCGTCTACTCGGCGGCGGCCCGCCGTCGCCGGACCCTGGAAGGGGCACGATCGGCGCGCTACGCGTTGTGACGGGTGTAAGACCAAAGGTCAGGGCGCACGCTAGACTAAGCCCTGTTGGATCCGATGAACACCGCCGAACCCATTACCGTCACGGTCGTTTCTGGCGTGAGGGCCGTGCCGGCCGAGACCTGGAATGCGCTCGTCGATGAGGACGATCCGTTCCTCGAGCACGCATTTCTGGCCGCGCTTGAAACCTCGGGTAGCGTGGGGCCGGGAACCGGTTGGGAGCCACGCATCCTGCTGGCAAACCAAGCCGGGAAGCTGGTGGGCGCGGTGCCGCTTTACTTGAAATTCGACAGCATGGGAGAATTCATTTGGGACTTCGCCTGGGCGCACGGTGCGCGCAGCGCCGGAGTGCCCTACTTCCCGAAGTTGGTGGCAGCCGTGCCGTTCACGCCTGCGGCTGGGCGTCGGCTGCTGGTGCATCCGAGCGCAGATCGCTCCACCGTGACCCGCGCCCTGTCGGCAGGCATGCGGAGGGTTGCCGACGACTGCGGCGCTTCGTCGATCCACGTCCTGTTTTGCAGTGAAGACGAGCTGCGCGAGCTAGCCCCGGCCGGCTTCGCGCCACGGGCGAGCTTCCAGTTCCACTGGGCCAACCGGCGCCCTGAACCCTACCACGACTTCGACGACTTCTTGGCCACGTATCGCTCGCGCAACCGCAAACAGATTCGGCACGAGCGCACGACGGTCAGCGACTATGGGCTCGACATCGTGACCGCTCCGGGCAGCGAGCTCGACGACCGGGCGTGGGCCGCGCTCGATCGCTTCTACCGCAGCACGGTCGACCAGTACGGCAACATCGCGTTTCTTACCCCGGCCTTCTTCGAAGAAATCCGGCGCCATCACGCGCATCGACTCCTGGGGGTCCTGGCCTACCGAGGGGGCGAGCCCATCGCGGGCACCATCAACTTCGTCCGCGGCGGGAGGCTGTGTGGCCGGTATTGGGGCAGCGCAGGCCATCTGCCCATGCTCCACTTCGAGCTTTGCTTCTATCGTCTCATTGAGTACGCCATCGCGAGCGGCATCAGCGCCTTCGAGGGCGGCGCGGGCGGCGAGCACAAGTTGAAGCGCGGGCTTCTGCCCCAGCGCACCCACAGCGCACACTGGATCCGCCATCAGGGGCTTGCGCGGGCCATCGGAGACTACATTCGCTACGAAGCGCAAGAGATCGACGCGGAGATCGACGCCTGCCACGCCGCCTCGCCCTTCGCCCGAAAAACATAGCCGTATCGGCACTTCGTGCCTAGGTTTCCATGGGACAATATCGGGTATGCCTTTCTTGACTCCACGAATCCAATGCAGGTACCTGGCTCTGAGCTTGGTCGTCTTCGGAGGGGCCTGCGGGCAACCTTCGAGTCCGAATCACGCCGACGCAGGCGCGGACGCCAGGGCCTTGTCTGGTGGAGTGCCGGGTGGGGGAGGTGCGGACACCAGCAGCGCCCGGAACACCGGTGGTGCCGGCTCGTCCGGTGTCGGCGGCGTTGGAGGCAAAGTCATAGCATCGGGCGGCCAAGCCGTAGACTCTGGAATTGCAACCGGCACGGGAGGGTCGACAGGCTCTGGCGGATCCCGCTCAATCGATGCTCCGAGCGCACTCGCAGGGACCTCGGGCACGGCAGGATCGACAGGTCTTGGCGGATCCACAACAATCGATGCCCCGAGCGCTCTCGGGGGAGCCCCGGACACGGGAGGGTCTGCAGGTCTTGGCGGATTCCCTGGAACCGACGGCGCGAGCGGTCGTGGCGGAACCACGGGTACGGGAGGAGCGACCGTGGTCCACCTCCCGTGGCAGTCGCGTGGCGTCGGCGGTGGAGGCGCACTGTTTGTTCCCCAGATCAGCCCGTTCGACAAGCAACTCTACATGTCGACGGACATGGGTGCGGTCTTTCATTCCGGTGACTTTGGCGCGACCTGGGCCACGGTCGACTTTCGCATGCTTGGCGGCGGTGCGAACGCCCAGGTTCGCTTCACCTCTGACCCAAGCACGCTGTACGGAATTCCGTCGGTCAACGAGTCGCCGACGCTGTTCGTTTCCACCAACGGAGGCACCACGTTCCAAGCCGCCGGCGCCAATGCCAGTGACCTCCTATACCTTGAAGTGGATCCGAACAGTACCCAGCGCCTGCTGGTGGGCGACTACGGCACTCTCTATTTCTCGAACAACGGCGGCGCCACGCTGACCACTGTCTACCAGGCCGCGGACTCGGGTGCCGGCGTGATCGTGGGTGGCGCCTTTTGGGACGGAGCCACAATCTACGTCGGGACCAACGATGGCCTGCTGGTCTCGACCAACAACGGCGCCAGTTTCGCCCTGCAGCCCCACAGTGGCATCAACAGTGGGGAAGTGATGGTGTCGTTCGCTGGCGCCAAGACGGCGTCGACCACGCGATTCTTCGCCGTAACCGCAGGGTCGGCAGATGCGTGGGCCGGCATCTCGGGTTGCGAGCTGTATCAGTCTGCTTCTATTGGCGTCTATCGGCTGGATGTCGGAGCCACCGACTGGACGAACCTCACAGGCCAGCTTCCCGCGGGCCAGGCCCCGACGTTCGTAGGCATGGCGAAGGACGATGTTTCCGTGGCGTACGTGGCCGGTTCCGACACGCAGAGCGGGTCACCGAGCGTGGCCAAGACGACTGATGGCGGCGCCACCTGGTCGAGTGTCTTCAAGACCAGCAAGAATGCCAACATTGCCACCGGCTGGTCTGGGGCCGGCGGAGACGCGGATTGGGGCTTCGGCGAATGTGCCGAAGGATTCACCGTCCTCACGAACAACGCCAACAACGTCGTCATGACCGACATGGGATTCGTGCACGTGACGTCCGACGGTGGCACGCACTGGTCCCAGGCCTATGTCAATCCGCTCGACCAGAATCCCGAAGGAGCCAATACGCCCCAGGGCAAGGCGTATCGCAGCGCAGGCGTGGAGCAGACGTCGCATTGGTGGCTCACCTGGCCAGATGCCAATTCGATATTCAGCTCGGTGACCGACATCAAGAGTGTGCGTTCCACGGATGGCGGCGTCCACTGGATGCGTGAATCAGCCAATGGCCTTTCTCTGAACACCACCTACCAAGCCGTGCTAAGCCCCGGATCGAGCACGATGTACGCCGCCACGTCGTCGGTCCACGACATGTACATGAGTTATCGGCTCACCGATTCCACCCTCGACAGTGGCAGCGGGGCCGTCATGCAGTCAACCGACGGTGGCGCTCACTGGACGACCGTGCATAGCTTTGGCCATCCGGTGGTATTCGTGGCCATCGATCCGCGGAACAGCAAAAGCATGTATGCCAGCGTGGTCCACAGCACGAAAGGCGGCATCTTTCACACCAGTCAACTCGACCAGGGAACGTCGGCCACCTGGACTCAACTGGCGAACCCACCCCGCACCCAAGGCCATCCCTACAATATTGCGGTGTTGACCGACGGCACGCTGGTAGCCACCTATTCGGGACGGCGCACTTCCAGCGGCTTCACCGACTCTTCAGGCGCGTTTGTCAGCAGCGATGGCGGAGCGACCTGGCTGGATCGTTCTGATCCCAACATGCACTACTGGACCAAGGACCTGGTCATCGACCCGAATGATTCTGCACAACAGACCTGGTATGTGGGTGTCTTCCAGCAATTCGGCGGAGGCCCGTCGGGCACCAATGGACTGTATCGAACCAGCGACCGCGGCCAGCACTGGACACAGATTTGGCAGGGTGGGAATGTCGAATCTTGCACCGTCGACCCGGGCAATCCAGGCCATATGTTTGTGACGACCGAAACCGACGGTCTGTGGAGCACAAGCAATCTCTCTGCCGCATCTCCCACCTTTGTGGCAGACGCCAACTACCCGTTTGCGCACCCGATGCGTGTCTTCTTCAATCCGTACAAGGCCAACGAAGCGTGGGTTGCCAGCTTCGGAGGCGGTCTGCGGGTGCAGACCTTCTGACCGCAGTCCCGCTTTCAGGCCGCACGCGATCTACTTCGTCTGGCGCTTCGTGACTGCCCAGCTTGCGAAGGCGGCTAGATCGTCCGCGTGGGATCGGATGATCTCGCGCACGATGTCCAGGTTCAGGGCCTGGTAGTCGTGCACGGCGACGTTGCGAAAGCCGACCATGCGCCGAAGTTTTTCGGCGGATTCGCGTGGATAAAGGCCCGCGCCGGACAGCAGATCGAATGCCTCGCGGCTGTCCTGCGGAATGCCAAGGCGATGCTCGCGAACCATGTGCATCGCCAGGTCAATGGCAGCCTCGCAAGCGCGTTGCAGGTTGAGGACAATAGAATCCTGGCGGGTCAGATCTTCGCGCAGATTGCGATCGTCACCGGCATAGACCTCGCGCACGCGGTGCAGGCAGCGCTCGATGGCAGCCGCCTTGTTGAGGACGGTGTCATCCATAGACGCGTCCCCTGGCAGCGATGTCATTCAAGATCTCGCGACGCTCTTCGTTCAGGCGCGCGTAGGCGGAAAGCGCGGTGGCCTCGAAGGCGGCGCGCACCGATGGTTGAACGTCCGCAAGCAAGCGACCATCGCGCAAAACCTGCACGCGCATGACCGTAGATGCCCGGCGCAAATCGATCAGATCGACATTCTGGTGGGCCTTTGCCGCCAGATCCTCCTGCAACTTCCAGCGCTCTACCGGATCCAAGTTGCCAAGGGTCAGCACGGCCAGGTCGATGTCCGAACCCGACCCGGCATCTTCCCGCGCCTGCGAGCCGAACAAGTACACGGCTACCAAACCGGGCACCCGGCCCGAAACGGTCGCGACCAAGCTTTCGGCCAGGGCGAACATAGGCTCAATATAGCGCCATAGACGCCTCTTGGCATCGGGTCATCAGAGAATTGTTGTTGGGGGTTACCACCCCTACGTTGCCACGCTACACCGCGCACGGAGGTCGACCATGCATCGTTGCCTCAATCGCGCGCGCGAGCCACACGGACAATCCTTACGTCGTATCCAACCTCACGACGAAGTAGTCGCTGCAGGTGGTGCGAGCCGAAAGTCCGGGGATTGGCGATGGGCACGACTGCAGCTCGTCCGGAGACGGTGTGAAATCTCGCCTCATCAATACCGGCGGATACTCCCCGAGGACCGGCGTGCTTAGCGGGGGATCCTGTCGCGGGGAGTTGAATTCCAGTTGCCATCGCCCGGTGCACCCCTCGCGATCAACCTGAAAGCCCGGTGTCCCCATCACTCCTCCGCCCGCGACCGATCCGTCCATCTGGCTAACAAGTTCGATCTCCGTCACTTCACTCGGAATCGCAGCACGCCCCCAGCAATAGTTGAGATCGGTCTTGGAAACCGGTTCGATCAGAAAAGTCGAGCCCGCCACGAAATCGAAACCTACGCCACAGGTTAGTGCGATGTCGACCTGCATTCCAAAATCTGGCCCGCGGCTGGTTTGGACAGCGTATTGGGCGTTGGCGTCCGCCGGTTCCAGCACAGTCACCCGGTATGTCGTTCCAAGGTCGAGGCCTTCGACACAGAACCCCATCTTTCCACAACCAAGCGTCGCCGCGACACCGACTATCAGGGCAACGTTCGCGCCGACCGAGGTTGGCAATCGCCGGGACAGCTCGCTGCATCCGCTGAACGTTCTCATTGCCTTGAGCACTCGCCCTTTCGCGCCTTCTCGAAGACCATGAATCGTACCACATCGGGGGTCGGCGTTTCATCCTCGCGAGGAGCTCGGGCCCGTGACCTGCCATCATCGCCGCAAAACAAGTTCCGTGGCTCCGGCTCGCCCAGGCCAGCGTGCGAGATCTGGCCAAGCCGCCTCACACTTCGCGGACCCCTCTCTGCGCCCTCATCCCCCTCTGCGCCCTCCTCCTGCTACACTGCGCACGGAGGTCGACCATGCATCGTTTGCTTACCTCAATCGCACGCGCTCTTGCGGCTCTCTTCGGACGATGGGATCCGCCGCCGTGGCTGCGCTTTTGCGGTCGGCAAGGTCGGCGCGGCGGCCAGTGGGCGTGGCTGCACAAGGTGAAGGCGGCGCTCCTCATCGTCGCCGTCGCGGGAGCAGGCGTGGGCGGTACCCTGGGCTGGCGGTGGTGGAAGGCGCGCCCCAAGCCGTCGACGGTCGACGTGCACGTGACCGAGCCGGCGCTCACGCCCATCGGCGAGAAGGCGACACCGCGTCCGCTGCTGGTTCATTTCACCAGCTCGGCCGCGCCGCTCAAGGCGGTCGGCAGCGTGGTGAAAAAGGGCATCCTGGTCGAGCCCAAGCTTGACGGGACGTGGAAGTGGACGTCCGATCGCGAGCTGGAGCTGCGCCCGCGCGAGGACTGGCCGGTGGGACAAAAGTTCACCGTGCGCTTCGACCGCAAGGGGTTGCTGGCGGACCACGTGAAGCTCAGCAAGTACGAAGTGAAGTTCGAGACCGCGCCGTTCGTGGTCAGGCTGCGCCAGGCCGAGTTCTATCAGGATCCGGTCGACGCCAATCTGAAGAAGGTGGTGTCGGAATTCAGCTTCAGCCATCCCGTCGACGGACCGTCGTTCGAGAAGAGCATCAAGCTGCGCTTCGTCCCCAGCAACAAGGAAGAACGCGACTTCGACCTTGAGGCGCACGTCACCTACGACAAATGGCAAGCACGCGCCTTCGTCCATTCGGCCCCCTTCGCGCTGCCGCAGAAGGATGCCACGGTCGAGCTGCGCCTGGTGGCGGGCACCCGGGCCGCGCGCGGAGGCCCCGCCTTCGGCAAACCGATCGAGCAGAAGATCCACATCCCGAGTCTCTACAATTTCTTCCGCGTCAGCTCGACCCAAATCGAAATCGTCGACAACCCGCGCATGGAGCCGGAACAGATTCTGGTCATGCATCTGTCCACGGCCGCGACCGAGAAGGATATCGGCAAGGCCTTCGAGATGGTCCTTCTGCCCACCCAGAACCCGCACGACACCAGCAAGCACAAGGGCCCCTACCGGTGGAGCGATCCGCAGTCGGTGGACCCCGAGGTGCTCGCGAAGGGCAGGAAGCTCCCCCTGACCCAGCTGCCCGCGGAAAAGGAGTACGCCTCGGATCACGGCTTCCGCTTCCATGCAGATCCCGGGCGCTACGTCTACCTGCGTTTGAAGAAGGGCGTGCAGGCCTTCGGCGGGTACATCCTGGCCGAGGACTATCAGGGGATTCTTGAAGTGCCGGCGTACCCGCGCCAGGTGAAGCTGTTGCACAGCGGATCGCTGTTGGCGTTGTCGGGGCAGCGCAAGGTCTCGGTCTTCGTGCGCGATGTGCCTGGGCTGCGCTTCGAGATCGCGCGCGTGCTGTCCGACCAAATCCACCACGTCTTCAGCTTCAACGGCGGTTCGTTCTCCAAACCCAGCCTGCAATACCCGGTCACGCAGGAGCACCTGGCCGAGATCCAGGTGGAAACCCGCGGGGTGGATGCGCCACCCGGCAAGCCGAGCTACGAAACCCTCGACCTCGGCAAATACCTTGACGGCAGCGCGGGCGAACGGCGCGGTCTGTTTTTCGTCAAGGTCGAAAGCTGGAATCCGGAATCCAAGCAAACCATGGGCGAGGTCGACTCGCGGCTCGTGCTGGTGTCCGACCTCGGCATTCTCTCCAAAGAGGCGTCCGACGGCGCGCACGACGTGTTCGTGCAGTCGATAGCGACGGGGCGGACGGTGGCGGGTGCGCAGGTACAAGTCATCGGTCGTAACGGGTTGCTGGTGGTCGGCGGCAAGACCGACGGCGACGGGCACGCCCACCTTCCCTCGCTGCGCGACCTGCGCCAGGAGAAGACGCCGGTGATGTTCCTGGTCTCCGCGGGTCGCGACACTTCATTTTTGCCGTATGGCCGCTACGACCGGCAGCTCGACATGAGCCGCTTCGACGTCGGCGGCCTGACCGATTCCGAGCAGAACCAGGGTCTTTCGGCCTACCTGTTTTCCGACCGCGGCCTTTATCGCCCCGGCGACGAGATTCACGTCGGCGCCCTGGTACGCAGCCGCGACCTTGGCCAGAAGTTGGCCGGCCTGCCGCTCGAGCTGGTGGTGAACGACGCGCGCGGCATGGAGGTGAAGCGCCACCGCTTCAACCTGGGCGCCGCCGGCTTGGAAGAATTCTCGCATCGCACGCGCGAGGAATCGCCTACCGGCAATTACACCGTTGCGCTCTACACGGTGAAGGACGACCACGCCGACGGACAGATCGGCAGCACCTCGGTGACCGTGCGCGAATTCCTGCCCGACCGGATGGTGATTCACACCAAGTTCAGCCAAGAGAATCCCGAGGGTTGGGTCCCGCCCAAGGGCCTCGAAGGTCTGGTTAGCTTGGCCAATCTCTTCGGAACGCCGGCAGCGGGCCGGCGCGTGCGCGCAAGACTGGTGCTGACCCCGGGCATGCCGTCGTTCTCGAAGCTGCGCGACTTCCATTTCTACAATCCGCAAAAGCCCATCGACCCCAGCGAGCAGAGCCTGCCCGACGCGCAAACCGACGACGCGGGAGAAGCCAAGATTGCCCTCGGTCTGGAACGTTTCGCCAACGCGACCTACCGGCTGACCCTGGTCAGCGAGGGTTTCGAAGCGGAAGGCGGTCGCTCGGTCACCTCGGAGGCGTCGACCGTGGTGTCGCCGCGCCCGTGGCTGATTGGCTTCAAGCCCGACGGAGACCTGCGATACGTGAACAAGGACGCCGAACGTTCGGTGGACCTTGCCGCCGTGGGACCACGCGGCGACAAAGTCGGCGTCGACAAGTTGCAGCTCGTGGTCACCGAGCGCCGCTACGTCTCGTCGCTGGTACGCCTCGAAAACGGCACCTTCCGCTACCAATCCATCCGCAAGGATGTAGAGGTCTCTCGCAAGCCGCTTACCATCGCCGCCGCCGGAGCCCGCATCAAGTTGCCCACCGACAAGCCGGGCGACTTCGCGGTCTCGATCCAAGACGCCGCGGGCGAGGTGGTGCAGGACATCGGCTTCACGGTGGCCGGGTTCGGCAATCTGGCGCGCTCGCTGGAAAAGAACGCCGAGCTCGAGTTGGCGCTCAAGACCGGCGACGTCGCGCCGGGCGGCGAGATCGAGCTGCAGATCAAGGCGCCCTACACCGGCAACGGCCTCGTCACCATCGAGCGCGACAAGGTCTATGCCTGGAAGTGGTTCCACATGGGCGAAACCGCCTCGGTGCAGAAGATCAAGGTCCCGGCCGACATCGAAGGTGGCGCGTACGTATCGGTGTCGTTCGTGCGCGATTCCGCCTCTGAAGAGGTCTTCATGAGCCCGCTCAGCTACGCGGTGGCGCCCTTCACCATCAGCCGCGGCAAGCGCGCCCTGAACGTGAAGGTCGCCGCCCCGGATCTGGTCAAGCCGGGCGACAAGCTGACCATGTCGGTCTCTGCCGACCGCAAGGGCCGCGCGGTGGTGTTCGCCGTCGACGAAGGCATCCTGAAGGTCGCGCACTACCGCACGCCGGATCCGCTGGCGCACTTCCTTCAGAAGCGGGCGCTTTCGGTGCGCACGTCGCAGATCCTGGACCTGATCTTGCCCGAGATCGCGAAGCTGCAGGACGCAGCCGCGCCTGGCGGCGACGGCGAAGAGGCTGCCGTGGGCGCGAACCTGAATCCGTTCCGCCGCCATCGCGACAAGCCGGTGGTGTTCTGGTCGGGCCTCATCGACGTGGGCCCGCAGGCCAAGGATCTGGTGTACGAGGTTCCCGACAGTTTCAACGGAACCCTGCGCGTGATGGCGGTCGCCGGGTCGGATCTCGCCATGGGCGCCTTCGACAAGAAGACCGTCGTGCGGGGCGATTTCGTCATCAGCCCGAACGCGCCCACCTTCGCGGCCCCCGGCGACGAGCTCGAGGTCTCCGTCGGTCTGGCCAACAACGTGGTGGGCTCTGGCAAGCAGGCGAAACCCAAACTGTCGCTCATCACATCGAAGCACCTGGAAATCCTCGGCCCGCACGAGGTCGAGCTGCCCATTGCGGAAATGCACGAGAGCAGCGCCATCTTCCGGGTTCGCGCCAAGCCCGAGCTCGGCTCGGCCAGCCTGCGCTTCGAGGCGCGGCTCGGCGACAAAATCGGACATCTCACCACCGACCTCAGCGTGAGGCCGGCTTCGCCCTTCGTCACCACGATCGAGGCCGGGTACCTCAAGAACGGCGACCAGACCGTCCATGTCGAACGCAAGCTGTTCGCCGAGCACCGACAACTCGATGCCGGCATTGCGGCGGTGCCGCTTTCGCTCGCGCACGGCTTGGCGGCCTACCTACAAAGCTATCCGCATGCCTGCACCGAACAGCTGGTCAGCCAAACCACGCCCGCGGTGGCGCTGGGCAAGCACGCTGAGTTCGGCTTCGACAAGGCCACGGCGGAAAACACGGTGGCGAGCCTTGTCGATACCTTGCGCTCGCGCCAGAACGAAAAAGGCGGCTTCGGGCTTTGGGCCGCGAACCCGAAGAGCGCGACCGTGCCGTCGGTGTGGGCCTTGCATCTTCTGACCCTGGCGCGCGAGCGCGGCCACGCGGTGCCGTCGGAGATGATGAAGAACGGCATGCGCTATCTCGAAAGCCTGGCCAGCGAAACGCCCGATGACATGGGCGACGCGCAAGTCCGTGCGCACGCCTTGTACGTGCTCGCCCGCAACGGCGTGCAGGTGGGCCGGCACGCGGCGGCCTTGCAGCATTGGCTGGAAGCCAACGGCGGCAAGGAATGGCGCCAGCAGCTCGCCAGCGCTTACCTTGCGGCCAGCTACGCGGTTCTGAAACAGGACAGCCTGGCCAACGAGATCGCCGGCGAGATCAAGTTGGGCGGCAAGCATCCGCCCGACTACGCGCACTACTACGACGATCTCGGCCACGACGCGCAGGCCCTGTTGCTGCTAGCCCGGCACTTCCCCAAGCGCGCCGCCGCGGTCAAGAAGGAGGATCTCGACGGCATCGTGAGCGAGATCTCCACCGGCGCGTACAACACCTTCTCGTCGGCGCTGAGCATCCTTGCGCTAGAGGCGTTTTCCAGCACCGCCGCGGACGCCAGCGCAACCACGCGTACCCTCCACCAAGTCCTCCACGGCAGCAAAGAGCCCATCACCCTGCCGGCCGGGCTCTTGCCGCACGTTGCATTCTCCGACCAGGCGACCGAGCTGGTGTTCGGCAGCCACGGCGACTTCGGCAGCTATTGGTCGCTGTCGCAAAGCGGGTTCGATCTCGAGCCCGCCAAGAAGGGCTTGAGCGAGAAGTTGGAAGTCGTCCGCGAATTTCTCGGCGACGACGACAAACCCATCGCGAAGGTCGGCCTCGGCGACGAGATCAAGGTGCGGATTCGCGTGCGCTCACTTGGCGACCTTCTGTGGAACGTGGCCATCGTCGATCTTCTGCCCGCGGGATTCGAGGTCGTCATGCAGGCGCCCAAGAGCGCAGAGGGGGGCGCGGGCGACGAATCGGGAGGCGGCCAGCCTGCCGGCGCTGAAGTCGAATCGGGGGGTGAGGGCGCAGAGGGCGGAGAAGAGGCGGAGGGCGCGGAGGAGGGCGGCCCGGAGGCCGAGAATGAGAGCAGAGGAGCGGGCTCGGCGGGGGCGGGGGTGCTAGGTATCGCTTTGCCGGGCAGCGACTTCGGGCTCGACTATGTGGACGTGCGCGAGGATCGGGTCGTGCTGTACGGATCGGTCGGCAAGTCCATGTCGACCTTCAACTACAAGATCAAGGCGACCAACGCCGGCAAGGTCGTCACCCCTGCCATCGACGCCGAATCCATGTACGACCGGTCCGTGCGCGCGCACGGCGAACCGGGAACCATCACCGTCGTAAGGCCGTGAGCAAACAAGCAGCCGAGCCTTTGTCCCGTCGCCTGCCGCGCGTGCTGGGCGTGGTGGGGCTAGGGCTCGCGCTGCTCTTCTTGTCCGTGCGCTTTCTTCCCCACGCGCCGCTTGCAAGCCGGGCCCCGCTGTCCCGCGCGGTCTACGCGCGCGGCGGTGAGCTTTTGCGCATGACCCTGGCCGAAGACGAACAGTATCGTTTGTGGACGCCGCTTGCCGCCATCTCGCCGCTGTCGGTCCGGGCCACGCTGACCTACGAGGACCGCTACTTCCGCTTCCATCCCGGCACAAATCCAATTTCCCTGGTGCGCGCCGTCCGCTCGCTGTTCGGCGGCGGTCGGCGCGTCGGCGGTTCGACCATAACCATGCAGCTTGCGCGGCGGCTCTACGACATCGATTCGCGCCGGGTAACGGGCAAGCTCAAGCAGATCCTGGCCGCGCTTTGGCTGGAAGCCCGTTACAGCAAGGACGAAATCCTGGAAGCGTATCTGAATCTTGCGCCCTTCGGCGGCAACCTGGAAGGCATCGGGGCCGCGAGCCTCTCTCTTTTCGGCAAGCCGCCCAGCCGATTGTCGCTGCCCGAGGCGGTCTCGCTGGCGCTGCTTCCGCAAAACCCCAACCAGCGGCTACAGGCCTTGCGCGCAGCCAAGCCCGAGTTTGCGCGCATGCGCGAGGCGCTGGGCCGGCGCCTCATCGCGCGCTGGCCGGAGATCGGCGATGCATCGCTGGCGACCCTTGCAGCGAACGTGCGCAAGGACGAGCTGCCGTTCTTGGCCCCGCACTTCACCGACCAGATCCTCGCCGATAGCCCCGACGACAACCGCATCAAGACGACGCTCGACTTGCCCCTGCAGCGCTTGCTCGAAAGGCAGGTGGCCAGCTTCGTCGAGCGCAGGAAGCCCGTGGGTGTGAACAATGCCGCGGCCATGCTGGTCGATGCTCGCGACATGGGCGTGCGCGCGCTGGTGGGTTCGGCCGATTTCTTTTCCGACGAAATTCTTGGGCAAGTGAACGGCACCCGAGCGCGCCGCTCGCCCGGCTCGGCGCTCAAGCCCTTCGTCTACGCCCTGGGCATGGAGCAGGGAGTGATTCATCCGCGGTCAATCTTGAAGGATGCGCCGGTCGCGTTCTCCGCCTACTCTCCGGAAAACTTCGACGGGCGCTACGCGGGGCCGCTCACCGCGACCGATGCGCTGGTGCGCAGCCGCAACATCCCGGCCCTGCTGGTCGCCGCCAAGCTCGATCGCCCTACCCTGTACCAATTCCTGACCGGCGCCGGCGTCGACCTTCCGCAACCCGAAAGCTACTACGGCCTCGGCCTTGTGCTTGGCACCGGCGAGGTCACCATGGAAGAGATCGCGACGCTGTACGCGGCTCTGGCGAATCACGGCCAGCTGCGACCGCTTCGTCGCTACGATAAAGATTCGTCCGCGGCTCCCGTGCACGTGCTTTCCGAAGAAGCAAGCTGGCTGGTGCTTGAGATGCTGGCGCAAAATCCGCGCCCTACGGATCCGCGGCTGCCGACCACCGACACAATGGCGCTGCCCTGGAAGACCGGCACCTCATGGGGATTTCGCGATGCCTGGAGCGTGGGCCTCGTCGGCCCGTACGTGCTCGCGGTCTGGGTGGGGGATTTCACCGGCCGCAGCAACCCGGAATTCGTCGGCATCAAGACCGCCGCCCCGCTCTTCTTTGCCACCGTCGATGCCCTGGCGGCCCACGATCGCGGTCTGGCCAAGGCCGCTGCTTGGCCGTGGCCCCGGCCGAAGGGCGTGGTCAAGGTCGACGTGTGCAGCGAGAGCGGCCAGATCCCTGGTCCGCACTGTCCGCACGCGCGCCCCACCTGGTTCATCGCCGGCCGCTCGCCCACCTCCCATTGCGACGTGCATCGCAGCTTCGCCATCGACGACCGCTCGGGCCGCCGAACCTGCGAGGCGGCGCCGCACGGGCCGACCCACGACGAGGTCTTCGAAGTGTGGCCCACGGACATGTTGAAGTTGTGGGCCGCAGCGGGACTTCCGCGCAGGACCCCGCCCGCCGCCGCGCCCGGCTGCCCGGCCGAACAGTCGGTGCCCGGCGCCCCGCCGCGAATCACGTCGCCGCTCAACGGCGTGGCCTACACCTTGCGGCCCGGGAAAAGCAACGACACACTCGCGTTCCTGGCCGAGACCGACGGTGATGCTCACGAGGTGTTCTGGTACCTGGGCCGCCGCTTCGCGGGCAAGTCCGCCAGCGGCCGGCCGTGGCTGTGGAAGATGGAGCCCGGCAGCTACGTGGTGCGCGCGGTGGACGACCGCGGCCGATCCGATGCCCAGACCTTGCGCGTGGAGGTGTCGCCGTGAGAACAGCGACCGCGTTTGTGTGCATCGCCGGCGCGCTCGCCTGTGAAAGACGCGAGCCGAGCCCCGCGCCGACTGCGCAGAGCCCGCGCTACTACGTCGTCGGCAATAGCCCAACCCAGACGCTGGACCACAATTCCCAGCGTCTGCTCCCCGGTTTCGGCGTGGTGGTGGTTGCCCAGTGGATGGCGGGCGGCGAGCGCATCGGCCGCACCAGCCTTGGTCGAGAAGTAGCGATGAAGGATCTGCGCCCGGCAACCCCGTCGCAGTTTGCCGGCGTACCCCTGGACCAGCCTCGTCTCGACTTCGGCTGGGTGGTCAAGGACGGCGCGCCCGTTCTCGCCGAGCCCGGCCAGGGCAAGCTGGTCGCGCGCAAGCCCCACTACGCCCGCCTTCGACTGCAGAGCCCCAACGGTCCGCAAGGCTACTACCAAGTCGTCGAGGGCTGGATGTCCGACGCCGACCTGCGCGTGCCGCACCTGGCGCCGCGCCCGCCCGAGGTCGCAGACGGCGAGGCCTGGATCGACGTCGAGCTGGCGTCGCAGACCTTGGTCGCGTATCGCGGCGACACCCCGGTCTTCGCCACCCTGGTCGCCACCGGCGTGGGCGCCGACGGCAGCGCCTTTGCCACGCCCAAGGGCATCCACCGCATCCGCGGCAAGCTGCTCGCTGCCACCATGGACAACCTCGAGCACACCGGCGTCGTCCCCTATTCCTACGAAGAGGTCCCGTTCACCCAATACATCGGCCGCGTCGCTTTGCACGGGGCCTTCTGGCACGATCAATTCGGCATCCCGCGCAGCCACGGCTGCATCAACCTCAGCCTCGCCGACGCCGAGTGGCTGTTCGCCTTCACCAAGCCCGCCGTGCCCGAGGGCGAAAAGGAAGTGTCGGCCAAGACGGGGACGTTGGTGAGGGTGCGGTGAGGGTGGCGTCACCACTCGTGCGCGGTGACGCTCGGGCCCCGCATTGGCGTGGCGGTTTCTACTTCGGTATTCTCACAGGACGGAAACCAAGGCCGATATCGCGGTAAAAGGAATTGCCGTAGCTGTGCACAGAGGCACGGCAATAGTTGGAGCTGCCGTACCAACCGCCTCCGCAAATAACACGGCCAGCGGCCCCCATCGTAACAGAGCCCGTCCACTCCCATACATTGCCGAGCATATGCATCAGTCCGAAGGGATTAGCACAGTATCCCGGCTCATTTGCCTCTCTGACGTGATCTGGACAGGATCTCACATCCTGGGCATTGGGAAGATCGGACCTGTCACAATACGCATAACTTGAATAATTCGATCCTGTGGTCTTGAAGTGGTCTCCCCAATAGAAATCCGTATCAGTTCCACCGCGGGCCGCATTCTCCCATTCATCTTCCGTGGGCAGACGGTATAACGCCGATTGGTCCAGTTGGCTCAGTTTGCTTGCAAACATCGCGGCATCGTCATTTGTCACATAGACAGCGGGATTGTTGTCCGCGATCCCAACGCCATGCTCCCCCTTCTCTCCAGTCCTTCCCTTCCATCCTTTCCAAGGTTCTTCACGCACGAGAGCCTTGTACTGAATCTGCGTCACCTCAAATTGTGCTATTTGGAACGAGCTGATGCCATACATGGCCGGCACGGTGCAAAACACGATGGAAACATCCTTTTGCAGGGTAATGGTCGCCGGATTCTTACAGTCTTTCATCGACGAATAGGCCACAGCAGGTGAAAGCAAGAACAACAACAAACTTGCAACGGAAGGACTTCTTGATGACATTGCACGACCTTCAAGTAGCGATCTTCGACTGGGTGAAGGGTATCCCCGCCTACCGGTAGAACTTGATGTCACCGATGGTTAGGTTGGCGAGGCACGGCGGGGTGGCGCTGCCATCGTCGGCCGCGACGGGTACGACGAATTGCCAAAGCGTAAAGATCAACTTGGCGGGATCGAGTGGCGTAGGCGGGTTGCCCTCAATGTCCGTGCGGGCAAAGGGCAGCTTGATGGTTCGCGGGGTCGAACCAAGGTCGTCCGCCCCGATCTTGTGCTGGGGCGAGTAGGAGCCTTCCGGGCCTGACGCGAAGGTGGAGCTCTTGGTCGCGTCCTCGTGCTCGACGTCGCCACTGGCATAGACCAGCGAGCAGCCTGAGAAAGAGCCGCTGGCGGCGAATTGCACGCCCGTAAACTGGCTGGCGTCGATACAACTATCGAATTGAATCACGGTGCCCAGCATCTGCGGACGCGCGACTGCTGGCGCGTTGATCTGGATGTTGAGGTTGCCTCCCGTCGTCGTGTACGCGTGGGATGCCGGATCGACGGACTTGGGAAGGCCGTAGGTGATGATCCTGGCAGGGATTGCATTCCCCTGGCCGCCGACAACGCCACCGGCGGAAGAGAAGTCCGCGATCAGCTCGGTCGCGGGCGTCGGCGCCGTGCTGGATGGCGTGCAAAGACCGCGCGAGTGGAGTTGGCCCGGGCCCTTGTCGCTGCTTGTTTCGATGATTCGAGTGGAGCCACATCCGGCGGGAAGCACACAGGTGGCAAAGGCAATGACGGTGGAGAGGCGCCTTTTCATGTGTTTCTCCTTGATTTTGGGGGTCCTGCCGCAACGTTCAGGATGGTCGTGCAACACCCGGACCATTACGCGCGGCACGCACGCGAGCCTAGTCTGCTTGCGGAATCTCAACAAGGTACCTCTCCATCGTTGCTCCATGCCAAGCACCGGCCTTGGTGGACGCCCCGCGGACGTCCACCAGACGTCCAGCAATCCAACCTTGCGCTCGCTTACCCACAGTCGTACTGGCCCCACCCGCAAGGGGCACGCTGTAGATCCCGCCGCCGTCTGACCCAGCTTCCGGGCTCGGATTCCACCTTCCGCGCTCGATAGGCTTCAGGGCGTGATGGTGATGAAACGCGTGGCGGCCACGACGAACGTGTTCGCCCCGCCGTCGTGCATGCCGCCGCCGTCGATCGCCGGCACCCCCCACGAGCCCCTGGCGGTCAGGGTCAGGGTATACGCGCCGGGGGGGAAGGCCGCTCCCTTGGGGTTGGACGTGTCGGAAGGTCCGTACCAGTTGCGGCCGTCCCAGGCAATCGTGACCGGGTAGGTTCCGGCCGTCGCGGTGGTCGCATAGTTCTGCGATGGGCAATAACCCACATCGCACAGGCAGTACCGCTGGGTGTTTCCGCTCAACTCGAAACCCACGATAAGACCGCTCGTCGCCGGTCCGTCGCAGTGTCCCCAATCGTCCGCCGCGGGAAAGAGTCCGCCCAGGGTTTGCGCAACCACCACCTGGTACTTGATGGTGATCCCGGCGGCCACCTCGGACAGGCTGTAGCTGCAGCGATCGTCGGGAAAGTCCAGGGAAACGCCGGGCAGGTCCGACGATGCGGCGCCGTTGCAGGCGCCCGACAGAGGCGGCGGGCTGGCATCATCGCCCGGGCGGTCAGGCATCGACGAGACCTCGGCCAGCGACGAGAGGTCGCCCAGTGGATGGTCAGGCGGCGATGGACCGTCGATAACCGAGTCGGCGGGGGCATCGCCAGGAGCCGAGGAAACCTCTGCGCCCGAGTCATGGCCGCCAACTCCGAGCGTTCCATGGCTGCCACAGCCACCTGTCGCAAGAACCAAGATCCCGAGGGTGAGCTGTTTCATGCCGGCTTCGCCGATGCATCTCCTGCGCCAGCAAAGACGTCCGCCATTGCGACGCCTTGCCGTCCAATTGCCTCGAATGTTCGAGGAAGCGCGACACCGATGTCAGGATGGTGCGGGAAACCAGCCCGTCCCCAGCGATGTGCCTGCCAGGGCGCTACCAGCGAGGCCGGCTCGACCCGTGGGCGCCGCGTTGTGATGAGGATCGCGAAGCCGCGGGAAAGCAGAAGGGAAGGATTGGCTCTCGGATACACTGATGGGCATGTCCATCTCCAGACACAGCGTCTCCTTAATCGCGGCCCTGTTTGTGTCGTGGCTGGGTTGCGATTCCTCGACCCCGATTCGCGCTGGCCATGATGGCGCGGCGGGTGCGATAATCCCCGGCGCCGGTGGCGCATTGACGGACGCGGGTGGCGCATCCCATGGAACCGGCGGACTGGTCGCGGCTGGTGGCGCGCTCGGCTCGGGTGGCTCGACTGGGAACGGGGGGCAAGCGGGAGGTGGCGCCGCGGGATCCGGTAGCGGTGGCAAGGGCAGCGGCGACGGCGGCAGCATGGCCGGGCGCACTGGCAACGGCGGAGCCGGCGGCGCCGCCAGCGCGGGCGGGCGCATCGACAGCGGTGTGGGTACCGGCGGCAGCGGCTCGGGAGGACGAACCGGCAGCGGTGGCGCGGGCGGAGCATCTGTTCCCGACGGCGGACAGGACGCCTCTGTGGTCTGCGGAAACGCCACTTGTGCTGCCGGCGAGTATTGCTGCAACGCCGCTTGCAATCTCTGCGCGCCAGTTGGCTACCTTTGCGCGCAGGGGTGTGGTTCGGATGCCTCGGCCGACGTGAACGCAAGCGATGGATCCCGCGATCTCGCAGTGCCCGACGCCACGCGAGACCTCGCGTCGCCTGCGGTCGACGGCGCGCTTGCTGCCTTTTGCACGGGAGACACCCCGAAAGCGGTCATTAACGGCGTTGAGTCCAGCCCGACCGTCACCGGAGGAATCCTGGCCCTGGATTGCTGCGACGGCGGCATGTTCACAATTGCCACGCCATCCTTCAATTACAAGGTCTACGTCATGTGGGAAGCGCAAGTTGGATCGGGCGGATACCCGGCCGTCGTCGACATTGCGCATCCAACGAAGGGGTGGGGCGTGGGGGTCGAATTGAGCTGCGCGGGCGGCACGAGTTGCTACCCTTCGCCCGACACGTACAATACTGGCCTGGAAGGCGTGCTGCAGGTTTCTCGCGCGGGCACGGGATTCGATATGAGCGTGTGTCTCCACCTAGCCGAATCTCCCGACAGCCCGCACGCCGTCCTGCACAGTCTGGATTTCTACGCCACGCACGTCAGCACCAGCTGACCATTGCCTCGACCATCGGCAGCAAGTCGGCACAGTGAATGCAGAGGTGGCCGATCGCGAGCGCGTTTCGGCCTGGTGAAATTCAAAGGGAATCGTAGACTGAGAGACGAGCCATGAGGAATGGCGAGCGAGAAAAGCTTGATGGCGTGGTGGGGCTCGCGCGGGAGACCGCGGATGCCCTGGGGCGGTTGACTGTTCAGCACTTGCGACTCGCCCGCTTGGAAATCAAGGCCGACTTGCGCGCCATGGGGCTGCAGGCTGGGCTCATCGCGGTGCTGGCGGCGCTCGTGACCGTGGGCTACGGGCTGACCATGGCCGGGCTTGCGCTCATGCTTGGTGGCGGCTCGGCGGCTGCCGCGCCGCTCTTAATCATCGGCTTGGTCCACGTGGTCGGAGCCGGCACGGGGATCCTTGTCGCCGTGGCTCGCCTGCGTCGTCTCCGCCTCATGAACGCTACGGCCGACGAGGTGAACCAAAGCCTGGCCCCTCTCGGGCTTGGGACCACCTCCAGCGAACCGAGGTCCGTTCGCACGGAAGCCGATTCATGACCGCCATCAAGAACAACATTCACGATCCCGAAATCCTGCGCGCCGAGGCCGAGATCGCGCGCAGCCGCGAGGCGGTCGCCCTGTCGGTGGTGGCGCTGCAAGATGAGATATCGCGCACGCTCGACTGGCGCGAGTGGATTCGCCGAAAACCGCTTCTGGCCGTCGCGCTGGCGTTCGGGGCCGGCGCCTTGCTGGGCGGTTGGCGACCCCAATTCCGCCGACGGGGTAGCTAGCGACGAACATCAAGGAGGCTCGACATGGACACCACGGTTAGCGAGAGTCAAGAACAAGAGAACGAAGCCAATGCGGCCCAGGATGGGCTGGAATCGCGCATCGAAGAGCTGAGGCGGCGGCTGGTGTCGCTCAACGAAAGAACCAAAGGGTTCATCAAGGAACATCCCGCGGCCTGTCTAATGGGCGCTTTGGGGCTGGGATATCTGTTTGCTCGCATCGCTCGCCACAGGAGCTAGAAGTCATCATGAAAGCAGACGATAGCAGTCTTGTCGATTTGGTCAGGGACATCCTTGACATCGAGGGCCGCGTGGATCGCAACCCGTATGGAATGATGGCCGGAGCCATGGGGGCCGGGTTCATCCTGGGCGGCGGCCTGTTCACGCGGCTGACCGAAAGGATCGCGGGCGCGGCGCTGCGGATCGGGGTCATGGCCGCGCTTCCGCACCTGGAAAAGGAATTCGAAGGGCGAATGGGGCGGACCGCCAATGGGGCGGGGACGCCGGTCGAGAAAGGAGAAACGTCATGAAACTGCAGGACTTGAAAGACATGGACAAGGACGACTTCCTGGGCCTCATCGGGCTGCAAACCAAGCGTTCCTTCACGGGTGAGCTGCTTGGCACGTTGGGCACGTTCGGCATCGGCCTGCTGGTCGGTGCTGGTGTCGCGCTGTTGCTTGCGCCCAAACCCGGACGCGACCTGCGCCACGACATCCGCACGAAGATCCGTCACGGTAAGGCCGATAGCGCGGAAAGGAGCCCCGATGGCGCGGGCGCAAGTGTGAGCGAGACCTGACCACGCCGCCACCAACAACGCCCTCGTCAGGACGGACGGCAAGTGGCGAGAGCGGATTCATTGCTCGGCCAGAGCAATGGCCAAACTACGGCGAGCCTCTAGCATCCTGGGGTTGATTCTCAATGCCTCGCGGTAGTGCGCGACTGCCTCCTCCAGTCTGCCCTGTCCGGCCAGCGACAGACCCCAATTGTAGTGAGCCTTCGCACAATCCGGTTGGAGGCGCAGTGCCTCGCGAAAGTGCGAGATCGCCTCCTCCGCCCGACCCTGTCTGGCCAGAACGACGCCCAGGTTGTTGTGGACCTCCTCATCATCCGACTTGAGGTGCACCGCCTCACGGAGATAGAAGAGAGCCTCGTTCATACGGCCCTGCCTGGCGTACGAGCTCGCGAGGTTATTATAGGCCATCCAGCACGTAGGGTTCTTCTTGAGGGTGTCGAGCCAAACCTGGTCGTGGCTCCTGTAGACCCCGGACTGCCGCCAACTCAGCGTTCCGAGCGTCAACAGCAGCAGCAAAGATGCCAGCGTAAGTGTCCTTTGCGCCCCGGGGCCAGACCGCAAGAAAGCTCGCGCGGCCCCGGCCGCGAACAACGTAATCGGCCCCAGGCTCGCCACGTACTGAAGGTGGTCCGCCACCAACGAATATCGGAATGCGTAGAAATTGAAAAAGCCGAGCGACGGGAAAAGCGTTCCGACAAAGAAGAGCAACGCAGCAAGGGGGGCCCGCGTGCGCCGTCGCACCCGCCAGAACGCGGCCGCCAATCCCAACAGGCCCAGCGGGAAAAGATACTGGAACACGCTGGACGCGTCCACATTCCAGCTAGGATAGATGAAGCTCAAGCCCGACGGCCAGATGAGCTTCCCGATGTAGAATCCTATCGCCCGCCCCGCGAGCAGCAGCCGCTGTGCCGTGGTGAGCTGGAATCCGGACCCTGTGGAATGGTTGATCCGCAGTTCCCACCATGCCGTAAGCAGTCCGGCGCCGGCCCCGAGCAAAAAGAGCGGAACCGTCGGCAGAGCATCGCGCCGCCACGACAGCCGGCCCCGCTTCCACCAGAAGATCACCAGCAACGCTCCCGGCAATGTTGCTGTCACTGTCTTGGTAAGCAGCGCGCAAATGAAGAGCCCCAGTGTCCCAAGGTACCAGTCGACCCTTCGTGTTTCGTCAAAACGAAGATAGGCAAGTATCGAAGCCAGGTAGAAAACTGTCGATAGCGTGTTTTTCTGCTCGCTGATCCAAGCCACGGACTCGACGTGCACCGGGTGTAGCGCGAAGACCGCGGCGGCAAGGAATGCACCCGGGATGGATAGCTTGCGCAGAATCCAGGCCGAGAGCATTGCGCTGCTCACGTGCAGCAGGACGTTGAGCAGGTGGTAGCCGACCGTGACGTCGCCCCAGAGCTTGTGCTCGATCCAGAAGGCAGTGTGCAGAAGGGGATAGTACTGGAACGCAGCATCGACCTCGAACCAGATCCGGTAGAGGCCAAAGAGCGTGCGCATCTCGGGTCTGGTGATGTGCATTTTGTCGTCCCAGACCAATCCGCCGTGCAGGGCGGGGCTATACGCGACGATGGTCGCAGCGATGATCATCGCGCCGAGGACCCACGGACGCCAGGCGGCTGGCGGCTGGATGTATTCACGATCGTAGTCCTTCATCACTCGATTGGGCTCCCGTCCGAGGTGCTCGGTCCTCCCATCTCGATGGGATCGTCGCCCGCCTCAGTCAGACCCGTGGCTCTCTGAAGAGAAGCGTCAGCAGCAGTTCCGAGCGCCCGCCAGGGCATGGCCGGCTTCCTCGTAAGTGACTTCTAACCATTAGTGACAGAAGCAGGGCGAGCGTTTCACCCTGGTCCGAAGTCCCTCCCAGCCCAATCACCCGACGGCTAACCCTTGACAGATTCAGGGAGCCGGCCGAACATCTCTGCAACGGAAAGCAGTTTGTTTCCGGCATCCCGTTGCTCCCGAGCCGTACGACTGCACAGCACTGCCCCCGTCCCCGTTCGCGTCCGTGAATCAACTTCCGCCACATCCCACGCAGAATCTTCTTTGGAGAAGCTCATGAATCAGGACCAACACCGACAGTATGCAATAGACGCTCTGAGAAACGTAGTCGCCCTGTCAGGCGGAGGCACTGTCCCACAGAACCTCGGACCAGCCATCCTCAACGCCCTTGGAGACAAGTCGACCCATGGCGAATTCGTCGAGGCGGCCTCGGCGCCAGACCGTATACGCGACACTTGCCTCACGTTGCCAGGCTTGCCCGGACCCATCAATCCCTTCCCAGACAAGTACTGCGTCCTGGGACACAATCTCTCCTCGTTTCAGCATTTCCAGTGCAGCCGAGGCGGGAAGGACGGCGGCTACCTGTGGAGCAAGGATGATTCGCTGACCACGCCGGGCGACTGGGCATCCAGCGAGGTGATGGAGGCCCTTCACACGCGCGTCGTGTATCAACAAGATCCCAAGGGTGAGAAGCCACCGTTTCCGGATACTTTGACGCCGCCCATGCAGACCTGCTACGACGCACAGAAGGGAAAGGCTCTCGACGTCTTCGAATTCCCATCCACAGCTTCCGTGGGTGGTTGCTACGGAGACCGCTCGGCTGTCGCCTGGCGGGCCAATGACTTCGCCGGTTGGCGAGGCTGCGCGGGGTTCACGCTCCACTTCGTCCACGATGCGCTGGTTCCTCATCATACGTGGGGAGTGCTCTTGCATGGTCACAGCGACTGGGAAGATCAGATCGACGCGTACTGGAACGACCATCTCCGTCAGACTCAACTTGCTGATCCCACCGGACAATTGTACAAGGACACCGTTTGCAAGGCCGTGGCGGAAGAGCTCGGCGACATTGTCGGGCACGAAACAGAAAAATCAGTCGCGGGCCTCATCCGTGCGAATGCCGCCTATACAACAGAATGGCTCAAGTACAGAGGTATCACTGGGCCCACTGAGCTGGCAGTCTGTACGAATAACGACGCTTTGCGAATCTGTATCCGTGCGATTGCTTCATCTGTACGTGCGTTGATGCTGATTGCGGCGTAGTCACTTTCACCGTCGAACGTGACCGCGAGCCGCTCGACAAGCAAACGTGCCAGTCCCGGAGCACTACTGGAAAGCCGGCTCCAGCAGCACCTCTCGCAGCAAGCGCTCGACCCCGTCCAACTGCGTGGCGTCGCCTTCGATGGCAAGCCAAGCACACCCTTCTGCGCCGGCGACGCCGCCTGCACCCGAAAGCTCTGCTCGCGCACCGGTCAGAGCGGTTACCGCGTCCAGCTCAGTGAAAACCTGCCCCGGCATAAGTGCGAGCCGAGGTCCCCTGGCGTCCGAGGCGGCCAGTCGTCGCGTGAGCGCGGAGAGCGGCCCGGGCACGCGCTTCTCGACGCCCACCGGAATCAGGAGCGGTATGCGCCGACCAAACACGGCTGGCCAGACCGCCGCCATCGGGCCGCCGTCGGGATGGTCGACGAAGGTGGCAGCTTCCCCGGCGCCCAAGTCCAGCGCGTTGGCACCCTTGAGGATGAGGTCGTTCTCGTCGAGCTCGGCGGCCACGCCGAAGATGGTTGCCGCGCGCTGCCACACGCCCTTGACAATGACGACGTCGCCGCGGAATGCGTCGGCCTCGCCGCCTGCGCTCGGGCGCGAAGGTATCGCGGCAGGGGATACGGTTAGCCCACGGTGGAACCCCTTGCGAACGAAGCCGATAGACTGCCCTATCTTCTTCAGAATCTCCTCGGCGACGTAGCCGGTGGTCGTACCCGCCACGATGGCCACCCGCCCGTCGCGAAGGACGCGCTCGACGGCGGGGTGTTGAGTCAGGGCCCTTGCAATCAACCGCTTGCCTGCAGAAGGGGTCAGCGGAAACTGCCTCAGCATGGCTCAAGCATGAGCGATGCCCGGGCTGGCGGCCAGGTGCCTGTTTGCGAGAACCTACCGGACGTCCATCCGGTAGTCGAAGCGCAGGCCGGCGTTCCGGCGAAAGGTGAGGGACTTTGCCGCCTGCTCGACGCACGAGGCGGCCGGCGTGCCAGCGATCTTCCCGCCCACGTGCACGTCAGTCACCTTGCCCTCCTTGGACACCGTGATCTTGAGCTCGGCGGTCCCGCCACGCCCCGCGCGCTGGGCGCAGGCATTGCCACGAGTCTTGAGCTGGGACATGGCCGCGGAAATCTCCGCGGGTGAGAGCGGTGGCGCAGCCGCAGGCTCCTCCTTCTTGGGAGCAGGCGCAGGCCCGGTCTTCTGCACGTCCTTGAGGACGGCGTCCATCTCCTTGTTGTTCTGCGCCTTGCCCTTATTCGTCTTGTTTTCCGTGACCACGTCGTCCATCAGGCTGTCGAGCGAGCCGGACTTGCTGCCCGCGCCCTTGGTATCCGTATCGGCGCCCGACTTGTCGCTGCCGGCCTTGCCCTTACGGGCCTGGGCGGTCGAATCGTCCGAATCGTCCCCAGTCGTCTGCGACGTGCCGGCGGCCTTGCCGCTCTTGCGCGCCATGGTCTGCGTCGCTGGGGTAACTTTTCCTTCGTGCCGGTCGCCGCCCGCCCGCGCAGACGTGCCGGCTTGGGCCGGATTAGCCAGCAGCAAACCTGCGGCTACCAGGGACGCGCAGGTCACGACGGAGTGAACGGATGCAAGGAATTCCCGCGCGGACAGCGGAAAGCGGAGCACCTGCGAGAATGCAGATCGGTTGTCGGAGCGCATGACATCGCATCTTACCCGAAAAGTTCGCGCAATCGTCACCGATGATTTGTCGGGTCGGCTAAACCTCCGACGCGCTCTTCCGCGCGCGCTGCAGGTTCTGCCACCCGGGAGTGGGTATCGGCCAGGTGCCGCGCCTTGCAGTGACGCGAGATCCACGAATTCTGCCCGAGCCCGGCAAGATGGTATGCTGCGCGACAGAGGCCGACTATGACGAATCTTCGCCAACGCCCGACAGCTCTTTTGCTCGCCACACTAGCGTCGCTGGTCGTCGCAACCTGCGGCGACTCGTCGCCGCAGGGATGCAAGAGGGACACTTGCACCTCAGGCGTATGGATGGACATCCCGGTCACTTTCATTTCAGCCAGCTTGGCCCAAGCCAAGGTCACGGTTTGCCGCAATGACGAATGTCATGACTGGCAGTTGCCCCCGGTGCCAACGTCAGATCAGCCGGAGTTCCCCGAGTATTTTCCCGACGCACCGTTCTTGACCGGCTATCTCTCGATGAACAGTGACAGGTCCATCTCGCTCGGCATTCAGTGGAGCGTCGACAACGCTGCGGCCGGCGACGGCGGCGCGGTCGATGCAGGCACGCTGCTTCAAGACGGCGATCATTACGTCGTGACCCTCACAACCTCGGCCGGCGTGACCTCGACCCTGCTCGACAAGACCGCGACCTACCAGTCCGTGCAGCCGAACGGTCCCGACTGCCCGCCGCTCTGCATGTCCGCCGTGCTCGCGCCCTGAGGCCGACTTTACATAACTTTACCTTCGGGCAATACGCGCGCAGCACGCTGGTTCCATCTTGATCGCATACGGCAACAAGAAATGCCGTCGAAAAGGAGAATGCGATGGAAACGAATCAAAGCAAACGATCGAGACATTGGAGAAGGCCTTGGCTGTTGGCGCTGCTCGCGGTGCCGGTCCTACTGGGCGCCGGCTTCTGCGCGGCGCGGGCCCACGCCGACGAAGGCTTCGGCTTCGGCCCGGGCGGCTTCGGGGCCGCCAGCCCCGAGCAGCACAAGGCCTTCATGGAAAAGCGCATCGAAAAGATGCTCGACGCGCTCAAGGCCACGGACTCGCAGCGGACCGCCGTCAAGTCCATCTTCGAGCGCATGTTCGCCGAGATGCGCCCCATCCACCAACAGCACAAGGCCCTGCACGACCAGTTCGTCGCGGCCCTGTCGGCCACTGCGGTGGATCCGGTTGCGGTCGAGCAACTGCGCAAGCAGATCCCGCCCCTGGTCGACCAAGCGTCGCAGGTGTTCACCAAGGCGGTGCTCGACGTCGCCCAGGTCCTGACCCCGGACCAACGACAGACCCTGATGAAGCACATCCAGGAACACCACGGCCGCTTTCACCATTCCATGTAACGCGTACATCCCGGACCGGGCGATATCTTCCATGCCCGGTCCGGACTGCCGCCATGTCGATTCGTGTGCTGCTCATCGATGACGATGCCCGCCTAGTGGAAATGCTGGGCGCGTATCTGCGTCCGCGCGGTTTCGAGATCGACGTGTGCGGCGACGGCGAGTCCGGGCTTGCCCAGGTGGCGCGCGCCGACTACCAGGCTGTCATTTTGGACGTGATGTTGCCCGGCATCGACGGGCTGGAGGTGTGCCGCCGCATGCGCACACGCTCGCAGGTGCCCATCTTGATGCTCACCGCGCGCGGCGACGACATGGACCGCATCGTCGGCCTGGAGATCGGCGCCGACGACTACCTGCCCAAACCCTTCAACCCGCGTGAGCTTTCGGCCCGGCTGGCCGCTATTTTGCGCCGGTCGCGCCCCGCCGCCGAAAAAGCGGACATCCTGCGTTTCGGCCACCTTGAGATCGACCGGGCCGCGCGCGAGGTGCGCGTGCGCGGGGAGCGCCGCGACCTGACCGGTCGCCAGTTCGATCTGCTGTTGCTGCTCGCCGAGCGGGCCGGCCGCGTGCAAACCCGGCAACAGATCCTGGATGCCCTCAAGGGCGAGGAATGGGACAGCGTGGACCGCAGCATTGACGTCCACATCTCGCGCATCCGACAATTGATCGAAGACGACGTGAAACACCCGCGCCTCGTGCAGACGATTCGCGGCGCAGGTTACCTGCTGTCGCCGCCGCCCGAGCCGTCGCAAGGGCCGGACAAGAAAAGATGATACATCGCCGGCTCTATTGGCGCCTGTATGGTGCGTTCGTCGGCATCACGGTCATTTCGTTGGTGCTGACGGCCTTCCTGGCGCGCGCTTTCCACCAGCCCGGCGGTCCGGTGGCCGAGTATCTGGCACCGCTGGCGCGCGGGCTCGATTGCAAGCCCGACCTACCCTGCACCGGCGAGATCGCCCAGCGACTTTCGCAAACCGCCCAGGAATTGGGCATCGACATCGCGATCTGGAACCAGGAACGCCGCGTGCTGTTCTTGGCCGCCAGCGCGCCCTTGCTGACGCCGTTGCGGCTTTCCACCGGCTGGCACCACACGCCGCGCGGGCCGGTGTGGCTGACCGCGCTCGGCGACGGGCGCGTGCTGGGATTGCGCGAGCGCGGCCACCTGGGACCGCGCGGGCGTTTCTTCCTGCCCATGGTGGCAGCCCTTCTGGTGGTGATGGCCGTGGGACTGCATCCGCTAAGCCGAAGTATCACCCGCCGGCTGGAACAACTGGCGGACGGGGCACAGCGCTGGAGCCAGGGCGACCTTACCCACCGGGTGCCGGTGCAGGGCAAGGACGAAATCGCGCTGCTCGCCGAGCGCTTCAACCGGGCCGCCGAGGCCATCCAGTCGCTGCTCACGCACGAACGACAGATGCTGGCCACCGCCTCGCACGAGCTGCGATCGCCGCTGGCGCGGATCCGGGTCGCCCTCGACCTTCTGGCGGAAGAGCCCGACCCCGGCCGACGAGCCGAGCTGGCGCGGAAGTCGAGCGAAGACATCGGAGAGCTCGACGCCCTGGTGGAAGAGCTGCTGATGGCGGCGCGCACCCAGCCCGGCATCCCGCGAAGGCCCTTCGTGGTGACCGAGCTTTGCGCACTGGTGAGCGCAGAAGCCGAAGCGGTGTCTGCCCAAGTTTTGGGCGAGCCGCCCGTTTCCTACCCGTGCGAGTCAGCGATGATCAAGCGCATGGTGCGGAACCTACTCGCGAATGCGCGCCTATACGGCAAAGGCAGTGCGATCCGCGCCGAGGTTCGCCGAGTGGACAAACACGTGCTCATCGCCGTCGAGGACGACGGCCCCGGCGTGCCCGAGACCGAGCGCGATCGGATCTTCGCCCCTTTCTATCGCCCGCCCGGGCCGCGCCCGCCCGGCGACACCGGCCTTGGCCTGGGCCTCGCGCTGGTGCGCCAGATCGCGCGCTACCATGGGGGCGAGGTCGCGTACATCGCCCGGCAACCGAACGGCAGCCGCTTCGAGGCGCGATTGCCGGTGGCCGAATAGCCCTACTTCTTCTTCATCAAGCCGCTCACGGCCGCATTCATCATCTGCTCGTTGATGGGCAAAAACTCGGGCTCGTGCTTTTCCACCAGGTCCAGCGCCGCCTGCCCGTACTCGTCGGCGAAGGTCTTGCGCTCCATCGCAAGCCTTGCCGACTGCCCCTCCCGGGCCTTCTCCATCGCCGCCGCAATTGCATCCAGCGGCTTGCCCGCGGCCGGCTTCTTGTCCCCGGCCTTTCCGATCACCATCTGCGAGGCGTACACCCGCGCATAGTACGGCGTCAGGACGCGGCTGAGCTTGCCGACGTCTTCTTGGGCAAGGCCGCTCTTTTCCAGGGCCGACTTGCTGGCTGCGGCTATCTTGGCCGTGCGCTCGTCGGCCGACATCGCCTTCTCGAACTTCTTCTGATCGGCGCCGCCCTTCTGGTACGCGTTTGCCCCCGCGGCGACGGCGTCGCTGGTGACAGCCATCATCTCCTTCTGGTAGGTCAAAAAACGCGTGACTTTGTCTTCCGTCAGGACCGCCTCGGCGCCCTCCACCTTCGCCGGCGCCCCGGGCGCTGCCGGCGGGACACTTGAAGCTAACGCCGGGGGGAGGACCGGAGCCACCGGCGGAGCGGCCGGCTTCGGCTGCTGCTTGCATGCAAAAAGGCCCAAGAAGGTGAACCCACACACCGTCGCGATTCTTCGCATTCGCGCATGCTACTGCGAATCACAAACCGAGCAAGGCTTCACCACAGGCGCGGAGCTAGCGCGACAAGAGTAGCGAAGCCGCGCGGCACCCTGGGGCAGGCGTCTGTCCTATGGACAATCCGTGCGAAGATCCCTCCCGAGCGCTGCAATGTTTGCGGCTTGCGCTGTGCAGTCGAGTGGGTTTTCGCGCAGGTCAAATGTGAAGGGGGCAAAATTGGGGATGGATAGCAGGGGACTGAGGTCGGTGATCTTGTTGGAGCTGAGGTCGACCTCGTCGATCCCGGAGCTTCCCGCCCATTGCCCCAGGGGCGATAGATCGGAGATCTGATTCGTGTCGAGCCGGAGAACCGTTAGTACCTTCGAGAGACCAGCCAACGGTGAGATGTCCGTGATGCGGTTTGAAAACAATTCCAAGAAGTCGAGCTTCTTCCATCCCGCTACGGGTGGAATGACGCTGACATTGTTGTTATCAATCATCACGTGATAGAGCTGCGTGCAGTTGGCGAGAGCTGAAATGTCGGACAGGTCGGCCGAATAGACCTCCAAGTGGGACAGCTTCGTCATCCCAGCCACCACGTCAAAGCCGGCAATATGCGTGGTGTTCCAGCCCATGCTCAAGGACGTTATGTTCGTGAGGGGAGCCAGAGGGCTGAGATCGACAGTGGTAATCCCTTCGAGATCAAGGCCTCGTAGCTGCGTCAGTGCAGCGAGGGGACTCAAGTCCTTGACGGGGTTGTAGCTAAGGTCCAAGGATGTAAGCGCCGTAAGGCACTCGATACCAGACAAGGAGGCAATGCTCTTCCCGCTTGCGTCCAGCTCGGTCAGCGTGGCGACCTGAGCAGGGAGGATATCCCCGGTCGGAGTTGCGAGAGCCGTGCGGATCGCGCTTTCCAAGGCAGGATCCGCGACCTTGAGCGGGCCTGAGCAACCCGCTTGGAGCCCGGAGCCGCCGGCGTCAGACCCGGCTCCGGTTGTGCCCCCGCTGCCGGCGCTGCCGCCACCGCCGCCGACACCACCATCCCCCTGGCCATTGTTCGAGCAGCCGAACACAGCGACGACAAGACAGCAAGCGAGGTACTGAAAGCTTCGGAGAACGGCAGGCCCCATGGTGACCTCCTTTGGTCCAGGCAGGATCATACGAAAGACGGGGACTGGCAAGGGCACGACGCTGGACCTGCAGCACCAGCACCGGCTCGCCGGTCCAGGTGCAACACCACCTCGCCACGCTGGCGGCGGGTTTCGATCTGGTCGCGGATGCGCTGGAATAGCTCGGGCCGGCTGGTCTTGCAGGGGCCCTCCCAGTCAATCGCCGAGGCCATGGCCTGGCAAAGCTGCGGCAGCCACCACGCGCAGGTGCCATGCTTCCCTCGCTGATGCAATCTCAGGCATGCTGCGTAGCCTCGCCCAGGCCCGGTTTCCGGGCAAGCGATTTGGCACGAAGAGGGCGCGGGGCTAGAACTTCGTGCAGTCGATGACGAAGCGGTATTTCACGTCGCCCTTCAGCGTGCGTTCGTAGGCCTCGTTGATCTTGTCCGGCGTGGTGAGCTCGATGTCGCTGGTGATGCCGTGTTTTCCGCAGTGATCCAGCATTTCCTGGGTCTCGGGGATACCTCCCACCAGTGAGCCCATCACCTTGCGGCGCCCGAAGATGAGCGGGAACGGGCTTAGATCGAGCGTTTCGGGAGACGCGCCGACCAGGATCAGCGTTCCTTCGCGCTTGAGGCAACCGAGCGGTCCGTTGATATCGTGCTTCGCCGAGATGGTGTCGATGATAGTGTCGAAGCGGTTCGCCAGCGGCGCCAGTGCGTTGTCGCCGCTGGTGAGGACGAAGTCGTGCGCGCCAAGTTTCTGCGCGTCGGCCTTCTTCCCCGGCGAGCGGCTTAGCATGGTGACCTCGGCGCCGAACGAGGCGGCGAGCTTGACCGCCATGTGGCCGAGGCCTCCGAGTCCCATCACGGCGACGCGCGACCCTTTCTTCACGCCAACGTGGCGAAGCGGCGAGTACGTCGTGATGCCGGCGCAAAGCAACGGGGCGGTGCCCGCCGGATCCAGGTTCGCCGGGACGTTCAAGACGAAGTGCTCAGTGACGACGATCTGGTTGGAATAGCCACCCAAGGTTTGCGTCTTCCCGCCCGCGTCCGCGTCCGGGCTTCCGTAGGTCATCGTCATGCCGGTCTCGCAGTAGTTCTCGTGCCCTTCCTTGCAACTTGGGCAGGTCCCGCACGAGCTCACGAAACAGCCCACCGCCACGCGTTGGCCAACCTTCACCTTCTTGACGTCGTCGCCGACCTTGACCACGCGGCCGATGATCTCGTGGCCGGGCAGGCATGGAAAGACCGTCATTCCCCATTCGTTGCGGGCGAAGTGAATATCCGAATGACAGATACCGCAAAATTCAATAGCGATTTGAACATCTCGCCGTCCCGGCGCACGACGTTCGAATTGAAACGGGACAAGGGGAGCATCAGCCGACAGGGCTGCATAACCTTTGGTGAGCATAGGGCCTCCATTCGTGGAATGCCGGCTAGTCTGGCGGACAGCGCGCCCCGGTGCCACCCCGAAAGCTCCTCGCGCATGGATCTGCACCTTGGAACAGTCTACTCTTGCGCGGACGCTACATGAAGCTCGACGGAAAGAGGGTCCTTGCCTCGGGACTGGCAGGTATGAAGCAAAACGCCCTGCCCGGGCTCGCGCTGTGGATCCTCGCGCTCCTGCTTGTCCTCGCGGACTCCATCCTTCCGTCCGCTCATGGCGTCTTCCAGGGCATCGGCATGTGGAAGAGCCGCTACGGTCTTGCCTTCTCGGCCACCACCACGGCGTTCTTCGGCGGGGCCGTGCCGTTTCTCTTTCTCCTGCTCAGCGGAAGGATTCGCCGCAACCGGCTGGCGCATGAGCTTGTCTTCTACCTGCTTTTCTGGGCCTACAAGGGCATCGAAGTCGATCTGCTCTATCGCCTGCAGTCACACTTGTTTGGGAATCACGCGGACCCGGGAACCATCGCACGCAAAGTGCTGCTGGATCAGTTCGTGTACAACACCCTCTGGTCGGCCCCGGTGTCGGCGCTGGCCTTTTTGTGGAAGGAAAGCGCCTTCTCGTGGAGAGCGATGCGGTCGAGGTTGGGTTTCGATTTCATCACCTTCTCCGTCCCGGTGACGTTGATGTCCACTTGGGCGGTTTGGATTCCGGCCGTGGCTGTCATCTATTGCCTGCCGCCGCCACTGCAGATTCCTCTGTTCAATCTCGTACTTTGTTTCTGGGTGCTGGTGCTCAGCTTCATCAGCAAAAGGCCGGCCGACGAGTCGATCTTGTCGTAGCGCACCGCGTCTCTACCGCGGATACAAGAGATACTTGCTCCGCTTGGCGCGGAATGCATCGAGGTCGGACTGATAGAGCGACTCGACCTCGCCGAGGCTTCGGCTGTCGAGGATGGCCTTCGTTACGGCCGGGTCGCCGATCATGCCGTGAAGCCGCCGCGTGTCCCACTGGCGGGCGAATCCCTTGCGTAAGGTTAGCGCGATAGCGAGGCCGGTGCGCACCGGCTCGAAGTCGGCGCGATTGTCGACGTGAATTCGGATGCCGTGGCATGGGGTTCGCGCGTACGGGTTCACGGCAGGAGTGAACGACGTGGACACGAACGACACGCCTCCAAGGCTCAGTCTCGTCAATTCCTCCACCATCCGCTTGCCGTCGAGCCACGGGGCGCCGACCACCTCGAAAGGCGTGGAGGTTCCGCGCCCGACCGAAACGTTGGTGGCTTCCACCAGCGCGACACCGGGATACAGCACGGCCTCGTCCACCGTGCGCAGATTCGGCGACGGAGGTGACCAAGCAAGCCCAGTCTCGTCGAAGTAGGCGGCCGGCCGGTAGCGCGCCATGCGCACGACCTCAAGCCGCAAGCCCAGGTGCTCGTCGGCGTTGATCATCTCGGCCAATTCCCCCATGGTCATGCCGTGGCGGATCGGCACCGGGTAGTGGTTGACCGGTGACATCTCGCTCGGCTTCAGCATCGGGCCCGCCACCACCACACCGCCGAGCGGATTGGGGCGGTCGAGCACAATGAGGCGCAAATCCCGCTCTGCCGCCGCACGCATGGCGGCGTGCAAGGTCGACGCGTAGGTGAAGAAGCGCGCGCCCACGTCGGGCAGGTCCACCACGACCGCGTCGACCTCCTTGGGCAGGCTGACCGGGCGCGGTCCAGCCGGACGCCCCGTGGTTGGCCCGTTGGAGCCGCCGTAGAGACTTCGCACCGGCAGGGCCGTCTTCGAGTCCACGCCGTCGGCGATCGCCTCGTCGCGATCGGCGCCGAGACCATGCTCAGGGCTCAGCAGCCCAAGAAACTCCAAGTCCTTGCGCGCCGCCAGGACGTCGGTGGTGCGCACGCCCGCGCGGTTGCGGGCGCTGTCGTTGGTGAGAAGCACAAAGCGCAGGCCGCGCAGGCTGGCGAAATCTTCAGCGGCCAGGACGTCGATGCCTGGCGCCACCGGCGCGTCGGCGGCGTCGTTTTCCGTGGATCGCCCCATCACCTTGCCCATCAACGTTCCGATGGCGCCCGCGAGCTGGTTGATCTGTCCCTTGCCGTCCGGATGCACGCGATTGCTAAGAAAAATCACGAACAGATCCTGTTCGGGATCGATCCACAGCGCCGTGCCGGTGTAGCCGCCGTGCCCGACCGCTCGCCGAGAGAAGCTGGTACCGCGGTTGCTGGAGTAACCGCTTTGCATGTCCCAGCCGAGCGCGCGGATGCCGCCCGGAACATCGTGGGGCGCGATCATCTTTCCGACGCTGCCGGGGGAAAGAATTCGCCGGCCGTCGACCTCGCCGCGGCCGAGGATCATGCGGGCGAACAGCGCCAAATCACGCGCGGTCGAAAACAGCCCAGCGTGGCCGGCCACGCCGCCCAGTCGAAAGGCGCGCGGGTCGTGCACCTCGCCGCGCATCCAGGCGTCGTTGCGCATTTCCGTGGGCGCCACGCGCGTCCGCAATTCCGCAGGCGGCAGGAAACCCGTATCGTTCATGGCCAAGGGGCGAAAGATGGCCTTGCTTGCGAAGCTGGCCAGATCCTCACCGCGCACCCTGTGGATGATCTCCTCCAAAACCAGATAGCCGAGGTCGGAATAGATTAGCTTCGTGCCCGGCGCGGCCTTGAGCGCGAGGTTGTCGATGCGCTTTACCACCTCGAGTCGGCCCAGGGCGAAGTCGGGCACCGGCAGCTCGGACGGTAGTCCCGACACGTGTGTCAGCAGTTGCCGGATGGTGATGCCCGCCTTGCCCCGCGCGGCGAAAGCCGGTAGGTAGTGCGCGACCTTCTCGTCAAGATCGATCTTGCCTTGCTCCGCCAGCACCATGATTGCCGTGGCCGTCGCAACCGGCTTGGTCAGCGACGCCAAGTCGAAGATCGTGTCTTCCGTCATCGCTTCGCGCTCGGGGAAGAGGGCTCGCAGGCCGAAAGCCTTTTGGTAGATGACGCCGCTTCGCTGTCCCACCGCCACCACACAGCCAGGCAGTTTGTTTTCCGCCAAGGCATCAGCCACCAGCTTGTCGATACCGGACAGGTCGGGCGCAGTCCGCGGCGACGGCGCCCTGGCATCGATGGGCAAAGCCAAGCCAGGTCGCGCCGGCAGGACGACGGCGAAAGCCATCGCGACGCACGAAAGGCTTCCCAAGCTAAGAGCGTTTACGAGATATCGCACGGGCAAGACATCGGTGAACGTGGACTCGCCGCGGAGCGGCGGCCGATCCTACCGCAAGGACTTCCGCCATGGCGAAACAACCGGTGCCCGGTGCATGTCTGCCTACCAGGCCGAATGGGCCACCGACGTCATGCTCAACAACCCGCGCGCCCTCGCTGCCATCTACCCGCCCCTGGTCCAGCATGCCATGAACCATTTCAAGAACCCCGACGTCATGCGCTTGCTCGGCCACCCTGGCCAAGCCTGCTCCTCACCACCCCCCTGGTTACAGAAGTCGCGCCATCCGTATCGGCGACCCGGCCGACATCGCCATCCTCCAGGCCATCTGCCGTGGTGAATTTGCAATCGTGGAGGCCCGCACCTGCGCAAGCCCGCGAAGCCGAGCGCCTCTCTCCCAGGGTCTGCTACCGAAGCACCGCCACTCTATCCCCGAATACCTGCTCCAACTTCGCCAGCAGCTCATCCGACGCTTCGACCTTGAACTCCTCCCCGAGATCAAACACCGTCTCGCTCCGCTGCGGAATCTCCAGCCGCAAACGCGTCCGGCACCCCCCCGGGAATTGTCTCAGCAGCTTTTGCAGCGCCACCAGTTGCTCGTCGTTGAGCAAGTCCGCGTTCAACCGGACGTCCATCATCGTGCTCCGCTCGGCCCGGATTGATGCCAGCGGCTTCGCGTCCACGAAGCGCAGGCGCTCACGCGGATTCTCACTGTCGCCATAGGGCACGTCCACCGTGCCAGTCACCAGCAGAGGATCGCCCAGGGTCAGCACCTCCCGGTACTCTTCCAGCTTTGACGAAGCCACGTGGAATTCGATCTGGCCGTGCTGATCCTCCAGCTTGAAGAACGCGTACTTTCCGCTGCCGTTCTTGATCGGCCGTTCCTGATAGTCCGACACCACGCCGCCCAAGATCACCTCGGCCCGCCCGCCGCGCGACATGCAATTCACCGAGATGGCGCTGGCGAACCGCCGCAACTCGCCTGCAAAACGGTCGAGCGGATGGCCACTGATGTAAAAACCTAGGCTTTCCTTTTCAAACGCGAGCAACTGCTTGGGCGTCCATTCCTCACCCTCGCCGTAGACGTCCTCGGCCGGCGGCGGCGCCTGTCCCGGCGCAGTCCCGCTCAGCAGCGAAAGCAGCGACGTTTGTCCGCTGTCGCGCTCGCGCTGAGCCACCGCCGCGGTGTCGACGGCCGGGCCGATGGCATTCCACATCTTCGCGCGCGATACGTTCTTGGTCTGCGCGATGCCGTCGAACGCGCCCGCCTTCACCAGCGCCTCCATCACCTTGCGGTTCACTTTGCGCGGATCAACGCGCTGGCAGAAATCCACCAGCGACACGAAGGGACCGCCCGTTCCGCGGGCCGCGTGAATCACCTCCACCGCGCCCTCGCCCACGCCCTTCACCGCCGCCAGGCCGAATCGGATGGCTTTCTTCGGTCCCGCGGTCGTGACCTCGCCGGTGGCCTTGCGCTTGCCGCGCTTGGGCTTCTCCTCTTCCTCCGACTCATCCATGACGACCGTGAAGTCCGCGTCCGACTCGTTCACGTCGGGCCGCAAGACGCGAATTCCCTGCGATCGCGCCTCGGCGATGCACTTGACCACTTCTTCGGTCTTGTCCTTTTCGCAGGTGAGAAGCCCGGCGAAGAACTCCACCGGGTAGTGACACTTGAGGTACGCGGTCTGATAGGTCAAAAGCCCGTACGCCGCCGAGTGGCTGCGGTTGAAGCCGTAGCCCGCGAACTTCTCCATCAGGTCGAACACGCCCTCGGCAATCTTGAGGTCGATCTGCTTGACCTCGGAGCCCTTCATGAAGGTCGCCTTCTCCTTGGCCATGACCTCGGCCTTCTTCTTGCCCATGGCCCGGCGAAGCAGGTCGGCTTGTCCGAGGGAGTAGCCCGCCAGCGCCGACGAGATCTGCATCACCTGCTCTTGGTACACGATGACCCCGTAGGTGTCCTTCAGGATCGGCTCGAGCAACGGGTGTGCGTACTCGACCTTCTTGCGGCCGTGCTTGCGCTCGACGAAGTCGTCCACCATGCCGCCCTCGATGGGGCCCGGCCGATAAAGCGCGCCCGCCGCCACGATGTCCTCGAAGCAATCGGGCTTGAGCTTCTTGAGCAGGTCGCGGAAACCCGACGATTCCAGCTGGAACACGCCGGTTACGTCGGCCCTGGAGATCATCGCGTACACCGCGGCGTCGTCGAGCGGGATGAGCGCGGGATCGAGCAGTTCCTGCCCCAAGCGCTTGCGTTCGGCGTTGATCAAGTCGACCGCGGTCTTGATCACGGTCAGGGTCTTGAGCCCGAGGAAGTCGAACTTGACCAGTCCGGCCTTCTCGACGTCGGTCATGTTGAACTGGGTGGCGATGATTTCCGTCTCTTGCCCGGCGGGACGAAAACACGGCACGTATTCCCACAGCGGCTTTTCGCCGATGACCACGCCTGCGGCGTGCGTGCCCGCGTGGCGGTTCAGGCCTTCCAGCGTCTTCGCGATGTCGAGCAACTCGCGATACGGGCCATTGTAAAGCTCCTTGAGGCGCGGTTCGTCCTCGATGGCTTTTTCGAGCGGCGGCGACTTGCCTTGAATCGGCTCGGGCACCAGGGTCGCAACCTTGTTGCCCTCGGCGGGCGACATGCCGAGGGCGCGCGCCACGTCGCGGATACAACTGCGCGCCTTGAGCTGGTGCATGGTTACGATCTGTCCGACGTTGTTCCGGCCGTACTTCTGCGTGACGTACTGAATGACCTCCTCGCGCCGGTTCATGCAGAAATCGACGTCGAAGTCGGGCATGGAGACGCGCTCGGGATTGAGGAATCGCTCGAACAGCAGCTTGTTTTCGATGGGATCGATGTCCGTGATGCGAACCGAATACGCGACCAGCGACCCCGCGCCCGAGCCGCGCCCTGGCCCGACCGGGATATCGTGCTGTTTGGCGTAGTTGATGAAATCCCAGACGATGAGGAAGTAGCCGGGGAAGTTCATCTTCTTGATCACGCCCAGCTCGAGCTCAAGCCGCGCACGGTACTGATCGGGATCCAGCCTCTTCCCCACCCGCGCCGCGACCGCCAGGCGCTCTTCCAGTCCTTTGTACGCAAGCTCGGTCAGGTAGCTGCCGGCGTCGTAGCCCTCGGGCACTTGGAAATTCGGCAAGAAAGTCTTGCCGAGCGGCAGCTCGACGTTGCACATCTCGCCGATGCGCTCGGCATTCTCCAGCGCCTCGGGCAGGTCCTTGAAGAGGACGTTCATCTCCTCGGGCGAGCGCAGGTAGTACGCATCGGTCGGGTGCTGCATGCGCTTGCTGTCGTTCACCGTGGTCTTCTGCCCCACGCACATCAGGATCTCGTGCGCACGGGCGTCGCGCCGTTCAAGGTAGTGGCAGTCGTTGGTCGCGATGATGGGAATGCCGGTCCTCTTCGAGATCTCGATGATGCCGGCGTTCACCTTTTCCTGATCGGGCAGCCCGTTGGCTTGCACTTCCAGAAAGTAGTTGCCGCGACCGAGGATGCTGTCGTACTCGCGCGCAACCTCCTCGGCCTTTTCCATGCTGCTGTAAAGGATCGCGCGCGAAACCGCGCCACCCAGACACGCCGACAGGCCCACCAGTCCCTCCGAATGCTCGCGCAGGATTTTTCGATCGATGCGCGGGTTGTAATAGAAGCCCTCGAGAAAGGCCATCGAGTTGAGGTAGGCCAGGTTCTTCCAGCCAGGCAGGTTCTTCGCCAGGAGCACCAGGTGGTGGCTGCGCCGCTCGGTTCGGTCGAAGCGATCCTCGGCCACGTAGGTTTCGCAGCCCAGGATGGGCTTCACCCCGTGCGCGCGGGCTTTCTGATAGAAATCGAGCGCGCCGAACAGGTTGCCATGGTCGGTCATGGCGACCTGTTTCATGCCAAGCGACAGCGCCTTGGGAAAAAGCTCGTCGAGGCGGATCGCGCCGTCGAGCAGGCTGTATTGGGTGTGCAGATGCAGATGTGTGAAGCCGGCCATCCTCCTGTGGGTTTACTCGCGAGATGCACGAAGGTCAACGAGCCCAAGTCGTGGTAGCGTAGCGTTAGTCGGAATGTCGAGGAAACCTCCCTTGCGCGGTGTGCTCGTGAGTGCCTACGTCCTGTTCGCTTGCGCAACAGGCTGCCGGCCGGGCGCGCCCTTGCCCATGCCCGATGCCTTGCGCTCTGACGGTCTGAAGCTGACCGTCGGCCCGCCCTCGCTGGTGGTCCGGCCTGGCAGCGCTGGACGCATTCAATTTCAGCTCCTCGACGACCAGAACCAACCGATTTCCGACTACCCGATCGCGTACTCGATCGTCCCCGAACCCGACTACAGCAGCGACGTACCGGCTCGCCTGTCCACCGACGTTAGCTTGACAGACCAGCATGGGACGACCGAGCTTGAGGTGCTCGCGGATCAGGCGAGTCCCGACGCGGGTGACACCGCCTTCTTCGTGCAGGGCACCGCCCCGGGCGCCGATCCCGCCGCCCCCGTCGAGGTCAGGGTGACTGTCAACCCGTACTCGGTGCAGATCTTCCCTGTGGCCGCCATCGAGTTCATCAGCACCAGTACGATTGCGAAGAGTCGCCTGCTGTTCTACGACGACCTGACCTGCGACCAGCTTGACCTAGTCAATCTTTCCGCGGCACCCATCCGTCCGCGCTGGTCCCCCGACGTGGATCCTGGATCATCCAGGATCTTCACCGGAGTGTCAGGCAAGGACACCGACGCAGTGGTCGGACTCGGCCTTGACTCGAACAACGTGGTGCGGGTCGCGGGCTGCCTCGACCTGCTCGGCGGCTCGCTCGTGGAAGACCAAACCATGAGCGCGACGCTGGTGATGGATCACCTGTTCCCGATTCTAACCGGGAACTACCTGGTGACCTCCGACATCACGCTGGCGCCTCCCGTGCTGCCCGATGTGGTCGCCATTCAAGCCGCATGGCAGGAATGGTCGCGGTGTCCGGTAGACCCAGCTCGCCTCTGGCTCGATTGCACCATCGATGCACTGGCCGCGGGCACCGGCGATCCCAACGACTGCGTACCAGTGCCGGGAGGCGAAGGCCCGCTCGGCTCGCAACTGGAACCGCTGCGGGGAGTAGTCGTCCCGGCGCTGGGCTCGGCCGTTGTATCGGACGCGTCGACCGCCCCGTGTCGCGACGCCGTCGACAGCAGTGGAAACCCGAGCCTCGAAGCTGTTGTCCGCGGCTTGTTCGATGGCGCGCGCGGCTCCTTGTCAGATCTGAAGGTCGAGGCATTCCCAAGCGAGATCGCGACCCTTCTCGCTTCATTCCGCATCGACTCGACTATGAACATCATGCCGGACGTCGCACTCAACAACTATTTGGTCGACCACGACCTAGTGGACATTGCGTTTCCCACGGCCGTCGGCCCATCGCCCGTTCTTCTGAGCATGACAGCGCTAGGGGCTCGTGGCTCGGACGCCACTGGCATCGAGGCAACCGTAAGGAATGGGATCTTCACTCTTCCAGCCCACGGTTTTGCGTTGCGCCTCGGCAGCGATGCGCGCTACGCGTTTGAAGGCAGCAGCCTCAAGACGCGGGGCGTTTCCAGTGCGACCGCGCTGGTGGATGCGATTGTTGGCATGGCGACCATTTCCGATGGTGATAAGTCGCTGTCTGGCTGCGACGCTATGGACGCGACCCTATGCGACCGGCTGACGGCACCGCGCGGGTGCCTGCTCGGCGCATGCCGCGCCGGGCTTACCGCGTTGGCGCAGAAGCTAGAAGGAGCTTTCACCAGGCTCGACGGCGGCGGGCTCGACTTCTTCCTGTTGGGCTCGGCCGCGGTCATAGACCTCACCAACGATGGGCAGGCGGACGCGCTAGGCACGCCCAAGGGCGCAACACTTTCGGCCGGCCCCGGGCAATGGGCCGCCGAGATCCGGGCACAGCGGGGAACCTCGCGAGTCGTTGGCACATGGTCGGCTACCCGAGCCATGGCCACATCGCCTTGAGAGCTGGGCGCCATTGTCCGGCCTGCTGGTGGGGATTTATCACATGAGCTCTAGCCCAGAGATGCTGGCCGTGCGATGATCTCCCTCAACGGTTGAGATGGCTCGCAATCCGGGCACTGAACTAGAACCGGCAAGTACCCCGGTCCGGACCGGAACCGGTACGGGGATAGCTGCAACCTCCGGAGGAGCGGCACGCACCGGATCTGGCTCGATTCCGCCCATCAGGACCGGTGTCACGGGAACCCATTCCCAGGCGCCGGTCGCCCTGGCGGGCATCACCCCGCCTCCCACGACCAGCGGATTGCATGCGCCCGCGACCACGCCCGGCCCGGTGACCCAAGAATTCGTCACGCTGGGACGCTATCAGCTTCTGTCGCGCCTCGCGGTGGGCGGCATGGCCGAGGTGTACCTGGCCCGGCAGGGCGAGATCTCTGGATTCAAAACCCTGGTGGTGGTGAAGAAGGTTCTGCCCCACCTGGCGGTAAAGCCGGATTTCATCGCCATGTTCCTCGACGAGGCCCGCATCGCCTCGATGCTGGACCACCCGAACGTCGTACGCATCAGCGAGGTGGGACGCGCCGGCGAAGAGTACTTCCTTGCGATGGAGCTCGTGCAAGGCAAGTCGCTTGCATCGCTGCTGCAGCACGGCGAGAAGACCAAGACCCCGCTTCCTCACAACCTGGCCGCGCTGGTGGTCGCCTACGCTTCCGCCGGGCTGCACTATGCGCATCAAGCCACGGACGCTTCTGGCAAGTCGCTGGGCCTCGTCCACCGGGATGTCTCGCCCCAGAACATCATGATCTCGTTCGAGGGCTCGGTGAAGGTCATCGACTTCGGCATCGCGCGGGCGCTCGGTCGTCTGGGCGACACCAGCTCCGGCTCGCTCAAGGGCAAGCTCGGCTACATGGCGCCCGAGCAGGCGCGCGGCGAGCCGGTCGACCAGCGCGCCGACATCTTCTCGCTGGGGGTGGTGCTGTGGGAGTGCCTGGCAGCCCGCCGCCTGTTTCTCCGGGAAAACGAGCTGGCAACCCTGCGGGCCGTGGTCTACGAGCCCATTCCGCCCCCATCCAAATACGCCAAGGTCGACGCAACCCTGGAAGCCATCGTGATGTGCGCGCTCGACCGCAATCCCAACGAGCGCTTCCAGACCGCCGAGGAAATGAGGATCGCCCTCGACAAGTGGGTCTTCGCTTTCGGCGGGACCAGCACGCACGATCTGTCGGTGCTGATGAAGTCCTGGTTTCCAAGCGACCACAGCCAGTGGCAGCGCGCGGCGCGACTGGCGCTCGACATGCAGGAATCCGATCCTCCTATCGACGTGGCGTTCCCGAACCTGGCGGCCGGTCGTTCCAGTCACTCGCGCACCGGGTCCAGCCGCCCGGACGGCTCGGGCTCCGGCCCGAAATCGCGTACTGATTCGCTGGGCCGGCTGGTCCCCAGCGGGGTGACGGGGCCGCTCACGGCACCGCCACTTGCCCCGCCATCCAAAGGTTGGCTTTGGATTGCCCTGCCCTTCGCCGCGCTGGCCATCGGCGGCGGCTTGCTCGCGTACCGCTATCTCTCCAAGCCGGTAGCGACACAGACGGAGAGTAAGTCTGCCCAAGGGCCGGTCCGCCCCACCGTGGAGATCCTGCCAGTTGCCCCGAGAGCAAAAGCCACGGACAGCACTGAAAGCGCCTCTGCGGCCACGAGCCATGGCGGCGAGGCGGTGCGTCCGCACGAACCAGGCACGACCGATGAGGTTGCAGCAAGGAAGAAGCACGCCTCGCGAGCAAGGGAGCATGAAGAGGAGGCGGCCCAGACAGGAAGACGTTCCAATCCCTACCAAGACAAACCCGTGGCGAAAAAGCCCAAAGAGTTCCGTCCGAATCCCTTCTAACCCAAAGCGACGCCAATGAAGCACACCTCTCTCGCACACCGATTGTCCGGACCATTCGCGGCATGCCTGTTCGCGTTTCTGTTGTTGGGGCCAAGCCTGGTTCGGGCCGCCGAATGCCCTGCATCTTCGCCGGAGGATCCCCAGGAGCGCAGACGGCTGGCCAAGGACTGGTTCAACGCCGCCCAGCAGTCAGAAGACTCAGGCGACTATGCCGAGGCGACGCGCGCCTACGCCTGTTCCTACAAGATGGTTGCCCACCCCAACACCGCGTTCAACCTCGGCCGCGTGGCCGAACGCAGCGGCGACAATGACCTCGCCCTCAAGATGTTCAAGGCGTACTTGACCCTGAAGCCCGACGCGGCCGACAAGGACGAGGTCAAAGCCAGGGTCAAGGCGTTGGAAGAAAAGATGGCCGCGGCCGAAAGTGCCCCGCCTGCCAGCGCCCCGGTCACCGGTACCGAGAACACACCGCCAGCCGCCGCCGACAATTCCGCCGAGGGACCGGGCGATGCCGTCGCGCCCCCGCCCGAGACGCCGCCCCCAGCGCCACCGACGGTCGCCAGGCAGCCCGAGCCGGAGCCAGAGGCCCCGCCCTCGCGCAAGTTGGAGTGGGTGATCGGCGGCGCATCTGCTGCCGTGCTGCTAGGGGGCGTCGTCTTCAACCTGGCTGCGCGAAGCAAGATGAGCAACTGCCAGAACGATGCCGCCGTGACGGACGGTCACCAAAATCCCACACGACTCGGGACCGCCAGTGACGAATGCAATGCCGCGCGCCCGTTAGCGTATACGTCGTATGTGATGTTCGGCGTGGCCGCCGCAGGGGCCGTGACCGACGCCCTCCTTCTGATTCTGCGCGGTAGCAGCAGCAGCGGGTCGTCCTCGGGCCCTACCGACGATACTCCCCCGCCGGTCGGGCTCCTGCCGTTGCAGGGCGGCGGCGGGCTGGTCGCGCGTGGTCGGTTCTAGCCGTACCACGCCGGCGGACGCCCCGATTTCGGATCTCGAATCCCTGCTTCGTCACGCGCGCTCGCTTCTGGGCGCCACGCTGGCAGACCTTGCGGAAGGCTTGGGCACGCCCGTGCCCGCGGGACAGGTCAAGACCAAGGGCTGGTCGGGCCGAGTCGTCGAGCGCGAGCTCGGCGCGGGCGACGGTGGGACGGCGGGGCCCGACTTTGCGGCGCTGGGGATCGAATTGAAGACGGTTCCGGTCGAGCGCGACCTGGTCCCGCTGGAATCGACCGCGGTCTGCCACATCGATCCGGTGGCCATCGCGGGCGAATCGTGGGACACGAGCTACGTCCGCAGCAAGCTCGCGAAGGTTCTCTTCATCGCGCTCGAAGTGCCGAGGCCAGAACCCGGCTTGAGCGGGTCGGTCGGCGACCGGCGCGTGGTCGCGGTGCGGTTGTGGTCGCCATCGCCCGACGAAGAGGATCTCTTGCGCGCGGACTTCGAGCTGTTCGCGCGCGACTACTTTCGCCGCGGACGCGGGGCTGAGATCACCGGCCATCTGGGACGGGTCCTGCAGGTCCGGCCCAAGGCCCGGCGGGCCACCGACATGCGCGAAGCGTTCGGCTCGGATGGACAACCCGCGCGCATTGGGCGCTGCGGGTTCTATCTTCGGCCGACTTTCATCTGCGGCATACTGCGCAGTGGAGAAACCATTCGATGAGACGGCTTGTCCCTTCCGTTGTCGTGGTGCTGTTGGCTGTCGCGGGGCTCGCTGCTCGGGCGGAGGAGTCGAAGCCGCTCTCGCTCATGCAAGCTATCGAACGCGCCATGACCGGCAATCCGGATCTGCGGCGCGAACGGGTCGCGATTGCAAAAGCGGCGGCCAGGCAGATCGAGGTCGCGGGTCAATTTGACTTCCGGCTGTCATCCCAGTTGGGAATTCAGCACGATGTTGTGCCGGCCTTGCCCGCGGTTCGCTGTGGACCATCGGACTGCGAGGATCTATCCGCCGGGAAGACCACAAACACGAGCTTCGGCCTCGGCCTTTCACGGCAGCTCGAAACAGGTGGAAGTCTCGGCCTCGTCGGCACCACCGGTCAAAGCAAGGCGTCTCTCTCTGATCCAAACCTGCTCGGCGGCACCATCTACCAAAGCAACCTAGCTCTAGTCTTTACCCATCCCCTGCTGCGCGGCCTGGGTACCGAGGTCACGTTGGCCAACGTGCGCAAGGCGCGCATCGAAAAGGATATGGCCGAGCTCAATCGGCAAATGCGTGCCTGCAACGTGGTTCGCGACGTGGCCATCGCCTACTGGGAGCTCGCCTACGCCACCCAGGAGCTGACGATCCGGCGCTCGGCGGTCGAGCTGGCGCAGGATCAGCTTCGCATGACCACGGCCATGATTGGGGTTGGCCGGCTCGCCGACGCCGACGCAGCCTCGGTCGAACGCGCCATCGCCCAAACAGAGGAAGAGCTGGCGACCGGCGAGCAAGAGCTCTACTTCCGCAGCCTCGATTTGCATGCGCTCTTCGGCGTCCCGGTGCGTGCGAGCCTCCCCTTGCTGGCGGCCACCGACGCCCCGCCAGCAAATCCGACCGCCTTCGACGAAGGCGCCGAAATCGCCCGCGCGCTTGCGGCCAATCCGCAACTGCGCGCCCTTCAACGAGGGGTCGAGCTGTCCGAGGAGGATCTCGCGGTCGCGAAAAATACCCTTCGGCCCCGACTGGATTTGACCGCCAAGATCGGCCCGGTGGGACGCAGCGAGGGGCTTGCCGATTCCCTTCACAACGCGGCGGGGTTCGGCGATATGGCGTGGTCGGCCGGGCTGACCTTCGAGCTACCCTTGCAGAACCGGACCACGCGCGGACAGATGCTCGCGGCCGACGAAGGCCTCGGCCTTTCACGCGTCAACGCCGAGGCCTTTGCAATCAAGATCCGTGATCTGGTGCTGCGCGCGTCCCGAAGCATCCGCACCGCCAGCAGGCGGGTCGAGCTGGGCCAGCGCGAGGCGGAGTTCGCACAAAAGAACCTGGACGCCGAGCGTGCCCGATTCCAGGCGGGACGGGCCACCAACAACGATGTGCTTCTGCGCATGCAGGAACTGAAGGACGCGCAGACCCGACTCTTGCGCGCGACCGTGGACCAAAGTGAGTCCGAGATCGCACTCTCCGCCGTGACCGCGGACGTCCTCGACCGCTTCGGCGTGGTGTTGAAGTAAGTGCCCTATTTGCCGCTGGCAGCGGCGAGGCCCTGCTGACCCAGGGGATTCTTGGGCGCGAATTCGAGCAGGGCCCTGAACACGGCCGCGCCTTCCTTCTTCTTGTGCAGCTTGAGCAGCGCCCAGCCGAGCCCGCTGCGCGCCTCGGTGTCGCTGGGATAATCATCGATGACTTTCTGATAAAGCGTCTTCGATTCGGCAAACTTGCCCTGGTTGTAGAGCGCAAAGGCCAAGCGCAATGTCCCCAAGTAGCTCTCGGGATCAAGCGTGAGAAGCGCCCTTGCGTGCTTCTCCGCGTTCGCCCATTGCTTCTCGGCCAGCAGGGGCAAGAGGATACCGAGCCTCGGTTCCACCGCTCTCGGCGCCGCAGCTATGGCCTTGCTGTATTCCTCGATGGCGGGTTGATTCTGGCCCAGGCGATACTGCAGCCAACCCTTGCGCAGAAGTGCGACATAGGAACCGCTGTTTGCCGGAGAAAGCTTGTCCAGGGCAGCCATAGCTTCTTGATCCTTGCCGAGCGCCTCCTGGTCGTACGACTCCTGAAAGAAAGCCGAATCGGCAGAGGTCTTTGCGGCTTGCGCTGCGGCGGCGACGCCAAGGGATGCGACAGCGACGAGGTACACCAGTTTCATTGCGACTCCTTCACGGTATTGCGAAATCCCTGGCTCAATTGATCTGACGATGCGCTTCGCTCGGCACGGCCACCTGGCCCAGGTCCGCCGGGGCGGCGATCTCGCCGACCACTGGGGCCGGTCCCACCGGATGGGCCACACCGTTCGATGCTCGCAAAGCACGTTCTTCCCTGCCTTTGTGTCGCACCAGGATCGCGACCGGCGCGCTGCTGTCGTCAAACACAATCTGGGTGCACAAGAAGGGATTGCCCCGCCGGTCCCGGCGAGAAGAAACACCGTCGACGATCAGGGAATTCCCTTCCTTGTGCGCGGTGTAGCTCATTGCCAGACCGGCACGAGGTACGAGAAAGCTCGCAAGTCCGCCGACAAGAGAAGGCGCTCGAGTGCCGAGCGCAGGCGCGTAGTCCTTCCAAACCGCCGAGATGCCATCCTCGAGGGGAATCCGGGGCAAGGCGGCCCGCAACATGGTGAGGACAGAGCCTGCTCTGCCAACCGGATCATGCACGAGGTAGAGGTCATGGGTGCGGGTGCACAACACGCGGGTCGATTCACTTGACTGAAGCCGAATCTGTCCCAGCAGATCCAGATCGATTTCGACGGTTTCCTCTCGGCCGTTGCTGCGCATGTGCCACACGTCGCCCGGCTTGGGACAAATGCGCGCGGACAACTCGGCGCTGGCCTCAAGATTCCGGCACATGTCGCCCTTACGTGGCACGTGGCAGATTTCGAGGCGTTCGCCGATCTCCGCCGCCAGCACGACGTCACTGAACGACGTGTCCATGGTCTCGGCGCCGAGGAATGGGGCTTTCTGCAGGTGAAAATGAATGTGCGGCGTGGGCGATCGGCCTGAATTACCACACAGGCCGAGAACATCGCCCTGGACCACCTGTTGGCCCTCCTTGACCTTCACGGTTCCCGGGCACAAGTGAGCCACAAGTGAGTACACCCCGGGGGCGTGCTGGAGCATCACGAAGTTTCCCCAGTTGTGCACCAGGTTCATTGTGCCCACCGGATTGTCTTGGATGGCGTCTTCGATCTTGACGACCCAACCCGGGGCAGCGGCCAGGACCGGCAACCTGTAACAGTGGTAGTGGGCTAATTTGCCCGGATCGCCGTCGAACAGCTCGCCATCCTCGCCCACCACGTGGAAGTCGAACGCGTGCCGCCACGGTCCCTGATGGGTGTACTCGCCATCGACGGCTTGACTGCAGGTCCATCGCCCGCGGAACGGCAGGTGGAACCGAATACCGTAGGTCAACGGGAAGCGCACCCGCTGATTGAGAAGATAGCGCAGGTTTTCCTCGGGGCTGCCGGGCGCGAAATCGACAGACTTCGGGTTGCGGTCTGCGCCGCGCTCCCGCGCACCGAGGAGAACTGCCAAGAGCAGCAAATTGAACGGCACAAAAAGGGTTGGCAATCCCAACGCGGCGAGAGGCTGCGACACGCCCGCCGTCACCAGAAGACATAGCAGCGTGCCCACGCTCGCCCAGAGCAAAGACCACTTGGAGAAAACAAACCAGACGCCACCGATCGCAATGGAGAGCAGCATCGCGTTGGCGGCCACAGTAGTAAACACAGGATGCGAAAGCGGCGCCGGCAAGAGGAAATTCGCGGCGAAGAGCAACCCGAAGGCGGCCAGAGCAAGCAGTGAGGCGATCCGACTGTAGACAAGCAATGCAATACCGATCAGTGCGCCCGCGCGCACGCTGGGAACGAACAGCACCGATCCCAAACAGCGCGCGTACTCAGACAGGAAGGTGGTTATAGAGGCGGGCGAGCTCAGAACCGCGGCCCCCGACTGCGGCGAAGCCAGGCCCAGCTCGGGCCCAGCCCGCGTGAGCAGGCCAAAGACCGCGAGAAAGGGCAGGGACAGCACGGGCAACAGCAAAGTCCGGGTCAGCCAAGCTCGCGCAGCCCCCGTAAAGAGAACGCTCGCCACAGCGGCCAGGACCGCGACCGGCAACGCACGCCACGAGCCGGCGTAGAGATGACCAATCCCCGCGCCGGCCAGCATGGCGTTGTAGCCAAAATAGCCCGAGGTCCTGAGATCGCGGTCGGCGTTGAACACCTGCGCAACCAGCGCAGCGACCACCACGGTCAGGAGTCCGAAAGCGAAGGTCGTTGCCTCGGCGGCCGTGGCCAACATGAGCAGTAGCCCAACCCAAGCTGATCTGGCGAAAAACACTTGGGCATACGACCGAAGCAGGGATTCCAGCCACCGCGTTACGCCGGCCCGTGGTTCAAGCACCGATGCCATGGTCGGTTTGGCCTCTTAGCCGTCTACCGCAGCCAGTCGGGCAGCGCTTCCAGCCCCACAAAGTCGGAAAGCTCTTCGGCCCTGCGGATCCTCGCCACGCGGCCCTCGGAGCCCACCATCACCACGGCAGGCCGCAGCGTAATGAATTGCAGCCACTGAGTGTTGTTGTACGCGCCCACGTTTCGAAACACCACTCTTTCGCCAGGATTGAGGGCGGGAAAGTCCTGCGTCTCCCTGATTTCGTCGATGTTCATACAGAGCGGCCCGTACATCACCGTCGGCTCGACCGACCGCTCGCAGTCCTGGGCTGGCACCACGTCGTGCCGGTACCAGAACGACGTGAAGAGAAGATTGACCCCGGCATCCAGCACCAAACTCTGTCGACCATCAGGTAGCCGTTTGGTGGCTTCCACCGTCGACACCAGGTACCCGGCCTCGTCCACAAGGGCGCGCCCGGTTTCCAGCACCAGCGTCGGCAAGTCCGATTGGGCATAGCTCAATTGGGACAGTCCCTCCACAATGGCGTCGGCGTAGCGTGCAAAGGACGGCGTTACCTGCTCGCCGGTCAGGTACGCTCCACGCAGGGTATTGTGCGAAGCGAAGCCTCCGCCCAAGTCGATGAATTGCAGTCGGTGGCTATGCTCTGCCAGAAGCTCGTTGGCAAGGCCCGCCAGATTGGCCGCCGCCTTACCATAGGCCTGCGGATCCAGTATGAAGGTTCCGATGTGGGTATGCAGGCCGACGAGGTCCATGATTCGGCCTTGCAGGATTTTTCGGGCCAGATCGCCGGCTTGTCCTGACTCCAGGTTCAGCCCGAAGCGGCTCCACGGCACCATGCCTTCAATGGCCATGTTCACTCGAATTGCCACCCGCGGGCGCACGCTGCTGTGTGCGGCGATGCGTTCGATACGAGCGAATTCATCTAAATTGTCGATGTGGATGATGGACCGATTCGCGACCGCCCGGGCCAGCGCGGCCTCGGGCTTGTAGGGACCGTTCCAATGAATCTTGTCGGCATCGACGCCGTTGTGGATGGCCTTGTCGTACTCGAAGGGCGACACGACCTCGGCGAAGGATCCTTCGCGGTGGAAGGTCTTGCAGATCGCGTCCAGGTAATTGGTCTTGTAGGACCAGGCCAGACGGACCCTGGGATAGCGCCGAACAAAAGCATCGCGCAGCTCCCGGTAACGTTCGACCAGCGTACGCTGCGAATAGACGAAGAGCGGCGATCCATACGTCGCCACCAGCTCGTCCACTGATACGCCGTCGATGTGAGTCTGCGGCTTCATCCCGGTGCTGGCACGCCCGAACTTGTTCATCAAGCCCATCTCGTGCCGCCGAATGATGGGGCGTTCGTAGGTTGGCTTGGCCATGGCGCTAGACGACCTCCGCAACCAGGCGGTTGCTACCTGCGCGAGCCAGCTCGCCCGAAATCATGAACTGCTGGAAGTCGCTGAAGTCTACGATCTGGTCCAGGGAGATTCGTACAAAGATGGTTCCGACCTTGTATTCAGCTCGTGGCGAGACTTGTTTGCCAAGCGCAATCTGCGCCAGCAAGTGCGGCATGTTGATGCCCGCCGCGGTAGCCAAGTGAACCCAGGCGGGGAAGCGGGGGTTAATTTCGATCACGTGATGGTTACCCTGCTTGTCGCGAATCACTTCAAGCTCGCAGCCGCTAGCCCACTCGGTTGCCTTCATAAACTGTGAGGCCAAAGCGATCAGGTCCGGCGCCTTGATGGTGATGCCCGCCCAGCCCTTGCCCTTGTCGGTCAGCAACATCTTCTTCATCGGGACCGCGCCCAGTAGGCCGCCCAGCCCGTCCCCCAGCGCGACGACGTTGTACTCTTCGCCGTCCACGAATTCTTGCACAACCACCGGCGGCCCCCAGGTGGCCAAGGCCTTGTGATACGCGGCCACCGCCTGATCCGGTGACCGCGCCAGGGTCGCGCCGTAGAACGGCCCCTTCACGAAGAATGGATACGAGATCTTCTTGTGGATGGTAGCCAGATCTGCAACGGAGCTGACGATGTGCTCGCGCGGTACGGGCAAGCCGGATGTCCGACCAAGCTCGGTAAGGCGGATCTTGGCACGCATGTCCAGTTGCTCGCGAGTGGGAAGGACGCAGCGAATGCCCATGGCCGCAAGACGTCCCTTGGTGGCAATAAAGGAGGGCAATTCCGCGTCCAGCGTGGGGATCACCACGTCGATGGGCGTTCGGGCGTGGATGTATTCCATGCGCGACAGGAACGCTTCGATCCCCTGCGACGGATAGGGAATCAGGAACACATCATCGGCCACTTCCTTAGCGTAGATCCCAGGATCCAGGGCGTCGTAGGCGAGCCCGATCAGGTGATAGTTGGCGTTCTCGGCCTCCCGAAGGCTGCGCAACACGCCGACGCCGGGACCGGGATTGTCTGTCGCATTGAGACCGGTCACCGCCACACTGGTCGGTCTCAGCGCCCGGGCAGACCGGGAAGAATGTGTTTGCCTTATCAGCATGGCTCAACCCTCCACAGAGAAGTCACTGGAGACGAGCCCATGTTGGCGGAGCATACGAATGAATTCGTCCACATCGCGGGTCGGATCTTCGGCCGGCTTTTGGAATCGTTCGGCCAGGCGCTGCGCAATTGCGTCTTTGCCAAGCCCATCCTTGAGCGACTGCAGGACGCACAGCCCAGTTGAGTTCACAGAGTAGGTAGCCCCCGCCAAGGGATCAAAGACGAATCCATTGTCGCTGATTGCCAGGTCGGCCAGCGTTCTCGAGTTGTTCATCGTGACGCCTCTCGATACTGTTCTTCAGGTTGCTGCGGCGCCTCGATGGCGGTGGGCGATCTGCCCGCCTCCACCTTCTGCACCATCTTGTTAACGATAGGTAAGTACCCATGCGGCTGGCGATGATTTCAAAATATTTCAGAGGTCAGCCCTCGCTCGCGTCGACTTCACCTTGTCGGCATCGAGTGCAATCGTTCCCTTAAAGGCGGTGTCTTCTGTAGATCCGCCCGTGGCCGCAGCGCTTTGCGCTCTAGCACCAACGTGCGAGCAACCGCCGGGCTCAGGGACAAGCTTGGTATGTCTCGTCGCAGCCGCCGTTCGGGAGGGGTACGACCAAAGCTGCGCTGTCGTCAGGGTCCGCCTCGACAAAGTAGCCGTCGCCGTCGCGGTCCGTACGTTGCGGATCGCTGGCAACAAACGTGTCGCCCCCAACGGTGTAGTCAATTCCATTTGCAGTTCGCACCACCACATCGCCGATGACCTTGCCGCCGAGCAGGTTGGTACTGGGATCGCCATGCTCCGTCAAATAGAGCGCCGAGGTGGCAGCCAGGCGGTCCACTGTGCTCTGGGCAGGGTGGCCGTTGGGATTGCCGTCTGCGACCTCTACGATAGAAACCTCAGGGTCGATTTGCGCGAGCCAGGTGCCATTCGACGCGTACGCACTGCCATGGTGGCTGACTCGGTACACGTCGACGTCCTTCACGATCGGTGCCAGCCCGGTTTCGAGGTCGTGGTAAGAGTAGCCGCTCTTGCGCGAGGTACGACCGGAAAGGTCGCCCGCGCTGAAGTAGTCGAAGCGTCCCATGCGAAGAGTGATCGCAATCGAGTAGTCATTTTCATCGGGCGGCGCAGAGTCCGACGAGAAGTCCCCGGCGGGAAGCTGGCCGTTGCCGTCGACAGCGACGAAGGCGAAGTCGACGCCTCCGCCCAACTCGACCTGCCCCGTGCCCAGCAAAGCAATCGTCGGAGAAAGCGCTGACGCTTCTGGGCTTTGCAAGAACTCGCGCCAAGCATCGAGCGTGGCCCCGCTGGCGCCGACAAAGCGATAGAGATCGCGGTGCAGGAGCTTACCCACCGAAAAGCCCTGCTGCAGGGCAAGGTGCCAAAGCCCGCCCCAGCCAGGAAATCCTGTGTGGTCCACGTGAAAGTGGGAGAGCACCACATAGTCGAGGTGGGAGCACCCGAGCACGTTCCTCAAATAGTCTCCGATGCGAAGCGCGCCATCGCTGCGATCCCAGGCCGCCTCGCCCGCGTCGATCAGCATGGTCTTGCCAACCGGGCTGACAATCAGGGTGGACACGGCCTCGCCGGCGTCGATGTGATGAATCTCCAGCCAACCCGGCTGCCAGGTTCCACTGCCGCACGCCCCGCTCGACGGTGTCGATGCGGCTCCCGTGTCGTCTTTGCCAGAGTCGTCCGGAAAGGCGGGCATACATGCCCCGAGTGCCGCCGCCGCGCAGATGACGATGTGTTTGACCATGCCGACTTATCGGCCTTGGCCGACCGAAAGTTGCTTGCAAGAGCCACCGTCTCGGCGAGTGGGCGGGCCCTCTTTGGGAGGACAACTGGACACGGAGGCCCGCGCTCACTGGCCTCCGTGCATGTGCTGCGATCTTGGTTCGAGATGTCAGGCCTGCTACTTGGCGGCGGGCGTCTCGACGGGCTTGACCTCTTTCTTCTCGGCCTTTGCGGTCTTCATCTTCTTGGCCTTGGCCGGGGCCGGCTTCGCTTCGCTGGCCTGCGCGACCTTGTGGGTGGCGTGCGTGGTGGACTTGGGGGCTTTCGTCGCGGCGAACGCCGAGCCACTGGTAAGGGCTGCGATTCCGAGGGCGATGATGAGGTTCTTCAACATGACGGCTTCTCCTTTTCTTGGGCCTTGCGGGGCTCACTCTTGGCATGTGCAGCGGGCATGCCAACCGCCGCAGCGACGGAAGACCGCACAGGCAAGCCGTTTTCGCGCGGCGCTGTCGAGCCTGCCGACCAATCCGCCCCGTTTGTGCACGCAAAACCGCCCATACGGAAATTGGCGCGCCGGGCTTGAAGGGTAGAAGGTAGTCCCATGGGCGCTTTCTTTGGCGCATTTCGCAGCAAACGCGTCGCCATGCTCCTCGGACTCGGCTTCGCGTCCGGCTTGCCGCTGGCCATGTCGGGCTCCACGCTCGGCACCTGGATGACCAAAGTCGGCGTGAACCTCAAGACCGTCGGCTTGTTCGCACTGGTCAGCCTTCCCTACTCGTTCAAGTTTCTGTGGGCGCCCCTGCTCGACCGCTACAACCTGCCCTTCATGGGCCGACGGCGAGGCTGGATCGCGCTCGCCCAACTCGGCCTCGCGCTCGGCATCTGGGGCATGAGCAGCCTGGATCCGCGTTCCATGCCGGTCGCCATGGCCGCCGCTGCGCTCGTGGTCGCGTTCTTTTCCGCCAGCCAGGACATCGCCAGCGATGCCTACCGCACCGACGTGCTACCCGTCGAGGAGCGCGCTTCGGGCACGTCCACCTTCGTGCTTGGCTACCGCATCGCCATGCTGGTGTCCGGCGCCGGTGCGCTGGCCCTCTCCGACCACATGGCGTGGCCGACGGTGTTCAAGGTGATGGCCCTGCTGATGCTTCCGACCATCGTCATCAGCTGGCGCGCACCCGAGCCCGAGGCGGTTCGCCCGCCGCGCAGCGTGGCCGACGCCTTCACCAAGCCGTTCCTCGACTTCTTCGCCCGCGACGGTGCCCTGCGCGGAATCGGTTTCGTCATGCTGTACAAGCTCGGCGACTACGTCGCCTCGGGCATGATCCAACCGTTTCTCATCAAGACCGGATTCTCGGGCACGGAGATCGCAGTTTCGCTCAAGGTCGTCGGTTTCGCGGCCGTGACCATCGGGGTTCTGCTCGGCGGCGGCATGGTTGCCAAGCTCGGCGTGCGCAAGGCGCTCTTCCTGTTCGGCATTCTGGCGTCTGCCACCAACAGCGGCTATCTGGCGTTGTCGATCGTCGGCAAGAACCACGCTCTCCTCCCCGTCGCGATTGGCATCCACAATCTATGCAGCGGAATGGCCGAAACCGCTTTCATGGCATTCATCATGTCGCTGTGTAACAAGTCGTTCTCGGCCACGCAGTTCGCGCTGCTGTCGAGCGCCTCCACCATCGTGGGCCGCACCCTCGGCGGCGGCTCCGGCTATCTCATCGAGGCGGCCGGCTGGACCGCGTTCTTCGCGACCACAATGGTGATGGCAGTGCCCGCACTGGTACTGCTGGCCTTGGCGCCGTCGGAAAACGGGGGGCGGCGAAACCCAGCTTAAATCGCCTGGGCCGGGACTGCAGACGGCCCTTCACTTGTCGATGCTTAAGGTCTTCTACGTCTGCTACTTCGTGGTCATCGGTGTCAGCACGCCGTTCTTCGCGGTGTACTTGCGGCGTCTGGGGCTATCGGGACAGGCGGTCTCGACCGTGCTCGCGGTCGCGCCCGCGCTGCAGCTCGGGGTGCCGCTTGTGTGGGGATGGCTGGCGGATCGAACCCGGCACCCGGCCCTGGTGTTGCGGGGGTTGTGTCTTTGCGCCTGCCTGGCCAGCGTGCCGGTCATCTTCGTGCGCTCGATGCCGTTGCTCTTGTTTCTGTACATCGTGCAACAGTTCTTCGCCGGCTCGCTTACCGCGATGGCTGATTCGCTTGCGGTGGAACGCGCGCGCACCCAGCGCCGGGACTACACCGGCGTTCGGCTGTGGGGCTCGGCAAGCTTCGTCGCGACCTGCCTCGTGGCGGGCGCGATGCTCGATTGGCGAACCGTCAAGGATGGCGACCCGCTGGTCCCCACCCTCATCACCGTGGGCTTCGGGCTCAGCTTTCTCGCCAGCCTGGGCCTGCGGGGAAGCGCCAGCAGGGAGACGCCGTGCCTGCACGACGTGAAAGAGCTTCTGCGCGACGGGCGGCTGCGCTTCTTGTTCCTGATCGCGGGCCTGCACTGGGTGGGCCTGTCACCCTTCCACGGCTTCTTCGGCGTGCTGCTGCAAGACCGGGGCCTGCCCGCCACCACCACAAGTTACGCTTTCATGGTCGGGGCGGGTGCGGAGATCGTGTTGTTCGTCGCCTACGCCAGGCTCCGCTCGCGCTTCAGTCTCGATTCGCTCTTCGCCGTGTCGTTCATCGTCAGCGCCGCACGCTGGTGGATTGTGGCGTCCACACGAAACCCGGCTTTGATAATCGCGACCCAGCTTCTGCACGCCATGACCTTCGGGATGTTCTGGGCCACCAGCATGGCGTGGATCGGCGAATGCGTTCCTTCCAAGCTGCGCGCCACCGGCCAGATGCTGTTTTCCACCACACTGGGAATCGGCGCCTTGGTTGGCTTTCCCGCGGTGGGCGCGCTGTACGACGCGACCGGCGGGGCCGGAACCGCCTTCGCGGTTGCCGGCAGCCTCGAGGTCATCCCCATCTTGCTCGTGCTACGGCGGTTGCTGCGGACGCGCACAAAACCCGCGCTCGTGCGATGATGGGATCATGAGGGTCACGGACATCGGTGTCGTGCTGTCCTTCCTGGCGATCGTCGTGGTGGTCGCGAAGATGCTGCGGGCGTTTCGCCTCTTGGAGGCACGCGTGACACTCTTGCAGGAAGAGATCGAACGCGAGCACGGGGCCACGCAAAAGGCGGCCAAGGCGCAGGCCGTGGCCCGGCCGGTCAGGACCCCGGTGCTCGGGATTCCGGTGACCACTGCAGGCACCACGCCACGGCCAGTGGTTGTCGAGGGTCGCGGCAACGACGAGACGCGAGCACGGGTCGAGAGCCGTACCGATCCGACCGACGACGAAATCGCGTGGGCGTTCCTAGCCCAGGAGCAAGAGCGCTTGCGCAAAGCGATGGGCCGGGATTTCCAGGCCCGCAGGAATCCGCAGACGGCTGCCGAGATTCGCGGCGTGGCAAGCGGAACCAAACCCGCGTCTCGCCTGCTGTCAGCGCGCGAGCTGGCTGCGAAGCTGGAACGGAAATAGACGAGCCAAACCACTTGACGCGACTTGGCCACGCACTAGAGTTCTTCCCAGGCCATGCCACTTCTAGGACGTGACGTTTCGGTCAGCGGCCCCTTTCCCGAGGGCGCGGCCGTGTTGCTAGAAACCCTACGGGGACGCGAGGAGCTGGGCCAGCCCTATCGGTTCGATCTCGAGCTTCTATCCGACTTGCCTGATATCGACGCCACCGACGTTCTGGGGCGCCCGCTAAGCGTATGCATCAACCTCGACACCGGCCTCAAGAGATACTTCCACGGCATCGTGGTGGATTTCGCCAAGACCGGAATCACCCACGGTCACACCCGCTATGCGGCGGTGCTGAGGCCGTCGCTCAGCTTGCTCGAAAGCACGCGTGACTGTCGCGTCTTCAATGACCCCACCCAAGATGCCTTGAGCATCGTGTCCGAGGTGCTCAGGCCCCTGCAGGCCATGCAGCTTGCCGCCGAGGCCGTGGCCGATCACGCGTACCGGAGCCGTGAGTACTGCGTGCAATACCGCGAGAGCAACTTCAACCTCGTCCAGCGGCTGCTCGAAGAGGAAGGCATCTACTACTTCTTCGAGCACGAGAAGGCAAAGCACGCCATGCGGTTGGCGGATTCTGCCGCCGGTCACCAGACCGCCGAGCACTACGAAAGTGTTCCCTACTTTTCCAAGCGGCGCAGAGGCGCGGACATCAAAGAGCACTTCTGGGCCCTACAACCGGGCAAGCGGATCTACCCGGGGAGACATACGGTCTTGAGCGGCTACGACCACACCGAAAAGCGCCCGGACAAGCCAGCCTTCGGCGAGGAATCCTCGGTCGCCCCCCTGCCCGGCCCGACCATCGAGGCCTACGACTACCCGGGGGGCCTCCTCGATCCGGAGGAGGCGCAACTTGAGGCCGCCCAGCGCGTGGACGCCGACCGTGCCGCGAACACGACCATCGAGGTGGAAGGCAACCCGATGGGACTGGGTGTCGGCCACCTGGTTTCACTGACGGCGCCGGCCCTCGGCGCTGACGAGGTAGACCCGTTCTTCGATGCCGAGGGCTTCGGCCGGTTGTTCCTGGTGGTCGCGGCCGAGTACACGCTTTCCATCAATCAATACGAAACCGGTGAGACCGCCGAGTCGGACGAACCCTTCCGGGCGCACTATCGTCTGCAGGACAGTCGCGATCCGTTTCGCCCCCCGCGCACGGCAACGAAGCCGACCATGCCCGGGCCGCAGACCGCGCTTGTGGTCGGAACGTCGGGCGAAGACATTGACACCGATCCGCTCGGCCGCGTGAAAGTGCAATTCGACTGGGATAGGCTCGGTCGAAAGGATCGGAGCTCGTCGTGCTGGATTCGGGTGGCCCAGGGTTGGGCGGGCGCCAAGTGGGGTGCGATCTTCATTCCCCGCATTGGGCACGAGGTCATCGTCGAGTTCCTCGACGGCGATCCCGACCGGCCCGTCATCACCGGCAGCCTCTACAACGCCGACAACATGCCGCCGTACGATCTGCCACAACACAAGACCCAAAGTGGCATCAAGAGTCGCAGCAGCAAGGGTGGCAGCGCCAACAACTTCAACGAGATCCGGTTCGAGGACGACAAGGGCAAGGAAGAGCTGCATATCCAGGCCGAAAAGGACATGTCCACCCTGGTCAAGCACGACCAGAGCCTGCACGTGCGGGTCGATCGCAGCATCGAAGTGGGCGGCGACGAGAGCACGCTCGTCAAACACAATCGCACCACCACCGTCAACGTGAACGACAGCGTCGTGGTAGGTGGCTCGCACGACAAGACCGTGACCGGCGACGTGACCCAACTCTACGGCGCCGACCATTTTCGCAAGGTCGACGGCGATCAGGTGCTGGTCGCGGAAAACAACAAGACCGAGCACGTGAAGCTGGCCTACACCCTGACCACCGACGAGCGATTCCAGCTCAATCAAGACGCGACCAGCCTGACCTTCGAGGGCACCAACGTGACCTTGGATTCGGCCGGCATGGTCAAGCTGACCGCCGGAGGTGCCAGCGTCCTCGTGGACAGGACCGGCATGATTACGGTGTCGTCTCCGACGGGAATCAACCTGCTCTGCGGCGGCAGCGGGCTTTCCATTCTTCCCGGTGCCATCGCGGTGACGGCCGGCGCGGTGACGGCAGCCGCCGGGCCAAGCCAAATGGAGATGGGTAAGGATGAGGTGGTGATGAAGAGCAAGGCCGTGAGCATCACCGCGGAAACCACCTGCAGCATCAACGGCAAGAGCGTGCTCAAGCTGAATACGCCGTAAGATCTAGCGTGCGACGTCGAGGACGAAGGCGGTGCGCGCGAAGGGCTGCCAGATCGAACGGCACCAGCGCGAAAGCTTTTCAGCCCTGATCGCCCGCAGGCCGAGCAGGGAAAACAGCCTGATCCATTGCTCGCGGTCGAGAAACCCGAAGCGTTCGCGGCTGCGGATCTTGCGCCGGAAGGATTCGCCGTGGCGCTGGCTGGCCCAGCGATCGAACCAAAAGGCGGGCGTGTCTTCGATCACAAGGATGCGCTTCCGGCAGACCCGTTTGGCCTCGGCAATGAGCAGCGGCTTCAGCTCGTCCGGCACGTGGTGAAGCACGAAGGAGAACAGCACGGCGTCGATGCTCTTGTCGGCAAAAGGCAGCCGCACGCCGTCGAAGACGTGAAAGTCGGGCGTCGGCACCGACCTGAAGTCGCCGATATCGACGGTGGAAATCGCAAGCGAGGATCGTTCTTCGAGTCGAGCCGCCACCCAGCCGCTGCCGCAACCCACGTCGAGGAGCGATGACAGGCCGGCCAGGTGGGGCAGAATCAGGGAGACCGTGTGCTCGGTTTCGTGGGCAATCGTCGGGGACGGCTTGTTCATGGGTGACCTCGCCTGCTTAGGGATTGCAACCCTCGGACCAGCAAAGTGGGCCCGACTTCCGGCGACACCGCCCGAACAGAAGGTGAAAGTCCACCAACCGAGGTTGGATTCCTGACAGAGCGACACCGCCGCGCCTTCCAGCTTGGCGTCTGCTACGCTTGCACGTCCAGGAGGACTCATGACGCCCGACTCAATCAAGCTCCTGGCCCGGTACAACGGCCACGCGAATACGGAGATGGGACGCGTGCTCGCCCAGCTCAGCGACGAAGAGTGGAACCGGGCCTTGGGCGGCTACTATCCGTCCATCCGCTCGCTCTGCTCTCATGTGTTTACGAGTGACTTCACGTGGCTGCGTCGCTTCGCCACGCTTCGCCAGTTTTCGTTTCACCAACACCCAATTCTGGGACAGAGCCCGAGCCACACGGATCTGCTGTTCCCCACTTACCGAGACTGGAACGTGGACCGGAATGCCTTGGACCAATGCCTCACCGAGCTCGCCGACGAGGTCGGGCCAGAGGACTTCTCGAAAATGCTGCGCTATAAGAACCTCAAGGGCATCGATCAAGAGCGGCAATTTGGCGGGCTGATTCTGCACATGTTCAACCACCAGACCCACCACCGCGGTATGATCTCCCTCTATCTAGACATGCTTGGCAAAGAGAACGACTACAGCAACCTGTTCCCGCTGGTCTAGCCTGTCGCCGGCTACTCCCCGTCCACGCGCCAATACTTTCCGCCACCGCCTTCGCGCATCACGTAGCCGTACTCGACCAGCCAGCGGCGCAGGCGGGCGACGTCGTCGCTGTAGCGCGAAAGCATCTCGTTGACCCGCTTCTCGGGATAGCGCACGCCGTGGGTGAACGACGGCAGCACGTGGCGAAGCAGCACGCGAACCTTTTTCTCCTGGGTGGGAAATGCGAGAATCCGGCCGTCGGGCGACGTGAAGGTGGTGAGCACCTTGCGATCGAAGGCGGCCAGCTCTTGCTCGGCTGCCGGCCGTGCCGGTTCGGCGTGCGCTAGGAGCCTCTTGGCCAAGCCGCCCAGCACCTCGGTGCGCAAGGTGTACAGGCTGTAGTAGCTCTCGGTCCGCGAGGCGACCAGCCCAATGCGCGCCAGGCGCGCGAGGTGGTGCGATACCGTGGACACGCCGATGCCCAGCGTCCCGGCCAGTTGCTCGACCGTGTAGGGCCGCTCCGCCAGCAAGCCCACGATGCGCAGGCGGCTGCCGTCGCCGAGCGCCTTGAAGAATTCCACCAGCTCGTCAGTCGGCTTGTCGGTTTCCATCTTGACTTCCATATTTAATTCGATGACTATAGAAATAGTTCGACAAAAGATCAAGAGCCATGAGCGGTGAATCGAAATCTCGGGCCGACATTCGGCGCGCCTACAAAGAAGCTCCTCTGCGGGCCGGTATCTTCCAGGTGAAGAACCTCCAGAACGGGAAGATCCTACTTGGAAGCAGCACCAACCTCTACGGTCCGCTCAACAAGCATCGCTTCATGCTGTCCATCGGCCGGCACGGCAACCAAGCCCTGCAGAGCGATTGGAACCGGCTCGGCCCTGACGCCTTCGTGTTCGAGATCCTGGAAGTCGTCCGGCCCAGCGACGATCCCGCATTCTCCATCGAGGACGAGCTAACCTTGCTCGAACAGATCTGGCTCGAGAAACTGCAGCCCTTCGGCGACCGCGGCTACAACCAAGGCCCGATTCGACGGGATTAACCCTCCCCTGAGTCCTCGCCAATTTCTTCCGGCAAGGCCTCGCCGCGCAGGCGGCGGATGCGGCCGTCGCGGATCTCGATGGTAGTGAAACGGAATCCGCCGATTTCCACCGACCTTCCGGGACGCAAGGGCGGCACCAGATGCGACTGCACGTAGGCCCCGATGGTGTCGATCTCGGGCGGCATGGGCGGCAAGGTCACGGAAAGCTCGCGCTCGGCCACGTCGAGCGTCAGCCGCCCGTCGACCTCGAAGCGCCCTTCGGTGCCGCGCACGATGGGCTGGATTTCGCCGACGTCCTGCTCGTCTTGAATCTCGCCCACGAATTCTTCCAGCAGATCTTCCAAGGTCACCACGCCGACGAAGCTGTTCCCGGATCCGAGCACGATGGACATGTGAACCCGACGCCGCTGAAACTCGCGCCGCAGCCATTCGCTCGGGGTTTCTTCCGAACAATAGATGGGCTCGCGCGCCAGCTCGCGCATGCGCTTGGGCTCGTTCCCGGACGCGAGGGTCGCCATCATGTCCTTCATGTGGATGTAGCCCAGGACCTTGTCGGTGCCCGGCTCGACCAGCGGATAGCGTGTGTACTGGTTGGCCAGCGCGATCTCGATGTTCTCGCGCCAGGAACGCCCTTCCTCCAGCACGGCGACGTCTCGGCGTAGGGTCATCACGTGGCGCGCGACCCGGTGGGTGTAGTCGAACACCCGATCGATGAGCCGCCGTGCGCCGGGATCGAGCTCGACGTGTTGGAGCACCAGGCGCAGCTCGTCCGACGAGTGCAGCATCTCGGCGCCGGACGCGGGGTTGAGGCGCAACATGCGGAGAAACAGGTTGGCCGCCGTGGTCAGCGCCCAGATGAAAGGGAAGGTCACGATGGCGAAGACGCGCAGAGGGAACGCCGCCCAAAGCGCCACGGGCTCGGTTTTCTGCAGGGCGATCGCTTTCGGCACCAGCTCGCCCAAGACCGCGTGAAGAAACGTAATGACGGCGAAGCTGCATCCGAGCGCGATGGAATGGATCGCGAAGCCGGTTAAGCGCCCCAGGGTTGCCATGTGCGGGCTGAGGAGATCCGCGAAGGCAGGCTCGCCGACCCAGCCCAGGGCCAGCGAAGCCAAAGTGACGCCGAGCTGGTTGGCCGAGAGGAACCTGTCGAGGTGCCGGGTGATGCCAGAGAGCATCCAGGCCCGGCGCCCGCCGCCCGACACCAGCTCTTGGACCCGCGTGGGGCGGATCTTCACGATGGCGAACTCGGACGCGACGAAGAATGCGTTGGCCAGCACCATCAAGGCAGTCAGGAGCAGAGTCGTGCTGTGGGTCCACATACCGTAAGATTACAGGCAGCACCTGCCCTTCGGCCAATCTCGCGCCCATTCGTGGTATCAAAGGCCATGGACGCGTCTATCCGCAGGGACCTTCGCTCCCCACCAAACGTGGTCACGATGCTACGCATCGTATTGCTGTGCGTTGCTGCGTGCATATACTTCTCGGGGTCCTATGGCGTCGGGATCGCCCTCTGCGTACTCGCCGGCGCCACTGACTACCTGGACGGCTACCTGGCTCGACGCATGAAGCGGGTCACTCGGCTAGGCGAAATCCTGGACCAATTCTGCGATCTTTGCTTCGAGTCGTTCCTCATCACCATCGCAACCCTGAAGGGTTTTCTCGCCCCGTACCTCATCTTCGTCTACCTGTTCCGCGAATTTTGGGTGGTCTGCCTGCGGCGCTTCATGGCCGAGGCGCGCATCAACATCCCGAGCAGCTTGGCGGGCAAGCTGAAATCGAACCTCATCATGTGGAGCTTCCTGCCAACCTATCTGTCCATCGGCAACCTGCTTCCGGCGTGGGAGCCCTATCTGGGCTCCGCCGGACGCATCATGGTCGCGGTGGGATTGCTGGCCAGCTACGTGAGTGCCCTGGGTTACACCAAGGCCTTCGCGGCGGGTTACGCCCGGGCCGCGAGCAAGATAGAGTGACGAGTCATGCGACGTATTGTCCTGGTATTTCTCGGCTTGCTGGCGGCCCCGCCCGCGCGCGCACAAAATCAATCGCCCGCGCCCGTGTGCCCCGAGGGCAACCTGCTGGCCCACAGAAAGCCTATGCTGTGGCAAGAGACGCGTCGCGATCTCGGCCTTCTGACCGACGAGCAGATCGTGCCCGAGGGCTCGACCTGGGATGCCCAGCCCGCGGTCCTCTTCGACACGGGGGCATCCACCGTGACCTGGGATCTCGGTGCGGTGACCACCATTCGCTCGTTCGCCATCCAGGCCGACGCCAACGATACCTACACGGTTTGGGGCTCCGTCGACGGCAAGGACTTCAAAGCCTTCGGGCAGATCGATCCGGTGCCGAACCACGGACTGCGCATGCGCGTGCTCAACGCGGGCGGCATGCCCGCCCGCTACGTCAAATTCGGCGAGGGCGTCGGCGATAGCTTCTACTCGGTCACCGAGGTCGCGGCCTATTGCCAGGTCCCCTCGCCCTTTCCGCCCGCGATGAAGGTGGTGGATGCGCCGGCCGCCGTCGTGCCGCCCAAGAAGATCGTCGACTACTGGGACAACGACGCCAGCGCCCACTGGGAGCTCGTCTTGGCCCTGTTCGGGCTCCTCTTCCTGTGGTGGGAACGCAGGGTGAACCAGGCGCGCAAGGCGGGCGTCAAGCCGACCCTGGCCCCAGATGCGAGCACGTTCCGCCGGCTCCGTTTCAGCATGGGCCGTTATTTCGCGCGGTCGAAAGTGCGCAACGCCATCGTCGTGGTCATGGGCGTCGTGGCATTCCTCACCTACTTCAATTTCGGGTCATTCCACTTTCCCAACTTCATCCACGGCTGGGACACCTTCCACTACTACATCGGCTCGAAGTATTTCAAAGAGCTGAGCTACGACCGCCTGTACGAATGCGTGGCGATCGCCGACAGCGAAGAGCCGGGTCTGCGCCGCAGGGTCGAGCTGCGCAAGATGACCAACCTGCGCAACAACCTGGTGGAGTCCACGGCCGAGATCTTGGCCCATCCCGAGCGCTGCAAGGCGCACTTCACCCAAGAGCGCTGGGACTCGCTCAAACACGACCTGCGCTATTTTCGAACCCTTGAGAGCGCGCGCCGGTGGGACGATGCCCAGACCGACCACGGCTACAACGGAACCCCGGTGTGGAACATTCTCGGGACCATCCTGAGTAACCTCGCCCCGGCCAGCCGCACGCAGATCCTGGTCCTAGACAGCATCGACTGTTTGCTGGTTCTCTTCCTGTCGCTCCTCATCTGGTGGGCCTTCGGCTGGCGTACGCTGACCGTGGCACTGCTGGCGTTTGCCACCAACTTCCCGTCGCGCTGGTATTGGACCGGCGGCTCTCTTTTGCGCTGGGACTGGCTGTTCTGGATGGTGGCTTCGGTGTGCTTGGCAAAGAAGGAACGCTACTTCTATTCGGGCATGTGCCTGGCGTATTCGACCCTGCTGCGCATCTTCCCCGTCTTCATGTTCGTGGCGCCCGTGCTGGCGGCCGGCTACCACCTCGTGAAGCATCGGCGACTCGAACCACGATTCATGCGCTTCTTCATGGGTGCCGCGCTGGCGGTTGCAATCCTTCTGCCGGTGAGCGTGGTAACCTCCGGGGGCGCCGACGCCTATCCCGCGTTCATCCACAACACCCTCAAGCACCAGGGGACCCCACTCACCAACTATATGGGCCTGCGCACGGTGGTGGACTACCGGCCGTCCGAGGTCGGGCGCCTCGTGCGCAACGACCAGCTCGTAGATCCGTGGAGCCCCTGGAAACAAGCGCGCCTCAAGAGCTTCCGCGAGGCCAAGCCGCTCTACTTCGGCGTTCTCGCCTGCTACCTCGTGCTGATGGGACTGGCGGTCCGCAAATCCGACCCGTGGGAAGCCATCGCGCTGTCCACCACGTTCATTGCGTTCGGGGTCGAGCTGACCTGCTACTACTACGCCTTCGTCATCGTGGTTGGGTTGCTCTACGCCAAGAACGAGGCTGCGGGCCGCTGGCTACTCATCGTGACGGCCTTGACCCAGTTTATCGGCTGGGCGCCGATTCAGGGCATTCCCGGCTGGTTGGCCAAGATCTTGCCGGCGTCGATGCGCAACGCCCCGGCCTTGAAGAGCTTCGCCATGCCGACCGGGCTCGACGAGCAATACACGTGGATGGCGCTGGTGACCTTGTTCGGATTCGTCATGATCGCCTGGGACATGATGGTAGCCACCCGGGCGGCGCTGGCCCCAGCCGCGGTGAACGCGCAGGTGGACATCAAGCCCACCCCCGCCGCGGTGCCCGACCTGGTGACGAACGCGGACGACGGGGAAGAATCGGCCAAGGCGGACCAGCCGGTTTGGCGCGAACGCCTTGAGCGGCGCGTGAGCGGCGGCAAGCGTCGCAAGCGGCGGTAAGGGCCGAAACCGGAGCCCGAACCGACTCCGGCCTCAAGTGAGTTCGGTTACAGACTATGCTCACAACGGGTGACGTCGGGGCCGTAAGCAAGATAGAGTGCTGGGTTATGCAACGTCTTGCCCTGGGCATCTTGCCCCTGTTCCTTGGCGTACTGGCCGCCCCGCCGGTACGCGCACAAAGCCAATCGGCCGCTCCCGCATGCCCGGAGGGCAACCTCCTAGCCCACAAGAAGCCCATCACCTGGCAAGACATGCGGCGCGATCTGGGCCTGCTCACCGACGAGCAGATCGTGCCCGAAGGTTCGACCTGGGATGCCCAGCCGGCCGCCCTCTTCGACACCGCCGCATCCACCGTGACCTGGGATCTCGGTGTGGTGACGAAGATTCAATCCTTCGCCGTCCAGGCCGATGCCAACGACACCTATACGATCTGGGGCTCGGTCGATGGGAAGGAGTACAAGGTCTACGGTCAAATCGATCCGGTGCCGAACCACGGCTTGCGCATGCGCACGCTGAACGTGGGCGACATGGTGGCGCGCTACGTGAAGTTCGGCGAGGGCGTGGGCGACAGCTTCTACTCCGCGTCGGAAGTTGCGGCCTACTGCCAAGTCCCGTCGCCCTTCCCGCCCACGATGAAGGTCGTCGACGCGCCCGCCGCCGCGGTGCCGCCCAAGAAGATGCTCGACTACTGGGACAACGACGCCAGCGTCGGCTGGGAGTTTACCCTGGCCTGTCTGGGACTCCTGTTCCTCTGGTGGGAACGCAAGGTGACGGTTGCGCGCAAGGCGGGCGTCAGACCCACGCTGGCGCCGGACGCCGGGACCTTGCGTAGGATGCGTTTCCGCATGGGCGGGTTCTTCGCGCGGTCGAAGGTGCGCACTGCAATCTTCGGAACCTTGGGCGTGCTGGGCTTCCTCACCTACTTCAACTTCGGCGCCTTCCACTTCTTCAACTTTGTCCACGGCTGGGACACGTTCCACTACTACATCGGCTCGAAGTACTTCAAGGAGCTAAGCTACGACCGCCTCTACGAATGCGTGGCCGTCGCTGACAGCGAGGAACCGAACCTGCGCCGCCGGGTCGAGCTGCGCAAGATGACCAACCTGCTCACCAACGAGGTCGAAACCACGGCGGAGATTTTGGCCCACCCCGAACGCTGCAAGTCGCACTTCACGCCCGCGCGCTGGGAATCCCTGAAGCACGACCTGCGCTACTTCCGCACGCTCGAAAACGCACGGCGCTGGGACGATGCCCAGACCGACCACGGCTACAACGGAACCCCGGTGTGGAACATCCTCGGGACCATTCTGACCAACCTCGGGCCGGCGAACCGGATGCAGATCCTAGTGCTGGACAGCATCGACTGTCTGCTCGTGATCTTCCTGTCGCTCATGATCTGGTGGGCCTTCGGCTGGCGGGTGCTGACCGTGGCGTTGCTCGCGTTTGCCACCAACTACCCGTCGCGCTGGTGGTGGACGGGCGGCTCGCTCTTACGCTGGGACTGGCTGTTTTGGATGGGGGCCTCCGTGTGTCTGGCGAAGCGGGAACGCTACTTTTTCGCCGGCATGTGCCTGGCGTATTCGACCTTGCTACGCATCTTCCCGATCTTCATGTTCGTGGCTCCGGTGCTGGCGGCCGGCTACCACTACTATAGGCACCGGCAGCTCGAACCTCGGTTTCTCCGTTTCTTCGTCGGCGCCGCGGTGGCAGTTGCGATGCTTCTGCCGGTCAGCGTGTTGACCGCCGGTGGGGTGAAAGCCTATCCAGCCTTCATTCACAACACCCTGAAACATCAGGCCACCCCGCTTACCAACTACATGGGCCTGCGCACGGTGGTGGACTACCGGCCGTCCGAGGTCGGACGCCTCATGGTCAACGACAAGCTCGTGGATGGGTGGAGCCGCTGGAAGGAGGCCCGTATTAGGAGCTTCCGCGAGGCCAAGCCGCTCTACTTCGGCATTCTCGCCTGCTACATCGTGCTGATGGGACTTGCGGTCCGCAAGGCAGAGCCATGGGAGGCCATCGCCTTATCCACGACCTTCATATTCTTCGGGGTCGAGCTGACCTGTTACTACTATTCCTTCGTCATCGTGGTCGGCTTGCTGTACGCGAAAAACGAGCTAGCGGGCCGGTGGCTCTTGGCCGCGACGGCGTTCACCCAGTTCATCGGTTGGGCCCCAATCCAGGGCGTGCCCGGCTGGCTCGCCAAAATCTTGCCGGCGTCGATCAGCAACGCCTCCATCTTGAAGAACCTCCACATGCCCACGGGGCTTGACGAACAATACACCTGGATGTCGCTGGCGACGCTGGTGGCGTTCGTCATGATCGCCTGGGAGATGATGACCGCCAAGCGAGCTGAGCTGGCGCCGGCCGCCGCGACTGCAACGGCCGCCGTGTCGCCCACCGCCCTCGCCGCGACGTCGCTTGCCGCGGCCGAGGTCGCCGACGCCGGGAAGCCGGCCCTAGTGGCCAAGGAAACGGTGAAGGACGCCAGACCCGCACAGCCCGCGCAGCGCCGTGCGGGTGGCGGCAAGCGCCGCAAGCGGCGGTAGAGGGAACCAGTACCGCGGCGGCAGCGCCACCCTCGGTTGGGATTGCAGATCGAGCAACGCCTTGTTGCCAACCTGGTCCAAGAACTGGGCCAAGCGCAGCTCGTTGCGATAGTGACCTATCTAGTCGAGCGGCCGAGTGGTAGGTTAAATCGCGAGGCCGAGAGACGTCTGCTTGAATCGCTGGCATTCATGGATCGCTACACTGCACGCGAGGCACGCGCTTACCTCGCCCACCATCCGTCAGGGCCGCACGCGGCGTTTGCGCACAATCTCCTCGGCCCATAGGGTCGGTCTTCTTGCTGCGCTTGCCGGACTTCTGTGCGTGCTGTGCGCTCTGCACGCGCGTGCCGCGGGCGAGGCTCCGCCGCGCGTGGCGCTCATCGAGGATCCATCCGACACCAGCATTCTTCCACGCCTGCACGCCGAGCTTGAGGGACTCGGCCTCGACGCGAGGCTGGTGGCCAAGAGACCGGACGAGCAGCTCCCGCGCGACCTCATCGAGGCTGCTCGAAACACGGGGGCGGTGGCGGCGTTTCGCATCGTGGTCGCCGAGGATCGTGCCGACGTGTGGATCGCCGACCGGGTGACCGGCAAGGTCGTACTGCGGGAGATGTTGCCGAGAGGCGCGCAGATCGACGGCCGCGTGGTGGCCCTGCGTGCGGTCGAGTTGCTGCGAGCCAGCCTGATGGAGCTGGATCTGCGACGGCAGCCCGCCGAGGAGCCGCCGCCCGCCGTGACCTTGCCATCGAGCTCAGCCCTGCTCGAGGATCTCGAGCGCTCGGCGCTGACCGCGGCCTCGTCGTTTCTGTGGAGCCCGGGCGGAACCAGCCCGGCCGTCGGCGTGGCCGCGGCGCTGGCGTGGCGACCAACCTGGATTGGAGCGCGGCTCTTCGGCGGCAGCATGCTCGCGCCCGCCACCCTTTCACGCCCGGAGGGAAAGGGCGAGCTCACCACCCGCTGGATCGGACTCGACGCAACCGTACAGCCGAGACGGCCACGCATGGTGTGGCGACCTCGCCTGGGCCTTGGCTTCGCGGCGCTGTCAACCGACGTTCGAGGCAGCGCAAGCGGGTCTTGGATCGGCAAGGACACGAACGTGTACACCCTTTCCCCGGTCGCCACCGTCGATCTCGGCTGGGCGGTGCACTCGCGCTTGCGCCTCGGCCTGGCGATGTCCTACCTCCGCCCTTTGCACAGCGTTGACGTGGTCGTCGCCGGTAATGCCGTGGCCGACTACGGACGCAACATCTTGGTCGCCAATCTCGGGCTCGACCTGGTGCTGCCGTAGCAAGCACCCTTCAGCACTGGCGGACCTAGCCCGCATCAGGGAGTGGCGAGAGCCTGGACTTCTTCGGACGAGAGCGCCCGGTTGTAGACGCGGAATTCATCGACGGCCCCGTCGAGATAGGGATCCGGTGAAAACTCTGACCGACCAATGTAGTTGTTGGTCGTGCTGCCCATGTCGGCCGGGCGAAGCGTGATCGGCGGGCTCGGCGGCGGGAGCTGGGTCCCGTTCACGTAGAGGAATACGCCCGAAGTCCCCAGGACCACCGCGACGTGCGTCCAGGTCTTGGCCGGAAGCGCAGTTTGACCGTCCATGTGCTGTTCGCCGCTTCCATTGCCAGTGATAGATATGCCGAATCTGGGGAGGTGGCTTGAGTTGTTGGTCGAAGCCAGGAACATATAGACGTTGGCATCCTTGCCGAAATCGAAGACCCGCTGCCAGTCGTCGGTATTGCTGCCGCTGGCACTGGTGCTGTTGGTGTTGAGGTAGATCCATGTGGCGATAGTGGCCTCGCAGGCACCCGCAAGGATGCCGGCCGGAAGAGCCACATAGCCCTTGTTCGCCTTGTTCAGGAACAAGGCGTTGTTGACCCTGCCGGTCGCGAAGCTGTATCCAACCGAGGCATCCGTTCCGGTTGGAGCCAGCGTGGCGTTGTTGTTGTTTCCGGACGAGTCGGCGAGCGTGGCGCCGCTGCCCTCTTGCTCGCACGGATAGTAAGCGACGAGCCCTTGCGAAAGTGAGCCGCCCTCACCGGCATCAATCGCCTGGTATCCCAAACAAGCACTTACCGACGCGTCGGCGGCGGTGGCCCCGCCGGTACCCGTGGTCCCGCCTTTCGCGGTGGTGCCTCCGCTGCCGGCGGTCCCGCCTTTCGCGGCGGTGCCTCCGCTGCCTGTGGTCCCACCCTTGGCGGTCGTACCGCCGCCGCCCGTGGTCCCGCCCCTCCCAGTTGCGCCGCCGCTGCCAATAGCCGCGTCGCGTGCGGCATCACCGTTTCCGCCCCCTGCTCCTCCCGAGCCCGTGGTGGAAAGGTCCGCGATGGGTGCGTCCCCAGTCGCCGCCAAATCAGATCCGGGCGCGTCCGGACCAACCTGAGCGCCATCACCCACGGCCATGTCGCCCGTATCGGGAAGTGGTGGTGCGTCTATCCCGCTGGTGCCACCGCTGCCGACTTCGGTCGACAGCCCGGCGCCGTCAACTGTGGGCCCCGACACGTTAGATCCCCCCACCCCTCCGCTGCCGAGCGTGCCGCCCGTTCCCCCTAGTGCGCCGCCAGCGTAGGGCGCGTCGGGCTCGGGCGAGATCACCTGCGGGGAGTCGCCAGCGGCATCCGGGTGGCCTTGCTGCCACGGGGGATTTAGATCCACGCAGCCGGCCGCAAAGCAGGCCACGGCCGGCAAAAGCGCGAAATATCCCTTCATGGCTACACGCAGCAAAGATGTGGTCATGCCGTGGTGGAATTCCCTTGGCTTGTCGAAAGTGACACCCAGAGCCTGACTAATCTACAACACTACCGTCGGAGGTTCGAGAAACCCTTTTCGCTGTCCCGGTCCGGCGGACTCTTGATCGGCGACAAAAGATTTGGGAGCTTGGAACCCTTGTTTGGCCCGTTTGCAACTTTGGCGGCAGTGTTGAGCTCGTTCGGGGAGGTGAGCCCCACGACGAACGCGGACCATCTGCCCTTGGTCTTGGTGTGGAAGGCTCCGGAATCGTGCCCAAGCGCGACCAGCGAGCGGGCCGAGATCGGTCGACGGGTGGGTGACATCGAGAAGACGCCTCCCATGGAGACAATCCTTGCCCGGGTAGAAATCCGCGCGTTATCGAACAACTCTTTCCAACTGCTGCTCAACACCGACATCGGCGGAGTCGTCGGCGAACGTGAGCTTTCCGGCTCCGACTGCCGACAGCTTGCCGAGGCGACCGCGCTGGTGTTGGCGTTGCTCATCAATCCCAATGCAATGACCACGCCCGAAACCGCCCCTGCCGAGCCCAAGACTTCGGCGCCGGTTGCGCCGCCGCTGGCAGAGAGCGCGTCGGTCGAGCCGGCGAGGCCAAACCCTCGGTTTGGCGCGGGCCTCGACGCTGTCATTGGCCAAGGCGTCCTGCCCGGACTCGCCCAAGGGCTCGATTTGCGGGCGATCTTCCAACGAGGTCACTGGGCCGCACTGGCCGGCGCCGGCGGATTTCTGCCCAACCGTGAAGACGCTCAGATTCTGCCCGGGGCGAAGGCTTCATTCTATCGGCTGGAGTGGACGTTGGCCGCGTGCGCCCAAACCCTGCCGGCCCGCCGTCTGGGTGCCGCTGTGTGCCTGGGCGGCGCACTGGTGCGCCTGCATGGCGCCAGCTCGGGCGTGTCAAATCCGGGGAATGCGTCGGCCCTCTGGCTCGAAGGTCTGTCCGAGCTCTCCGCCCACCTGCGTGTCACAGGGTGGGCGCGTGTGCGGCTGTCCGTCGAAGGCCGAGCACTTGGCCGCGCGCCAGATTTCGCTATCCTTGGTCTGGGCAGCGTGTACCGGCCACCCGCGACCAGCGTACGCGGAGGGCTGGGGTTCGACGTGCTGTTTTAGCCATGGAACAACCTCGCAACGGCCATTCACCCCACGAGATGCCAGAGTCGTCTCATGCCGTCGTGAAGAAAATGCCCCGGGCCGAGGAAGATGCGCTCGATCTGCGCAAGTTGTTCGAGTCGCATCTGTCTTTCGTTTGGCGCAATCTCCGTCGGCTGGGCGTGCCCGAGCCGCAGGTCGAGGATGCCACACAGGACGTGTTCCTGGTCGTGCACCGCCGTTCCGACTCCTGGCGCGCCAGCCTCTCCACGATCGATACTTGGCTGTTCGGCATCGTGCTTCGGGTCGCCCGCAACTACCGTCGGGCGCACGCACGCCGTCTGGCCTGGCTCTTGCCGGCGTCCAATCGCGAGGCCTTCCAGGCGGCGCCATCCTTGACCGATGGCCCGGCAGAAATACTTGCGCGACGTGAAGCCGTGGCGGTCTTCGAGTGTGCGGTCGCGGCGCTGGACGAGAGCAAGCGGGCGGTATTCTTGCTTGTGGACGTGGAACAGCTCGCAGTGCCCGAGGCTGCGGCCGCCCTCGGAATCAACACGAACACCGCCTACTGGCGGCTGCGCAAGGCTCGCCTCGGTTTTCGCCGGGCGGTTTCGCGACTGCGCGCGCACGACGAGGGAAAGCCTCGATGAGAAAGGTCGAGCTTGCCCCAGATGAGAAGGCGATGATCGCGGCGGCCCGCGATGCAGTGACCCCGACGGAGATCCAGCGCGCCCGCGTTCGCAAGAGCCTCGACGCCAAGATTGCGGCCGGTGTTGCAGCACCGGCGCTGGCGACGTCGGCCGCGCTGGCGACGCTTCTAAAGATCGGCGCCGGTATTGCCATCGCGGCCGCCTTGGGAACGGGCGTCGTCTACTTCGTGGCGCCACGCTTGTCGGTGCCCACGACCAACAACCCCGCGGTACAGGGGTCACGTGCTCGGGAGACTACACGCCCCGCACCGGTCGAGGAGCCTCCCGAGATCGCGCCGGTCGCCGCGCCCCAGGCGCCGGCCAGCTCTGACCTGCGACCGACGCACGCACGCAGCCCCGCTCGCCGACGTGAGGCAAGTCCGAGCCCGGCCGCCGATCTCGCGGGCGAGCTGGGGTTGCTCACCCAGGTCAGCGCAGCCACCAAGCAGGGCAATGTTGCCTTCGCCGACGAGCTTCTGCGCAGCTACGATCAGCGCTTTCCGTCCGGGCAGCTCGGGCAAGAGCGCGCTGCTGCCGGCATTCTGGTCCACTGTGCCGCCGGGCGCGTGCAGGCCGCGCGCCAGGATGCGCGGCGCTTTCTCGATCGCTGGCCTCGCTCGCCGCTGGTCGCGCGCATCCAGGGTTCGTGTGCGGTCGATAGCAAGGGCCCGTAGCGAGCGTGGAGCCCTACTGGATCGTGCAGTAGTACTGGTCGGTGTCCAAGCGGCCGGAACCGGACGTCACCTCGGTTCCCGACTGGATGCTGCTCAGGTACTTGCTCTTTGCGAAGCCCCGGTTTCCGGTCAGGTCATCGAGGAAGTCCGAAATAATCAGCGTCGCTCCGGTGTCGGCATTGCTGTCGCGCACGTAAGAGTGCACCGGCCACCGGTTGTTGTTGCCCTCGAAAAGCTGCCAACTGGAGCCACCGATGGTGACCGTGGCCTTGGCGCTGCCGATGGCAGCCGCCCCCGCGTTCTTGTAGAGCCAGATCATGATTTCGTCGCTGGGGTCGTCGTTGGTGCCGGGGTTCGACTGGGTGTGCGTAAATATGTCGTACGCAACGTCGATGGTCTGCCCAGGCTGGACCCGGTAGGTCCAACCGCAGGTAATCTTCTTGCCGGCCGAGAGTTGGACCGGCAGTCCAGTGTTGTTGTTCTGCCAGCCCCACTGCCAACCTAGGACGGCGCTGGCGTACGACTTGACACCAGATCCGCCGCTCCAGTTCCACTCGGTACCCCAGCCGATGGTGTTGCCCGAGGAGCAGGTGTCCCAGATGCTCTGGGTCCCGCTGCCACCGCTCGCGCCCCACTCGTTGTTGTTGATCCAATACTTGCCAAGCGGAATTGAGGCCCCGGAGGTGCTGGTCTTGTCTTTCTGGGACATGTTGGCGGTGCAGTCGCTCGCCTGGCATGACTCACCCGAGCACTGGCCCGTGCACGAGGTGCCGCACTTGCCGCAGTTCTGCGCATCCACTTGCAGGTCCACGCACTGCCCGCTGCAGTCCGTGTAGCCGGTCGGGCAGATGCACTTACCGCTCGAACAAGTGCGCTCGGTCGGGCACGCGTTGTCGCAGGTGCCGCAGTTTTGAGCGTCGGTGGTGGTGTCGGTACAGCCGGTGCCACACAGTCTCAGGCTCCCTTCGCAGGGCGTGCTTCCGATGAACTCGATGTCGTCCACTTCAAGGTCGTAGGACGCGGGAACGCCAACGTAGGCGGCATCGCCGCCCGATGACGTGAACTTGAGGCCCACGCTCCAGCTCAGGCCGGTGATGTCTCCACCGGTGGTGGTGACGGTGCTCCCATTGGCGGTCCCGGCCGTGAAGGCATCCCAGTTCACGAGCACCTGGGACCAGGACGTGGTCACCGGGAATTGGATGCTGGGCCCGGCGCACGTTCCCGAGGTGCAGGTGCCGCCCGCGGCCGAATCAGTCGCGTCCGGCGGGGAGGTAGCTTCCGTCGCGAGCGTCATGGTCGCATTCCCGGTCGGCGCCGTGCCCTTCACCCAGAACGAGACGCCCTGGTAGGCAGACGCGTCCACACACGACATCCAAACCCCAAGCGCTCCACCCCATTTTGAGGCCTGTCCGCCCGCGGCGACCTTCGCGGCATACTTGCTACTGTTGTTACCGGGGCCCGCAATGCTCAAGGCTGGCGATCCCGTCCCGTCGTCGTACTCGTAAAGACCCGCGTACACCGCCTTGTCGCTTCCCGACGGCGCATTGAAAGCCCATCCCCAATCGGCCGGCGACGTGGTGCCATCGTAGCCCTCGAAATCAGCCACCAGGGGATCGGTGACCACAGTCTTCACATAGCAGTCCTTGACCTTCTTACACACGCCCGCGTTGCACGAGCCACTGGCGCATACGGTGCCGCATTTGCCGCAGTTCTTTGTGTCGGTCTGCAGATCCACGCACGCACCATAACAGGCGGACTGACTACCGGTGCATTGCACGGTTGAGCCACCTGTTCCGCTCGAGCTGCCACCCGAGCCGACGGCGCCGCCGCCCGCACCGCCCGAGCCGGCCACGCCGCCCGCGTTCGCGCTTCCACCCGCATTGCCCCCCGAGCCCGAGACGCCACCCGCGCTGCTCGCCGCGCCGCCACCCGCGTTGCCACCACTGCCTGCCTTGCCCCCCGAGCCCGAGGCACCACCCGCGTTGCCGCCGGCGCCACCGCCCTGAGAGCCCATCGAATTGCCGCCGGCATCGCCGTTGCCGCCCAAGCTCTGCGTTCCGCCGTTAGCCTTGGAAGCGCCGCCCGCGCCCGAGGTGCCACCGGCGGAGGATGATCCGCCGCCCGCACCGCCCTGTGAACGTCCCCCAGATCCGTCCGAGCCTGGATTGCTGGACGCGGGTTTACACCCCAACAAGAAGACCGCGGCCGCCAACAGACTGAAGGCCCAGGATGTGGTTTTCGCCAGTTTTCGCATGACCTGCTGCTTTGCCATTGGTGCACCAACAATTACTGTCAATAGTGGCGCTCGCGACCATTTCGGCTCACCAAATCACACCAAGAGCTGAGCTTCCTTGCGCTTCACGTTGTCCGGCCCGAAATGCACTTGTGCGGCGCGAAGGAACGCACTGTGGACATCCGCGCGCACAGGCCGATATTCGGTTGGGCCCGCAGCAATTGGTGCCATTCTGTCGGCGAAATGGCGCATCCGAATTCTCGCGCAAAAACGTCCCTGGCCGTATCCGCGCTGGTCGCCTTATTGGGTGGCAGCTACTGCGGCCATCCCCCGGCTCGCTGCTACGAATCCGCCGCCGGGCTTGCGGGGAGGCCGGACCCAGCCCGGACGGAGATCGCCCCGCCGCGTCCGCTGGAGGATCTGCAGCGCGAATTCGTCGAATTGCGATTCGGCATGTTCATCCATTTCGGGATCCTCACCTACACCGGCAAGTGGGGCGATGGAAACCTGGACATCACGCGGTTCAATCCGGCGAAGCTCGACGCCAGCCAATGGGCCGACGCCGCGGTGGCTGCCAAAATGAAATACGGCGTGCTCACCACCCGGCATCACGACGGCTTCGCCTTGTGGCCGAGCAAGGCCAGCGACTACAACGTGGGCCACATTCCCTGGCGCGATGGCAAGGGCGACGTGGTCGCCGAATACGTCGAGGCCTTTCGCCATCGCGGCCTTTTGCCGGGGCTTTACTACTCCATCTGGGACATCACCCAAGGCGTTGCATCCGGTCTGATTACCAGTGAGAAGCTGGAGTACATCAAGACTCAAATCACGGAATTGCTGACCAACTACGGACCGATTCCGATTCTTGTGATGGACGGCTGGTCCTGGCAGATGGGCCACCATTCGGTTGCGTACGAGGAGATCCGCAATCTCGTGAAGTCGTTGCAACCGAATTGCCTGCTGACCGACCACACGCACTTGGCGGATCCGTGGGAGGTTGACGTCGTCAGCTTCGAAGAGCCCAAGGGCGCGTGGTCGCCGGCCAGCAACACCTACCCGGGAGAGCAGGGCCAGAAGGTCAATGCCAGCGGCGGCAACGACTGGTTTTGGGGGCCGGGCGTGAAAGACCTGATGACTGTCGACGACATCGTCGATCGGCATCTTCGCGACCTGGAACCAAAGTGGACTAATTTCCTCCTCAATTGTCCGCCCAACCGCGACGGCCTGCTGGACAGTGCCATTGTGAAGCGGTTGCACGAGGTGGGCGCGGCCTGGCGCCCGAACTACACGCGCCCGCTCTTGCCTGCCCAAGGGCCGCAGAACGAACGGCCGTACACGCCGGTGTCGGCCGACGCCACAGCGGGAGACGCCGGCGCTGCCATCGACGGCAAGAACGACCAGATGTACATCACGATGTGGGAGCCCAACGAGGCACTGCCGCAGTCGATCACCCTGGACCTCGGACGGGTTCGATCCGATGTGGGCTGGCTCGGGTGCCTTCCGCACTACCACAACGAACGCGCCAGCACCGACGGCAACGTGACCGCGTACCGGGTGAAAGCCAGCGGGGACGGCCGCAGCTACAGCGAGGTCACGGCGGGAACTTGGGTTGCTGACGGCAAGATGAAGGTCGCCACCTTTGGCCCCACGTCGGCGCGCTACGTCCGCTTCGAGGTCCTGGCCGCCAACGGCAGCCCCGCGATTACCGAAATCACGGTGGGCGGACGGTGAAGGCCGGAACCGGGGCCGGAGCAAGGGCATGCGGAGGAACTCCATGGGCAGCGCGGATCCTTCAAAAGTTTGAGGCGTTAACCCTGTGTAAGGCGCGGATCCCTGTGAAATCGTTGGCCCAAGCAGGAGCAACGCATTGGGCACGGGTCTTGCGTGGACTTCGCCCCATGCGGACCTTCGACTTTCGCTCAGTGTTCCTCGCGGCATTCGTGCTGGCTTCGGCCTGCGTCGACAACTCGGGGCTATCGATCAACCGGGACGGCTCCGTCATCTCGTCCGGTGGCAAGACGGGAGGGTCTGGCGGCATGGTCGCCGGCAGCGGCGGAACCATCAGCGGATCGGGAGGGGCAAGCCTTGGAGCGGGCGGCGTCGTCGCAACTGGCGGCAGCAACGCAGCGGGGGGGACCATCGCAGCGGGTGGAACCAAGGGCGGCGTTGGCGGAGCCGCCGGCACCAGCGGCAGCGTCCCGACCGGCGGAACCAAGACCGGTGCAGGCGGAGCCTCGACCGCGACCGGCGGCAGCGTCCCAACTGGCGGAACAAAGACTGGCGCGGGCGGCACAACCGGCGCGGGCGGCAGCGTGCCGACCGGCGGCACCAAGAGCGGGTTTGGCGGAGCCGGTGGTGGCTCAGGCAGCGGCGGCCAGGGCGGCGGAGCCGGAGGCGCCACGGCCGATGCGGGCACGAGCAAGGATGCCGCTCGTGACGTGGTCTGCGGTCCGGTTTGCGATATCTATTGCGAGTATGGAAACAAGCTGGATGAGAACGGTTGCCCGACCTGCGCGTGCAATCCGCCACCGGCAATCGACGCGGGTGCCGACAGTAAGGGCCCAGACACCGGTCCCACCATCTGTCCCGCGATCGCATGCCCGGACGTTTTCTGCACGTACGGCTTTGCCAAGGACGTCAACGGCTGTTCCACCTGCAACTGCAATCCCGGCCCCGTTGTCTGCCCGGTTCTCGACTGCAAGACGTGTGCATTCGGCAGCGTGAAGGACAGCAACGGCTGCGACACCTGCAACTGTTTGCCCGACCCAGGCACGCCCTGCGCGAGCATCGCCAACGAGGTCACCTGCACAGCAACCGGATCCCGCTGCAAATGGCTCACCGCCGGATGTGGTACCCCGGCGCTCCCCACCACGGGCTGCTACGACCAAACCCTGCTCAATTGCGATTCAACCTGCCCCACTGGGCTCGCCTGCGTGGAACGCTCGATCGACCCATGTGCGAACACTAGCTGCGCGGCATGCGGCCAGAACATCCGGATCTGCCTTTAGGAAGGTTGCTAGCGAGACGCAGGCTGCAGCCCGTGCGGTTCGGAGAGCCGCAGGCGTAGACCCGCGGGCGGATTCCATTGCGGGTGCTCCGGTGCGCGCCCAAAGCTCAGATGGCCGCGGTAAGCTTTCGCGGGTAACCTCAAGGGCCCTTTTGAGCAGCCGACCCGCACAAGCGCAGGAGCACCGATGACTACGAACGGCGTCTTTCCTACTTTGTTCTTCGCCATGGCCATGGTTGCAGGCGGATCCGTCGCCACGGCCGGAAGCTCCTCCACGAAACGCACGCCCCAGGCCGCCCGGGTCGCAAAGGCCACCCACGTGGCAAAGGGCGAGTCCTTGGCAGATCCCTTTGAAGAAAGCTCGACACCGACGAAAGCTAGGGCACGGCCCACGCCGGCCAAGCCCGCAGCCGCTCCGCAGGCTGCGGCGGCGCCGGCCTTTTCGCCAGCGCCTAACCTTCCGTCCAAGGAGCTCGAAGCTTTCATGAAGGGCTTCGAGGGAAGCTGGAAGTGCGACACGAAGTTTGCCGCTGGATCCACCGGGCCAGGATCGCAGGCAGTCAACGCCAGAACCGACATGACCATCAAGAAGGAGTTCGGCGGGTTTTCATGGCACGGCGAATTTAGGCTTGCGAGGACCACGACGACTTCTGCGACCAGCGGCATGTTCCAAATCAGCTATGCCGCCAGCACCAAACAAGCAACCGTCCTCAGCTATGACAGCGTGGGCTCGGCGATGATAGGCGCGGGCGCTCTTGCGGGCGATTCGGTGACGTTCACGGAGGAAGGCTTTCTAAAGGGCGTGAAGGTCAAGGTCCGGGAGACCTTGGCCGCGATGGGGCCGAGGAAGCTCTACCACAAGGTCGAGATCGAACAGGGTAACGCCTACCAGCCAATGGCCGAGGACACCTGCTCGAGGTAGGGGCAAGGGCTACGAGCCAAGCGGGCTGTCCAGCGGAGAACCTGCCTCGATGTACATGGGCGCGGACTCATGCCGGCGTGGTTTGGCGGCTGCGGAGCGGGTGTGCATGATGGCCGAGCCCACCCGGCCCCATAGCGAGCCTCCGATCGCGCCGACGACCGCCTGGGTGGACCCCGAGAATTTTGCGGAGGCGAAATACTGGCCGGTCACGCCACTGCGGAGTCGGATGATCACGGTGTGCCGGGCGCCTTCGCCACTGACCTCGCCATCGACGAACACGGCCAGGTTCGAGGAATAGGACATCTCTCGGTACTGCGCGGGGCCGTCGGCTGGCCGCAAGCTGGCGGTGACGCTCAGTCGCTGTTTGCGAAGCGCCCGCACCACAGCGGCTCGAACCGGCTCGAAGACGTCGTCCCCATTGAAGACAAAGACCGCGACCTTGCCCCGCGCGCCAGAGCCTGGTTTCTCCGGGACATCCTTTAGCCAGGATTGATCCGGCGGCGCCGAGTGGACTTGCGGAAGCGGGCAAGGCACGCCCCACGCAGCCTGGGCCGGACCGGCCGTCGCGGAGAGGGACGCCGCAGCCAGCGTGGCGACAAGCCATCCCTTGGGGCGTAGCGGGTGACGCGAGGTTGCCCGGGTCGGAGTCCTGGTTCGCGGCATTCGGGGAGTTTTACCCAAAAAAACCGGAGGGCCACGGAAAATCCGCGTCAGGCAATGGCGTGGTGCGACGCCGACACTGTGTCACGAGCATCGGGCTTCACGCCGCCCACGACCACCTCGCGGGTCTCTTGCCAAAACACCGTGACCTGCTGAAAGCCGGCGGCTTCGAGCCCACTCAGATCGCTGGCGAGCGTCTGAGGCTGGTCGTTGTCCTCCTCTTCGATCCGGCGCAGAAAGTCGCGGATCTTGGTCTCATCGGCGAAGCGAGGATCCCGGCCCGCTGCCCGGGCCATGATTCCGCGCACACGCATGCGCTGGATCAGGGCTTCGACCTCGACGTCGTGGCTGATAATCAAGTCGCCCGATAGAAGCCAGCCGCCAGGTCTCAGCATGGCGAAGGCCGTGCGTGCCAACGCCGCCTTCTCGTCGGCGCAAAGGTGGTGAAGAGCAAACGTCGAGACCACGGCGTCGAGGGGGCCGAGGTCGCTGCATGTGTCCGCCAATCGGCGAAAGTCGCAGATGCGGAAGTCCACTCGTTTGGCAAGCGCACCCAGGCGCGATTGCGCGAGGGCCATCATCGGCCGCGCGCCATCCACGGCCACGGCCCGCGCCTGGGGAAATCGTGCCAGCAGCCGCGCGAGCAGGAAGCCCGTTCCGGTTCCAAGGTCGAGCACCAGCCGCGGTTCCGGCTCCGAAGCTGCCAGGACCTCGGCGATGATCTCGACCATACGAGGGCGGTTCGGATGCATGATCTCCATGTTCGCGTCGTACGACGCCACCCGCGCCTCGTCCTCGTAGGCCGCGATGCTTTTGTCGATGTCGGACATGCTTCGTACCTTCCGCCAGAGGGAGCCCGCGACTCCTGTTACATCAACACGTGCGCGCCGGCGCTGGGCTCGAAGACGTGGATCTCGGCCACGCGCCCGCAACGTTCCCGATAGCCGGCGAGCATGGTGCGGGAGAAGTCTTCCACGGCTGCTGCTTCGACCAGATTGACGGTGCTTCCGCCAAACCCGGCGCCGGTCAGGCGGGCGCCGTGGCAGTAGGGTAGCGGCAAGGCGAGGTCCACCAGGAGGTCCAGCTCGGGGCAGCTCACTTCGTAGTCGTCGCGCAGGCTTGCGTGAGACTGCGCGGTGAGGGTCTTGATGCGCTTTCGGTCGCCGGCGCGCAGGGCGGCCACAGCCTCGTACACGCGAACGTTTTCAGCCACCACGTGGCGACATCGTTTGCCCACCACAGGCGGAAGGGTCGAAAATAGACGTGCTAGATCTTCTACCGCAACGTCGCGCAGGGAATGCACGTTCGGCAGGGATGCGGAGAGAATCCGCACGCCCTCGTCGCATTCGGCGCGACGCTTGTTGTATTCGGACGAAGCCAGGGAATGGCGAACCCCAGTGTTCGCCACGACGAGCTTCAGCCCCGGCGGAATCGCAACCGTCTCGCGCGCCAGCGACCGGCAGTCGAGCAAGAGCGCCCTGCCTTTCTCGCCGAACGCGGAAACCATCTGGTCCATGATCCCGCAGGCGACCCCGACGAAGCCATTCTCGGCCTCGCGCGCAAGCTGAGCGATTTCGAGGGTGGCGAGGTCGAATCCTCCGAGCGTCTTCATCAAGAGCAGGGTCGCCACCTCGTAGGCCGCCGAGGAGCTGAGCCCCGCGCCTTGCGGAATGTCGCCAGTGACCACGGCCTCGCACGCGGGAAGCTCAAATCCGCGTTTGCCGAGCGCCCACAGCACGCCCTTGAAGTAGCTCGCCCAGGAATGCTTCGGGTCGCGCTCCAAAGCGTTGCGGGCAAACGTGCAACCGTCTTTGAGATCGACTGCAAACAGGGTGAAGGTGTTGCCGGAGACTCGGCGGCCGGCCACGGCGACCCCGCGATCCACGGCGGCCGGCAACACAAAACCCTCGTTGTAGTCGGTGTGCTCGCCGATCAGATTCACGCGGCCAGGGGCGTAGGCGGCGACCTCCGCATCGCGACCGGTGGCATTTCGGAAGGCAGCCAAGACAGCATCGTGGTCCATGGGCGGTTAGCGCTTGGGCCAAATGGGGGACGGGTATTCGCCGCGCGCGACCATCTCGGCGATAAGCTTGGTCACCCCGGTCTTGTCGTCGGCGTGGGTGACGCCGAACCATGCGTCGGTAGTCGGCAACACGCGCATGCGGGCGGCCTTGTTCTTGATCAGCTTGCCCATGACGACGGGAAGCACGCACTCGATATTGCTGGGATTGCGCTGCTGTGACTCAAGGAACGCAAGAAATTCGCGCTCAAGTTGGGCGAACACCGCGGGCGGAAAGCCCATCATGTTCATGGAAACTACTTCGCCGCCCGTGAGCATGCGCGTGGCCCCGGTCTCGTCGAGGTACTTGCCGGTGGCGCCCGACCTTTCCATGCCCGCGCGCTCGGTAAGCGCCGTGAGGTAGCCTTCCCCGTCGAGCTCGCAAATGGCGCGGGTCACGCTGCCGTGCTCGGACAAGGTCTGCAGAACCGGATAGCCGACCACGCAGTATTCGGGCAGCGGACCGGAAGCTTTGGGCGCCGACAGGTACTGGGCCATGACTTGGAAGGCGCTCTTGCCGTAGTAGTCGTCTGCGTTCACGCAGGCAAACGGCTCTTTGACGACCTCGCGTGCACACCAGATGGCGTGGGCGGTCCCCCACGGCTTGCTGCGTAGGTCGGGCGCGCTGAACCCGGGCGGCAGTGACGACATTTCCTGGAAAACGTAGTCGACGGCGATGCGGCCCTGGTACTTGCCGCCCACCACCGCGCGAAATTCGGTTTCGAAGCTGTGACGGATGATGAACACGACCTTGGAAAAACCGGCGGCCAAAGCGTCGTAGATGGCATAGTCCATCATGGTTTCGCCGCTCGGGCCAAACGGATCGATCTGCTTGAGGCCGCCGTAGCGGCTGCCCATGCCCGCGGCAAGGACGAGAAGGGTGGGGCTCATGGTTGTTCCTTCATTCAGTAGGTTCCCAGCGTGACACGAAGAACCTCGGGCGCCGAGGTAAAATTACGCGTGGGCCGGGTTTGAACATGGGCGGCACCTACTTCAGCGTGAGGAGACCGAGCTTCCAGGGAATACCATTGTAGTCGTTGGTATTGCTGCCCGGCGCGAAGCCCTGGTAAACGTATTGCAGCCTCGGCCCCTCGATCACCATGGTTTCGTCGTACCCGGCGCGAATCATTTCGCCGTGACTGATGTCTTGCGTCCATGCCTCGCCGTCGAAGGTAACGTTCTCTATGCCGGCAAAGGGCGCCCTCGCGTCGTCGTGCAGGACCGTCCACGGTCCCTCAAGGCGGTCCGCAATCCATGAACGGAAGTAGCGATGCCAATTCGAGCTGTTGTCGAAAGCCTCGATAAGCGCCAAGTACTTGCCGGTTCCGCCAATCTTGTAAACGTTGCTGGCCTCGAACACGCGACCCGCTTCGGGATCGCTGAGCACCACCTCGGGCTCGCCGAACCCGCGCGGAAAACGATCGACCGGCGTCTTGCTCTTGTACCAGCGGCCGTGGTCGTTGGAAAAGAACAGATGGCAGAACTGGGCATCGCAGATCACCCAGAAATCTAGCCATCCGCCGTTTTCCGAGACAATTGCCGGAGTCCTGGGGCACAAGGGCTGCGGGCGGTCCCACTTGGTCGGATCACCGGGATCGTCCGAGGTCGAAAACATGGGCGGACCCGACTGGAAGATCAGAAACCACTTCTTTTTCGGCGTGAAATAGAACAACTGCGGGGCGGCCACGTAGGTGTCGAAGCCGGGCGTCTTGCTCATGTAATAGAGGTTGGCCTTGGGGGCGTCGGCCCAATCGGCAAACGACGTGTACACCATGCCGTAGATTCCGCCCCGCCCGACCGAGCTGGCATACACGTGCCAGCGGCCGTTGTAGCGGACGATGGTGGGATCCTTGACCGCGACCAGGTCGTGGCTGGCGTCGGACTTGGGAACGATGATTGGCCCGGTCGTGGTCCACGAAAAGGTGGATGGCAGCCCTGGCAGAGACACCGAGACCGGCTTCGCGGGTGCAAGTGGCTCGGGCTTCCGGGTCGCGGCCGTCGGAGTGGCAGCCACCGGCGCCGCCTGGGTGGGCGGCCGGAGACACGACGCCCAGGCGGCGGCACCGGCAAGTGCGACGATTCCAGCGAACATCTTGCTTGCTTTGTTCATGACCCTGCCTTTTCCGTTGCTCCTCGCGGAAGCCCGAGAAGAACGCGGCCATGTTTCCTAGCCGGCCGGCGCTTGTCAACCGGCAGTGTCGGAAGCGTCGGAAGACGGGCCTAGCCACCGGCGTTCGCATCATGCGAAAGTGGCGCCCGCCAAGGAGATGTCATGCGTCGAATCACGAAATGCTTGTTGCTGCTGGTTGCTGGTATCGGATGCTCAACCGCGCGTTGCCCGGTACCTCCAGCGTCGGCTCCGCCCGCGGCCCCTCCGCCCTCGAACCTGCAACGCGTGTCGGACGGCGTGGTCGTTCACGTGGGCGACGGGTTCCTCAAGCTCGAAGTCTGTGCTGCCGACGTGATTCGCGTCGCGTACGCCAAAGACCAGGCCTTCTTCGCCCACAAGAGCTTGGCCGCCGAGCCCAAGCACTGCGACGGCGCGAAATTCGACGTGAGCGAAGCTGGCGGCAAAGCCACCGTCGCAACCTCGAAGCTGCAAGCGCGCGTCGATCTTGCCAGCGCGCGGGTCGCGTTCCTCGATCCCTCGGGCGCCCCGGTGCTCGAAGAGAGTGCGCGCACCATCATGCCCGCCATGGTTCAGGGCGAAAACACGCAGAACCTGCGGCAAGAATGGGTTCCGAATGCCGACGAGGCCCTCTATGGCCTGGGCGAAAATCAGATGGGCCTCTTCAATATCAAGGGCTACGACCTCGACCTTTGGCAACACAACGGCACCATCGTGATTCCTTTCCTGGTGTCTAGCCGCGGTTGGGGCGTGCTGTGGGACAACACGTCCTTCACTCGCTTCGGCGACCTGCGCGAGCTGGAGCCGATTCCAGCCCAGAAACTGTTCGATGGCGACGGCAAGCAAGGGGGCCTTACCGGCTCGTACTACAGCGGTGTGAATTTCGGCAAGCTGGTGGACGAGCGCAAGGACCTCACCATCGACATCCAGCTTTCCAGCAAGGAGAAGAAGCCCAACCAGCTTATCTTTCCGACCTTGCCGCCCGGCCCGGCCAGCGTGCGGTGGACAGGCGAAATCGAGCCGGAAGTGAGCGGCGAGTACACCTTCCAGACCTTCTCCAACGGCGGCATCAAGGTCTGGCTCGACGACCGCTTGGTCATCAATCACTGGCGCCAGGACTGGCTGCCGTGGAAAGAAGTGGCGAAAGTGAAGCTGGTCGCCAAGCGCCGCTGCAAGATCCGCGTCGAGTGGACCAAGGATCAAGGCATGGAGACGGTGCAGCTCTTATGGAAGACCCCGTTGCCGAGTCCCGGGTCGACCTCGCTGTGGTCCGAGGTGGGCGATGGTGTCGACTACTACTTCGTCTACGGTCCCAAGCTGGACAACGTGGTCGCGGGCTACCGCCGCATCACCGGACGAGCGCCCATGATTCCCCGCTGGGCGCTCGGGCTGTGGCAAAGCCGTCAGCGCTACGAGACTGCGAAGCAGAGCCTCGACGCAGTCGACGGCTTCCGTTCCCGCAAGATCCCCTTCGACACCATCGTGCAGGACTGGTTCTACTGGAGAGAAGACACCTGGGGCTCGCACGAGTTCGACAAGCTGAGGTTCCCGGATCCCGAGGGTTGGGTGCGCGCGATTCACGCAAAACACGCGCGCCTAATGATTTCGGTGTGGGCCAAGTTCTATCCCGGCACCAAGAACTTCGAGGAAATGCGTTTGAACGGTTTTCTGTATCAGCGCAACTTGAGTGAAGGGCTGCGCGATTGGGTGGGCGACGGCGGCTACCCGTACACGTTCTACGACGCCTTCAATGCCAAAGCGGGCAACCTGTTCTGGGAGCAGATGGAACGCACTTTGTTCCGCAAGAAGGTGGACGCGTGGTGGCTGGACGCGCCCGAGCCGGATCTTCTGCCCACCCCAACCCTTGAAGGACAGAAGACCCACATGAATCCCACCGCGATGGGCACCGGCTCGCGCATGCTGAACGGATTCTCGCTCGTGAACAGCAAGTCGGTCTACGAAGGCCAGCGCAAGGCGGCACCCGACGAACGTGTGTTCATCCTGACTCGCTCGGCGTTCGCGGGCCAGCAGCGCTACGGCGCCGCGGTCTGGTCGGGCGACATCACCTCGACCTGGACGGCGATGCGGCAGCAGATTCCGGCCGGGCTGGGTCTGTCACTGTCGGGGCTGCCGTATTGGACCATGGACACCGGTGGCTTCTCGGTGCCGGCGCGCTTCTCGACCAAGAAGCCCACCGCCGAGGACACGGAAGAATGGCGCGAGCTGAACGCGCGCTGGTTCGAGTTCGCAGCCTTCGTCCCGTTGCTGCGCGTGCACGGCGAATTCCCCTATCGTGAGATGTGGGAGCTGGGCGGCGAATCGCACCCCGCCTACAAGACCGAGCTGAAGTTCGACCGGCTCCGCTATCGCCTATTGCCGTACATCTATTCACTTGCGGGCGCGGTGACCCACGACGGCGGCACAATCTTGCGACCGCTCGTGATGGACTTCCGCACCGACAAGAAGGCGCTCGATATTTCCGACCAGTTCGTGCTCGGTGGCGCGTTCCTGGTGAGCCCGGTCACGACCTACAAGGCGCGCAGCCGATCCGTGTACCTGCCCGTGGCGGCGGGTTGGTACGACTTCTGGACCGGCGCATATGCAAGCGGCGGGCAAACCGTCGACGCGGCCGCTCCGTATGATTCCATGCCGGTGCACGTGAAGGCCGGCTCTATCGTTCCGACCGGGCCCGAGCTGCAATACACCGACGAAAAGCCAGCCGACCCCATCCTGCTGTGGATCTACGCCGGCGCCGACGGCGAGCTCACGCTGTACGAGGACGACGGCCTTACCTACGGCTATGAAAAGGGCGCCTTTGCGCGCATCCCGTTGCGCTGGAATGACGCCGCGCGGATGTTGACCATCGGCAAGCGCGACGGTTCGTTCACCGGGATGCAGAAGGAGCGCACCTTCGAGGTCATCCTGGTAGCGAAAGACAAGCCGGTCGGATTCTCCTTCGAGCCCAAAGCCGAAAAGACCGTGAGATACGACGGCAGCGCCGTCGACGTGAAGCTGTAGCGACAGCCCAAAGAGCAACAGCCGCGACTCCGGGTTCTCGCCGGTTCCCCGTTACGGGTTGGACATCCCCGTGAGCCATCGGAGCTTCGAGTGCCACTACCTAGATGGCAAGTCTATGCGCAACGTACAGTCTGTTGGTCTGCACGTGCGATCCGCTCTCACTCGACGCGAGCCGCGATGCAACCAGGCAGGCTCGGGCTCCGCACGAATGCGCCAGCGGGAACGCGGACTTGCTATACTTCCCTGCACGTGTCCGGGATTGCGCTACCCGGCCTGTCCCCGTTCCCCTCGTCTGAGGAGTAGTCCATGACAAACACCTGCCGAATTGGCCAGGCTCTCGCCCTTGGAGCCGCGTCATTAGTCTTCGCCGCTGTTGGCTCCTCTGTGGCGGGTTTGGGGTGCAGCAACCCTTCCATTGTCTCCGACGGTAGTGGTGGACAAAGCGGCGGCGGAGGCAACTCGGGCGGTGGAAATCACGCGGGAGGCACGAGTGGCTTCACGCTGCCCACCAACCCCGACGCCGGCAGCAAACCCAAGACCTGCGACCCCGACGCCGGCAAGTGCTACGCGGTGGTCGACGCGGGTCCGTACTGTGGCGATGGCATTGTGCAATCCGACCGCGGCGAGACCTGCGACGACGGCAATCGCAAAGGCGGTGACGGCTGCTCGGGAACCTGCCATGTCGAGCCGAACTACACCTGCCCGGTGGCTGGGCAGCCGTGCATCTCGACCATCGTGTGCGGCAACGGAACCCGCGAGCCGGGCGAGTCCTGCGACGATGGCAACACCCAGAGCAATGATGGATGTTCGAGCAACTGCGACGTCGAGCCCGGGTGGCTGTGTCCGAGCGAAGGCCAATCATGCACCCGAATCGTGACCTGCGGTGACGGCCGCTTGCAGTCGGGGGAACAGTGCGACCTCGGCGCTGCCAACGGAACCGGCGTCGGGTGCGACGCGCATTGCGTGCTGCAACCGGGATGGACGTGCAAAGGGCACACCTGCCAACAGGTTCCGGTATGCGGCGACGGACAGGTGACCGGCGCCGAAGAGTGCGACGAAGGTAGCAAGTCGTCGGGCACCGGCTGTTGCGAAAACTGTAGAATCGGGGGCAGCTACTGCAGTTGTCCGCCGAGCGGCGGCGCTTGCACGGACAACTCGCGCTGTGGGAACGGCGTGCTGGAAAAGGACGAGCTGTGCGACGACGGCAACAACAAGGACGGCGATGGCTGCTCGGCCAAGTGCCAGACCGAGTCGGGCTGGCAGTGCCGAATGGCCGGCAAGCCGTGCAATCCCATGTGCGGCGACTCGCGCATCATCGGAAGTGAGGAGTGCGACGACGGAAACACGGTCACCGGTGACGGCTGCTCGTCGATCTGTCGGGTGGAGCCCGGATGGACCTGCTCGACAACCACGCCCTCCGCGTGCACCCATTCGATCTGCGGCAACGGCAAGGTCGAAGCGGGCGAAACCTGCGACGACGGCAACACCGTGCCGTTCGACGGCTGCTCGCCGACTTGTCAGAAGGATCCCGAATGCGGGACATCGTCGAGCCCGGTTGGCGCGTGCAAGACGGTCTGCGGAGACGGAATCCAGCTACGGGGTAGCGAGGAATGTGACGACGGCAACCTGCTCGACGGTGACGGCTGTTCACACGACTGCAAGATCGAAGCGGGGAACACCTGCACGTCGGCCTACGACAACCCACCAGCGAGCTTGACCATCCCGATCGTAGCTCGCGACTTTCAATCGTATTCCGACGGGAGCCCACCGTCGGGCCATCCCGATTTCGGACACTATTGCTGTGACGACAGCCTAACCAAGGGGAAGGGAATTGTCGGCTCGATGCTCGGGACTGACCGTAAGCCCCAGTGGGCAGGGCCGGCGGACGAACCGCTCCCCAATGCATCGCAGGTGTTCTTCACCGGCCACAACGAGTTCTACCAGTGGTACCGCGATGTCAGCGGCACCAACATGACCTACTACGAAAACTTGACCCTGCTTCAGAGCGCGACCAACAAAACCACCTACGCGATGAATAGCGACACCGATTCGCCCTGGTACGACCTGTGCGGCTTCTTCCCGCTCGACGATCTCAGCAAGCCGCTCCTCGACCAGAACACGGGGCTGCCGGTCACCTACCACTATGACGACGGACAGCCTGACGACCGCACCTGCCACGCGTACCAGGGCCTAGGATTTGGCAATAGCTGGGCGAACCACAATTACTCCTTCACCACCGAGCTGCGCTATTGGTTCCAGTACGAAGGCAACGAAAATCTGCAATTCACTGGCGACGACGACGTCTGGGTATTCATCAACGGCACCATGGCGGTCGAGATGCCCGGCACCCACAACCGCTCCGTCGCGGTTGTGGCACTGGACGCTTCGAAGGGCACGGCTCAGGTGACCTACCCCAACAACTCGTCGCTGAACACCTCCGTGGATTTGAAGTTGACCATCGGCAGCGTGTACGAAGCAGTCGTGTTCCAGGCCGAGCGCTGGTGCTGCGGCTCGAACTACATGCTCACATTGGCCAACTTCCTCGCCGGGAAGAGCCAGTGCGGGCCGACCTGCGGCGACAAGGTGATTGCGGGGACCGAAGAATGCGACAACGGCTCAGACAATAACGACACCGCTTACGGGGGCTGCACCACCGAGTGCAAGTTCGGCCCCTTCTGCGGCGACGGCGTCGTGAACGGACCCGAGCAATGCGACGACGGCCGCAACACCACCGTCGGCTACAACGTCAGCGGCTGCGGCCCCGGCTGCAAGCTGCCCCCGCGCTGTGGCGACGGCGTGGTTCAGGCCGGCGAGGAATGCGACGACGGCGATAAGAACTCGGACTCGAAATGCGGCGGTGGTTGCGGCACCAACTGTCAGATCAATCCCCATTGCGGTGATGCGCAGGTCGACAGTGACTGCGGCGAAGAGTGCGACGACGGCCTCAATTCGGGCGGCTACGGTTTCTGTGCCCCGTCGTGCAAGCTGGGTCCGCGCTGCGGCGACGGCGTCCTGCAGAGCGATCAAGGCGAGGAATGCGACAATGGCGACAAGAACTCGGACGCCGCCGGGAGCACCTGTACCACGAGCTGCCTTAAGCCGGGGTATTGCGGCGACGGCATCGTGCAGGCGGACCGCGGCGAAACCTGTGACGATGGCAAGAACGATGGAAGCTGCGGCGGTTGCGCCCCCGACTGTCAACGCGGCCCTTATTGTGGCGACGGCGTCTTGCAGCCCGAATGCGGTGAAGCGTGTGACTACGGCTCTGACAACGAGACCCCGGATAACGCCACCTACGGCGGATGCCTCACCAATTGCCAATTGGCCCCGTACTGCGGCGACGGCATCGTGCAAGCGCCGGACGAGCAGTGCGACCTCGGTCCCAACAACGGCAAGGACGGCTTCGACTGCAGCGACGCCTGCATCTTGGAGACGATTCTCTTGTAGGGGAGAGAGAGCGCAGAGGAGACAGAGGACGCAGAGACGGAAGGGCATGAAGTCGACCTCCTGCAGGGGGTGTGCACGCCGCGTCTAAGACAGAGTGGCCGGGTGGAGGATAACGAGGACCGGGCTTCGAAATACCGGGCAGCGCCCACAAGCGCCCCTCCGTCTCGGTACTGCTGACGTTGCATTTCTCCGCAAGCCGCAAAGATTCTCGACGGTGACAACACATCCCGATGCCGTTTCCGTGGCCGTGGTCGTAGTCGTGGTCGTGACCGTGGCCGGATGATCTTTGGTTGCGGCCGCAAGGCCGCCCAGTGCCCTCTGTCTCCTCCGTGCTCTCCCCGCCGCCGCCTCGGCGGCGCCTTACTTCGGCTCGCCGTACACGATGCCACGGCCGCCGGTGCCGATGTAGACCCGGCCGTAGACGCGCGGGTCGCCGGTGATCACGTTTACGAACGCAAACTGGTGCTTGTCGTCGTTGATGCGCACCCAGGTCTTGCCAGCGTCGTCGGAGCGGAAGAAGCCGGTCACGTCGTCCACTTTGCCGACCAGGTACAGGGCCGGGTACTTCTTGCCTTCGGCCGCCTTGCCGAAGCCGAGCGCGTATGCAGCGGTGACGCCCGCGACCGTCTCCCAATTCTTGCCTGAATCGGTCGAGTGATTGAGCTCTTTGTTGGTGGTCAGCCAGACGTCGCCTTCGATGCCCGGCACCGCCTGCGCGGACGCGGAGCTGAATTCGTAGTCGGCCATCGACGGCAACCCGTTGGGCGAGCCCGTGAAGTGGGCGCCGCGGTCGGTGCTGTAGAACACTTGCCCGCCCTTGGCGTCGAGCAGGTAGAATTTGCTCGGGTTCACGCGGTCGGCGGCGGGACGGAACGGCACCGGCGCCCAGTCGGCCGTCTTCTCGGCCTCGGGAACGCCCTCGGCCACGGTCCAGGTTGCGCCCTTGTCCTTCGAGACGACCACCGCGCCTTCAAGGGGTGCCCACACCATCGACGAGCCGTCGGCGGACACCGCGATGGCGCCGGCGCCCCGGCCCTTGGGATTGGACTTGAACGGCATCCAGGTCTTGCCGCCGTCGCTGGAATGCGCGCCGTACTTCTTGTCGTCCCAACCCACGCGCGCAAGGACATCGGGCTTGCCCCACGCGACGTCCATGCCGGTGCCCGAGCCGCAGATGGGATTGTCGAACATGCCGCCTGCTGAAGGCGCATTGATGTCGTCGTGTCTGAATCCGCACAGGTCGCCCACCACGCTGTAAAGCGGCGGTCCCTCGGGCGGACTGACCAGGCCGTGCACGACCGTCTCCTCCAAGCCGCGATCCAGGAACTTCCAGTGGGTGGGCTTGTCGGAATCCGCGGCATTCGCGTCCTCGCTGCCCCAGATGCCCTGCCCGGTCACGTACATCGCGCGCGCCGGATTGAAAGGGTCGATATCGATGTCGCCCATCCAGCCACGGCCCATGGGCTCGGTGGGGGCGCGATGCCAGGCGAGGTACTTGGCGCCGTCGTCGTCGCGAACGACCTTGGAAAATAGCGCCTTCCAGGTCTTGCCGCCGTCGGTGCTGCGATACACCTCGTCGCCGTGGCTCCAGCGGTCGATGGTGCTGACCATGATGGTCCCGACCTTGCTGGCGCTGACCGCCAGGCCGCCGTAGCCGAACTTGTCATCAGCCATCGGGGCCAGCGGCGTGATGTCGGTGAGCTTCTCGTGCTTGGGCTCGTACTTCCACACCGAGCCAGCGGTCACGTCGTTCGGGCCGGGGCCATTTCCATAGCTGATGTAGAGCGCGCCGGTGGAATCGAATTCCAGGTGGCTGGCCATCACGCCGGTGGGCTGCTTGGGAATCAGCTTCCAGGTCGCACCCGCGTCGGTCGAGCGGTAGAGGCTGCCACTGTTGTTGGCCACGGCGGCGTAGATGACCGGCGTGGGCTTGCCCTTCTTGCCGCTTGCCTTGTCGAACAGGATGATGGGAATGCCGCTGGAGTTGCCGCCGTCACCGGCGCTGAAGCTCTTTACCTGGTCCCAGTCAGCGCCCGCGTTTTCGCTCTTCCAAAGCCCATCCTTGCGCGAGCCGAAGAACAAGATGCTCGGTTGGTTGGGATCCACGGCAAGCCGCTCGCCGTTCGAGCGGCCGGGCTCGTTGCCGCCCATTTTGATGGGCATCTCGGTGATCTGCCAGGTGTTGCCGCGATCGCTCGAACGCATGATGGCGCCGTAGCCGGCCCACGACTGAACGTACATGCCCACCGCCATGTAGACCTTGTTCGCGTCTACGGGATCCGCCGCGATGCTTTCGATCCCCACGTAGTCCGACTTGCGCGGAAGGTCGTCGTTAAGCGCAATCCACGACTTGTCGGCCGGGTTCCAGCGATACGCGCCGCCCACGTCGGTGCGGGCGTAGATCAAGTCCTTCTCGATGGGACTGAAGATGATGCCGCTAACGAAACCGCCGCCCAGGACGACCACGTTCTTCCAGTTGTAGGCTACATTTCCGGTCAAGGAAGCGCCAGTCGTCGCCCCCGGGCCCGCCGCCACGGCTTCCGTGGGCAGCGCGGCGCCCGTGTCCTGACATGAACAGATCTTGCAGCCATGCTGCGCCAGCGCTGAGAAGATCACCGCCAATGACATCGCCCACGAGGTTCGTTTCGCCATTCTCTTTCGTCCTTTCGGCTACAACTTTTCCGCGGCGAGGTCGTCGATGTAGACGTCGAACTTGCGGGACCCTCCGGACCAGTTTGAAATGCGGAGCTCCCAGAACGAGTGGATGTCGAACTTGGCGCCCTTCCCTTTCAAGAAGGCGGAGATTGGAATGGCGACCTTGTGCCATTTCCCATCGAGGTAGCCCTTCGCGAATCTTTCGATGGGCGCGTCGGCGCTTTCGAACTTGTTGCTGCTGCAACCGAGCAGAACCGCGAAGTAGCCGATATCCGGTGCCGCGCCCCCCGACTTCGCATCCACGCGGATCTGGAACGTCAAGTGGGTGTACGGGCCGAGGTCGGCGCCCGCATTGGGCGGGTACCAACCGAACAGGTTCCACCCCATCCCGATCCAGCCGCCTCCCTCGCCATGAAACTTGAGCGCGTTGCTGCCGTTGATGCCCGCACCCTCCTCCACGGTGGCCTTGGACTGACAGGTCGGCTTCTGGTCGCAACTTTCCCACGGCTGCGCGCCGGTGCCGACCTCATCGCCGTCCCAGATGACCATCCGGTTGCCGACCGAAACCTCCGCGGCCGGAGCCGCACCCGCTGCCGCCGGCCCGGCCGCCGCCGCCTTGCCCGGGCAAGGTGGACAGAGGCAGCCGGCCGTGCCCAGGGAAGCCAGGACACCAAGCCATGTGCAGGCGACGAGCGAGTGCGTGTTGGGCGTCATGCGTGAGGATCTCCGCGTTCTGGATCGGAGCTACGGGATGAAAGAGATATTGTCGAGGGTGAGATCAGCCGGATAGGGTGTCGGGGTGGTGGCGTTCCACGAGAGATTCACGTAGATAGAGCTAATTTGGTCCGCCTTGGGGGAGACGTCGGGCTGGCCCCCGGTGAGGTCGGTCCAAAGCACGCTGATCGTCGTCGGGGTCGTCGGGACAGTAATCGACTTGGTGGGATCGGCGCAGCCTGGGTGGTAGTACCTGCCGTTGCCGGAGGTGGGAGTGCAGCTTCCCGGATCGGTTGTCTTGGCCGTCGTGTCGCCTTGGGCGATAAGCCAAGCGGCCGAGGGCGTGTCGTCGATAGTCGACATCCCGAACGTAATCGGGGTGGCCTGGTTCGCCGCCGTGCCCGACAGCGTGAACGAGATCCCTTTGTATGCCGACGCATTGATCGGCACGCAGTTGTCGATGTAGATGTTAAAACCTGCGTAGTCCGTGACCGTACCGGAGATGTGCCACGCAGCCGCGACGACCTCCGAGGTCAGTCCGCCCCAGACCGAGCCGCCGCCCGAAAGAAGGCCGTTCCCTCCGAAGCGCATGCTCGTCGCGTCCGGCGCAGTGGCGGTGCTGAAATCGGTGAAGAGAGCGGGCAGCGTCGCCGGGCATCCCGCGGCCGAGGTCGACGTACCGGGGGTTCCGCCGGTGCCGACCGGCGTCACGGTTCCGCCGGTGCCGACGGTTCCTCCGGTTCCGCCGTTCCCGTTATCCGAGGATGTGCAGGCCACCAGCCCGCACGCGAGCAGCGTCGCGAGAAGAGTATGTCCAAGTCGAAGATTCGTTTTCATGAAGATTGCTCCCTTTTTTGAAGGTTCGGCCCGGCCGTCACCCCGGACGGCATCGGGAGGTGAAACCTTGTTGACCCAATAGATTACTCCACCGTTGCCTCAATTTTGCGCCACGTCGACTTCCAGCGCGTCGATGGACGGACTATCGCTCTCGGAACCATCCATCGCTGTGACATCGATATCTGATTCGTCGACCGGGGTTGCGTCGACGGACGGTAGGTCCCTTTGCGGCAGATCGGCTGGTGCTCGATCACTCTGTGCGACATCACGTCGCACCACATCTCCGCCGACGGCCGCATCTTTTCGGGAGCCCTTCTTCGAGTAGAGCGCCAGATGAGCGATCCAAAGCTCCATCTCCGCCTCCCTGGTCATGCGAATCGTCGGATGTCGAAGCCGATTTCTGAGAAGGCCGGTTCCGGGAACATCTCCGGCCCGAAAGATCGCATTGGGAACTCGGTTGGGCAGCGCACTCTGTTGAAACGCGCTGAACGGAATGGTGTAGAAATGCCAATCGGTGGTCACTTCCACGGCCACAGCGTAGTCGTTACCGCATTCGTCGGGATACGGGACACGGGTCGCGCTGGAAGAGGCAGTTGCGCCCGTGCTGACATCATTGACGGGCTGGCTGCCCGGCGACGCCGTCGTACTGCTGCCGCCGTAGTCTGTACAGAAGGATGGAATCAGGTTTCCGTTAGAGTCCAGGGTCGGCGCGGTGGTGTTGTCGTCGTCGAGGATGAAGGTGAACCCTTTGGTGGTCTCGCCAGGCGAACGCGCCCAGAATGAGATTCCATCCCACGCCGATGCATCGAGCGGAGTTATGCCAAACTGGTAGTTTCCAAAGAGTCCTCCCCAGTCATTGTTATGAGAGGCGCGGAATACCATAGCCTTCGAGTACTCCGTGCATAAGCCAGCATCCGCCAGATCTGGGATTTGCTCATTGGTCGGCGGCCAGGCGTACGCAACGGTACTCCTGCCCGCGTCGAGGGCTGTCACGCCGCCATCGGGGGTGTAGTCGGCTGCTTGAAACCATGTGGATGCGTCGTCCAGAGTCAAGACGTCGCCTGGGAGACCTTGGGCCCAGAAATTGTAGTCCTGCTCTGCAGTGCAGTCGGGTCCGGTCCCCCTGAATGTCTGGTACTTGCTACACGAGGACAGACCACTGGCGCCGAGCAACAGCGCGCCCCCCACGGCTAGGCCCGCAACTCGGGAGAACTTCACCAACAATATCCGCTTGAAGCTCATGGCTGGGGCTACCACCAGTAGGTGGCGGTCAAAGAGAAGACGTCCCGATCCGGATTCACGTTCGGATCGAGGTGCGGTGGATAACCGGTTTTGACGTACACCCTGCTTCCGTAAACAAAGTGCGAATACTGCACGGCAATCTCGCCCCGGCTCTTCCAGCCGGTATGGAGCAGGAGTCGCGACGAGTAGATGGTGAAGGCCTGCCGCGAGTCGCTGTTGTTCAGACGAACGTGATCGAACCGCTCGGAGACGCCGAACCAGGCTAGCGGAAGGTAGGTGAGCTCGCCGCCGCCCTTGACCTTGAATACCTTGTTCGCGGACGGGTCGTCGCTCTTCACGTAGGTGCCCACGCCGAAGAGGCTCACCAGCAAATCGGGGCTTAGGCCCTGGTACTGGTCGCCATAGACCAGGCGCGCGACGCTAACATCGTACTGCACACCAAAGGTAGTCAGCGATCCGTTGCCATTGCTGGTGGCGCCGAGGTACTGCTCGACAAGCTCAGGCCCGCCGCGGGCGTTCATGATTTCGATGGCGCCGGAGACCGAGGCAGCATTATCTGCATCAACCCGCGATCCGCCAAGGAACAGATGGCCGGCGCGCTTCGCGGTGAGGTGCAGGTCGGCGCCATACACCACGATTCCGCCCTTCTTGAGCTGGCCGCCCAGGCTGGTGTCGTCTCGTGTGAAGGCGTTCAAATAGTGCAGTCCGACGCGAGCCAAGCCGCGATACGCAAGGCCCAGGTGTATCTGGCCGACAAAGGTCGCGCCCACATTGGCGTCCGCGAAGTCGTTCCAGCCGGCGGGAACGAGGCCGACGGGAGGACGCGCGAGCTGGCCGCCAAGCCCTTCTTCGAGCACGAAGAAGTAGTCGCCCATCTTGTAGCCGCTGGTGATGCGCTCGCCGATGGTGTTCGTGCGCGCGATCAGCGGGGTGCCGTAGCGGCCCGCGTCCCATCCGCCCATGGCGCCGAATCGCCCCGTCATGGCGCCGGTGTCAAGCTGAAACGGAAATCCGAAGGTCTTGGTCAGGTTGGCCGTGATGAACGCGTCGTTGACGCCCATCTGGTCGACCACGTTGTGGTAGCCGGCCGCATCCATCGCGGACGTGCCCGCCAAGATGGCCGTGGCGTAGACGGTGGAGTTTCCGTAGAGGAGGTTGAGCTGAAGCCAAGGGTCCGGCACCACGCCCACATATTCGAAGCTGCGCAGGTCCTGCGGCGTCAGCGGGGGTGAGTGCAACACGAGCCCGCTTTTGCCAGCCGTGTCGCTGCTATCGTGCACGCCAAGATAGGCCGGCAGGAGCAAGTAGCCATGAAAGTCGAAGCTCTGCGATTTCGCGGTGGCCGGCTGAATGCCGAACGGCACCGAAGGCGTCGCGCTGGGGACCTGCGGGTCGCCGGGCGAAAGCCCGAGTCTTGGGATGTCTTTGTCGGAGCTGCCATCCGCAGCCATCGCCAGCGCGGGCATGGTGAGCAACGCCAATGCGAGAGCTGACTTCCAGCCGGACCTAGTTGCATAGTGGACGGTTTTCATCGTCGAGCGCTTTCGGTTCAGAAGGTGATATAGCCGCCGAGTGCAATCATGTGGTGATCGAGCGGCTGGGCCGAGTTGTTGTCCACGGCGCCGCTGTAGAAGCGCCGGCCGTAGTAGAGTTCGATTCGGTCTAGACTGCCCCAGTCGGCGTGGTAAGCGATGCCTGGATTGATACTGTAGATGGCATAGCGCTGGTCGAGCGGGACCACAGTAAGGGTCCCCGTGCCGTTGAGATAGGTGGGCACCCTAAGATCGCCGTTGCGATTCTCGCCGTAGCTCTTGAGCATCACTATCAGATGCTTGGTCATGAGGTACTCGGTTTCGATCCCGAAGTAGTACCCCGTGGAGTCCTTGAAGAGAGCATCGTCGGTCGCGAGCGTCCGGGCGATCATGCCCGCGATCCGCACGTTGATGTTGGGAGTGTTGCCGGTGAAGCTGCGCGGAAACCAAAGAATGCGCGAGACGCTGAAGTCCCACTCCGCTCCCACGACGCCGATCTTGCCGTTCCCGTTGCTGCGCAGCCCGAGGTACTCGGTCATCGGCACTTTGGCGCCCTGGCCCCAGTCGGTCGTCCACCAAACGCCGTCGTTAACCGAGGTGCCGTGGTGGATGTCGTACAGCCCACCGCTCATCCCCAGGTGCCCCCAGGGATCCGAGTCCCAGCCGAGCTCGGCGAGATAAGTGTCCATCCGGCCGTCCGGATAGGAGGTCTGATTCAGGTCGTTCTTGATGTGCGTGCGCTCGTCGGTGCCGTGGTCGGACACGTAGTGCAGTTTTGCGTGGTACTGGTTCTTGTAGTCGAGCCCGACGTGGGCGTGGTAGAGCCAGGTCGAGGTGCCGGTTTCGAGCCAGCTATTGTAGTCGCCGCGGGGAAAGTCCTCGGGAACGCCGGGAACCACCATGAATCCTTGCGTGAAACTGAGGCGCAGGTCGCGGTTGAGGTCCCAGTCCGCGTTGGCCCTGTAGCCATAGCCGCGCAACCCGACCAGGGGTCCGAAGACGCCCCACCCCCACTGACCAGGAGCGCCGTAGACATCAACGAAGTACCCGACTTTGAAACTCAAGCGGACTGCGCCGATCGGATCCGGGGTTATCTGGAGGTACGCCCCGCCAAATCCGGGCCCCTGCCCCGGGGCGTAGTAACCTTGATAGTCCTTACCGTTTACCTGGAAGTAGTAGTACGCGTAGGCCATCAGAGTCGGGGTGCCGTACTGCACGTTCACCGTCGCGCCCGCCCCACCCCAATAGGGCAACTTACCCTGAATCAGCGGCGACGCGTGCAAAGCCGTGCCGGAGTAACCCTCGGGCGTATCGGCTGGCGTTCTTCCGATGCCAACCGCCTCGTAGCCGTAGATACGGCCGTCGATGCGAAACGTCGCCGGGCTCTTCTCGGCGGGCGCGCCAAACGAAGGCGCTCGTCCGCCGGCCGCGGGGGGCACTGGCGGAGCCTGCGGCGACATTCCCGGGCCCGGAAAGATCTCAGACCCAGGGAGGTCGTCGGTCATGGCAGGCGCAGCTTGCTCGGCAAGAGCAACGCCAGATGCCACGAGCAGCGCAACACTCGCCGCGAGAGCGGAACGGAATTTCACACGAACCATCAACGCCTCGGAATCTGTATCGAGCTCGCATTGGCCGGGCCGATACCGCCCGCCGGCAAATTGGCCCCTTGCACGGCGAGCATGAAGCTCACCACGGCCCAGTGGTCCGGAATCCTCACGTCACTCGGATGGCCCTTGGGCATGTGGGTGCTGGTGAAATTGAACAAGTCCTGGGCGCTTCGGAAGGTATCGCGCCAAGCTGCCCCCGCGGGGCGCGACTGCATTTCGAGCTGGAGCAGTTGAGGATCGGACACGGCGGGATCGGTCGAGCTGACCTCACTGCGCGGGAATTCTGGCAACGATCCGGGTCCCAAGATTGCCGGCGCGCTGCCGACGCCCTGGCCGCGATCGCCGTGGCACTTGGCACATTCGCTCGCGAAGACGGTCGCGCCCTGCTCGGCCTGGCCGCGGGCTCGCGTGAGCTCGTCCTGGGTGGCCCCCAATTGTGTGGCAGCGCATCCGAGTGCGATCACGACGAACGCGCCACCTATCAGCGACATTCTTTCATGAGCAAGAGACATCGAGTCCTCTCTCCTGTTAATTGGCGGCGCATACTATCCAATACGCCCTGCCCGGCATAGGAAATTCACGTCGTCATCGCATTTCCGGGCGACCGCAGCAGCGTCAAAACGCTGTGGCAGAAAAAGTGCAATTCAATTGAGCCGTCCTTGTTCTTGCTGTCACTGCATATTTTAGTCCTGCGACCGGCACGTCGCGGAGACCTGCTTTTCCTCGGCTCCGTAACGATCTACAAGCGCGCCGGGAAGAATCGCGCACGCTTCCGATCCCAGGTAATTCGTGGTTTGCTGGCATAATGATCACCGCGAAGACACTTGGTTCCGTATTCTGCCTATTGTCGCTCCGCGCGCTGCCGGCGGGCGCGGCAGAAAAGCCCGCCAGGGTTCCCTACAATTGGAAGAGCGTGCAGATCGTCGGTGGTGGCTTTGTAGACGGCTTCGTCTTCCATCCCAATGCGAAAGACGTGCTTTACGCCCGCACCGACATGGGGGGCGCCTATCGCAGAAGTCCTAAGACGCACAAATGGGAACCGATGCTCGACTGGATGCCCTACACCGATCTGAACCTCATGGGCGTGGAGAGCATCGCCGTGGATCCTTCGGATCCCAGCAAGGTCTATCTGGCCTGCGGCACCTACACGGCACCCGAAGTTCCCGACGGTGCCATCCTGCGCTCGTCGGATCAGGGCCACACCTTCCAGCGCAGCAACGTGCCCATCAAATTCGGCGGCAACGAAGCCGGGCGCGGCAACGGCGAGCGCATGGCCGTGGATCCCAACGACGGCCGCAGCCTTTTCCTCGGCACGCGCAAGAGCGGCCTTTGGAAAAGCAGCGATGGCGCGGTGACGTGGAGCAAGGTCGGTAGTTTTCCGAGCGACGTGCTGAAGCTTTCGCCGGAAGAAGCCAAGCTGCCCGCGTGGAGCGGCGGCGGGCGCAGCACGATCGTCTTCGTGGTCTTCGATCCGTCGAGCGGCAGCAAGGGCAAGCCGAGTCAGACCATCTTTGCGGGCGTGTCCGTGATGGGCAAGCCGGGCATCTACCGCAGCGACGACGGCGGTGGCACGTGGAAGGTGGTGCCGGGCCAGCCCACCAAGTACCGGCCCAACCACGCCGTGTTGGCGTCTGACGGCAATCTCTTCATTACTTTCGGCACCGACCCCGGCCCCATGCCGATGGTCGACGGCGCGGTCTGGAAGCTGGACACGCGCACGGGAACCTGGACCGACATCACGCCGGACAAGCCAGACCAGGAGCGCAAGTTCGGCTATGCCGCGGTTTCCGTCGATGCACGAGATCCGAAGGTGCTCATCGCCAGCTCGTTCTACCGTCCCAAGGCCGAAGAGGTCTTCCGCAGCACCGACGGCGGCGCCACCTGGAAACCGGTGTTTGGGAGCGGCGGAGTCTTCGACTACAGCCTCGCCCCTTACGTCAAGGACACGCCGATCCACTGGATGTTCGACATCGAGATCGATCCGTTCAACTCGGATCACGCCATGTTCACCACCGGCTACGGCGGCTGGGAGACGTTCGATCTAACCAACCTCGACAAAGGGCGCCCCACGCACTGGCAGGTGATGAGCCCGGGCATCGAGGAGACCGTCGCGTTGGCGCTCTTCAGCCCGTCCAAGGGCGCGCAGGTGGTGACCGCGGTGGGCGACTATTCGGGCTTCGTGCATCGGGATCTCGACCAGCCCGCGCCCGGCGGCACGCCCAAGCCGCCTTTCTTGGGCAACACCACCGACGTCAGCGGTGGCACGCTGAACCCGAACGTGCTCGTGCGCGTCGGACATGCGCGCGAGGGCAAGAACATCGGCTACTCGCTAGACGGCGGGAAGACCTGGAAGGAACCCGCAGAGGTCCCGGACCCCAAGGCCGGCGACGGCCATATCACGGTCTCGGCCGACGGCGACACCTGGGTCTGGGCGCCGCGCGCAGAGGTCCCCTACGTCACCAAGAACAAGGGCGCTACCTGGACCGCTTGCGAGGGGCTGCCCAAGGACATGCGCGTGATCGCCGACCGACTGAATCCCGGGCGCTTCTACGCGATGGCGCTTTTTGACGGCAAGTTGTTCGAAAGCGTCGACGGTGCGTCCCACTTCACCGAGCGCGCATTGGTGTTGCCGGGCGGATTGCCCAAGCGCGGGGGCAACGGACAAGACAACCGCACCGATCGCGGCGACGATCGCGGCGGGCAAGATCGCCTGTACGCCACGCCCGGACGCGAAGGCGACCTTTGGCTGGCCGCCTACGACGGCCTTTACCACGCGGCCGACGGCAAGACCTTCGCGCGCATGCCGGCGGTGGAGCAACTGCACGCCTTCGGCTTCGGCAGAGCAGCGCCCGGCGCCAAGATGGCGGCCCTATACATGGTGGGCACGGTGCAGGGCCAGCGCGGATTCTTCCGCTCGATCGACGGCGGCGCGGCCTGGCTGCGCATCAACGACGACGATCATCAGTGGGGCTTGGTCTTGCAAATCACCGGCGACCCCAAGAATTTCGGCCGGGTCTATGTCGGCACCCACGGGCGCGGCACCTTCTACGGCGACCCGAAGGGACGGTAGGCGGCGCGGCTCGCGCTCCGCGTGCCGAACGGAGGCGACGGTGGTTTGATCCACGCTGCGGAGGAAATGATAGTCTCGGCAGTTGGGCGAACAAGCGAAGCTGAAATCCGATGCGGAACATATGCGTGTATTGCGGTTCAAGTCCAGGTGCCGACCCGCTCTTCATGGTCGGCGCGAAAGCGCTCGGGCAGGTCATTGCTGAAACCGACCGCGTGCTCGTGTACGGCGGCGCGAAGGTGGGACTCATGGGTGCTCTCGCAGACTCCGTACTTGCTGCTGGGGGCAAGGTCATTGGTGTCGTTCCGCGTGCGCTGGTGGAGAAGAAGGTTGCTCATGACTCGTTGACCGAGCTGCACGTGGTTTCGAGCATGCACGAGCGGAAGGAAATGATGGCCGAGTTGGCGGACGCTTTCATTGCCATGCCCGGCGGACTTGGGACTCTTGAGGAGTTCTTTGAGATGTGGACCTGGGCACAACTTGGTCTCCACCAGAAGCCTTTGGGCCTCCTTGGTGCCAAGGATTTCTTCGCGCCGCTGCTCCAATTCCTGGACGTACTCGTGTCCCAGCGGTTTCTCCGGCCCGAGCATCGGCAGATGGCTTTCCTGGAGCAGGATCCGGTTTTGTTGCTCCAACTTCTTGAGCGCTACGAGGTCACGAGTGTTCCGAAGTGGCTCGATCGAGAAGACGTGTGAGGCGCCCAGCGAAATGAAACTTCCATCACTCACCCTGGTTGCTTGCATGCTCGCCGGTGGCATTGGTGTGGCCAATGCCGACGTCACGCCCAATCCGCTCTTCGCGGATCATGCGGTCTTACAGCAGGACACCCAGGTTCCCGTTTGGGGCACGGCAGATGCTTCTGAAACCGTGACGGTGGAAATCGCGGGACAAACGGTGTCCACGACTGCGGGCAAGGACGGCAAGTGGACAGTTCGTTTGCAGCCGATGAAAGCCGGCGGGCCGTTCAAGTTGACCATCGCCGGCAAGAACAAGATCCTGCTCGACGACATCTTGATCGGAGAGGTCTGGTTGGCAAGCGGCCAGTCGAACATGGAGCGACAGCTCGGACCTCGCACCGGACAAAAGCCTATCATCAATTGGGAGAGGGAGGTCGCCGCGGCAAAGTACCCGCAGATCCGCCAGTTCGGCGTAGAGCAGACCAAGTCGTTCACGCCGCTCGATAAGGTGAAGGGTCAGTGGGTCGTGTGCTCGCCCGAGACAGTCATGGACTTCACGGCGGTGGGCTACTTCTTCGCCCGCGACCTTCATCGCGCACGCCACGTTCCGGTGGGAATCGTGCACAGCGCTTGGGGCGGAACGCCCGCGGAGGCGTGGACCAGCGAGGCCGGCCTGCGCGAGTTGCCGGATTTCGCCCAGGCGTCTGAGCAGCTGAGGTTGCTCAAGGCGGATCCCGACGCTGCGCTAAGCAAGTACGAGGCCGACCTCGAAACCTGGTTTCTTGCCAGCGATGCCGGCTCGGCGAGGCGCGAGGCTTGGAGCAATCCCGACCTGGACGATTCCGCGTGGAAGACCATGTCCCTGCCCACGCTGTGGGAAGACGCGGGCGAGCCGGACCTCAACGGCGTGGTGTGGTTCCGCAGGACCTTCGATCTTCCCGCCGGCGCCGTGGGCGCGGAATTGCAGCTCGGCATGGTCGACGACATCGATACCACCTGGGTGAACGGCGTGAAAGTGGGCTTCACCTACGGCTACAATCTGGCACGCAAGTATGCCGTGCCCGCCTCGGCGCTTAGGTCGGGGCGAAATATCGTCGTCGTGCGCGTGCTGGACACCGGCGGCGGCGGCGGCATTTGGGGCGACACGAAACCGCAGCTGGTGTTCAGCGGCAAGGACGCGCCCAAGCCCATCGATCTGTCGGGCCCGTGGCGGTATCGAATCGGGCTCAATCTGCAGAACGCCCCCGGCCCGCCGGCGAGCTTTGCAGGAGATGCGGGCACGCCGACGGTGCTCTACAACGGCATGATCGCGCCGCTGGTTCCCTACGCGCTTCGCGGCGTGATCTGGTACCAGGGCGAATCCAACGTGCACCGCGAACGGCAGTACCTCTCGCTCTTTCCCGCGCTCATCGCCGACTGGCGGCGCGCCTTCGGCCAAGGGGACTTCCCGTTCCTGTTCGTGCAAATCGCACCGTTCCGTGACATGACGCCGGAAATTCGCGACGCCCAGCTCTTCACCTGGCGGCGCACGCCCAACACGGCCATGGTGGTGACGACCGATTGCGGTGACGCGAATGACATTCACCCCGCGCACAAGCAACCGATGGGGGCGCGTTTGGCCTTGGCGGCTCGCGCGCTCGCGTACGGCGAAGAGATCGAATACTCAGGACCGGTCTTTCAGACGATGACCGTCGCCGGCGCCAGGGCGAGCTTGCACTTTACCCATTTGGGCAGAGGTCTCACGGCCAAGGGAGGTCCGCTCAAGGGCTTCACCGTCGCAGGCGCCGACGGCATCTTCTTCCCAGCCTGGGCGGAGATTCGCGGCCAGACCGTCGAGGTCACGAGCAGGGCGGTGCCGAGCCCGGTCGCGGTTCGCTACGGCTGGGCCAACGTCCCTGACGGCAACCTGTTCAACAAAGCTGGGCTGCCGGCATCGCCGTTCCGGACCGATGCAGATTGACCGGGCAGCTCACTGTCCAAGCAATGCCAGCAGCGTCCCGGCGTAGGCGGGTTTCTTGGTTCCGTCGGCATTGAACAGGAGAGGATAGTGAGGCCCGTCTCCTGCCCAAGACCACTGGGTCTGGTCGTCCAGCCAGGTATGGGCGTCGGTGACTCCCCAGGTGGTAACCGACATGCATTGCGGGTTCTGCACGCAAGCCGCGACCAGCTCGTGGTAGCGCGATCGCTGCACCTCGAATTTGTACGACAGGTCGCCAGAAACTTGTCCAACCCGAACGTCCAGCTCGCTCAAGTTGACGAGTAAGCCGAGGTCGGTGATGCGCTTGAGCGCCGCAGCCAGATCGCCGCCCGTGGGCGCTCCTTGACCCGGGACATGCGTCTCGAATCCCACGCCGCTCACCGGCACGCCAGCAGCAAGCAAGCGCTGCATCAGGGCCACCGTCGCGTCCAACTTATCGCTCGACCAGTCAATGTCGGATTCGTTGTAGAAGAGCAGCGCATTGGGATCGGCAGCGTGCGCGAGCTGGAAGGCCTCGTCGATGTAGGTCTCGCCGAGCAAGCTCGAGAAGATGGTGTCGCGATAGGTGGTGGGCGTGGTGTCAGTCAGCGCCTCGTCGACCACGTCCCACGCCACAACACTGCCGGCGTAGTGGCCCACGACGTTCTGGATGTGATTGGTCATCGCTGCCCGCAGGTCGCCGGCGGTGGTCAGGTTCGAGACCCAGGCGGGAAGCGAGTGGTGCCACACCAAGGTATGACCTTTGACCTGCATGCCGTTCGCGGCTGCAAAAGCCACGACCTGGTCGGCGGCGGCGAAGTTGAAGGTGCCTGGCGAAGTCTCGGTGGGATCCCAATTCATCTCCGACTCGGGCGTGGCGTAGTCGAATTCCCTGCCGGCAACCTGGGCGTAGACGGGGTCGAGGTTCAGGTTGCTTGAGCTCAGCGCCGCCCCGAAGAGCCTCTGCTTGGCCTCCGCTGCCTCGCGCAGCGTCTTGGGGTCAGGGGAACTGTCGGTGCAGCCACCCGCGGCCACAAGCCAGGCGAGCACGGAAAACGCGAGACGGTGGACACTCCTTTGCATCACTGGCAAACCTTCCTGCTCGACGTGACGCGAGCCCTGGCATCCTACCGCAGGAACCAGGTAAACACGCCTGCTTCCCCTCGGCGGTTGTCGCAGCCCGCGTCGCCTGGGTTCTTTTCGAGGTTTGGTGCTACACATGTGTCCAAACTAACTTGTTATCAGAGCAATTGCCCGCGCCCACGACGGCAGCGCTTTCTGAAGGAGTTTCGATGACATTGAACGGAAGACGCCGTCTAGCGGCCCTGGTCATCCTGGTGGCCACAGGTTGCGTGACCCAAAAGGGCGATCCGGGCGCATCCCAGGGTGGGAGCGGAGGCAGCGGCGGCGGTCCGGGAGGAGACGGCGGCTTCCTTCAAATCGACGACGTGTGGGACGCCGGGGATTCCTCGGGCGAAGCCGGCTCGGGCAGCGCTATCGCGTGCGATGCCACTGCAGCCGTCGCTGCCATGCGGATCGGGTGGAACCTAGGCAACAGCCTTGATTCCGTGTCTGATCAGCCGGATGCCGCCGCGGAAACGGGCTGGGGCAATCCCATGGTGACGGCCGACCTCTTCAAGCTGGTCGCGTCGTCGGGCTTCGGTGTGGTGCGCATCCCGGTCACCTGGATTGGCCGCTTCGGCCCTGGCCCCGACTACGCCATCAGCCCAACCTTCATCGCGCGGGTCGAAGAGATCGTGGGCTACGCCCTTGACCAGGGCCTGTACGTCATCATCAACGTTCACCACGACGGTGGCAGCGGGGTGAAAGGAAAGTGGATCAATCTGACGGACAGCTCGAACCAAGTGACTGCGGTCAACAACGAGCGGGTACTCACTCAGTTCCAAGCCATCTGGGCACAGATCGCCGGCCGCTTCAGGAACTACGACGAACACCTCATCTTCGAGAGCATGAACGAAGTCAGTGGCTCCGGCTCCACGCCGATCCAGGCCTATTACGACCAAATCAATGCCTTGAATCAAGCCTTCGTCAAGACAGTGCGCACGGCCGGCGGCAACAATTGGACTCGCTGCCTGGTGGTACCGGGCTACAATACCAACATCGACTACACCGTGGCGGGCTTCAAGCTGCCAAAGGACGTGTCGGCCGGCAAGCTCATCTTGAGCGCGCACTACTACGACCCCTGGAGCTTCGCGGGGACGGGTACGACCCACGCATGGGGCGCCGGCAACCCGGGCATCGACAATTGGGGACAAGAGAGTTGGGTGCAAGGCCAAATCGCGAAGCTGACAGCGAGCTACATCAACCAAGGCCTTCCGGTGATCTGGGGCGAATACGGCGCAATCAACCAGACCGGCTACGAGAGCTACCGGCACTACTATATGGAATACGTGACCAAGGCCGCGCACGACGCTGGCATCGTCCCGATTGTTTGGGACGACAACAATTGGTACGGCTCGGGCAATGACGCCTTCGGATTCCTCAATCGCAACAGCAACACGATTCAGTACCCGACTATCATGGACGCAATGATGCGGGCTGTGACGTCGACCTACACCTTGGCCGACGTGACGAAGCCGTAGCCAGGCCTGCGATAGACTAGCCGAAGAAGGCCTCGGTGCGAATCTGACGTTTGCGGTCCACGCCCTGCTCGACCAGCGACGATCGCATCTCCGCGACCATGGCCCCGTTGCCCACCAGGTAGAACACGGGTGCGCAGAGCCCTGGCACCAGCGCCAGGACGCTGCCGTTGATGCGTCCGTGACGCCCTTCCCATCCTGGCCCTGCCGAGCTCAAATGAATGCACAGCTCGGCACCGGCGCGCTGGCATAAGTCCTCGATCTCATCGCGCGCGAAGATATCCTCCGCGCGGCGCAAGCCCCAGTGGACGATCCGCTTTCCCGGTGCGCGCTCAGGCGTGCGCGCCAGTTCCTCGAGCATTGGCATGATGGTGGCGATTCCGGTGCCTGTCGTACCGAACACCAGGTCTCCCGGATGCGACTCGCCCAGGGTGAAACCGCCGAAGGGACCCGCCATGGAGACCTGATCGCCCGGAGACAGCCGCGTAAAGTATTCGCTGGCATGGCCGCCCGTGATTTGGCGCGCGATCAAGCGCACCTGTTCACCGCGAAACGTCGGCGACGCGATGGAGTAGCTGCGCCGCATCGAGGCAGCCGCATCTTGCCCAGGCACGTTCAAGGTCACGAATTGCCCAGCCTGGAACGCCAGCCGGGTTGGCGAATTTATGGTGAAGCGGAGATCCAACACTCCGGAGGCGATGCGTTCTTTGCTTGCAAGGATGGCTTCGATGGGGATGGGCACCCTGTGATTGTAGTGTGGCAGAGCGCCGGCGCCACTTTGGACATTCGAGGCCGGCATGCGTTTTTGCCACGTGGCGTATTTCCACCGCTGGCGCGCTGGCTGTCGTTGGCGCAATCGGGGACTCGCAACCATGGTAGGAAGGTCGCAATGCTTTACATTCCGCGAGCATTGCGGGCCGTGACTCTTCTGCTCGCCTTGGCCTGCTCGTCGAGCACCCCACCGTCGGGAGGCGGTGGCTCGGGAGGGATCCGGATGGTTCCAAACCAGGATGGCGGCCTGATGACGGGCAGCGGGGGCGCTGCCGGTGGTTCCGCCGGCAACCCGGGGGACACCTCGCCACCGCCGGGCGATACGACGGGCGATATCGGTACCTGGACCGACGCCCCGGGGAGTTGCCCGAGCGGGATGCCCAGGGTCGACATCAGCAGTGTCGCCGACCTCGGGAATGCCTCGCGCGCCGACGGAAGCCATGCAAGCGATCCAGCAAGTGTCTGCTACTTCATCCACAACGGCGCCTACCAGCAGTCGGGCAGCTCGCCGGCATTGTATGTGCTCGCGGGCGGCGTCGATGCCAATCACCGGCGCGTGTTCGTCGGCGAATCGCGTGCCGGCGTCGTCGTCCAGGGGCGCGCAAACATCGAGACTGGGGCAAGCCACGTGCAGCTTTCCAACCTCACCTTCGATCTGACCGGCTACTCGCAGTCCGGCTCGTTCAACACCTTGAACCTTTCCGCCGGTTGCACCGACATCCGCGTCGATCACGTGACCTTCACCGGCGATTGCAAGACCGGCGCGAATGGCGGCCACGTGGAGGTCGACGGCGCCACCGACGTCGTGGTCGAGGCTTGCCTGATCGAAAAGTTCGGCCGCTGCGGACCGGATGGTCACCAGGATCACGGCGTGTATTTGGCGTCCGGCAGTCTGATCACACTCCACAACAACGACATCCGCAGCAACGCTTCTCGCGGTGTACTACTCAACACCCAGGGCGGCCAATACGGTACGCTCGACGGGGTCAGGATCGACGGCAACCGCATTCACGACAATGGTCATGCAGACTACGAAGACGGAATCGCGATGAACGCCACCGACACGGGAACCATCGGGAACGTCGTTATCATCCACAATCTGATCTACGCCAACTACTATTCGGGCCTTCGCGAGGTCGGCAGCGCCTTCAGCGCCGTGCTCGTTCGCAACAATACTTTCTACATGAATGGCCAGCTGTCCACGGCATCGGGACGCTCGGAGGTCAATCTCGACGATGTCGGCTCGGGCGCCTCCACCTCAATTACCGCCAACATTATCGTCGCCTTCGATAGCATGTTGAACAATTGCTACGACTCGCTGCCGCGCGGCTTCAGCCTGACCGACAATTGGGTGCAAGGGACCGCAACCTCCGGCGGCGACGGCAACTGTATCTCTGCCTCGATCAGCGCCGACCCGATGTTCGCCAACGCCGCACTCGCCGATTTTCACACCCAGAACCCGGCGGTCGTCGGCTACGGAGCCTACGCTCCGTGATGTCCGAACTGTCGTCGCGGAGATGACCGATCGACGAAGCCCAGGCGGAACTCGATCGCCTCGCTCGGGCGCAAGACGAAGTACGCGTCACACCCCGAACGGCCATGAAGGGTGTGGCCCGAACCAATACTCACTTATTCATCGCAACGTGGTAAATTGCCTATACAACACGGGCAAGGTGAGGAGGGACGGGTTTTCTGACCGAGACTTGGACTCTCATCGGGTACGTGCCCGCCTACGCCATTCTCCAATCCTCCCGAAATCGGCGAGGCTACTGTCCATCCCCCGGCATCAGCGTGACGTCAGCCTTGTCGTCGGCCGAGTAGCCCGCATAGGTTTGTATGCCCTGTTTAGCAGCGTTGGGCAGCTCGTTACCGAGCGAGTTCAGGTACTTCTGTCCCGCCGCGAAGTCGGTCGTCGTGACCGTCGTATCCGACAAATACGATGGAATCGACTTCATGAGCCCGCTCTTCTGGTTCACCGCCCACAGCGACGCACGCGCCTTCCACATGCCCATCTTCGGGCGGACCTCGACGTAGTAGGTCTTGCCCGGCGCCAGGGTCGCCTTGACGGTCTCGGTGGTCTCGGTCCACACGATGAAGTAGTGCTCGCCGGGGCTCAGGAACACCGAGAAGCGGCTGCCGGCCGTGCTGTCACCAAGGAAATAGCCGTTCTCATCGATAATCGTGAAGATCACCTTGTAGGCGTAGCTCGACGGTCGAACGAACACCACGCGAGCTTTGTCAGCCGGGGCGCCCATGGGCTCCGGTCCGGCCATTGGACGCATGTACTCGGATGTGGCTGCGCCGCAACCAGAAGTCAGCGCTCCCATGACCAGTGCTATCGGCAGTATCTTTTTCGCAATCATCGTGTCCCCTTCTTCAAGAGATCCAGGAACGCGACAATGCAGCAAGTTGGCAGTTTGTACAATAGACAAGCCAGGGACCCACCACGACGATTGCCTTCATCAACGGGGACCCGTCCAATGACAACAGCAACCTGCTGGACGACGTGACGCTCAACTGAGACGAGCTACAACATCCCGACGCGAAGGCGATGGTCGTAGGCGCGCCGAGCCTGCGGCTGGGTCGAGATAGCGGGAATCATCCCAGAAGGTTTCCCTTCTTTGAGCCCGATCTCTGGGGGCGGCGACTCGTATGTGGTCACTGATGCCGCCCACCATCACAGTGAGGCTGGCGCCCGACGCCTTGGCCGGCCTCGCGTCCGTGCGAGCGCGACAAGCCCGAGTAAAGCTGCCGTACACCCAAAGCCGAACGCGCTTCCTGCGCCTCGGCCGGCGCCTATTGCGCAGGTGCAACCACTGCGGCCGCCGTTCGCGCTCGTCGCGCCACCTTGCGAGGTTGCCCCACCGCGCGGGCCGCTGTTGCCGCCAGTGGACACCGTGGTACCGCCTAGGCCCTGGGCTCCGCCCAAGTCCGCCTTGCCGCCGACCCCGGACGCACTACCCGACGTTCCTCCGGCTGCCGAGCCGGCGGCCCCTGCAGCGCCCCCGGTCACTGTGCTGCCACCCGAGCTCGTCACGCCACCCGTCGCCAATATGCCTCCGGATCCAGGCGCACCGCCGGTTCCGTTGCTTCCGCCCGCGCCGGATGCACCGCCCGACCCGGTCGAACCGCCCGAGCCGAAGGTTCCGCCGACAGACGCGTCCGTCCCTTTGGCATCCATCGCAGCGTCGGGACCGCCATCCTTGCCAGGCACACCACCGTCCTGGTTGCCAAACGTGAGCGTCATAGCATAGCCGTCCGCGGCCTTGCTCCAGCTCAAGGGAACTGTGAGCGCATTTCCCGTCACGGTCATGGAGCTATTCGAAACCACGGTCGGCGCGCTGACGGCAGCCGTTCCGTCGGGCATGTTTTCAATCAACACCTGCGCTGAACCGGATGCTTGCAGGTCTGCCGGAATGTTGGTGACCTTCACGCTCACCGTGCCCGTGACGCTGCCCTTGTTGCCCACCACGATGATGGATTTCCGCGCTGCCGAGTCGAGATAGGCCACAGCATCCGCCTGCGACCCTGCGGTGACGGCGACCTGCAGACCGGTTTGGTCCGCGTAACGCTTGTACACCCACCACTGGCCCTTGGGCTGCCAACTGCTCGTGACCATTCCGCCCATGGTTGCGTATAGGCCATTGCCTCCGCCCCAGTTCGAGCGCAGGCCATCCACACCAGCCCTTTCAAATCGGGCAAGGTACCAAGCGGAGTGACCAGCGGTTTGGTCGCTGCTCGATCCGTACTCGCTGACATCCAGATTGGCGACGTTGATGCTTCGGCTTGATAGGGCTGACTTCGCGCTCTTTCCATCATTGACCGGGTCGCCGCCGCCCGCTTCGTGCCAGCCAATGTAATCTGGAACGACATTGTTGGTCTTGACGTAGTCGAGGAAGGCCGTGAACCACCCGCCGACCCCTCCAGCGGTGCTGGGCCCTTCAATGACTGCGTCCGGAAGGGCCGCGCGCACCTGCTGGTAGCCACGCTTCCACATTTCCAACCATTGGGCCTGGGTGCCCTTCCAGAATCCGGAATAGTCCGGCTCGTTCCACAGCTCCCAGCGCACGTCCTTGCCCGTCATACCAGCGGCCTTGAAATCAGTGATCAGCTGGTTGATGAAGGTGGTGTACGCCGTCCAGTCCCCGCCGTCCCCTGGGTAGCTCGGAACGTTGCAGGCGCCATCCGCGCCCCAAATGTCATGCACGAGGACGAGCAAGGTTGCCCCGATGGCCTTGGCCTTGGCGTAGTAGGCCTTCACCGCGTTCCAACGCGCGGAGTATTGCCCATTCACGTAGCCACCGTTCGGGCATCCGATCTGGGCTCCACCGCAGCGCAAGTGGGTGATCTTGATGTCGGTCAGCGTGGCGTTGGGCGGTTGGCTTCCGTCCTGGGAAATGCCGTAGATGAATCCAGAGGCGCGGTAGGTGGGGGCCCCGGAAAGCGAGCCCATGTCCACGGTGACCGTGTCGTCCGCAAAGGCCGGCGAAAGCGCTTGCGTCAGCAGCAACAACGAGGCCAGAGCTGACAGCAGCAGCCATCGACAGGAAACGGGTGGGCATGTGCGTGCGCAGGCAGAGATTCTCATTTTGTCACTTGTACTGTCCGAAGTGGCCACTCCTTGTAACGAAAATACGGTCCGGCCAGCCGAATGTGCCTAGCTAAAATGAAGCAGGTTCTCCGGGGCAGAGAACCCTGCCACACCATGGCAAGCATCGGGTCTGGCAGCTGCCGTACGCTCCCCGAGGATCCCCGAGGCAGGACCGCGGGGCTGGCGGAGGCGAGGGATGGCACCGCGCTGGGCGAGATCGCTGCCACCGTTTTCGCGGGATCTTCTCCGTCGCAGGGCGCGTTTGGCCCTTGAATCTCATCGGTCAATATGGAAGAAGCCAGTTAGTAGTGATGGGTTGACGGGTTAACAGCGTGCCTGGGCTCACCCACGGCGTCGGTCGATCTCAACCGAGGGAAAGAGGTGCCATGTCGCCAATAGTTGCCTCGAATTCTCAGTCTTTATTCCGTCGCTCTGGGTGGTTGTGGCCGCCCCTCGGCAGTCTCGGGTTGTGCCTGGCCCTCGCACTCGGGTGCGGCGGCAACGGTGAAGGCGGTGGCACCGGTGGCCGAACAGGAAGCGGGGGCACGGCGGCCAGCGGCGGAGCAACGAGCGGGGGTGGAACCATCGGCTCGGGCGGAACCACGGCGAGCGGAGGAATGGGAGGCGGAACCACAGGCGCTGGCGGAACAACTGCAAAAGGCGGAACCACAAGCGCTGGCGGAACAACTGCAAAGGGCGGAACCACAAGCGCTGGCGGAACAACTGCAAAGGGCGGAACCACAAGCGCTGGCGGAACCATCAGCTCGGGCGGAAAGAGCGGAAGCGGTGGCGCTTCATCAGCCGGAGGCGCCAGTGACACCTCGGGCTCAGGTGGCTCGGTCTCGACAGGTGGCCAGACGGGTGGCCAGACGGGCAGGGACGGCGGTCCCGGAAGTGGCGGAAACACGGGCGGAGCATCGGGGACCGGCGGCAGCAATGCTGGCGGGAGCAGCGGCAGCAACATCGATGGTGGCAGCGCGACCGCGGTGCCCAGCGCCGGATGTGGCAAGACGCCCACGCTGAAGAACAGCCCCTCGAACACGACCTTCACGCAGAACACGCTCACGATTTCCGGCAAGAGCCGGCAGTTCATCATTCGGTGGCCCGACAACTACGACAAACAAACCCCGTCCCGGCTCATCATCGGTCTTCACGGGGCCACGGGCAAAGGGGCCGACGTCGCGGGTTCCAGCAGCAGCGAGGGCCCCTATTTCGGACTCTGGGATCTTTCGCAGGGCAGCACGATCTTCATAGCGCCCTCCGCAGATGGCGGGCTCTGGGACGCCACGAACGATACCGCGTTCGTCAGCGAGATCCTTAAGACAGTCGAGGCCGATCTGTGTATCGATACCACGCGCATCATGTTGGAGGGATTCAGCCAGGGGGCGGCCATGTCCTGGACGCTTGCCTGCGGGCTCACGGGCGTGTTCCGCGCCGTGGTGGGCCACTCCGGCGGCGGCGTGGCCAATCCCAGCAGCTGCAAGCCGATCCCCTACTTCGGATCGGGCGGAAAGCAGGAAAACGTCACGCAGACAACCCAGACCGACCAGTTCGCCAAGTGGAACGGGTGCACGGTTAGTACGCTAGCCACGGCGCCCACGGGCGGGCACGCTTGCTCGAGCTACTCGGGCTGCCCAGCGGCCGATCCGGTTCGCTGGTGCAACTACGACGGCCCACACACGCCGTCGCCCACCGATTCCGGAAAGAGCACGTCCTGGATGCCCTCGGAAACCTGGCCCTTCTTCTCCCAGTTCTAGCTCTCCCCGGAACTGCAACTCGTGCGAGCAAAGCAGCACTCAAGCCCGGGCCCCAATCTGCCGAGAGTCTTTTCCGCACACAGGCTTCATCATTAATTTGCCTTGTTTGCGAAAGGCGACTCGGCCCCCCGCTTGGTCGCCTTTTCCATTTCGTCGTTGCTTCGAACGAGGCGTCCGCCTTGCAGCACTCCTTCCTCCCGGAGCGGCCAAGCTTCCTTGCCGATCTGCTTCGCGGGAGTCAGCCGGCACGTTGTCGTCATGCGCGGCGGAATGGTCGCCAAGGGAAAGTCGTGCCGCTGCGGCCCGCCTTTCCCGCCCAACGGGCTCGAAGACTGCGCGCCCCGAAATAGCGGATCAGCGCGTAGCCATCTCCAAATGTGCGCCAGAGCAGCCCTTCTGGTTGCAGGCTCGCCATTCCTCGACGGCAATCACAGGATTCCTGGGCAGGGCCGGGTACCAATGTCAAGGCCAGCTTGGCGAGGATCAGTGAAGCTAAGAGCCCCGCAGAAACAGGGCCTTTAGAGTGCGGTCGGGGAGACTCGAACTCCCACAGCCGTAAAGCCACCAGAACCTGAATCTGCAGATGACCGGACTATTGCACAACAATTTCCACTGGTTACGGACGCACGTGAGCGCCAGTTAGTTACCCACGCCGCTGCATCATCAAGATTTTGCACATGAACCCTGGGTAACTTTCCGTCTCGGCGGACTGTGGATATACCTATAGCGCTCTAAGCATTGCGCTTTGTTTCTTTTGGCTCATAATGGCCTTCATGGACGTTACCCGTGCGGCTGCCCTTCTTGGTCGTCGCGGCGGCCTCGCCGGTGGCCGCAAGGGCGGCTTGGCACGCGCGCGACGTTTGGCTCCAGCACGACTTCGCGAGATCGCCCGCGAAGCGGCTCGGGTACGGTGGGGAGGTCTACCGGACAGACTGAAGCCGCTCTTCTGGACGCACCCGACGACGTTCGATTCGTTGAACCGGACCGAGGATCTCGATCTGATCCTCTACCAGGTGCTCGCCCACGGTGACGCCCAGCAACGAGCATGGATTGTGGAGCGAGTTGGCGCCGATACGGTACGGGCCTGGCTGCGCAAGAGGCGCGGCGGCGGGGTGTCGGCCGCGCGCCTCTCCGAATGGTTCGAGGATGGCACAATCCGACGGTGGCAGCGCGACAACCCCGGCGCTGCCATTTGGGAGAACCGGTGAAAGGTCGACCGACGAGCATCCATTTCGAAACGCTACTCCCGAAGCAACGAGAGGTTCTCGCAGCGTCGGCCAGGCCTGCGCAAACCTGGGGCGCGTACCTCGCTGGAGGACTGGCCGTTGCCCTCCAACTCGGTCACCGAGTCTCGGCTGACTTCGACTGGTTCACCGCCAATACCATTCCGCCCGACAAGCTACTCGACGACATCACGGCCACCGGTCTCACAGTCGCGGTACGCCAGAACGATGAAGGCACGTTCCTTGGGCAGGTTGGAGGTCTCGAATACAGCGTCTTCCGTTACCGATACGACGTGGTCGCTGCGCTCAAGGAAATCGAAGGCTGTCAGGTCGCATCCCTGGAAGACATCGGCGCTATGAAGCTTGCCGCCATCTGCCAGCGCTCGGTCAAACGCGACTACGTCGATCTGCACGCCATCCTCACGAGTGGCGGCGTGAGTATCGGCGATCTGGTGAACGCGTGGAGTCGCAAGTATCCGGGCAAGGACGTCGGGTTCGCGCTCCGCGCGCTCGTCTACTTCGCCGACGTGGACAAGGCACGGATGCCCGAGATGCTTCTGAAGACGAGCTGGGAGAAGATCAAAGCTGATCTCGAGAAGCTGGTCGCCCGCCAGAGCAGAGCCTAGCTAGGCTAGGCGGCGTTCGCCTCGTCAGGTTGGTCCCGGGCCTCTCGAAATCCCCCGCCCAACCCCCAAGTGGGGGATCGAGTGGGGGATCGACGGATTCGAGCGAGAGCGAGTTCGATGCGATCTCCGCACAAAGAAAAACCCCCGTGTTTGCCGGGGGTTTGAGTGTGCGGTCGGGGAGACTCGAACTCCCACAGCCGTAAAGCCACCAGAACCTGAATCTGGCGCGTCTACCAGTTCCGCCACGACCGCATGATTTGGTTGTCAAGCTAGGCTGGCCAGGATTGCCGGGCCAGGGTGGCTCTTGTAGCACAAGAGACCATAGGCACCAAGTGCTTCTCCGCGGTTTCAGGCGCATGCCGACAGGTGCGAGGTTTGGTGTACACTGGTGCCGGAGGCGGCTGGACCAATGTTGCGCCAAGGCAATGGCTACACAACTCGACTGACCTGTCTGGTACTGCTGGGTGCTTGGTGGCTTTCGGCGACGCCGGTCGCGTCGGCCGCACCGGATCCCGGGGCCGGAACCGGCCTCGTCCCACGCCGAATGGCCGGTCGACTGCCAGGCAAGCCGGCCTATGTCTGGCTTTGGTACGCTACCGGCGGCGCCATGCCCGAGTACAGCGAATACTGTGGTGACCTCACACCGCCAGCCTACCAATGCAACTTCGGTTCGAGCCTGGGAGATTGCCAGCAGCAGGTCCAGGCCTTTCTCGACAAGTGGTACAAGGACTTCAACCTCGTCTTCACCCTCACGCGACCGCCGACCGGCGACTATTACACGGTGGTCATCACCAGCGGCTGGGACAAGTGCGTTCAGAATGCGCCCGCTCAGATGGGGCTCTTCGCCGCCGACCTAGCCGGACTGGCGCCCGCCATATGCAACGACAATCCCGGCCAGACTGCATTGGCCATCGAGTGCGGCGGCAATGCCCACGACTGCGCCAATATCATCGCTCACGAGCACGGCCACTTGGTCGGGCTCGAACATGTCGCCAGCACCTCCGACGTGATGTACCCCACCATCCGGGCCACAACGTTGGGGTTCGACAATCAGAGCGATGCCATCCAGGGCGACGATATTTGCGACGAGAGAACGCAGAATTCCTACCAACAGATGCTCACGGCGCTGGGCGCGTGGCCTGGCGGCGCGAAACCTGCGCTGACCATCGCCATACCAGACGGAGGTGCGCCCGACGTCGCGCCCCCCGACGCCGGCACACGCGACGCCGGAGCTCCCGATACCGCCCTGCCGGACGTATCCTCGCGCGGCATACCCGACGCCGGCACACCCGACGCCAGAGCGCCCGACGCCAGCACGCCCGACGCCAGCACGCCCGACGCCGCATCTCCGGACATCGCCGACGCGCCGACTTCCGGTACCGGACAGGGTTCCGGAGCCGACGTCAACGTCGGCGTGCTACCGGGCTTCGATGCCTATGCGCGAACCTTGCCGACGATGCCGGACGCGCCGACCGCAACCCCCGAAGCGCCCCACGGCGGCTGCAGCATCGCGCGCTCGCCTAGCTCGACCTCGCGCTCTTTCACGGTTGCCTTGCTGCTGGCCTGCTTTCTGCTTGCGCGGAGGTCCTCGCATTCACGGGTCGCGGCCCGGCCCCGCCGCGGTACCCCGCGCCGCGCGTAGACGCGCAACCTCCTTGCGCAGCGCTTGCGCCGTCGATTTCTGATTGTCGACCTCGCGCTCGGCCGTAAGGATCGCTTCCTCGGCCTTGGCGAGCTTGCGCCGAAGTTGATCGCGTTCAAGATCGAGCAACTCGCGCGCGGCCGCATCGTCGCTGATCTGGCGCAAGTAGCGCTCGACGTCCTTGCGTAGAGTGGCCACCGTCCGCCCGAGTCGTTCGGCTTGATCCTGCGCCACCATGTGCCGCTCGCGCAGCTCGTCCCGTTCGCGCGCCGTCTCCGCCACCTTGGCGTTCAAGCGTTCCACCTCAGCCCGCCAGGCGACGAGCTCGCCTTCCGCGGGCTCGCTCGCCTCGCCTGGCCCGGTGGGCACGAGCAGGCTTTCCGAAAGATGCCACGTGCGCTCGGCGGCCGGGGTGCACAGCGCGATCAAATGCGATGGCCGCCCGCCGACTTTGGACATGGCCTCGCTGACCGCCAGGTCGTCGCTGCCCGGCACGAAATAGGAAACCGCACGAAACGGCGTTTCCTCGATGATGTCCACGGTCGCGAAGTGCTCCAAGGCTAGGTCGGCCAAGGCCGCCCGCAGGCTGACCCCGACCGCCACGCGTTCGAGCACGCTCGTAACCACCCGCACCGCCGCCATGCCGTCCCGTTTGAGCACGCGACGAGCTTCCCCGAGCAGGGTCGACCGACGACTGTCATCGGAGATCTCAGCCGTCCCCAGCGCGCAGATGACAACGTCCATGCCCCCGTCCGGGAATGCTAGCGGCAAGCTCGGCCCGGCGGGCGACAGAACCTGCATCGCCCCGGCCCGTCGCAGAAGCTCTGGCCCCGGCCCATCACCGCCGGCCGCCAAGTCGACCACGACTTTTCCGACCGTGAAGGGCTCGATGAAAAGGTAAAATGAAAGCCCCACCGGCTTATCTGCCGCAGGGGAACCGCCGATATCCTGCGCCGAGGCCCCACCGTGGGGTGGCTCCCCTCGTTCCTCCCCCGGCGTAAACGCCACGGGGGACGATGATGCGTAGTCGACTGGATGAGTCATCCGGCTCCCTGGTGCAATTTTCGCCCCTCGCTGCCGATTACACAAGCGCCTGACGAAGCAAAACGCGCCAAAGCGGAAGCCGCGGTGGTTTCATGCGATAGTGGCGAAACATGCGCAAGAAGCTAGGCCCCTTTCTGGCATGGGTAGTCGCCATTGCCATTCTCGTCTATTTGTTTCGCGGCATTCCGTTTGCGAAGGTGGCCGACGCCCTTCGCGGCGCGTACTGGTGGGCCATCCCGGCCAACGCGATCCTGATAGTGCTTGTCTATCTGGCGGACTCGTTCGCCATCAAGAAGACGTTCGGCTGGTTCGTTGCGCCGCTGACCTATCGCGAAGTCCTCGTGGTCCGAGGCGCCACCTACATCTTGGCCTTGCTCAACTACAGCGTCGGCCAGGGCGCCATCGTGTACTTCGTCAATCGTTCCCGCGGCGTGCCCATCCTGCGCGGAACGGCGGCCGTGCTACTCATCATGGGCATCAATGTCCTGGTCCTGCTCGTGTTGGCGACGCTGGGGCTGGTGGTGGCACCCGACGTCCCCACGGGACTGAGACTGATCGTGCTCATCGCCTACGCGGGCCTCGCGGTCTACATCGTGGTGGTATCGCTCAAGCCGCACTGGCTGGCCAAGCGGCCCATCTTCGACGTGCTATTGTCCGCCGGCATCAGCGGACACCTGCGCGCCATGTTGGTGCGGCTCCCGCACATCGCCAGCTTGCTCGCGCTTAGCTGGTTTTCCCTGGCGGCCTTCGGGGTCGTCATCCCGGTGGGCAAGGCCATCTTGTGCCTGCCCATCGTGTACTTCGTCACCGTCCTGCCCATTTCTCCCCAGGGGCTCGGAACCGCGGAGGCCATGCTGATCCTCTTCTTTGCCACCTACGCTCCGGGAGCAACTGACGAATCGCATCGGGCGGCCGTGTTGGCCGCAAACCTGCTCTGCCGCGTGATCGCCAACGCCATCCAACTCTCCATCGGTTTCTTCTGCATGCGCAATCAGCTCGCCCGTGACCTCCGCAAGGTCGGCAAAGAAGTTGCGAAGGAACCGGCCGGGAGTGAATCGTCATGAGGTACAAGAAGCCGAGCGCGCTTAACGGGGTTACCTTCCTGCTTCTGCTGCTCGTGGGCCTGGGCGTCTACCTGCTGGTGTACCTGTGGCCGGTCTACTCGGCCTCGTCCCGGGTCAAAGGGATTCTGTGGGACCATATCCCCGCGCTCTACAAAGCCAATCTCCGCAACGACGACGTCAGCCACGCAATGATCGAGGACATGAAAAGCAGCATCAGCACCGAGCTGCAAAAAGCCCGCATCAACGACAAAGCGGCCAAGATCCTCATTTACCGCAGCCCGAAGGAGATCGGCCTCGAGGTGCGCTTCAAGGCCAAAGCGCATTTTCCGATTCCCGATCGAACCTTCGAGTTCGAGCTTTCCCCGAAGGTGGTTTCCGACGCCACACGGATCGACTGGTAGCTCGGCCAACGTGGTACAATCCTCCGGCTAGGCATGGCGAAAATCATCGTTCAGAGCAGCGAGGACCGGCGTGAATTCGAGCTGGGCCCGGTGACCACCATCGGCCGGCATCCCCACAACGCGGTTCAGATCCTCGACCGCATCGTCTCGAAGGAGCACGCCCAGATCATCCGTCAGGCGGACGGACGATTCCTCTACCGCGACCTCGGCAGCCTGAACGGCTCGTTTATGAAGGACCAGCGCATCGGCGACCACATGCTGGTGGACGGCGACGAGATCGCGCTGGGAGGAACCACGCTGATCTTCCAGGAGATCTCGGCACAGGCATCGCAAGCGGCCCAGCGGGTGAGCATCCAGCAACCGGTGGTCAGCGACGATTCATTCATCCAGCAGAAGGTGGACACCAGCGCCGAGTTCCTGCCCGAGCGCGAGATTGCGAGCGTGGAGGCACTTCGTGCCGATTACGAAAAGCTGCGACTTGCACACGAGCTCGGCCGGTCGATCGGGCTCGAAGTCGACATCGACGGCCTGTTGGAAAAAATCATCATGAAGGCCTTCGATCTGATTCCCGCCGACCGCGGCGTGATTCTGCTCATGGAGGCCGACGGGCCGAAGCCACGGGTGGCTAAGACGCGCGATGGGCGCAACGAGAAGATCCTGCTTTCGCGATCGATTCTGTCCGAAGTGGTGCAGCACAAGACCGCCGTGCTGTCGTCCGACGCCAGCGCGGATAGCCGCTTCCAGGGCGCGCGCTCAATCATCATGCAAGGCATTCGATCCACCATGACCGTGCCGCTGGTTCACCAAGACCAGCTTCTCGGAATCATGCACCTGGATTCGATGATCGCGGCCAACGCGTTCGGCGAAAAGGACCTGCAAATCTTTGTCAGCATCGGCAACCAGGCCGCGGTGGCGATTCACAACTCCATGCTCGTGGTCAAGATCGAGCAGGAGGCGAGAACCCGCGCCCAGTTCCAGCGGTTGCTGTCGCCCAACCTGGTCGAACAGGTGGTGGCCGGCAACCTGCAGCTCGAAAAGGGCGGCGCGCTCACCGAAACCACGCTGCTCTTCTCGGACATCCGGGGCTTCACGGCGATGAGCGAAAAACGCGCACCGCAAGAGATCGTCCGCATGCTCAACGAATACTTCGAGCTGATGGTGGACGTGATCTTCAAGCACGAGGGCACGCTCGACAAGTTCGTGGGCGACGAAATCGTGGCGCTGTTCGGAGCGCCGGTCGCCTTGCCCAGCGCCGAGATCAAGGCGGTCGAGTGCGCCGTCAACATGATGATGGTGCTGGCCGACTTCAACCGGATGCGCGCCGCAGAAGGCCAGGAGGAGATCAAAATTGGCGTCGGCATCAACACCGGCACCGTGGTCACGGGCGCCATCGGCAGCTCGCGCGCGCTCCAGTACACCGCCATCGGCGACGCGGTCAACACCGCGTCTCGCCTGTGCAGCGTGGCCAAGTCCGGCGAGATTCTGGTTTCCGAGGGAACCTACGCACGCGTACAATCCATGGTCAACGCGACCGCGCTTCTGCCCATCAAGGTCAAAGGCAAGACCGACGCGTTGCGGGTGTGGAACGTGACCAGCATGCGCACGCCCGACTGGCGCGCGGAAACAACGAAACCGTTTTGAAACCCTGCGGGGTGGTCGTCATCAAACTAGGCGGTTAGACTCTCGCAACAAGGAGCCATCATGTCCGCAGTCGCAGAAAAGCAAGAAGAGACCCCGGCCGTAGAAACCCAAGAGCTTGTGAAGCTGACAGCTCGGGCTGCAGAGAAGGTGAAAGCCATCCGAGCGGAGGAGAACATCGAGACGGGCCTCGAGCTGCGCCTCAAGGTCATCGGCGGCGGTTGCTCCGGGTTTTCCTACGACCTCTATTTCGACCAGCCGCAGGACGTGGATCAAACCCTTGAATCCCAGGGCGTGCGCCTTTTGTGCGACCAGATGAGCCTGATGTACCTGGCCGGCGCCGAGATCGACTACGTGGAAAGCGTGCAAGGCTCGGGCTTCAAGTTCACCAACCCGAACGTGAAGTCGACCTGCGGCTGCGGCTCGTCGTTTAGTGTGTAGGACGGCGGTCAGACGAGGAGCGCGGAGCATGCGCTGCTCTGCGCCGTCTCAGGTCTTGGCGACCTCCTACTCCACGGTGATTCCGTCCTCGTCCTTGAGGCGGTTGATCTTGGTCAGGCACTGATCGCGAATCACCCCGCGCATCCTCGCGCTCGAATCCTCGACCGATTCCTTGAAGATGACCTGGTAGCTGTTGCACTTGGCGGCATCGACTGGGGCTTTCAGACAGAAGTAGTTGCGCACCCGCTCGCAGGGATTGCGGCCTTCTACCGCCATGCGAATCGCGACCCACACCACGGAGGCGCCGAAGATCACCGCCACCAACGTCACGAGCCGCCGGTAGCGCCGGCGATACTTGTTGGGATCGATGGTCTCGGCCTCGCGGCGAATGTCTTCCAGCTCTTCCGGGGTTTCGTCCATGCGCCCCCATTACATCTGAAGCGCCTCGCAGCTGCAATTTCCGACTGACGCGGGACGCGCTAGGTGACTCACTTCGCCGTCGCGTCGGCGGCGCGGATGATCCTGACAAGCTCGTCGTGAAACTGGGTGAACGGAACCCGCGTCGGCTCGACCTGGCCGGCAAGGTCCGGGCGCTTCGGATCCCGCACGAGCATGGGCACCAAACGATCGTAACCATAGGGGCTGCCGTGGTTGATTCCGGACCCCTTGATCAAGTCGGGATCGAAGAACGCACCCGGTTTGAGCACGATGTAGAAGTCGCCGCCTCGCTCGGAGCGGCGACTGACCGAGTTGCACACCAGCGTGAGCAGTGGGTCCTGCTTCAAGTCGGGACACGCGCGCGCCACGTCGACGATGGCTTGCACCGATTTGAGCTTCTTCCGAATCTCGCCGTCAAGGGTGCGAGCCAGAAGGTCGCGGGCCGAAGCATCGCCGCGGACGGCCGCGCTCGCTGGCTTGGTCAGGTATAGGTAAGGAAAGACGGCTGCGTCGATGACATTGCGAATTCGCTCACCCGCGCTGTCCTGCAGGCCCACCTCGTCGGCGGCATGTATGGCTGACTGTTTGAGGTCTTCCATGAAGACGCGATCGCCGCGAACGCGCGACCCGTGACAGGGCTCGCCTGAATCGATGGCTGCCACGACGTCGTCACCACACTTGGGTCGGCCCGGATCATCCTCGGGAGGGACCGAGCCATGGTCTGCGGAAAGCACGAGCGACCATGACTTGCTGCCGAAGCGATCGAGCTCGTTGAAGAACCAGGCCAGGCTGTCGTCGAGCCGGCGCAGCTCGTCCCATGCTTCCCACGAGTCCGGACTGAACATGTGCCCGACGTAATCGTTGGCCGATAGCGACACCGACACGAATGTCGGCCGAGACCGGGACTCAGTCTTCAGAATGTAGAGAGCCATCGCCAGCAGCAGGCGATCGGAGCCGGGAAGCGCCCGAAAAGCCGAGCCAGGCTTGGGCGCCAGGCTGGCCAGGTGCGAGCTGTCGGCGAACCCCGAGTAGTCGTCAAGCGAAACCGTCGGCTGCTGGCTTAGCCACGCAGGATCCAGCGGCTTCCACGCCAAGTCCTCGATGCGCCGGATCCCGTCGCCCGCATTCTGGTTCCTCGCATCTGGTCGGCGCTCATTCTCCACCCGGTACGAGCGCACGAAGCTCGCCAGGCTGCTCCCGGGCTTGCCGCCAGCGGAACCGCAGCGCAGCGCCTCGGCGTAGTGCTTCGTGGTCACGAAGGCGCCACGTTCGACGGGATCGCTCCTCCCTCCGGGCTGCTTGGGATCGAACCAGATGGCGAAATCGGCGGTCTCGCCCGCAGCGAACAGGGTGCCTCGATCTTTGAGTGAGAGCGCGGCGATGAGCCCCTGCCCCTCGCCGAACAAGCCGCGGAACACGTTGGCTACCATGTCATCCTTGCTGTCGAGCTTCGCAAGCGAGCTGCCCGTCCCGACGAGCGGCTGGCAGTCAAGGCCAACCAGCTTGGCGGAGTCGCTGGCGTCGGCGATGGTCGCGTGCTTCTTTCCGTCGGGACCGGGAACGTCGTTTGCGATGATGCCGTGCTCGCGCGGAACCTTGCCGGTGAACAGCGAGGCGTGGCCGGGGGCCGTCTCGGTGACCGCATGGGCGAAAGCCATCTCCTGGTAGAATTTGCCCTCGCGACGCAAGCGCGCGAAGCCACCGTTGGCCGGAAGCGCATCGATGCGCTCTCGCAGGACCCAAGCCGCGAGCTGGTCGACGACGATGGCCACCACTATCGGACCACGGGCTTGCCGTATAGTAGTGGATCCGGCGCTGGTGGAAGCGACCTCAGCCACCAGAGGCGATCGCTCGACGCTAGCGAGCGCGACCACAAGCGACAGGAAAAACGCAGGTCGACGCGCGCGCCAAGCCAGTCTGATCGCGAATCCGGGGCTCTCGCGAAGCATGGTGAGGGTTTACCTCGGCTGGCCCGACCCCAGCAAGATGAGTCGCGCCCGTCACCCTTCTGTCACGCGGCGATGGAGCTTGCATACCGCCCGCGAGGTGCCGACTGCCGCGGCACCGTGCTAGACCGTGGAAATGCCTAGACCGCACGCCAAGCTCCACCGGGTCCGCAAGGCAAAGAGAATGCCGGCTTCCCGGCCGCGACCCGCATGGCCGCCAAAGCCGGATCGGGTCCGGACCATCCTGCGCCTTCTCGACAAGCTCTATCCCGCCGCCGACTGCGAGCTGCACAGGGACAACCCCTTCGAGCTCCTGTGCGCCACCATCCTGTCTGCCCAGTGCACCGACGAGCGGGTCAACCTGGTGACGCCCGCCCTCTTCGCGCGCTTTCCAAGCCCGACGGCGATGGGCCAGGCGGACCAAGCCGAAATCGAAACCGTGATTCGCTCGACTGGGTTCTTTCGCAACAAGGCCAAAAACCTGATCGGCGCCTCGCGGGTCCTGGTCGAGCGCTGGGGCGGCCAGGTTCCCCGAACCATGGAGGATCTCCTGCAGTTGCCCGGCGTAGCCCGCAAGACGGCCAACGTCGTGCTGGGGACGGCCTTCGGGATCGCCGACGGCGTGGTGGTCGACACCCACGTCACGCGTTTGTCCGAGCGCCTTGGCCTTTCCCGCGAGAAGACCGCAGAGAAGATCGAGGCAGATCTGATGAGGATCGTTCCGCGCGAACGCTGGATTCTCTTCTCACACCAGAGCATCTGGCACGGCCGACGCGTGTGCGCCGCGCGTAAGCCGGCTTGCGACGTCTGCGCGCTGGCCCCCCACTGCCCGAGCGCGTTTCGCGCGGTGTAGGAGGAACCGTCAGTCGGTCCACTTTTGCGCGTGGTGGACCGGGACGTTCTCCTCGGGTGGCTCGTCTTCTGATGCAGGCTTCTTGGTCGAGCTCGCCGAGGCTGGCACGCCGGGTTTGATGGTCTCTTGCGCAGACGCTGTGCCCGAGGCTGGCGCGCTGGGAGCTGCCGCCTTGGCGGCTGACTCGGCCCCAGCCTCAGGTCCCGCCGGTGCTGTGGCAGTGGTGGGCGCGACGGACGCGGACCCCTTGAGCGAGGCAACGTGCTCCTCGACATTCTTGCGATTGGGGGCCGTCGGCATGTCGGCCAAGAACTGCTCATAGTCCTTGAGCGCCTCTGCGTCCTTGCCAAGCCTTCGGTAGCACTCGGCGCGGTTAAAAAGGATGGTCGGATCCTTGAACAGCTTGTACGCCTTGGTGAATTCCAACACCGCGGCCTTGCACTTGTTCTTGGCCGCGAGCTGGCCGGCCTTGCTCGCGTGCTTGCGCCCAAGCTCCGCATTGTCGGCGAATAGTGGCCTTGCAAGCAGGCCCGCAACGCAGAACACGATCCATGCGGCTTTCTCGGCGACTGTCCTTGCTGTCATTTGGTGGCCTCCTGCCGAATCGCAGCCTCGCCCTCGGCGGGTCCGCGCTTGTCCGCTGCTCGAGACCCGCTGGCCGACGCCGCTTGTTTGGCGGCGCAGTCGCGCAGATCCTGCGTAATCCTCATGGCACAGAAGTCCGGGCCGCACATGGAACAAAAATGCGACTCGCGTGCGACCTCGGTCGGTAACGACTCACCATGATACCTGCGCGCCGTCGGCGGGTCGAATGAGAGCGCAAACTGGTCCTCCCAGCGAAAGCCGAACCGTGCCCGTGCCATCGCGTCATCGCGTTGGCGTGCCCCCGGATGTCCCTTGGCTACGTCGGCGGCATGCGCGGCGATCTTGTATGCGATGACCCCTGCCTTCACATCCTCCCGGTTCGGCAGGCCCAGGTGCTCCTTTGGCGTCACATAGCAAAGCATCGCGGTCCCGTGCCACGCGATGATAGTCGCGCCGATCGCGGATGTGATGTGGTCGTAGCCGGGGGCAATGTCGGTCACCACAGGCCCGAGCGTATAGAACGGCGCACCGTGGCACGCGGCGACCTGTCGATCTACGTTTTCTTTGATTCGGTCGAGCGGCACGTGTCCCGGCCCTTCGATCATGACCTGCACACCGTGTTTCCAGGCAATCTCGGTCAGCGCGCCCAGAGTCTCCAGCTCGGCGAACTGGGCTGCGTCGTTGGCGTCGGCGAGAGACCCGGGACGCAAGCCATCGCCCAGCGAAAACGCGACGTCGTATTTCTTGGCCACCTCGCAAAGCACCTCGAAGTGGGTGTAGAGGAAGTTCTCCTGGCCGTGCGTCAGGCACCACTTGGCCATGATTGAACCGCCGCGCGACACGATACCGGCGGTGCGCTTGGCGGTCAAGGGAACGTGCTCTTTGCGAAGCCCAGCATGAATAGTGAAGTAATCCACCCCCTGCTCCGCCTGCTCGATGATGGTCTGGACAAACGCATCGATGCTCAAGTCCTCGATGCGGCCGCCCACTTTCTCCAAACACTCGTAGATGGGGACCGTGCCGATGGGCACCGCGGAGTTGCGCAGGATCCCCTCCCGGGTCTCGCGGATGTTGGCGCCGGTGGACAGGTCCATGACCGTGTCTGCGCCCCAGCGGGTGGCCCAGCGAAGCTTCTCGACTTCCAGCGCCAGCGACGACGACAACGCGGAATTGCCGATGTTCGCATTGACCTTCACCAGGAACTTTCGACCGATGATCATCGGTTCGAGCTCCAGGTGGCAGATGTTGGCGGGTAGAATGGCGTGCCCCTTGGCGATTTCGTCGCGAACGAGCTCGGGCGACAGTCCTTCGCGCAGAGCGACGAATCGCATCTCCTCGGTTACTTCGCCCTTTCGCGCGCAGTGGAGCTGGGAAAGGTTCTTATCTCCCCGAGCTAGACGGCGCTCCACCCAGGGTACCCGCAGCTTGGGCAGGCCTTGACCAAGGCACGCTCCCTCGGGACCCGTCGTGTCGTAGGCGAGAATCGGCGGCTCGCCTGCGGAAAGCCGGATCTCCCGCATGGGCACCCGCACGCCGTCGCCCTCAAGGTAGACTTTGACCGATCCCGGAAAGTCGGCTTCTATGGGCATGGGCCCAGGGTTCGTCGGCTCGCTCTTCAATCGATGGTCCTCCCTACGCCGGCATTGCCCGGATCAGGTTCAAGGGGTCGCGCCGAGGGTCGGCGCCTCTCAGCCACCATGGCTCCCCCGAGCGAAGTATCGAACTTGCGGCGGACGATTGCAAACCCGGGTTACGGCTGCCCGGCGCAAGCGCCCTGACACTGCGCCGCAGCGCCCTTGCGCGCTGGCTGCGCCGCCGCGCGGGCGGACTTGCCCTTCCTCTGGTGATCCGTGGGCGTGGCGAATACGTTGCCGGTTGCTGGACACCAGGGGGCCCTGATTTGGTCGTACCGGTGCGCCAAGAGCGGCGGTCCGCTGCTCGGTCTGTTCTTGGAAAAATCGCGCATCGCCGTCATGACCGGCTCGTTGCGCATGGTGGGGTTCCAGAACAGGAAGCCTCCACTTCCGGCGCGCTGGGCAGCCAGGATCTGCTCGAGCACGAAGTCCGAGCCCCACATGTGCTCGACACCGTTCGAGTACCCCTGCAGATACGGCCGCAGCACGATGTCCTTGGCCTTGTGGCGTGCCCGCTGCAGCCCGCACTGAATCAGCTCGATAACGTGTGGGGTAATGTGATTGTTCCGGAAATAGGTATCCATGCCGTTGGCATACATCATCGGCGAGATCGCCTCGACGTACTTGGCTATCCGTTCAATGTGCTGGCCGAGCCCGCGCGGGTCGCCATCGACCAGGGTGGTCAGCCCGAAGACGTCCGCCGAAATGGGGATGCTGAGCGCCCGGTCGGCCTTCTCCAGGAAGTTGGCGATCACGGTGGCGTGGCTTTCCGGCTTGCCCCCGGAGTGAAGCCACACACCGTAGGAAGATGGATAGCCGCGCGGGAAGCGGATGTAGTCGAATTGAATCTCGTCGAAACCGAACGACTGGATTTCCAGAGCGATATCGACGAGGTAGTCCTGGACCTCCGGGGAGTACTGGTCGAGCCAGTTCTCGCCGACGGAATATAGGCGCTCCGCATGCGGGCCTATACGCACCGCGAGGTCGGGACGAACGTAGGGCAGCCGGCTGTCCTTGAACGACACAATACGCGCAATGACGTACATCCCCTGGTCGTGGAAGGTCTTTACCATTGCGGCAGGGTCCTTGATGAGAACCTGCATCTGCTGTTGCCCGAGCGGGATCTTGCTGGGGTAGACCAAGTGGCCAAGGTCGTCCTTCATGTCGATGACCACGGCGTCGAGGTTGCCGCGCTTCATGGCGGCTGCCGTGCGCTCGGGGCCAAGCATGTGGAGGTACATGGGCGTGATGTAGAAACCGCGCGCATTTCGACCCTTGTCGGTCATGGTGTCGGCCAGACCGTGGTCGGTGTACTGCTTCGGCGTGTAGGGACGAAGCTCGGTATTGAGGCGCTTGATCACACAGCCGGGCAGCGTGCTCTTGGGCGTGCATGGGGAATAGGGAAAAGTGATTCTGCTTTTCGCGAATGCAGACAGTCCCGCAAACGTGGCGACCAGAAACAGAAAGCGTGCACTGTCTTTCGCGGAGAGAACCTTCGCCATTCGACAGGAGCCAGCAACGACAGCCATACCCATGAAACAACTTCCATTCTCGTCGCGAGGAGCCATCCGTGGCGATGCACAGCCGCCTCCGCAGGAACCGCCTTCTCCGTGATGTCCCGCGACCTCTTTTACATATCCATGAAAATCGGCGGCTACGCAACTATATTTGCGTGGCCGCCGGCACAATTTTCTACCGACGGAAAGTCGACGCTATTTCGTGGTCGGGCCGGCAGGTGTGGCGGTCGGACCGGCGGGGGCCGGCACCGGCTGGTCAAGCCTGTCCTTGATGGACTTCGGCCTGGGGATGAAGGTGGACCGGAGGCCCTTGATGATCTGATCCTTGGCGGAATTAGGATCACGCCGCATGTCCATGTTCTTGATGCGGTCGAGCGTGTTCTTGAGAATGACAATGCGGCCGTGGTCCGCCTCGTCGCAAGGGGCAATGGAGCCGGATTCACACAGGGTGATCGCCCGCATCGCTTCGGCGTAGGCGTAGCCAGCCTCGAAGTGGTCGACAAACGCCAGGCTGCGCGCCAGGTGGATGCGGTGGTCGTCGGGATGGGCGGCAAGAACCGAGTCCAAGCTGGCCAGCGCCCACTCGGGATGGCCAATATCCATAAAGATCCCGGCCAAATCGAGCGCGGCGTTGGTATCGGTGGGATTGGCCATCGCCTGCGCCTGCAGTTCCGCAATGCGCTGGCGCGCGGGAGAATCCTCGGGCAGCGCGGGCTTCACCTTGATATCGGGCCTGGGAATCAGGATGGCGACCGCCAGCAGCACCAGCACGGCTAAGTCGAATACGCGCGTAACCACGTCTTTACTCGTACCGCAATCCGGGGTCCCGGTCCAGGGGCGGAAAGCCCGTTCTCCCGCGATAGCCGCAGAAGGGCGTAGCTGTCGCCGTGGCCCACGTTGCTCGCTCCGGCATGCCCGACCACCTCTGCCCTCGGCCCCGCTGCGCTCGGCAGTCCCATTTCACCCCGGACTGTGGAAAAAAGCCCCGATCCGGGAGGTGCCCAAAAGAGCGAGTTTCGAATTTCCCGGCTAGACAAGATTTCTGGGCTGTGGCATTTGAAATGCACTTCAGGATTTTCGGGCGTATCCGGGTGGGGCAAACCGCGGCGTTTCTAGTCTTCAATAAGCTCCCACGCTTTTTTTGTTCTCGTTGGTCGGTGGTGTACGGGTGGCAGAGCATCAGCGCATCACCGACGAAAGACCGAAGGAGGAACACATGACCGTTCTGAAGCTACTGGCCGACGCCTTCCACGAAGGCGGATGGGGGATGTGGCCCATCCTCACTCTTCTAATGATTACGGTTTCCATCATCGTCGAGCGCGCGGTTGTCCTGCGCAAGGCCGTGATCGACAAGGAGAAGCTGCTTGCCCTCCTTCGTTCGCAGATTTCGCAAGGCAACATTCAGGGTGCGATCAAGGTTTGCTCGGGCAACCCGACGCCGCTCACTCGCATCGTGCAGACCGGCCTGATGCGGGCCAACCGCTCCGAGGCCGAGATCGTCTCGGCCATGGAAGAATCGTCGCTGCGCGAGCTGCCGGCGGTTGAGAAGCGGACCGGCTACCTGGCCATGCTCGGTAACCTCGCCACCCTCGCCGGCCTCCTCGGCACCATCACCGGCCTCATCAAGTCGTTCGCGGGCGTCGCCGGCGTCGACCCATCGCAGAAGGCCACCCTGCTCTCCAAAGGTATCTCCGAGGCTATGAACTGCACCGCGTTCGGCCTCAGCACCGGCATCATCGGCCTCGCGTCCTTCGCGTGGTTGAACGGCAAGACCCAAGCCATCCTCGATGACATCAGTGAAATGAAGAAGAACGTAGTCAACCTGGTCGCCGGCGCCAAGGCCGCGAAGCACGGGTAACTATTCACCAGTTTTGAAACACGCTTCGCCAAGGAAAAAGGAGATCTCACAATGTTTTTGATGGAAGCTTTCAAAGAGGGCGGCTGGGGTATGTACCCGATTCTCACGCTCTGTATCATCACCGTTTACCTCACCATCGAGCGGTCCATGTTCCTCGCCAAGTCGAAGATCAACGTGGATCAGCTGATGTCCGTGGTGAAGTCGCAAATCGTTGCCGGGAACATCCGCGGCGCCATTTCGACTTGCGATGCGACCCCGACGGGCGTCACCAAGATCATCGCGGCCGGCCTGCGCAAGGCTGAGCAGGGCGGCGGCGAGCACGAAATCCAGCAATCCATGGACGAAGAAGCGCTGCGCGAGCTGCCGAAGATCGAGAAGCGGACCGGCTACCTAGCCATGCTCGGTAACCTCGCCACCCTCGCCGGCCTCCTCGGCACCATCACCGGCCTCATCAAGTCGTTCGCGTCTGTCGCGGGCGTCGACCCCTCCATGAAGGCAACCATGCTCTCCAAAGGTATCTCCGAGGCCATGAACTGCACCGCATTCGGTCTTGGCACCGGTATCTTGGGTCTGGCTGCCTACGCCGTGCTCAACGGGAAGACCCAGCACATCCTTGACGGTGTGAACCAGTCCTCGGTCGAGGCGCTGAACCTTGTCGTCATGGGTCGCGACGGCGGCGCTCGCCACTAGAACACTGTCCGGCGACGGCTTGCCGCCGCCAGAGAGGACTAAGCCATGAGCGTTTCTGTCGATACAGGAAATAAGGGTGGCAAGAAATCACTCAATGCCAACCTGAACCTCGTCCCCTACATCGACCTGCTCACTTGCATGGTCGCATTTCTCCTGATCACCGCCGTCTGGACCCAGCTGGCGCGTTTGCCGACGCAGCAGAAGGGTCAGGGCCAAGCCGGTGAAGAGACTCCTCCGGAGCTTCAGGTGAAAGTGGTCATCCTGGTCAACCAGGAAGGCTTCAACCTCGTCGTCGGCCAAGACCAAACCCCGATTCCAAAGAAGGGCTCGGACTACGACTTCGAACGCCTCGCCACCGAGCTGAAGAAGGCCAAGGACACCCACCCGGACAAAAACGACGCCCAGGTTGCTTCCGAGGACACCATCAAGTTCGACACCTTGGTCAAAGCCATGGATACGGCGATGCAACAGCGCTTCCCCGACATCTCACTCATCGACAGTGGCGCTGCGGGCATCTAGCTAGAGGGACACCATGCCTATCGATTCACCCAAAGCGCATCTCTACCACTCGATCAAGCTGGAAGTGGCCAAGCTAAAGCTGGGCCACGGCGGACGCAAGGCCACCAATGCGGATCTCAACCTGGTCGCCTACATCGACATGATGACGATGCTTGTCATCTTCCTGCTCATGTCGTTCTCGGCCACCGGCGAGATCCTTTTCGTACAGAAGAACATCACCCTGCCTGACGCCCAAAACTGGACCGACCTCGAGCGCGCACCGGTCATCGGTGTGACCAAAGACGTCGTTACCTTGGACGGCCGGCAGGTGGCCACCGGCGAGGACCTGATGAAGGACTCCGCCACCGGCGACATGAAGATCACCGAGCTCCATGACGAGCTGGTGACTCAGAAGAACAACTACAAGCTCCTCCACCCGTCCGAGGATTTCAAAGGCGTTTGCATCATCCAGTCCGACAAGAACGTGGAATTCAAGATGCTGCGCAAAGTGATGTTCTCGGCCGCGGCGGCGGGCTACCAGAACGTCAACTTCGCGGTCCGTCCCAAAGCCAAGGGAGGCGCAGCAGCGCCAGCCGCCGGCGAGTAGAGTAGACGCGGGCTCCTCCCAGGGCCCTTCCACTCGCTCAGCTTGTCTCGTAGCGGCCGGCTCCACTAGGGGTCGGCCGCAGGTTTATGTGGTGTTTTCTCTTTTCTGGGGAGGTCCCTCGATGCAGATCCGACAGCTCGCAGTATTGTCCCTGATTGCCGGCCTAAGCCTGCCTGCTTGTACTGGAGATCCCAATGATCCCATGACCTGGGCCAAGAAGCTTGGCAACGTCCGCGACCAGCAGGAAGCGCTCAATCAGCTGGCCCGCATGGGCGTAGAGCGGGCCAGGCCTGCTCTGCCATCGCTCGTTGCCCTGTACAAGGAGACCAAGAAGCCCGAGCACCTGGAAGCATTGGTACGCTTCAAGGATCCGGGCTGCATCCCCCTGTTCGTGGACGCGCTCGACTTCACAGAGGACGACTTCGACCGCGCCATCGTAGCCGCGGGCGCCTTGGGCGACTTGCGGGAAAAGGCGACCGATGCCGTGCCGGCTTTGGTCAAGGCCGTCGAGCATCAGTTGCCCATCAAATCGCGCGCCAACAACGTCCGGCTTGCCGCCGTCCGAGCGCTGGTCAAGATCGGCGATAAACGTGCGGTTCCCTCCCTGATGAAGATCCTCAGCACCTCGGCCGATGAGCAGGACTTCCTGCTCAACCAGAAGTCGGCCCTGGGCTTGGCCGAGCTGCGCGACCCACAGGCGATTCCGGCGCTGATCAAGGGTATGTTTATGACCGGCCGGGGCGCGAACATCTTCCAGGAATGCCGCCTGGGCCTCGTGCGCATGGGCGAGCCCGCGGTAGCACCTCTCGTCCAGCTGCTCAACGAAAAGAACCCCGAAATCAACGAGATGGCCAAGAAGCTGGACTTCGACAAGTACAGCCCCGGCATCGTCCGGTTCAAGGCCGCGATGATTCTCGGCGACCTGCGTGCAGCGAGCGCAGTAAAGGCGTTGGCAGCCAATCTGAAGGTTCCCGCAAAATCCGGCGAGCACAAGTCGATCCTGATCTCGCTTGGCTTCATCGGCACCAAGGAGGCGGTGGACGTCCTTCTCAGCGTTCTCAAGGACAAGAAGGCCGACGCGCCCACCCGCCAGGCTGCTGAAGACGGCATCTACCTCTCTGGCGATCGTCGCGCGGTACCCATCCTGATGGAAACCGCAAAGTCTGGCTACGTCGTGGTTGACGGCCAGAAGGCTTCCGATCTGCGCGCCAACGCGGCCATCGACCTGGCTCGCATCGCAGGCCCTGAGCAGTACGACGAATTCAAGGCCCTTGCCGACAAAGAAAAGGAAGTCCAGGGCGTGTTCGGCGAGGCGCTCGATCGCATGCAGGTTGCCCGGGAGTGTGGCAACAAGATCGAGTGCTACGGCAAGCACCTCAGCGACCCGTCGTGGCCACGGGCCGAGAAGGCCTCCTTCTGGATCGGCTTCTCCGGCAACGCGAAGCAGGGTGTGCCGTTGCTTCTGGCGGCACTCAAACCGGTGTCCACGCTCAGCCAGGACCGATACCCGGTGCAGCAGGCGCTGCTTCAATCGTTGGCACGGTTGGCAACCAAGAATGACAAGGCCGTCATCGAGGCTCTGGAAAAGCAAATTGAGCGCGACGAGAACGCGGTTCGCCTGCCGGGGGCGCGCGACCTGCTCGGCGAAACCCGCGTGACCCTCGCCGTCATCGAAAACAAGGCCTGATGCTCGGAGATGCGGTCGACCTCACTGGGCTTCGCCCGACGAAGCCCAAGCGAGGAAAAGCATGGGAGCCCAGCGCGGGTCCCGATCTCCGCGTTGGCGAAGGCAGGCTTTGCCCCCGCGCGAAGCGCGCTGTGGCCCGGCGCGGGAGGGCTTGGGAGCTCTTCCAGGGTTCCCACGTCGACGAGACGCTACCGTGTTTCGTCAGTGTGCTCGGCGACGACCACGGTGTGAATGCCGCCGCGGACCATGAAGTCGCCCTCGACGCGCGCCCGGCGCGGCTTCGTGGCCGAAACCAAGTCGTCGAGGATCTTGTTGGTCACGGCCTCGTGGAACGCTCCTTCGTTGCGGTAGGACCACAGGTAGAGCTTCCACGATTTCAGCTCGACGCACAGCCGGTCCGGAACGTACTCGATCCGGATGGTGGCGAAGTCGGGTTGGCCCGTCTTGGGACACAGGCACGTGAACTCGGGACATTCAAAGCGAATGACGTAGTCCCGTTCTGGGTTCGGGTTGGGAAAGGTTTCGAGGCTCTTGGACGGTGTCGTTGCCATAGAGCCCCTAAGCATACCAGTTCATGGCGCACGGCCGGCGTGACGTCGTCTTCTTGCCGCGGAGGCCTCCCCCTATGAAGCGATACCTTCCTCACCCCCGCCCCTTCCTACTTGGGATAGGCGCTCTCGCATGTGCTCTGTCTTGGCCCGCGGCAACCGAAGCGGGCGCGACAGCCACCGTGAAAGGCACGATTCGACTTCCAGCCACCCTCAAGAGCGGAAGGCGTTTCTTGGGCCATTGGCGGGTCGAGAACACCAACGTTGCCGTGCAGCACGGGGGCATGAAGGGTCAAACCCTGGTTCTGCTCACGGGGCCCCAGTTCCAGTCGGTTCCACCCAAGAGCGTATCGGTGGAGATCGCGGGACTCCAGGCCACGCCGCCGGCGGTCGTGATCAGCGAGGGCTCGGTGGTCGAGTTCAAGAACTCCGACAAGGTTTCCCATGACCTGTCGATTCCGGACCATTCCGAGATCATGCCGCCCGAGCGGCTGGCGGCTGGCACGGTCCGCAAGCAGCGCTTCGGGACCGCCGGTGCCTACGTCGTCCGCTGCACCGAGTACCCGCACATCGCCATCTCGGTCATCGTTACCAGCTCCCCGATGTTCGCCATTGCCGAGGAAAAGGGGGCTTTCAAGATCAACGACGTTCCGGAAGGACACGCGACCTTGAAAGTCTGGAGCAACGGGCGTTGGGTTCACGAACAAGAAGTCGATATCACGTCGCGAGGGTTGGATTTGTCCATCAAGGTTGCGGGGGCGAGCGACAGGGAAAGCACGGACGAGGAGAAGTAAACGATGTTCCTCTCCAAGATCTGGTTCGTCCTGGTAGGTCTCCTGGCCGGCGTGGCCGTCACGGCCGCCTTCGTGGCGCCGCGGCCCGCCGATCGTCACATCGAGCAGCTGGAAGGCCAGCGATTGGACCGCGCGCAGTACGCGGCCGAGCAGATGCTGAAGAACGATGCGCGCCGTTGGATCGACTACGTCGCCAAGCTGGGCACCGATGGCAAGCTGATCGATGCACTGGATTCTGCCAGCCGCGGCAGCGACTTGCACCCGTTGCACGACGCGGTTCGGAACCGACTGCGCGATCTGGTGCCGGATCGCCAGGGCATCGGAGTGGAATCGATCATTGCCGTGGATTCGAAGGGCCGGGTGGTTGCCCGTGTCGGTGACGACGAAGGCGAATTCGGTGAATCGATTGCCGGTGCCGAGGTGGTCGCAGACGCCCTGCGCGGGTATCTCTCCGACGACGTCTGGGGTGCGAGCAATCGCCTGCGGCGAATCGCGGCGGCGCCGGTGTTGTCCAAGACCCACGACAGGATCGTCGGTGCACTGGTGGCTGCGGTGGAAACCGGCAAGCGCCTGGCCGAAATGTGGCGGCAAAACCTCGGCGTCGAGGTCGCCGTCGTCCTGCGCAAGCAGGTGCTGTCGTCCACCCTGCCCGAGGCGCTGCTAAACCAATTGCCCGAGGTGATTGAAGAGCACGCAGCCGAGATTGCCAGCCACAAGCGCTCTCGCGCGCTACCCCTTTACATGGGCAATGAGCGGCTACTCATGGTCGCAGCGCCCTTCATCGGCGAGGCCGCCGAGCAGCACGCGTACTACGTTCTCTTAACCAAGAAGTCGCCCGAGTCCGACCCGTGGGCGCTCCTATCCAGCACCTCATCGGATGATCTGAGGTGGGGCAAGTTCCCATGGCTCCCGCTCGGGGGCGGCCTCTTGGCTGTGATTGGGATCGGGCTTTTCTTGCAGCACCACGAGGTGGAAGGTCCGCTCTCGCGCCTGCGCGCCGAGGTGCGCGCGATGTCGAAGCAGGAGATCTACAAGATCGGAGACACCAAGTATGGTGGAAAATTGGGTGGTATCGCCCGCGATATCAATGCCTCCGTCGAACACTTTACCCATGCCCCGCTGCCCAAGAGCGAGACGGCGAAGAAGGATATCTCGGCCATCCTCGATCCTAGGGCTGCATCGTCCGACGGGAAGTCGTTCGACGTGTCCAGCATGGCCGCATCCAAACCGGCGGTGCCACCGCCGGCCGCCATGGCGGCGTCGCTTTTCGGCGTGCCCAAAACGGCCCCTGGGCCCGCCGGACAACCACCCGCGCTGGCAGCCTCGGTAGCGGCACCACCCCCGGCGCCTTTTAGCGTGCCCGAGCCCGAGCCTGTGCCCTTCGTGGCACCGACGCCCAGCCGCCCCCCCGTGCCGCCGCCCCTGCGCCCCGCGGCCCCACCACCGCCGCCCGTCGCCTCCAAGCCGCCGGCACCCATCAACGGCGCCAAGGATCCTGACCACGACCACTTCAGCCAGGTGTTCGAGGAATACCTCGCGCTCAGGCAGAAATGCGGCGAATCAGTGGTCGGATTGTCGCTTGATAAGTTTGCGGCCAAGCTGCAAAGCAATCGCGACCAGCTCGTGTCGAAGCACGGCTGCAAGACCGCGCACTTCACGGTCTACGAGAAAGACGGCAAGGCTGCGATTCGCGCGGTCCCGGTTCGCGAGTAAGACAGAGGCCTGCGGCCTGCCCTCACCCACGGGCCGCGAGCCGGTCCAGCAGCGCGCGGCAGTCGGATGAGATCCTCGCCAGCAGACGAGCGGTTTCCGGATGCTCGGGGGCGATGCGCTTCAAGATGAACGCCGGGCCGAAAAGATCGTCGGCTGCACGCCTCGTTTTGTTTGCGTAGGCGTGGATGGCCAAGAGCGTCCCCTCCGGATTCCAGCCCAGCGCGAGGGCGAAACGATCCATCGAGGCACGAATTCGGGTGGCCCGTTCGGCGTCGCCTTCGTTCAATGCCGCCACCAGCGCCTCAGCCAAAGCGTTGAGGTCGTCCATCTGGCAAGCGACGGTCTCGCGGCGGACCTCTGCCGCGGTCTGGTCGGACAAGTGGGGTGATGTTGCCGCTGGACGTGCCATCGCTCGACGCCGGCCCAGCCTACTACGGGACTCGCGCAGCAGGGCGGCGAAAAAGCCACACCGTGTCTTCCGGCCGCGCTATAAACACGGCTTCGGGAGGACAACCATGCGCGCAGTCCACAAGCTCAGAGCGGTCCACGAGCTCGAAAGCCCGCAGGGAACCATCGAAGGTCACGTGGTGAGGGTTTGCCCAGGCCGCACGGCCGAGTTTCGCGGCGAACAGGGCCGCATGATGGAGGTGCGGGTTCCCAGCCAGATCGATCGGCGCTGGTTAGAAGCCGCGGCGGCGCTGGCGCCGATCCCCGCGATTGTGGTGCGTTCCGAAGGGATGCGGCGGGCGGTGCTCTGGTGCACCTTCACCGAGCCCGTGCACGAAAGCCTCGAAGAGCACATCAAGCTCGACGCGAAGACCATCGACCTCGCGGCAAGCGAATCCATAACCATTCGGGCCGGGCGGTCGACCATTACGGTGACCGCGGCTGGCGAAGTCCAGGTGCGGGGCAAGAACATCCTTTCCCGCGCCCGCAACATCAACCGCATCCGCGGTGGCGGGGTACGCATCAACTGACGGCCCATGGGTTCCGTGGTCAATCTCACGCCCTTCGCCGTGGGCGAGCTCGGCGGGAAAGACGCCGACGGCATGCCGCTGTTCGTGGCCATCGTGAAGGCGAGCTTCACCTGGCACGACGACGGATCGCCGCAGCCCATTGCCTCGCTGCCGATCCTGGAACAGGCGGTCTTCGCCGGCGAGCCAGCCACCTCGGGGATGCTTGCCGCCTCCGACCTATCGCCGCCCAAGCCGCGCGTGGACGTTCTGCTGCAGGGATCGCTGGCTTTTGCGTCGCCCGTCACCGAGGCTGACGTGGCCATACGCGTGGGTGCTCGACTGCGAAAAGTAGCCCGCGTTTTCGGCGCGCGCTTCTGGCTTCCCGGCATCGTGCACGACATGGTGCCGTCCAAGCCGCAACCGGTGGACGGACTGCCCATCGCGTGGGAATTGTCGTTCGGCGGCTCGGATCCACAAGACACGCGCACCACCGAGCTCTGCAACCCCGCGGGGACCGGGGTGACCAAACGTCCGACCGAGCTACAAGGCAAGCGCGCCCCCAGCTTCGAGGACCCGGCCGCGCCCATCAGGTCCACGAACGAGCGCCCCAGCCCACACGGGTTCGGCCCGATCGCGCCCCACTGGCAGCCGCGCTGCAAGCTCGCCGGCACCTACGACGAGGCCTGGCAGGCTTCGCGCTCGCCGCTCCCGCCCACAGATTTCGATTCCGCGTACTTCAACGTGGCGCCCGAGGATCAGCAGCTAGCCGACTACCAGCCTGGCGAAGAGGTGCGGCTTTACAACATGACCACCCGGGGCGCCGACTTCTTCGTCCTGCCGGAGTTGAAGGTATCGGTCGTCTTCGGCGCGCGCGAACGGATGCTGCAGACCTACGCGCAAGTGGACACCCTTATCGTGGAGCCTGCCGAGAGGAGGTTTTCCTTGGTGGCGCGCGCGGCCTTCTCGCCACGCCCGAACCTTCTGGCCATGGGGCAAGTCGTCGTCGGCAACCCCACCAGCGCTTGCATGCGTGCGTTGGAAACCGGCAAGCTGTACCGCGTGCCGCGACGGTGGAGGGCGGCATGATTGCCATCGAAGCCGCAGGCGCGCTGACCCCGGTCGGGACCAATCTCACCGACACCACGATCGGCCTCTTCACGCGCGCACAGTTGTTCGAAGACACTGGCACCGTCGACGAAGAGGGCGAAGCGCTAAGCGGAATGAAGATCCGGTTCGAAGACGACTTGGCCGGTGTCGAACGCATCGCCGCCATGGCCCACGCCGTGGTCGACCAGGCGACGTTAGCCGTGGAACCTTCGGCGCGGATTCCGTTGATCCTGTGCTGCCCCGAAAGCGGGGCGTTTGCGGAGGATGGATCTGACTGGCCGGCCGACCTGCTCGCGGATGTGGTCGCCAAGTCGGCCGTTCCGATCGAGCCGGTTCGCAGCCGCACCATTGCCCGCGGACGAGCGGGAGTATTCGAGGCACTGGGCGCCGCTCTGGCGCTGCTGAAGGATCCCGAGGTTCCCTACTGTCTGGTGGGCGGCGTCGACTGCTTCGTCGACGATGCACGGCTACAGGGACTGGTTGACGGCGGTCGCGTGCTCACCGTGGGCAACCAGGACGGTTTCGTTCCTGGCGAGGCGGGCGCCATGCTGCTGCTGACCCATCGGCCGGGACCGAGCGCGATGGCCCATTGGCTGGGCGCCGCCGTCGGCGACGAAGAGGCTTGCCGTGGCAGCGAACGCCCCATCACCGGCGCGGGCCTGCAGAAGGCGATGGCCAAGGCGCTGGCGCAAGCCCAGCTCGAGCTCGACGGTCTCGACTGTCTGGCCCACGATTTTTCGGGCGAACAGCGCTATTTCGAGGAGCTTCTGTGCGCGTCGCCGCGGCTGTCGGAAGGGAAGGGATCCCCGGTAACGGAAGACCCCAGTATGAGCGTTGGCGAATGCGGCGCCGCCGCCGGCTTTTTGACCATCTCCATGCTCGCCTTCCTGCACGCGAAGGGCGTGCACCAGCGTTCAAGCATGGCCGTGCTGTCGTGCGATGGCCACGAACGCGGTGCGGTCGTGCTGGGGGCGATTCAGCGCAGGTAGGGCAAGTTTCACCGCCCCTCTGGCTCGGCAAACCGTGACGACCTTTGTCGGGAAGCCGGGGGACTGGGCCGACCTACTTTCCGGATTCCTTCTCGGACGGGAACTTTCCCGCCCGCACGTCGGCCGCGTACGCGGAAAACGCGGCGACCGCTTCCTTGCCAAGCTCGGCGTATCTCCGCGCGAAGCGGGGCGACCACTCGGGGTCGAGGCCGAGCAGGTCGTGCATCACCAGCACCTGGCCGTCGCAGGACGGGCCGGCGCCGATGCCGATGGTGGGTATGGGAATCGCGCTCGTGATCTCGGCGGCGGCCACCGCGGGGACATGCTCCACCACGATGGCATACGCCCCGGCGGCGGCCACTGCCCGCGCACCGGCAAGGATCGACTGGGCTTGCTCGTCGCTCTTGCCCTGCATCCGGAAGCCGCCAAACTTGTGCACCGACTGCGGGGTCATGCCCACGTGGCCCATGACCGGGATGCCCATCGAAACCAAGCGCGCGACCAAATCCGAAACCTCTTCGCCGCCCTCCAGCTTCACCGCCTCGGCCCCGGCCTCTTTGAGCAGGCGGCCGGCGGCCCGGATGCCGTCTTCCAGCGACGCCTGGTAGCTCATGAACGGCAGGTCAGCCACCAGGTGGGCGCGCTGGGTGGCGCGCGCGACGATGCGCGTGTGGTAGATCATTTCATCGAGGGTGACGGGCAGCGTGGTCGTCAGGCCCTGCACCACCATGCCGAGCGAATCGCCCACCAGCACGATGTCCATGCCGGCGCGATCCGCCAGTCGCGCAAACGCCACGTCGTACGCGGTGACGGCAGCGATCTTTTCGCCGGTGCTCTTGCGTTCTCGAATGGTTGCGCTGCTGATCTTCTTCACGAGTGCCATGACGACGTCGATTCTACTACCTTCTGCTCCAGTGATTGATCCCGCTCCGGGTCTTGCCGATCACGTCCAGCAACGCCACGCGATCGTCAGGGTTTGCCACGAAGTCAATCTCGGATGCGTCGACGATCAGCAGGGGACTCTCGTCGTAGCTGAAGAAGAACTCGGCGTAGGCGCGGGCCACATCGCGCACGTAGTCGGACTTGATGGGCTTCTCCTCGGCCCGACCGCGCTTCTCGATGCGCGCAAGCAGCACCTCGGTGCGCGCCTGCAGGTACACGACCAGATCCGGAACCGCCACGCGCGGGCGAAGCGCCTGGTACACGCGGTCGTAGAGCGCCATTTCTTCCGCCGACAGGGTCAGCGATGCAAACAGCCGGTCCTTGGCGAACAGGTAGTCGGAGACCATCCCGCCCTGCTCGAAGAGGCCCGTCTGTAGAAATTCCGACTGCTGGCCGTAGCGCTGGAGAAGGAAGAACAACTGGGTCGAAAGCGCGAAGCGTTTCTGGTCGCGATAGAAGAGCCCCAGAAAGGGATTTTCGTCGGGATTCTCGCACACAAGTCGCGCGCCCAACTCGGCGGCCAGGATCTCCGCCAGGCTGGACTTGCCCGCACCGATGGGGCCCTCCACCGCGATGTAGCGCGGCCGCTTTCGGGAAAGCCGTGGCGCGGTTGGGTTCATGCCGGTCTATCTATGGCTAACACAAGTTCGGCGTCCGCCGAAGTTCGTCGCCATTTGCCTAGTCTTACCGTGTCACGGCGCCCAACCGGCCGTCACCGTTTGGCCGGCGTCACGTTCCACAGCATGAAAACGTGGTCTTGGAAGTCGCGATCGCCGTCTTCGTCGAAGGCAACGACGTAGGCGTCCTGAACCGCCGTGCGCCCGCGACTGTGCAAAGGAAACACCTTCGCGACATGCAGACGTCCCGGCCCGTTGCGATTGTCCTCTGAGTAGAGGGTCTGCTTGCCGACCTTCAGGTAAAGGCCGAACGATGCCTCGCCCGGCTCGAAGCTGGTCTGGCTGTCGCCCTCAAGCTCGGGATTGAGGGTTTGATTGTGCCCCGTGGCCGCGCTGCCGATGGGCCTCGGATGGATCCTGCCCTCCTTCGCTGCGTAGTAGCCGAACGACGACGCTTCGTCGGCGGTGTAGCGGGCGATAAGGTAGTAGCCGACCGTGCCCGGTTTCGCCCGCTTGAAGATTGGCGCCTTGATCTCGTCGCCTATCGGCGAAGGGTGGGCAGGCAGCTTCAATGCCTTGCTGCCGACGTCGACGTCGTAACCGAGCGCTTCGAGGATCTGCTGCAAGCTTGGCTCATCAGCGGCGGAAGCTCCCCGTGCTACCAGCCCGGTCAGGTCGCACGGCGGCCCATCGTCGTCGCCAGGCAGCAGGATGCGCACGCGCGCGTGGTGGACGCCGGGCGCGGCGTCGGCCTTGGGCGCGAACCCAACCGAGAACGAGAACGACCTACCCGGCTGCAAGATGACCGGCATCATGGACGTCTGCAGGATCTCGAAGGTGCTGGCCTCGGTCCCCACCACACGAATCTCCGAGATTTGTACCGCCTCATTGCCCGCGTTCTTCACCCTGACCGATTCATCTGCCTTGCTGCTCCCGCGCACGCCAGAAAAATGCAATTCCAGCGGGGTGACCTCCAGGGGCTCGCGCACCTTTTCCACCCGCGCCATGCCCGACGCTGGGGTGACCGCAGCGACGTTTCCTGCCTTGGCCGGCGTCTTGGCGGCGCAGCCGGCAAGGAAGACGCCAAGGACGGCAGGCGCAGCAAGTCGGTTCGAGAAGGGCATCCTACTTCTAGGGTAAGTCCACCCGTGTGCAAGAGCCAGTACAACGAGGCCGCGAATGTCAGTTCGTGCCGTGTGGGAAGAAACTGTCGCTGTAGGCAAACACGCCGCCGAAACGGTCGAAAGTAATCGCGCCAAACAGGTTCACCGCCACGCCCCAAATCACCAGCACCTTGAACAGCCAAGTGAATTTGCGCCCGCCCATCGCCAGCAGCATCACGAGGAAGATGATGTAATCCAGGCTGAAGCGATAGCCGAACTGCAGAAAACCGGAATTCTGGTACAAGAGCGACGGCAGCGCGACGGTGAGGATGGTGACCCAAAGCGCGGGTGCAAGCGGGCTTTTTTCTTTGGGCGCGACCGAGAAGCCAAGACACGGCGTGGTGACCAGCATCGACATGCCGTGCTCGCTGACCTTGACGAACGGGTAGTGGGCAAGAATTCGCGGCAGCAGGACCAGGGCGCAGGCCAGGTTGCGCGAAAGGAAGTGGTAATTCTCCATGCCCCATTTTTGCATGCGCTCTTGCCAGCCGATGTTCAGGTACTTGTGCCCGAATTCTGAGAATTGCTGAAAGCGCAGATAATTGTGCACAAGCAGAATGGCCAGCACGCCCCCGGCTGGGATTGAGAACCGAATCAACTTGCCGAGAAGTCCCGGCGGAAGCCCTTCGCTCTTCAGCTTGCCGAGCCGCGCCCAGCCGCCGGTGGCTCGCACGGCCTCAAAGACGAACAGCGGCACCATGAACCCGAACGGCGTGCGGGTTGCGAAGCCAAGTCCGACCAACAATCCCGCCAGCTCCGGTCTGGCGGCTTCCAGGCTGGCCCAAGCATACCCGATGGCGCAGGTGATGCCGACGACGTGCGCCGAATACCAAACCTGCCCAATCACCGACGAGTAGTAGTAGACCGAGCCCACGCCGAACATGACGGTCAACCAGACGTCGTCGGATACCGATCGCTTCGAATAGCCCTTCCGGCACAGCCCGCGCAAAAGCAGGAGTAACAAGACCGGATTGATGGCGGCCCAAATCGCGTTGAAGAGGACGTCGTTGAACTTGAAATGCCAAATTGCCACGAACGGCAACATGACCACCGCGGGGAAGGGCGGAAACGAAACGTAGCGAATGTCCGAACGAGAGGCGATCTCCTCGTTTGCGATGGTGAGGGAGCTTCCATTAAGTGGATAGAAGCGATCGATGGGACCGGTCTTGCCGAACATGCCCTTCAGGGTTCGCCCGTCCTTGAGGTGAAGGACCTCGACGCGCGCCCAGTCGTTTTCGTTGGGCGGCGGCACCGTCATGTCGAGGTGACCCTTCAGCCATCCCTCGGCCAGATAGGTGAAGTGGTTGTAGGGCGAATGTTGGAGCAGGCGCCCGCCGGACGCCCCGAGGTAGGCACCGAGGAAAGCCAGATAGACGACGACCAGGCCGAGACGACTCGTGATGAAACGTTCAAAGCGGTTCATGGTGACTCCGGCCGCGGTGGCTGCGGCTGATGGCGTTCGTACGCCACCACAAAGGGGACGCCTTCGTGCGTGTAGACATTCGAGGGCTGGGTGGTGTTGTAGGATTGCCACGCAAGTCCTTGGTAGACGGCGAAGTGCTTTTCCAGAATGATGATTCCCAGATCCGATTGCGCGACGACCTGCTCGCCCACGCCCGCGTCCCCGATGCCCAAGGGCAGCCGTCCATCGCGCATGTACATGACGACGGCGTCGTGAAGCACGTCGTGCCAGTAGATGCGATTCGATGCCGGGCGGTGGACCACCATCCACGGCAGAAGAGGCAAGACCGAATAGCCCCAGAATTGGCGATTCATGCCGATGCTCGCGCCGCCCGCGAAGCCGCCCGCCAGCATGTTGTAAAAGCCGATACCGTCGGGATGCGAACGCCGGGTTTCCGCCACGGCGGGTAGGCACAGAAACCCCGCCAGCACCCCCGGAACCACCCGCGCGAGCCGCGCCGACGAAAGCATCTGCCGACCCGTGGCAAGCAGCCACGCCGCGCCCGCGCCGGCGACCACGCTGAGGAATGGCATCGCAGGTAGGAAGTGCTTCACCCCGCCGAAGATCGGCACGCCGGGCAGGGCGAGCATCAGAATGGGTCCTGCGATCTGGATGGCCAGGAAGGCTCCGGGCGCGCGATCCACGTCCGCACCGGGCCTTAGCCACGAAGGGCGCGACGCCGTGGGCGCGTCGTCGAGCAGCACCTGGGCGCTCGCCTTGCGGCGGCGCCGGCGCAGAAATACGACGGTGCCGATTCCGGCCAGCGCCAAGGTGGTGACCGGCACGGTGAGCAGGGTCGATACGAACGGAAAGGTGATCCGCAAGAGCTTGAGGTCGGTTTCCTTGGGCGGCAGGTTCCAGTTTCGGCCCAGGTACTCGAAGTTGTAGTGCTCGTGGTGAGCGTGGCGCTCAAGCCAGCCGCGCGTGCGGTCGATGGGCGCGTGCCAGAGCCACGGCCACAAGATGAACAGGACCAGCGGACCCAGGGTCGCCATGGAAACAAATGCCAGCGGAATGCGCGGCGGGCGCAAGCGAAGGAAGTCGCGCCGACGCATCCACAGGTAATGCGCCAGCAGGAAGATCGGGAACAGCCACGCGTTGTGCTTGGTGGCCAGCGCCAGGCCCCATATCAGCCCGCAAAGGATCCCCCAGCGCGGCGAGCGCAGCGATTTCCAGTAGGCCAGCGCGACCAGAACCGCCATCACGGTGATGGGCACGTCGAAGCAGGAAATCTGGGCGTGGAAGAAGTAGTGCGGCTGGGCCACCGACAGGACGGCCGCCACCACCGACGGCAGCGGCCCGAGCATGCGCCGGGCGAGCCAGTACACGAGCGCGACACCCAGGCCCGCGAGCAGGATGGCGGGAAAGCGGAAGGCGCTCGACTCGCGCTTGAAAAGCGGCAGGGTCCGGTGCTTGCCGGTGATTGGAATCGGGTGCAGACCGCGCTTGGGGCCGGTGCAGTCACAGGTGTGGAACAGGCGCCACGACACGCCGTAGAGCAGCTTCATCAGGGGCGGGTGCTCGTGGTTGTCCTCCCACGCACTGTCGATGGCGCCGCGGGAGAATGCCTTGGCGAAGTGCCCTTTCCCGATCTCGGTGGCGGTCGATTCCACCCAGCCCCAATAGTGCTCGCCCGCGCGAAAGTACTGGGATTCGTCGCGGCCGATGCCCTGGCTTCCCTCGACCGCGACCATCCACGCCGATGTACCGACCGCCAGCAAGAGCGGCAAGAGCCACTCGCGTCGCCAGCGCCGCGGTAGGGAACGATTGACGTCGCTGCTCGCTTCGTTCACGGGCTGCGCGCCTCCGCCGCGAAGCCGAAGTGCCGCCCGTAGGCCTTGTCGGCGGTGATCTCGAAACGAACCTTGCCGCGCCGGCCGTCGAGCGCCGAGGTGTCGAGCCTGCGCAGTGCCCAGCCCCCCAAGTTGGTCCCGTCCACTGCGCCCAGCTCGCGCCCGTCGACGAGCACGCGCATGTGCACCTTGCCGTCGCCCGCCTTGCGCAGCCAAACGTTGTGCAACCCGGCCGCGACCGCCAGCTCGCGGCCCAGGGGAACGTCGGGGTATTCGAGAACCGTGGTGGTGCGCTCGCGCGGTTCGACCGCGAGGCCGCTACGCGGGGCCGTGTCGATCTCCAGCAGCTCGGGACCGAGGCTCGTGCCCTCGCCACACTGGAGCTTGGTCTGCGCCAGCCAGCACGGCATCTCGCCACGGTCCGGCGTGACCACCGAGAGGCTTGCCTTCTGCCATTCGGCAAGGAAGTCGAACAGCACGCGCGCGGCCGGCTTCTCCCACAGGTTCACCGTCAGCCTGCCGTGCCGCGAGCTGGACAGCAAGCGCGTGCCTTGGGTGTCCGCTGCGCGCTCTCCCCGCTGCGAGATTTCCCAGATGCGTCCAAACCGCGCGGCATCCATGCGCGCCGCGATCGAGACCGGCACCAGGTCGCCGAGCTGAAGTCGCATCAGGGGATCGGCCCACGCGGGCGCCGCGACGATCAAATCGCCCGGCCTGTAGCCCGCACGCACCGCGGTGGCGGCGGCCCGCCAGTCACTCTCGGTCGGCGCAAGGGAAGGCGCGACGAAGGCGTTGACCGCCTCGGCCAGCGCAAGCAGCACCACGAGCGCGCTCACCACGGCGGCAAGCGACCTCTGCCGCAGGAAATCAAAATCGATGAGGTTGGCGATAGCCACAGGCCCGGCAAATTACCCCAATTGCCCCCCGCGAAGCGAGCCCAAGCCTTGAATCCCTGGCCCAGGGCTACGACGAATCCACCTCGAAGCTGGTGCGACCGATGAGCTGTGAGGACTTGTCGGTCAAGAGGTCCACCCGCCAGGATCCGATGGCGGGGTTGGGCAGGTTGGTCGAGGTTCGGAAGCCTTCCTTGCGACCGCCCACCACGGTCACGTGCAGCGGGCCGCCTACGGGCACGCCCTCGTGGTACCACTGAAACGCGACTTGCTGGTGACTGCGCTTGGGCAGGGTCACGGCGAACCAAACGTAGACGCGCGCGGTGCCGCGTGGAAAGAGCTTCGCGCGCCCCAATAGCTCGCGGTTCGCGATACCCGTGCCGGCGCCCTGGTCGTGGCACACGATCGGCACCGGCGGAAACAGGGGCGCGGCCAGCCCCAGCAGAAGGGCGGCAGGCAACGAAATCTGAGCCAGCGACAGCAGGCCCTGGCGGGAAAACAAGCTCTCGCTGGGCGCGAGGGCCACCCATGCCACCGCCGACGACAACAGCGCCGAGATGACGATCGAGGCTCGTGGCGACGTGAACAGCGCCACCGCGCAGGCCGGCACCAACGCCGCGAACAGAATCACCGCCGTCCACAGCACTCGGACGCGCGGCTGAGACAGGACGGCCTCCTGGTATTGGCGCGCAAAACAGGTAAGGAGCGCCATGCCGGCCAGGACCAGAGGCATCGCGATATTGATCGATCCGATGTGGGCCGAGCCGAACCAGATCGGCACCAGGAAGAAGAGGACGTTTTTGTAGAGCGCAACTGTGAACACCGGGCTGACAGTGCGCAGGAATTGGTGCAGCTTGGATTCGCTCGCTCCCTCGGGTGGCAAGCGCAGCCAGCGGGCGACCGCGATGGGGAATAGCCACGCCAGCGCCAAGATCGCCACCGCCTTGGGCGCGAAATCGACGCCCCGGTTGCTCAGCGCCCGCGCCAGGATGCCGAGCGCGAGGGAGATCCAAGGCGCGAATCGTCCGTGGAGCGACTTGAGCTTGTGCCAGATCTCGTTCACCGCAGTTTCCGACATTCACTCGTCCAGTGCCGCCGCCAGCGCCTCGTAGGTGAACGGCTTCTGCAAGGTGACCGTGAGGTCCAACTCGCGGTGGTTCGCCATGATCGGTAGGACGGAATAGCCGCTCATCACCAGCACTTTCAGGCTTGGATCCAGGGCACGCAGTCGAGCAATCACGGTCGCACCATCCAAGTCGCCGGGCAAGGTGAGGTCCACGATGGCCCAGTGAAATGGATTGCCAGACGCACGCGCCTTTCTGAGCTCTTCGAACGCCTCGTCCGAGGTCCCTACCACCTTGGGGTGGTGCCCCAGCTTGCACAACATCGAGTCGAGCACACGGCGAATGACCGCTTCGTCGTCGAGAACCAGAACTCGACAGGCTTGGGTTCGATTGACGACTTCGGCCGGCGCTGGCGTTTCAGAATCCGGGTGGGAGCACGCGGGCAAATAGACCGCGAACGAAGTGCCCAGACCCTCGGTCGATTTCACGGCCACATAGCCACCGTGTCGCCGGACGATGGACTCGACCGAGGTGAGGCCAAGGCCGTTTCCGTCGGCCTTGGTCGTGAAGTATGGATCGAAAATGCGGGGCAGGTTCTCGGTAGCGATGCCGCAACCGTGGTCCTCCACCTCGATCACGACATACCGCCCGGCCGCAAGAGGCGGCCGTTCGCCTTCACCCACCAGCAGGTCGTGGGCGGAGACCAAGACTTGCCCGTCGCGCGGCTCTGCCTGGCGCGCGTTGTGGACCAGGTTGTTCACCACTTGCGCGATCTGGCCTTCATCGGCTTCCACGGGCGGAAGGTATTCCGCCGCACGGAAGCTGAGCTTCACCGACGACCCGTGCAAAGCGAATTCCGCAGCTTCGCGCGCGAGGTTGGAAAGATGGATGACCCTCTTGACGGGGGCGCCACCCCGGGAAAAGGTCAAGAGCTGCGTGGTCAGACCGCGAGCCCGTCGGCAGGCGTCCAGCGCTTGCTCAAGCATCGGGCCGGGATCCTCCCCCTTGCGAAGCCCAAGGCGGGCCACCGAGATGCCGCCCATGATGCCCATGAGCAGGTTGTTGAAGTCGTGCGCGATGCCGCCGGCCAACAGGCCGACAGATTCAAGCTTTTGCTGGCGCAGCCGCTGCTCTTCCAGCTCGCGCTCGAGGGTGATGTCGCGCAAATCCAGCACCACGCCCGACACGGAAGCCCGCCCCCGCAAGGGCGAGCCCGTGATGGACACCAAGCGATCCGGCACGGCGCGGCCACGCAACACACCTTTCGACACCTTTCCGCCCGCCGCCCATCGCTTGAGGAAGGGCTCATCACCCGGCGAGACCGTCTCCTCGGTGAAGGAAACCAGTGACAGGAATGGTCGGCCGCGGGCCTCGTCGTTGGACCAACCGGTCATGGCTTCTGCGGCCTTGTTCATCAGCTCGACGGCGCCATCCATGTCGAGGGCGACAATTCCGTCGCTGATGGAGGACAGAACAATCCGCAGCCGCTCGGACAGCTCCGTGAGCTCGGCGGTTCGCTCCTCGACCAGCTTCTCCAGCTTCTCTCGATAGCGGGAAAGCTCTTGCTTGATTCGTTCTTGCTCGGTGATATTGCGGGAAACCCCGACCGTCATCCGCACGACATTGTTCTCGTCTCGCAGCGGTGACTTCACGGTGTGGAATATCTGCTCGCGGCCATCGAAACGCTTGACGGGCTCTTCGGGGATGTTAAGGACCTCGCCGGTCTTGTAGACGTGAAGGTCGTCGCGCATGTATTGCGCGGTGTAGTCGACCTCGTTGAAAGGCGCGTCGATGATGTCGCGCAGCTGTTCGTTGGTCATCCCGTAATAGTCGCGGAAGGCTCGGTTGGCCCAGAGGATGTGCGACCCCTCGCCCTTGACAAGCACCATGTCGGCGATGGCATCAAGGATCTGGCGATAGATTTCCTTGCGCTCGACGAGTTGGCGCTCAATCTCCCGAGTCTCGTCGCCCATGACTCGCGAAATCCTACACCAGGCGGCGAACCCGCGATAGCGAAGATAGGCGGCTCGACTGCGTACTACTCGACCGCGGTGCACCAGGCGCGGTACTTCGCAACCTTGCCGCGTACCACGTCGAAGAACAGATCGCGAAGCTGCTTGGTGATGGGTCCGATCTGCCCGCTGCCGACCGGCCGGTGGTCGATGCGCGAAACCGCGGTGATCTGAGCTGCGGTGCCGGTTAAGAATACCTCGTCGGCCACGAACAGCTCGCCACGCTCGACCGGGCGCTCTTCCACCGGCACGCCCAGCTCGTCGCGCAAAAGGGTGATGAGCGAGCGACGTGTAATGCCTTCCAGCACGCTCTGGTTGAGCGACGGCGTAGCGACGACGCCCCGGCGAACCACGAAGATGTTTTCCCCCGACCCTTCGCTTACGAAACCCTCCTGGTTGAGCAGCAGCGCCTCGTCGAAGCCGGCCAGCTCGGCGTCGCTCTTCGCGAACGCACTGTTGGCGTAGCTACCTGTGATCTTGCCGCGCGCCGGGATCACGTTGTCCTGCGGGCGTCGCCAAGAGGACACCGTGCAGTGGGCGCCGTCCGCCTTGTCGATATAAAGCCCGAATGGCAGCGCGACGATGCCGAGCGCCGGGGTGAGCCCGTGCAGCCGAACGCCGATGACCTCGTCGCAGTAGAAGGCGAGCGGCCGGATGTAGCAGTCTTCCTTGAGCCCTTCGGCCCTGACCAGGTCGAGCACCGCCTGCACCGTGGCCTCTTCCGACAAGGCCAGACTCATGCGCAGAAGGCGCGCAGATTCGTGCAGCCTGCGCACGTGATCGGCAAGCCGAAAGATGAACAGCCTGCCCTCGTCCGTGCTCCAGTAGCCGCGGATGCCACCGAACACGCCAGTGCCATAGTTGAGCGCGTGGGTCAGGAGCCCCACCTGCGCCTCGGCGTAGGGAACGATTCGGTCTTTGAAGAAGGCCATGCGGGGAAGTTTCTTGGCCATATCGGTCCTCCGTTGTATAAGTCCACTTCTAAGTCCACTTGCGATCCAGTGGCGAACGCCTTGAAGGTGCGCCGCGCGCTTGGCAGGTTCAAGAACCACTTTTCTACAAGTGGACTGTTCGAAGTCTTGTAAGGATCGAGCTCCCCGCGGAACCAATGGGCCAAGGCGCATGACCATGACGTTGAACAAAACAGCCATCGGAGTGACCCTTTTCCTCGCCGCGTGCGGGCGCACGGGCCTCGATGACAGGGTTGACGTTCAATCCATCGGGGGCGCTGCGGGAACCAACGCCAACACCGGCGGGCATGGTGGCTCCTCGGTAAGTTGGACGCTTCCGGGACTTGGCGGGCGGCCAGCCTCTGGCCCGTGCGCGCAGGCCTCGGGCGGCCCGCCTCTGCCAGCCCTGGCGCCCGTCATCACGCAGGTCTCTGTGGCGCCGCTCTCCTACGTTTACGCCCTGGCGTTTGATCCGGCCGGCAACCTCTGGTTCGCCCCGGCGGACAACAACCAAATCGGGCGCATGACGCCATCGGGCGTGGTCACCGGCTTTGACATTCCGACCGCCGCGGCCGGGGTCACCGGCATCACCCTCGGTCCCGACGGAAACATGTGGTTCGTGGAGGAGGCGGGGAACAAGGTCGCCTTCATCGACGCGGCGGGTGCCATCACCGAATTCCCGATTCCGGGCGAGCGATGCGAGGCCCTGGACATCACCGCCGGCCCGGACGGCAACCTCTGGTTCACTGCGGGGAATTGCCAGTTCATCGGACGCATGACCAGCAGGGGCATCGTCGACAGGTTTGTCCTGCCCATGCCCGACAGCGCGCCCACGAGAATCACGATAGGCCCGGACGGCAATCTCTGGTTCGTGGAAGAGACTTCCGACCGCATCGGCCGCATCACCCCAGCCGGCGAGGTCAGCGAGTTTGCTCTCACCGGGAGCGATCTACACCCCTTCGCGATTGTCGCCGGCCCCGACGGCAACCTCTGGTTCACCGAGTCCCAAGCGAACCGGATCGGCCGCATCACGACGTCCGGACTGGTCGACGAATTCTGTCTCGGTAACGTGGGGCCCGAGGGCATCGTCGTGGGACCGGACGGCAACCTTTGGTTCAGCGAAAGTGCCACGGTCGCGATTGGCCGCATGACGACCCAGGGGGTGGTCATCGAGTATCCGATTCCGGGTACCCGGAGCACGCCGAGCATGATCGGCGTCGGTCCCGACAACAATCTCTACGTGGGAGAGCTCGGCGGCAACCACATTGCCAAGGTGACACTGGGGCTTTGATGTATTCCTGCCCGAGGTTCGACAAGTCCAATTTCCAGTCCACTTATCATCCAACCCGCGAGCACGCTTGTAATTGAGGAGAAACATGGGTATGTTTCAGAGCCGCTGGTCAAAAGTGGACTGGTCCCCCCCCCGATGCCCGCCGTGTCAGATTTGCTCCGATCGCTTGGCGACGTCCCTCGCGGCGAAGGCCCGATCTACCAGCAATTGGCCAATGCGATCGCCGCAGCTGTCGAACGCGGCGAGCTCTTGCCCGGCACACGCTTGCCGCCGGAACGGGGCCTGGCCGAGACGCTCAAGCTCAGCCGCACGACTGTGGTGCGGGCGTACGCGGAGCTACGTGAGGCGGGCACCGTCGAGAGCCGTCACGGCAGCGGCACCTGGGTGCGGCGCTCGGGCAAGATCGGGTGGCCCAGCCAGCAAGAGCACGAGGTGTCGACCGCGTTCCGGCGCAATGTGGTGTTCAGAAGCCTCATCGAGCGCTCCGGGGGCGCGATCAGCTTCGTCAGTGCGCAACTGGCGCCGCTGCCGGAGGTGGACGAGGCAGTGAAAGCCGTCGCCCGCAAAGGCGCCGCGGTTCTTGGCAACGGCGAGGGCTACTTCCCTATGGGGCTGCCGGCCTTGCGCAAAGCCGTGGCCACGCACCTTACACGCGAGGGTCTGCCCACGCGTGAAGAAGAAGTCCTTATCACCAACGGGGCGCAACAGGCGGTAAGCTTGGTGGCTGGCCTTCTGGTCGGCCGGGGCGAAACCGTGGTCACCGAGGATCCGACCTACATCGGGGCCATCGACGTGTTCGGCGCCGCCGGCGCACGTGTGTTGGCGCTTCCCGGTGCAGCCGACGCCATCGATCTCGATCGACTGCGCGCGCTGCTCGCCCTACGCCCTCGCCTGCTTTACTTGGTCCCGACCTTCCACAACCCTACCGGCATGCTGATGTCCGAGGATACGCGGCGAGAAATCGCGCACCTTTGCCAAGAGCTTCAGATTCCAGTGGTCGAAGACAATGCGCTTGCCGGCGTCGGCTTTGGCAAAAGGCCCCCGCCGCCAATCGCGACCTTCGCCCCCGGCGCGCCGATTCTCAGCATCGGCTCGCTGAGCAAGCTCTTCTGGACCGGCCTGCGCGTCGGCTTCGTCCGGGGCCCCGAGCCTTGGATAGCCAGGTTGGGGCGCTTCAAGGCCCTCTCCGACCTCGGTGGCCCGCTTTTTTCGCAGGCCGTGGCGGTGCTCTTGTTGGAGCACGCGCCTCTGGCCGAGAAGACCCGTCGTCGCGAGCTCGGCGAACGCCTGAAGCTACTGACCGACCTGCTCAGGCAGCACTTGCCAGGCTGGACCTGGCGCAAGCCGGACGGTGGCCTCTTGCTGTGGGCCCGCACCTCCGGCGGCGATGCGGAAGAGCTGGCGCAAATCGCCCAGCGCCACGGCGTCGCCCTGGTCGCCGGCTCGGCGAATTCGCCCGACCATCGCTTTGCCGACTATGTTCGCCTCCCCATCGTCGCCGATGCCGCCACCATGCGTGAAGGCGTGTCTCGCCTGGCTCGCGCCGCCGCCGAATACCAGCCGAGGCCGCGGGCAAGCGGATTTGACGTGGTGGTGTAACTGCCGTCGATCGCATCACGCCTGGGGCGCCATACGCTAGAATGCGTGCAACTTTCGCGGAGCCGCCCATGAACACCCACGCTGTCGCCCTGGACGAACACAATCCGACTACCTTGCTGCTGTCGATGCGAACCCAGGGCGGGCTCGAACAGGCGACGACAGACCTTTCCCTCTGGGTAACCGAGATCTGCAAGGCAAGCAGCGCCCCATGTTCGCTGCCCGAGCTGGCGGCGGCGCTTCGCAGCCGTGGCAGCCTCGGACGCGAGCGGCGAGCGATCCGGGTGGAGAGTTGGACCGACGCCGAAGCTGCCCTTCGCGACAAGAATCGCTGGGCCACCGGGACGGCCATCGACGGTGCGCCGAAGCTGGTGTTTTCGTTGCCCGGTCAGGGAACGGTTCGGCCCGGGGTGCTCGCGCGCCTGTTCGCCGCCGCGCCGGGCTGGGCTGAGCATCTCGTGCGCCTCGGGAGCTTGGCCAAGGAAGCTTCGGGCTTCGACTACGTGGCGTGGCTGGGCGACGCGAAGGCCGATCCCGACACGGTCTTGAAGGACAATGCCAAGACCCAGCTCACAATCTTCTGCGTCGGCGTCTCGCTCGCGCGTTGGCTTATCGACCTGGGACTTCGGCCCGACGGATACGTGGGCCATTCCCTAGGCGAATGGATGGGCGCGGCCCTGGCGTCGGTCTTGACCGAAAAGGACGCGGTCTTGTCCGTGCATCACCGCGGCCGCCTGATGCAATCCACCGGCCCGGGTGCAGCCATCATCGTGCGCTCGACCGCCGACGCGCTGGTGGCCAAGCTTCCACCCGACGTCACTCTAGCCTGCGTGAACGCGCCCAACCTGTGTCTGGTGAGCGGCCGCCCAGACGCCGTCGCCCGCTGCGCGGAGAAGCTGTCCGCCGACCGCATCGTGACCCGCCCAGCACCGATCTTCGTCGCGGTTCATTCGCCGGTCATGGATGCCGTGATCGAACCGTTCCAGAAGGAGCTCTCGGCGGTCACCTTCCAACCGCCACAAACGCCGATCCTTTCAACCGTCACGGGACAATGGATGTCCGCCGCAGAGGTCACCGACCGGTCGTATTGGACAGGCCAATTGCGAGCCACGGTCCGCTTTGATGCTGCCGCGGAAACCCTGTTGAAAGAGCCGCGCATCGTTCTGCTCGAGGTCGGAGTCGGTTCGGCGCTGACCAGCCTGGTCGGGACCCGAATCAAGGACCGCGCCAACCAGCGCGCGTTCGCCCTGTTCGGCCGCGAGGAGCCGCCGCCCGAGGGCTACCCCGCCAGCCGACCCTTGCAAACCCTAGGCGAGCTGTGGGCCAGCGGCGTTTCCATCGACGTGGTCAGCAAGGTCGAGGTCACGCACGCGGTTCCAGAGCTTCCCGCGCGACCGACGGAGGCCTGAGAAGCGTCGGACAGGGCAGGCCTTGGTCACCGACGGCGGATTGTCGCTGCGGTTGGCTGACAGACGCTGGCCGCAAGGTTGAAGCCACTGAGCGTGATCTTGAACGTCGACGAGTTGGACTGGCGTTCGGCCTGGAACACCGCCACTTCGTAGACATTGCCCGCCACCAGGCCGAACTTGGTCCCGGCCGCGCTATCGAGGGTCACCGCGCCATCCACGGGCTGGTGAATCCCGCCGATATCGACGGCGAGTTGCTTGTTGACGAAGACCCAGACGTCGTCATCGCCGGTGATGTCGAGCTTGTAGGACTTATCCGGCTCGTACGTGAACCAATAGCGGAGCTCGCTGGTGAAGCTGAAGTTGTGCCGAATGTCGTTGCCGTTCGCGTCTGTGTCGTGAGGCCAACTTCTCGTCGCATCGTAGGGGGGCGGGATGGTAGCGTAGCTTCGTTCCGAATCAGGCGTGAACGGGTCATTGTCGACTGGAAAGAAGACCGGCGTTCCGTCGACCCTGTTGACCACGAAGACGCCTTCGTAAGTCCCATTGCTAACCAGGCACTTGAGCAGCGTCTCACCCTTGGCGATGGCGTCGTCACAGTCGGTTGTGCCGGTGCCGTACCTATAGGTGCAAGGAATCTCGACACCGTTGCTGTCCAAGACCCCACTGCCGATTTCGCCACAGAAGAAGGCAGTTTCCGTCACTGGCCACTGTTCACCATTGGCGCCCCAGCGGTTGGCGTAGGTGCCGTCGCCTTTTGCCCAGAGCTGCAGCTTCGATGGCGTGGCGTGATTCACTGTCGCGGTGTCGCGATACCACGAAGCGAATGAATCCAGGCTGGCCACGTGGATCGCGGTGCCAGTCAGGCCGGTGTAGACGGGCTTGCCGTCGCCGTCGAGGAGCGACTTGACCATGCCTGGCGACGCAAGGGTAGAACCACTGACGCCGGCCTCGAAATCCGTGGGATTGTGGTAGCGGAAATCTCGGTACACCGCCGGCACCAAAATGGAATCGCCGAGAGCCGGTTGCGAACAAACAAATCCCGGCTCGACCTTGCAAGCGGACGAACAGCCGTCGCCGTCGGCCGTGTTGCCGTCGTCGCATTCCTCACCGATCACGATGCCGTCGCCACAAGTCGACGTGCACGGTCCTGTGCCGGTGCAAGTCGGCTCAGGCTGGCAGTCCGACGAGCATCCGTCGAAAGGTCGGTCGTTGCCGTCGTCGCAACGCTCGGGGAATGCGACGACGCCGTCGCCGCAGCCTGCGGGCGGAGTCCATGGCGGCTGGCTGCTACCACCTGCGCCACCGGTGCCGGCCGTGCTCCCGCCCGTCCCGGGTACAACCGTGCTCCCGCCCGTCCCGGGTACAACCGTGCTCCCGCCCGTCCCGGGTACAACCGTGCTTCCGCCCGTGCCCGGTACAACCGTGCCACCACCCGTGCTCGTAATAGCCGTGCTGCCACCCGCGCCGCCGGTCTTGGCCGCACCGCCGTCGAGCCCGCCGGTCGGGACACTGACCCCGCCCGAGCCGCCGCTGGATGCGAGTATGCCGCCGGACCCGCCAGTCGAGACCGTGACGCCGCCGCCTCCGCCTGCGCCGGGCGCGTCGATGGCGATGGAGCCGCCCGAGCCGCCGGTCAAAATGATGATACCGCCGCTGCCGACGGCTCCGGCCGCATCGCTGCCGACGGTGCCGCCCGAGCCGCCGCGTCCGTCGGCGCCGCCGCCGCTGGCCGGGACATCGGGCTGCCTGCCACCGTCCGGTGTTCCGGCCGGGCAGTTTCCCGTGCCGGGCGACAGGCATCGCCCGCCAGAGCAACAACCTTCGCTGCACGCGCTCCCGGTGCAGCAGATGTCACCGAGGCTGCCGCACGTCGCACACGTTCCGTCGCTCCCGCTGCCCGTGCACACCATGCCGAGCTGGCAGGTGGCCGCCCCGGTGCTCGATGCGCAACAGGCCTGGCCGACACCGCCACACTTGCTGCAGATGCCGGCGCTGCAGGTAGTGCCGGACGACGTGCATACCCCGGTCGCCGGGTCGCTGCCGCAACAGGCCAACCCGGGGCCGCCGCAGCTACCGCAAACGCCGGCATTGCAGACCCCGCCCCCCAGCCCGACGCAGGTTCCGCCCACGGCCATGCAGATGCCTGAAACACAGCATCCGCCGCCGTTGCAACCATTTTCCTCGCAGCACGGCGTGCCCGGCTGACCGCATGCCAACACGCCGCCTTCCGGGCCGCCGCCGCCGCCGCTCGACCCGCCGCAAGCTTGAGCGCCGACGATGGCCAGGCTTGCCAGCACGAGCGTCCGCAGGGCAAGGAAGCGTTCAGTCAAAGTCATTCGGTCCTCCAAGGGGCACAAAGGGAGCCAGCGAGAGCTAAGAGCGCCACCATCATACCTGAGAAACTCGATCCAGTGTGCCCGACGGTTGGGTCCCCTAGATCACGCTGGCAGAGCGCACAGTTTCGCGATCGCTCTCTTTAGCGATCCGCCAAGGCCACCACCGCCGCGACACCTCGTGTATCCTGGCATTTGGCTATCAACAGCCATCGACAGATTGCTGCCTTGGACACCCCCTACCCCGCCACGGACATCACACCGCACCCCGAGCGTGCAACAACGCCGTCGGGCCGCCTCGATCGACTCCTCGAGCTGCGCTTCGCCACCCGGCGGCGCGCGATTTGGGCCTTGGTGGGTGCGTTCATGGGCTTCCAGGTCACGGCTTGGCTCATTCACGAGATCGCAAACAATGGGCATCGGGTTGAGGCCTCCTTCGTCTCGCACCTTAACCACCTGCCCGACGAAATCCTGGTGCAGCTGCTGTTCGCGCCGCAGGCGATGCATTTCGCGATCCCGGCATTGTTTCACGGGGGAAGCCTGTTCGATTGGCATCCCGGATTCTGGACAACCCGCATCTTCGCCGTGGCCTACTGGTTGACTCTGATCGGCGCGAGTAGCGCCCTTGTGCGCGGACGCCGCCTCGCATGGTGGGTTCTGATCATGCTGACTCTGTTCGCCACCACGCCCCGCTACGCCGAGCTGATCTTCGTCTCACTGTCAGACGTTTAATCGGCCGCGCCCCGTTGGTTGTCCACGGCAAGTGGCCAAGACGCGGGCCGGCGTACAAGCGCCGTTTTTTGCCAAGCCGACTTCGCGACATTGTTGTAGACACACGCAAGAGATCCCATGCGTAAGTACATCCTCGCTGTTTCCGCCGTCGTTCTTATTGCCCTGCCCGCCCGCGCGCAAGCGCCAGGGGTTCCGACAGGCATGCCCCTGGTCGTCGACATGTCCAAGATCGAGGTCGGGTCCTGGGCGGAATACACCATGAGCATGGGAAGTATCTCGCTGACCTCGCGCTGGGCCCTGGTCGCGCGTGATGCCTCCTCGAACACCGTCGAGATGACCACCAAGGGCGGACCGGTGGCAAAGCCCATGGTTCTGCGTATGGTGCTGCCCGCCGATCCGACCAGCGGGGAAAAGCCAAAGAAGCCGATGGTGGTTCAGTTCGGCAACGACGCGCCCATGCTTGCGCCGCCCGACACACCGACACAGCGGTTCCAGCGCCCCGACGAGAAGAACCTGATCGGCAAGGAAGAAGTCAAGCTCGCGGCCGGTGGCTTCCAGACCACCCACTACCGCGAGAAAAACGCCATGGGCACGGTCGACGTCTGGGTTAGCGACGCGGTTCCGCCTCTCGGCCTAGTCAAGGTGCTGACCACGCCCGATGTCGGCAAGAACGCGCCAGACGCTATGAAGATTCCACCCGCGACGATGGAGCTAGCGGCCATCGGCAAGGGCGCCAAGGCGGTCATCACCAAGAAGCCAAGGCCGTATGACGAGAAGAAGATGGGCGGCCTGGTCGGGACGCCATAGCCGGAAGGCCCGACCAGCACCTGTGACAGACCACGAGACTTCCCTTCTACCGGACGCGGGTCCGCCCAAAAGACCGCGTGGCTCGACTTGGCTTGCGACTGTCTGGGAATGGATTCGCCACCGCGCAGGCGCCTTGGCTGCCACCGTCGTCGACTTTGGAATCATGATTGGGTCGGTAGAGCTGCTTCATCTTGGACCGGTCGTGTCTACTGCCTTCGGAGCGCTGTGTGGAGCACTCACGAATTTCCTCCTCGGACGCACCTGGATCTTTCACCGCACGGACGCAGGGGCGCCAGGGCAGATGATCCGCTACGCGCTGGTGTCCGGGGCCAGCCTAGGACTCAATTCTCTCGGCGAATACTACTTCGCGGTTCGGCTGGGACTTGCCTACCTCCCGGCGCGCGTGATCGTCGCGACCGTCGTTGGCAATTTGTGGAACTATCCCATGCACAAGTTCTTCGTCTTTGGCAAGAAGCCCAAAGACCCGATCGGATAGGCCTACTCTTCCGGCAGGTGCAGCATGTTGTCGGGCAGGCCCGACCACCAGGTGATTTGCACGCCAGCGAGCAAAGCCAAGAAATGGATGTCGCCGCCGGCCGAGCCGTGCAGGTCCACAACCGGGGTCAGCGCCCATCCGCCGGTCCGCTTCTTCTTGAGCGGGAAGATGTCGTAGCCCAAACCCGCGAGGAAATAGGCCCCACCGCCGGCGCGAAGGGACGGATTGAGAGCCTGGTCATCCTTCAGCATGACGACGCCGAGCCCAAAGCCCGCGTGGACGGAGAGATCACGCCACACAAGGTAGCTGCCTTCCAGGGTGAGCCCCTCGATGACGCCTTTGTCCGAACCCTTCCGGATACCGCCCACGTATTCAATCAAAAGACCGAGCCCAAGGCGTTGCGTGATCAATTGGCCGATGCGGAAGGTTCCGGTGTAGCCGCCGTAGATGCCCCGATCGCGGCCATTCTCCCACGACTGCACGGCTACGCCTGAAGCCCCGAATCCAATCCAGTATCCCTGCCGCGACCGCGGTTCCTCCAGAATCGGATGCTCATCCGAATCCTCGGCGCGCGCGCCCCTCGGTGCGACGGCGAGCCCAACAGCCACAAGAACCGTGAAGCAAAGGATGCGAGAAACAGATGTCATGAGCCGCCTCATCAGAGCTCTCCTCGCAGTCCGATGATGGGATAGATCGGAAAGCCGGACGTGTATGTGGACTTCTGGTAGTTGTAGTTGAATTCGAGCTGCTCGGGATTGGTGCGATTGTAGACGTTTTGCAAGTCCACGTAGGCTGTGAAAATCCACTTGTTGTAGATCCACGTCTTGTCGAGACGGAAGTCGAGCTGGTGGAAGGCGGGCACGCGCGTCGAGTACTTCGTGCTGTAGATAGGATTGTAGGTATCAAGCGAGGAATTGAAAACCGAGCCGGTAACCGGCGTGGAGGGGTCGCCGGTGACGTAGCGGAAGCGCATGCCGATCTGCCAGTTTCGGGGCAACTGATAGGTTCCCACCAAGGTGAGAATATGCGTCTGGTCATACTCGAACAGGCGCCAGTAGTCTGTGCCCGAATCCATGCGTTCCGAGCGCATGAGCGTGTAGGCGAGCCAGCCGACAAATCGCTTGGTCAGCTCGTGCTTCGCGACCAATTCGAGACCATAGGCTCGGCCCTTGCCGTTGTTGTCATAACGAGAAGCGCTGGGGTCGCCACCGAGTGACGCCTGGGTCGTGCTAACCATACTCCTCAAGTCCTTGTAGAAGCCGGTCGCATCGAGGAGGATGTGCTTGTAGGGTCTCCACTCAACGCCCGCGGAGTAATGAATGGCGTACTCGTCCTTCAAAGAGGGCGTACCGAACACCCTGTCGGTCTGACTGATGTCAGGCGGCTGGTAAAACAGCCCGACCCCGCCCTTGAGTGTCACCTTCTTGGTGAGATCATACCGTGTAGTGATTCGCGGCGCGATGGTGAATTGCGAGGTCTGCGAGAAGTAGTCGCAGCGAACCCCCGGCAACACCAACCAGTTGGGAAGTGGCTTCAGCTCGAGCTCGCCAAAGAATCCGACGATATAGTAGTTGGCCCCGTTGATCTCTTCGTGAAGAACGTTGTTGTAGTTGATGTCCGCAGTGGTTTGGCCTTCTTGCGGAGGGTAGGGAACGTTCCAAACCCCAGTCACGCGGCCGTAGCCACCGTCGAGTCCCGCGGTGAGCGCCAGTCGCTTGGACCATTCGTAACGGGCGGTATCCCGCACGTGCGTGATTGCGACCGTGGAATCCAGAACATAGTTGAAGAACTGAATGTTCTGGACGTCGCTACCTTGCGAAATTCGAAACGTATTCTCGAAGCGGTCGCTCGGGATATATTTGTAAGTTGCCAGTATTCGATAGAAATTCGTCGCAAATTGCACCTGGTTGCCGACCGCGATACTTCCGGCGGCGGCGCCATTCTTGGTAATGATCCCGAAGCTATCATCGGAGCCGAACACGAAAAGACGAAGATCGTGCGCTGGCGCAGGACGGTAATTGGCCAGCAATTGATAGTCGTAATACCGCGGCAACTGTAGTGAATTAACCGGCAGGTCGGAAGGCAACAAGGCATTGACGACCACGTCAATCCAGCTACGACGGGCAGCGAGCGCCACCGAAGCCTTTGTACCGAGGGGAATCTCCAAGTAGAAGCCGCCGTCGAGAAGATTGAAATCGACGTAACCACCCGTGCGCTTGGGCTTGAGCTTCTTCACATCCAGGTCGACGATGCCGCCGGTCACCCAACTGTAGTAGGGCGAGAAGTTGCCCGGATAGAACTCCAGGCTGTCGATCATGCCCGCGGGCAGCACGCTGCGGATGCCGCCGAAGTGATAGACATTCGGAATCGTCGTTCCATCGACGTAGTACGCCGTATCGTAGGGACCGGACCCGCGAATCATGATCTGCCCTGAGCCGGCCTGCGCGCGCGCGACGCCGGCGAAGTCTTGGATCACCGCCAGCGGATCACCCATGGCGCCCGGCAGCTTTTCGATGACCGCGCTCTCGATCACGGTCCGGCTGACCTCTTTCCTTTCCCGCTTGGCTTCCACGACCACGTCGAAGGGATTGTACGAGCCGCGCTCCACGTAGTACTTGACGTCGGTGCGCTCGCCCTTGACGATTTCCTCGCTGGTGCGAACCGGGTAGTAGGCCGATGGTTCGATGCGCACCTTCCAGGTCCCGGGTTCCAGGTCGTAGAAGTGAAACGCACCCTTGGCGTCTGTGGTGGCTTCGAAACCTACCGGGGCCTCGCCTTCCGTCCGGTACACGGTGACCAAGACGCCCGCCAGCGGCAGTCGTGTGCCTCGCTCGACCAGGGTGCCGGTGAAGTTCTCCACCGGGGCCGGATTGGGCTTGGGGGCCTCGGCGGCCTTGGTCGGCTCCGGCGCCGGCGCAGGCGGCGGGGGCACCGGGAACCTGAAGATGTAGTTGATCTGAACCGGAACTGGCTTGCCGGCCATCTCGGCGGGCTCAAACGCCAGATCGTAAGCGGCGGTCAGCGCTGCGTCTTCAAAACCCAACCCCGTGGGCTTCTCAGGCGAGACCACGGCCGCGCCCGTCACCGCGCCCGAGTCGTCGAGGTCGATGAGCAGCTTGACCTCGACCTCTTGATTGACCTTTCCAAGGGCCTGTTTGGGATACTCGACCTTGGCCGCCTTGGTCAGCTTGGGCAGTTTGCTCAATTGGTCGGCGTCAATGGACGGACCGGTCTCCTTGCCAGCGATGCCCGCCTCGCCGGCGGTCTTGGCGGCCGATTGACTGTCGCGTCCGCCACCGCTCTCCTCGGCGGCGAGCGCAGCCAGCGGGCAGACGACGAACGTGACTACCACGAGTGTTCGGGCGATCATGGCGTGGGCTCCAAGGTGACCTGCTTTGACGTCCACCCCACTCCGCCGCGGCCATCGCGCACGACGACGGTGATGCGAACGGTGTCGTAGCCATAGTCCAGGCGCTTGGGCAGATCCAAACGGTTGGCGATGTTGTCCTGGAATTGCTTGATGTCCTGCGCGTCCGGCGGGTTGTCCTGGCCAATCGGCAGTCCGGTCGGCGTGTATCCCGTATGGTAGTCGCCCACCAGGCCATTGAAGTCGCCCGCTTCGGCGAACCAGTCGAGCGACAAGTGCTCGTAGTGGCGGAGCAGTGCGGGCTTGCCCGCAATCGAATCTGCCCTGGTATAGTCAATGTTGCTCGGAACGGGGAGATACTCAGCGATGCCGATGTCGGTGTCGAGCAGTAGCCCCACGTGCTTGTTGCGCTTCACTTCCACCACCGCGTCGTCTTCGAGCCGCACCGATCCGTCAGGGCCGTCGTGACCCGCGCCGACGGCTTGGCCGCCGTCCGCCTCGACCGGGCCGCCACCGTCGTCGGATGAAACACCGCCGTCGACGGTATCCTGGTCCGTGGTGGCCGCCGGCACGCCGCCGTCGGGAGGGTCGAAGTTCTCGGTCGTGAAGATGCCACTTAACACCGGGTTTTGGTTATTGGGAATCGTGTCGTCGGTGGGCAAGTGGAGCGAGTAGAGTGCTGCTAGAGACTTAAAGCCGTCGGGCAACAAGTCGGGGCAAGCCGGGGTGACCGTCACCTTGACCGTGATGTTGAAGCTGATGGGATGGGTTTCACTGCGCGGCGGTGTCCCAGCATTGGCCGCGGCGTCCGTCCATGGCAGGTCGCAACTGAAAGCCGACTTTTGGTCACCGCCAGCGGCAACAATACCGCCGGCCGACCCGATGTCACCTCGACAGAGCGCATACAAAAACTGCGCCGGGAATGGGTTAACGAAAGGCATGGTCTCGCCGTCACCCAGGATCAGATCCGGCGCCTCACCTAGCCCGAGGCTTGCGTACAGCCCAGCGAGATCGTCCTTCGTAATCGGACATTTGTACGTGTTGTGAGCCGTGTCCGCGACCATCGGCACCGGGCACCACTCCCACGCGTAGGTGGCCGAGGTCGCGTCGGCGTCCGCGCACTGGGACGGGACACGTCCGATCGGCGGCTGGTACACCAGCGCCGACAGGGTGGTGGTCTGGCCATAGCTCGGTTGCGGCGGCTCGGCCTTCACCGCCAAAATGCGAGGTTTATCGAGCAAGGACGGCTTGTTGAAGTCGCGATTGCCACAAGCCGAGAGGGTGAGGGCCAGCGCGCTGGCCAAGAGAGCAGTTTTTCGCATGGTCATTCGTCCGTGATTCGGAAGCGGTAGGAGTATTTCTTGGTCGACGCCATCGGTTCCCCGTTACGCGTGGCGGGCTCCCAGGGTTGGGCCAAGGCCGCCTTCTTGGCGGCCTCGTTGAATTCCGGATACTGCGATTCCCGCAGGATCTTCACGTTGGTCACCTTGCCGGTGGCATCGATGAACACCAGCACATCCACGTCGCCTTCGACCCCTTGCGCTTTCAGCGTCTGAGGAAACTCGGGCTTCACTTGGTTGCCGCGGTACTTGGCGTCGGTGAAGGTCACGCCCTTGACCGGGATCCGCGTCGCGGCCTGGTTCGCGACGGTCGGCTTCTCGGTACCGTGCACGGGCGCGGGCCGTTCCTTGGGCACGTCTTCCTTCTTCACCGCGACCTTGTCGGTTTCACCGAGGCGGGTATTCCCGACCGCGAACGCGGGCCCGTCGCCGGTGCCCTCGCCCGCCGTGGATTCGAAGCTCAACCCCACGATGCGCGGCGGCGGCTTCTTCTCGGGCTCCTTGGGTGGCTCTTCGATCTTGGGCGCGGGCGGAGCCTTGACCGCGATGGGATGTTCGATTTCCTTCTTGGGCTCGGGGATCTTCTCGGGCTCCGGTGGCTTGGGCTTCTCGGCCTCGTGCTCGCGCATTTCGATGGCCAGGCGCTCGCGTTCTTTCGCGTGCTGCGCCCCAAGGTTGCCCACGCCGAACGCCATGATGACGAAACCCACGTGCAGCGCCACCGACACCAGCAAGACCGCGATGCCGATGCTGGCGCGCAACCAGCCCGGCATGCGGTGCTGGCCGCGGTGCTCGTGGAATTCGGCATGGATGGGCACCCGCACGTGCGCCATCGTGCGTGCCTGCGACTTTTCGCGACGGCGCGCCCGCTCTGCGACGAAGGGATTCCGCCGCGTCGGTCGGACGGTCCGGCCGCTCGGGCGGGTCGGTTCCTTGGGGGTTGGCTTGGCGGCCATCGGGCGTGGGTCCTTCACGGGCTGCTGGCGGCAGTCTGGCGTTCGACGTCGAGGGCGAAAGCGCTGACGCCGTTGCGCTTGACTAGATCGATAAGGTCGACCACGTGTCCGTACTCGACCCCCTTGTCCGCAGCGATCACGGCCTGCAGCTTGGGATTGTTCGAGCTTTCGCGCTTCACGAAGTTGCCGATTTCGTCGACCGTCGAACGTGCGCCGTTCAGCATCAGGGTGCCGTCCTTGTTGCACACGATGTTCACCGTCGATTCCACGCGCGCGCCGCCGGTGGCTGCCTTGGGTAGATTCACCACCATGCTGGCGCGCACGATAGCAATGGAGGTCAGCATGAAGATGATGAGGAGCACCAGCACGATGTCGACGAAGGGAATGATGTTGATACTGGCCAGCGGCCCCTCGTCGTCACCGTTGCCATTCTGTGCGGCGGCCATGGCTACTCCTTGGTGGCGCTGGTGCTACTGGCCGACTTCAGCTCGGCCATCAGCACGCGGGTGAGACCGTCGGTGTTGGTCACCGCGTCCTTCACCATGCCCTTGAACACGTTGTAGGCCACGACGGCGGGAATCGCGACCAGTAGGCCCACCGCGGTGGCCACCAAGGCCTCGGCGATGCCGGCCATGACGCCCGAGCTGGCGCTAGCGATGTCCTTCGACATCTCCTTGAACGACCGCACGATGCCGAGCACCGTGCCGAAAAGGCCGATGTAGGGCGAGTTCGATGCCAGCGTCGCCAAGATGGAAAGCCGCCGCTCGTAGTCGGCCTTGCCGCGGCTCAAGGCGCCGGCGATCAGCTCCTCCACCGATTCGGGCCCCTTTTCGTAGCCACGCAAGCCGGCCAGGGTGACGTTGGTTTCCAGGCAGTCGTACTTGGCCAGAAGCTTCGCTGCGGCGTCGAAGTCGCCCTTGTCGAGGGCCTTGGTAAACTCCGATTTCACGGCCTCGAAGTCCACCTTGCGCCGGCGGTAGAAGAACCAGCGTTCGACCATGACCGCCACCGAGAGCAACGAAAGGCCGAGCAGGAGCCAGAGCACCCATTCGGAGCGAAACACGGGCAGCGAGAGCAGACGTTGGACTAGACCTTCAGCAGCATTATTGTTCATGGCGTCTTCCTGGGGGTACAGCTTCAGCGCGGTCGGATCTGGTAACACCGTAGCGCGAGTTTTCTGTCACTCCTGCGACGGAATTGCAACCACGCGTTGTCGGCCCGGCCGACGCGGACAGCCCGTGTGGTCTGCTCTCATCATCTGCGAAACGTCGCCGGCACGGAAAACGTTGGCGGCGGTCTCAGGGGTATCTGCCTTGGAACGGTCCAAGGCTCTTCTGCGTGCACTTCGCGCCCTTCTCATGCACACTCGGACCGTGCCGCCCGCCCGAAGCTCCCCCAAAGACGCCCACCCCGATGCATTGACAGTCGATTTTGCCGCCGCCGCGGCCAGACCGGCCCTCGCCCGAGGCGCAGAGTGACAGAGACCACACAGGAAGACAGGGCGCCCCGACATTCTTCGCCGCCACCGGCTCCCAAGGCGGTGATCCTGCGCGCGACCGCCCAGGAGGTCGTGGGGGCCACCTTGCGCGTGGCCGGGCTGTCGGTCATCGAGCGGTCGATCAAACAAATCGACCGCTTGGGCTACACGATCGTGGTCGCGTCCGACGGAAGCTGCCCGCTGCCCAAGTTCCTTCCGCCGTCGGTGATCGTGCGCAGGGTACCGAAGCCGGACGACTTGACAGCGCTGCGCAAGGAAACGCCAGGGCTGCTCGAGATTCCCGCCAACCTGGTGCGACCGTCGGGTCGATCGCTGGAAGGCGGCCTGCGCGTGGTCGACCAGCAGAGCCGCAAGCGGGCTGAGGATGCAGTGTTCGCCGAGCTCTTGCGCGGGGATCTCGGTTTCGTCGCGCGCTACCTCAACAAGCCGGTCTCGTTCTTCATCACACGTCATCTGCTCTGTCATCTACCGCTCAGCCCGAACCAGGTTTCCGTGGGCGCGGCGATTTTGGGATTTTGCGGGGCCGCCCTCATCGCCACTGGCAACTACGCCATCATGATTTGGGGATTCTTCCTGGCCCACGTGCAGTCGATCCTGGACGGCTGCGACGGCGAGCTGGCCCGCGTGCGCCTGCAGCAGACGCCGTTTGGCGAATGGCTTGATACCCTGCTCGACGACGGGCTCAACATCCTGATCTTCGCCGCGCTCGGCATCGGGCTCTACCGCGGAACCGGCGTGGGGCTTTATCTAGCGGCCGGCGTGTTGGCCGCGGCCATGCACCTCTGCTACGACGCCGTCGCCATCAGCGAAATCCGCCGGCAGGGAGAAACCGGCGAGACCATCAAGTTGCGCTGGCGGCTGGCGGGCAAAGAGAGCCTCAAGAAACGACTTCAGAAGGGACCCGCACAGGGACGCAGTAACCTTGCGATGGCGCTCGTCACCATGGGCCGGCGCGACTTCTTCATCTTTGCGTTCCTGGTCTACGCGTTGGTCGGGTTGCCCAAGCTGACCCTGATCCACGCCGCGATCGTGGCCACATCGGTGTTCACCGTCGCAGTCGCGCAATTGATCTGGCGACTGCGCGGCAGCCCGGAGTGAACGAGCCCACGCATGCCGGCGGGTCATCGCGACCCGACGCACGCATGGAATCCACCATCACGAAACCGGTTGCAGCTCCCTTGTCGGGCGGGTCTTGGAGGCGTCGGGCCTATTGGGCGCGGCGCGCATGGCTTCCGGGGCCGGCAGCTCGACCCACACGTCGTCGCCTTCGATCTTCACTGCGTAGGTGGCGATGGCGGCAAGATCGCCGCTCACGCACGCGCCACTCTTCAAGTCGAAGGTGTTCTTGTGCAAGGGACACGCAACCTTGGGTGTGTCGCCCGCGTTGCCAAGGATCCCGCGCGCCAGAATCATCTGTTGCTTGTGCGGGCACAGGTTGTCGGTGGCAAACCATTCACCCCGCGCGGCGAAGTTGAAGATGGCGACCTCACTTTGCCCGTAGCGGGCCGCAATGCCGCCGTTGCGCGGGACCTCGGCTACCTTGGCCAGGCGAACCCAGCTTCGCTCGCCGTTGCTCGGTTTGCTGTTGATGGGCTTTCCGGCGGCAGCCGCCGCGTATTGCTTAAACAGCGCGCGCTGCTCGGGATTTCGAACCACGCCGGCCCATTCGCACTCGTAGGTGTCGACCAGGTACTGCAGATCCTTTTCCAGGCTGGCCGCGATGCCGAGAACGTCGTCCACGATGATCTCGCGCAGGCGCTCAATCCCGCCTTCCATCTTTTCCAGCCACACCGAGGTTCGGGTCAGCCGGTCGGCGGTGCGGATGTAGAACATGATGAAACGGTCCAGGTAGCGGATCGCGGTTTCCGCGTCCACGTCCTTGGCCAGAACGTCGGCGTGGCGCGGGTGCGATCCGCCGTTCCCGCAGACGTAGATGTTCCACCCCTTTTCCGTGGCGATGAGCCCGAAGTCTTTTCCTTGCGCCTCCGCACATTCGCGGATGCAGCCGCTCACGGCGCTCTTCAGCTTGTGAGGCGCACGGATGCCCTTGTAGCGCTGCTCAAGCCGGATGGCCATGCCGGTGGAATCCTGCACGCCGAATCGACACCAATCGGTGCCGACGCAGCTCTTGACGGTGCGCAGGGCCTTCCCGTAGGCGTGACCGCTCTCGAATCCCGCCGCCACCAGCTCCTCCCAGATGTCCGGCAGATCCTCCAGGCGCGCCCCCAATAGGTCCACCCGCTGAGCGCCAGTAATCTTACTGTACAGGCCGTACTTCTTCGCCACTTGGCCCAGCACCACCAGCTTCTCAGAGGTGATTTCGCCGCCGGGCACCCGGGGAATGACCGAATAGGTGCCGTTGCGCTGAACATTGGCCAAAAACCGGTCGTTAGTGTCCTGCAACGTCCGGTGCTCCTCCTTAAGCACCGGCTCGTTCCACAAGCTGGCGAGAATCGACGCCACGGTGGGCTTGCATATTTCGCAGCCGTTGCCTTGGCCGTGCTCGGCCAGCAACTGGTCGAAGGTCCGGATGCGTTTCGAGGCGACAATCTGGAACAGATCCTGGCGGGTATGGTTGAAATGCTCGCACAGGCGCGGCCGCACGGCCTTGCCCAAGCTTTTTAGTTGCACGGTCAGAAGGTCGCCAACCACCGGCAGGCAGCCGCCGCATCCGGTGCCGGCCCTGGTCCCCTTCTTGAGGGCGTCCACGGTGACGCAATCTTCGTCGCGCACGCAGGCCCGGATCCGGCCCGCGGACACGTTGTTGCACGAGCAGACCTGCGCCTCGTCGGGAAGCTCAAATTTCGCAGACGAGGCGCCCGGCGACATGCCGAGCTCGCCGTAGTCCTCGGACAAAGCCGTTTGCGACCGGGTCAGAAACTGCAGCCGGGTATAATCCCGCGCATCGCCCACCAAGATGCCGCCCAGCAGGCGCTTCTTCTCGGTGTCGATGACCACCTTCTTGTAGGTGCGCTTGATCTGGTCTTCGAACGCCACCACGCGCGTTCCCGGCGCGTTGACGAACGGATCGCCAAACGAGGCCACGTCCACGCCCATCAACTTGAGCTTCGCGGACAGATCGCCGCCCAAGAAGCACGTGGCTGTGCCCAGCAGCGACTTGGCCACCGCGTCCGCCATCTCGTAGCCAGGCGCCACCAGGCCGTAGATCATGCCGCCGTGTAGCGCCACCTCGCCGATGGCAAAGATCTCTGGATCGCTGGTGCGCAGCTCGTTGTCCACCACGACGCCGCCCCGCGGGCCAACCTCAAGACCGCACTTCCGGGCCAATTCGTCGCGCGGGCGAATGCCGGCCGAGATGATGACCAGGTCCGCCGGCACCGTGGTTCCGTCGGACAGCTCGATTCCAGCAATCGCGTCGTCGCCGACAAACGCGGTGATGCGGCGATCGATGTGGACGACGACACCCAGGTCCCGAATCGACTGTTCCAAAAGCGACGATGCCGATCCATCGAGCTGTCGTGGCATAAGGCGTGAAGCCACCTCGATGACGTGGGTTTCAAGGCCGCACTCTTTGACCGCCCTGGCAGCTTCGAGCCCGAGCAACCCGCCGCCAATCACCACCGCGCGCCGGGCGCGCTTGGCGTGGTCCAGGATTCCGTCGAGGTCCTCGATGGTTCGGTAGACGTGCACGCCCGTTTTGTCCACGCCCGGCACCGGAGGCACGAATGGGGCAGAGCCGGTGGCAAGCACCAGCTTGTCGTACCCATACGATTCGCCGTTACCGAGGAGCACGCGCTTGGTCTTGCGGTCCACGTCGGCCGCCTTCGCCCCGGTTAGAAGGCGCATGCCACGCTGGGCGTACCAATCCTGGGTGCCCAAGGCCAGCGCATCGACCGAACGGGTCTTGAAGTAATCCGTCAGGTGCACGCGGTCGTAGGCCGGCCACGGCTCTTCCCCGAAAATGCATACGTTGAAGGCTCGGTCCTTGTCGTACTCGGCGAGGCGCTCGCAGAAGCGGTGGCCGACCATGCCGTTGCCGATGACGAGGAGATTCTGGCTGCTCATGACTTGCCCGCGCGCTTTGCGCCTTCGCTCGTGGGGTGGTAAAGGCCAAGCGCTTGCGCGGCCTGGTAGCGGGCGTAGCGGGCCATCTCGTCCCCGTCGTCGGCGTCCTGACAGCGGGTGAGTATCTGCACCAGCGCATTGCGAGCCTTGCGCAACTCGTGGACCAACCACATCACGTCGGACAGGGCCTCGTGGTTTGCGTGCCGGTAGCTGCGTTCGAGATCCCTGAGCCGCCACTCGAGCTTGCTACCGCCCGTGGCCGCGACGCCGTCGCCGTAACAGTCCGGGCATCCGACCGCGCCTTGCTCGGTCACGATTTCTCCAGTGCCGTAGCAGGTTTGGCAGGTGTCCTTCTCGTCCGACATAGATTCTCCAAGAAAGTAGATGGTATTGGTCCGATTACCATGCGCGGCGTTTCGGGGCTGTTTCCGACCGGATAATCCTTTGCATCGGGCGTCCAACTCCGTCGAAGCGCGCGCCCTGCATAGGGGTAGCTCCCGGCCCATCGAGGGTTCGACGATTTTGCGCGGGGGAAACCTGTCGGTTACACCAAACCAGCTAAGGTCAAGTCGCGACCCACCCGAAGACTCCAGACCGTCTTAGCAAGGCAGTATGCCCTCGATTTCAAGCCCGCCGGTTCACAAGACAACCTGTTGCTACTGTGGCGTCGGCTGCGGAATCCTGGTCAAGCAGACGAGCGGCGGCGCCGTCACCGTGGAGGGCGATCCCGATCATCCGGTCAGCCACGGCATGCTCTGCTCGAAGGGCCAAAACCTCCACACCACGGTGATGGACTATTCAGATCGCCTTCTGTTTCCCGAGCTTCGCGATGATCGATCGCAGCCACGGCGGCGGGCGGGCTGGGACGAGGCCATCGGCAAAGTGGCGAGCCGGTTCCAAGACATCATCCGACAACACGGGCCCGATGCCGTGGGCCTCTACGTCTCGGGGCAGTGCCTGACCGAGGAATACTACCTGGCGAACAAGATCGCCAAGGGCTTCCTGGGCACCAACAACATCGACACCAACTCGCGGCTGTGCATGAGCTCTGCGGTGGTGGGGTACAAGCTGGCCTTGGGCGAAGACTGCGTTCCCGGATCGTACGAAGACCTGGACATGGCCGACTTGTTTCTGGTCGCCGGCGCCAACCCGGCCTATTGCCATCCGATCCTCTTCCGCCGCGTTGAGGCGCGGCTGCAGGCGGCCGGCAAGCCGGCCCGCATGATCGTAACCGACCCCCGGCGAACCCAGACCGCGGCGATGGCCGACCTACATATTCCGCTTCAGCCCGGGACCGATATCACCTTGTTTCACGCCATTGTCAGACGGCTTCTGGAAACCGACGCCATCGACCGCGGGTTCATCAACGAGCACACCGAGGGCTTCGACGAGCTGAAGGATCGGGTCTTCACGCGCTCGGTCCGGGAAGCGGCGGCCATCTGTCGTATCGATACCGTCATGATCGAGACCGCCGCGCGCTGGATCGCCGAATCGCGTGGTTTTGTCTCGCTGTGGGCCATGGGCCTCAACCAGAGCATGGTTGGGGTGAACAAGAACCTGGCCTTGATCAATCTGCATCTCGTGACCGGAAAGATCGGCAAACCCGGCCACGGACCACTCAGCTTGACCGGCCAGCCCAACGCCATGGGTGGGCGCGAGGTCGGCGGTATGGCGAACCTGCTGAGCGCGCATCGCGATCTGACCAATCCTGCCCATCGCGCCGAGATCGCGCGCTTCTGGGGCGTCGATGCGGTGCCCGCCAAGCCGGGCCTCAGCGCCGGCGAAATGATGGATGCGATGCTTGACGGCCGACTCAAGGCGCTGTGGGTGATCTGCACCAACCCGATGGTTAGCTGGCCCGACCTGGGCAAGGCCGAGCGAGCGCTCGAGAGCGCGGAATTCCTGGTGGTCCAGGACATCTCGTCTCGAACCGACACCTTGCGCTTCGCCGACGTGGTTTTGCCCGCGGCGGGCTGGCTCGAAAAGGCGGGCACCATGACCAATTCCGAGCGCCGGATTGCCTACCTGCCCGCGGTGCTGGAGCCTCCGGGCGAGGCGCAGCCGGACTCGGACATCCTGATTCGCTTCGCCCGCGCCATGGGATGGGGCAAGGCGTTCGCCTACTCCGATGTCGCCGAGGTCTATGCCGAGCATGCGGCGCTCACCCGAGGGACCTCCCTGGACATCAGTGGCCTCGACCACGGGCGGCTTTCCCGCGAGGGCACCCTGCAGTGGCCGGTGCCGAGCGCAGCACACCCCGGCACGCCTCGTCTCTTCACCGACCATCGGTTCTACCGCTCCAATCAGCGCGCGAAGATCCACGCGGTTCCCGACGGCAACACATCGCCCGGGCCCGATCCTGATCGGCCGTTGATCTTGACCACCGGACGGGTTCGCGATCAGTGGCACACCATGACCCGATCGGGAAAGGTCGCAAGGCTGCGCACCCACGAACCGCAGGCGCGCATCGACATGCATCCGGAGGACGCGAAGACGCGCGCCATCGCGGAGGGCGACCTGGTGGAAATTCGCAGCGCGCGTGGCAAGGCTCGCCTGCGGGCTCGGGTCTTGGAGGATCTCAAGCCCGGGGTGGTCTTCATGCCCATGCACTGGGGCCGCGTGCTCGATCGCGACGATGTCCGGGCGAACAACCTCACCGAGGCGCGCTGGGACCCGCTGTCCAAGGAACCCGATCTCAAGTTCACCGCCGTCGAGGTCGCGCGCTGGCAGGCGCCCAAGCGCCGCATCGTGGTGGTCGGCGCAGGTGCGGCCGCGCTGGCCTTCGTGCGCGCCTATCGCCGCGACAACCAGAGCGACGACATCGTCGTCTTCAGCAAGGAAGACCTCGCCTTCTACGATCGGGTTCGCCTGCCGGGGATCGTCGAGTCCGAGGGCGAATGGCAGTCGCTGGCGTTGCTGGAGGAAGACGAATCGAGGTCGCTGGGAATCACGGTGCTCGGAAATCGCACCGTCAAGAAGGTTGATCGCGAGGGCAAGCGCGTGCTCGATTCACGCGGGGCCTGGCATGCCTACGACACCCTGGTGCTGGCCACCGGTAGCCGTGCCGCGTGGCCCAAGGACACGCCAGAAAATCAGCGCGGCCTGCACGCGCTGCGGTCGTACGCCGACGCGCAGTCCATTCTGGCGTCGGCGAAGACCGGACGCGCGGTCGTGATCGTCGGCGGTGGACTGGTGGGGGTCGAGGTGGGCGCGGTGCTGCGCGCTCGGGGCCTGGACGTCCATATCGTCCAGCGCTCGGCCCAGCTTATGAACAAGCAGCTCGACGAGGTCGCCGCCAACCTGCTGCGCGACGAGCTTGCGGACCGAGGCATCCACCTCCACTTCCTGGATCAGGTGGTGATGTGGCAAGGGGACGAATGGATCGACGAGTTGACGCTAGCGTCAGGCGCCACGCTTCGCGACGTGACCGTCATCTACGCCATGGGCACCGTGCCCAATGTGGAGCTGGCGGGCGCCTGCGGCCTGCTGGTCAATCGCGGTGTCGTGGTGGACGAAAGCCTGCGCAGCAGCGACCCCGACATTCTGGCCTTGGGCGAGATCGCCGAATACGGAGGCAAGCTTTACGGCACCACCAGCGCCGCCGAGGAGCAGGCGTCGGTCGCTGCGGCCGCGTTGGCAGGAGATACGCAGGCGGTCTACACCGGTTCGGTTTCCCAGAACCTGCTCAAGGTCGCCGGGCTATCGGTCGTGAGCATCGGCGTGGCGCGGCCACCCGCCGACGATCTGAGCTACGACGAGATCGTCTTCCTCGATCGCGGAGCGCGCGTGTACAAGAAGTGCGTGGTCAGGCAGGACAAGCTGGTGGGCGCCTTGCTGGTGGGCGACAAGGCGGACTACGTAGAGCTGCGCGATCTCATCCAAAGCGGAGAGGAGTTGGGCTCGCGCAGGGCAACCCTTCTGCGCGGATCGGCTAGGCCGGTCGCGCGCCTCGGTGGTAGGCTCGTGTGTAGCTGTATGTCCATCGATGAAGGCCAGATTCGCAAAGCCGTGGCGGACGGCGCGCGTTCGCTAGCGGAAGTAACCAAGTGCACGACCGCCGGGTCGGGCTGTGGAAGCTGCCGGCCGGAGATCACGGGGCTGGTCAAGCAAGCCCTGGCCTTGCGTCCGGTGGAAGGTAGGGCGGCGTCGTGACCGCGCTGCCCAAAGCAAGCACGGCTACCGAGCGCTTCACGATTCTGGACGGCAGACAGCGCCCGTTGCGCGACCTGCGCATCTCGCTTACCGACCACTGCAACCTGCGCTGCGCCTACTGCATGCCCAGGCAGTCGAATGGCGCGCCCCCGTCGCTGCTGCCTGCCCGCGCCTATCTCGGCTTCGACGAGATCGTCCGCTTGGTCAGCATCATGACCAACTTGGGCCTGCGCAAGGTCAAGCTGACGGGAGGCGAACCACTGGTTCGGCCAGGGCTGCCCGCGCTGCTTGAATCGTTGCGGGCGGCATGCCCGACCGTCGAGGTCAACCTGATCAGCAACGGGATTCTGCTGGAAGAGTTCCTGCCTGCGCTCAAGCAGGCGGGTCTTGGCAGATTGACGGTCAGCCTGGATACGTTGGATCCCGACCGATTCACCAGCTTGACCGGCGGTCGCGCCGGCTTGTCCAAGGTCGTGGACGGCATCTTTCGCGCCGTGGACGCCGGGTTTGCGCCCGTCAAAATCAATATGGTGGTGATCCGTGGCGTCAACGACCACGAGGTGGAAGCCATGGCCGGGTTCTTCCGACGCAAGGAAACCATCTTGCGCTTCATCGAGTACATGGACGTCGGCACCCGCAATGGCTGGCGGCGGGACGACGTGGTCGCGTCGGCCTCCATCCTCGAACGTTTGCGTCGGCGCTGGGACCTGGTTCCCGTCGACGCCCGCTATCCCGGCGAGACCGCGCGCCGCTACCGCTACGCGGACGGAGCGGGCGAGATCGGCTTCATATCGAGCATCACCGAACCCTTCTGTGCAGGCTGCAGCCGCCTGCGCCTGTCGTCCGAGGGCAAGCTCTTCACGTGCCTCTTTGCGAAGGACGGCTTCGACGTTGGCGCCTGCCTGCGCGCCACCGACGACGACTTGGCGATCGAACGAACCCTGGCTGGACTGTGGGCGCAAAGACGCGACCAGTACTCGATCGAGCGGTCGCAGCACCAGGCGCAAGAGAAGCAAGAAAAGATCGAGATGTTCTACATCGGAGGATGAGCATCCGATGTTGCGGCTGAGAATCGACTACTACGCCAGCTTGCGCGAACGCCGGGGCCTCGATGGGGAAGACATCCAGACCGAGCATTCGGATCTGCGTCAGCTTTATGCCGAGCTCGCCGCGCGTTACGGGTTTCCGCTGCGAGAGGGTGAGGTCCGCCCGGCGGTAAACGACGCATTTTGCGACTGGGATCGCCCGCTGGCGGACGGCGATCGCATCGTGTTCGTGCCGCCGGTGTCGGGAGGTTAGCGTGGACAAGATTTCCTTCCGCCTGGTCGCCCAGGGCATTCCCGCCTCGCCACCCGTGCTACCACCGCCCGGCGCGGGCGCGACGGTCACCTTCGAAGGCATTGTGCGCGACCACAACGAAGGCAGGAAGGTGCTGCGACTGGAATACTCGGCTTACCCCCGGCTGGCACAAAGCGAAGTCGAGCGGATCCTCGATGAGGCGGTACAAGAGTTCGGCTTGCTGCGGGCCGATTGCGTGCACCGGATCGGCCCGCTCGAAATCGGAGAGTGCGCGGTCAAGGTCTGGGTGGCCGCCGCGCACCGCCGCGAAGCCTTCGCCGGTTGCGCGTACATCATGGACCAGATCAAAAGCCGGGTTCCCATCTGGAAACGCGAGCTCTACGCCGATGGAGACTGCCAATGGGTCGGCTGCAGCGAAGCTCACCGACACGCGGGCCCCGCCACCTAGAACCGGTCGGTGGCGTCGATGGCGGAAGTGGCCTTAGGCTCGTCCGCTCGCTATGGTGGGAATGGTCAATGCACGGGGCCTTGCCATGAAACAGTCACGAGGACAATTCACGCATCTGGGTGTGCGGGGAGAGGCCCGCATGGTCGACGTCGGCGAAAAGCCGGTCACCCCACGGGTGGCGCGGGCGCAAGCCACCGTCCAACTGGGACCAAAGCTGGCGCGACAATTGCGCGAGACCGGCTGGGTGGCCAAGGGCAACGTGATCGAAACGGCGCGCCTGGCGGGCATCGCGGGAGCCAAACAGACCTGGCAGCTCATCCCGCTTTGTCATCCACTGGCGTTGGACCTGGTAGCGGTGGATGCTCGGGTTCGCGGCAGCGACGTGGTCATCGAGGCCATCGCCAAGACCCGTGCCTCCACCGGCGTCGAGATGGAAGCGCTGACCGCCGCTGCGGTTGCGGCGCTGACCGTGTACGACATGTGCAAGGCCGCCAGCAAGGACATCGTCATCGGGCCGGTCCTGCTGCTCGAAAAAAGCGGCGGACGTTCGGGCCATTGGCGAAGAGCGGAGACGCGACGTGGACGGCAAGGTTGAGGCGATTTGCACCGGCGCACGTAGGGGGATCCCCAAGACCCCGGTTGACCATGCCCGCCTGCTGGAAGGGCACGGCCTGGCGGGCGATGCGCACGCCGGCTCCGGACACCGGCAGGTCAGCATCCTGGCAAGGGCCGATGTCCAGACGGTTGCCGACCGTCGCGGGTCGCTCCCGTCGCCCGGCGCTTTCGGTGAAAATCTGATCTTGTCTGGGCTCGATCTAGGCACCCTGGGCCTCGGCAGCCGACTGAGCGTGGGGCCCGAAGCGGTTCTGCGCATTTCACAGATCGGCAAATGCTGTCACGAACCGTGCTGCGTCCGCCGACAAGACGAGGACTGCATCATGCCGCAGTCGGGCCTGTTCGCGTCGGTGGAAGACGGCGGCCCCGTTGCCGCGGGCGACCCCGTGCGCGTGCTAAGCACGGTGGAGCCATCGACGTTTCAGGCAGTGGTCCTGACCGTCAGCGACCGCTGCTCGGCCGGGTTGGCGCAAGACACCGCCGGGCCCGCGGTCGCAAAGCTCGTGCGCGAAGCCCTGCCGGCGCACATCTACGCGGCGGAGGTCATTCCCGACGGTCGCGCCGGTGTGGCGGAGCGACTGCGAGCCTACGCAGATGGTCGCGGGATCGATCTGATCGTGGCCGTCGGGGGCACGGGCCTCGGCCCGCGCGATGAAACCCCCGAGGCCGTGCGCGACGTGGTCCAACGCCTGACCCCCGGTTTCGACGAGGCCATGCGGGGCGCATCGGCTGCAAGCACACCCTTCGCGATGCTTTCGCGCGCTTGCTCGGGGATACGCGGCAGCACGCTCATCGTATCGCTGCCCGGCTCCGAGCGGGCGGCGCTGGAGAACCTGCATGCCATCCTTCCCGCCCTGCCCCACGGTCTGGCAAAATTGCGGGGCGATCCCGCGGACTGTGGGCGCAGAGCACCATGATCACAAGCGCCCTGACCCATTCGCCGGTCTTCGCCATCTGCGGCTACAGTGGAGCGGGCAAAACCACCCTCATCCTCGATCTCATCGGACGACTCAGCGCTCGCGGACTAGGCACCCTGGTCGTCAAGCACGATGCCCACGGCCTGGACGTGGACATGCCCACCAAGGACACCGACCGCTTCTTCCGCGCGGGCGCCGATGTTTGGGCGCGCGACGTCCAGCAAGTCTTCGTGCGGCGACACGACGACGACGAGGGGTTGGTGGGCTTGCTCGCGCGTGCACAGCGGCGTTACGACGTGATTTTGGTGGAAGGCTACAAGGCAACGCCGCTGCCCAACAAGCTTTGGCTTCGCCGCCATGCCCGCGACACCGCGCCGTCGGTGGCCAAGCCCGTGGCGCTCGATCTGGGCCGCGACGATGATCGCGGCGATTTGGCCTGGCTGTGGCTTGAAGGCCGGCTCGCCAACATGCACGCGCAGGCCCCCACCTTCGCCGGCATCTTGGTCGGCGGCCGATCGTCACGCATGGGACGCGACAAGCATCTCCTGCTTGACCGCGGGCAAACCTGGCTGACCAGGATCGAATCCGCAGTCCGGCCTCTGGTCGAAGGCGTGGTGTTGCTCGGCAGCGGCCCCGCGCCCCGCTCGCGCGCCGACCTGGTCAGGCTGCCGGACGCTCCCGGCCGGGCCGGGCCTGTGGCCGGCATGTGCGCGGCCATGCGCTGGCATCCGACTGCGCGCTGGATCTTCCTCCCTTGCGACGCGCCTCTGCTCAGCACCGACGCCCTCGCGTGGCTCAAACAGCAGGCAAGGCCGGGCGTCTGGGCTGTCCAGCCGAGGCTGTCCGGCCGCGCCCGGCCCGAACCTCTTCCCGGTTGGTACGATCCGCGCGCCGCTGCCGTGCTCGAGCTGGCGGCCGGGCCCTCCTACTTGGCCCAACACCCGCGAACCATCTCGCCGCTGGCTCCGCGCGAGCGCGCCCGTGATTTTCTCGGCTGCAACAACCCCGCCGAGCGACGCCGGCTGCTGGGTCACAAGCCCATCTATTAGCCAGCCAATCGCCGCGCCACTTCGTCGGCCAACGCCAGCGACGAGGTCAGACCGGGCGAATCGATGCCGTACAGATTGAATAGTCCAGACACGCCATGGACCTCGGGCCCTTGTAGCACAAAATCGATGAATCCGGCGTCGGCGGCTCCAAGCTTGGGCCGCACGCCCACAAAACCGGGCGCCAAAGTGCCGTCGCGCAGGGCGGGAAAATAGCGGCGAATCGCGCGATAAAAGAAGTCGGCGCGGCTTTCGTCAAATCGGTAGTCGGGACGCTCGACCCACGTGGCATCGGGACCGAAGCGCACGTTGCCGGCCAGATCGAGCGCGACGTGAATGCCAAGACCGGTGGCGCTGGGCAGCGGGTAAACCAGGCGCCGAAAGGGCGGCGGCCCGGACAATGTGAAGTAGTGCCCGCGGGCAAAGTACGCTTGCGGGACGGTTCGCGGATCGAGGCCGCGCAAGCTGCGCGCGACCGTCGGCGCGGAAAATCCCGCAGCGTTGACGACGGCGCGAAAGTGAAACCGCCCCGGATCGCTCCCGCCGACTTCAAGCTCCACGCCATCACCGTCGACGGTTCCGCCCGTGACCGGACTTGCGAGCACGATGTCCGCGCCCGCCGCCTGCGCCTCGGAGGCGAGCGATCGCATAAGCCCGTGACAGTCGACAAGCCCGGTGGACGGCGAGGCCAGCGCGCGGACACAGGTGACCGCCGGCTCAAGTTGCTTCACCTCGGCGGCGCCAAGCCAGGTCAGATCATCCACGCCATTTTCCGCAGCTTGCGCTTTGATGTGGTCGAGTTGCGGAGCCTCCGCCTCATCGACCGCGACCACGATCTTGCCAATCAGCCTGTACTCCACGCCGCGCGCCTGGCAGTACTCGACCAGCATGCGCCTGCCCTGCACGCAAAGCCGCGCCTTCAAGGATCCCGTCGGATAGTGAATCCCGGCGTGCAGGACCTCGGAATTGCGAGAGCTGGTGTGCTGGCCGGTGGCCTTTTCCGCCTCGAACAGAACCACCTGGCGCCCTTGCAGCGCAAGCTTGCGCGCGATCGCCAAGCCTATCACACCGCCGCCGATGACCGCGCAATCAAGCTCTTCTGTCATGCCCGCAACGTATCTCCCCACCTCGGGCCGTGCCAATGTTCCCGCGCCAATCGTTCGTCAGCCTGGTTCCGCGCACACCAGGGCGCCCGAATCCGGCATGTAGCCGACGCATGTGGAGCCGGAGAGCGCGGCGCAAAGATTGGCTGCACAATTGCAGTCTGGCAGACCGGTGCCGCATGGATTCGCGGCGCAGGTACATCCTTGCGTACCCAGGGCTGGGATCTGCACGCGCACCAGGATCTCGTATGGACTGCACCTTGGCATGGGTGAACAGGCTCCCAACCTGGGTCCGTCGATCCCGGCATCGAGTCCGCCGCTTCCACCGGCCGAGAGCGCGCCGTCGATTCCTGTGAGCGCACCGCCAGAGCCGCCCGTGCCGCGGGCATCGACCCCTGACGCCATGCCACCGGAGCCGCCGCTCCCGCCGCTCGCAGAGCCGTCACGCCCTCCGCCCGCGCTAGCAGAGGAACCACCGATTCCCCCTATGGCAAGGCCCCCGCTTCCCGTTCCCCCTGAGCCGCCCTGGGCTCGGCCGTCCACGCTCGCCGCGTCCGGCCCACGATCCCTGCCCCCTCCGCCGCTCGACATCCCGCCCATGCCCCCGCTTCCTCCAACAGCAGCATCAATCCTGACCCCTCCCGATCCCACATCACCGCCGGTTCCCGTTCGGCCGCCGAAGCCGAAGCTGCCGCCGGCTCCGATGTCTCCAGCTACGGTTCCCGATCTCCCGCCGTAGCCGAAGCCGCCGCCGGCTCCGACACCATTCATCCCCGCAGACCCGCCTCCCGAGCCACCGCCGGAGCCGACCTCGGCGCCGCCCGAGCCGGCACCGGCGTCATTCGTCTGACCCGCCAGGTGGCCGACCTTCTGGCACGACAAGCCGAGCAAGGCCAAGCAGACCGACGCTCGAAGAAGGGTGTCTCGTGTCTTCATTTTCGCGCCTCAATCCCTAGATACTGCGACCGAATTCGGGCGAGGGCAACATCGCCAGTTTGTGCGGTGTCCGCCCGCTCCTAATCATTGCCTTAGTCTATAATGGTTATTACAATGATAGTAATGTCAACGAATGTTCTCGAGGCCATCACCCAGCTGCGGCGCGCTGTGGCGCGTGCGGCCGCAGTGACCTTCACCGGCGACATCAGCGGACGGCAGGCGGCCATCCTTCGCGAGATCGGAGCCTCCGCGCCCGTCTCGCAGGTAGCCTTGGCCCGGGCCACCGCCATGGACCCCTCGGCGCTCGTGCGCATGCTCGACGATCTGGAAGAACGCGACCTGGTCGAGCGACGACGCAGCGATACGGATCGTAGGGAAATGATGGTCTCGCTCACGGTCCGGGGGCGCAAAGCCCTCGGGCCCCTGGATGTGGCTCACAGGCGGCTGGCCGACGCGACGGCGGGCACGCTCACCGCAGACGAACGGCGCGTCTTCACGGCCCTGGCGGAAAAAATGCGCGGATCACTTGCGGCGTTGGTCGAGGATGGAACCCGTCTGGCCGGGAGCACGCATGGGCAACGCTAGGCCCGCGCGGGACGCAGCCGCGTCGAGCGACGTGGGCACGGATTCGTCGGAGACCGTCTACCCGATCCGGCGTTCGATCCTGAACCATCCCCGCTTCCGCCGCGCGTTGGCCATCGTCGCGGCGGCCTTGTTGGGACTCTTCGCCCTGTGGTGGATCCGATTTCGGCCCTACGTCTCTACCGACGACGCTCGAGTCGCGGCTCCCCTCATCGTGGTGGCGCCCCAGGGGTCGGGCGGACGGATCGAGAGAGTCCTGGTCCGCGAAGGCCAGGCGGTCAAGGCCGGCGAAGCGCTGGTCATCCTCGATGCAGCGTCGGAGCGATCCCAGGTCGACAAGGCACGTGCGCTGGTCGCCAGTGCGGATGCGCGGGTCGGCGAGGCCGAGGCCGAGCTCCGCGTCGAGCGCCGCCTGTCCCAGGTTTCCGAGCGGCGGGCCGAAGCTGTGGTGCACTCGGCGCGCGCCTCGCGGGAACGCACCACGCGCGGGCCGCGCAGCGAAGAGCTGGAGAAGGCGCGTGCCGATGTGGCCCAAGCAAAGACGTTGGCCGCCCAGGCCAAGCGCGACCTCGATCGCGCGCAAAGCCTGGCCCGCGACGGAGCCATTGCCGAGGCCAAGCTGGAGGACGCTCGAACTGCCGAGGCCGCCGTCAGTGCCGCGCTCGACTCCAAGTCCGCGGCCCTCGACTTGCTGGTGCACGGCAGTCGCCCCGAAGACATCTCCATCGCCCAAAGTGGCGTGTTGGCGGCCAATGCCGGCCTGCTTGATGCGGGCGCGGGCACCGATAGGGTGGCGCTCCGTTCGCGCCAGGTCGACGAAGCCCGCGCGCGAGCGGCCGAGGCGCGCGCCGATCTCAAGCTCGCCGAGGTTGCCCTCGACCGCATGACCTTGAAGAGCAGCGTCGAGGGGATGGTGGTGCGCGTGCCGGTGGATCCAGGTGACTACCTGTCGCCGGCCCAGGGCGCAATCACCATCGTCGATATCGCGCACGCATGGATCGCGGCCAACGTCGAAGAGACATCGTCTGGTTTGCTCCGTCTGGGACAGCCCGCACAGGTCACCATCGACGAAGGCGGCGACCTATCGGGACACCTGGACGTGATCACACAATCGGCGGCCTCGTCCTTCGCGCTCATCCCGGCTGACAACGCCGCGGGCAACTACACCAAGGTCGTGCAGCGCATTCCTGTTCGCATCGCCATCGATTCGAGTCCGCGCGTCCAGTCGCTGCGCGTGGGGCAATCGGTGGAGGTAAGGATTCGCGTTCGATGAGCCGGGGGCCTGCCCAGGCCGATGCTTCGGCAAATCACGGGTATCGCTGGCGCGTGCTGGGCGTGGTCATGCTGGGCACTTTTATGTCCGCCCTCGACGCCAGCATCGTCAACGTGTCCTTGCCCAACATGATGGCCAGCTTCGGCGCCAATGTGGATGATATCGAATGGGTGGTGACCGGCTACATGCTCGGGTTTTCTACCTTCATGCCGCTCACCGCATGGTTGCGCGATCGTGTGGGCTACCGAGTGCTTTACATCGCCAGCCTGGCGGTCTTCGTCGCGGGCTCCGCGCTGTGTGGCGTCTCCCCCAACCTGCCCACCTTGGTCCTCGCGCGCGTGCTGCAGGCCTTCGGCGGGGGCGCCATCACACCGACGGGGCTGGCCATGATCGCCGAGGTCTTCCCCCCGGCAGAGCGCGGGCGCGCGCTCGGCATCTGGGGCGTCGGCGTGGTCGTCGGGCCCGCCGTTGGTCCCACGTTTGGCGGGTACCTGACCGAAACCCTCGGATGGCGCAGCATCTTCAACATCAACCTGCCCATCGGCATCGTCGGAATGGTTGCCGCAGCCCGGATTCTGCGTCCGGACCGGCCGCACGACCAAGCACGTCGGGGGTTCGACCTGGCGGGATTCCTTCTGTTGACCGTGTTCTTGATGGCCGCGCTGTTGGGCCTATCCAACGGCAATCGCGAAGGTTGGACCTCACGCTACGTCCTCACCTGCGCCCTGACGAGCAGCGTTTCACTCGCGCTCTTCCTGGTCGTGGAAAGCATCGTCTCCGAACGCATTCTCGACCTGGGGCTCTTCAAGATGCCACAATTCACCGTGGCCATGGTGGTCACATCCGCCCGCTCGGTCGCCTTGTACGGCGGGATTTTTCTCTTGCCGTTGTTCCTGCAGGATCTCATGGGCAGAAGCGAGATCGATACCGGCCTCCTCCTGCTGCCAGGCGCTCTGGTCATGGGGCTCGTCATGCTGGTTTCCGGTCGCATCGCAGACCGCTTCGGCACCCGTGCCCCGAGCATCCTGGGACTCGGGTGCATCGCCTGGTTCATGTGGACGTACCGCACGCTCGACGTCACCACCAGCACCTGGGCTGTGCTTTATCCGACGCTGATTCGCGGGATCGGGCTGGGCCTGCTGGTCACGCCCGTCATGACCGCGGCGATCAACGCCGTGCCCACCGCCAAGGCCGGCATGGCCTCGTCGATGCTGAGCCTGATTCAACAAATCTCCGGCTCTCTCGGCATCGCCGTGCTCGCCTGCGTGCTTGGCCGGCGACAGACTTTGCATCTTGCCGTGGTCGGGCAAAGTCTCGCGGCGGCCCGGCCGGCCCTGTCGGAAAGCACCCACGCGCTGTTCTTGCGCGCCCTTGCGCTGGGCTCGCCACCCGGCTTGGCCCGGCTTGTCGCCGGATCCTTGGTCGTGCGCAAGGTGGCAAAGGCGGCCTCGGTCCTTGCTTTCAACGATGCCTTCCTGGTCGGCGCAGGCATCGTCGGCGCGGGCGCGATCCCGGCGCTATTCCTCGCATCCAAGTCCAAGGCTCGCAGACGCGACATGCCCGCGCCTGCGGACCTCGCCGAATGATGACAACAAGGGAGACCCCATGAAGACCTTCAACGGAGTGGATATCTACGAGAATCTCGAGGAAATCGTCCAGCCACCGCACAGCTGCCTCGTGGTTTGGGACGTGCAACAGGGATTGGTGGGCGCCATCTTCAATAAAGACGCGTTCCTTGCTTCGCTTCAAACCCTGGTGGACGGTGTGCGCGGGCGCATTCCCATCCTCTACACGCTTATCACGCCCCTGCCCCAGGCTTATCAGTCGGGCTGGAACCTGCTGTCGATGATGCGCAGATTTCGCGTCGACGATCCGGCCAAGCTGCCCACGTTCATGGCGCCCGGATCGCCCGAGCGTGAGATCCCGGACGCGGTCAAGCCCCGGACCGGCGATCTCCAAATCGAGAAGTCCACCCCCAACCTCTTTCTCGGCCCCAACGTCGAGCTGATGTTGAAGAACCGCGGGGTGAAGAGCCTGATCTTCATTGGCATCGCGACTGAGCTCCGGGTCGAGCATTCGGCTCGCGACGCCGGCGCACGCGGTTTCTATCCGGTCATCGCCACCGATTGCGTCTCCTCGCGCAGCAAGGACAACCACGATCGATCGCTGGCCAACCTGGCGAGCGTGGCAACGCTGGCCACCGGCAAGGAGATTCTCGATTGCCTCTAGCAGCGCCGGCGTCGCTTGCCGCCATCGAGGTCGAAGGGTTGGTTCGCCGCTTCGGCGATCTGAACGCGGTGGATGATGTCTCGTTCGCGGTTCCCACCGGCCAGATCTTCGGCTTGCTCGGTCCCAACGGCGCCGGCAAATCCACGACCATCAAGATCCTTTGCACCCTGCTGCAACCCTCTCAGGGCTCGGCCCGCGTTGCCGGCCACGACGTCGTGGCCGAACCAGCGGCGGTTCGCCGCTCACTCGGGCTCATCTTTCAGGATCCAGCAGTCGACGACCGTCTCACGGGCAGAGAGAACCTGCGCGTCCATTGCATGATCTACGGTGTTCCGCGTGGCGAAAGGCGGGCTCGCATCGAAGACGCTCTGTCGTGGATCGGCCTTCGTGACGAGGCTGACCAGCGCGTGCGGACTTTCTCGGGCGGGATGCGCCGGCGCCTGGAGGTTGCGCGGGCGCTGCTGCACCGGCCGCGCGTGCTCTTTCTCGACGAACCGACCTCGGGTCTCGATCCACAAACCCGCCGAGCCATGTGGGATCGGCTGCACGAGTTGCGTGCGCGAGAGGCGCTGACCATCTTCCTGACCACCCACTACATGGAAGAGGCCGAGAACTGCGACCGTCTGGCCATCATCGACCGCGGCAAGCTCGTCGCCGAGGGATCGCCAGAGGAACTCAAGCGCCGAGCGGGCACCGAACGGGTCACGCTGTCGACCGCCGACGACGCCCGCGCGCTGGGCGAGCTGCGTGCGCGCTTCGGCGTCGAGCCGCAGACCACCGAGCGCGGGCTCGAGTTCGCGGTGGAGCACGGCGAGGAATTCTTGGCACGGCTTGGGCAATTTCCGGTCGAGCTTCGTCGCCTAAGCCTGCAGAAGCCTACCTTGGAGGACGCCTTCATCGCGCTCACCGGCCACTCCATCCGCCCGGACGAGGCGTCGAGCCGCGACGTGCTTCGCCGGATGGTGCGCATGCGGAGGCGGTCATGAATCAGCTCGAAGCGATGTGGGCGCTCACCTGGCGCGATCTGGTGCGTTTCTCCCGCGACCGGAGCCAAGTGCTGGGTGCCTTCGCGCGTCCACTTCTGTGGTTGGTATTCATGGGCAAGGGACTGAGCGGCTCGGTCCGACTGGCCGGTGGCGTCGGCTATCAGCACTTCGTCTTTGCGGGCGCCATCGCCATGGCCGTGCTCTTCGGCGGCATGTTTCAGGGCGTGACCATCATCTGGGATCGCGAGTTCGGCTTTCTCAAAGAGGTCCTGGTGGCGCCCATCTCGCGCATCACCATCGTGCTCGGCAAGACCCTGTCAGGAACCGCCGTGACCATCGTGCAAGGATGCCTCACCCTGGTCTTCGCGCCCATCGTCGGATTGCATTTCGGACTGATGGCCTTTCTCTCATTGGTCGGCGTGATCGCCATCCTGTCACTGGGCATGTCGGCCATGGGCGTGGTGCTGGCCACGCGCATGCAGACCTTCGAGGGCTTCGGCGTCGTGTCCAACTTCGTCATCATGCCGCTCTACTTTCTGTCCGGCGGGGTCTTTCCCATCGAGCGGCTGCCCACCTGGATGGCCGTGTTGGTGCGCCTGAACCCGGTGACCTACGGCGTGGATCTCATGCGCCACGCACTGGCCCAGCCGAGCGTGTTCGGCTTGGGACTGGATCTGACGATTCTCGTCGGGTTTGCGGCATCCATGGTCGCGCTATCGCTGGCTTGGTTTCGCCGCGAGTAAGCGCCGGACGATGGAAGGCGGCGCGGAGGGCTCTTGCTTCGGAAGCGTTCCCCTACTTTGGTTCGCTTTCAGCCGAAGGAGCGGACGATGGCGACGGAGGAGGCGGCGTCCCCGGAGGCGGAGCCGCGCCAGGCGGCGCCGGAGCCGCTCCCGGTGGAGGCGTCACTGACCCAGCCTGCGGTGGAGGAGGCGGCGCAGATGCGGCGGGCACGGCAGGTGCCGGTACCTGCGACGTTGCTGGAGGGATCACGGGCGGAGCGGTCGGTGGCGACGGCGGCACAGTCGACGGTGGTGGCGGTGTGGTTGCAGTCACCGTCGGAGGAGGAGGTGGTGGTGGAGGTGGCGTTGGCGGTGGCGGTGGTGGCGGTGGGGCGACCTGAGCGATTTCTTGAATCGGTGGAGCCGCGGGAGGCGCGGCGGGCGGGGCAGGTGCTGGAGCCGGCGGGTGCGGTGGCCCAGCCGGCGGGTGCACTGGCGCGGCGACGGGGGCTTTCGGTGTCGGCTTAGCCGGCGCCGGCGCGCTCAGGAAGGGCGAGGTCTTCGCCCACTGGACGTTGCCCATGTTCTGAAACGAGCCCACCACACGAAGCCCGAGGAAACCGTCGGGCCGCTTGCCCATCTGCGCGGTCAAATCCATGATGGTTCGCAACTTCTCCGAGCTGCGCAGCAGGCTGTCGCTCAACTTGAAGCGAATGTACAGGTCCACCCGCGACGTGGCCACTGGCTGCGCAAGATGAATCTCACCCTCGATGCTCGCTTCCAGATCCTGCGACTTGAATTGCACGTTCTGTAGGCGCCCCACCCCCTTGTCGATCACGACCTTTCCCGAGAAGTCGCCCAGGCGAATCTTGGGCAATCCCAAGCCCTCAGCAAGAAGCGGGTTGCTGGCAATCACCAGCTTCGCCTTGCCGTCGCCGAGCGCGCAGGCCGAACACTCCCAACCAAGCGAACCCTTGCTTTCCGAAAGATGCTTCTTGGGAATCGACAGGTCGAGCTTCACGTCAAGCCTACCGGAGGTTGGCAAGTTGATCATGCTCTTGACCCACGGGACCTCGGCAAGGTCGATCTCCGCCGCTTTCGATTCCAGCTTCGTGTCGTCCTTGCTCATCTTCACGTTGGCGTCGATTTCGCCCTTGAACACGTCGGCCGACAGGCTGAAGGCCTTGTTGCCGATGAGATACGACAGGAATGAGACGCCCAGCTTTGCTTTGTCGATGAGAATTCGCGTCGGCTTTGCTGCCCCGCTGGAACTGGACACCAGCGACACGTCCTTCATCCTCATGCCCAGCCCCAGCGATGGGCCGGCTTCCTTGGCCTCCATCTCGTAGCCGAAGGTCAGGACCTGCGCGGCGATGTAGTCCTTGAAGCGCCCATAGGGCAACGTCAAATAAAACACCACGACAAAGACGATGAATCCGAAGCCGGCCGAAGCACCAACCTTGCTGAGCCGGCGGAGTCGTTCGCTCAAAGGCATCAGCCCTTCCCCTTTCCGACGGTACCGCCCTTGCCCGCGGGCTTCTTAGCCGTGTCCTTCAAATGCTCGTAGGTCGTGGCGGTCATGTCGACATCCAAGTTGCTCCCGTCGGAACCAAAGCTGCGCCGGACCTGTAGCCGGGTGACGAGAATGAGACTCTTGCCGGTTTCGATTTGCTTTAGGAACGTGGCCAGCGATTTCAAATCGACCTTGCGCAGCTTCACGTCAAGGCTGTGCTCAAGGTAGTGCTTGCCCGCCGCGGCGTCGGGACGATCCGAGGTCTCGGGAATCTGAATACCAGCGTCCTTGGCCGCGGCCTCCAAATCGGCTGCCAATTGCGGTGGATCGTTACCGACACGCTTCTCGAGCGCCTCGACCTGGGCTTTGCTCTCGCGATACTCGTTGCTGTGCTTGGCGATATCGTTGATAGCATCGCGCATTTCCCGGTTCTCCTGGGCCATGGCCTGCAGAGAATCCATCATCAGATAGCCGACCAGCAGCAACGCACAAGTGGCGAAGGCCCCGGCCAGGATGGAGATCAGTTTCCGCTCGCGTGCGGACATGCGGCCCCATTCCTTGGCGACGTAGGCCAGGGGCCGCCCAAGCAAACCTCTAATCCTTGCAAACAGGCTTCTCATGACTTCCTCACGGGCACTTCGACGTTATGTTCAGGCTGAACTGTTTCGTCCCTCCCGCCACCTCGCTGATCGTCCCCTTGCTGATATCTTCGAAACAGTCGATTTCTTTCAGTTTGGCCACAATCTCGTCCACTGCAGCCGCGGAATCGATGGTGCCTTTGATGGATGCCTTCTTGGCTCGAATTTCGATGTCGTCGATGTCGATCTTGACCTTATCGGCGGGCGGGATATGCGTGGAGATCTCGTCGAGCAGGTCGTACGCGGTTGCCTTGGGCAAGTTGATCATTTCGTCCTTGTTGCCCCGGCGAAGGGCAGCACTGACGTCCGCCGCCTGCATGGGTTTTGCCCCGAACAGTTCCTTGGCGGCAGTCTGGAACTGCGTCTTCAGCATGCGCTGCTCGGCGGACAATCGCCGCAAGGTCATGGTGCCGTGAATGCCGGCGCAGGCGATAAGACAGGCCGTCAGCGCCAGCAGATGCGGCGCACGCTGCCGCACGATCGAAAAACTTGCGCGATACTGGAATTCGCCACGCCGCAAATCGAGCTCCCGTGCGCCGCGCGCCCCGGTGCGCGCGATCGCGTTTGCGAGGGCAAAGCGATCCGCCTCGCTCGGCTCGCCGGCCACCGGGATTGGCTCCCCGTCCGGACCTTCCCTGGGTTCGGGGGGCGGAATCAGGGGCGCAACCGGAATGCCCAATTCGTCCTGCAGGAAATCGGCCAGTCCATTCAGGCGCGAACCGCCGCCAGCGAGCAGGATCTCCTCGACTGGGGCCTTGTCCTTGGTGGCGAAGCTGCTCAGGGTTTGGCGAATGTCGCGCACCAGGGGCTGCAACGCCTCCCGCACCACCGCGTCCACGCGCATCTCGACGTTGTTCTTGGCTGGCCGATTGTGGCTGGCCACGAATCCGAGTTGAAACTTCCCTTGTTCGGCCTGTTCCAATGTCCAGGTACCGTTGGAAGCGCGGTGCAAGCTCTTGGTGATGGTCTCGCCTCCATGAAGCACGGTGCGGGCGAACACCACCTCGTCCCCGACCACAAAGCATAAGTTGGTCTTGCGGTGGCCGACATCGATCACGACCCGGCACCCGGCGGGCTTCTCCTCGCCGTCGTCAATCGTTACCGGCGGGGATTGCGGCCGGTACAGGATCGGCGCGGCGTACAAGGAGTGCGGATCCACCCCGCAAGCCTGAAGGCCCGCCATCAGCGTGCGCACGTCCCCGATGCGCGCGGCCACCACCATTGCCCGGCAGCCCTCGTCGCCCTCGGCGACCTTGCCGCGCGCCGAGAGCACCACATGGTCCAGCACCACGTCGTGCAGCTCGTGAATCATCTGGCCTTCCATCTCGTAGCCCACCACCTGGTCGATCTTGCGAGCGTCGGCGAAGGGCAGGTCCAGCACACGCATGGTCAACATCTCGCCGGGCACGGCCACGTAAGCGCTGGTGCCGCTTGGCAGGCGAGAAACACCCTGCTTCAAAGCTTCTTGCTGTCGTTCGAGGAAGGGTCGCTCGTCCTGCGCAAGCTTCTCTTCGAAGGTCTCCACCGTCCGCGTCCGACGGAAGCCGGCTTCAAGGACGGTGAATTTCACCGACCACGAGCCGAGATCGATTCCGGTGATTGTGTGGGCCATCGTAATTCTATTCCTCTCGCCAGTACTGAATGACGCCCGATGCCTGCTCGCTGGCCGCGTCGTTGGTGACAGGGTTTTCCAAGGTGCGCTTGGTATCCAAGATTGCGGTGATTCGCTTCTTCACCTTGCCCGATTCCCCCGTCGCAACCACCCGGTACACCCGCGGCGGGGCGACCGTGGCAACCTGTTCTAGTTGTTGCTTGGTAATGGTGATGCCGGTCAGGTTCTGCATCATTTGGAAGCGCGGGTCGTCCTTGGACAGCGAATTGGCCGGATTGGTCAGCACACCGATGACTGTGTCCAGGGTATCGAAGCCCACGGCGGCGCCTCGTTCACACAGAATGCTGGCCAGAGGATAGAGCTTGTTGTCATCCAAGATAGTCAAGTCCTGCGGCGGCTTGGTCGGATCGGGGATCAAGGCGGCGCGCACCAGGCCGACAATCAACGGGGTACAGTCGCCTTTGATCGATTTCAGGTTCACCTTGCAATCCTTGTTGCTTGCGTAGGTTGTAAAATAAGGGCGAAACGCCTCCGCGAAGTCGGCAGACATTCCGCGCACCAGATTGACTTCCGCGATGGTGTCATAGTGGTCATTGTGCGCGAGGTAGGGATCCGCGCGCTGGTCGTAGCGGTAGTCCTCGGGCCCAACGGCATTGGCATCGATACTGAAGGTCTGCTCGTCCTTGTCCGCCCAATCGATGAGCGCGCGCGCCAGCTCCACACGATCCACCACCTGGCCGTCCGGCCCCGGGGTGGAAAAGAGCAGGTCGTAGCGGGGAGACATGAAGAGCGCCATCAAGAGCCGAAACAAAAAGATCTGCTGCACGCGGTTGGGCACCATGCCGCCGCCACAATTGATGTCGATCTTCCCGTCTTCGTTGGTGATCTCGGCATCCATCCGCCCCGACAGGGCGTTCAGCCCCTTGGCCTGGGCTGTGTCCACGCCCATCATGCCCCCGAGCAGCGACACGTCGGTCTTGTTGCCGCTGAAAAATCCCAGGAGTGGCCCGGTGTAGTCCGTCACGCGCAGACTGATGCCGAGATCCTGCTCGGCCATGCTGTTCAGCATTTGCTGCGCTTGGGCCATGATCGGCTCGACAAACTTGAGCTGGATCTTGATCAGCATACGCGACAATTCCATCCCGGAGCGGGCCAGGTAATGCGCGCGCAGCTCGTCGCGGGCATTGGCCGCCTGCGCGGCATCAACCGTGGTTCCGTACGAAAACTGCGACACCATGGCAATCAGCAGCGAGAGCGCGGAAATGGTCACCAGCAGCGCCACCCCGCTCTGCCGAGCGCGCCGGCGACGCGCACGAAAACGCCAAGCCAGGAGCTGACGCAGGCTCGGTCTGGCCTTCTTGTCCGGATGCTTGGCTTCAATCGTCGTGCGCATTACGAGTCACCGTTAGCCGGCGCGATAGTCCACCGTTTCCATAACGTGCAGGCGCGCAATGCTGGTGAAAGTGATGGCCATGCCTCGCTCGTCGAGCACGGTCAGTGAGATGCGAACTTGGGTGGGCATGTAGGGCTGGCCGTCGGCCTTGGTGGTGTCCCACTCTTCGCGCCAGTCCTTCTGTTTGTAGTCGTAGTAGGCCAGCTTCAAACGCGAGATGGCTGGGCACAAGATGTAGGTCTCGGCCGGAATCATCTTGAGATCCTTGGCCTCGAGCCTTCTGGTTTCCCTGCGCATCAGATTGGTCGCCATCGGATCGTCGAGATCCGGCGCCGTAAAATAGGTGACCACCGCGGTATCGCCCTCGGGCGCGTCGGCGCGCATGCGCTGGTGGCCGAGCCATGAGAAGTGCAACTCGTCGAAGTCGTTGTGGGACGATCCGGAGAACATGGTGCGACGTTCCTGCGTACCGATGCCGTCCGAAGCGGCCCGGTAGGCCATCTCGATTTCGCGGGTCATGCGCATGAGCGCGACCCGTACGGTGTGGGTCCGGTCCTGTGCGCTTTCGATGCGCTGCTTGATCTTCGCCGTCTGTGCAAAGGTGCCCCACAGAAGCGACGTCACGAAGGCCATGAGGGCGAGCGCCAACATGATCTCGATCAACGTGAAGCCGTTCTGAGGGCCAGCCCTGCGCATGGTCATTTCGAGATTATCCCGGAGCTCAGGTTGGGCTTGGTTGCGGTGGACGTGCCTGTGCTGGTGCTGGTCGACGTGGCGGTGTCGGTTCCGCCGCTGGCAGCCAGGGTGACCGCAGTTTCCAGTCGCGAGGGATCGGTCAAGAAGTTCACGACCTCGATGGACTGCTCGGGCTTGCCTGCCTCGTCCCATTTCACCCGCACGGTCAGCTTGCGCACCGATTCCTGCAAGCCGAGGCGAATCGGCTCCATCAGCGTCGACATGAAGCCGCCCATAAAGCCAGACAGCACCTCCATGGGATTGTTCGACATGGTGGCCTTGCTGGCCGCTTGCTGGACCTGCTGGCCCGCGTTCGCCGGCAGCTCGATGCGCTCGACGTCGGTGTACCAACGGAAGCTCGGATAGCCCTCGTCGGCGAAGGTGCCGGTGTCCTCGCCGTCCAGCTCGGTAAAGCCGTATTCAAGCAGGCTTTGTTCCATCATGGAAATCCGCGTGCGCGCCAGGAAGGTCGCCGCGGTCGTCATGCGCGAGTGGTTGGTGGCGCGGACGTTGCCAGTCACGATGCGCGAGATGATCACCAGCGCCATGCCCAGGATGGCGAGGGACACCATGACCTCGAGGAGCGAGAAGCCCCTGCCTGAGGCTCGCGCACGCATCACTGCACCACCGCCTTTCCCTCGTCGTCGAACTGCTCTGGGTTGGCCTCCACGAGCGAGTTCTTCACGCTCACTCGCCCGGTGAGGGGATGGACGATCAGGGTGTAGAAGGTCTCCTGCTTCTTGTCGGTCAGGTGAATCACGGCCGCTTCCGTCATCCCCATCGGGAAGAAGTACAAGTACGCCCTGCCCTCGGACAAAGGCTTCTGCAACCGCGGCGTATAGATGTCCCCAAGCACGACGTCCGACTTGAGCGTGACGGGCTTGACCGCCATTTCGCGGAAGGCGTCGAACTTGGCCCGCGTGGGAATGAACGCTTTCGGGATGTAGCGCGAGGGTATCTGGGAGGCGCCGAAGAACGATTCTTTCTCGGCTTCCTCGCGCTTGACCTCCTCTTCTTTGGCGATCTTTTCTGCCTCCCGCCGGCGGGTTTCGTCCGTCTCTTTGCCGCCCGCGATGAAGAAGGCGTCCTGGGTGGCTTCGGCCCAATACTTGCCGGTGTCAAAGTCGAACACCAGCCGGTGCACCCTCCCGGTCGTCGAGGCGCGATCGAACAGATACCGGATCGCGCCCGCCATCCTGGCCGAGGCCGCCCGCAGGTCGCTCTTGGCCACCGAACGCAAGCCCATCACGCCCGCGGCGACCATCAGGATCACCAGGGCCATCGCGATCATCACCTCGACCAGGGTGAAGCCGCGTGTATTGGGGGCTGCGTTCGTCACGGACCGCCGCTTGTTACTGTTCCGCCGCCTTCACGTCGTCGGCGGTACCTTCCTGCCCGTCGGGACCGACCGAAACCACGTCGACGCCGTCGGTGTTGATGGTGCCGGGACAGCGAATGATGAGGTCGCGATTCCAAGGATCCTTCTGCTTCTTGGGCAGATACTTCTGCGCCACCAGGTCGTCGAGGGTCTTGGGGCATTCGCTGTTGTTGTCGGCCATGAATTGGATCATCTTGGACGCGACGTCATTGACCATTGCTTGTGCGACCTTGCGCTGGCCCTTTTTGAATTGTGCAAACACGCCGACGCCGACCGCTGACATCACCAGGCCAATCAGTGCAAGCACGATCATGATTTCCAGCATGGTCATGCCCGCGTCCTTGCGGCGGGTGGTTGCGCCGACCGCCAATTGCCCTTGCTTCATTTCCGCTTCATTCATGGGATTCTCCTTTGATCCTCGCGTGGAAGACACTACTGAACCATCCCGCCCATATCGATGATGGGCATGAGAATGGAAAAGACAATAAAGCCGACGCCGATTGCCATCACGACAATCATCAGCGGTGCCAGAATCGAGGTCAGTCGTCCGACCTCGACCGACACATCGCGCTCGTAGGCCGAGGCTACGTTTTCGAGCATCGCCTCGAGTTGTCCGGACCGCTCGCCCACCGCCACCATGTGGCACATCATGGACGGGAACTGCCCCGACTTCTTCAGGGTTGCCGCGATGGATTCACCTTCGCGAATAGCGACGCGCGCGTCCTCGACCACCTTTTCCAGGACGGTGTTGTTGAGCACGCGCTTGACGATGTCGAGCGCGGTGAGCACCGGCACGCCCGAGGCCAGCATGGTGGCCAAGGTCCTGGCGAAGCGGGCAACCGCGATGAAGCGGATGAGCTTGCCCACCAGGATCAGCCTCAATTTCAGTCGATCCATGAAATTGCGCCCCTTCGGCTTCTTGGCCCAACGCCGGAAGAGCACAACAATGGCAACCAAGACTGGCAGAACGATCCACCAATAGCCGCTCACGATGTCCGCAACCGCCACCAAGAGCTGCGTATTCCAAGGCAGCGCCTTGCCCGAATCCGCAAAGATGGCCGCGATGGGCGGCACGACCACCGTCATCAGGAAGCCGAGCACGAGGCTGCCCACGATGGTCATGAGAATCGGATACGCCATCGCGCTGGACACTTTCGAGCGCAGCTCGATCTGCGCATCCATGAAGTCCGCCAGACGGAACAGAACCGCATCAAGGTTGCCGGCGGTTTCGCCCGAACGAACCATGTTGGTGTAGAGGTCCGGGAAAACCTTGGGATGCGCGGTCATTGCGTCGGCCAGCGCGCCACCCTCGTTGACCTTCTGCCGGATGCCCGCGAGGATGAGCTGCAACTTCTTGTTGTCGGACTGTTCAGACAGCGCCCCCATCGCCTCGGCCAGTGGAATTCCGGCATGCAGCAAGGTCCCCATCTGCCGCGTGAATACCGCAACGTCCTGGGGCTTGACCCTCTCGAACATGCCCTTGAAGTCCACCTCGCGGCTTAGGCCCTTGGTGCCGCTCCCCCCTGCGGCCAGCGCCTGCCTGGACTGCCTGCCCCCGACCACCTCGCGGACCTCGCTGATGAAGATGTTCTCTTTGCGCAGTGTCTGCCGCAGCGACTTGGGACCGTCGGACTCACGGGTGCCCGAAACGGTCTTACCGCCGGCAGAGAGTCCCTTCCAGGCGTAGAGCGACATGGCTGCTACTCACTGTCTCCGGTGGTGATCATCATGACCTCGGCGGCGCTGGTCATTCCAGCCATGACCTTTTGCGCACCGTCTTCACGCAACGTGCGCATGCCAGCTTCTACGGCGGCCTTCTTGATGCTGCCCGCATCGGCATTCTTGATGGCGAGCTGCCTGATCTGGTCGTCGATCATCAGCAACTCGTAGATTGCGGTTCGTCCTTTGTAGCCGGCGTTGAGGCAAGCCTGGCAACCACCTTCCCGAGCACGGTAGAGCATGCCCGGCGGTGGCGCATCGCCAGAGCCCTTGAAGTGGATGCGACGGATGCCGCCAGCGAAGAACTCGTCGGGGTTAAGGCCCAAGCTTGCCAGATCGCCTTCGCTCGGCCGATAAGTCTCCCGGCACTCGCGGCAAAGACGACGCACGAGTCGCTGGGCCAGAAGCGCCATCAGCGACGATGCCACCAAGAAGGGTTGCACGCCGAGATCGACGAGGCGGGTGATGGCGCCGGCGGCGTCGTTGGTGTGGATGGTCGAGAGCACCAAGTGGCCGGTCAGCGACGCCTGAATCGCGATTTCCGAGGTCGGCAGATCGCGGATTTCGCCGACCATGATGACGTCGGGATCGTGGCGCAAGAACGACCGCAGCCCGGTGGCAAAGGTGAGGTCGATCTTTTCGTTCACTGCGACCTGGGAAATGCCGTCGAGCTGGTATTCGACCGGGTCTTCGATGGTCAGGATGTTGAGGTCGGGCGAATTGATCTTGGCCAGACACGCATAGAGCGTGGTGGTCTTGCCCGACCCGGTGGGCCCCGTGACCAGCAGAATTCCGTGCGGACGGGTGATGAGATCGTTCATCTGGGTCAGGTGGTCTTCGCCGAAGCCGATGTCGGCCAGATCGTGAAGCACCGTCTCGCGGTCGAGCAAGCGAATGGTGATGCGCTCGCCGCCTTTCACCGTCGGCGCTGTTGCGACGCGCATGTCGATGTCCTTGCCGGCGATCTTGCGACGGATGCGACCGTCCTGCGGCAAGCGCTTTTCCGCGATATTGAGGCCGGCCATGATCTTTACACGCGAGATGATGGACGGAATGAATTGCCGGGCCGCCCGCCGGGTCTCGTACAGCACGCCGTCGATGCGGTAGCGAACGATGACCTCCTTCTCGCCGGGCTCGATGTGGATATCGCTGGCCCGCTCTTTGACCGCGTTGAACATCAGCGCGTTGACCCAACGGATGATAGGCGCCTCGTCGTTGACGTCGAGGATGTCGACCAACTCTTCCGCAGCACCCTCATCGCCTTCGCCCTCTCCCTCGCCCAAGTTGCCGGCGTCCTGCTTGCGGCCGTAGACCTGATTGACCACATCCAAGAGCTTGCCGCCCGGTAGCAGCACCGGCACGACCTCGGCCCCCAACATCGCGCGCACGTCGTCCAGCGCCCCGACGTCGAGCGGATCGGCGGTGGCCACCCACACCGCGTCGCCTTCCCGGCGCAGCGGCATCACCCGATGCTGTTTCGCGAAGCCAATCGGCACTTTGGCAGCCAACTCCGAATCCATCTCGGCAGCGGGAAAATCGGACAGGAATTGCATGCCCAATTGCGTCCCCAGGGCGCGCAACACGTCCTCCTCGGTGCAAGCATGGGCGCGGACAAGAAGCTCACCCAGAAGGCTCGCTTCGACCTGTTGCATGGCGAGCGCCTGCTCGACCGCTACGGCTGTCACCGCGCCGGCCTCCACAAGAATTTCACCAATTCGCTTGCGTGCCACGGCTCTCCTAATCGTCCCCCGGGACCGCGGGCGCATCGACGCCGTCTGGAACCTTCGACCCAGGCGCGGGATTGGTCTCGCCGGGCAACACGGCGGCCGCCCTCTTGACCGGCAGCTCGGTCTGCTCCGACTTGCTCTCCTCGCCGGCCTGGTCGGGCTCGACGGGGACGGACTCGTCACGCTGGTCGCGCTCACGGATGAGGCGCAACTGCCTTTCGTCCTCTTCCATGTCGCGAACGCTGTGATTGATCTCCTCAACCATGCCGCGCTTGCGCCGCAAATCCATCTCGTACTGATCCAACTTCGAAGTGTCTTCCAAGGAACTGTAGCGGTCGATGAACTCGCGCCTTTCACGCAGCTTCTTTTCGGCGACCCGCCGCAGATCCGCCAAGTCAGAGACCACGTACGGCGTAATCGCGATCAGGATGTTCGACTTCTTGACGGTCTTGGTGGTATTGCGGAAGAAGAACCCCAGCACCGGGATATCCCCGAGAATCGGTATCTTCGTGACGTTCTCGGAAATCCTGTCGGCCATCAATCCGCCGATCACGACTGTCTGCTGGTCGCGCGCAACGACGGTTGTCTTGACCGCGCGCTTCGACGTGGCCGGGCCCATCCCGTTGTAGTTCTGCGACTCGACATCCGAGATTTCCTGGTCCACGTCGATCCGGATGATGTTGTGCTCATTCACGCTTGGGGTCAGCTTCAGCTTCAGCTCGACCGGCTGGCGCTGCACCGACGTGAAGGGCAGGTAACTCGCGCCGCCGCCGGCCGTGGCCCCGAGCGCCGCGGTGGTGGTGCCTGGGAAGGGCAACACCTCACCGACAGAAATCTCGCCTTCCTGGTTGTTCATGATCAGGATATGGGGATTGGAGAGGATGTTCACGTCGTTGTTGGTTTGCAGAAGCTGCAAGAACACGCCGAACGACGGAATGTTGATGGGCAGACCCTTGAACAGGGTGCTATTGCCCAGATCGCCCGTGGTGGGACCGAACAGGGCCGCGCTGAGCCCGCCCAGGTTGTTGACCAGGGCGGTCGGATTCATGGTGTTGTTGGCGTTGAACCCGCCCATGAGCAGTGACTGTTGCCCGCCCAGCGATTCACCCGTGCCAGCGTGGTAGGAGACGCCGATGGTGCGGGTCTTGTCGAGCAACACTTCCATGATGGTTGCGTCGATGAAGATCTGCTTGCGGGGCGCATCCAATTGCTCGATGACCCGACGAAGCGACTGATAGTCCTTGAAGGTGGCCATAATCAGAAGCGAGTTGGTCGGGGCGTCGAACGAGATGCGGATGTCGCTTTCGAAAAGCAGGGCGGTCGGGCTGGCCTGTCCAGGTGCTGTCGGAGCCGGTGCGGCCGCGGTTGCCGCCCGGCTGTTCTTGCGGCCAGAATTGAGCGACCCGGAGATTTGCACACCGGTAATTGCACTCAACGTGGCCGCCAATTCGTCACAGTTGGCGTTGGCACAATAGTAGACGTGGAAGCGCCCCTCACTGCCGCGGCCAGCTTCCTCCAGCGCAACGTCGAGCTTGTGCACCAGCGCGACCAGCCATTCGTGCGCGCGCTTGTTGGCGACCACGATCAGGCTGTTGGTGCGCTCGTCGGGAATCAGCTTGGTGATGGTCATTTCCGTCGACAACTCGCCGGGCGGACCCGGCGTCGGCTTGGGCTGGGCCGGGGTGGCCCCGCCCTGACGGCGCTGTCCGGTGCCCAGCATCTGGACGGGCACGACCTCCGCGATGCGCGACGCCATGTCGAGCACCGACATGTTCTTCACACGAATCACCCAGATGTGATCGCGGGTATTCGACGGAGTATCGAACTGCTTGATGATATCGACCATGCGCTCGATGCTCTCCGACTGGTCGGTGATGATGATCGACGACCGATATGCGATGATGTCGCCGTACTCGCTCTTGATCCGGTTGAGGACGTTGTTGGTGAGGTCTTGGGAATCGAGGTACTGTACCCTGACGAGCTTGGTCACAAAGCGACGATCGTTGGGGGTCTTCTGGTTGGGGCCCACGATGGGCAGCGGCGTGAAACGCGCCTTGGAGCTCTCCACCACGCGCAAGAACTTGCCGGTCGGCTCAACGGTCAGACCCAGCGAATCTAGGGCCGAGAAGAACAATCGGTAGGCCTCCTCGGGCGTGATTAGCTGGGGCGAGATGATGGTGAGCTTCTTGCCCTGCACCGGCACTGAAACGATGAATTGTGCGCAGGTGATGCTGGAGATCCAGCCGATAAGGTCCATGACCTCGGTGTCGGGCTTTAAGTTCAGGCGCACGATGCGCTTGCCAGACGGCAATTTCTTGCAGGAATTGAATTCCTTTTCGCCCGGAAGCTCAGCCGGCACCGCTCCAGCTGCGGCGGCCGCTCCCGCTGGCGGCGGCGGGACCGCACCCGGCTTGGCGGCGGGCGCGGGCTTGGGTGCGGGCGCAGCAGGCGGCGCCGGAACCGTCGGCTTGATGGCTCGCAGGACGCCAAGGGGCGACCGCCTTGCGGTCGGCTGTTGCGGCGGTGGCGTGGGCGCAGCCGGAGCCGGTGCCTGTGCCAAGGCCCATGGCCCGAAGGCGTTGGCCGCCACCAGGCAGGAAACCAGGGATGCAACGAATAGGCGCTTCATCGGATGTTGTATTCCTTTGTGACTTTCTGACCGTTCCGTTCCATCCCGAGCGAGAGATGGCTGGCGGACTTGAGCTTGGCGTAGACCTCGAGGGCCTTTTCCGGGCTGGTAATCTCAAGCCCGTTGATGGACGAAATGATGTCGCCGTTCTGCATGCCGATGAGCGCGAACGGCCCGTCGGGACGAACCGCAAACAGGCGGAAACCGGCTGCCTTGCCGTCTTTCATCTCGGGTACGATGCGGGCCGAGCGCGAGAGCAAGGCCATGTTGCCGAGCACCGATTCGAGCGTATTGCGCTTGAGCTCGTAGCTGTTCTCACCCTTCTTCGTGATGCCGTTGGCGAGATCCTGGGCAAGAGCATCGTCTTTGTTCGCCTCGGGTTTGGCGGCCGCGGGCGGCGCCGGCGGCGCCGGCTTTTCGAACAGGTCGATGTATTCCGCTTTCCCTTCGTTGTCGAGATAGACGCGTGTCTCCTCGATCTCCGTTACGGTGGCACCGTGAATCTTGCTGCCGACGGGAAACGCACCCAGCGACTTTTCCTCGGTGTCGCGCATGACTGCGACAGACCAACGCATCCCGTTGGGGGGCGGGGCGTACATCACGGCAAGCAGCGCGAGGGGAAGTGCGGTCTTCGTCTGCTGCACCGGATCCGGGACGTCGGGCCCCTTGTTGGGGTCGTCGAGGATGGGCGGACAAGTCGAACAGAACACGTTCCGCATCAGAATCGCCGTGGGGTCCTTGTTGAAACCCGGCTTCGCTGCGGGCTTGGGCAACTTGGTGAGCGCGGGCCGCGCTGGGGTCGGCATCATGCTGGCAAATCTCGACTCGACCGCGCCGGACGCGGCCATCCCCAGAAACGTCGCGCACAAGGCGACGACCGCGAGGTCAACAGCCCAGAGATATTTTCGTAGCAGGGTTTCCACGGCACTAGCCCGCAAGAGCAACACCCTTGCCAAGGACACCCCGATCGGAACTACGCAATTTCAACGACTTATGCCGTAAGCGTCGTCAATCCGCCTGCCAATTTGTCACGCCAGATTTCACCATTGCGCCACGGCTCCGGAAAGACCGGAGGCATGGGCTGGTAGCCGAAGCGTCCCTACCCGGTTGGGCTGGGCACCGGGTCGGAATCGGTGCCGTCTACCTCGCCCTCCACGGTACCGTCGCGATCTTCCTCGAGGCGACGATAGATTGTCCGTGTGGCGATGCCCAGGAGCTGGGCGCACAGCCTCTTGTCGCCGTTCACGTGGCTCAGGGTCGAATGGATCACGCGCCGTTCGATCTCGGCCAGCGGCGTCCCGATGGCGAAGGTCACGCTCTTCGCGTCGGTGGTGCCGCCGGTGCCGGTGCGAACCTCGACTGGAAGATCCTCGATCTCCACCGTCGCAGCGCGAGACAACACCACGGCGCGTTCGATGGTGTTTTCCAGCTCGCGCACGTTGCCAGGCCACTCGTAGCGCATCAGCGCCTCGGCCGCGGGCCGCGAAAATCCGGAAAGGTGGCGGCCGTTTCGCTCGCAGTAGAGGCGCAGGAAGTGCTCAGCCAGCAGCGGAATGTCGTCGCGCCGCTCGCGCAGGGGAGGCATGCGTAGCGCAATCACGTTCAGCCGATAGTACAGATCCTCGCGAAAACGCCCTTCCTTCACCGCCAAGCGCAAGTCCTGGTTGGTGGCCGCCACCAGACGCAGGTCCACCTTGGTGGTGCGGCCGCCCAGCCGTTCCACCTCGCTCTCCTGCAGCACGCGCAGCAGCTTCACCTGCACGTGGGTGGGAATCTCGCCAATCTCGTCGAGGAACAAGGTGCCACCATCGGCTTGCAGAAAGCGCCCGTCGTGGCGCTGGACCGCGCCGGTGAACGCGCCGCGCTCGTACCCGAACAGCTCGGCTTCGAGAATGGTCTCCGGCAGCGCCGCGCAATTGACCGGCACGAAGGGCCCGGCAGCGCGCTGGGATGCGCGGTGGATGGCGCGCGCGATCAGCTCCTTGCCGGTGCCGGATTCGCCCAGCAACAGCACGGTGGCCATGGAAGGCGCGGCCTGCATCACCGTCTCCATCAGACGCCGCCATGGCAGCGACTGCCCGATCACGTCCTTGTGTCTTTCCGCCTCGAGCTGCGCGCGCAGCGAGCGATTCTCTTGCACCAGGTTGCGCTTCTCGAGCGCCTTGGTCACCGCCCTGACCACGTGGGCACGCTTGAGCGGCTTGGTGACGAAGTCGTACGCCCCGTGCCTCATGGCATCGACGGCATTCTCCACCGTGCCGTAGGCGGTCATGAGAATGGTCTCGGTCTCGGGCGAGACGCTTCGGCTGGCCTTGAGCAGGTCGAGCCCCGACATCCCGGGCATCACCAAGTCCGTCAGCAGCACCGAAACCGGCTCGCGCCGCAGAAGCTCAAGCGCCTCGCCGCCGCTCTTGGCGGTCAGAACCCGCAGCGATTCCTTTTCGAAGATCTTCGCCAGGGGCTCGACGATGCCCGGCTCGTCATCGACGACCAGGATGGTGGGCAGCGCTTCGCCCGCGGGCGTCGCCGCTTGTGTCGCGCTGCCGTTTCGATCTTCTCTCACCGGTCGATGTCCAGTCGATGTCCAGCTTCCCTAGTCAGGAAATCTCCGTTCAACCTTGATGCCACTCGGCTCACCTGGCGTGCGTGTTGCAACCCAGCGTAATCCTTATGAATCGTGCGAGCCCCCTGGCTTCAGCGAATTCCAGAACTGTCATCTTGTCACAAATCGTGTCTCGACGCCCAGACTTGTGCCAGTTTGGCAACCGGAGCGAAACTTGACAAATGTTCCGTACCGAACTTATGTTCAGTACCTAACAAAAGGATCAAGCATGGGCCACCTTAACATCGTACGCGACCAGGAACCCGCGGTCGCTCTGACGGAACGGCAGCGCGACGTGCTCGATTTCATCAGCGATTCGATTCGCAAGCGAGGCTACCCGCCGACCTTGCGCGAGATTGGAAGCCACTTTGGCATACGGTCTACCAACGGCGTGAACGATCACCTGCGCGCCCTGGAGAAGAAGGGATTTCTGCATCGGGAGGACCTCAAGTCCCGTGCCCTGCGTCCACTGGGCACAGGCGATGACTTCGTCGAGGTGCCGGTGCTGGGCCGGGTCGCGGCCGGGCAGCCGCTCTTGGCGGTGCAAAACTACGAAGACACGGTGAAGATCGATCGCTTCTTCATTGGGCAGAACCGGGAAGTCTTCGCGTTGCGGGTGAAGGGCGAATCGATGATCGAAGACGGCATCCTCGACGGCGACTACGTCTTCGTCCGCAAGCAACTGCAGGCCACCCCGGGCGAGGTCGTGGTGGCCATGATCGGCGACGAGGCCACGGTGAAGCGGTATTACCCCGAAGGCGACACGATTCGCTTCCAGCCTGCCAACGCCGCGATGACGCCTATCATCGTTCGCAAGCGTGACTTTCGCAGCGTGAATCTGTTGGGCGTCGTGATCGGCGTCTACCGAAAGCTGTCCTAACAGGACCCGTTCAGTCCGCGTTCGCTTGGATCGACTGCGGCATTTCGGGCGCCACGGCCTCCTCGCCCAAAGCGAGGCTCGATTCCTGTGCGACCTGCGGGTCTTCTACGCGGGAATTGGGCTCGTGCAGACCGAGATAGCGGTGGAACACGGTGTGTCCGAGGTAGATAAGCGGGGTCAAGAGCACCGCCATCACCAGCTTGCCCACGTAGTTGTTGGCGGCGTTGGTGACGATGAATCCGAGGGATCGCGTACCCACCAGGAACACGAAGCTTACCGACAGGCTGTCGATGGCCTGGGAGAACACCGTCGATCCGGTCGATCGCAGCCACAACAGTCGCTCGCCGGTCAGGCGGCGCAGTACCCCGAATATCGAGATGTCGAGCAGCTGCCCGATGAGGTAGGCGGCGAGCGATGCAACGTAAAGCCGCGCCGAGGTTCCGAAGGCGCTACCAAAGACCTGACCCGAAATCGGCGAATCCGCCGTGGCCGGAAGGAGCAAGGCCAGGTTGATCACGCTCCAAACGAACACCGCCGCCAGCAATCCCGCGTAGGTCAAGCGACGCGCCCCGTCCTTGCCGTAGAATTCGTTGACCACGTCGGTGAGAACGAAGGTCAGTGGAAACGGAATGATACCGGCAGAAAAGCTGCGTCCGCCCAGTGAGAAAAACTTGCCACCAATGAAGTCCCCGGCGATGAGCGCCGCCACGAACAGTGCGGTCAGAAAGACGTAAACACGCTGCGACCGTTGCAAAGGAAGACCTCGGCAAGAAGCCTGTGCCAAAAATCGGACCTGCGCCAGCCTATTTTACGAACCCACGACCAGCGAGGAATACTCCTCCGAAAGCATGAACCCGACCAGCTCGCGCAGCGCCTGGGAATTGCGCAGCAGCTCCTGCCTTTGCAGGACCGTGGCGGCGTCGATGGCAACCCCACCGTCCTTCACCGAGCCGGCCAGCGCGCGCAGAGCCGACAACGGCTTTCCCGAAGCGAGAAGCCCGATCCGATCCGCGGTGTAGCGACAGCCCCGCAGGTAAACCTCAATCTCGGGCAAATCGCCGAGCGCCTGCTGGGCATGCTCGCAAAGCTCGTCGCGGATTCGATCGAGTGGAAGCAACGCCGCGGTCTCAGGCTCGCGCAGGCGATCGAGCCATAGCGCCGTGCTTTCGTCCGCGGCCTCGCCGGCAATGTCGAAGGGCGTTCCAGGCGCACCGCAGACGCGCAACACGGCCTTGAGCATCCCGTGTAGATTTTCCTGTGACATGCGCAAAAGAGCGAGCGTGCCGGCGCGCGCCTGTTCAAGAGCGCGTGCGACGAAAAAGCGCAAATCCTCAGATGGGGCGGCCTCGGCACGCCGCCCGATCAAGATGCGCAGCGGTCGATTGGCAGACAAGGTGACGTCAATGCCGTCGCCATGGGCCACGAAGGGAATGGGCGGCGCAGAAAGGTCGCGCGCCAACCGTTCGCAGATCGCCTTGGTGCCGGGCTGCAGATCGCCCGCGCTCGCCTCGGGTTGCGGGTCCGGACTGACCAGCGCCACCGCGAGATGCTGCAGGACCTTGCGCAGGGGGCCTGCCGCCGAGGGATGTACAGCATTGCTGCCCGGCAAGAAAGCCTCCAGCCTCGGCTTGGTTTCGTCGCCGAGATCAGCCAGCGGCCGGCCCGCGCCGAGGCCGGTGTCGATGAAGTGCGCCACGCTGTAGGCCGAGCGCGCCAGCGCCGCCTGACCGCGCCGCTCGAAGATCCGCCCCAACACCATCCACTGGGCGCCGTCGCCCGGATCGTTCGCCACCGCGCGCAGAACCGCGCCGCGCAACTCGCCCTCAAACCCAGCCCGAAATGACGAGCACAGGAACTGCAATACCCGATCCAGCGAAGCGATTTCCCCGCGGGCCACCCGCGCGACCAGCTCGCCCAGGCGAGCTGCCACCAGGTCGGCGTTCACGGGGCCGCCAACCAGCGGCGACTCCAGCGCCGTCCTGGCCAGCGACTCGTCGCCGCGAGCGAGCAAAGCCGCAATCGCCACCAACAGGCCGGCGTCGTCGCGATCGATCTTCGGGGACTGCGCGGCGTGTACCAAATCCGCGCCCACGTCGACCAGGCCAGCCAGATCGCCGCGCGACCAGTGGTAGGACACCAAGCGCGCAAGATTGGGGGCGAAGCCGGGATCGAGATCCGACGCCCGTAAATAGGCCTCGGCCGCGCTTTCGTCGTCGGCCAGCGAGACGCGGAGGATTTCGCCCTTGCGGAAGAGCGCCTCGGCCTTCTTGACAGGGTCGGTCAGCACGCGCGACAGGCGCTCGCACATGGCCCCCGCCTCGCGATGGAGCCCCACCTTCTGATAGGTCGTGGAAAGAAGCTCAAGCGTCGACGCGCGATCGGGATCGCTCGCGAGGGCAAGCTCGAGATTCTGTCGCGCGGCCTGGAGATCGCCGAGCCCCAGATACACTTGTCCAAGCCGCTGCCGAGCTTGCGTCAGTCTGTCGACCTCGTCCCTGGGCAGAAGCCGCGTAACCTCCTGCAAGTGCAAAGCAGCCTCGGCCAAGTCCCCGCGCCCGAGCGCGAAGCCCGCCAACGCCTCCAGCGCGCCGTCGTTCTTGGGATCGAGCGCCACGACCTGGCGATACGCCGATTCGGCTTCGGCGTGATCGCCGAACATCTCGGCTAGCTCGGCTCGGCGGTAGGCGAGCAGCTCGGGCGAGACCACCGGCACTGCCTCGGCGACTTGTGCCAGGCGGCTGTAGGCCTTGCGCGCGCGCTGCCACTCCTGCGCCCGGTAGGCCAAATCGCCCACCAGGGCCAGCGCCCCGGCCGAATCAGGATTCATCGACAACGCGTCTTCCAGCTCGTCCTGCGCCTCCAAGATCTCGCCGCGCGCGACCAACAGTCGCGCATGCACCACCAATTGTTCCGCGCGCGATCTGGGCGACGGATCCAGCTTGCTCGCCTTCTCAAGCATGGCCTCGGCCGACTGGAAATCGCCGGTGCGCCGAGCAGCCTCGGACAGTGCAAGCTGCAAGCGCGCGCGGTAACCGTCGGGCAAAGCGGGCACCCGCGCCAGCAAGTCCTGCCAGGCGCGGATGCGCGCGCTGTCGTCGTCGAGGCGGCCGTAGGCATCGAAAAGTGCCTTGGCCAGGAAGAGATTGTCCGGCACTTCCGCTTGTAGCTTCTCCAGCACGGTGATCGAGATGTCCTTGGCGGTCCCCGGCCGGGTTGCCAGGTCAGCCAGGCGCTTACTCAGCCCCGGACGATCGCTCTGCGTCGCGCACACACGCAGATGCTGCAAGCAAAGAACCGCGTCGATGGTCTCGCCGGCCCGCTCGGCCAAGTCCGCCCGCAAGCCGAGGGCCTCCTCGTCCAGCTTCTCCACCGCGAAGCCCTGCAACATGGCCAGCGCAGGCAGCGAGCCGTCGGGCCTGGCAAGGCAGGCGCGCGTACCCGCCAGCAAGACCCCCGGCACCTCGTCGGCGGGGAGCAATGCCAGCCGCTGGGCGAAGACCTTGGCCGCCTCGTCGAAAGCACCACGATCAAGCAGAAGGCCGTGCAGCAAATCGAGCGACCTGCCCGTGGCAGGCCCGATCTCGTGCAGGCGCCAGAGGAGGCTCTCCGCCCGCGCCTTGCCCGAAGGCTCGCGCGCGAGCAAGTCTGCGAGGTCAAGGCCAACCGCGGTGCCATCGACGACGCCCGAGCCACCCTCGCGCTCGGCCAGGTTCCACAGCTTGCCCAGCCAGTGGATTAGCTCGTCGCTTTTTGACTGGCGCTTGCACACGGACGCCAGTCGGTCGAGCCACTCGACGTTGCCTGGATCCGCTTCGTGCAAGCCGCGGTAGAGCGCCTCGGCAGAGGCTAAATCGCCCTTCCGCTCGGCCGCCGTCGCCAGCGCACGTTTGACCGGGATTTGCAGCTTCTCGTCGGGAAGAGTCGGCTCGCGCGCGGCAAGTAGCGAGGCGAGCTCTGCGGTCTGACCGAAGGCTTCAAGCGCCTCGACCAGCACATCCAGCCGGGCGCCACGCGGCTCGAGAGACAGCCCCCGGGCGAGGTGCTGCCTCGCTTCGTCGGACTGCCCTTCCGCCAACAAGACCTGCGCGATCCGCAATTGCGCCTCGGCCGATTGGCTTGCAGCCAATGCGGTTGCGTCGGCCACGCTTCGGTATCCCGCGACGGCGGCGGCGCGATCCCCGGCATCCCACGCCAAGAGCGCCTGATAGAAGGTCGCTTCCGTGTCGCCCGGGGAAAGGTCAAGCAGGACCGCGCAGGCATCCTTGGCGTCGGATGCGCGATCCGGTCGGCCGGCGAGGAGACGGATCAGCACCCGCAGTACCGCCTTACCCTGGTCGGGTCGACTCTCGCGCAGGTGCCGCTGCAAGATGTCGGCTGCGGTGATCGGATCGCCTGTCTCGCGGGCCAGTTGCTCAAGCGCGGAAAGCACCGTCGGATCAGCGGGTGAAACCGACAACGCCGTGTCGAAACAAGACGCTGCGTTGCCCGGGGCGTCGAGGTCGCGCAGGGCGATGGCCGCAGCATCAAGAAGATGCGCCACCTTCTCGCCTGCGCCTTCAGGCGTTCGCCCGTCGCCTGCCCAGCCGATCAGGGCCTGCATTTCCCGGGTTCTGTCGCCTTGCCGGCGAAAGAGCTCGGTCAGCGCCCGCCACGCGGCCGCAGCGGTGGGCCCCTGGGCATCGCCTTCGATACACGCGGCAAACCAGCGCGAAGCCGCTTGCTCGTCGCTAAGCGAAAGACGAACGACGCCCATCTGATAGGCAGCCTCGGCTCGCGAAAGCGAGACCTCGGGCCATTCACCGCGCTCGAGCAGGGACTCGAGCGAATCGGCCGCCTGGGCGACCAAGTCCGCGTCCCGGGCCAAGTTGCCGTGGTCAACCAATTCGAGGATGCGCGCCACCTCGTCACCCAGGTCGGGCGCCGATGGTCCCGATTCCTCACCGATGGCGGCAAGGATCTCGTTCCACTGCCCGCTCGCCGCGAGCTTCATGATGCGGGCTCTGGCCATGGGTCGAAGCGCCGGCCGGCAGCCGAGGGCCTGCTCCAGGGCTGCGAGCCCCCTTTCGCTTTCGCCCGCGCGCACGAGCTGGCGCGCGGCCGCCAGCCGAGCGCAGCTTTCGTCCTCGCTCCTGCCCTGGGCTGCCGAGAGGTCGGCCAGCCGCTCATACAGCGCGGCCGATTCGTTCGGCTGTTCGCGTTCGGCGGCGAGCACGGCCAGCGCGAGGACGCCGGGGGCAAAATTCGGCCAGCGCAAAAGCGCCGCCTGCGCCACCTCGCCGGCCTCGGCCAGTGTGTCCTCCGCGGCCACCAGCACCTGCAAGAGCCGTCGCGTGCCGACTCGATCGTCGGCGTCGAGCGGCGCCAGCGCGCGCAGCTGCTTTTGCGCCAAGACGATATCCCCGCGCGCCAGCGCCTCTTCAATGGGAGCCGCGCGGCCGGCGAAGTCGCGCATGGCAAGCACGGCGGGGTTGCTGTCGTCGGCGAGCAACGGGTCCACCGCCGCGGCGGGATCGGTCTCGGAAAACACGAGAGGAATATTCGTCGCCTGCGCCGATCCGCCGGCCACATGAATCTGTACCTGCGACCGCTCGGGCAGGCGCCAGCCGTACATGGGCAAGATGGCCAGCATCGCGAGATCGCATGCGTCGATGCGAATCTCGGCGGTGCTGCGAACCTGGATCAAGGGCGGAATGTCGAGGTCGGCAGCGCTATGGCGATTGGCCGGCGATTCGGCGCCCAGCGCCGAAAACAGCGCAGTCACCACCAGGGGTGCGGGAATCGGCAGGAATCCATAGGCGCGAACGCTGTACACGCACAGGCTGGCGCTGCGGGGCGGCAACGGGGAAATCGCAGCCACCGCCGTGACCTCTGCTTCGCGTCCTCCGAGATGAACTCGGGCGCACAGGGTGAGGCGCGCGCCCGCCACGGAGACGCGCGGATCGGAGATGCCGAAGTCGCCCAGCGGCGCGCGGGCAAGAAAGCCCGTAATTTCCTTGCCGCCTATGAAAAGCGCCAGCTCGCGCAGGCGCAAGCGACGATTTTTGAACCGCGCCACCCCGCCCGACAGGTCGAAGGGGAAGCGCAAGTTGGGAATCTCAAGCTCGAGCGAATCCACCCGGCCCAGGCCCTCGAAGTCGCGACCACTGAGGCTGAGGAGTCCCCGACCCTGCACGAAGGTCAAACGAAAGGCGCCTTCGGCTTCAGCCATTGGCCGGCCCCAACTGTTCATAGAACCATCGCATGCGGCGCCCTGCAAAGTATGCCAGGATCACCAGGCTCAGCACCATGCCCATCCCGCACACGGCCACCGGGCCGTCGATCAAGAACAGGCGCGCCTCTGCCGCCATCACCTCGGCACTGGGCACCGGCCGCCCGAGGCGAGCGGCGTCCTGGGCAAGTGCCTCGGCGAGCCTGGGCAGCGCCGACGGTAGCGCCTTGCTGGCCCACAGCAGAAGGAAGACCGCGTCGACCGCCCAGGCAACAAGTCCCAGCCACCCGGCCAGCAGGCACGTCCGGCGCCCGCGTTTGTCCTTCGCGATCACGGCCGCGACAGCAAGAAGGTAGACCAGACCTACCACAAGTCGCCCGGTGGCCTGCGCGGCCATCACGCGAGGGTGCGACTGACAGAGCTCGTTTTCGAACACGACCTGCGCGCGCAGCAACGTCTCCTGTTGCGGGTCGCCGCTTCCGTCGATGTTGATGACCTCTGGTTTCCCGGTGGCCAAGCGGTACAGATCGTCGAGGCTGCCAAGGAAGATGCGCGCTCCCAGCAGGAACATCAGGAAGGTGAGGAACATCATCCAGCGCGGCCGGCGCTGGTGTCCTTCCTGGGAGAGCCGACCATCCGGGCGATTCCGTTGGTCACGGCCGCCGGTCATGGCTACTAAAATGAAGGAGGCGAGCAGGGCTCGTACTGGATCGCCCCTTCGGGACCGCCTTCGTAGCGGAGAAGATCGTTGTTGACTTCGATGTGCTTTGCGTCGCGCGCCTCGCGACAACGCTCAAGCGACCATTCCATGACCACCGTGGAGCCCTTGCGCTTGGCGGCGTCCTCGATCAGGCCGGTCTTGTTCTTCTCGAACTCCGCCAGGTCCGGCTCCTTGCGCTCCTTCAGCTTCACCACGATGAAGCTGCCCAGCTCCTCGATCGGGCCCGCCACCGGATCATCCTTCTTCAATTTGAAGATCGCATCCGCAAGCAGCGGCGCCTTACCGATCGCGGCCACGGTGGCCCCGTGTCGCGAGAACAGTCCGGTTTCCTCGGCGACGGCCGCCTTGGACTTGCCCGCCGCCTCGCCCTCCTCAGGCGCGGGGAAGAGATCCTTCAAGCTCTTGTCCGGCGCCGCTTTGACCTTCGCCAGGGCGGCCTCCGCCTCGGCCTTCGCCTGCGCCCGGCTCTTGTCTTCACGCAACTTGCCCTCGGCCAGCTCCAGCTTCGCGGCGTCGAAGCTGATGGTGCCCTCGCGGGTTCCTTCAGCGACCGCAAGCAGGTAGCCGCTGGCGGTCTTCATCGGGCCGACCAACTCGCCGTCCTTGGCCGCCGCGATCTTGGCCTCGACTGCCGGATCCAGCATGGTGCCGCCCACGCGCTGCCAGCCGAGGTCACCGCCGCGCAGCTTGGTGCGCACGTCGTCGGAGGCAGCCTTGGCCACCTTGACGAACGGCTCGCCCTTCGCGATGCGCGCCGCGAGCCCGTCGGCCTTCTTCTTGGCAGCGGCGTCGTCAGCCTCGGTGGGTTGCGCATCCAGCTTGACCAGGATCTGGCGCAGGTGCCGTTGCTTGGGCTGGTTCTCGTAGAAGGCAGCCTTGCGGTCGTCGTAGACCTTCTTCAGAGCTTCCTGGTTGGCGGCTGCGTACTTGGCGATCTCGTCGGGACGCAGCTCAAGCTCGGTTTCGTAGCGGTGGGCCGGGAAACGCAAGTACTCGACGTTGACCTGATCTGCCTGGCGAACCCAATCGTCCTTCACCTCAACCGGGGACACCGCAACCCCGGAGCGCAAAGCCTCGCGCATCTTGCTCGCCAAAAGCTCACGCCGCTGCTCGTCGATGAACGAGCGCGGGGTCATGCCCAGCTGGTATTGTACGAACTTGCGGAAGTGCTCGTAAGAGAACTTGCCGTCCTCATCGAAGATGGACGCCTTCTGCTCGCGGCCGAGGCCCATGATCTTCGATTCGGCGAGGAAGTCCTCGACCTCCTCGTCGCTGACCCGGAAACCGGCCCGCTCGGCCTCGCCGGCCATGATCTCGCGGTCGATGAGCATGTCCATCACGGCTTCGTGAATTCGCATCATCTTCGCCCGCTGAGGGGGGATGTTCTGCACGCCCACCATCATCAGGCCGTACATGTAGTCTTGGCGGCTGAGTAGCCGGCCGTTGACTTTGGCGCCCTCCAGGCTGGTGGTCTGCACCGCCCGTCCCCGGCCACAGCCCGGCGACTGCGGGCCGAAGTTGATGATGAAGACTGCGATCACGATGCCAAACAGCACGTAGATGAGCAGCGACCGTGACTGTTGACGCATCTGCTCGAGCATGGAACTAGTTCCTCCGTTGGTCGGTTCTTTACAAAAGGTGCGGCAATCTATCACGGACTTACGCGGAAGCGGAGTCGTGAATGCGCAGATAGCTCGTAGATAGCGAAGCCGCCGCAAAAGCAGGCCGCCGCGGCCTCTTGCCGGCGTCCTTGCAACATAGGTCGTGGCGGATCCTTCAACTGTGTGATAATAGGGCCCCCTCAGGGTTCTACGCGTACGGAACGCTTTTGGCTCTGCGCAACACATGCTACTCGACTGGGTCTACGGGCTCTTCTCCAACGATCTCGCCATCGATCTCGGTACGGCGACGACGCTGACGTTTGTCCGCGGCAAGGGGATCGTGTCCAACGAACCGTCGGTGGTGGCGGTGCAACGGTCGGGCAACGGCACCAAGAAGGTGCTGGCCGTGGGCAAGCAGGCCAAGGAAATGCTCGGCCGCACGCCCGGCAACATCGCGGCGGTTCGACCGATGAAGGACGGGGTCATCGCGGACTTCGAAGTCACCGAGGCGATGCTCCGCTATTTCATCACGCGGGTGCACAACCGCCAGACCTTGGTCAAGCCGCGCATCATCATCGGAGTCCCCTCGGGCATCACCGAGGTCGAGAAGCGAGCGGTGCGGGATTCCGCGCTGGCGGCCGGCGCGCGCGAGGTCTACCTGGTCGAAGAACCGATGGCGGCCGCTATCGGCGCCGGCCTGCCGGTCACCGAGCCGTCCGGCAACATGATCGTCGACATCGGGGGCGGCACCACCGAGGTGGCCGTAATCTCGCTGTCCGGCATCGTGGCGGCCCGCTCGATTCGCGTCGCGGGCGACAAGCTTGACGACGCTGTGGTCGCGTACATCAGGCGCAAGTACAGCCTGCTCATCGGTGAGCGCACCGCCGAAGTGGTGAAAAAGCAAATCGGCAACGCGTACAAGCTCGACGAGGTCGAGTCGATGGAGATCAAGGGACGCGACCTCATCGCCGGCGTGCCCAAGACCATCGTGGTCACCAGCGACGAGATCCGCGAGGCGCTGGCCGAGCCGGTGGGCGCCATCGTCGAGGCCGTGAAGTCGGTTCTGGAACGCACGCCGCCCGAGCTGGCCGCCGACATCGTCGATCGCGGCATCGTGCTCACCGGTGGCGGATCGCTCTTGCGCAACCTCGACGTGCTCTTGCGCGAGGAGACCGGGCTGCCCGTCATGGTCTCGGATTCGCCTGAGTGCGCCGTTGTCCTTGGCACTGGTCGCGCCCTCGACGAGCTCGCCCTGCTTAAAGAAGTGGCGCTGCCTTGATTTGATTTCCTGTGGAATGCCCGCATTTCGGGCCGTAGATTCGCGATGACGATGTTCCCCACTGGCCACAGGCAGAAAGTTCGCGAAGTCGTGATCATCACGGCCACCTTCGTCGCGTCGATGTTTCTGCTCAGGCAAAGTGTTCGTTCCCCGGAATACCTTTCGCCGCTCGACCGCGGCATTCTGACCTTGGTTTCGCCGGTACAGTCCGCCTTCGCAACCCTTGCCCGCAGCATCGGGCGCTTCGCGGGCCGCTACGTCGACCTGGTGCACGTGCGCGCGGAAAACGAAGTGCTGCGCGCCCAGAGCGGCCGCCTGCGCGCCGAGCTGATGGAAGCCAAGCGTGGCGCCTCGGAGAGCGTTCGCTATCAGCATCTGCTTGGCCTGCGCAACGCCGTCACCGCGGAAACCCTGGTCGCGCGCGTGATTGCCATCGACGTCTCGCCCTACTTCCGCGTGGCGCGCATTCAGATCGACCGCGGCGAAAGCCTGGTTCAGCGCGGAATGCCGGTCATTACCACCGAAGGGGTGGTCGGGCGCATCAACCGCACCTCGGGCGAGACATCCGACATCCTGCTGTCGGTCGACCCGCGTTCCGCCATCGACGTAGTTCTTCCGCGCACCGGCGGTCGCGGCATTCTCAAAGGCAAGCCCGGAGAGAACGGCTACCGGTGCGCCATCGAGTACCTGATGCAGGGCGAGCAGGCGAGAGAAGGCGACGTGGTCGTGACCAGCGGGCTCGGCGGATTCCCGCGCGATCTGCCGGTGGGTCGGGTCAGCAAGCTGGTGAAGAATGGGGCTGGCCTTACCCAAGACATCGAGGTTACGCCCGACGTCGACTTCGGCCGGCTCTCGGAAGTGCTGGTGGTGGTAGCGCCTGCGCCACCGGCCGATCCGGATTCGCTCGGCAAGAAACCCCTCGTACCGGCCCACGGATTGGCGGTGTATCACTGATGCGTTCCATAGCAACCCTTCTGGTCGGCCTTCTGCTGCTGCTCTTGCAGTCGACGGTGATGGAATTCTCGCCCGTCCACCTGGTCACCCCAAGCCTGGGCCTGTTGGTGGTTCTGTACGTCGGCATGGCGCCGCTCAAGTGGTCGCCGGGCTCGGCCGGGGTGGTGGGTTTTTGTCTGGGCTATCTCTTCGACTTGGTGTCAGGTGCCCCGCGCGGCGTGCACGCCTTCGTGTTCGTGTTGATGGCGCTGGTGGCACGCGCGGTGGCGTGGCGGATTTCGGTGCGAGGCATCGTGCTGAAAGCGGCCGTGTCGTTCGTTTCGAGCCTCATCACCGCGTTCCTCATTGTTGTGGTGCGCGCGCAAATCAGCCCCGAAAGCGGTTACGGCGGCCTCCGCCAGGCGCCGCTTGAGGGACTCCTGACTGCCACCTTTGGCCCGCCGGTGCTTTGGCTGCTCGGCCGCTTGGACGGCCGTCTGGATCCGGCGCTTCTGCGGGTTGGTCTTGCACGTCGGCGCGCCCGCGCTCTCGGGCAGGGCATTCCACAACGCTGAAGGATCTCGCCTTGTCTCCCATCGAGATTGCAGGACAAGACGCCGAGCTTCCCGAGATACGCCATCGCACCCAAGTGCTGTCGGTGATCGTGGCCTTGGTGTTCCTTGCCCTGGCCGTGCGCCTGTTCTACTTGCAGATTATCGAGGGCGATAGCTTCTACCGGGTGACGGCCGAGAACATCATCCGTACCGTCAGCTTGCCGGCGCAGCGGGGGCAGATTCGCGATCGCAAGGGGCGCGTGCTGGCCACCATGGTGCCGTCCTACAACATCGAGGTGGTGCCCTCGCAAATCACCCGCGAGGCGTACGATCATCTGCGCGCCCTGCTGGGCCCGGACGTCGAGCACTTTCCCACCTGGGAAGCGCTCAAGGCCGAAGGTACCAAGGGCAAGGATCGCACGCTCGTGGTCGCCGAAAACGTCAGCCGTGAGATCATGGCCGAGCTCGAAACCTCGCTTGACAAGCCTGGCATCCACGTCGCCGCGGTGCCGAGGCGGCAGTATCCCTATGCGGCGCTCGCGGCGCACGCGATCGGCTACATGAACGAAGTCTCGCCCGAGGAGCTGAAGACCCGCAAAGACGAGGGTTATCAGGCCGGCGACACCATCGGTCGCACCGGCATCGAGCGACAATTCGAGCCTTACCTGCGGGGAAAGAAGGGCTTCGAGAAGGTGGTCGTGAACCGGCGCGGGCTGCGCCGCACCGACGTGCGCATCGCGGATCTGGTTACCGACGGGCCGGTGAGCCAGCAGCCGTCGCCTGGTAACAACGTGATCCTCACGCTCGACCTCGACCTGCAGCGTATCGTCGAGCGCGCCCTGCGCCCCGTGCGTTCCGCGGCCGCCGTGGTCATCGACGTCACCACCGGTCGCATTCTGGCCATCGCCTCCAAACCCTCGCTTGATCTCAATATGATGTCCGGTGGCGCTTCACCGGAGAACCTGGCCCGGGTGCTCAGCGATCGCCTACGCCCCTTCCGCGACAAGGCACTTGCGGACACCTTCAACCCGGGCTCGACCTTCAAAGCCATCACGGCGCTGGCGGGCTTGGAAGAAAAGGTCATCGTTCCCGAGGACAAGGTCAAGTGCGGCGGGTTCATCAAGGTCGGGCGCCGTCGCTTCCGCTGTACCAAGGCGCACAAGACCGTGAACCTCTACGACGCCATCGTGCAGAGCTGCAACGTCTTCTTCTACGACTTGGGCGGCCGCCCCGGCATGATGGACCGCATGGCCAAGTACGCCACTGATTTCGGACTGGGAGCTCCGACGGGGCTGGGGCTGAACGGCGAACAAGGCGGTTTCATTCCCACCGAGGAATGGCACCGCGCCCAAGCCGCCGCGGATCCGAAGAACGAGGGCTTCTCCATCGGTCACGCCCTGAACACGGCGATCGGCGAAGGCGCCACCCGCGCGACGGTTCTGCAAATGTCCCTGCTCTACGCGGCCATCGCCGCCGACGGGAAGCTGTGGCTGCCCCAGATCGTGGAACGGGTGGAATCGCCCAACGGACAGATCATCGAGGAATTTCCACCCCGTCTGCGGCGCGAGATCTCCGCCTCGCCCGAGTCGATGGCGTTTCTTCGCCGTGCGCTCTACGGCGTGGTTTACGATCCCAAGGGAACCGCCTACAAGGCGCGCCCACGCCGCATCGAGATCGCTGGCAAGACGGGAACCGCGCAGGTGTTCCAAGGCGGCCGTCGCGGCGGGGACGAACCGCCTCTACCTTACGAGCGCGTCGACCACGCCTGGTTCGCCGGTTTCGCGCCTGCCGCGAGGCCCCGCATCGCATTCGCGGTCCTGGTCGAGCACGGCGGTCACGGCGGTTCGGTCGCCGCGCCGGTAGCCGCCGAGATCGTCGAAAGCTACTTCGATAGCGTGGTTCCGCCCGAGGAACGCAACCCGCCGAAACTGTCTCACAAGGGCGAGCGGCGCCTGAGTGCGACCGCAGACGAGCGACCGCTCGCAGCCGAACCGCGGCCGAGCATCGCTCGGCCTGGACCATCGCGGGAAGGCATGGAAACCCGTCCAGGGTTTCCATCTCAACCAACGGAAGCGAACTGATGCCCAGGGCGGTCTCGTGGCGAAAGCTTCGCTTCCGGTTCGACTGGACCCTCACCGTCGCGGCAGCGGTGTGCTTTTCGCTGGGCCTACTCAACCTTTGGAGCGCCGTGCGCGAGCGCCAATTCAATCTGTTTGCGCAGCAGCTTTCCTGGCTAGCCGGCGGCACGCTGATCTTCCTTGCGGTTGCCAGCTTCGACTACCGGGTCATCTGTCGCATCGGCTACGTCCTGTACGGCGCGGGCATCGTGCTGCTCGCCGCCGTGCTCGTGCACGGCAAGGTGGTCAGTGGCTCACGACGCTGGTTCGACCTCGGGGCCTTCCACCTCCAGCCGTCGGAGCTGATGAAGGTCTTCACCATCATCGCGCTGGCCAAGTATATCCACGACACGCCCGCGCTCGACGGGCGCACCCTGCGGCACATTCTGGTGCCGTTGTTTCTGGCCGGGTTGCCCGTGTTGCTGGTGGCTGCCCAACCCGATCTCGGCACCGCGCTCATCATCGGCCTGATCTCGGCGACCGTGGTCATCATCGCGCGACTGCGCATGAAGACCCTGGGCGGCATCATCGTCGCCGGAGTACTCGCCATCGCGCCGCTGTGGGAATACGCCTTGCACGACTATCAGCGCAACCGGGTGCTTGCGTTCATCAATCCGGCCCTCGATCCGGCGACCTCTTGGCAACCACGGCAAGCGATGAACGCGGTTGGGTCGGGGCGCCTCATCGGCAAGGGTTTTCTGCAGGGCACGCAGATCCGCCTGCGCTCGTTGCCCGCGCTGTGGACGGACTTTCCGTTTGCCGTGTGGGCCGAGGAATGGGGCTTCATCGGCTGCGTGGCGGTTCTCATCGCGTACGGGCTGCTTGTGCTGTGGGTGCTGAAGATCGGACGCGAGTCACGCGATCGATTCGGCATCACCATCTGTGTCGGCGTCGCATCGATGTTGTTCTGGCAGATCGCGGTGAACATCGGCATGGTGACAGGTCTTCTGCCGGTGGTCGGCGTGACCTTGCCCCTCATCAGCTACGGAGGATCGAGCGCTCTCACCGTCATGCTTGCGCTCGGCCTGGTGATGAACGTTTCGGTCCGGCGATTCGCTTACTGATGCGCTCCTGCTCGGCCGCGGCCGCTGCCGAGGTCGACGAGCGAGCAGATATCCGCCTCGCCACCAGCTCATGGAGTTGGAGCCAGGCCGGCGACTGAGACCGAACCTCCACTCAAGTGCAAAGCCGGAGCTATCGATATCAAGTGGTTGGGAAGTTGACGACAACCGCGCAACCATCGTGTCGAGCGAAACCGAGCACCGGGCCACGGGGCCGAGGCCGACGGATGCGCAGCTGGGATTGCCGGTATCGCACTCGATGCCGGCCGCGAGCGAGCGTGCCGAACGAGGCATGGATTCGCGTGCCGACTCCGCGCAACCACGCTGTCGCAAGATTCGAGACATCTCGTATCGTGCATTGCATGCGCAGCATTTTCTCTTATCTGCTCGCTTGGGTTCGATAGTCGCTTGTTGGCCGAGCCGCCGCCGGGGCTCTCGCAAGCCCGCGCCGCTTGGCCGCCCCGACCGCAATCATCTGCACGACCGTCAGCATGACAAGACAGCTCATGAAGTAGTAGGTCGGAAAAGTCTGACGCCAGCCTCGGAGTACCACCCACGCATCGCCCAGGGCGTGCCAGCCAGTAAAGATCACGTAGCCGGCAAGCCCGGTAACAAACATGAACGCGGTACCGACGGCAGATTGCGGCTGGTCGAGGTTGGGTGCGAAGAAGAGCAGCGGCACGCAGAGCACGAGGTAATAGTAGTAGGCCGCCAGACTGAGCATGAAGATGAACACGAAGCCGTAGGCGACGGCTTGGTAGTCCTCAAGTCCGGGCAGAAACGTCACCGCAGGCAACACCACGAGCAGGGCCACGACCATCGCAGTCGCGCTCCAACCACCGTGCTGCGCGACTGCTTGGCCGATGTCCGCCGGACGCACGGGGACGCCGTGGGCGAACGCGACATCCACGACCGTGCGAAAACCGAGATCCCAGTCGCTTCCTCCCGAGTAGTGCAGGACGATCTTCTGCGACCACTCTTGCCACAGGTCGATGCCACCGAAGTAGACGCATGACCCTAGGACGACAAGCGCAACCGTCGCGGCGCAGGTTGCGAGCAGCGCCAGCCAGTGACGCTGCAACTGGCGATCCCGAAACCAGCCCCAGACCATGAGCGCGATGGGGCCAACCAAGAAGAACCCGGGGAAGATTCGCGACACGATCGCCCATCCGAGCAGAACGCCGGCGATCCGGTAATGCTGCCTCTTGACCATGCACACCGCCAGCACCGAGCACATGGCGAAGTCGGTCCGCACCAGCGCGCCCTTCAGGTGTCCCCAAGACATCAGGTAGTGGGTGCCGACGAAGATCACGAGCAGGAAGGCCGAGCGCAGGCCAAAAGCCCAAGCCACGCCAGCGGCCGCGCCCAGGAGCAGCAACGGATCGAGAAGCAGCATCAGCCACCTCTCTGCCGGCGCACGCACGGAAAGGTGCCGGGTGAGAAGCGCACCGATCGTGAACGACCATGCCGGGGTGCCGTTGTAGCCGTGATCGACCAGGAGAAGGCTCCATCTATCGGGCGGCAATTGTTGCTTGAACCAGGCGATGTCGGCGACGAACTCGCGCCAGCGCTGGTCGCGAAAGGCACTGCGGTAACGGTCGGCCTCGGCAAAGACGGATTGCACCGGCCGCAGCTCGGCCGTCGACAGATCGCGAATCACGTTCTGCGGGTTGTGGTAGCGAAGGCCGGTTTCGGCGTCGGCGAGCAAGGTCGCCCCGTAGAGTTTCGTGTAGCCCAGCTCGGGCGCGTACTTGGCGCCGATGTAGTAATGGTAGAAATCCCACTCGTTGAGGTAGGTTCCGTAACGGAACACGCCGAAATCAAGGAAGACGGCGACCGACAACAAGGCTGAAACCCCGAGCGTGACAAGGAGGATTCGGCGCGCAGCCCTCTTTGCCCCGGCCGTCACACGCCCCGCGACACGCGGGCTTGCCAGCGTCGGGTACACGAGGCACGCCAGTATCGCGACCACGATCAGGACGCGGGTCAACGTCCAGCCATGCACCGGCGTCCAGGAATTGGGAAGCTCTGCGGGCCGCCAGGAAGAAAGCCAGCTCAACGCGCGACTCCGGTGTGGGAGGTGCGGGTCATCTGCCGATCCAGGATCGCCCAGATTCGCGCATCAGGGCCAGCATTTTCCCCGATGCTCGGCGAAAACGGACCTTCCACCTCGGCCGTTCGGATGAGTCCTGACCCCTACCATGGTAGGGGGGAGCCACTTAAAGTTGGCCGCTTCGGGCTTCCCGACTCTAGCGGGCGTGCTCATTCCATCGGCCAGAGGCGGCTCCCAGTTTTTTGCTTGTAGGGAAAAGAAACTTCGTCCGGGTGTCGAACCGCGCAGAAGGTCCAAGCAAAAGCATGAACCCCCGAGCCCAGGTGGTCAAGAGCGTGGTAGATGCACGACAGATGCAAGAAGAAAGTCGCGTCGAAAAGCGTCTCGCCGAGCTGGTCGCCTTTGACACGCGCAACCCGGATGGAAACGAGCGACCGATGGCAGACCAGCTTGCGCGCGATCTCGCCGAGCTGGGTGCACGCAGCGTCGAGGTCTTCGAGAGCGAGGGCCACTCTTCAGCCTTCGCGCGCTTCGGCAGCGAGCCGTCCGAGCTGCTCCTCAACGCGCACCTCGACACCGTCCCGGCGAACGCGGGCTACACGTCCGATCCGCTTGTGCTGGTCCGGCGAAACCGGCGCCTCCACGGCCTCGGCAGCGCAGACACCAAGGGCTCGATCGCCGCCATCCTGGAAGCACTCGCCTTGCGCAAGGCTGCCGGAAAGGTTCCCGACAAGCTTGCCGTCTTGTTCTCCGGCGACGAGGAGCTGGGTGGTGTGAGCATCCGCGAGTTTTTGGCCAGCGATCGGATCCGCGGGGTCGTGCGTGCCATCGTGTGTGAGCCTACCGGCTGCCGCGTCGGCACCCGACATCGAGGCGTGTACGCGGCGAGAATCAGCGCGCGCGCACCGGGCGGACATTCGTCGCTTGCGGACACGATTCCCAATCCGCTGGCCGCGCTCGCGCACGCGGCGGTGGCACTCGACGAGCTCGGCGCGCGCAGCAAGGATCTCGGTCCGCCCGGCCTGCAAGGGATCTGCATGAACATCGCTGCGCTCGACGGTGGCATGGCCTTCAACATCATCCCGGCCCAGGCGACACTGACCTTTTCCATCCGTCCTTCGCCCGGGGTCGGGGTCGAGCCGCTCGTGGCCGAGGCTCGCGCGCGGGTCGAGCAAGCGACCCAGCCCCTGCCAACCGAGTGGCAGGCCTTCGCCAGCAATCCCGCCCTCGCCACCCGTGACGTTGCCGGCTTCGCGCCACTTCTCGGCGAGGCCGCGCGCCATCCGGTCGACCTGCCGTTCGGCACCGAGGCCGGCCAATTCGTCGAACGAGGCGTCGACGCCGTGGTGCTCGGCCCCGGTCGCATCGAGCAGGCGCACAAGGCGGATGAATTCGTGGCCCTCGACGAGCTCATGCAAGCTGTGCGAATCTTCGAGAGGGTCATGACCTGATGGATCCCGACATCATTCACCGATTCCTAGAAAGCGTTGGCCAGAAGGCCGACGTCGATCTCTATCTCAAGCACTTTCGCTCGCAGCGCAAGGAAAGCTTCGCCATCATCGTTGCCGACGCGCAGATCGTGCGCGCGGCGCTGGATCCGTTCCACTTTGATCTGCGCATCCTGGCCGGGCTCGGGCTTTTTCCTGTGGTGCTGGTTGGGCTGGTGGACGCGCGCGACGCCGACAAGCAATCGCAGCGCGTTTTGGAATGGCTGCTGGAGGACGAGGTGCCGGCCAAAGTGATCGGCTCGGGCACGGATCTGCCGCAGGAGATCCAGTCGGCGGTTCGTGAAACCCTGCAAGAGAACACGATTCCCATCGTCTCGCTCGACGCGGCCAAAGAATTGGCCATCGACGACCGTTTCCGGTTGCTGCGCACGCTGGCCGCAGGATTGCAGACCCAGAAGGTCATCTTTCTGTCTACCAGCGCCGGCATCGAGCGCGAGGGCGCACCCCGCATCTCGCTGGTGAATCTGCTCACCGACTACCAGCACCTCATTGACTCGCCCGACTTGCCGCGCCGGCATGCCTCGTTGCTCCGGCACGTGAAGACCCTGCTCGACCAACTTCCCCAGCGCATGAGCGTGGCGGTGGTGAACCCGCTGCACCTTCTGCGCGAGCTATTCACGGTCAGCGGCGCCGGCACGCTGATCCGCAAGGGCTCCCGCATCGAGAAGCTGAGCGGGCTCGCGGCGGTCGATCACCCGCGGCTGACGAGCCTCCTCGAATCCGCCTTCGGACGCGCGCTGGTGCCGGGCGCGATGGACGACGGCGGCCTGGTGGTCGCACAGTCGGAGTTTGTGTACCTGGAAGAGAACTATCTCGGCGCCGCGCTCCTCGGCGCCACGCCCATCGCGCCGTACCTGAGCAAGTTCGCGGTCGACCGGCAGGCGCAAGGCGAAGGCATTGGCGGCGAGATTTGGTCGCTCTTGGCGCGCGACTTTCCCGTCTTCTTCTGGCGCGCGGTTCCCACCAACCCCATCGCGCCGTGGTACGCCAAGAATTGCGACGGCCTGGTGCGCTTGCCCGAGTGGCACGTCTTTTGGCGCGGACTGCCGCCCGACAAGATTCAGGCGGCCATCGAGTACTGCGTGTCGCTGCCGCGAGCGTTCGTTCCCGAGCGCGCCGGGTAGGCGGTAACTCGGTGTCGTCGCGACTACTTCCGACGACGCCGCAGCAGCAAGGCCGCCAGCGCCATGAGAGCGGCGCCGGCAAGACCCGGTCGCTCGACACTGCCGACGCTGCAAGAGAATACACCGCCACCCGAAACGCGGGCGGTGCTGGGGATGCCGGTCACGACCGGAGATTCGCAATCGGGCGATCCGTCGTCCAGCACAACGCAGGTCTGATCCGCCCCGCAGCTCACCTGCTCGCAGGGATTGCTTGCGCAGTGGCCGGTCGAATTGAGGCACAACATGCCCGGCGGGCAAGCGATGCTGGCGCACGGCTTCGTCACGCACTTGCCGGAGGATGGGTCACAAAAGGTATCGCTGTCACAAGTCTCGGTACATGGCGACTTCACACAGACACCCTTGGAACAGATCTGTCCGGTGCCGCAGGTAATGCCGGCACAACTCGGCAGGCACGCGCCCGCGCTGCAGAGCTGCCCGGCTGGGCAGGCTTTGCTCGCGCATGGATTCACCTGGCACTGGCGCTGGATACAACTTTGTCCGCTTGGACAACCCTGCGAGTAGCAGTCGGTGCAGACACCGTGCACGCAGGTCTGCTTGTCGAGGCACTGACGATTGGCGCAGGGATCGACGCAGGTTCCGTCGCTTTGGCAAGTCAAGCCCGCCCCGCAGGGATGGACGGCGCATTCCTTGATGATGCACGCCCCGTTGCTGCAGTAGCGATCGGCGGGGCACGGGTACTGTTCGCCACCTTCCACACAGGTGGCAACGCATTCGCCGCCGATGCAGACAAAGCCGGCGGGACAGGGAGCCTGGTTGTCGATGGTGCCGTCGCAGTCGTTGTCTTTGCCGTCGCAGATTTCGGGCGTGGGTCCGACGCCGCCGTGGCACTTCCAACCGTCGGCGCCTCGGCACACAAAAGTCCCTGGTTTGCATTCGCCCTGCAAGGACACGCCGGAAGGAATGCCGTCGGGGTTGCACTGCGCAGCCGGGGGAACCAATCCATCATCGATGCTGCCGTTGCAGTCGTTGTCCTTGCCGTCGCAGACTTCGAGGGTCGGCCCCACCGACGAGCAAACGATCTGCCCGCCGCTGCACACCGAAACGCCTTGTTTGCATTCACCCACGTTGCTGCCGCAGATGGCGCCGACCCCGGGCATGGGCGGTTCACCCGGCCCGGGTGCCTCGTCGACCAGCCCATCGCAATCGTTGTCGCGGCCGTCGCAGACCTCGGGCGAAGGTCCGATCGCGCTCACGGTGCATTCGACGTCGGTGCCGGTCGCGTTGCACACCAGCACTCCGGCGCCCTGGCACGACTGCTCGTTGCAAGGCTTGCCAAGCGTGGGGAAGTCCTCGTCCACAAGTCCGTTGCAGTTGTCGTCCTTGCCGTTGCAAAGCTCTGCCATCGGCGTGACGGCGCCGACACAAGTAAGTCCCATCTTGTTGGCAGCGCAACCCCAGTGTCCAAGGCTGCACTGTCCGATGCATTTCTTGGTCGCGAGATCGCAACCAGCCGTGGCGGCTGGGTAGCAACCATCGGTGGCGACAGGATTGTTCTCGTCGACTTGGCCGTTGCAGTTGTTGTCGATGCCGTCGCAGGCGATCTCGGTCGCGGGCACAACCGCGCCGACGCAGGCCTGCCACACCCCGTTGCTGCAGACTTGCATGCCGGTCTTGCAAGCGCCCACGCACGACCAGGACTTGGTGGTGGCGTCGTAGCTACAGCCGGACGAACCGGACGGGAAGCACGACTGGGCGAAGTTATCCACCACGCCGTCGCAATCGTTGTCGATCCCGTCGCAGACTTCCGGGCTGGGCCCGACCTGGCCCTGGCACACCATGCTTTGCCCGCCCTTGCCGTCGGACTGGCACACGGTAACCCCCGCCTTGCACGCGCCGAGGTTGATACCGCACGGCACCTGGGGAACGTCGTCGACGATACCGTTGCAGTTGTCGTCGATGCCGTTGCAGAGCTCGGGTTTGGCGCTGCATGAACAGGTCAGACCCTCGTCGATGTTGCCGTCGCAATTTTCGTCGGCACAGTCGGCAGGGGTCGGCGCCGAGCAACCGGCCAGCGTCCCGCACTGCTCGGGCGCGGGATCGCCAGCAACCAGCGGGCTCGCCCCGCAGGTCGCCGCATTGGCGCAGATGACGCCGTCGCCGGCGGTATTGCAGGCATACACGCCCTGGCGCTTGCAGCGCCCCACCCCCACCGTGCACGGCTTGCCCTTGAGCGGAAAAGCCGCAGCCTCGTCGTAGCAAACCGCATCGCAAGCGCATCTTGGCTTGGGGATCGACGCGAGAAGAATATCGCCCAGCCGCGCGGTCAAATCGCTGCGGTTGCTCGGAAAGAATGCTTTGCGCTGTTGCCCCGAGCCTGCCCCGGCCATATTGTCGAGCTCGGTTGACGACCCGACGCCAAATCCCATGACGTACACATTGACGCCGGCGGCGTAGGCCGCGGCAGCGGCGGTGACGGGATCATTCGTGGGATCGGGGCTGCAGGTGTCCTCACCGTCGGTGATGAGGACAATGTTGTAGGGTCGGCACGAGGCGCGTGGATCGCGCGCGGCCACCGTGCTCGACAACAGTCCGGGACTTGGACCGATGTTGCTCTTGCTGGCATCCGTTAACCACGCGCGGACGGAGTCCAGCGCCGACGCCAACGGCGTCTGAGTCACCCCGTGGATCTCTCGGTTCGAGCTCGCGGTGAAGGGAGGCAAGTCCTCCTTGCCGTCGATCCAGCGGTAGATATCGGACAGATTCGACGAGCCCTCCGAAGGAAAGCCGACGATCACCTGGCCGCCCACGCACCCTTGGGCGTAGCCGCACCTGCTGGTACTGGTGCAGGCGAAAGAGCCCCACTCGAACATCTGATCGTTGGTGTCAGATGGGTTGGAGCAGTTGGTGCAGCCCTGACGAGCACCATCCGGGCATTCAAGGTAGCCGTCGCCCCCATGATAGATACAGTACTTCTGCGTCGGACTGTCGCCAGGCACGAGCTCGCACGAGGCTCCGGTGAGCGTCGACAAGCAGTCCGAGGAGCTACTGCACGCCTGGCCCAGCGTGGTCTCGGAATAAATCGCTAACGCGAACTCGGCGGCGCCGAACGCCGAGATGGTGTCGATGACCGCCGCCTTGGCCTCGAAAAGCTTGCTGTCGTCGTAGGCCGTACCGGCGCTGGACTTGCCGTCGATGTTGCAGCCCGGCTGCGCAGCCGAGCCATCGCCGTGGCTTTCGGTCCCGGCAAGGTTCTGCGTCATCGACGTCGAGTTGTCGATCAGGATGACGAAACGGGGCCGGTCGACCTGCCCAAAGCTCGGCGCCGAAAAGAAGATCGTGCTCAGCGCAACCAGAGCTACGCAGTACCCAAGTCTATTTGCCACTTTGCGATGTCCTCGACGGCAATGGGCCGCACGGTATTTTACCCCCAACCCACCGAGACCGCGAGAATAGGCGGCGCAATCCCGAGCCTGGGCCGATGCCGCAACCGCATGCGGATTCGGCGATCGGAGTCGAGCCCGCCGCCAGATCCAGATCAGGGGCCAGCCAGAAGCCAGAAGCCTGAAGCCTGGAGGCTGAAGCCTTGGTTCCCGGGCATAGCCCGTCCTGTGATCGCCTACGCGCGAATCGTCCAGAAGTCGTCGGCCAGGTTCGAATTCGCAATGTAGTCGTAGGGCATGGTGAAGTATCCGTGCTTGCCCCACTTGGGTCCCCACGAGTTGCGCACAATGATGCGCTTGGCATGGTCATCGTAGCCGACCGCACACACCGCGTGACCACCGAGCTGCTTCTCTCCCTTGACGGGCAGATTCAGCAAGCCCGTCCTGGCGACGTTCGCCGATTCGAAAGCCGAATACACCGAGAAGCCGAAGACGAAGGGAAACCCTTCCGCCAGACAGGCGCGCATTTCGTTGAGGGTGAGAATGCGATAGTAGCTGGCTATCCTGTGCTTGGCCGCCTCGCTGTAGCAGGCTGTGCTCGGCTTCTTGGTGAACCTCTTGATGTCGTACGGCCACTTTCTCTCCGAGCACACGCCCTGTGCGGCGACGGTCTTGATTCCGTCGCGCAACATCGCGCCCGAATCCGACGCCACCGAGTGTTCAATGACACGTTCGTTGTAGTAGATGAACAGGCGGCTCAAGTCGAGCAACTGCTCTCCGGCCTTGAGCTCGAGGAATTCCAACGCACCGGCCATGGCGTTGGCGGTACAGCTTCCAAGCTGTCCCTGATCTTCGACCGGCGACATGAGCGGCGACAGATCGACGGACTTGGGCAACTTGGCTGGAGCCTCTCGGATTGCAGAATAGAGATAATCGCGTTGGTCGGGAAGATCCGGAATCCAACCACGTAGATGCCTGGACGACGACACTGGCTTCCTTGGCATGGTTCCTCCTGAGACTTGACGGGTGGGGAACGGGAGCCGGGCGATGCTACCACACATTCTCGATAGTCCTTGCCCGCGTCTGCGCGCGGGGGCATGGTGGCCTCCGCAAAGCAGACGTCACATGAACGCCGGCAGTTATCGATTCTTCGTCACCTGCGCCAAGGGAACGGAAGGGGCACTTCGGCGCGAGCTGGTCGGTCTGCGCATTCACGGCGCCAAGGGCGCGACCGGCGGCGTTTCCTTCGCCGGCAGCTTCACGGACGGGATGAAGGTGTGCCTACACGCGCGGGTCGCCATGCGCGTTCTGCTTGAGGTTGCAGGATTCGAAGCACACGATGCCGAATCGCTGTATGCGGGCGCCCAGCGGGTGGACTGGACCGACTTCGTCGGCCCCGGGATGACCATCGCGGTCTCCGCCACGGCACAAGACAATCCCAATCTCCGCCACTCTGGCTTTATTGCGTTGAAGGTCAAGGACGCCATCGTGGACATGCTTCGCGAGCGTAGCGGCCGCCGTCCCGACGTGAACCCTCGCGACCCGGACGTTTCGGTGGTCTTGCACATGCGCGGGGACGATGCCCGACTGTTTGTCGACTTGGCGGGCGAGCCCCTGCATCGTCGCGGCTACCGAGTGGCCATGGTGGAAGCGCCGCTCAAGGAAACCCTTGCCGCCGCCGTCCTCGGCCTGGGCGGCGTCGCGACCGACAAGCCCTTCGTCGATCCCATGGCCGGCTCGGGAACCCTGGCCATCGAGCACGCCCTGGCCGCGCGAGGCATCGCACCAGGCCTGCGCCGACGCATGAGCTTCGAGCGCTGGGCAACCGCCGAGCAGCGGAAGATCTGGGAGGTGCTGCGCAAGCAGGCCCAGGAAAGCATCGCTCCCAAGGCGCCCTGCTCGATTCTTGCTTGCGATGTCGACGGAAACGCTCTCGCAGCGGCCCGCAGGAACGCCGAAGCCGCTGGCGTTGCCGCCGACATCGACTTCCGCCTGGCCGACGTGGGTGACCTGATTCCCGTCGGCGACGCGGGCACGGTGTGCACCAACCCGCCCTACGGCGAGCGTCTAGACCCACCCGCGGCAAGCGCTGACATCGACCGGCTGTACCAGGCTATCGCCCGCGCGTTTGACCGCATGCCCGGCTGGCGAGCCGTTTGTCTGTCCGGCAACCCGCTCTTCGCGAAGGCCCTGCACCGCCGACCGGCGATCTCGCACCGGCTGTTCAATGGGCCTCTCGAAACACGCCTGCTTGTCTTCGAGCGACTGTGATCGCCTAGGCTCACATCCCCGAGAGGAACTTCCACTTCGCCGTTCCGCCAGTGGCGGAGCGCTCGAGAGTAAACCGGTGAAAATCGCTCACGCGGCGATAGCGCTCGCCGACCTCGCCCTGTAGCTCGAAGGCACCGCTTAGAAAGGCTTCGACCGACGCTCGTCCGTCGGCTCCAATCTTGATGCTCTTGTACTGAATGTCGTAGCGAATGGACTGCACCCGCTGCAGGCGGCTGTTGAGAATGGTGGCCAGGCCGGAGTAGCCGTAGTCGTCGTCAGCCTGGTCGGTTCCCCCGTCCTCGAAATACTTGTCCGAGGCCAGCAGAAGCAGGCCATCCACGTTCCGCTCTACGAGCTTCTGCCGGTACATCTCGATGGTATCGATGATCTCGCGGTTGGCGTCCGTGGCCGGGATGGTGGTCCCCGGGATCATCACGACGCGACTGCAGGCCACGCCTCCGACTACGAGCAAGAACCCAAGCAGAGAAATTTTCGCCGTGTTCATCTTGTTCGGCAGGGAACTAGCATCATTCATTCCACTAAGAAAGTCCTTTGCCAACAAAGGGAGCTGGACCCGATCCTGGTCGGATTGCGCTTTCCTGGCGCAGACCGCCCGCGACTCTTGCCAACTTGGCATGGCTCAGCCAACCAGCAGTCTGTCCACATGCGTCCTTTCCCAAAGACGCGCGCGGGCATAGTCGGAAAACTGCCGCTCTTCCTCGGCGAACTCGGGCGGGTGAAAGCAGCGTCGCCCCCCCACCCGCCGAATTGCGTGCTTGCTGTGCAGCATTTCGTGGAAGACGATCCAATCCACGAAGTATCCGGGGACGTCGTCCCGATCGAGCACCGGATGCACGCGAATCAGGCGATCTTCCACCGAGTAACTGCCCACCTTGATCGACCGGCGGTTGGCCGGCCTGCGGGCAATTCCCCAGGTGATGCGGGCGTCGTGGCTACCACCGAAATAGTCGCGATTCAGCCGGGCGTAGACCGCCGACAGATCGTGGTGCTGGCCGCGCGTGCGCAGCAGCACCCGCCGTTCTCGGTGGGGCGCGACGAGAATCTGGTGGGTGTTGCGTTCGATGAATTCGCCCAGCAGCATCGACGACCGTTGGTCGTTGTGCACGACGTAGCGAGCCAGGGCACGCACCAACCGCGGCTCAACCCCGGCGAACATCCGATGCGCCCGTACGCGGTAGGCGTCACGTCCCCGCGCCACCGAGATGATCGTGTATCGATTCTCGGTCAGTCGCAGCCTGAGGAGCTTGCCGGGTGGCAGGTAGCTGGAGACCGCGTGCTCGAGCTGAATTTCCTCCGGCGGTCTACTCGCCACCGCGACGCGCAGGTCGCGCCCGGGGTTCTGGGCCCGAATTTGCCTTTTCGATCTCTCTGGCACCCGGTTGCGCACCCGGTTGCCATGCTCCACAAACCCAAACTCGAGCTGAGCATCGCCTGCTTGGTCGCAGGCTGGGAAGGCGGAGTCTTGGTCGGGGGCAGAGGGTTTCGAAGGGTGGTCCATTCTGGGATAGTCGCCACTTGCGGCGCTCATTTCCCGGAAATGCTATCAGTCACCAACCTGTGGATCAAAAATCTATCACTTTGTAGTTACTTGACTTTTCCTGTTGATAACTTTCAGTCGCCAGGCCGTGAACCTACGATTGAAACCTACATCTGATCCCGTGCTGTTTTCGCACGATTGCGCTACGACAGCCTTGTCGTTGTGAGCAAAAGGAGCCCGGCCCCCGACACTCTAGCCGTCGACCTTGGGAGCCGTGGGTACCCGATCGGCGCTGACTTCTGTGGGCTTCTCTGCTCCTGTCGATGGCGGCGGGGCGATGATTCCGTGTCCGCTCCCGTTGCCCGAAGTCACTATCGCGGGCTGCTCAGCGGGCTCTGGATTGCGCGCAGGACCGGCCTGGGCCGATCCCTTCCCCTGAGCCTCCACGGGAGCGTCGACCGCGGGCGCAGGTGTCGCCGGCAGAGGCCCGCTTTGCGGCGAATCACTCGGCGCGGCCGTTGTACCGTCCACCGCGGTTGCTTCCGCATCCGACGTGTGCGCGAGCGAGCTCTCGGATCGCTCCGCATCGGCCTCCGAGTCCTTCTGGGGCGAACCCTCGTCCTGCCCCATGAGTCCCAGACTGCTCAGCTCCTCCTCATCGAGCATCGCCTGTACCTCGGCAGGAGGCCCGACCTTCTTCCGTCGCTGTCGCCGACGTGTCTCGGATCGGTCGGCTTCGCGCGCGCTGTCGCTATGCTCGATGGCTTTCTGTCCCGGTGAATGCAGCTCGTAGTCTTCCAGCTCGAACGATGGGCGCGCCTTGACCACGATGCGCTTCTGCAGCCGCTTCTCGGTCTCCTCCAAATACTGGTGGTCGGCAGCGGCGAGAATCTGCGCGACCTCCGGATGAACCTCGACGATGACGGTGTCGCCCTCGATCAGGTTCCCCTGCCGGCGCAACTCGCGCATGAGGCCGTACGCGATGGTCCGGCGCGACTTGGTGTAGCCCTTGCCCTCGCAGTGCTGGCACGGCTCGGTCAGGTGGTGAAGCAGCGACTCGCGCGTGCGCTTGCGAGTCATTTCCACCAAGCCCAGCTCGGAAATCCGAGTCACCGTCGCCTTCGCACGATCTTTGCGCAGGAAATCGTTGAACGACCGGGTGACCTTGTTGCGGTTCGATGACCTGTCCATGTCGATGAAATCGACGACGATCATGCCCCCGATCGATCGAATGCGAAGCTGCTCGGCCACCTCGCGCGCGGCTTCGAGGTTGGTCTGCGTGATGGTCTCTTCCAGGTTGCGCTTGCCCACGAAACGCCCTGTGTTCACGTCGATGGCGGTCAGCGCCTCCATTTCGTCGACGATGAGGTAACCGCCCGACTTCAGCCACACCTTGCGTTCCAAAGCGCGGTCGATCTCGATCTCAATGCCGTAGCCGTCGAAGATGGGCTCGGGACTGGTGTAAAGCTCGATCTGCCCGGCAAAGTCGGGCATGAACGCGGCGATGAACTTCTTGATGCGATCGTATTCCTGGCGCGAATCGATGATCAGCTTGTCCACGTCGGGCGTGAACATGTCGCGCACGGTTCGCAGCAGCAGATCCAAGTCGTTGTAGATGAGCGACGGGCAGCGCATGGTTTCGGTGCGCTGGACCACGTTGTTCCAGAGCTTGATCAGGAAATCCATGTCGGCGCGAAGATCCTTGTCGGGCACGTTTTCCGCGACGGTGCGCACGATGAAACCGGTTCCCGCGGGGCGCATCTGATCGATGATTTCGCGCAGGCGGCGCCGTTCCTTGTCCGATGAAATCCGGCGCGAGATCCCGACGTGCTCGACGGTGGGCATGAACACCAGGTGCCGGCCGGGCAGCGAGATGTAGCGCGTGACCCTGGCGCCCTTCGTACTGATCGGCTCCTTGGTGATCTGCACGACGATCTCTTGACCTTCCTTCAACAGATCCTCGATGCGCGCGCTTCCCGACGGTGCTTCCGGCTCCTCTTCCTCGCCGTTCTCCTGCGCGCCGCTCTCCAGCCGCTTGAGATCGTCCGGCGTGCCACGCACGTCCGAGACGTGCAGGTATGCAGACTTTTCCAGTCCGATATTAACGAAGGCCGCCTGCATCCCGGGCAGCACGCGTTCCACGCGCCCCTTGTAGATGTTTCCGGCAATACCCCGTTCTTGTTTCCGCTCGATGTAAAGCTCGCCTAGAAGGCCGCCTTCTACGAGCGCAACGCGGGTCTCGGGGCCGTCCGCGTTGATGAGCAACAGCGTGTTGGACATCTCGCCCTACGAATTTCTGCGGCCCAGGCCCGGCAACCCTGACGTCCGTGTCATGGGCACCGTGTTAATCGGCCGCGGTTGGAGTTTGGGGATCATCGAACGATCCCTGAAATATCCAGATATTACATGCCTAGTTCCAATTCCACGCCAAGCCGGCACGGAAATTGCTGAAAGAGCGCCCGAGCAACGAGGTTCTAACTCCAATCGTTGCTCATCCTCCCACGCACCGGCGCAAGCCGGTGTGACTAATCTCGCGGATGTCGATGACACTCGCTTAACATACATAGACGAACTTAACCAGCATGGCCTAGGTAGCCCTGCAGCCCTCGTGGACGACTTCCACGGGGGCTGTGTCGTTTTGGGGCCGGCGCCCTCATCTAAGCTGTGTCGCGTAAAGGCAAACATACGCACCTACGAAGAGAAGAGCGTCGATCCGGTCCAGCATTCCCCCGTGGCCCGGGAGCAGCCGGCCCGAATCCTTGGCGCCTGCGCTGCGTTTGAGCAGCGATTCAACCAGATCGCCGGCGGGCCCCACGATGGCCGCAGGAATGCCTACCATCAGGCAGTCTTGAACGGTCAGCGAGGGCATGAAGAATCCGCGCGCGACGAAAGTCACGATCAGGCTGGCGACCATTCCGCCGATCGCGCCCTCGATGGTCTTGCCGGGAGAAATCGCCGGCGCGAGCTTGTGCCGGCCGAGCGCACGTCCGGCGAAGTAGGCGCCGGTGTCGTTCCCGAAGGTGACGACGATGGCCAGCGCCACCCAAGCCGGCCCCGCCTGCACGTGCAAGATCCGAAGCGCGGCCAGAAGCCCGCCCACGTAGAACACGCCAAAACCGGCAACCGCCAGGCGATGCCAAGCCGCAGGCGGAGGGTCCACCGCGCGCGGCAGCAGCAATAACCCTGTCGCCAGGACGCTGGCGAGCACCCAGGTGAGCGCCATCGCCGGTCGCAAGGCCAGCCCGAGAAACAGCCCGGCCCCGACGAGGATGATTCCGATTCTCTCGCCAACCGGTCTGCTCCTCATCGTCAGTCCCGTGTATTCCACCAGCGACAGCACCGCGGCAGTTGCGCAGACCACAAGGAACCCGAGCGATTCGTGCCAGAACACGAAGAAGCCCAAGACCGGCAACCCGACCACCGCCGTGGCCACACGAACAAGCAGGTTCCGCCCCGCCGGGATCAACCGATCACCGTCCTCTCCCAAACCGGAACCGTAGCCGGAGTCGGATTCGGCTCGGGAAGAGCGGCTCTCGCCAGCTCGGCTCTACCCGATCTGCCGAAGCTGTTCCTTAGTCCTTCCGAATCTTCGCTCGCGTCCGCGAAACGAATCCAGTGCTCGGATGAACTCGGCCTTGTTGAAATCAGGCCAGAACGTGTCGGTGAAATAGAGTTCGGCATAGGCGGATTCCCACAGTAGGAAGTTGGAAAGCCGCTCTTCGCCAGAGGTGCGAATCATCAAATCGAGCTGCGGCAGTCCGTGGGTCTGCATCGCGGCCTGGAAGCGTTCTTCGTCGACGTCCTCGGGATTGAGCACGCCCGCTTTCACCTTGTCGCAGAGCGCGCGCGTGGTCTCAATGATGGACTCACGGCCGCCGTACGACAGCGCCAGGCACAGGGTCATCTTTCGGTTGCCCGCCGAGTCCCGCTTGAGAGCCTCGAGCGGCTCGCGCACGTAACCCGGCAGTCGGTCGACATTGCCAATCGTGATGAGGCGAATGTCGTTGTCCATGATTTCGGGGCGTTCGTCGATCACGTAGTCGCGCAGAAGCTGCATCAGCATCGCCACCTCGGCGGGCGGCCGCAGCCAGTTTTGCGCCGAAAATGCGTACAGGGTCAGCGCGCGCACGCCAATCTCGCGCGCCGCCCTGACCACCTCTCGCACCGCCACCGCGCCCCGGCGGTGGCCCTCGATGCGAGGCAATCCACGCAGCTGCGCCCAACGACCATTCCCGTCCATGATGATTGCAACGTGGCGCGGCAGACTGCTCGGATCAGAAGACATATGGGTTTCTCGGGTACCACATGAGCAGACTTCGTTCAACTGGCGCAAGAGAAACCTGCTCCAAAGCGAAGCCGGGACGAATTGGCGAAGATCGGTCGGTGATGTGCACTTAGGGTCTGTCTACCGGGCGTTGCAACGGTACAACATTACAACGAAAAGGCGTTTCGTACAGGAAACAGCTTCGCATGCTAGCAACCCGGCGCACACAAAAAGACGCCTGCTTGGTCCGAATTTCTGCCCATGAATGCGACGCGCCATAACTGGGCCGGGAAACAGGTTTGTGGCCAAGGCCGGAATCGTCTACCCTCGGAGGTCGCGACCCCAGGCACGGCCAAGGCCGCGACAGAACCCCGAACGAAAGGTGAGTCTTCGCATGAAAACACGTGAGGACATCGAATCTTACCTGCTCAAGATGGGCGTGGTGCACGAAGAGCTGGGCAGCGAGCTCTGGCGCTTGCGCGTGGACGGAATCGAGAACCTGATGGTTTCCCTGGCCGGTTCCGTCGTGGTCTTCCGCCTCAAGATCATGGACGTCCCTACCGCACAGCGCGAATCGCTGTTTGAAACCCTGCTGCGCCTCAACACGACCGAGCTCATGCACTGCGCGTTTGGCATCGAAGGCAATGCCATCGTCCTGGGCGGCGCGCTCGAGCTCGAAAACATGGACCTAAACGAACTGCAGGCAGTCGTCGATGACATGAGCATGGCGGTCAGTAAGCACTACCCCGTGCTCTCCAAATACCGGACCCCGGCCTAGCCGGGTCAAGCAGAGGAAAGCCGCTATGGGAATCTTTTCGCGCATCGGAACGTTGTTCAAGTCGAACGTCAACGAGATCATCTCCAAGGCCGAAGACCCGGCGAAGATGCTCAACCAAGTTGTCCTCGACATGCAAAACCAACTTGTCGAGGCCAAGAAGCAAGTCGCGGTCTCCATCGCCGACCAGAAACGCCTGGAAAAGCAGCGCGACGAGCAGGCCGACCTGGCCCAGGAATGGGAACGCAAGGCCATGCTGGCGGTGCGCGCGGGCGACGAGAACCTGGCGCGCGAGGCGCTCAAGCGCAAGGCCGAGCACGGCGCACAATTCGCCGAGTTCGGCAAGCAGGCTCAGCTGCAAAAAGACGCCGTCGACAAGCTCAAGGACCAGCTACGCACCCTCAACGACAAGATCGAGGAGGCCAAGCGCAAGAAGAACATCTTGATCGCGCGGCAGAAGCGGGCCGAGGCGCAGAAGACCATCCAGGACACCATGTCCGGGCTTTCCGATACCGGCGCGTTCGACACCTTCGATCGGATGTCCCAGAAGGTCGACCAGATCGAAGCCGAAGCGGCCGCGTCGGCGGAGCTCGGCAGCGAGCTCACCGGCGACACCCTCGATCAGAAGTTCAAGGCCCTGGAATCGGGCGGCGCCGGCACCGACAACGCGCTGGCCGAACTGAAGGCGAAGATGGGGCTCGGTCCGGTGCCCGAAGCCAGGGCAGCCCTGCCGGCGGCCTCGGCGTCGGATACGCTGACCGATCTCGACAAGGAAAAGTCCACCGTCCCGGTGCGGAACAAGTAAAGCGGGACGTGGCGTCGATAGGCGATCGCGACTGATGGGAAAGAAGATCCTCCTCGTCGAAGACGATCCCATCGCGCGCAAGTCGATGGAACGGCTGATCTCGGGCCATCCCCGCCTGGCCCCGATCGGCCCCGTCGTGGTCCAGGCGGCCAGCGGGCAACAGGGCCTGGCGGTCTTCGTGTCCGAGCGGCCGGATCTCATCATCACCGATTTGTTCATGCCGGCGATGGACGGCTTCACCTTCTGCCGTTCCGTGCGCGAAGCGCCCTTCGGCAAGGACGTCCCCATCATCGTGATCTCCGGGATCTACAAGGATCCGGCGCTGGCCAGCAGCCTCTCCGACGAAGTCCAGGCGCGCTTTTTGCCGAAGCCCCTGGAGACCGAGGATCTGGTTCAGATGATCCTCTCGTGCCTGGGCATCCCGGTCCAGCCCGAGCCCTTGCCCGTGATGACCGATGACATCCACACCCGCCCGACCGAGCGACAAAGCGTCGTCGTCGACCCAGCGCCGGACGCGACCGAGCGGCCCGCGACGCCTGCCCCCTTCCTGCCCACCAAACCGCTGACCATGCTACCGCGAACCAATCGCCGCCCGGATGCCGCCAACCCCGTCGGCGCCGGCGCACTTTCGGACAAGCACGTAGCGCGCCTGATCTTCGATTTGGCCGACACCAGCGCCACCGGAACCCTGTCCCTGGTGCACGGCAGGGTGAAGAAGGATCTCTACGTGCGAGGCGGACAGGTCGTGGCGGCCGATTCCAATCTGCGCCAGGAGGCACTCGGCACGCTCCTGCTCGCCAAAGGCATCATCGACGAGGGCCAGCTTACCTACCTGCTCTCGGAAACCAAAGCCCGCCAACACAAGATGGGCGCGGTTCTGGTGGAGCTGGGTTGGCTTTCGCCCGAGGAAGTGCTGCAGGCCCTGGCGGCGCAGGCACGCAAGCGCGTCACCGATTGCTTGCGCTGGGACGCCGGCACCTACAATTTCACGCCGGGCGACAGCTTCGGCGACCGTATCATCGAGCACGCCCTGGACGCTGTCCACGTGGTCTTCCTCGGGCTCTATCGCAGCGCCACGCCCGAGGCGCTGGTCCATCGCTTCGACCAAAGCGGCGCGTGTCCGGTCCAGCTTGCCGAGCGCTTCGAGCGCTATCGCGAACGCTTCGCTGAGATCTTCGGCGGAGACATCGCCAACATCATCGCGGACGCTCCGACCATCGGCGCGCTTTCGTTGCGCGAGGATGCGCACGTGGTGATGGCGCAGATCGATACCTTGATGGAAACCGGGCTTGCGACCTTGGCGGCGCCCATCGAGGAAGGCGAGCGGCTCACCGCCTCGCTCGAATCGTCGTTCTCGCTGGAAAAGCTTGGCGCCGAGCTCACCAATCGCTTCGACGCCATCGTGCAGAGCCCAGCCGGTATGAGCTTCTCGGAGGTGCGCAAGGGCGACGTGCGACCGCTTTCCGCGCAGTCGGGTTACGCCCACGCTGCGGATGCGTCTAGCTCGGGGGCGCTGGCCATCGGCTACCAGGCCGCGGTCGCCAGCCCAAGCCCGCCGCCAGCCACCGCGGATCTGCGCCAGCTTATTCTGCGTGAGTACCTGATGATCCATGGCAAGAGCCATTACGACGTGCTGGGCATCAGCCCGCAGTCTTTGCCCGCGGAGATCGAGGCTGCCGTCCGCAGCAAGCTGGATCAATTCCCCGACACGGCGATCGCGACGGCCGAGCTGTCGGCGGCCGACCATGCGCGGCTGGACACGATCCGCGCCGCCATCGCGCAAGCCGGACGGGTCCTGTGCGCGCCCGCGGAGCGAACCGGCTACGATGGATCACTTGTGGCCCGACAGACCGCCCCCGTCGATGCGCTGGGGGCCGAGCTTGCCTTCGGCGAGGCCATGCAACTCTTCCAGGCCGAGCGCTTCGGCGAGGCGCTGATCAAGTTCGAAACCGCGGTGTCCGCGCGCCCGGACCAGGCCCTGTACCACGCCTACCTTGGTTGGGCTGATTTCGTCGCCCACGGCAGCGCGCGGGCGGCGGAGGCCCGCGACCGGCTCCACCACGCCCTGGCGCTCGACCCGGACATCGCTGAGGCCCAGGCCATGTTGGGCCGGATGGCCGCGACCGAGGACGACGCGCGCACCGCCCGCCGTCACCTGGAACAAAGCCTCGCCATTGATCCGGAGCAGCCGGATATCGTCGACCTGCTCATCGAAGCCTACGCGCGCCTGCCCGAGCCCGATCCGCGCGGCGCCGAGCGCTTCCTGCGCAAGCTGGTTTCCTCGCTGGGCGAACGCGCGGAGTCTTTGCGCAAGCGCCTGTGGCTGGAGCTGGGTGACATCTACGAAAACAGGCTCGGCGATCGGGCCTCGGCCCGCATTGCCTACGACAGCGCCGCGCGACTCGGCCCGAAGAACATCGACAGCCTTCGCAAGTCGCAAGAGCTGAACGCGGAGGATCCCGCGCGCTGGCGCGAGACCGCCCACGCCCTCGCGGTGGAGTGGCAGCTTCACCCGCAAGAGAGCGCGCCCGCCGCGCGGTTGCTCGATCTGTTTCGCCAGCAGGCTCGCCACGATGGCACGCAGGTCACGGCGGCCGCCATGGTGCTGCGGGGACTCGCCGACGAAGGCATCAAAGAGCTGGCCTCGGCGGGCCGGCCCAAGACCCTGGAACGGATCACGAAGCCACTTCCGGCTGACCTGCTGGCCCGCGCCGGGTACCGGTCCGAGGAAAGCGATCTTGAGCACCTGGCCGAGCTGCTGGTGGCAAGCGGCATCCTTGCACCCTTCGAACGGGAGGAGCTGGGCCTCGGCGCATCCGACGTGGCGCTGCCCGAGTTGGAGCAGCCGGCGCTCTTCCGAGAGATTCTGCGCTATGTGTGCGACCTGTATCGCATCGCCCCGCCCGAGGCCGTGATCAACCTGCCCGTGCTGGGGAGCGACGCCCGTCTGGCGGATCTTCGGCCGCCGGCGCTTTTGTGCGGCAATCTCTTGCTGACCAGCGACGACAGCGTCGAGCTGGGTTTCCGCTTGGGACGTGCGATGGCGCTGTGGTCGCCCGGCAGGCTGGCCGGCTCGGCGCACTCGGGTGGCCAGATGCGCCCCTACTTCGTGGCTGCCCTGTCGCTGGCCAACGCCACCGGGCCGGTGCAGGATCCGGCCACACTGGCCGCCGCAGAAGCCATCGCCGCGCTGGAAGGCAGGGTCAAAGACCGCATTCAGGAGGCGGTGCTGACCATCAAGCAGAACTACGACAACCTGAATCTTACCGTTTGGGGACGCGGGCTTGCACGTGTGGCCACCCGATTGGCGCTCATCATTTCGGGCGACCTTCTGCGCGTGGGTCGCGCCGTGGCGGAGGAGGATGGGCCGGCGGCGCTGGATGATTTGATCGCCTTTGCCCTCTCGCTTGAGTATCTCGACTTACGCTGTGATCTAGGTCGCTTGGCTAGCTAGCCCATAACGCCCGCCGTGTTGCACCAACCCTTTTACAATGCTAGGGATTGTCGAAAGGGGGAAATCGCTGCTATACGGGATCACGCCAGCACACGGAGGGGTAGACGCGGGGCGCTCCGGCACCGCGGTTTGCAAGGAGGCGGATCAAGCTCAATTGAGTAGTTCGAGCACAAAGCCCGGAGAGGAAGAACCAAGACGATGGCTCAAAGTCAGACGCACACAACCGCACGTTTCAATGGAGTGAAGATCTTCTCTGCCACCATGGCCCAGGAGCGCGAGAACCTGGGTGAGAAGGTCACCATGTGGATCCGCGAGCATCCCCAGTGCCAGGTTGTGGATACCATCGTGACCCAGTCGTCCGACGAGGCGTTCCACTGCCTCGCCATCACGGTCTTCTACTGGGAAGACCGAACCGCGGCGCCGAAGTAGCCCGCGGATCGGCCCATCTCGTGGGAGCAGGAAACACCTGCTCCCGCGCGGTATTGGATTCAGCCGCCCACGAGCCGAATGGGTAGCTGACGTACCACGAAGGAAGCGTGGCCCCTGCGCGCGGCCGTGGATATACTTGCGCCTACAACAACCCGAAGGGGGCGAAATAGTTTCGACGAGAGTAAGCGAAGCTCTGGTAGCGTGCCGAGGCGCCCGAGGCCTCGTAAAAACGGGCAAAAAAGAAACGCGAACGACAACTCGTTCGCTCTCGCGGCCTAAAAAACCGACGGGACCACGACCCTAGGGATTGCCTGCGACCTTGGGAAGTGGCCATTTAGCGGGCTTTGCGGCCGGGCAGCGTCTTCCGGCGCGGCCGCGAGAAACAGGGAGGGCTGGCGAGCGGGACGCCCTGTCGGTGGGCCAACCCGAACGCGAGACTCAAATCGCCGAACACGCACGTAGCGACTGGAGTAGAGACCTCTCGGACCCGGGGGCAGTACCCGGCGCCTCCACAACTTAAGGATGGGAGATCGCAAGGGATCTCGGAAATGGCCAAACGAGGTCCCTGAATCGGGTCCCTGAATTTGGGCGACGCAGGGATCGGAAGCGGTATGGCGAGCGCCGTGGCTAGTGATGCGGCGGGCGCCAGCCTCTTTCGCAAGGTCGCGATACCAGCGGTTCAGCACCTTGTTCGAGAGCACGCCACCACGTGGGTCCGGGATAGCAACTACTCTTGGGTTCGCAGCATGAACCGTTGCAACTCCTCTGCGAGTGCGCGTGGGATGACATGAAAGCGAGCGCGCTTGTTCCGCACAACACTCCGGCGGGCCCGAGCCCCGGCAGCCGGACCAGATCGACTGTGGCTTCGGTGTGCCCGCGGCGTCCCAGCACGCGGGCTGGGTGGGCACGCAGCGGAAAAACGTGGCCGGGACGCGCAAGATCACCAGGGCGCGCGTCGCCAGCGATGGCCACCCTCACCGTACGCACGCGATCCTCGGCCAACACGCCAGTACCGCCGTCGGCTGCATCGATGGAAACCGTGAATACAGTGCCGTGCGCGCTGGCGCTCTGGTCGACCATCATCGGCAACGCCAGCTGTTCGAGCTGCTCGTCGGTGAGGCACAGGCAGACGATGCCGCTGCAGTCGCGGATCAACATCGCCATCTGTTCGCAGGTCAGCGTCTCCGCAGCGAAAATCAGATCCGCTTCGTTTTCGCGGTCTTCGTCGTCGGTCACCAACACCCCGTGTCCCGCCCGCAAGGACTTTAGAGCTGCTTCCACGCGGGAGAAAGTCGTGCCGGTCTGTCGCGCGTCCTTCATGCTACTCCATCCTCTTCCTTCCGGACATTCACCGTCCGCTTTGGCGTCTCACCACTGCACCCCGCCCTCAGAACGAGCTTCTGTTACCGCGCAAACGCCGCGGTCAAGGCCGACGACTAGACGTGTGTCTCTTTGACTAGAATTTGTATTGACAGCCAGGACCATCGCCGATCACACTGGAGCTCCGCTATTCCAGTCATCCCCATCCACGAGATTTCCGAGCCTACTTGCAACCTTCAGCGCCGCTGCTCTCCAGAACAACCGCTGTCACCCTATCGCCATGGCCAACAAACAACTCCCAGCTTCCCGCCACCCCAGTTCCCGCTCCACATCATCAGCCTTGAGGGCATCACCCTTACCACCAGGGGATGACCTGGGAGCCGCCGAGATGGCCAAACGCGTAGCAGCCAATCTCCGAGAGATGCGTAAGGCTCGTGGACTATCGCTGGACCAGCTAGCGGTCGCCTCCGGCGTAAGCCGTGCCGCGCTCTCCCAAATCGAAACCCAACGTACCAATCCCTCATTGGGCGTCCTGTGGAAGATAGCCGTCGGCCTCGGGGTCCACTTTGCCGAGCTGATCGGCGTCAGCTCGCAGAACGTGACGGTCCTGCGCCGACACGAGGCTCAAGTCTTGCGATCCTCCGACGGTCGGATGGAAAGTCGGCCGTTGACGCCCGCGGGTGCTTCGCCCTGGACAGAGGCGTACGAGTTGCGATTGTCCTCACACGGCCAGCACCTTTCAGATCCACACGCCACGGGCACTCGGGAGCTGGTGGTGGTTCTCAACGGGCAACTTCGCATGCGCATCGGGGAAGAATCGCACGATCTCGCTGCTGGCGACGCCATCTCCTTTACCGCCGATCAGCCTCACAGCTACGAAAACACCGGCACCTCCGAGATGCGTTGCCACGACGTGATCGTCTACACACGCTAGCCTCGTCGCCGTGACGAATTGTCTAGCATCCGCCGCAAATGTCTGCTAAACAGGACATTAAGCGACCTTACGAAAGGACACGTCATGGCCACGTTCAAGGACAACACGCTCTCCATCGGGCACACGCCGCTCATCCAACTCAACCGAGTGGTCCCCAAGGGTGCCAAAGTCTTCGCCAAGATTGAAGCACGCAATCCCGCATATTCCGTCAAATGCCGCCTCGGCGCCGCATTGGTTTGGGACGCCGAAAAGAAGGGACTCCTGAAGCCTGGCGTGGAAATCGTCGAGCCGACCTCGGGCAATACCGGTATCGCCCTTGCCTTCGTGGCGGCCTCGCGCGGCTACAAGATCACCCTCGTGATGCCCGAGACCATGAGCGTCGAGCGACGCAAGGTCTTGAAGACCTTCGGGGCCACCATCGTCCTCACCGAGGGCCCCAAGGGAATGAACGGCGCGGTGAAGAAGGCCACTGAGATCCGCGACTCCAATCCCGGCAAGTACTTTCTGCCCCAGCAGTTTGAGAACCCGGCCAATCCCGCCATTCACGAAGAGACCACCGGACCCGAGATTTGGGAAGACACCGACGGAAAGATCGACGTGCTGGTATCTGGCGTAGGCACGGGTGGAACCATCACCGGCGTTTCCCGCTTCATTAAGAAGACAAAGGGCAGGGCCATCGTCAGCGTGGCGGTCGAGCCGGAAGAGAGCCCGGTCATCACCCAGTTCTTGGCTAAGCAGGAAATCAAGCCGGGGCCACACAAGATTCAGGGCATCGGCGCGGGCTTCGTGCCGAAGACTCTCGACGTGTCGGTCGTCGACCGGGTCGAAAAGGTCAATTCCGCAGACGCCATCGCTTTCGCCCGACGGCTCGCCTCCGAGGAAGGCATTCTATCCGGCGTGAGCAGCGGTGCTGCCGCTCTGGTCGCTGCGCGCTTGGCTGCGCTGCCCGAATTCTCGGGCAAGACCATCGTCGTCGTCCTACCCGACTCGGGCGAGCGCTACCTGAGCGGGCCCCTGTTCGAAGGGACGCTCAACGGCGTGGCCGAAGCCAAGGCCGGCGATACCATTTAACTATTCCTTAGCCTAATTGCCGAAGAGGGTCCCAGCCGGGGCCCTTTTTCTTTTTGCTCCTCTTCGCGTTCCCATTCGTAGACATGTGTCTTTTATAGTTGACAGGATCGGGCAGGCCGGGTAAATAGTGATCAGTCAGCTTGGCAACAGCATCGAGCCAGGCTAAGAGCGCCCCCTAGTGCTCATGGCCAAATACGTGGGCTCGCAGAAAGCGCGGGTTGAGGAGATGACTGCACACGCGGCTGTTGATACGTCGATCAGCGAAGGCACCGAAACAAGTAGTGCGAGCGTCACAGTGGGCAACACGCCTCTGGTTCGCCTACAGAGAATCCCTGTGGGCGTCACACCTGCCGCTATCTACGGAAAGTGCGAGTGGCTGAATCCGGCCGGGTCGGTGAAAGATCGCCCCGCCCTCTGGATGATTCGCGATGCCGAGCGACGTGGACTTCTCGACGGCAAACGCTGCTTGCTCGATTCCACCAGCGGCAACACTGGCATCGCGCTGGCCCAGCTTGGCGCCAGCCGAGGACATCGCGTCGCGCTGTGCATGCCCGCCAATGCCAATATGGCCCGACAGCGACTGCTTAGGCTGCTGGGCGCCAACCTGATCTTGACGGACCCGCTCGAAGGTGACGATGGCGCGAGAGCGACGGCCAAGAAGATGGTGGCCGAGCATCCCAGCGACTACGTCTATCTAGATCAATACAGCAATCCCATGAACTGGCAGGCCCACTATCACGGCACCGCGCTTGAGATTTGGCGACAGACCGCAGGACGGATCACCCATTTCGTGGCCTGCATGGGCACCAGTGGCACCTTCACCGGCAGCAGTAGAAGGTTCACCGAGCTGAACCCCGCCATCCAGCGCATCGCCGTCCAGCCGGACGCCGCCTACCATGGCATCGAGGGGACCAAACACTACGCTACCAGCGACGTGCCGCCGATCTTCGATCCATCCCTGGTCGATCGACAGGTGGAGGTCTCCACCGAGGAAGCACAGCAGATGGCACGGCGACTGGCGCGGGAAGAGGGACTGCCTGCCGGAACCAGCGGTGGGGCCGCGGTCGCCGCAGCTTTGAAGGTGGCGCGCGAGCTGACCTCGGGCGTCGTGGTTGCCATCCTGCCGGACAACGTAATGAAGTCGCTGGCCGATCCGCAGTGGGTGGAGCAAGCATCGTGAGCGCCGCATCGCTTCGCCTTCCTGCCGAGGTGGAGGTCGAGATTCGCCTGCAGTGCGAGCGTGCCTATCCGCTCGAAGCGTGTGGCGCCATTTTCGGGCGTGGTGACGGCGACAGTGAGGCGTGGACGGTGCTCGCTATTCGCTCCGCGCCCAATCAGCACGGAGACGACCAGCGCCGACGCTATCTGGTTCCGCCGGAATTCCAGATGGCCGCCGAAAAGGACGCTCGTCAGCGCAACCAGGACGTGATCGGCTACTTCCACAGCCATCCCGATCACCCGGCCGAGCCATCTGAATACGACCGTGTTCACGCCTGGGTCGGCTACCTGTATGCGATCTGCGCCGTAGCCCAAGGCAAATCGACCGACCTGAATGCCTTCGCGCTCGCGCGCGAGGGCGGCGTATTTCGGTCCATTGCCATCGAAAGGATTTCCATTCCGTCCCCATCCCCGTCGGAGGTTCGCTGATGTCCGTATCCATTCTCATTCCAACCCCGCTCCGCCGCTACGTCGGCGGCGCGAAGAGCGTCGAGGTCACCGCAGAAACCGTCGAAGGCGCGCTGTCGGTGTTGGCTGACAGAAGCCCGGACCTCAGGCGGCAACTGTTCGATGACAACGGTCGCGTTCGCAGCTACGTGAATGTGTTCCTGGGCGATCAGAACGTTCGCAACCTCGGCGCTTCGGGCCAGCCTGTGCCAGTTCGAGACGGCGACGTCCTGACCCTGGTACCCGCCATCGCCGGTGGCGCGCCCGAGCCCAAGCTGTCCCGCGACGAAATCCTGCGCTACAGCCGTCACCTCATCATGCCGGAGGTGACGCTGGAGGGGCAGAAGAAGCTCAAGAAGGCGCGCGTACTCTGCATCGGCGCGGGCGGTCTCGGGTCTCCCCTGTCGCTGTATCTCGCTGCCGCGGGCGTGGGGACCCTCGGCGTCGTCGACTTCGATGTGGTGGACCTCACAAACATCCAGAGACAGATTCTCTACTCGACGTCGGATGTGGGGCGGCCCAAGCTGGATGCGGCCAAAGATCGTCTGCGACAGCTCAATCCCGACATCGAGGTCGTTGCCCACTCGACCCACCTGTCCAGTTGGAACGTGCTCGACCTCTTCAGTCAGTACGACATTATCGCCGACGGGACCGACAACTTTCCCACCCGCTACCTGGTCAACGACGCGTGCGTGCTGACTGGCAAGCCGAACGTCTACGCTAGTATCTTTCGCTTCGACGGACAGGTGGCGGTTTTCGACGCCAAGCGAGGCCCCTGCTACCGTTGCTTGTTCCCAGAGCCGCCGCCGCCCGGCCTGGTTCCCTCGTGCGCGGAAGGCGGCGTACTCGGGGTGCTGCCCGGCATCGTCGGCACCCTCCAGGCACTGGAAGTGTTGAAGCTGATCCTCGGCATTGGTGATTCGCTGATAGGACGGCTTGTAATGTTCGACGCCTTGGGGTTCGAATTCCGACAGCTGCCAGTCCGCAAGGAGCCCAACTGTGCGGTCTGCGGATCCAGCCCGACCATCACCGCACCCATCGACTACGAGGCCTTCTGCGGAATCCGTGGCGACGAGGCCGATGTCGACGCCTCCGGCATCCCCGCGCTGTCCGTCGAGGACCTCGACCGGCGCCGGAAGGCGGGCGAACAGTTCAACCTACTCGATGTTCGCGAGATCCACGAACAGGCGATTGTTCAGATTCCTGGCGCGGTGGCCTTTCCGCTGAGCGAGATCCCCGCCCGCATCCACGAGCTCGACTCGTCCCGGACCTACACGCTCTCGTGCCACCACGGCACCCGCAGCGTGCAGGCCTTTCGCCAGCTCAAGCAGGCCGGCTTCGACCACCTGCAAGTCCTCGCCGGCGGCGTCCACGCCTGGGCCGAGACTGTCGACCCCTCCCTTCCCCGATACTGACCGACCTTGCCTCCGCGCCTAGCCTAGTTTCAGCGCACGTCCAGTTCACCAGACACTGCATCTTACGCCTCGCATCCCTCAACCGCCACGGAGAAGACCATGACCGAAGAAACTCAAGGACGCAAAGTACTCGGCGACGTTGCTGCTCGCCAACTTGCCAACACCACCAAGACCGCCGTCCAAACCACGACCATTACACCCCGTTGGTTGCCTAGGCTTCTGTCGTGGCTTCCAGTGGAGGCCGGTGTCTATCGGGTGAACCGCGCCAAGCCCGGCAACATCGCCGAGGTCGCGGTTTGTGGTCAGAAGACGGACCAGGATCTTCCGTCGACCTTCGTCGATTACGTCGAGAAGCCGCGCGAGTACAACCTGAGCTCGATCAAGACCGTGCTCGGAGTTCACACGCGGATCACGGACCTCTACAACAGCCCGCACGACCAACTCAAGGAACAGCTCCGCCTCACCATCGAGGCGCTGAAGGAGCGCCAGGAGTTCGAGCTGCTCAACAACGCCGACTATGGCTTGCTCAAGAATGTCGATGCCTCGCAGCGACTGCCCACGCGCTCGGGGCCGCCGACGCCGGACGACCTCGACGAAATGATCGCGCGCGTGTGGAAAGAGCCGGGCTTCTTCCTCGCGCACCCGCGCGCCATCGCCGCCTTCGGTCGCGAGGCCACGCTGCGCGGGGTTCCGCCGGCTACCGCCACCTTGTTCGGCAGCCCGTTTATCACTTGGCGTGGCATCCCCCTGATTCCGTCGGACAAGATTCCACTGACGGGCAAGGCTGGCGCGCAGAAGACCAGCATCCTGTTGCTCCGCACCGGCGAAGCCAAGCAGGGCGTGGTCGGTCTGTTCCAGCCTGGATTGCAAGGTGAGCAGGGACCGGGTCTGTCGGTGCGCTTCATGGGCATCGACCGCACCGCGATCGCGTCGTACCTCGTGTCGCTCTACTGCTCGGCGGCCGTGTTGACCGAGGATGCCATCGCCTCCCTCGAAAACGTCGACGTCGACACCTACCACGAATACACGCGTGCGCGATGAGCAACTTCGACGAGATCTCGGTGAGCGGCCCCGGGGTGGCCCCTCCCGTGGACGAAGGGCTGATTGCCCGGCTGGCCAATGAGCTGTTCGCGGCGGCCAGCACCCCGCTGTTGCTGGCGGTGCCGACGATTCCATCGCCGGTGGCGCCAGCGCCGAACTATCCGCAAGCCACGGCGCCGGTGCCGGTGACCGCCGCGCCGGCGTACTCCCCACCCACGGCCGCTTCGCCCGCCAGCTACGCGCATGCCTATTCGCCGAGTCCGGGCGTGCCAGCGTCGGCGTATGCCGCGCCGACGGTCGCCCCACCTCCGCAGCCGTCAGTGCCATCGATGCCAGCGTCGGCGTCCTCGGTTTATGCGATCTATCCCGAGCTGGTTCCCCAGGTTGCCCCGGGGGCAGGGCAGTTCGACGTGACGTCCATCCGTCGGGACTTCCCCATCCTGCAGGAGCAAGCCCACGGCAAGCCCCTGGTGTGGCTCGACAACGCGGCGACCACGCAGAAGCCTCAGGCGGTCATCGACCGTCTGAAATACTTCTACGAGCACGAGAACTCGAACATCCATCGCGCGGCGCACGTGCTTGCGGCGCGCTCGACGGACGCGTACGAGGCGGCTCGCGAGAAAGTGCGCCGCTTCCTGAACGCACCGTCGGCGAACGAAATCGTGTTCGTGCGCGGGGCCACCGAGGGCATCAACCTGGTGGCCAAGGCGTGGGGCGGGCAGAACCTTCGCGCGGGTGACGAGATCGTGGTCACCTGGCTCGAGCACCACTCCAACATCGTGCCGTGGCAGCAACTGGCCGCCGAGAGGGGTGCGGTGCTTCGGGTAGCGCCGATCGACGAGCGCGGACAGATCATCCCCGAGGAATACGAGCGCTTACTCGGCCCGAGGACGCGCATCGTGGCGCTAAGCCAGGTGTCGAACGCGCTCGGCACCATCACGCCGGTGCAGGAAATGGTGGCGGCGGCCCACCGCCACGGCGCACGGGTCCTGGTCGACGGTGCGCAGGCGGTTTCCCACCTGCGCGTGGATGTCCAGTCGCTGGATGCGGACTTCTACGTCTTTTCGGGTCACAAGGTCTTCGGGCCGACCGGAATCGGAGCGCTGTTCGGCAAGACCGACGTGCTGAACACGACGCTGCCCTGGCAAGGCGGTGGCAACATGATCGCCGACGTCACGTTCGAGCGGACGGTGTATCACGCGGCCCCAGCGCGCTTCGAGGCCGGGACCGGGAACATCGCGGATGCGGTGGGCCTGGGCGCGGCCATCGACTACGTGGAGAAGATCGGCATCGAGAACATCACGCGGCACGAGAGCGAGCTGCTCGAGCACGGCATGGCGGAGCTTGCGAAGATCCCGGGACTGCGGCTCATCGGTACAGCCCGGGAGAAGGCGGGCGTGCTGTCGTTCGTGCTCGACGGCTTTCGCTCGGAAGACGTGGGTGCGGCGCTCGATCGGGAAGGCATCGCGGTTCGCGCCGGACACCACTGCGCGCAACCGGCACTGCGACGCTACGGCCTCGAAACCACAGTCCGTCCGTCGCTGGCCCTGTACAACACCCACGAAGAAATCGACCTCTTGGTGGCGGCGGTACGCCGCCTACAGAGCGGGTCGGGCGGAGGTCTTGTATGAGTAACGAAGACATCGTCTCCTCCCCGGATGGCCAGGCCGCCAGCAGTGATTTGGCGGAGCTCGTGCAGAACATCACCGAGAGCTACCGGAGTCAGCCCATCACCAGGCACATCGATGCGGGCAAGCTCGCCAGCCGCAACACGATCATTGAAGTGATCACGTTGCTGCGCGAGTTGCTGTTTCCTGGGTACTTCGGCCGACAGAACCTCGCCAGCGAGGCCATCCAGTATCATGTGGGCGATCTGCTGGTGGAGATCCGAAATCTCCTGTCCGAGCAAATCGAGGGCGCCCTCCGGCACACAGCCCGGCGCGGCAACAGCACCCACACCGACTTCGCCGCCCGCGCACGCGAAGTCGTGCACGAGTTTCTCGCCACCATACCGCGGCTGCGTGCCGTCTTGGCCACCGACGTTCAGGCGACTTTCGACGGCGATCCCGCGGCAGCCGACACCGACGAGATCATCTTCTCGTACCCGGGCTTCTTCGGCGTCACGGTGTACCGCCTTGCGCACGAGTTGCACGCGAGGGGTGTCCCGCTCATTCCTCGAATCATGAGCGAGTACGCCCACAGCGTGACCGGAGTAGACATCCATCCCGGTGCCACCATCGACGAGTACTTCTTCATCGACCACGGAACCGGTGTGGCCATCGGCGAAACCACGCAAATCGGCAAGCGAGTGAAGGTTTACCAGGGCGTGACACTGGGTGCACTCTCGCTGCGCGGTGGCCAGAGCCTTCGCGGCGTCAAGCGCCACCCCACCCTTGAGGACGAAGTCACGGTCTACTCAGGCGCGTCCATCCTGGGCGGCGAAACAGTGATCGGCAAAGGCGTGGTCATCGCCAGCAACGTGTTCGTCACGCAGTCGGTCCCGCCGCGCACCCGGGTCACGGTCAAGAATCCCGAGCTGCAGTACAAGAATCAGCCGCCGACCGAGTTCAAGCAGGAAACCGATCTCGACTGGAGCATCTAGCTGTGGCTTGTCCGGGTTTTCGATTGCCGAAACACATCCACTATGCTAGACATATGTCTTCTATAGCACACTTCTCGCGATGGTCATCACAGCTTCGAACCTTCGACCTCACTCCCTCACGGTGCGTGCCAGGACTCTGGTGTTCGAAGATCCATGTTCGCGTGAACTGTTGCGCCAGATTCGCCAGATCGCCCCGAGCGAGGCAACCGTGCTGGTCATCGGCGAGACAGGAACCGGTAAAGAGATTGTCTCTCGCTATGTCCATGAGCTGAGCCGCCGGGCGTCTGGACCGTTCGTTGCGGTCAACTGCGGTGCATTTTCGGAAAACCTCGTCGACGCGGAGCTGTTCGGGTACGAGCGCGGCGCCTTCACCGGGGCCGTGACCTCGAAGAGCGGATGGTTCGAAGCGGCGCAGGGAGGCACCCTGTTTCTGGACGAGATCGGCGACCTGTCGCTGCCTCTTCAGGTAAAGTTGCTGCGCGTGCTTCAGGAGCGAGAGGTCGTTCGACTGGGTTCGCGCACGGCGATCCCCATCGATGTCCGGTTGGTCGCGGCGACCAATGTGGACCTCGGGGCCGCAGTGCGCGCGGGACGCTTCCGGGAGGACCTCTTCTTCCGTCTGAACGTCGCCTCTCTCGGCGTACCGCCGCTGCGCGAACGGCCTGGGGATATCCTGCCGCTGACCGAGCATTTCCTGCGCGTTCACGGCCAACGGTGTGGTGTCGACGACCCGACCCTCAGAGACGAGGCCATCCAAAAGCTTCTCGACCATAGCTGGCCGGGCAACGTACGCGAGCTCGAAAACGTACTTCATCGTGCGGTACTGACCAGCCGAGGTGGCATCATCGATGCTGGCGACCTTTCCCTGCAGACCAGCCGGGCCAGCGTTTCTGCCGAGCCCCCGTCGAATCCGACGCCGAACCTGGCATCGTTCGAACGTGCGCTTGCGCCCCTTTTCGAGCAGGGAGGCCCTGAGCTTTACGAGAAGATCGTATCGGCCGTGGTGACGCAAGCCTATCAATTCTGTCACCAGAACCAGGTGCAGACAGCCAACCTGCTTGGCATCAGCCGCAACGTGCTCCGCGCGCGCCTCGCCATCTCCGGTCTCATCGCCGGACGTAGAAACAAGAAGCCCGGCGTGATCTCGCCGCACGATGCTTCAACCGTTGCCGGGTAGACCGTCGCGATGACAGATAAGCTTGCCAGCGCGCTTGGCTACAAATACCTCTTTGGTCCCGTGCTTTCCCGCAGGCTCGGCCGCTCACTGGGCGTGGACCTCTTACCCTACAAGACATGCTCGCTCGACTGTGTCTACTGCGAGTGTGGCGCCACGACCGACCTGACCGCGACGACCGACATCTTCGTGCCTACAGGCGACGTAATCGCAGAGCTCGACGACTACCTTGGTCGGCAACCGTCCCTCGATTTCGTAACCTTCGCCGGCTCGGGCGAGCCCACACTTCACGCAGGCCTGGGCGATATCATCGCGCACATCAAGCGCCACTACCACGACTACAAAGTCGCGGTACTGAGCAATGGAACGCTCTTTCGTCGCCCCAAGATCCGAAGCGCCGTCCGGGAGGCAGATCTATTGATTCCCTCGCTCGACGGGGCCACGCCCGAATCGTTTCGGACCATCAACCGGCCCGAGCCGAGCATCCAGCTGAACGAGGTCATCGACGGCCTGGTGGCGCTGCGAAGAGAGTACCGCGGTACGTTGGTGCTGGAGGTCTTCGTCGTGCCGGGGGTTAACGATTCCGAGCACGAGATCGCCGCGCTCCGTGAGGCTGCGCTGCGAATTGGACCGGACGCCATCCAGCTCAACCGCCTGGATCGCCCCGGCATCCTGCCGTGGGTGACGCAGGCATCGGACGAGTTGCTGGCTCGCATCCACGAACAACTTCTTCCTCTCACGGTCTTCGAGGTAGCCAGGCGGCAGCCGGGCGAGGTTTGTCGCATCGACGACGAACATCTGCGCGGAGCCATCCTGACCCGCCTCACGGATCGCGCTTTCGATACCACCACCCTCGCCTTCCTGCTGGGCTGTCACGAAGGGCTGGTTGCAAAACACGTCAATCAGTTGCTCGCCGAGGGGCGACTTGCCCGTGTGGTCAGCGACGGTACCCTAGCTGACGGTCCATCTCGTCGATTGATCGTGAGGCTGCCCTGACGGCAACCTTCATCGTTTCTTCGATTGGGAGTTCCCTACAACGTTCCGGCAACGGCGCGAATCCCCCATTCGCCTTGTTCCAGGACTCGCCGTTCCTGGTGCAGTTCCGCAAGCGCTTGAGTCAGAGGCCGAGGATCGATCCACGTACTGACATCGAAGTATGTCGGAATGAACTTCCAGTCTGCAAGGAAGCGCGTGAAGTCGGCCAAAGCCTCAACCGCATCTAGGTCCAGATCGGTGCGCAGGTGGCGATGAACATCGCTGCCGTAGGCGCAAACCACCGTCGCCTCGGACGACCGGGTTTCCTTGGCGAGATATCGCAGTGTCTCCCCGCGGTGGTCTTCAGCCCACCGGCCTGCCTGCAGAACCTTCTTGACCAGGCGGACAACCAGCGGAAAGTCGCCTTCGATTAATGAAGCGCTGACCGTTAAGGTGCGCGGCGACCCATTGTTGATCCGAACCTTGGGATCGGGATGACCGCCGAGGTCATAAACGGTGCGGGCGCCGATGGCCCTGGCCAGCTCCAGCCCGAGCGGTCCCTTGTGATAGATGACATCTACCTCGTCCTCCAGAAGCGCCCGTGCCTCTCTGCTGCCGAGTAGCGTCTGGGGATCGGAAGGGCCTCCTGTTGGATCGGTCTCAGCCGCAGGCAGTTCCACGAACTCCACGTCCTTCTCCGCAAGGCCTTGCGTGTAGAGTGCCGCGACGTAGGCACGGATGGTCGTGGCCTTCCAGAAATCGACGGGTACCCAGGGCCGCGTGACCACCCCCAGACGCTTCCCCCTGAGATCTGTGATTCTGTGGACATCCGAGTCCACACGCGTGAGGATTGCCTGGGACTCGTTGGTCCACGTCAATCCCAAAAGCCGCGTATCGCGTCCACGTGCGCGAGACCAGATGGCTGGAATACTTCCGCCCTGTCGGACGGCATTGGGCAGCCAGTGGTCGAAGTGAGAGCCCCTCACTTTCGGATCTGCTTCGTCCTGGAGTGCGCGGACCGAAACCCGGTCGTGATCGAACTCAGCCTCGATCCAGCCCAGTTGGGCAGCGATGCCAAGCGGTGTCGGGGCGGGGCACCGTGTGTACCACAGGGTCTTAGACCTGGAGTAAGCCTTGCTCATAGTAACCTCCCTGCTACGGCATCTTCGGTCTGCCCACGGTGTCTCCCCCCGGGTCGGTGCGCGCCCCCGCTGACCGCAGGAGGTTTCCCTGCCGTACGCCCCACTCCTGTACGCGCACCGACCTCCCCTCGCCGCACCTTCCACGAAGGATGCTCTCTCGAAAAAATCGGTTCGCCCACCAGCCCCCAACCGCTTAGATGTGTGTGTTGATCACGAGCACTTGGTCCTGAACGAGAGGGCAGAATGCGATTTGCCTGGTCAGAATTGCCGGTGGGCGAACCACGATGGCTAGAGACTGCAACCTCGATGCCAGGGGAAAAGCCTCGAAAACCCTAGAGATTCCTCGTCAAAATGTCTTTCCGGCACCAAATCTTCAACATCGCTGCTGCCCTGGCAGCAGCGTCGCGGCCTGTGCGATCATCCGTTGTCGCCACTTTAGTGGACACGCGTCCACTCTATGCGTTCTCAACAACGTAGCTTCGGGTTAGGAATCGAGCTGTTGTCATGGCAACAGTCGTGCTTTTCCACTGTTGGCGCAGCAACACTCGCACACCCATTCGTTTGGTCGGAGACCCCGGTTGGCGAGGGCGGGCCGATTCTACAGGCAGTCTTGGCGCCGGCTCCCGATTGCCACAGGAGAACGGATCTTGCATGCGCTCGGAACCATGAAGAGTTCCCAGGACGACCTGAGAGCCGAGGCCCTAGCCAGGCACGCTGCCGCGCTCCTGCGCAGAGATGTTGCCGGAGTAGTCGACCAACGACAAGACGACATTGCCTGGGAACGGTTGCTGCACTCAATCCTCCGTGAAGACCAACGACATTCCCACCGCCAAGTCCGCGCCGATGGCGGACTCGGCAGGCCTGGAGCCGAGTCCGAACCTTGGGCTAACGGAAGCAATGTCGCCAAGCACTACGCCGTACCACACAGCCGCTGAGGTCGTCTCCAACCTACTGACTCAGGATCATCGATCGTGGTGCTGACGCCCTCGCAGCGCAGGGAACGCTTGGCCATGAGCTGGCTGTGCAACAACTCGCCGCAGGCAATCGGTCAATTCAGACGATAGGGTTGATTCACTTTGCAGAACACAGAACCCGCGAACGACAGCCGCAGCCATCGAGCCCCAATGACCATGCACTTTTTCGTTGCCATAGCGGCGATCGTCGCCGGCGTCGCAGAATGCTCGATGCATGCTCCCTGGAGGCCGTGTCGCGTGCAATTCCGCTACCGCCTCCCACTGAGCCAACACGAATCGTAATCCCGATCGTGTTCGCTCTGCAGTGACGGGCCGCTACTCGAACCTCGCAGGCCGCCGCGCCACCACGTCGATCTCCACCGACGCGCCCAGTGGCAGCTCGGCGACGGCAATTGTGGTGCGAGCTGGATAGGGCGCATTGAAGCGCGTCTGGTACACGGCGTTCATGCCGGCAAAGTCGCGCATGGTCGTGAGGTAAACCGTGCACTTGACCACATTGTCGGTGGTCAAACCGGCGTCGTCTAGGATCGCCACCAGATTGTCAAACACGCGTTGAGTCTGCACGCCGATCTCTTCGCCCACCAATTCCCGCGTCGCCGGATCGATGGGTGTCTGCCCTGACAGGTACAGGACGTCACCGGCCCACGTTGCGTGCGAATAGGGTCCGATGGCGCGAGGAGCGCTCTTGCTGTCGACGGTTTGGCGAGGCATGTTGACTGTCTCCTTGTGTTTGGGTAGGCGGCAAAGCCGGAATTCCTTCTTTCAAACCAGATAGTAGGCTGCTGCGCCGACGGTGTGTGCTTGCGCTCGATCGTTGCAGTGGACGCAGCGATTATCGTCGCCAAGCGCGCGGTAGGCGGTACGGACGGCTTGCAGCGTGGCTGAATCGATGTCGTCTTTCTCGACGAAAAGGCGATCGGCGGCGAGAGCGCCGGACGCCTCTAGGCGCTTGAGCGGTCGTTCCATATCACCGCGCACCCCGGCGAGGAAGATATCGATCCCTTTCTCTTTGGCGTCGTTCAGCAAGTGCTCGAGCTTCTCCAGGCAGACGGCGTCGGGATTGCGCAGACGCTTCACCCTCAGCACCACATGGCGGATCGACTGCTGTCGGGCGCGCTCGACCACGGTCTGCAGGCTCGTTTCGAGCGCCGGCGCGGTGCCGAAGAAGAGCTCGCCTTCGAGGTCGTAGATGCTGATCGCCGCACACTCAGGGTCGCTCGGAACGCGGTCGCGCACGATGCGCTCGTTGCTAACCACCAACTCGGACACGCGAAGCTGCGCGGCCCGGGGCGCGTACAGGAGAAGCGACACGCCGACGCCGATCAGGATCGCGAACTCGACCCCGATGATGAGGGCGCTCAACGCCGTTGCGGTGAGCAAGACGGCGTCGTACCGCGCGGCACGCATCACATATCGCAGTCGCCGAACGTCGATCAGCCGGGCGGCAGCCACGATCAGCAGGCCAGCCAGCGCCGCTTTCGGGATGTACCGGGTGAGCGGCGCGAACGCGATCACGAGCACGGCAACGGTGCCCGCCGCGAAGACGCCGGAAGCCTTGGACACTGCCCCCGACTGGAAATTGATCGCTGAGCGCGACAACGAACCGGCACCAGGCATGCATCGAAAGAAGCCTCCCACGAGGTTCCCGAGTCCTTCGGCCACACACTGCCGATCGACGTCGATGTGCTGCCGTGTCTCGTGGCCGATAGCCTTCGCGATGGCAATGGTTTCGAGCAGCCCCAAAAAGCCGATGGCCAGCGCGCTGGACGACAAGGGTGCGAGCCACTTCCATTGAATCACCGGAATGTGAAAACCGGGCAGACTCGGGGGCACAGCCTCGACGAGGGGCACGGCGGCCCTGCCGGCGAGATCCGGGCGCGACCAGCCGGCCAGATACGCGGCACCCGCGACCAGCAACAGCACCACGAACATGTCGATCTGGGGCCATCGGTAGCGCCGCACCAACCGGCGCGCGACCAATGCCAGCACGATCGCGGCGCCGCTGATCGCGAAGGCTCGGCCGTTGACGTGCGCGGACTGGGTCAGCGTCAGCCAAAGTCGATGGAAAACATGTTGGTGACCGGTGCCCTGATTCTTCAACCCGAGCGCGTTGCCCACTTGACCGACGATGGTCAGCACTGCCGCTCCCACCAGGAAACCGGTAATCACCGATTCAGAGATGTAGCGCGTGAGCCCGCCCAGCCTGAGGACCCCGATAGCGATCTGTACCGCGCCCACCAGCGCCGCGAGCAGGAACATCGCCTCGTACGCGTCGAGGCGCGCCTCGGGATCGATGAAGGACAGCGCGCTGAAGACCACGAGCGAGACGGCGCCGGTCGGTCCATTGATAAGGTGCGACGACGAGCCCAGCGCCGAGGCGACCGCGGCGAACACGATGGCAGCGTAAAGCCCGAAACGCGGATCCACGCCCGCAATCAGCGCATAGGCCATGCTCTGGGGCAGCGAAATGGCGGAGACCGTGAGGGCCGCTTGCAAGTCCTTCTGCAGCTCGCGTAGGCCGTAGCGAGATCGAGGCTTCATGGTGTCCCTCTGGGCTTCGGTCGATACACGTTGTCCACGAGACCTCCCTCGGATAAGAATCGCTGTTCCACGTCTTCCCACGAGGAACCTATGCGCGTGACCGGAAACAGCTCGATGTTTGCGAATTGCACCTTGCTTCGGTTCAGCGCAGATTGTTTGAAGGGACGGTAGCCGTTGCGCGCGATCAACTCCTGTGCGGTATCGCTGAACAGAAACTCCAGGTAGGAGCGGGCAAGCACTTCGCTGTGTTGCCGCCGCGTCGTGCTGTCAACCCACGCGACGGACGGCTCGGCGAGAATACTGACCGGCGGATAGACCAACTCGAGCCGGCCCTTCGCCTCCTCCACCTCGCGCAAGGCCTCGTTCTCCCAAGTCACATGGACGTCTCCAAGCTCCTCCAGCGCAAATGCATTGGCGGCGCTTCTCGCCGCTGGTTCGAGAAAGGGCGCGTGGTCGAAAAGCGCCTTCAAATAGACCAAAGCCGCGTCGTCGGTTCCTCCACGCAGAACGACGGAGCCGTAGGCGGCAAGCACACTCAGCTTTCCGTTGCCAGAGCTTTTGGGATCCGGCGTGATGACGTCCACGCCGGGGCGAATCAGATCCGGCCAATCATGGATGCCACGAGGATTGCCCCGGCGAACGACGAAGATGATGGTCGACGTATAGGGGCGCGATCGATTCGGAAGTCGAGTCGTCCAGTCCTGGGCGACGAGCCCGCGCCTGACCAGGGCAGCGACGTCGGAGGGCAAGCCCAGTGTGACGACGTCGGCGGACTGTTCCCCCGAGATCACCGAGCGTGCCTGCCGTGACGATCCGCCGTGAGACTGGACGACCGTGGCATGCCGGCCGGTCAAGGAAAGATAGTGCTCCGCAAAGCGAGCATTGAGCTCTCGGTAAAGCTCACGCGTTGGATCGTACGAGACGTTGAGCAGTCGACCGCCCGCGGCAGCGCCATGATTTCTCGCTCCGATGGCGATTCCGGCGAGAAGGATCGCGACGAGGGCAATCAGATCGAGCGGCCGGAGCCAAGCGGGTAATCGCCGAACCGTGCGGGGAGTGGTGATCTGGGATGGCGGTGGCAACGAATCCATCGCGACGCCTCTGCTGGCAATCCAGCCTTGATTTGCTCACGAGCGAGTCTTGCTTCAGCCATAGCACACGGTAGGCCGCTTGTCCCGTTTAATGGACCTCTGTCTTGCCAGGAGTGGCGGTTCCTGAAGAGGTCGCCGCGAGGGCATTGCGGGACACTGCGAAGCCAAGCTCATCGTGGCGTCTGCGCGACTCGAATACCCGCGTGCGCAGGCGTTCCGATCGGGTGGGCCGCAAGCGCGTGATCGGCTCGGGCCACGCGTTCTTTGCCGTGTCGATGGCCGTGTTTGCCTCTGCCGGATTCTTTGGGTCGCTCGCGGCTGAGCGAGTCCTGTTCACGCCCGGCAGCGTTTTTGTCTTCCAGACTGGAACCGCTGGGGGTTGAAGGAGGGTGCGGTAAGAGACAGCCTGCACGGTCCACATCAGCACGCTGGCGGCTCCCGCCGGCCCGCTGGTTGGTATGGAATCTGCTAAGCGACCTTACGCAGCGAAACCGACTGCGCGTCACTCGATTTCCGAAACATCGTTCGAATGAAACGGAGGATCCATGGCAACCGACACCGTCAAGCTTCTCGCCCGCTACAACGGCCACGCAAACCAGGAACTGGGCCGCATACTCGCCGGCCTGGCCGATGAAGAGTGGAACAGATCTTTCGGAGGCTATCTTCCGTCGATCCGCTCGCTGGTCTCGCACATCTTCACCAGCGACGTGACTTGGCTGAAGCGCTTCGCGACCTTGCGAGGGTTTCGCTACAGCCAGAATCCGGTCTTCGAACGACCGATAGCGAAGGGCGGGGTCCTGTTCCCGACCTTCGCCGACTACGAGCGAGACCGCAAGGACGTCGACGCACTGTTCGTGCAGTTCGCCGACGAGGTTTCGCCCGAGGACCTCTCCAAGCCCCTGCGCTTCAAGAATTACCAGGGCGTCGACCAAGAGCGGAACTTTGGCGGGCTCGTCCTGCACACGTTCAACCACCAAACCCATCACCGTGGCGCTGTGTCGACTTACCTCGATATCCTAGGCAAGAAAAACGACTTCAGCAGCATTGCGCCCCTGGTCTAGACGACGCGGTCGGGCCGGCGGGCGTCTGTCTTCCCAGCCAGATCGAGCGCCGCACCTTGCAGCGCCGGAAGGCGTAGCTAGGATGCGAGTCATGCAGAAGCCCAAGCCTGGTCACCTCCACGTGATGGGCAAACCCATCGGGGCCGTCTGCAACCTGGACTGCACGTACTGCTTCTACCTGGAGAAGCAGAAGCTCTACCCTTCTGCCGGCAAATTCATCATGCCGGACGACGTGCTGACCGAGTACATCCGCCAGCACATTGCAGCCCAGCCGGGGCCGACGGTGAGCTTCGCCTGGCAAGGCGGCGAGCCCACCTTGCTCGGCGTGGACTACTTCCGTCGCATCGTGGAGCTTCAGGGGCGCTACGCCGACGGCAAGACCGTCACGAACTCCATCCAGACTAACGGAACATTGCTCGACGACGAATGGTGCAAGTTTCTCCATGAGCAGCGGTTTCTCGTCGGTATCAGCATCGATGGCCCCCGCGAGCTGCACGATCGCTACCGCGTGGACAAGAAGCAGAGGCCAACCTTCGATAAGGTCATGGCCGGGATTGAGCTGCTCAAGCGATACGGCGTGGACTTCAACACGCTGACCGTAGTCCACCGCGACAACGCCCGCGAGCCGCTTTGCGTCTATCGCTTCCTGAAGGAAATCGGTTCTGTCCACCTTCAGTTCATCCCGGTCGTCGAGCGACAAGCTGACATCGATATGGGGCTCGCCCCTCCACCCTCGTCCGCCGCGCACTCGCCCCAGGCCGTCGTCACCCCATGGAGCGTGGATCCGGTCGACTTTGGAAATTTCCTCGTCGAGATTTTCAAGGACTGGGTCCACCACGATGTGGGTCGGATATTCATTCAGACCTTCGAGGTCGCGCTCGGGAATTGGATGGGCCTGGGTTCCAGCCTCTGTATCTTCGCCGAGACATGCGGCCGAGCCCTGGCGCTGGAGCACAATGGCGACGTCTACTCCTGCGACCACTACGTCTATCCTCAATACAAGCTTGGCAACGTACGCGAGCACGAGCTCGCCGTTCTGGCCGACCTGCCCGCACAGCAGCACTTCGGCGCCGCAAAGCGCGACACGTTGCCCGACTACTGCCGTTCGTGCGACGTGCGTTTCGCCTGCAATGGCGAATGTCCCAAGAATCGATTCGTCGACACCCCAGACGGCCAGCCGGGGTTGAACTATCTGTGTCAGGGATATCGCCACTTCTTTCGCACCATCGATCCCCACATGAAGGAGATGGCGCGATTGCTGAGGGCCGGACGGCCGGCCGCCGAGATCATGGGGCGCGCGGAGAAAGCATCCAGCGCCACAGTCCACATGGGCGGTCCTGACCGCAGCGTCGCCCGCAACGCCCCCTGCCCGTGTGGCAGCGGCCTCAAGTACAAGCGCTGCCACGGAAAGGCTCGCTGACCGCGCTCAGTCGCGACAGGCCTCGATCACCGACACCGTTGAAAGCGGCACATCCCCTTCGAAGGTCATCTCGATGATGCCCCTGGCAGCCAAGCCCTTGACATGGCTAAGCAGATGATGAGTCGACCGACCTTCCTTCGCGGGAAAAAATTCGACTTGCTTGCGGGCAAGCTCGCGAACCTTCGGATAGTGCTTCGCAAGTGTCTCCCTTGCCGCGGGCACATTCGACCAATGCGGAAGCAATAACAACAGTCGACCGTCTCGCCGAAGATGTGGCTTGGCCTCGGCGATGGAGCGCAGAACCAGCGTCGAGCCGTCGTCGCCGCCGTTGGTCGCAACACGCATGCCGGCGGAAAGTCCCCAGTCATCGCCCTCGGGATAGGGCACCGCTGGAGGATGCACCGTGATCACGTCGAAGGACTCTTGCGGAAAGCCGCTGTAGAGACTCGCACTCACCACCGCCACGTCGACGGTATTTCGTCGCGCATTTCGTCGGGCGGATGCCAGGGCTGCCTCGTTGACATCCGAAACTGTCACGGAGGTACCGGGCACATACTTGGCTATGGCGATGCCCACAACCCCGCTTCCCGTGCAGGCATCGAGAGCGATGGCTCCTTTCGGGATGACCTTGATGGCCTCTTCCGCCAGGAGCAGGCTCGCGGGCTTGGGCGCATAGACATCGTCGTCATCGGTTTCGAATTGCAGATCCCGCCACTGTATGGGTCGTCTACTCGTCATGGCATCACTCTTTTGTTTCCGTCGCGGACGGCGGCTGGAACGGCTCGCGCAGTCCTTCCGGCACCGGGGGATACTTCTTCAGACTGTCTTGGAACTCTCGAACCACCTTAAGGCAACTGACAATGGCCCAACTGTTGCGCAGAGTCTCCTCCGGATACTCTTCCTTGGGATCGGTGGTCAGGTTGAAGAGCTTTGGCAGGGTCAACTTCGCCGGTGTACCGAACCAATCGCGCGTCTCCTCGTAGAACGCGAGCTTCCAGTTGCGCCACTTCACCGCCTCCAGACGCTCGGCAACGAACGCCAGCACCGACTCGCGGTTCGAGATCGCTCGGCGGCCGAAAAGGAAATCGCTCTGGTCGACGCCGTCGATGGCCCGGTCCTTAGGCAAAGCGGCGCCGGCGATGCGCGCGAAGGTCGTAAAGGTGTCCACCTGGTGCACGATTTCGTTGCTCACGCGACCGGCGGGAATCTTGTTCGGCCAACGGGCAATGAAAGGCACCCGCAAGGAGCCTTCCATGTGGGTGAAGTAATAGCCGCGCCAAGGTCCCGAGGTGCCCTGCCAAGGCCAGGTGGCCTCGGGGCCGTTGTCGCTGGTAAAGACCACAATGGTGTTGTCGCGAATGCCGAGCTGGTCGACGGCATCCAGTATTTCGCCTAGGTGGTGGTCGGTCTCGACCACCGAATCCGCGAACTCGCCGCGGCCAGTTCGTCCGGCAAAGTCGGGATGGGGCAACGTGGGCAAGTGGACCTGCGTGAGCGGGACGTAGGCATAGAAGGGCCGCCCCTCCGCCACACTACGCCTCATGAAGTCGATGGTGCGCCGGGTGATCTCCGTGTCCAGCAAACGCCGCTGCTTAAGATCGTAAAGTGCAACCTTCCGGCTCTTGCCGCCCTTCTCGCCTTCCAAAATATGTTGCGGCTCGACGCCCGAGGCCTCGAAACCAGGATTGCCGGGCCAAAAGACTTCGTCCGTCGTGCGCGGAATGCCCCACCACTCATCGAACCCCTGGTCGTTCGGAAAGCGTCCGTCGACACTACCGAGATGCCACTTTCCGTAGTGCGCGGTCTTGTATCCAAGCTCGGACAGCAGCCGAGCCAGAGTGACCTCCCAAGGGTTCAGCCCCTGGCTGGCCAAGTCCCCGACGGCTGGATTGCCGATGGGAACGGTGAGCGTGCCCGAGCGATACGCGTAACGGCCGGTGAGCGTGGCGGAGCGGCTCGGCGTGCACTGTGCTTCGACATTGAAGTTGGTCAGCCGAAGACCTTCCTCGGCCAGACCATCGGCCCGCGGCGTGGGAGCGCCACGAATCTCGCCGCCCCCGTAACATCCGAGCTCGCCGTAGCCGAGATTGTCCGTAAGGATATAGACGATATTGGGTCGGCTGTGAGGACCCGTGGATTGCTGCTGGGGTTGACTCATGGTGCCGATGCCTTTCGTGATCGCGGGCCCCGCGACTCAACACTCGGGTGCGGCCTCTTCGCGAAGCAGGGCCATGCAATTGCGCTTGAGGAGCATGAACTCCGGACTGACCAACACGTCGATCTTGCGCGGTCGCGGTAGATCGACGTCGACGATGGTCTTGAGGCGGCCGGGCCGGCGGGTCAGCACGGCGACCCGAGAGCCCAGGAACACGGCTTCGTCGATGTCGTGGGTCACGAACAGAATCGTCATTTGGAACTCGCTCCAGACGTCGAGCAGAAGCTCCTGCATCGCCAGCCGCGTTTGTGCGTCGAGGGAGCCAAACGGTTCATCCATCAGCATCACACGCGGCCGATTGACCAGCACGCGTGCCAGACCAACCCTCTGCTGCATTCCCCCCGACAGCTGCGTCGGATAGTGACCGACGAATTCGGATAGGCCAACCTTGCGCAAGATCTCGTCGAGAATCGTCGCCCGCTCCTTGCGCCGGACTTTTCGCAGTCGAAGACCGAAGTCCACGTTTTGCCGGACCGACTTCCAAGGAAATAGCGTCGGTTGCTGGAACACGACGCCGCGGTCCGACCCTGGACGGGTCACAGCTGTCCCGTCCACCACGAGCGTCCCGCGGTGAGGAGTCTGAAATCCGGCTATGGTGCTGATGAGGCTGGACTTGCCGCAACCCGATGGGCCGAGAATGGTCAGAAGCTCGCCGGCTTCCACGTGAAGGGAGAGATCTTCGAGGGCGACCACGGCCTGGCTGCCGGCGCCAAACACCAGCGTCACTTCCCTGAGGTTGATCGCGCCGTCGCTCATCGGGCGTGCACCATGTGGCGGTGCCACGGCATCAGCCGCCCGCCCACCAGCTTCACCAGAAAGCTGGATCCCATTCCGAGGATGCCGATGACGGCCATTCCCACCACGATGTCCGGATAGTTCTGCAGAGTGTACGACTCCCAGGTGAAGTACCCCACGCCAAAGCGGCCCGAGATCATCTCAGCGGTTACAACCAGGAACCAACTGATCCCCATGCCGATGGTCAATCCCGTAACGATGGACGGCAGAGCCCCGGGAAGAATCACCTCGGTGAAGATGTGCCATTGGCGGGCACCGAGGGTCTGGGCCGCGTACACCAGGCGGCGGTCCAGGTTCTCCACGCCATGGATGGTGCTGAGGAGGATCGGGAACACTGCGCCGACGAGGCAGATGAAGATCATGCTCTGCTCAGGCGTGGGGAACATGAGTATGGCCAGCGGAATCCACGCGACACCTGGAATCGGACGCAGGATTTCGAGTGGGGTCATCACGATATCGCCGAGCAGCCGCGAACGTCCGATGGCGAGCCCAAGCGGAACGGCTATGGCGGTGGCAAGGGCGAAGCCCGTCAACACTCGACGCACGCTGCTCCACACGTGCTGGGGCGCCTTCGCGGATAGCACGAAGTCGACGGCCGCTCTCGCCACTTCACGCGGCGTCGGCACGAAGGTGAAGTTGATGACGAATCGAATCTTGTTTGCCGAGGCCAAATGCCACAGCAACACGAACGCCCCCAAGGCAAGAATGCGCACCACCATGCGGAAGAGCAGGACGAGCCCGCGACGGTGCGGCGGAGGCTCGTAGGCGCGCGGTAAGATCGGCCTCGCCGAAACGTCTCCTTGCGGCGTTGGATTAGGATGCTCGACCTCGGCCACCGTGGACATCGCGATGCCTCGGCTACTGCTTGCGGGCAGCCAGGAAAGCCACGGCCGATCCCTTATGCTCCGCGGCCCACCGCTCGGCCTTGGATTTTTCGAGGAATGCTGCGATGTCGCCCGAGACGGCGACATACCAGGCCTTGTCGGCGAATAGCTTGAGCCCCGTTTCGCGATCGTGAACGAAGGCCACGCGGACCTTGGCCTTCCGTTTCTCGAGCTGATCGAGCGCGGTGAAGGTGTCAGCGACGCTTTTGTACAGTCGAACCTTCTTCTCTCCAGCCACCCAGATCTGCCCTGCCAGCTTGGGATCCCTGACCGGCTGTCGGGTCGCGTAGTCCTTCTCGGTGAACGGCAACGGCGCGTAGTCGCGAAGACGAGCATCGTAGTCGTAGCCGAATTCGCGCGCCGCCTGGCGAATGAACCTGTCGTCGACGAAGGCCGACACGTCCACGTCGCGCTTGATCTTCTTCAGCACCTTGGCAGTCTGCGCTGCCTGACGAATTGCCCCCACGAACTCCGGCTTGAGCGTGTAGTCGCGCGTCTGAATACCGTGCGGCCCGTGGAACGCATAATAGACCTCGGCCTCGACTCCGGTCCATTGCGCCAGCTTCTCGCTGTATTCCTCGACATCCCCGCGCAACAGACGGTCCGCCTCGAGCGTAGCTTTCAAATAGGCGACCACAAGCTCGGGATACTTCGCGGCGAAGTCCGATCGGGTCTGCACGCCGTGGGTTGTGGTCACCTTGGTCGCGCTCCCGTCGAAAATCTTGCGTGCGAAACCGCGGAACGGAAACAGCTCGCCAAACGGTACGAAGTCCGCGTGCGCGTCGATCTGGCCTGACCTCAACGCCGTTCCCGCGACCTCGGGCGTCTGGGTGATGATGGTAACATCCCTGGCCGGATCCCATCCCTGGTCGAGAATTGCCCTTAGCAGCATCGCATGGGCGGTCGACACGAATGGCACCGATATGGTCTTGCCCTTGAGCTCAGCGAGCGACTGAACCGGCGACGCGGCGGGCACCAGGATCGCGTTGCCCGCGCCACTGATTCCTCCCGATAAGGTTGCGATGTAGATGGAATGGACATCGTTGCCAGCCTCGAGAAAGGCGGTTGCGCCAATGACCGCCGGAAAATCGGCCATCTGCACGATGTCCAGCTGATTGTTGAGGAACTTGGTGTTGAGTTGGCCGCCGGTGGGTTGGCTCTCCCATTGGATGTCGTAGCGCACATCCCTGTATTTGCCATCGTGGGGCAGATACTTTTCAACGAGCTTCAGCTCCCTGACCAGCGGCCCACCGGTGGCGCAGTTGATGGTCGTATCCTGGGTGCCAATGGCTATGCGAATCCGCTCGCCCGCGAGCGCCGTAGACGCATTCGCCAGGATCGAAAGGGTCCCAACCAGTATCCAGACCAAGTTGGACACCTCCTTGGCCCACGAAAGCTGACCCCTGTCGCAACGCGATCGCTTCATAAAAACTGCCCTCCGGTCGACGCCATGGTTGTATACAGGACAGTTGTTTTGTATCCGAGACACTCGCGCCATGCAAGTCCTATTTTGCCCGTCGGTAAAAAGCCGACCGGTCATGTCCTGCATTCTGAAGGAGATACGATGCGATGGTTCTGGTTCCTGCCCACCCGGCGCGGGCTGTTCCTGGATGGTGGCCATCGCCGTGGGCCAGCGTGGAACTGGTCCGGGGTGGCACCGGGACGGCGCTGGTGGGCGATCCCGAAACCGTCGCCGCGGGAATGGAGGAATACGCCAAGCTGGGAATCGACACCTTCATCCGTCGGGCTATCCGCATCTGGAAGAGGCGGATCGGACCGCGGAGCTCCTATTTCCCCATCTACCCGTGTTCCACGCGGATGCCGCCAGGCAAAGAAGCCTCACCGGGCCTTTCGGTGAGGTGGTGGCGAACGAACACCTGGCTCAATGACGGACCGGACAAGTGCGACTCAGGACACTGACGCTCCTGCCGCGGTCGCCTCCGGCACCTCCAACAGGCGGCCGCTTTCCACCTGGTAGATGTACCCATAGATGGGAATGCCGCCCGGAACCAATGGGTGGGAACGGATTCGCCGAACGTCGTCGACCACGCTCTGCGCCTGGTCCTGGATGGTCAGCCAGTCGATGTAGTCGCCTTCCCGCGATCCCGGCCCATTGCCCGAGTCTCTCCACACACTCCGTTCGTAACTCGCGGTGTTCAGGCTCTTGGCGAGCAAGCCGCGGATGACCTGGTCGTTGAAGAGCTCCATACCGCAATTGGAATGGTGAATGACGAACCACTCTCGGGTGCCGAGCAGCTTATAGGAAATCACCAGCGAACGGATGGCGTCGTCGCTTGCCCGGCCGCCGGCGTTGCGAATCACGTGTGCGTCACCTTCGCGCAGGCCGGCGAGCTTGGCCGGATCGATGCGCGCATCCATGCAGGTCAGAATGGCAAAATGCCGGCTGGGTGGCAGGGCCAACTTGCCCTTGTCGCCGAAGCCCGCAACGTACGATGCATTGGCTTGAAGTACCTCTTCCCTTATCTGACTCATGACTGTTCTTCCTTCTGACCGACCTCGCGAGGGCGGTCACAATCCTTTATAGTGGACAGGTGTCCATCCAGCGGCAAGGCAAAGAATGGAGCTTCGCCCGCATTCTGCAGAAGTGCTGCTGTGGCAACAGCTTGACTCATCGACACGAGCACCGCTCCGTCCCCCTACCGGTACACAACCAACCCCACGGCGGCCGCGCCGAGGATGAGAAAAGCCGGGTTCAACCTTGTAAAGGTGAGCACGGCGAAAGCCGCTGCAGCAAGCAGCAATTTGTCCCATCCGTGGACGAACGCGCGCAGCCAGCCTTCCGCCTGCATGCCGAACACTGTGCGTCCCATGTCGTAGGCGGTCCAGATCAAAAGCCCGACGACGATGGGGCGCACTGCTGTCAACATCGACGCAACCGCCTTGCTGTCCTTGACGCCGAAAAAGAAGACGATCATGGCCAGCATCAGCACCGTGGCCGGAAGCACGGTTCCGGCCGCGGCAGCGACTGCGCCAGAGAAGCCCGCCACCTTGTACCCAACGAACGCGGAAACCTGGGGCGAGATGGGGCCGGGAAGCGCATTGCCGATGGCGACCGCGTCTGCGAATTCCGGGGGAGTCGTCCAGCCCGCGGCGACAACTTCCCGCTGCATCAGCGCCAGGGAGGCCGGGCCGCCACCCCAAGAAAACAGGGCAACCCGCGCAAAAACCGCGAAGAGATCCCATAGCAATCGCACGTTTTGTCCTCCTTGCCCGAAGCTGGGCTGTTGCAGACACAGCATTGCAGTTGCCCAGGTGTTGCCTGGGCCGCAGCGCCGGCCGAGCTCAGCCGGCATTCTGTCCCAAATACCGACCAATGCACGACTCGCGCCGCAACTTCTCCTATTGGGGAGAGTTCGTCCAGAACCGGCGGCGGTACGACAATTGCTCGGACTTGGACCATGAGCCAAGCCACCGTCCCCGGCGAGGGACTCGACTGGAACGCCACGGCGGACGACTACGCCCGCTTCCGCCCCACCTACCCCGCGTCCTTCTTCGATGTCCTGCGTGTCCTCGGCATTGGGCTTGCGGGGCAGCGAATCCTGGACCTCGGGGCAGGAACCGGCGCGCTCGCTTTGCCGTTCGCACACGCAGGTGCACAGGTCGTCGCGCTCGATGCCACCGCCGGACAGCTCGAAAGACTTCGACTCAAAGCCCGCAAAGAAGCCCTCGACGTGCGCACAGTCCATGCCCGCGCCAAGGAGACCAGTCTTCCGAACGACGACTTCGACGTCGTCGCTGCGAGTATGTGTTGGGACTATTTCGACCGGAACGCTATCCGCCGCGAAGTACACCGTCTGCTCAAGCCCAACGGACTGCTCCTCGTCAGCTCGCTGTTGTGGGCGCCCGACGATCCCATCGCCAAAGAAACGGCCGCGCTGTTGTCGCGCTACAACCCGGACGCCCGGCAGGGAAGGCGCAACGACCTATTCGTTCCTGTCCCCGTCTGGTGCGAAACACCCTTCAGGTTGCGCGGCTAGCAGCGTTCCCGTTCGGACCGCGCGAGTTCTACGCTACCGCATCCTTGACCGCCTTGACCGGTCGTCCCTTGACGACCTTGCGGGCGGGCTTGGCCTTGAAGATCGTCTCTTGGCCCGTGAAAGGGTTGATCCCCTTGCGCTCCTTGGTCGCCGCCTTCTTCACGACCACCAAACGGACAAGGCCAGGCACGACGAAGCTGCCGTTCTTCTTGAGCTCCACGTGCCCGACCCTTGCGAGCGTATCCACAACCTCCTTCACGGCTTTGCGGGTGAGACTCCCTTCAAAGTTGTCGGATATCTTTTGAATCAGATTGGACTTCGACAGCGGACCTTTGGACATCTTGCTTCCTTTGTCTGGGTTGAGCGAATTGAGGTGATCGTGGCTCTCCTGCCAAAGCAAGACGCATGCCGCAGGTCGTGGTGATTGCCCGCTTGGGAACCAGGGACTGGCGGCTCCCGCCTACCCCTCCGGCCGACGGAGCCGCCCACCTTGCCCGCAAGAGGTCTCGACCTTCCTGTTGCGCAGAAGCGCTCCATCACGGCCTACGGTTCGTGTCTCGGGGTGAGCCGGTCCCCTCACGCTGGTTGTGATTGAGCGCCTCGATAATCCCTTCCACGGCCCGTTCGATGATCTTCCCTTGCTTTGCAGGCTTGACGTCCTCGATGCCGAAGGGGTTGCCCTCCAGCTTGTAGAACTGGTCCACGGGGATCACTTCCAAGTCCACCTTGGGGAGCAGGTCGTGCAGCAGTCTGGAAGCGCATTGAATCGAGCAGCCTTCCAGAACGATTGCACGAGCGAAGCGCCGAACCACAGTGCGTTGGCCAGGCCTCTTAGCGGACGCGTCGTCGAGCCCAAGTCGAACCAAGCGATGAGGGAGCCGATGACAAACCTCGTCCGCCACAAGCTTTGCGATATCACTGCGAACGCAGGCGCTTTCGCACGTGAAGAGGGCGGATGGCTTGTGAGCGGATGCCGAGATGCTGTCTGCCGCCACGCGCCCTGTCGCACTTTGGGGGATCCTGATGATCTCAATCCCCAAGTCGCTACGCGGTCGTACGAGAGGTCGGCGAGATGAGCGTCGGGGCATCGTGGTCATTGGGGCACTTTGCGTGCCCGCACGGCGGCGGTTCTACCCCTTTTCGCGCCCGCCACAAGGTCAGCGGCAGATTTATCGGCTGCCGAACACCGACTTCGCGGTGGCCCAAAGCTCTGGCAAGTCGCGACGTGTTCAGGCCTCGCCATGCTGCCCGCGGGCGTTTCGGAATCGTTGGTGTCAGTCAGGACTTTCGCCCCCACAGCAAGATGCGCTTGAACGGGTAGAAGTACGGGCCTTCGCCGATGATGGCCAGCAACGCTCGCCGGTATTCGTCGAGGAAGCTCCGAAATTCTTCCTCAGAAAGCCGCGCCTGGTAGGCCGTCAGGGTGGTGCCTTTGGTCCACTCGACGACGTCGTTTCCCGATGGCAACGGGTGTCCGTAAACTTCGACACGGGCGACGTGCTCGGGGAAGCCATTCTGGAAGAGGATTTCCGCGTACCGCTCCACCGGCAACGTGCTGGGCTCGCGCGCCGGCGCCTCAAAGGCGTGGGGAAACAAGTTGCGCGCGACGGAGGCAGCTACCACGTGCGACGGGTGATCGAAGTTGAACGGCACCTGGATCGCCGCCTGGCCGCCCGGCTTCACGAAGCCAAGCAGCTGGGGAAGGATCGTCTCATGGTTAGGCACCCACTGTAGGGCCGCGTTCGAGACTAGAAGATCGAGCGGCTCGTACGGGCGGTACTCCTCGATGTCGCCGAGGCCGAAGCGGAGTCCCTCGGTCGCGAAAGTCGAGGTCTTCGCCAGCATGTCGGGCGAAGAATCCAGGCCGAAGAGGCTCTTGATGTGAAAGCGATCAAACAGGGTTCGTGTGAGCTCGCCGGTTCCGCAACCCAGGTCGACGACGCTTGCGAATTCCGCCTTCTGGATGAGGTTCAGCAAATCGAAGAACGGCTTCGCACGCTGCGCCTTGAACTTCTCGTACTGGGCCGGATTCCAGGTGGCGGTCTTGGCGTCGATGGCAGACATGGATGAGTAGACGCCTGTCTAGCCGCGTGGACATCGCCATGTCAAGCTATCGTCTGCGAAGGTCAGACGCCACCGCGCGGACTATCGCCCGCGCCCTCTGAGGTCGATGGGCTGGGCACGTGCAGACGGGCCGCCTGGAACTTCAGGTTCGCATCCAACGAGGCAAAAAGCTCGCGTGTGCGCGCGGCAAACTGGCGGGCCGTGGCCAAGTGGTCCCCGAGCCCTTCGCGTGGTCCCGCGGTCCAAGTCTCGACCGCAGTCAGAAGCTGTCCGACCGGCGGCTCAACCCAGCCTGGCTCGATGAGGTGCACACGCACGGCTTGGAATACCTCGACAGCGCTCCGAGTGTCCTTGCCCACGAGAGGTAGCAAAGCACGCCCACTGGCGAGCACAGCCTTGGCGACGGCCTGATCCTGCGCGAGCCCACTTGCCCCTTCCGCGGCGGTCAGCGTCGCGGACGCCTCGTCGAGATCGGCCCGAACGACATCTAAGACGCCAGCGCCGCACTCAGCGGGACCTCGCCCGTCGAGAGAGAACGGCTCCGTGCAGCCCACATCCACGTAGTAGCTCTCCGGCACCGGCTCAGGCAGCCTTGCGTATTCGGCCACCAGCGCACGCACATCCCCCGTCTCGCGAAGTCCACGACGGTAGATCTCTGCCAGCAGGTCCGGTACTACGCTCGCGGGCACGCTGCCCAAGCGCTCGGCGAAGCTCGCCTGCTTTTCGCCGACGCGGCCACCCCACAGGATCTCGTAGAGTGGCAGCAGACGACCATGAAGGCGACGTGCACGGCCCTCCAGGCCTAGACCAGCGATACTGTGGTTGCCGCACGAGTTCGAGCACCCGCTGATCCGGATCACCGCCGGTCCGTGTTGAGTGTCCACGCCGGCAAGTCGAGTTTCCACCGCCTTGGCCAACGCGGGAGACAGGCACATGCCGAGCTTGCAGGTAGACGCGCCGGCGCAAGCAACTACCTTGGGCGCGCGGGCACGAACCGGGACGCCGAGCTTGGCAAGCGCGGCTTGGGCTTCCTCGACTCGTGCCCGCGCCACGCCGATAATCAGCAGATCCTGCTGCTGCGTGGCCACAACCAGGCCCACTCCGACGGTGCGCGCGAGCGCGGCCACCGTCCGCAGATCGGCTGCAGGAAGGCGACCGTTCTGCAACTGAACCACCACACTCACGCGATCCGGATCGCGCTCCGGAAGGCAGCCGGCCGGTACAGCAACCGAGGAGGTCAACTGCGTGCCAGCGCCGGTCACCGCCGCCGGCAAAGGCCGAGCAGCCTCCGACGGCGCTCCCAACCCTTCCTGCAGTAGCGCCGCTTTGTCTCGGAGGTACTCTGCCACGAACGCTTCGGCGCCTAGGCGACGCAGAACGAAGCGCAGACGCGCACGATTCTTGTTGGCCCGGTCACCCAGCCGATCGAATAGGCGCTCGATGGCCTCCGCGACGAGCGGCAGAGCATCCGGCTCGACGAATTCCTCGATCTGAACGCCTGCAGCGGGTTGTGAGCCGAGTCCTCCGCCCGCGTACACCGAAAAACCGGGACGACCGTCGCGAACGTGGGCGAAGAGGCCCAAGTCGTTGACGGCCGAGAAGGCGCAGTCCTCGCCGCATCCCGAGAACGCGATCTTGTATTTCCGAGGCAGCGAATAAGACCGGTCGATCTGCAGAAGGTGCTCAGCGACCGCCAAGGCGTAGGGTGCCACGTCGAACGCGGCGGTCGGACACACGCTGGCGCGCGGGCAGGCCGTGACGTTGCGGACCGTGTTGCCACCACCGCCGCGAGCGCTCAGGCCGACCTCGAGCAGCGACTCTTGAATAGGGACCGTGTCCGCCAGCGCGACGTCATGAGTCTGAATGTCCTGGCGTGTGGTAACGTGCACGGCGCCGTTGCCGTAGCGTTCGGCGAGATCGGCGATGTGTTCGAGCTGGTGTGGCAGCGCCAGGCCCGCGCCCAGCCGAACCCGAACCATGAACCGCCCCGACTCCCGATGCTCGTAGACGCCCATGGGAACTCGGAAAGCACGGAAGGCCGCCGCATTGATTTCGCCGCGCTCGAAACGCTCCACCTGATCGCGGTATCCAGCCACATCACGCCGCACACGTTCGGGTAAGCGCAGGGTCTCCATGCTATTTCCTCGGACCAAACAACTTCTTGTCGCACCCTCTGGCGGCGCGACCCATGTCCTGTTTCCTGGACACTTATTTACCAAACCAGCTCACGTTGTCAACCCCAACCCCGGGGGTTGAAGAAGGCCGGGACCGTGGCAGCGGCGTTCTCGATCACGACCACCCGGCGGAGGCGGTGGCCGTGAATTGCACTTTTCCCTAGACGATGGTCTGTTAGACTAGACACCGTTCGAGGACCGACAAGGAGGACCAATGCCCGACCACCGCCTGCGCGCTTACGATTCCGTGCTCGACATGCTGTCCAGTGCCGACAACCCGACGCCGATCGTGCGAATCAACCGCATTTCGCCGTTTCGCCACACGCAGGTGTACGCCAAGCTCGAGTGGTACAACCCATTTGGTGCGGTCAAGGACAGGGTGGCCGCCAACCTTGTGCGCGATGCCGAAGAGCGGGGCGAGTCGCTCACCAACCTCGTGGAGCCGACGAGTGGAAACACGGGCATCGGCCTTGCCCTCATCGCCAATGCGAAGCGATACAACTTCGCGGCGACGCTGTCCACGGCCATTCCGATAGAGAAACGCGCGGCATTGCGCTTCTTCGGGACCGATTTGCACGAACTCGAAGACACCCTGTGCCCGATGCCTGGACAGCCCGAAGGTGCCATGGCCAAGGCGACGGAGCTGGCCAGCCGCCCCGGCTGGAAGCAGCTCAACCAATACAAGAACCCCGCCAATCCCGACGCGCACTTCCGAACCACGGGACCCGAGGTTTGGAAGCAGACCAGCGGTGCCGTCACGCACTTCGTCGCCTCACTGGGCACATGCGGCACCATCACGGGCACTGGGCGATACCTCAAGAGCCAGAAACCAGGCGTGAAAGTGATCGGCGTCCATCCCACCGAGGGCCACGACATTCCCGGCGTACGCAGCCATCGAGCCTTGCGCCTCACCGACTTCTTCAAGCCCGAGGAATACGATGGCGTCGTCGAGGTGAGTGACGACGAGGCCTACGAGCTTTGCCTACGGCTCAATCGCGAGGAGAGCATCATCGCGGGCCCAAGCGGTGGACTTGCGCTGGCCGGACTGTTCAAGAGCGTGCCCGACGCGCCCGGGAACGTGGCGGTGGTGGTCTTCGCGGACAACATCTTCAAGTACACGTCGTCGCTGCAGCGCCACTTCCCCAAGCTGTTCCCAACCCCGGCAAAGGCAGCCCCGGCGAATCCGTTCGCGCGCCATTTGGAGGCTGCGTTTCGCTTGGCCGAGAGCGGCCCCGACGTGGTCGATGTGGCCGAGGCCGCGCGCCTCATCGCCAGCGGCATCACTTTGGTGGACGTGCGCGATGACGACGAGTTCGCGAAAGAGCGCATCGAGCAAGCGGTCCACGCGCCCCTGTCCGCGCTCTCGGAGGGCGACTTTTCGCGCGTGCCCAGCGACCGCTCCGCGCCCGTGCTCACCGTCTGTGCACGCGGCAAGCGGTCGCTCTACGGATTGCTCTTGCTCAAGGCCCGCGGCTACCGAGACGTCAAGAGCGTGGCGGGCGGATTGAACGCGTGGATTGAGGCCGGTCTGCCCACCGAGCTTGGCGGCTAACCTAAGGATTTTCCCGATGCCGATCTCGAAGGACGAAAACTGGAGAAGCGAAGGCCGCGCATTCCTTAAGTCCGACCGCTGGGAGGAATGGCGCGGCGGCACGAACGACCAGAAGAGCGGTGTGCCGGCACCCGCCTTGCAAAAAACCCCGCCGCAAGGGACGACTATCGTCTCGCTGCCGGATCCGAAGGCAAACGGCATAGGCGCCCTCTCCCTGACTGAGGCCATCGCCCGGCGCCGCACCGAACGGCAGTACGCTGCCAGCCCTCTCAGCCTCGCGGAGCTTTCGTTTCTTCTTTGGGCCACGCAAGGTGTGCACGAAATCGTCCGCGAAGGCACGGCGCTCCGTCGCACAGTGCCGTCGGGTGGCGCCCGTCATCCGTTTGAAACTTACCTTTACACGGACCGCGTTTCCTCGCTGGAGGTTGGGCTCTATCGCTATTTGTCCATCGAGCACAAGTTGGCGCTGGTCGCTGCCGCCACCGACTTGGACGCGCGCATCGACGCTGGCATCAACAATCAGAAGCGCGGCGCCGCCGTGGTGTTCGTTTGGACCGCGATCCCCTACCGCACGGAATGGCGCTACGGCTTTCTGTCCCACAAGCTCATCGCTTTGGATGCGGGTCACATCTGCCAGAACCTCTATTTGGCAGCCACCGCCATCGGTGCCGGCGTTTGCGCCATCGACGCCTACGACCAGACGAAGATCGACGCAGCGATCGGCGTCGACGGTCGCGACGAGCTGACCGTCTATTGCGCGACGGTGGGCAAGCTGCCTTAATGCTTTGGCCACTTCCAAGACCTTCCCCGGCTATTTCGACGCGCTCCTGCGCCTATCGGAACCACAGGGTTGAGCAGCTTGGCGAGAATTTCAGATATTTGCGAGAACATGCAAGTCCACGATTTTCACCGTGCGGTTCGGCGTGCTTGCGGGAAATAGCGCTCGCGCCCGATCAGTGCCAAGGATACGATCAACGCCATGATTGTCGGAATTCCGAAAGAGATCAAAGAGCACGAGTACCGCGCCGGCATCCTCCCCGTCGGAGTCGAAGAGCTTTCCCGGTCGGGCCATCGAATCCTGGTTCAAAAGGGGCTCGGGCTTGGCAGCGGCATTCGCGATGCCGACTACGAGCGAAGTGGGGCGGCTATCGTGGAGCGCGCTGAGGAGGTGTTCTCGACCGCCGATCTCGTGGTGAAGGTGAAGGAGCCCCAACCTTCCGAGATTGCCCTGCTTCGCGAAGGACAGCTGGTCTTCACGTACTTTCATTTTGCCGCGAGCGAGGCTCTGACCCGAGGAGTGCTAGCATCCGGCGCTACGGCCATTGCCTACGAGACACTGCAAGACCGGCGTGGGAACCTCTGCCTGCTCACGCCCATGAGCGAAGTGGCGGGACGGATGAGCATCCAGCAAGGCGCGAAGTTCCTCGAACGCCCACAGGAAGGCCGGGGCATCCTGCTCGGCGGCGTGCCTGGCGTCGAGCCCGCGCACATCACCGTGCTCGGCGGCGGCGTGGTGGGATCGCAAGCGGCGAAGATCGCCGCGGGCTTCGGCGCTTCAGTCGCAGTGCTCGATTCGAGCCTCGATCGGCTGCGCTACCTGGATGACATCATGCCGCATAACGTGACAACACTCTTCAGCGACCGCCATACCATTCTGGACCAACTTGCCAAGGCCGACTTGGTCATCGGCGCGGTCCTGATTCGCGGAGCACGTACGCCTCGCCTGGTAAGGCAGGAAGATCTCAAGCTCATGAAACCTGGCGCCGTGGTGGTCGACGTTGCCGTGGACCAGGGAGGCTGCTTCGAAACCACGCACGCGACCACACACTCCGAGCCAACCTACCTTGTCGGCGGCATAGTCCATTACGCCGTGGCGAACATGCCCGGCGCCGTCGGAAGGACCAGCACCTATGCGCTGTGCAACGCGACCTTGCCCTATGTCCTGCAGCTTGCGAACCAGGGCCTTGCTGGGGCGGTGAAGCACAACCCCGACCTCGTCAGTGCAATCAACGTCCACGGCGGACAGGTGACGAACTTCGCGGTTGCCGATACATTCGGCCTACCCTACAAGCCCTTTCTGCCGGAGGCAGCACATGCGAGCAAGTAGCCGATGAACGTCGCGACCGACGTTTCCGGATCCAGCAAGGTCACCCCTACCCGCGCGCACGCCATCGCCGCCGGCATTCGACGCCGCGTCCTCGATCACACCCTGAGGAATCAGGGCGGGTACCTGAGCCAGGCGTGCTCTGCTGCCGAAATCCTCGGCGTGCTCTACGGCGGGGCGATGAACCTCGGCGCGGTCAAGCACCCCTTGCTGTCGCGGCCATTTGCCGGGGTGCCGTCGGCGACCAACCATGACTACAGCTACGGTTTTCACTTCAACGGGCCACATGGGCGCATCTACGACCGTTTCATTCTGTCTCCGACCCACTACTCGCTTCCGCTCTACGCGGCGCTGATCGAGGCTGGCCGCATGGATCCGGCGGGGCTGGATGCCTTCAACCGGGACGGCTCGTCGGTTGAAATGATCGGCGCCGAACATTCACCCGGGATGGAGGCGATGACAGGGTCGCTTGGCCAGGGCTTGAGCCAGGGCATCGGCATGGCGCTCGCCCGGCGCATGAAGGGCGAGCCGGGGCGAATCTGGATCGTCATGTCAGACGGCGAGTTCCAGATTGGCATGGTTTGGGAGGCCTTCGAGTTCATGAGCCACCACAAGGTCGACACATCAAGATCGTCGTGGATATGAACGGCCAGCAGTGCGATGGCGCGGTTCTCTCGGTGATGCGGCTCGGTGGCTTGGCCGACCCATTCCAGCGCCAAGGCGGAGGCCATGTGACTTTGCGTGCAATCGAGGCGACCGCCCGCGAAAACCAGGGTAAGTTGGACGTGCGTTTCATGCCCTCCACGCAACTCCGGGGTTACTCGAACACGGTCAAGGCCGCAGGCCCGGTTCCCTTCGAGAAATCCAAGACCTTCGCCTGACTCACCCTCACCGCGTAGATTGCGCTATCGCCAAGTTGGCCCTTGTCAGCCCGCTCTTTGAACCGGGGGCTGCGTGCACCGATGGCTGCGATCGCGACGGCACGTTCGTCACCGTCAAGCAGGCGCGCAGTTCCGCTCACCACCAGGTTGCGAAGCTTGGGAAGCTCCTGGCCCTCCGCCAGCAACTGTACGCTCACCCGGGGATCGCGCGCCAATTGGCCAACCTTGCTTGAACCCCGGCTGGTGGAAAAGTAGAGGGTCGTTCCTCGGATGGCCCACGAACCGATGGATCGTACGACTGGGCCGTCCTCGGAGACGGTGGCCAGCGAAACGAATCGAACGCTGGCGGTCAACGAGTCGACAATTTCCGTGCTGAGATCTTGGAGACTGGGCATGAGAGAGCTCCTTCGCTTCTGCCGCGATGGATCGAGAAGTTTCGACGACGACCCGTGAACGGCCGCGACGACCGATCCCATTGTGCGGGTTCCGAATACCACAGTTTGTCCCGAGGAAGATCCGTCAATTTCTCTGTTGCCCGACAAATGTTGCTGGAAGCGCAGAATTGCTTCTCTGGCAGCAGCTCGACGCGTGATGAGCTAGCGAGCCACCGGAAATCTGGCCAGCTGCGCGCGGACGGCCGGTTTGCCAAACTTTAGCTAGCCCGGCTCCGCTCGCTTTCCAGCGCCTCTTCCAAGAAGGTCGGGTCCGCCCACTCCGCCACGTTGAAGTCTTTGCGAATGTAGCCGCGTTCGAGGAGGAAGCGCTTCTCGACCTCGACTCCGGCCAGGTTTCTGGCCGATAGATTCGGAACGAATTTCTGCTTGGCAGTCGAGCTTCTCAGCGCATTCTGACTTGTCCAGTGCGGGACGATCTCACCGAAGATTTCGGCAGCCTCGCGACGATGCTCCTGAATCCACCTGCCCGCCCTGATCACGGCCTTCAGGTACGCAACCACGATAGAGCGATGCCCCTTGGCAAATTCCTCGCTGACGGTGATCGTGTATGGCGAGTTCGCCACCTGCAGTGTCCAATCGGGGTGCTGTCCCAGATCGTTGATCGCCTTGACCTTCCCGTCCCGCTGGAACAAGTGCGCGCGGCCACGGTTGGCATAGATGGCGTCCACCTTGCCCTGTAGCAGCGCATCGATCTCCGTGCCGTAGTGACTGCTGGGCCCGGTGTCGGTCGCCTTGAACCGCTGGGCGGGATTGGCGACCGGCGAGGCGAAGGTCTGATCGGGGCCGTCCACGCGAAGATCGACGATCTCGACATCCGCAGGGGTGAGCCCATCGAGGTCGAGCGATAACAGGATTCCCCGCTCGGCCGTAGCACGCCAGAAGTCGACCCTGTCGCTCTTGCCCCGCTTGTAGAGGCCGATCTTCTTGCCCCGAAGAGCCGCCACCCGGTTGATTCCCGAATCGGCCCGCACCAGGATCTGACCACCGTCTGTCGACCACGTCAGTCCAATCAGCTTCGTCCGCTTTCCTTCCGATAGCGCATGAATGGCCGGGATGTTTCCTCCGTCGCGGAACTGATTGGGCAGCGTGTGGTTGAAGTGTGAAAGCCAGTTGTCCTCGGCAAGCGACCACAGGTACTTGAGTGATCCGCCGGCACGTCGCAGCTCCCTTTCCAGCCAGCCTTTGTGGACTGCGACGTGAGAAGCGACGAGCACCGGACAGATGGTGTACACGGTCTCGGTCAGGGCCGTCGTGCTCTTGTTTGCTCGCGCTTCGCGTTCCAATGTCGTGGTGCTCATGGTGGTCCTCCGCGCCAGGGGAACGCAAGAAGCGGACCAGCCGACATTCGCGCGAAATGGCCGAATCTCGCCCCGAGCACCGGTACACGACGCCCCCTGTGCTTCACTCGCAACAGCCGTGCATCACCGCTGCTGCGTGGGCAATCATGACGCTTTTCGGGTTTGCTCAAAAGGAACGTTCACTCTGGCCCATGGGACGACTTGCGAACCGTGCCCTCGTAGAGGGATTTGCGTGCGCCAAACCGCTCCGAGGTCCACTTCTCGAGACCGAGGACCTCGAACTTGTCTTTCAGCAAGCCCACAATTTTCCGCAAATCGAAGAACTGCTTCCACACCCCTCCCACCTTGACGAGCTGCCAGGACGACGGGTCCTCGGGCGCGCCGACCTCATCCTCGGCGTTCAGCCGAAACAGGAAGACGCCGGCAGGTGACAACAAGTCGAAGATCCGGCGAAAGATAGCCTCGGTGTCGCTCCTTTCGAAATAGTGCAGTGACAGGTTCGCTACCACGAGCTCGAATGGACCTCGCATGTCCTCGGGAAGCTGGCGGATGTCGGCCACCAGGTACCGAGCTTGCGGGCTGCGCTGTCGCGACCGCGCGACGGCTTCTGCGGAAAAATCCACGGCCACGACCTCGAAGCCCATGGCCAGCAAGCGCTCGGTATCGAATCCAAGGCCACAACCCAGGTCCAGCGCGCATGCACGCGGAAGGCCGGTCACCGCCGCCTCCCAGGTTGCCGACCATGGGTCTGAGCTTACGCGGGCGTTGCGGCCGGCTTCGGAATATCGTCGGTTCCAGGTTGCGACGTCGTCGCTCCCGCGCCTGCTGTTCTCCGTGGACATGAGGGTCTCGATGAGAGACGGCTCTTATGCCTTTTGCAGAATGCTGACGATCTCACCGATGTAGACGCGGTGAGTGTCGCCCGGAGCCTGATAGAACTCGTTCGGGTCAAGTCCGACAAAGCGGCTCTTGTCGAGGTCGTCCGAGTAGATCTTCTTGAGGACGAGCACCAGCTTCGACTCCGCGAAATACACCGTCTTGTCCTCGAAGGCGACCGGCGTCAGTCCCGTCTCTTTCGCCTTGTCGACGTTGCGGCCCGAGTTCGTGCCAAAGAAGCTCAGCGCGTCCTTGTGTGACTCGTCCAGAATCGACAGGCTGAAATAGGGTTCGCTTTCGACGAAGCGATAGGTGTAGCGCTGCGGTCGAACGTAGACCGTCACGACCTTCCTCCGCCACAGGGTGCCGAGCCCGCCCCAGCCGATGGTCATCCCGTTGTAGTTGTCCAGGTGTCCGGCGGTCAGGATGGGCCATCCCTTGGCGAACAAGGTGAAAGGGTTTCTCTCCAGCGCCTCGGCTTCGATGGTCTTGAATTCGGTTATCATGCTTTGCAGAGCCTATATTCCTCAATGGTAATCCGGTCCACTCCACAGGCAACTTGCGGGCCAAGTGCGGTAGCGTCGCCCAGCCCGCACATACGTAGCATGGAGGCCGCCCGCTGGGGCAGCACTCACTTGCGTTCGAGGACCACGAGCACCTCTTCGGCGTGTAGGTTGTCCTCGGGGCGCAGCGAGCGCACGGAACCATCGGAATGGCTGTGGCCTGATACCAATCGCACCCCCGAGGCCTCGGCCCAATCCAGCAGATCCTGCAGGCTGAACGGGTGAATGTTTTCCGACGCGTACCACGGGAAGGGAAGCCGGGACGTGATGGGCATCCGGCCGTGTGCCACCAGATCCACGATCACGCGCCAGTGGGCAAAATTGGGAAACGAGACGATGCCCCGCCGGCCGACGCGCAGCAACTCGGATAGGACCAGCTTGGGATCTTGCAACGTCTGCAGCGTCTCTTCGAGCACGACGAAGTCGAAGCACTGGTCGGGAAACCAATGCAGCCCTTCACCCAAATCCGCATGCAGCACGGATACGCCACGCGCGACCGCCTTCAGAACCGTGGCGAGGTCGATTTCCACGCCGTGCCCGCGCGCACCGCGCTCCTTTTCCAGGCGTTCGAGCAGCTCGCCGTCGCCGCAGCCCAGATCGAGCACGCTGGCCCCGTGCGGGATCTCCTTGACGATGATGTCGTCCTGCCAGCGCGAAGACGCGGGGCCGTTCTTCTGTCCGCGCGCCTTGCGACGGCTGGCGATGTTCACCACCTCGGCCACGCGCCACTCGAAAAGCCCGGGCGGCAAGCGCTCCAGATCCCGCTGGGCGAGCAGCTCGGGATCAATGCGTGGATCGTCGAAGCGAGGCATGGGATCAACCGTTGAGAAAGGCATGGACGAAGCTATTCATGGTAGGGGAGCCGAGCAGGAACGAGTCGTGACCGTGGGGCGATGGAATGTTCGCATGATGGACTCGCTTGCCGGCACGAACGAGGGCCAGCGCGAGCTCACGGCAGTCTTTCGGCGGATAGAGCCAATCACTGTCGAAGGACAACAACAGAACCTGGGACTGGACGCGTTCGCAGGCCTTGACCAAATCCCCGTTCCCCCACGAAGCGGCGTCGTAGTAATCCATGGCGCGGGTGATGGTCAGGTAGCTGTTGGCATCGAAATCCTGGGCAAAGCGGCGGCCCTGGTCGGCGAGGTAGTCTTCCACTGCGAACTCGGCCCCGAACGCATCGCCCGCCCCGCCATGCGCATCTCTCGGACGACGCCCGAACTCGCCGCGCATGCCCTCGTCCGACAGGTACGTGATGTGAGCCATCATGCGGGCCGCGCTCAGGCCGCTGGTGGGAAGCTCGCGCCCGTAGTAGTCGCCTCCACGGAAGTGCGGATCGTTGAGGATATTGGCGCGACCGCAGGCGTTGAACGCCAGGCCCTGAGCGGAAAGTCGGGCCGCGGCCGCCACCACCGCCACACGGCTCACGCGATCCGGAAAGCGCAAGGCAAACTCCAGCGCTTGCTGGCCGCCGATGGAGCCACCCGTCACCGCGAATAACCGCTCGATTCCCAGGGCATCCAGCAACAATGCGTGAACGGTCACCCAATCGCCAACGGTGATGCGCGGAAATCGCGGACCGTAGGGCGCGCCCGTGCTGGAGTCGAGCGACGACGGTCCCGTAGTCCCGTGGCAACTGCCGAGGATGTTCTGGCAAATCACGAAGAACCGGTCCGTATCAATGGCCTTGCCCGGCCCAACCACGTCGTCCCACCAGGCGGGCCGAGACGCATCGGTCGCGTCCTTGGCCACGTGCGCGTCTGCGGCCAGTGCGTGCGCGACGAGCACCGCGTTGTCCTTGTTGTCGGACAGAGCGCCGAAGGTCTCGTAGGCCACGTCGATCGGACCTAGCTGCCCGCCAAGCTCCAGACGAACCGGCCCTGGCGTCCGCCAGACGCGAAGCCCGCTTGATCGTCCCGTGTTCACCTGCTGAATCTGTCAGGGCGCTGGGAGGTGGTCAAGAACATTCTCCACTATACTGGACATCCGTCCATTCCTATCACACACACTCCTGCGGTGCCAGACGACGTCAAAGAGCCTGGTGCACGATCTTTCCGCCCACCGCGGTCAGCACGACCTTGGTCTCATCTCGGGGATGCGTTCGACGTCGCCAGCAAAGATGTCGCGGGAGACCGCGCGATTCGTTTCATGGGACCTCCGAATGCGTTGGATTCACCAGATTTGCAGGTTCGCGGTCCACAAGCATGACTGGCGATGCCGAGCTGCTGCCCGAGAAACACCGGTGCGTCCGGGCTGCTGGCACAGCAACACCTCCAGACTGAAGCCGCCCGATCACCGAGGAGCTTTCGCCGCTCGCCGACGGGAACGAGGCTTGCAGTCGACCGGCATGCAAACAGCTCACCAGCCGACATGTCCGAGAAATCTCCCATTGCATCAGCTCCTGCCGGGTCCCGCCTCGGGAAGGCCGACATCGTGGCCGAGGCGAAACGCCTGGGCGCGGCTTTGGTGGGTTTCGCCCCCGTCGAGCGCTGGGCCGAGCACGGCGACCTATCATGGGAGTTCGATCCGCAGCGACTGTGGCCCATGGCCAAGACCGTGATTGCGATGGCCGTCCCGTCTCTGTTGCGCGTGACCGAGACTGACAACAGCTACGTGTATAGGGCGCAGTACAACAACACGAACCAGCTTCTCGACAAGATAGCCTATCGATTGGCGGCGTTCTTGAACCGCCACGGGTATCCTGCCATCAACATCTGCCGCGACGGCTACGGCGAAGGCGTGATGAAGATCCGCCCCATTGCCGTGTTCTCGCACGTATGGGCGGGGCACTATGCGGGCCTTGGCGAAGTGGGCTGGAATCACTGTCTGGTCACGCGCGAGCTCGGCCCACGCCACAGACTGGTCTCGGTTATCACCGCACACGAGCTCGAAGGCGACCCGATGGTCGAGGAAGGGTCACTTTGCAACAAGTGCCTACTCTGCCAGAAGGCGTGCCTGACCCAGGCATTCTCCGGCGACCGCAAGCGGGACCGGCGATCGAACATGAACAAGTTCGCTTGTTTCGACCGACGCGCAAGATTCAAGACCGCGCAACACTGCGGGTTCTGTCTGAAGGTCTGCCCGGTCGGCGCTGACCGCAAGCTGTATGGCACCTCCAAGGTCAGTCAGTACCTCGCCGAACGAAAGGCAATCTTCGCCGAAAACGGCGTTCCGCTCGACCCCGTGCATCCGTTGCAAGGCCGTGCGGTTAACGATAGCTAGGAGGACAGCCGTGGCATCCAGCAGCCTCAGCAAATCCGATATTGTGACGCAGGCCCGTTCCCTCGGCGCCGAGTTGGTCGGCGTCGCCCCCGTCGATCGCTGGAACGACATCCACGAGGTCCCGTCGGCGCGTCGGCCGCAGACCATCTGGCCGCGCGCCAAGACCGTAATCGTTCTCGGCGTCCCGCTGTGGCTGCCGGTCGTGGAAGCAGCGCCGTCCCAGCTCGGCCACGAGCAGATCATCGTCACCGACAAGCTGCTCGAAGAAGCGGCCTACCGGCTGTCGAACTTCCTGAATGCGCACGGCCACGCCGCCATCAACGTGCCCCGCGGCAGCGACGACGAGCCCGACTCGCCCGCCGAAGTTCCTCGGGTCTTCTCTCACGTCTGGGCCGGCCGACTCGCCGGGCTTGGCAAGGTCGGGCGCAGCCGCGCGCTCTTGACCCGTGGCTATGGCCCCAGGCAGCGGTTGGTCTCGGTCTTCACTGAGCTGGTGCTGGACGGGGATCCTCTGGTCGTCCCTCCACTTTGCACCCAATGTGGCAACTGCGAGCGCATTTGCCCGGCGCATGCGTTCTCGACGAGCTCTGGACGTTGGCTTGCGACGCTGGACACTGACGCGTGCGCCGCCAATCACAAGCGCCTGCGCGCGGCCTTTCGCGATCCCTGCGGCTTCTGCCACAAGGTCTGTCCGGTCGGCGAGGACCGCGCGCTGTTCGGCAGCACCGACACCCAGAAGTACTTCGACGAGGCCGCAGCGCTGGCCCGCGATCCGTTCGCCCCGCAGTACCAATCTTGGCTGCACATTCGAAAGTACGGCGGGTTTCCGCTGCCCGAGGATCCGCCGTCCATTCGCTGAGCTGCCACTGAGCTGCTTTGCCGGATCTCGCCTACGGCAAGCGCGCCGTCGCCATTCCTGCAACGCCTGGGCGAAATCGCGAAAGATGCGTCGGCGTTTGGAATGGACGAGATTGTCTCGCTTGCAGCATCGATGGTGCTTCATTGCTGCCGGAACAGCAATCCATTGTCGTACTCCGCAGCCGCGCGCGCCGTGAGCCCGCCTGCCGTTGGCATGTCCATTGCTGGGCCAACCAGAGGAGACAGCGATGAGTCACCTGTTCACATCCGAGTCCGTAACCAAGGGACATCCCGACAAGATTGCCGACCAGATCAGCGACGCGATCCTCGACGCCGTCCTGGCGCAAGACCCGAACGGCCGTGTGGCCGTGGAAACCCTGGTCACCACCAATTTCGTGCTCATTGCCGGTGAAGTGACGACCTCGGCGCGGATCGATCCGGTGGCCATCGCCAAGAAGACCATTCGCGACATCGGATACACCGACCCGACCGTAGGCTTCGACGACAAGAACGCAGAAGTCCTTTCGCGCATCCACACGCAGTCGCCGGATATCGCCCAGGGCGTGGACTTGGGCGGCGCCGGCGACCAAGGGCTTATGTTCGGCTTTGCAGCGCGCGAAAGCGACTCGCTGCTGCCATTGCCCATCCATCTTGCCCACCGCCTGGTCGAGAGGCTGACCGCGGTCCGTGAGAGCGGGGAGCTTCCCTGGGTTCGCCCCGACGGCAAGAGCCAGGTGACCGTCGAATACGAAGGTGCGAAGCCGGTCCGCGTGCACACCGTGGTGCTCTCGACCCAGCACGACGAGAGCGTCATCGATCGGACCAGCGGTCGCGTCTCCGAGGCGGCTCGACGCACGCTGATCGATACCGTGGTTCGCCCCTCGATACCGCCGGCGTATTGGCGGGACGACATCATCTTCCACGTCAATCCGACGGGACTATTCCTAGTCGGCGGGCCTCACGGCGACACCGGGCTTACCGGCCGCAAGATCATCGTCGACACCTATGGCGGCCGCGGTCGCCACGGCGGCGGGGCGTTCAGCGGCAAGGATCCGACCAAGGTCGACCGATCGGCAAGCTACCTGGCCCGATATATCGCCAAGAACCTGGTTGCGGCGGGACTGGCCGACATTGCCGAGGTGCAGCTCGCATACGCCATCGGCGTCGCAGATCCCGTTAGCATCCATGTCGCCACCGAAGGCACCGGCCGCTTGCCCGATAGCCGACTTGCCGAGATCGTGCGCGACACTTTCCCCCTTACTCCGCGTGACATCATCAAGCTACTGGCGCTTCGCAATCCCATCTATCAGGCCACTGCGGCCTACGGTCACTTCGGCCGCCCTCCCAAGGATGGTCAGTTTGGATGGGAGGCAACCGACGCAGCTTCCACCCTGGCGAGGCTGGTTTCCTCGGCTCGCGCCGCATCTTGAGGCGCCGAGCGAGGATTCGACAGGCCGACGTTCAACGTGTGAGGGCCCATGGTGATTACGCTTCCTCTCCATGCAGGTCACAAAGTCTCGACCACGACACGGGCGCTGATCTTCGAAGACACCCGTTCCCGCGAGCTTCTGCGCGAGATCCGCCAGATTGCGCCGAGCGAGGCCACCGTGCTGGTCACCGGTGAGACGGGAACCGGGAAGGAAATCGTCTCGCGCTACGTGCACGAGCTTAGCCGTCGTAACGCCGAGCCGTTCGTCAGCGTGAACTGTGGAGCGCTGGCGACCGGTCTGGCCGACGCCGAGCTGTTCGGCTACGAACGTGGTGCCTTCACCGGGGCGTCGACCGCGAGACCCGGCTGGTTCGAGGCCGCCCAAGGCGGCGCGTTGTTCCTCGACGAGATAGGCGATCTGCAGCTGTCCCTTCAGGTCAAGCTGCTGCGAGTCTTGCAGGAACGTCAGGTGGTCCGACTGGGCTCGCGCGAGCCCATTTCCATCGACGTCCGCTTGATCGCTGCGACCAACGTCGATTTGGGGGCCGCGGTACGCTCGGGCCGATTCCGCGAAGATCTGTTCTTCCGCCTGAACGTGGCGGCGCTGTCCGTGCCCGCCCTGAGGGACAGGCCCAACGACATTCTTCCTCTCACCGAGCACTACCTTCGCGTTCACGGCCAACGTTGCGGTCTGGAGGAGGTCTCGTTGACCGACGACGCCGTGCAGACGCTGCTCGACTACGGATGGCCCGGCAACATTCGCGAGCTGGACAACGTCATCCACCGCGCCGTCCTCACTTGTCACGCCGGCATCATCGACGCCGGGAATATCGCGCTCCAGTCGACGCATGGGACCATCTCTGCGCGCACAAGCCAGGACGATGGTGGGTTCGACTTGCTCAACACGACCTTGGGGGAGGTGTTCGAGCGCGGCGGTCCCGATCTCTTCGCGAGGCTCGACGCGGCCATTGTCATGGAGGCGTACCATTTCTGTCACCGCAACCAGGTTCAGGCCGCTCGACTGTTGGGCGTGACCCGCAATGTCTTTCGCGGTCGCCTTGCAAGTCTGGGCATCATTCCCGGCCGCAAGTCGGGACCGGCGGACCGAGAAGCAGTTCGTGGGGCACGGCCGGAAGCAGCCTTTTTCAATGCGCCGCAACTCGAAGCCCCGCCGGCGCGCATCCATGCCCTGTGGAACAACCGATAGGAGCACTCGCGATGCCCGTCACAGCGGAATGGATTCGGAGCGACAACGACATCGGCTATCTCGTCTGGCCAGCACGAGCGCTTCTGCCATTACCCGCGGTTTTGGTCATCCAGGAGATTTGGGGCGTGGACGAACACATTCAAGACGTGACCCGTCGGCTGGCGAGCGCAGGCTATGCAGCCTACGCACCCGATCTTTACGCCAACGACGGCGTCAGGGCAGATGGCCTGCGCCCCGACCGAATCGGCGAGTACCAGGAGCTCTTGGCTACACTCCCCTCTTCGGCGGCCACGCCCGAGGCAAGAGCTACCGCCATCTCGGCCCTGCCGGAGCCGGCGCGTTCTCGACTGAGCGAAACACACCAGCTGCTCTTCAGCGGACTTCGCAAGCTGGACCACCACCTGCCTGCTCTGGTCCGCGCCGCCCGATTTTTGCGGACGACGTGCGACGTCTCCTTCGGTCAGAAGATTGCGTGCGTGGGCTTCTGCATGGGAGGCGGGCTGGCTTGCTTGCTGGCGACGGCCGATCCCGAGCTGGCGGGCGCCGCCGTGTTCTACGGCTCGGCGCCTCCACTCGACCAGGTGCCGCGAATCGCGTGTCCGGTCCTCGGATTCTACGCCGGCCTCGACGAACGCATCAACGCAGGCATTCCGGCCTTCGAAGGTGCCCTGGCTGCGTCCGGCAAGCGCTTTGAGCGGCACGTGTACACGACCGCCAAACATGGCTTCTTCAACGACGCACGTCCCGCCTACGACGTGGCAGCCGCCCGCGATTCCTTCACCAGGCTCCTGGCATTTTTCCAAAGTCGTCTCGCACCTTGACGCCCGCGCTCGCCAACCATGTCGCTGCGGCGGACAGCAAGCGTCACTGTCTGGTGATGGCCAAGCCCGTCGGGCCAAGGTGCAACCTCCGTTGCTCGTACTGCTATTACCTGAACAAGACCCGACTGTTCTCTCTGTGTCCGGCGTACCGGTACAAAAGGTGCTGTCGTACCTGATAGAAGTTGCTCATGCCCTTCGACTTCGATACGCCGATCGACCGCCGCGGAACCTTCAGCGAAAAGTGGGATCGCTACAGCACCGCCGACGTGATTCCGCTTTGGGTCGCCGACATGGACTTCCCGGCCCCGCCCGCGGTGCTGCAGGCCCTGAGAGAACGCATCGATCACGGAATCTTCGGCTATACAGCCGTCCCCCAACCTCTGGTGGAGGCGTTCTGCCAGCATGTCCATGCCAACTACGGCTGGCAGATTTCGCCCGACTGGTTGGTCTTCATCCCCGGCCTTGTGTGTGGGCTCAACATCACATGCGCGGCCATCGGACAAGCCGGCGACAGCGTACTGACGGCCGCCCCGGTCTATCCGCCGTTCTTCTCGGCCCCGAGGAACAGCGGTCGGCAGGTACTGCGCGTACCGCTGGCGCGCATTGCTGACAGATGGCACTTCGACTTCGACGCATTCGAGCGGGCGATCCGTCCGGACTCACGGCTCTTTCTGCTGTGCAATCCTCACAACCCCGTCGGCCGCTGCTTCGACCGGAACGAGCTGATCGCGGTGGCGGCGTTCTGCGAACGTCATGACCTCGTGCTGTGCGCGGACGAAATCCACAACGAGCTCATCCTCGCGCCGGAGAAGAGACACATTCCGGTGGCGTCGCTCGATCCGGCCTTCGCCCGTCGCACCATCACCTTGATGGCTCCGAGCAAGACCTACAACATCCCGGGGCTGGGAGCGTCCGTCGCCATCATCTCGGATCCTGGCCTGCGCGGCCAGTTTCGCCGGGCGGCAGCGGGTATCGTTCCACACGTCAACGTCCTGGGACTGGTCGCGGCGCTCGCGGCCTATCGCGACTGCAAAGGCTGGCGGGCCGAGCTGCTCACTTACTTGCGCGGAAATCGCGATTTGGTCGCGGCCGAAATCGGCAGCATCCCCGGGCTCTCGGTATCGCCTGCGGAGGCGACTTACCTGTCCTGGATCGACGCTCGCCCGCTTGGCGTTGACGATGCAGAGGCGTTCTTCGAGAAGGCCGGGGTCGGATTGTCACCCGGACGAAGCTTCGCCGGCAGCGGCTTCGTCCGTCTCAATTTCGGCTGCAGCCGCTCGCTTCTCACCACAGCCCTCACGCGGATGAGGGATGCCGTCGCAGGCCTGTGACCAACGCCCGGTGCTGGCAGATAGGCGTCAATGCCGTGCCACCAAGCCAGGCCCCGCATCCCCAACACCAGCGGCTCGCGCACGAATCGGAACCACCAGTGCCGCGGTCTGCCGAATCCGTACCAACTGTAGGGCGCAGTTTCGGCAGACGGCAATTGAAGCGTCGCTCACCGCTTCGCTACAGTAGTCGGCGACTGCGTCTCGGCAGCAGCGTGCGCTCGCTTCTGGCTGGTATCCACGAAGTACGCACCGCCCGCGAAGAAGCGCTTGTCCACGAAGGCCTCGATCTCTTTGTCGCTGAGATGGTGCTTCGTATAGAAGGGATCCTTCACGCTGATCGCCCACGACTGGAACTTCTTGATCGACGCCACCGCCTCCTCATACGAGGTCTGTCCCCACGTAAAGGAAATCGTCGACTGATCCTTGAGGTTGTAGAGCGCGATCGACTTGGGAATGCGCAACTCGCGCGATGCAATGACCGACGCCTCGTTGAAGTGGGCGCCATTGTCGGAATACAACCAGCGCACGGTGCGATCCCATGCCTGCAGGAATGCCTTGACCAGGTCGGGATTCTCTTCCGCCCACTTGCGCATCGCGAAGTACATTTGCCGACCGCCGGCAGTGGCGTAGATGCCGCCGGGCTCCGCAGTTGCAATCTCGCGCACTTGATTCTGGATGATGAGAGGTGCCGTCGTCGAAGTCGCCGGATGGGTGCCGTACGCATCGAACCGACCGGCCAGAAACGCGGTGGTCGCCGCAATGCCGGTGATGTTCACGAATCGAACGTCGCCATTGGCAAACTCCGTGTCGACATCGACTCCATGCTTGATGAACGACTCGCGCGAAGCGTAGTACGGGCAACCGATGAGCGACGAGCCGTACTTCTTGTCTTTGAGATCGGAAATGCTCTTGATGTCCGAGTCCGCGAGCACCATGGTCACGGCTCGTCGCGGATGTGGATCCACGCCTTGCCAGACCACCACTGCATCGAGTCCGTTGGCCCGATGCTGCAGCGCCGGATAGGCCATGCGCTGGGTGATGTGCAAGTCACCGCGGTCGAGCAACGAGGCCTCGACTCCGCTGCCACCGTAGGCGCTGACCAAGACCAGATCCGCCGTGGCGTTGACCTTGGCGAACTCCTCCTGTAGCCAGCCCTTCTTAGCCGCCACGGCGGTGACATCGACGAGGCCGATGTGAGCCAGTCTTGTCTTGCTGGGGACGTTGGGCGCAATCGGCGCCGACTTCAGCGGCTCCTCGGCAAACGAACGCGTCAGCGGCAAGACCGCCAAGACAATTCCAACCACCAGACTTGGTACTCTTCCCATGTACGTTCTTACCATTGTCGTTCTCCTTGTTCTGCCGACGACTGAACAAAGCAATTCCCATACCACCACAATCTGAGTCGACGCCGCCCTATCCCTGCCGTGTCCAAGCTCCCCTGCTGTCACGGCAGCAGTCGACCATCACATCTGCGCGCTTCGCAACAGACGTGAAGCAGCGCCTACTTCACCAGATTCGCGTAGACCCTGGAGCAAAGTGCGGTCAACAGGGCAAGCGAGCCAGCAAGCACGACAAAATCAACCCGCAGTCCAAAGTGACTTCGCCCGCCTCTAATCATTAGAGCCCTCAGCGCATCGACCTGGTAGGTCAGCGGATTGATGTGGGCGACCACCTTGAGCCAGCCCGGCATCAGGTCAATCGGATAGATGGCATTGCTGGCGAAGAACAGTGGCATGGTCAGCAACTGTCCGATGCCCATGAAACGCTCGCGCGACTTCACCAGGCAGGCCACGATCAGCGAAAATGTGGAGAACGTCATGGCGCCCATCACGATCACCGCCGCCACGCCCAACAGCGCGCGCACGCCCCACGCAACGTGCACCCCCAAGATCAGCGCGAGCAGGTAGATGAGCGCCGCCTGCACGATGGCGCGAATTCCAGCCGAAAGCGCCTTACCAAGGACCAGCGCGATCCGGGGCGCGGGACTGACCAGCAACTTCTGCGTGACGCCGAAATCTCGCTCCCAGATCACGCCGATGCCGTAGAAGATGGCCAGGAACAGCACGCCCTGGGCGGCGATTCCGGGCGTCATGAAGTCGAGGTAGCTCAGCGCGCCGGTGGGGACGGCCCGCAGTCTGGAGAACACATTTCCGAAGATCACGAGCCACAGTACCGGCTGAACCGAGCGGGTCAGCAGATCGGTCGGATCCCGAAACAGCTTCCGGCATTCGACTTCCGCCAGCGCCAGACACTGTCCGGGAAGTCTTGCCACTTGCTCGAGACGCCAGGATTTGGGTTCTCGAGGCGCCTCCCAGGCTTCCGCATTGCTCATGTTGGTCAACCCAATCGCGCGATGGAGCGCCGACTCTTGGCGATCTCCCGGAAATTGCCGTCGTCTTCGAGCTGCCGCCCCGAGTAGTGCGCAAAGACGTCATCCAGGTCCGCATCTGCTCGGCCAAGGCTCGCCTTGAGCTCGCTCGGTTGCCCCGCTGTCGCCACCCGACCTCGGTTCATGATCGCCACTCGACCGCACAGCTCGTCTGCCTCGTCCATCAAGTGCGTGGTGAGGAGGATCGTCATGCCACGGTCCTTGACCAACGCGCGGACCTGCTTCCAGACCGCTTGCCGGGCCAACGGATCGAGCCCTACGGTCGGCTCGTCGAGGAACAGCACGAGGGGACGGTGAATCAGCGCTATCGCGATTTCGAGCCGCCGAACCATGCCTCCCGAGTACGTGCGGGCCACACGCTTGGCCGAGCTCAAGAGGCCCACGAAGTCGAGGGCCTCTTTCACACGCTCACCGATTTCCCGCCGAGGAATTCCATGAAGCTTGGCGAATAGCCGCAGGTTCTCCTCGGCCGTCAGGCTGCCATCGGCCGACACCAGTTGCGGGACGTACGCGATTCGCGTGCGGACTCTCGACGATTCACGTCGGATGTCGAAGCTGGCGACCGTCGCCGTTCCCTCGCTGGGAGGCAAGAGCGTGGTCAGCATTTTGATGACCGTGCTCTTGCCAGCCCCATTGGGCCCCAGCAGACCGAACACCTCCCCTTGCTTGACGCTCAGGTCCAGCCCAGCCACCGCGGTCAATTCGCCGAACCGTTTGGTCAGACCTCGGGCCTCGATCATCGGCGGTCGGTAACAGCCATCGCTCATGTTAGGCCAGCATCTCGATGAAGGTCTTGACTCGGGTGATCTGCTCCTCGGTCGGCGGCTGATCGTGAACCGTGGTTTCGAGCGCGACCAACGGCACGCCACGCTTCTTGAAGTATTCGCGCTCGAGGCCTTGCACGACGCTGCCGTAGGGGCAGCCGGTCACAAATGCCGAGACGATGCCCTTGGCTTGGGTCTGCTCGACCAACTCCTCGACCCGCACGCGTCGGTAGGTCGCCGATGCCCCGGCGCCCTCGCCCAACTCGCCTTTGACCTGGGCGTCGAACAAGTACTGTGCGATGGATTGCAAAGGCGGAATATCCTCGCGAAAGTCGGCGGTAGAAACCTGCACCCAGCCCAAGATTACGCCATTCGATTCTTCGATGGCATCGAGCAACGCCCGGCCGCCGACCACGCCACCAATCAGTCCTGCCAGCACCAGCGGGATGTATGGACGCGTCGTCGGGGTCTTCGCCGCCTCTTCCAGCTCGCCAATCAGCGTGTCGAGCACCGCGAGAAACCTGTCCGGATCGCCGAAGTAGTTGATCGACCCCACCAAGACCTGCAAGGTCGGTCCGCTCGGTAAGTAAAACGGCGCCTGCAAGCGCAGGTCGAGTATGCGTCGGATCTTCGCGCTGATGCGATTCTTCAGCTTGATCTCTGCCCGAAGCCGCTCTTCGTCCACCGGCTTGCCGGTCAGCCAAATCGCCGTCTTTTCCAGCTCTTTGACCAGGAAGGACACCAGCTCGGACCGCCGTTCCGACGGCTTGAACGCCGTGGCCGCATCGATCCAGTGGATCTCGAATCCGTCCCGCTTGGAGTGCTCGATTGCGTTCCCGATCGGCTCACAGGTCGAGCCGAACAACAACACACGCTTGATGGGCCCGTCTTTCTTGAGGTGCAAGCGTCCCACCATCGCCTTGATCATCGAGCAGAATTCCGAGGGGATTTGGTGGAAGTCCTCCGCAACTGCCTCGGCGTGCAGGCTATCCTCCCGCCACAGCTCGTTGATGCCGATCGGGATGGTGTCGCAAGCGCGGACCAACGGCGCCTCCCAGGAGGCGCCACCCCACACCGCCGACTTTCCTTGCTCGACGACTTGCCGCTCGATCTCCCTGAACGTGAAGCTTCGAGCCAATTCGGCTAGCGCCCTCACGCCCGGCGACCTGCCGTCGCCTTTCCCCTCGCCATTGCTCCCGTGTTTCCGCGTGCAGTCTTGTGTCGTACTCATGGCTCACCTATTCCGCCAACATCTCGACGAAGGCTCGAATGCGCGTCACCTGTTCCTCCGTCGGCGGCTCCTCGGCGTGGACACTGTGCTCCAGGCCGACAAGGGGTACACCCGTCTTCTTGAAATGCTGCCGTTCCAGCCCCTGGACCACGCTGCCGTACGGGCATCCGGTCACGAACGAGGACACGATGCCTCGTGCGTTGGTCTTGTCGACCAACTCCTCGACCCGTCGCTTGCGCAACTGCGCTGAGGCGCCCGCGCCTTCCCCGAGCTCGCCCTTGAGTTGCGCTTCGAACAGGTATTCCGCAACCGCTTCGAGCGGTGGAATGTCCTCGCGGAAGTCGGAGGTGCTGTGAATCACCCAGCCCACCACGACACCGTTCGACTCCTCGATTATCTTCAGCAGCTTCGGTCCACCCGCCACGCCTCCTGCGAGCACCAGGGGAATGAAGCTCTTGGTCTGCGGCCGAGTGGACGCGACCTCCAGCTCTTCGATGATCCCGTCGAGGATAGCCTCGTACTTCTCACGCTGGCCGAAGTAGTGGTTCGACCCGAGGAGAATCTGCGAGGTAGGCGTACTGCTCAAGTAGAAGGGCGCCTGCAAGCGCAGGTCGAGGATCTTTCGCACCTTGCGCACCATGCGGTTCTTGAAATGAAGCTCCTCGCTCAGGCGGTCTTCGTCCACTTTCCGCCCAGTTAGCCAGATCGCGACCTTCTGCAGCTCGTTGATCAGGAACGCGACCAACTCGGCCCGCCGTTCACCCACCTTGAACGCCGTGGCCGCGTCTATGCAGTGGACGTCGTATCCGTCGTGATGGGCGTGGTCGAGGACCATGCTGATCGGCTCGCAGGTCGACCCGAAGTACAGGATGCGCTTGATGGCGTTGTCCTTGCGCAGGTGCAGGCGGCCAATCATAGCCTTGATCATCGAGCAGAACTCCCCGGGAATCTGGTGGTGACTTTCGGCGATTTCCTCGGCCTTGAGGCTGTCCTCCTTCCACAGCTCGGCGAATCCCACCGGTGTGGTGTCGCACGCACGTATCAGTGGGGCCTCCCACGAGTTTCCGCCCCAAATCACACTGCGCCCGTCTCGGGCCCACTGCTCGATTTGGTCCAAGGAATATTCCTTCTGCAAGGCGCCTAGCGCGCGAACGTGCTCCGAATCTGCGCCGGAGGCAGGTACCTCGGTGGCTCTAGCTTTGATTACGGTCCCGTTAGGCATGGATGTTCTGTCCCTTCTGCTCGCCTGCCTGCCTCTCGCGCAGCACCTCGACGAACGCTTCGATTCTCGTCTTCAACTGGCCGTGGTCACTTTCCGAGTAGTCGCTGGAGATCTCCAGCACCGGTAGCTTTTGCTCGTGGAACTCGGTGAGAAACTCCTTCTTGCTGACGCCGTAGCAGGCGCAGAACTTCAGGAACACGTAAACGACGCCGTCGACGGCGTACTCGCGGGCCAACCGCCCCGAAAACGCGACTCCGTCTGACAGCGGCTTCATGCGCGCGCACGGGGCCTGGTCCAAGTATCCGTTGGCCAACGCCCGGTACGGATCCTCGGTTTCGCTGATAGTGTGATAGAAGGGGCGAACGCCAGCGCAGTGGTCCTCGATGACCACTCGGGCGCCGAGCTCCTGCTCGATGATGTCCAAGAGCCGGCGGTCACCGTCAGCCACGATGCTCCCCGACACCATCAAACGAAGCGGACGGACCTTGCTCTTCGGCGTCTGCTTCAGACCATGCAAGACCTGCTCGAGGGCCGGGACCAGTCGCTCGCCGGGCAAATAGTAGAAACCCCGGGCCAGGTCCAAGAACTCCGCGCCGCTAATTGGCGGCGAATCGCTCTTTCGCAATTCCGAGATCTCCTTGAGCAGCTTGCGCGCCCGATTGTAGATGGTGATCTGGCGCTGAAGCTCCTCGTCGGCAATCGGCTTACCCGTAAGCTCCTCCAGGTCGCCCTTGAAATTCAGGATCTCTTCCCGGAAGAAGTCGCGCGCCTCTGTGCTCGGCCGAATCTTAGGAAGATTGAGCAGCTTCGTGGGCACGAATTGCTCGATCACCTCCGAGGCGCGCTTCATGGTCGAGCAACTATGGAAGTTGTAGACCTTGTCAAGGGACTTGTAGAAGGGATCCTTCTCCTCGAAAAATCCGATGCAGCTCTTCGTGAAGTCGCAAAACACGCTCTGCGTGTAGAGCTCACCCGCCGACACCGTCTTCGTGCTTCCGGCCCGGAAAATCCGCGCGTGCCTGACGCCCGCCGCGCTCAGCAGCTCTTGCGGGACGTAGTTGCAGATGTATCCGACCTTCTTGACGTCCTTCACGGTCTGGAACGCCTCTTGCTCCTCATCGATCAGCTTAGAAAATTGCTGCAAGCTCAAACTCGACATCGCTCTCTCCAATTCCGCCAATGACTACTCTCCGGCTGGCGCTCCGGCTTCTGCGTGTGATTCGACTATCGTCCTTCTCTTCTTTGGCACTTCCGCGGTTGCGGCGTAGTACTTCCAGGCATGCACGGCAGCGCCCAGCGCTCCCGCAAATATCAGGTCCAACTTGGCCGGCGTGAACTTGGCATTCACTTCCTCTTCCAAGACCTTCCACATGCCGATGTTGTTCGACACACCGCCCGTGAATACCAGGGGTGGCTCGATCCCGATTCGTCCCAACAGGTTGCGGACGCGTCGGGCCGTCGACACGTGCACGCCGGCCGCGATGTCGGCGCTGATCTCCTCCATATTCTCCTTCGCGCCCCTGGCCCGCAACGAAATCACTTCTGACTCCGCAAAGACCGCACACTGACTGCTGACCTGGGCCGGATTCTTCGACCGCAGCGCCACCTCGCCGAGATCGCGCAGATCCACGCCCAGGATGGCGGCGGCCTTCTCCAAGAACCTGCCGGTTCCTGCCGCGCACTTGTCATTCATCACGAACTCGACCACCTTGCCGTTGCTGGGATCGACCTTGATCGCTTTGGAATCTTGTCCGCCGATGTCGATGATAGTCCTGGTCTCGGGCACCACCGCGTGCGCGCCCATGGCGTGGCAACTGATCTCGGTCACCACCTTGTACGGGATATCGTCGTACTTGAGCGAGATGCGCCCGTACCCGGTGCCAACGATGAACGCCACGTCACTTCGCTCGATCCCGGCCAGCTTGATCAGCTGTTCCAGCAGTTCGTCCGCCGTCTCTTGCATATAGAGGCCTGTCGGGTTGAGCACGGTGATGACCTGGTCCCCATGTAGAAGGACGCCCTTCGAGCCGCGCGAACCGATGTCCAGGCCAACCACCGGCGCCGTGGTCGTAAAGTTCCAAACCCCGTTGGTAACAATGTCTCGTCCTCTGTGATTGTGCTTCATTGGGTGTTCCCATTCGCAATTCGGAGATTCGAGCCAGCTCCGACGGAGCCAGTCCCACTTGATTCGAAAACCATGCGTGTCAGCCTTCCAAGCCCGATCTGGTGACGGTTGCCCGCCCGCTGCGCGAGAGCCTGGTCGTGCGTGACCAACACCACCGCGTACCCTTCACGGGGCAACGCGAGCAGAAAGTCGGCGACTTGCTGCGCACGCTTGGGATCGAGATCGTTGGTCGGCTCGTCGGCGAGAATCACGGGCGGCTTCAGGAGCAACGCGCGCGCCAGGGCGACCCGCCGCTTTTGTCCCAGGCTAAGCTGGTGGGGAAGGAAACGAGCCCGCGATGCGAGCCCAACCCGATCAAGCAAGCCCCAGGCTTCGTCGCGGTACTGTCGCGCCACTCCGCTCAGGGTGGCAGGAAGGAGCACGTTGTCGACCACCGACAGGGATCCTACGAGCTGCGCGGTCTGGAAGACGAACCCATAGAACGCGTTCCGCAATCGAGACCGCTCGGTATCGGTCAAGGCGCTCGCGTCTCTCCCGTCGACGAGAATTCGGCCGGACGAGGGTTCGAGGAGCAGCGCCAATAGCGCAAGCAAGGTAGTCTTGCCGCTTCCCGACGGTCCCACGATCGTGGTCAGCTCGCCGGCGCGGATCTGGAGGGACACGTCGTCCAGGATGGTGTCTTGCCCATAGATGCGGCTTACGCGCTCGGCGACGATGACTATCTCCGATTTAGGCTTCAATCGATGCCTCCTTGGGCCATCGTGATAGCGGGCTCAAGCTGCGCCACCCGCAAGGCCGGCCCGGCTGCGGCGAGAAATCCGATGATCCCGTAGAGAACCAGGGCTCCCACCGAGGCTGCAACGACAACGGTCTTGTCGGGCGCCACAAACGGGAACGCGTTCTGTGCCGAAAGTCTTAGGAAGGCGGTTCGATAGAGGAGATAGCCGAGCGGCAGCCCTGCCGCCGCCCCGAGCAGCGCGAGCAGCGTCGACTCACCTACCACGAGCTGCACGACCTTCGTCCGGGTGGCACCGAGAGCGCGGTAAAGGGCCCACTCGCCCTTGCGGTCCCAGGCAGCCGACGAGAAGTGCCCGAGCAGATAGGCCATGCCGCCTAGTGCCGTGAGTAGGCCCGCCCCGGCGAGCACCAACACGAATGCCCCCATCAGTCGCTTGAGTCGCTGGAAGGTATCTGCGGCACGGATGACCTTGAGCGGTCCCAAGTCTTCCAGGGATCTGGCGATGGTCTGGAGCTGCGAGGGATCATCGACCTCAACGAGCAGCGCGGAGATCAGGTTGTGCGGATCGCCCGCGTCGTCCCACACCGGCTTGAGAGCCTCCGAGCGGGCCGCCAAATCGCGCGCGCTCGCCATGGGCATCAGGATCGAGTAGTCGAGCGCAGTTCCGGTGGCATCCAGGCGATACGCCAGGCGGAAGATCTCGCCGAGCAGCTCTATGAGCGCGCCGGATTTGCCGATTCCGCCGAGCAGCTCCGAGCCCACGATCACTTCGTCTGCTTCGATCTTTTCGCGCCCTTCTGCCGCCATTCCGGCGAGACGCTTGGACACTTGGTCCTCGATTCCGATCAGCCGGGTCTCGATGCCGACCGAGCAGCATTCGAGGTGGAGCGACTGGGTGAAAAACTGAGCCTCCACGCGGCGCACGCCGGGGATCTTTCGCGCCTGGTCGGCAAACTCCTTTCTCATGTACACGCTGAGCGGCGAGCCTGCGAACAACGCCCGGTCGGGATCGACGGTCGCGTTGCTCGGCACAACCAAGAGGTCAGCGCCAAGGCGCTGCCGTCCTCGTTCGAGCCCTTGATCGAATCCTCGGTACAGGAGAACCACCGAAATCAGCAATCCGGCCCCCAGCCCCACGCCGAACAGGGTCGCCAGCGCTTGCCATCGCCGACGGAGAATTCCGCTTAGCACGAGCTTCAGCATCACCGCACCACGGCCTTTCCATCCGCAGACGAATCCCATGGATCCACCACGGCTTCGCGTTGACGACGCTGTCCACGGCGGTTCCAAATCAGACCGCCCACGCCGACCAGCAGGCCTGCCCACAGCCACGTCCAATGCGCGGTGGTGTGGCAAGCCATTTCCGAGCGCCCGCACAATCCGATCGCCCACGACTGTGTGATCGAGACCGCCATAATTCCGAGCAGGGCGAGAAATACGCCACTCGAACGGCGAGCCTCACCGATTCCCGCCAGACCGCCAACCACGACCACCAGCACCGCCCCTATTGCCAACAGGGACTGTCCCTGAAAGCACCAATGGCAACGCATTGGCACCGATGCGCCAGAAGCGGTAAGCAGCTCATGACTGCAGGGCGGAACCACGCATGGTGTCGCCCACAGTCCGATCGCCAGGCCGAGCGCGGCGATATCGAGGAGCCTATCCTTTGCTGTTTTCCGGGTTATCCCATCCATCGACAGTCTCCGCTCCTTCTCAGGAATTCGCCCCAGGCGGAGGTTGTGACCTGTGCTCAGATCTCATAGGTGAAGTACTCCTTCGCCTGCAGGTGAAACTCATCGAGGAGCTCTTGCTTGATTCCCACGAAGTCCTTGTGGTCGCGCTTGCGGGGTCTCGGCAGGCCAATTGGAATCGTCTTCTTCACCCGTCCGGGCCGGCACGACATCAGCACGACCACGTCGCTGAGATAGATCGCTTCTTCTACGTCGTGGGTGACCATCACCATCGTCGTGCGCTCTTCGAGCCAGATCTTCTCCAGCTCGTTCTGCATATACATGCGGGTCATAGCGTCGAGCGCGCCCAGCGGCTCGTCGAGGAGCAGGATCTTGGGCTTTCTCGCCAGCGAGCGCGCAATGGCCGCACGTTGAGCCATACCGCCCGACAATTGACTGGGATACGCCTTAGCAAACTTGCTCAGCCCGACAAGAGCCAAGTAGTGCCCCACCACCGACCGTTTTTCCGACGCCCGGTGGTGAATGAGCCCGAAGCCGACGTTTTCCTCGACTGTTAGCCACGGTAACAACCTGTGCTCCTGGAAGACCACGCCCTTATCGGCGCCTGGCCCCTTGACCGGTTCGCCTTCCAACTCCAGCGTCCCGGCGAATTCCTTTTCCAACCCGGCGATGATTCTGAGCAGCGTGGTCTTGCCACACCCGCTGGCGCCCACGATCGATACAAACTGCCCCTTCTTGACCTTCAGCTCGACCTCTTCCAGCGCGGTGACGTCCACTTCGTCCGAGCTGAAGACCTTGGTCAGCCCGCTGATGAGCAGCCCAGGCTTGTCGTTATGCGTGCTCACGAGCTGCATGACTTAGCCCTCGAATCCACGCTTCCAGCGCAGCAAACTGCTTTCGATCCGCCGCAGGGTGACGTCCACGAGAAATCCGACCAGCCCGATGACGACGATGACGACAAAGAGCTGCTCGGTAAGTAACAGCTCCTGCGAGCGAATCAGGAGGTAGCCGAGGCCCAACTTTCCGCTCAGCATCTCGGCGGCAATGACGAAGGCCCAGGCCAGCCCGGCACCGTATCGCAGTCCCACGAAGATCGAGGGCAGCGCCGCTGGGATGACCACCTTGCGCAGCAGCAGAATCTTGTTGTACTCGAAGATCCTGGCGACCTCCACGTACTCTTTCGACACGCCACGAATTCCCTGCAGGGTGTTGAGGAAGACCGGGAAGAAGACCGCCTTTGCAATCATCACGCCTTTGGCGAGCGGACCGATGCCCACCCAAAGAACGATGAGGGGCAGCCAGGCCAGTGGCGGCACCTGCCGGATGCTGTTGAGGGCGGGGCCAAGAAGTCGTTCGACGGTTTTCGACAACCCCGCGCTAACTCCAGTCAATAGGCCCAGCGCTGCCCCCATGAAGAACCCTTCGACCACCACCACGGCGCTTACCCGAAAATCGGTCAGGAGCCCTTCTTCGAAAAGCATTTCCTTGAATGCCCTGATGACGGTGATCGGTCGTGGAACAAAGAAGGGCTTGACCCAGTGACGGCGAGTCGCGACTTCCCAGAGAGCGAGCAACAACAGAGGAAGGACCACCCCGAATCCAAGTTCCTTCAAACGACCAGACAGATGCTTTGGCCGGCGTCGACGCGACCGTTCGACGTAGCCGTTGCCGACCGCGGGCTTCTCGATCGGCGGCGCCACCGCGGTCAGCACCTCACCTTTTCTTTCGCCCGCCTGAACCTCCGCATTGCGAATCACCGCAGCCGGGACTTCCTTGGCCTTCTTCCCTCCACCACCCTCCCCACGCTGCGCCCTACGCTTGCCGCCCGCGAAGAGAAGCTCGTGCCTGTTCAGTCGTTCAAGGTTTTCCATGTTGCTCGACCTCAGTTTCCTTTCTGGCGAAGCATCGATGCGTCCTGCCGGTTAGAACGACCCAATTAGGCTCACATCGATCTGGTTCTTCGCGCCAGTGAATGCTTCCTGTCGATACCGCGTGTAGCTCGCCTGCAGTTTGAGCACGCGCCAGGTTTCCGACGTGGCGTACGAGCGCCTCACAATCGGCTCGACCGCCCAGATGAACCAGTTGAAACCGACCGAGTAGGCATCGCGTCGGTTACCCCAGTTTCCGGCGGCGTTGGCGCTGGTGATTTGGGCATCCGTGAGATTGGTATAGGGCCAGGGCCGCCACAGATCGAAGCGGAACCAGGGCTGGAAGTCTGGCAGCGTGTTCGGTGTGAAGAACAGCGTACCGACAAACGTGCTTGCCTTGGCCACAGTCGCCGTCGGTGCGGGACCGGTTCCCTTGAGCGGGGCGGTTCGGTCGTCGTATCCGTCTTTGCTGTAGACGTACTCCGCGGTCAACAGAAACGGCTTGCGCAGCCAGCTAACATCTCCACCAAGCCGCCGCTTCTTCGGCAGCGCTCCCGTGCTAGACCACAGGTTACCCTCGTACCAGTTTGCCCCGATGGTTAGATTGCGGAAGTTATCTGCGTATTGATAGAAGGGCGACAGGGTCAAGCGGCCGAGTGCATCGAGGCCGGTGTTCGTGTCGAACGTATTGGGGCCGGCTCCATCGAAGATACCAAGAGTGTAGCCGATCAGGGGAACCGTGGTAGCCGACGGATCGTTCCTGTGCCAAAGACCACCAGTCGCGATCAGGCCGAGGTCGCGATTGGTGAAGCCAAGCCTCGATACGAACTGCGCCTGATTGATGGTAGGTCGGTTGTTCTCGGTCGAGACCGCCTCTATTCCGTACGGGATTAGAAACTGCCCGAGCTGGAAGGACAAGGTGGCGAGGGGCTCTAGCTCGAGCTTGGTAGTCTTGAAGTCGTAGGCAACCCAAACATCCGACGCGTTGAGATACGTCGCGTTCAGGGTGCTTCCGTTGACCGTCGCCGCGGTCGAGGAGGCACTCGATTGACTAGAGTTGGCGACGGCATTGTACCTATTCTGCGTAGCCAGAAAGGCAACGTTGTAACGAACATCTCCTTCGGCCCCGCTGTCCTGTCTCAAGTAACCAGACAGCGCCAGAGAGACCTGGGAGATCCTTAATGACCGGGTGCTGTTCGAGGCTCCGCTCCAGGGTGTCGCGGTATAGAGCAAACCTACGGCACCTGTCAGATTCACGAGGTGGAGAAGTCCCCCGTTCACCTGGTAAGGCGAAACCGACGAGCTCGATCCGATGCTGCGTAGGATGTTTTCCTCCTCGATGTCTCGCAGAGCCTCTAGGTCACTGTGGGTGCTGACCTCGGCGGCTCGTTCATCGATGGCCTTCACGGCCTGTTCGTTGGCGGTGGTTGCCTCCCTGAGCGCGTTGACCTCCTCGCGCAGCTTTTTGATTTCCTCGGCGGTCGTGTTGGCCGCTTGGTCTTCCGCCGTGACGCTCTTTCCGCTGCCTGCGCCGTTGGGACTGGGCGTCTCAGCAGCGTCCACACGCGCACCGACCAACAGAATGGCCGCTGGCAGCAGGAGGCTGATACAGCCGGAAGAACGATATGCACGTTGCTTTCTCATGGGTCCCGAGGAGTCCTTTCTGCGTCCGGGTACTACAAGTGTTTCAGAGCCGTAATACTTCTTTGGCTTGTCGAGAGCCAAACCCAGCAGAGTGGAGCAAATTGCGGGCCAAGCCTCGTTTGGCGTTACGACTATGGAAGTCGCACTGTCCTTGCCATTGGCGCCGGTGTCACTGCTGGAATTCCAGCAACCGGCCAACAATGCTGCTTCTGGGACAACACCACTGGGCTACGCCGGCGCAGATGTAGCTGCGCTGGTGGCCAGCGAGGCGTCGGCGTCGCGACTGTCGGCGGGCTCTTCCCCGCTGTCCGCCACGCTCCCCGCGCTCGCCGCCGATGGCAAACGGTCGACCGGATCGCCGCGGTCCAGAGATCTCTCGGACACGAAGCCGTCCGCCTGCCCTTTCCAGAGCCGATGAAAGGCCCCTTTTTGCGCGAGCAGCACGGCCGGAGGACCATCCTCGACGATGCGACCATTTTCGAACACCAGAATTCGGTCCAGGTGCGCGATGGTCGACAGTCGGTGGGCGACGACAATGACGGTCTTTCCGGTCATTGCATCGTCGAGACTCGCCTGAATCGCCTTCTCGGTGACCGAATCCAGGCTCGACGTGGCTTCGTCGAGAATCAGGATCGGGGCGTCTTTCAAAATGACACGCGCAATTGCGATTCGCTGCCGCTGCCCCCCGGAGAGCTTCACGCCCCTCTCGCCCACCATCGAGTCGTAACTCTCGGGAATGTCCACGATGAACTCGTGCGCATGCGCGCGGCGGGCGGCCTCTTCGACGTCGGCGTCGCTTGCTTCGAGACGGCCGTAGCGGATGTTTTCGCGCAACGAACGGTGGAACAGATTGGGGTCCTGCGGTATCAGGCTTAATTGCTCGTGCAAGGATTGTTGCGTAAACGAACGCAGGTCATTGCCGTCGATGGTGATTCGGCCCTGGCGCGGCTCGTGCAGCCGGAGCACGAGGCTGACGAAGGTCGACTTTCCCGACCCTGAGGGCCCGACGAGGCCGACCCGCTGTCCAGCCGGAATGCGAACGTTCAGCCGCTCGAAAATAGCGCGGCCCGCGCCGTAGTCGAAGCTCACATCCTGAAACTCGACGGCTCCACGGGCAACGCGGATGGCTCGGGCGTTGGGGGCGTCAACGATATCGTGCGCGCGGATGAGCGTGGTTACACCGTTGCTCACGTTCCCCACGTACTCGAGGAATTCCAGGAACCGCCGACTCAAGTTTCGGCTTTCCGTGATGAGCAAGAGCGACATGCTGGTGGCCACCACGAACTCGGAGACCCCGATCTTGCCCTCCCCCCACAGGCGGATCGAATACCAGACCACCGCGACCTTCAAAACCGCGGCCGCCAGGTATTGAAATCGACGAATTCGCTCCGTGTACCTCAGCGAGGTCCAAATGGCGCTCATCTCTCGATCGAGATACTTGTCCAAGAACGACCGTTCGTAGTGAAACCGAGCGAACAACTTCACGCTGGTCAGGTTGGTCACCGAATCCACGACCTTGCCGGTTGTTTCGCTGCGTGCGGCGGCGGCTTTGACCGAATACGGCCGACTGCGAAGGGCCAGCAAGAACGAGCACCCGATAAACAGCACGGCCCACGCTCCCACGAGGGCTCCGAGGCGCCCGTTGGCGGAGACCAGCAGGACCACCGATACGCCGAACGTAATCAAGACTGGCCAAAAATCGAAGATCAGCGTCCACAGGGCCATATTCACCCCCTGGGACATCTCACTTATCCGGTGCACCAATGCCCCGGCGAAGTTGTTGCTCAGGTACTGGTGCGAATGGTGCTGAAGATAGGCATACACCTCACGGGTGACCTCCTGTCGCTGCCGAGGGCCCACCCGCAATTGCAGGCTCTTGGCAAGGCTGCCAAACAGAACCTCGCCGAGGCCAAGGCCGAGAAACAGTACCAGCGGCCACGTCAGACGGTCGAGCAGAACGAGCGATTGCGACCTCGCCTGGATGACGCCCCTGATGATTCGTCCCAGGGCCTGCGGAATTGCAATGGCGCAGGTCGCGTTCAACGCCTCCAGACAGAGGATGGATAGAAAGATCCATTTTCGCCGCGCCCAAAAGTAGAGAACGAAGCGAAACGGCTGCGCGGGCAACCCCGGTGCACCAGGGGCTCGCTGGAGACTGCCCCGAATTGTCTGGCCAGGCATGGTGACCGCCTGCCGTCAGCTTCGGCCACTCGCTTGCGGAGCATGGCGACGTCCTTGTCGAATCTCGGAGTAGCGATTGTGCCGAACCTTGCCGAAATCCAGGTCGCCCGCCGGAATCGTAGGCTTCGACTCGGCCGGGTGTCCAATGCTGATGACCGCAGCAACCTTCATGTGCTCAGGCAGTTCGAGCAGCCTCTGCACGTACGCCTCGGCACTCGTGTTTTCGTCGTGGGCGCGGTTTCGGATCTGCACCCAGCACGTCCCCAGGCCCAGGGAGTGCGCCGCCACCTGCACCACGATTCCCGCGATCGCCGCATCCTCGATCCATACGTCCGATTTCGAGCTGTCACCCGCCAAGACAATGGCTAGTGCAGCATCCCTCAGGAATCCCCCGCCCTGCGACTTGGCCAAGGCCAGTCTTTCAAGTAGCGCCCGATCGTCGACCAGGACGAATTCCCACGACTTGCCGTTTCGCGAGGTCGGCGACCTCAAGAGAGCCTCGACCAGGAGTTCCTGGTGCTCCTCACTTACGGCCCTATCCGTGTATCGCCTGATGCTCCTGCGACTTCTTAGCACCGGAAGCACGCCGCCTTCGACGGCGCCGGACCTTCGTACAATGGTATTAGTCATCTTGTTTACCTGATTTCTAAGCAACAGGCATACCGGGCGCATGGCTTACGCACATGCGCCTCTTTCGCCGTTCCAAGGCTGCCGGTTGTTGCACATGCAACACTGCGCGCGCAGACCTGCTGCTGCAGCACCAGGCGACTGAACGTCACGATGGCGACAGAAGCTTTCGGTAGTACGACTGCGTTCCATACAGCGCCACGGCTGGGCTGGGCAGCGTTACGCGCTCCGGGCGCGACTTGCTCTTCTTTGTTTCGATGTCGAGGATTCCGGCTACGACGAGAGAGCGTCGAGCTTCCCGTCGACGACGTTCCCTCCGTCGAGGATGCCTGTCCCGCCCGCTTCGCCGAGGTCAGCTCCGTCGGGAGCGCTGTCCAGCCTGATGCTGCCGTCCAGCCCCGTGTTTCCGTCGGGGATATTCAACAGAGGGGCGTCTGACGGAAGAGAATCCGAGCCGGTTGCGGGTCGGCCATCGATCGACACCTCCGGGCCCGAAGCGTCCACGCCGGGCGCGCTGGCCACGTCTTTGCCACCTCCGTCGGTCGTCGCATCGACGGTGGCGATGGGCTCTCCGGAGTTGGCATCGAGGGGGAGTGGTGCGGAGTCAACGCCAGGCAGAATCGAATCGACCTTGTCGCCGACTTCGGGGGCGGCGGCAGCACCGTCCACGGCACCACCGTCGAGCCCTTTCTTACCTGCGTCTCCGCCGCCGTCCGGCCCGGCGTCCGGGGTCGGCGTTCCATAGTCGTCGCCACATCCAGCGCCGATGACGGCCGCTAATCCAAGAACGCAAAGCCACTTACTCGTATTCATTTATCGCAGTTCCTTTCGCTGCTTTTGATTCCGCACCTCTTCTATTTCGCATTGGCGCGGTCGATTGACCGAGAAAGCCCCTCGGTTTTGCGCTGGTCAATAGCAAGCGTCATACCAGGGCAGAATTGGGACACCTCGATTCGAACGGAGAGGCGGCCTGCTGCGTGCGCATCACTGCGCCACCATACTTGTTGCTCGCGCAGCTCGCGACAGTGCCAGTCCGTCTGAATACAGCTTTGCAGTGCCGAAATTCTGATGGCATGTCGGTTGCAGCCTAAATTCGCCGACACATCAATGGGCAAGCTAGCGGACGTCATCGATCCATCGGTTCTTCACGAGCTGACCGACGAAACGGTCGTCGGCATCGACATTGGATCTCGCGGAGCCAAGGCAGTACTCCTCAGCATCGGCGGTCAAGATTCAAGGGCAATCAGGGTCGGTCCAACTACCACCCAAGATCCGCAAGACGCTCGGCGATGACCCGCCTGGGCGTGCAGACTGAGGCTCCGGCGGAGTTCCGGGTGAAGAGCGAAAACCAGCTTCCCGAGGCCGAGCCCTCGCGTAGCGAAGCTCATTCGCTACCACGCCCGCGCGCACCTGGGGCGCTCGCGCACCTTCGCCAGGTTCTGCGTGCCCTGAGCTCGCGCAACTATCGCCTGTTCTTCGCCGGACAAGGGATTTCTTTGCTTGGCACCACCCTTCAACAGGTTGCGCTCGGCTGGTACGTGTACCGTCTGACAGGATCGCAAGTGCTGCTCGGCACCATCGGGTTTCTCAACCAGATCCCGGGACTCTTCCTCTCGCCGATCGCCGGCGCCCTCAGCGACCGAGTTGACGGCCGGCGGGCACTGATGTCCGTTCAAGGCGGTCTCATGCTTCAGGCGATTCTGGTGGCTGCCTTCATTATCACCGGCCACGCATCGGTTCCAATGCTGCTTTGCCTGGCGGGATTCCAGGGGTTCCTCAACGCCTTCGATCTTCCCTTCCGTCAGACCGTCGTCCCGAACCTGGTGGAGAACCGACAACAACTTCCCAGCGCCATCGCGCTCAACTCGGCTCTCTTCAACGTGGCGCGAATCCTTGGGCCGTCCTTGGGCGGAATTCTCGTCGCCACCGTGGGTGAACAGGTCTGCTTCCTGGCCAACGGTGCGACCTACCTCGCGGTGCTGGCCGCCTTGCTCGCGATTCGCATGCCTCCGATGGCGATTGTCCCGTCGCGGCCTCGGATCGTCGTCGACATCGCCGAGGGCCTCGGCTACATCCGCCATCACCGGCCGATCCGCGATTTGTTGCTGCTGCTGGCCGCGAACAACTTCCTGGGACTGTCCTACGTCGTGCTGTTCCCCGTGATTGCCCGCGACGCACTTCACGGCGATCCGCACACCCTCGGATTTCTCATGGGGGCGGCGGGCGTGGGCTCGCTTGCAGCGGCACTGCGGCTGGCATCGCGACGAAGCCTCCGGGGCCTCTTCAAGAGCATTTCTTTCTGCGCGATGCTTTCAGCTGCAGCCCTGGCGACCTTCGCCGCCGTCCGCACGCTGCCAGCCACCCTGCTTCTCGTTGCGGTGGCCGGCTTCGGATTCATTTCGGTGTCTGGCGCGACCAACACCATTTTGCAGACCCTGGTGGGCGACGAGATGCGAGGTCGTGTCATGTCCCTCTATACAGTGGCATTCGTGGGATCCACGCCGTTCGGGAACCTGTTTCTCGGCTGGCTGGCACACCGATGGTGCGTCCGAAGCGCCATCTCGTTTTCGGGCGGACTGCTCCTACTGGTGACCGCGGTGTTCGCAGCCCGGCTCAACAGCTTGCGCGCGGCCGTGCGCCCCATCTACATAGACCTCGGCATCATGCCTTGGCACGAAGACTAAATCTGACAATCGCCTTGCTCTTCCCGTACCGCGAAAGATTCGCGGTGCACCGGCGACCGTACCCGGCCGAATTGATCGGTGGATTCATCTGTGACATGGTCGCAATGACTCCTACGAGGCCGTCAGCCGCGGACGCCGCGACTTCCAAGAGCTGAGCCCTGCTCAGCTGCCTCGGTCGTTGGGCACCAGATGCAGCGACTGGTCCCGAATGCTGCTGAGCCACAGGCCATCATCTCCCGCCGTTCGCTCGCGTGCGCCAGGCGAAGGAACCGCTGTAGCAACAGCGCGGGAACCAGCAGCAAAGCCGCCAGGATGAGCACGCTACCAATGACCAAGGCTAGTGTCGGCATCGCGAAGACCCTTTCGCAACTATCTCAATGTCCCATTGACAATAACTATTGTCCATTATACTGGACGGACGGAACACGTCAAGGGAAGACAGCGGTCGGGATGCTTGCCCTGGAGAGCGGACCGCGTTGGAAGGGGGAACGTAGCCGCGTTCAACTCGCGGACGCCATTGGCCGACGGTCGCGAATATGCGCCAAAGCGTCGAGAGCCGCGTCGACCTCTCCGGGCGTGGTGGCGAATCCCATGGCGAAACGGACTGTACCGGTCGGCAGGGTTCCGATCGCAGCATGCGCCCCGGGAGCGCAGTGCAGACCCGTTCGCGTGAGGATTCCGTATTCCATGTCCAGCCGAAACCCGACATCGGTGGGCTGCATCCCGTCGACGGTCACTGACACGATGCTGACCGATTGGTCCGGATCCTCTGGACCGTAGCAATGAACATGCCCAATCTCGGACAAGCCATCACGGAAGCGCTTCCAAAGCTGCATCTCTTGGGCCCGGATCGAAGCCAAGCCCTGGTCCAGGAGGAAGCCAACGCCGGCTCGCAACCCCGACAGACCGTGACAATTGAGAGTTCCGCTCTCGAATCGGTCAGGGAGGTTCTCGGGATGAGACTCCGAGTGACTGGCACTGCCGCTTCCGCCCACCTTCAGCGGCGCGATCCGCGCAGCCACCGAGGGATCGACGACCAAACCGCCGGTCCCCTGCGGCCCAAGCAGCGATTTGTGTCCCGTGAATACCAGAACCGCCGCGCCCAGACTCTTGAAATCCACGGGGTAGCAGCCGCAAACCTGAGCCCCGTCCACCACCAGCGGAATTCCACGAGCCTGGCACGCCTCCGCCACAGGTCTGATGTTCTGGATGGCGCCCGTCACGTTGCTTGCCCACGACAACACGACCATCGAGGTGTCCTCCGTCAGCGCCCCGATCACGTCGGCGGCATTCCACTGCCCGAGACGATTCGCGCATACCGCTTCCAAGTGGCAGCCGAAGCGAGCGCGCAGATCCGCAACCGGGCGGCGAACCGAGTTGTGCTCCACGACGCTGGTGACGATGCGGCTGCCCGGCCGGGCCAGCCCGTAGATGGCAACGTTGAGGCCATCGGTGGCGTTCGAACCGAAGCAAACGCATTCGGCGCTGTGGGCTCCTAGCAGATCCGCCAGGGCCTCTCGAGCTTCATCGATGGCATTCGCAGCCTCCAGCGAGCGGCGGTGCGAGCTCCTCCCTCCCGAACCGCCCACGCGTCTGGCAAAATCGTCCAGGGCGGCATAGACGACCTCCGGTTTGGGGAAGCTTGTGGCGGCGTTGTCGAAGTAGATGGTGTCGTCGAGACTATCTGCGGTTGAAGTTGGGCTGGACTGCATGTGGCCTCGTGGTTGACCTGTTCGAGAGAGCAGCCATGACGAACAGCAAGGGTCGTGCCGACAGCGTTCCCAAGGAAAACGGGTCCTTCCCGCTCTCTTGCGCGCTTCCCATGAGCGCGTCCCGTGTTATTTAACGGCTGTCCATCAAATATGCTGGCACGCGCACCACGGAGCCCGCTGGTCGGCGACACATGGACCGAGCGGGCTTTGCCCGAAGAGAGTTAGATGGTGTAGTCCTCGACGAAGACCTTCGGGTTATAGAGATCCACGAGCACCGACTCGCCCTTCCTGACTGCCAGGGACTCGAATTCACGCCTCGGCAGGTGCACGGTGATGCTCTCATGGGTCGGCAAATCCAGATCGACCTTGAAGTGGGTTCCCAGGTCCACGATTCGCTGAACCATGCCGGTCGAACGGCCCTGCCCTCCGTTGACTCGGGAGCCGCTCGGACGCTCGATCCGGACGTCGTGCGGTCTCACCACCGCCTGTACGCGCGCACCGTCCGACGCTCCCCCCGCACCGGGCAGCGCCATCTCCCCTACCCGCACCTGACCGTCGAGCACCCTGCCACGGAGCACATTGGCCGATCCCACGAACGAGGCCACGAACGAGGTCGCCGGCTTCGCGTACACCTCGGCCGGCGATCCCACCTGCTCCACATGCCCCACGTTCATCACCACCAGCCGGTCGGACAGATCAAGAGCTTCCTCCTGGTCGTGCGTGACCAGGATGGTCGTCACGTGCGTCAGCTCGTGCAGTCGTCGCAGCCAATCGCGTAGCTCGGCTCGGACCCGCGCGTCGAGGGCGCCAAAGGGTTCGTCGAGTAGCAGCACCAGCGGACGCGGCGCCAGCGCTCGGGCGAAGCCCACGCGTTGCCGCTGACCACCGGAGAGCTGGGTCGGGAACTTGTCCCCATGTCCCTGCAGTTGGACGAGATCCAGCAATTCCTCCACGCGCTCGTCAATCTCGGAACCGGACTTGCGCTTGACCCGAAGGCCAAACGCGATGTTCTCCCGAACCGACATATGGTCGAATAGGGCAAAGCTTTGAAAGACAAATCCGAAGCCTCGCTGCCTGACGGGAACGTGTATGACGTCCTCACCGCCCACCAGGACACGGCCGGAATCCGCGGACTCCAGGCCAGCGATCACACGCAAGACCGTTGTCTTGCCCGAGCCCGAAGGGCCAAGCAACGTGGTGATGCCGCCGTCGGGCGCCTCGAAGCTTGCGTCGTGCACCGCGGGAGCGCCTTCGCTGGCGAAGCGCTTGGTCAGCCGTTCGATTCGGACATTCATGCCTTCTTGCCTCCCATCGTCGCGGCGGAACGGTGTTCGACTACCTTCTTCACCACGAGTGTTGCCAGTGCCAACAGAGTCAGCAAAGACGCGACGGCGAACGCGCCCACAAAATCGTATTCGTTGTAGAGGATCTCGACCTGGAGGGGGACCGTATTCGTCAGCCCACGAATGTGTCCAGACACGACTGACACGGCGCCGAATTCGCCCATAGCCCGTGCGTTGCAGAGGATCACACCGTAGATGAGCGCCCACTTGATTTTCGGCAAGGTAACCCGCAACAGGATTCGCCATCCGCCTGCGCCAAGGGTCAGGGCCGCCTCCTCGCTAGCATTCCCCGCGGCCTGCAGCGCTGGCAGGATCTCGCGTGCCACGAACGGGAACGTTACAAAGATGGTTGCCAGCACAATGCCGGGCGTGGCGAAAACGATCTTGATGTTGTGCTCGTCCAGCCAGTGACCGAGGAAGCCTCGGCTGCCGAAGAGCAGGACGAACACCAAGCCCGAAATCACCGGCGAGACCGTGAATGGAAGGTCAATCAAGGTGATGAGGATGTTTCGACCCGGAAACCGATACTTCGCCACGGTCCATGCGGCGGCAATGCCAAACGCAGTGTTGAGCGGCACCGCGATCGCCGCGGTGATGAGGGTCAGCTTGATGGCTGCGGCGGTCTCGGCCTGCTTGAGCGCCGCAAGGTAGCCCGGAAGCCCCTTGGCCAGTGCCTGGGCGAAGACGGCGCCAAGGGGAAGCACAACCACGAAGGCAAGAAACGCCAGGGCGGCGCCGAGCAACGCGAGTCGCACCACCAGGGGCTCGGTGCGGGCGGCGCTGGTCTGGGGGTAAAGTGATCCTTCACGAGCCATGGGTTGCCCACCGGCGATTTCGCGCCTGGACGAAGTTGAGCACAAGCAGCGTGAGCAGCGACCCAGCCAGCATCACCACTGCGAGCGCCGTCGCTTCCGGATACTGAAACTGTTCTAGCTTGGTGACGATGAGCAGCGGTACAATCTCGGTCTGCCCGGGCAAGTTTCCCGAGATGAAGACAATAGAACCGTATTCCCCGACGGCCCGGGCAAAGGCCAACGTGAAGCCGGTGACCACCGAGGGGGTGAGCAGCGGTAGTATCACGCGAACGAAGGTACGAAGCCGTGAAGCCCCGAGTACCGCAGCGGCCTCTTCGACCTTCGGATCAATTTCCATCAGGACCGGCTGGACCGACCTGACCGCGAAGGGCAGACCAACGAAGACCATGGCCAAGATGACGCCCGGCAGTCGGTAGGCGATGTGGATGTCGTGCCGATCGAGGAACGAGCCGACCAGCCCGTTCGGGGCATACACAGCGGTCAACGCAATTCCAGCCACCGCCGTCGGCAACGCCAGAGGAAGGTCGATGATCGCGTCTACCAGCGCGCGGCCGAAGAAGCGATATCGGACCAGCACCCAGGACAGCAGCATGCCGGCTGCCACGTTGATGGCCGCCGCCAGAAAGGCGCCACCGAAGCTCAGCTTGTAGGCCGCGAGAGCCCTGGGCGAGACGATGGTGGCCCAGAGCTGCCCGGGCGATAGCTCACATGTCTTGGCCGCCAGAGCGGCCAGGGGCAATATGACCACGACGCTTAGGTAGAAAATCGTCACCCCCAACGTGAGGCGAAATCCCGGCAGCGCCCCGGAATGCCGGCCGGTCAGCCAGCCGCGGAGCGGTTGCGCCTTTGTCGTGGTGGACGAGTGCATGCTGCCTACCGCCAAGAGCGGCGCTCGTCCACGCCCATCATTCCCTGGAAAGGCTTGAATGCGTTCTCGGACAATTCCCTTCGAAGAAGGTGGTCCAATCCTTCGCGATAGCTTCGCGGGGCGAGCTCGCCGCTGATCTGTGTCGGCGCCTGCACTACTTTCCACCCGTGTAGATTTGGTCGAAGGTCCCGTTGTCGGCAAAGTGCGTCTTCTGCGCCTTCTGCCAACCACCGAATTGTCCATCGATGGTCACCAGCCGCAGTTTGGGGAAGTGCGACGCATACCTCGCCGCCACGCCTGCGTTTCGAGGACGGTAGTGGTTCTTCGCAATGATCTCCTGCGCTTCGTCGCTGTAGAGGTATTCGAGGTATGCCTTCGCAACCGCCGCCGTGCCGTGTTTGGAGACGTTCTTGTCCACCACCGCGACCGGGGGTTCAGCGAGAATGCTCTGCGACGGGGCAATGATCTGGAACTTCTCCTTGCCCAGCTCATCCACCAGTAGGAAAGCTTCGTTTTCCCAGGCGATCAGGACGTCTCCCAAGCCTCGCTGCGCGAAAGTGGTCGTCGATCCGCGCGCACCCGAATCGAGCACCGCGACGTTCTTGTACAGACGAGCGATGAAATCGTGCACCTTGGCCTCGTCCTTCTTGAACTTGTCCTCGGCGTAGGCCCATGCGCCGAGATAGTTCCACCGAGCGCCGCCAGAAGTCTTCGGGTTTGGCGTGATGACCTTGATGTCGGGCCTTACCAGATCGTCCCAGTCCTTAATCCCCTTGGGATTGCCACTGCGAACCACGAACACGATGGTCGAGGTATACGGCGATGAGTTGCTCGGCAGCAGCTTCTGCCAATCCTTCGGCAACCGTCCCCCTTGCTCGGCGATGGCGTCGATGTCATAGGCCAGCGCGAGCGTCACCACGTCCGCTTCCAAACCGTCGATGACCGCGCGTGCTTGCTTGCCAGAACCGCCGTGGGATTGGTTGACCTTCACGTCATCGCCGGTCTTCGCCTTCCAGTGTCGAGCGAAAGCAGCGTTGTAGCTCTGGTACAGCTCGCGGGTTGGGTCGTAGGAGACGTTGAGGAGGGTCACATCCTTCGCATATACGTCAGTCCCGAACAGCACCCCTGCCACGAGAAGAGAAGATAGAACACTTGGCTTCATCACATTCCTTCCTTCTAACGTCCACTATACGAGACACCACGTCACTGGACAAGCCACAAATCGCGGCAAGCGATTTTGCAGCCGCCCGGACCGGATGCTCACTCAGGAGGATGCGCGAGGCGTGACGCGCCCCAGGATTTGCCCATCGCTCCCGACCTGGAATGCCAGGGGTACCACACTGATCCCGTACTTGCGCGCCAAGTCTGGATGTTTAGAAACGTCCACGATAGCCAAAGGAACGCCTTGCCTCCGCAGCTGGTTCTCCAACTCGATGCAATCCGTGCAGCGCGGGTGGGTGAACTGCACCACCAAACCAGGATTTCTGGCTGCGCCAATCTCGTCGAGATCGATGCGAGAGACTTTCTTCAGACGGATTCCGCGAAGGCCCGCGAGCAGCCGATACATCCAGCAACCCGCGCAAAATCCGCTGGCTGCCGCAACCAAGGCCAGCGTGGCCACGATCGAAGTCAAGCCGCGTTCTAGCCCGTGCCTTCCAGCGACGTGCGAGAGTGTCGCTGTGGAGAGGAAGAGAAAGCCGACCAAGTTGGCGAATCTGACCGGCCGAGCATCTTCGGTCGCTCCTGGGCCCAGGCGTGGCTGAATCCACCGAAAATAGATCGCGCAGGCCAGGCACGCACGAGAACCCAAGGTCAAGCTAAGCAGCAACTGGATCGCGGCGAGAGCGGCTACCGGCCACGCATGAAAGGCAGCCCCCGAGAGTGCCGCCAAGCCTATCAGAGCTTGATTGAACCTAGGCGCCCGAGCATCGACGATGGGGATCGCTGCGGAAGGTAAATTTGTCACTTCTCTTGTGCGAGACATCATATACACTATAGCAGACACCCGCGAACCGGCCACCAGCCGCCTCTGCCTGGCGCTCGGCCGCCGGGAAAGCGACAGGCGGGCGCTCAACGTGCCAAGAGTCGATTCGCCCCGAATGCCGCCGCGGAAATCACCAGCGCACTGCGCGTGGGCTGGAGCGGAGACGATCGGGCATTAGCGCGGCTTTGGGACCTCAGCGAAAGCGGATGCCTTCCTCTGATCGAGATACTCGCAGAGGTTTCCTTCCGTGAATAGCGGCTTGTCGTCGCCGCAAGACACTCGGATTGGTCATCGCGGCCATTGCCGCCACAGGCCAGGCGAGGTCTTTCGCCATCGCGACGACGCTGTCGACCTGGCTGCGGACCCGACTCGACAGCGCCGTCAACCGCTTCTACCGGCTGCTCGGAAGCGATCGCTGCGAACGGCGCCGGCACGATCAAGTGGAGTGCGGCCCCGAAAGGCCTGAATCCCCTAGATCTCCGGGCCAATGTCGACAACAACGATCGCCCCCTCGCGATCGTTGTCCCCGTGGTGGCTACCTTGCTCATCCGCCGAGACGTCGAGCGGTTCTACACGGTTCGCGAACGCCGAGTTTGCAACTGAGCCGTGAATTCTGGCACTTCCGTGGCCGCGACAAAGACAGGTTTGACTGTGCCGTTGCCAGCGCAGTTTCTGGCAGCCTGGCTGGCGGTCTGGCTCGGGCGGGTCTTGCAAGAGCAGGTCGACTACCTGAGAGCGGAGAATCGTTTGCTTCGGGAGAAGCTTGGGGCACCGCGCGAATGGATGCTCGGAAAACGGGAACGGACGGCTACTGGTGGACCACGGTCGTGCCGTAGACCTCGACCACGGTGTAGGGACCTGACGGTCGTTTCCTGAAGGACCTGTCAGTCAAGCATGGCATGGACAGCCCGGTGGAGGAAGTGGATGGCAATCGCTCAGACGCCGTCCGGCTAGGCTCGCCCTCTGCCTGCTTGCCCTTTCCGGCTGTATGCCGCCTTCGTGGGGAGCGGCGGCGCTGCTGCGCCCATCGAGGAAGGCACTGGCCGATGCGCCGCCGATGCCGGTTGAGACCGTCGAAATCGCGAGCGATGGGGTAGTGCTCAGGGGCTGGTTGTTTCGGGCGGCGGGCGAGCAACGAGGCACCATCGTCTACCTGCACGGCGCGGCCGACAACCGCGCTTCCGTCGCAGGAGTAGCGAAGGGGGTACGACGTACTTGCATACGATAGCCGGGCACACGGCAATTCCACAGGGGACGCCTGCACCTACGGCTACTATGAGAAGCACGATCTAGCGAAGGCGATCGATTTCCTCAAGGTGCGCGCGGTTGCGGTGATTGGTGTATCGCTCGGGGCCACGCGCGGGTGAGCCGGATCGTTGCCATCTCGACGTTCTCGGACCTTCGCACGGTTGCCTCTCGACGAGGCGACCTGGCAGGTTATCGACGAGTGGCTGACGCCGGAAAGATGAAGTCGGCCAACCTGGCCCACCGGGCCTCAACCATCGCCGTTGTCGCGCTTGGGGCGACGTGGGTGTACCTCTGGTCAGCCGACGAATCTTGCGATGAACTCGAGGTTGGCGTCACAGAGCAGGTTGGACTGCTGCGCGGTAGGCCGTGTCGAAGCTGTTGCGGGAAACAGTCTTGTTTACCAGGTGGTCCTCAAAGTACGCCCAGGATGCCTCTTCATTCAGCAAGGTCTCACCGTCTAGGATGCAGCTGAAAACGTGGTTCTTGGCGTGTTCGGACCCGAACAGGCGCAGGGACACCAAATCCTGAATTCGGACGTCCGGATATAGGTTCACCTTCACGTTGTCGGTGTCAAAGCCCCGCTGCTGGACGGCCATCAGCGAGTCGGCGGCCACCTGGAGCAAGAAGGGATACAAGCGCTCGTTCGCGACCGGCGCCTCCAGCCGGCCCCACACGTGATAGCCGCGCCCACTGGCGATCGCCAGCGGTTTGCAGTCGAGGGCTTCCAACCGTCTTACCAGCGCGCGCACCGCCAACTGGACCTCTGGGATCAGGCGGCTACCGCCCTGGGCGTGGTTGTTGTCCAGATTGAACGAATAGACTGAGTTGGCCCGCCGGTCGAAATACAGGCACACATTACACAGCTTTGCCACATGCCACGCCAATAGCTCGTCGACCTGCGATTGGGTGATGTTGGCTAGCTTGTACTTGTGCAAGACCTCGGTCAGTGTCAGTTCGCCGTAGTCCAACTGGATACCGCGCGCTTCCAGTTGTGCCAGGAAGTCGAAACCATAGGCCGACACCTCCAGCTTGACCCTGTCGGTGGGCAAGCCTCGGTAGAACGCCTTGAGAAGAGCTACCCGGCGATCCATGGCCCCAACTGTTCGAATGTTTCGAAGCCCCGGGCGCCACCGCCTTGCACATGCCGATTCTCGTCGTTCACCGGGTAGAAAACGCGAACCCCGTACTGTCCGCCGTACATGATGTTGAACAGATTGTCATCGACCAGGATGTCGATGCCCCACAGCTTGCAGAACACGATCTTGTTGCCTGCCCGGAAGATGTAGTCGAATGGAATTTCGTTGTCGGTCAGCCAAGTCTTGGTGGCTTCGAAGGACGTACGCAGATCCCGGTGCGTGCAGATGACGATGCGCCAGCCTTCGCTCTTCAACCGCCGCATGAATGCGACACCGTCTGGTCTTGCTTGGGCTAGGCGGTAGCATTCCAGGTGAATCTTGGCGCGAAAGTAGGCGAATTCCGTGCTCAGCAACTCTTCGACTGCGTGGGGTTGCGTGCGCAGCCGGTCGAGGTAAGCGTCGAACGTCGCGCGCCCTACGGCGTAACGCTCATGGTACGCAAAAGGATTTCCCCCCAACGTCTGGGTGAAGTTATTCAGCGTGTCGTCGAGATCGACTGCGATGGTTCTCAAACTACCAACGGTTATCGGCGAACCCGGCTGGGCCCTGAAGCGCGAATGGTCCTCTGCGCCGCCCAGGACGTTTCGACCATCCCGAGGCAAGTCTTGCCGACTCGGTTCTGCCGACCAGCAGGCGTGACCGTTCGATCTTTCCCTGCGTTTTCGCGGTACGACCCTTGCCGGACTCTGACCTGGCTCCTCCTATCTGCGGATCTTGCAGTGGAGAGACCGAAATCACGGAGGCATTCATGTCCATCAGCAGTATCGGCATGTGAGCGAGCATCGACGGCGCGGCCAGCAAGCGCGGGAACGTCTCGTCCGGCATGGGCGCGGTCGCGACGGTGAATTCCTTCTGAGCTGTCTCAAGCGCGGTATGCTCAGCCCATGTTATTGAACGTCCGGGGCACGTGCCCCCTAGGGATTTCGCTGGTTATCTTTGGTGCAGGATGCCTTGCCTCGTCGGCAGCCTCCCGAGGCTATCCACTCTACGCCGTGCCTGGCGATCGGCCTCCCCTCTCGCAAGTGGCAACCCTCAGTGCGGCGGCAGGTGTGGGCGCGACACCGCAACGGTCAGGTCGCGCGATCTTCATCAAGAAGGTCGATGGACAAGATGTTTCAGAGCTCGGTGCGACTTTCGAGCTCTTGCCTGGGTGCCACGTCGTCGAGCCCGAAGTGCCAGTGCGTGCGGGTGGGCCGGCAGATACCGTCGGCCCACTGGCTCTTGTCTTTCCCATGCAGGCTGGGCACGCCTACACCGTCGTGGTGAACATCTCCTCAAGCGGCCTTGGGGGGCAGCGCAAGGTTTACGGCGTGGAGCAGAATTTGAGCTGGCAGACCACAGCCACCTTCCAGCCCGTTGTGCCCGACGGGCTGAATACCTGCCCTTGAACTCGATCGGCGACAGTCGGCGTGCGACGACAATCTGAGGGGTGGACTGCGGCTTTCCCCGGGAATACTCTCACTGGTGATGACGATCTGCATGGCGTTGCACCCTGTCGCAGCTCTGGCACTGGCCTTCACGGTCGTCGCCTGCTCATCGAACAAGGGTCAGGGAGGCGTCGGCGGCACTTTGACCACGGGCGGAAAGCCGGTTGAAGGTGGCGCGACGGGTACCAGTGGCGTGAGCAGCGGCGGTGCCGGCGGAGCCGCAGGACGGCCGAGCAGTGGGGGCGCCACCAGTGCAGGCGGTGCGGAGAACAGTGGTGGCGTGGTGGCTGGGGGCGGAGCCGCAGGACAGACGAGCAGCGGGGGTGCTAGCGGCGCGGGCGGCACGACGAACAGCGGCGGGACGCCGTCCACAGGTGGCGCCACGGGCAGAGGAGGCGCGGGCGGAGCCGCAGGACAGTTCAGCACTGGGGGTACCAGCAACTCGGGCGGCGCGCCGGGCAATGGTGGCGCCGGGAGCACGGGCGGCGGCACACAGGGCCGCGGTGGCTCCTCGTCGATGGGCGGCACTTTCGACGCTGGCGGGATTCCTACCGGCGGCAACACCGCCGGGGCCACGGGTGCAGGCGGCACGACCGTCAGCGGTGGTCGTGCTGGCAGCGGAGGGGCTACCAGCGCAGGCGGCGCGACCGGCACGGGTGGCGCAACCTCGACCGGTGGAGCTGCCGGTAGCGGTGGCGGGGCGGGCTTCTCTGCCTCCTATCTGCTCGGGGCCGACATCTCGTTTGCCGAGTCGGCCAGCTCGGGGGCCCAGGATAGTCTTTTGTCGCAGCTTCTGGCCCACGGGTTCAACGCGATCCGCCTGCGCACCTTCGTCGACCCCAGGGCCGCCGACGGCTATGACCCGACGAACGGGTACTGCGACATCGACCACACGGTGGCCTTCGGCAAGAAGGTCAAGAGCCTTGGCATGTTCCTCTATGTGGATTTCCACTACAGCGACAACTGGGCCGATCCTGGCAAGCAATGCGTGCCGGTGGCGTGGCAGAAATACACGACCATCGCCGACCTGGCGACTGCCGTGCACGACTACACCAAGGATTCGATTACCAAGCTCATCGCGGGAGGTGCGCGTCCCGACATGGCGCAGATCGGAAACGAGACAACGCCCGGCATGTTGATCCACGTCTGCGACAGCAGCGGTTCGCCCACGGGTACGAACTCAGTCTCTGGCAGCATATCCAATTGGAGCAACCTAGGCGCGCTGTTTAAGGCCGGCATTAAGGGCGTCAAGGATGTGGACGGTGGCATCCTCACGGCCTTGCACATCGACCGCGGCGGCGACAAGCCGGCTGACGCCGCCGGTTCCGCCCTCAACGTGAGCAAGAGCTACATCGACAATGCCACCAAGCAGGGGGTGACCTTCGACGTCTTCGGCGAGTCCTGTTACCAGCAGTACCAGGGCGATCCCACCAGTTCCACCAATACGAGGAATACCTGGACGAGCACCCTCGGTGGGATAGCCACCGCGTACCCGAAGATCAAAATTCTCGCTGCCGAGTACGGTCCCATGGAGCGCGAGATCAACGACGTAGTCTTCGGGCTGGCCAACCAGCAGGGCCTCGGCACGTTCAACTGGGAACCCGAGAAGAGCGGCGATTGGAATGCCGGGGGGCACATCCTCTTCGACTGGGAAAACGACACCTTCACCGCCCAACCCGACCTCTCGCTTTACGATCAGATGAAGACGGCATACGCAAGCCGTCTTTAGCGGCTGGCTCGGGGCGTGCAGCCTCTCTCCGACTACCTGAAGACCTCCAGCGCCTCGCCACGAACGGCGCGCAGATCGTTCCACAGCGACGGCAATGTGTCGGTAGAGAGCCCGGCGGCGACTCCATCGGGCGACACCGCCCCCTTGGGGGCTACCTTGCGTACCCGCCGAGAAGTCCATTGATTACGCTGCCCTCCGGTAGTCAACATGCAGACCGCCGAGCACAGGGCCTGGGGCTTCCGCACTGTCCGACCGTTGGCTGCCTGATGGAAGACACCAATGGCAAGGCGGCTACCACCGACCGCGAGCGCCATTTCTGCGCCCGCTGCCGCGTGCCCGCCAAGCGAAACGGCTTCACCATCAGGCAAAATCTGCAGTCCCCGAGGCTACGGAAGCCCTGACAACGTTTCGAAGTCCCCGCCGACCGCGAAACGGCTATCACAGATAGGCAAGAATTGCCTACGGTCAGCCGCCATCCGCCCCTGAAACAGGTCCCGTGCGCTACGGCCCCTCTTCGAGAATCCATGTTTCTTTCTGTTACAGACGCGAAAGATGTGGGCCGAATGTGCCGATAGCTCAAGGATATGCGAGGGCAGCAGTAACATGGCCATCTCGTCCATATCGTCTCTCACGCCAAGTGCTATCGCCAAGCTGTCAGCGACTGACCTGCGAAGCGCGCCGGCGACCGACTTCACAAACCTGACCGGCACGCAAGTGCAAGCGCTGACGACCGCGGAAATGAAGGAGCTGACGCTGGATCAGGTATCGGACCTGACCACCATTCAGCTCTTGGCCTTCAGCGCACCCCAGCTTTCGGCTCTCAGCAAGACGCAAGTCGCGGCCATCGGCCCGAACGGAGTGGCCGCTCTTGCAACGACGCAACTTCAAGGCCTAACCAGCACCGACATCAGCGAGCTGACCACGACGCAGGTTGCCGCGTTAACGGAAACCCAACTAGAAGCCCTGACCAGCGCGCAACTCAAGGGACTCGCCGCCACACAGCTCACAGTGCTCTCCACCACGCAGATGTCATTCCTCTCCTCCACCCAGCTCACGGGTCTCACGGCCTCCGCACTCACCGGCGCCACCAACGAGCAGATTGCAGCGCTAACGCCCGATCAGTTGCGAGGTCTCGGCAACGTTGGCGCTTTCGATACCGACCAGATCGATGCGCTGACCACCGATGAAGTCGCCGCACTCCTCAGCACGCAGCTAAGAACCCTGGGCAGTGACGATGTGGCCGCCCTGACCCTGCCGCAGCTCGCCGTTCTGGCCGACACCCAGCTCGCGGCCATCCTCACAACTGCCATCAAGGGCCTCTCCGCCGACCAAGCGCAAGCGCTCACGAATGCCCAGCTCGCGGGTCTTGCACCGACGCAACTCGCAGCCTTGACCACGACGACCATTGGCGGGCTCTCTGGTGACCAACTTGCCGCACTGACGGTCGCGCAGATTCAGGGATTCAGCTCTGCCGCCCTTGGCACGCTGACATCCGATCAATTCGCGGCACTCACCGAAACACAATTGGCGGCGCTGACCAGCAAGCAATTGGGCGGCCTCAACAGTACCGCCGTCGGCAACTTGACTTCGACCGAGCTTGGCGGGCTAAGCAGCGCGCAACTGACCGGTCTTACGACGCTGGCCATCGCTGGTCTCTCCCCAGACCAACTGACTTCGCTCACGCCCACCCAGGTGATGGGTCTCACGGCAGCGCAGCTTCAAGCCCTCGACCAGGACACGGCCGCCGCGCTGACGAGCGACCAGGTGGTGATCCTTACCGCGACCCAAATCCGGGGACTCACCAACACCGCCATCAACCTCCTCTCGACCACCGATCTCTCGGCTCTCAGCGCGACCCAATTGTCCGCCCTTACTACCACACAACTTGCGAGCGTTACCGAAGAGCAAGTCGGGGTCTTCACGACATCCCAACTTGCCGGATTGGCGGCCACACAGTTCGGCGCCTTCACCACCACCGCCGTCGTCGGGCTGACCGTCTCGCAACTGGCGGCGCTGGCGACCTCCCAGATTACCGGTCTTGGCGCCGCCAGTCTCAACGTCTTGTCGGACGACCAGCTAGCCGCCCTCAGCTCAACCCAGCTCGCCTCCCTCACCGTCACCCAGGCGCGCGGACTCGGCAGCGACTTCTTCGCCGGACTCACCAGCACGGCCTTCGCGGGTTTGCTTTCGACCCAGCTATCCGCCATCACCGCAACGGCGGCAAACGAGATTCCTCTTTCCCAGCTCGACCTTCTCAGCAGCAGGCAACTCGCAGCCTTGGGCGCATCGGCGGTGAGCGGCCTGAGCGGCGACCAAGTTGCCAGTCTCACGACGACACAGCTTGCCGGATTCACCAGCACGCAGCTCCACTCCCTTTCAACGACAGCCATCGATGGCCTTGCCACGACCCAAATCGCGAGCCTGAGCGCCAGTCAGGTCAAGGGCCTCAGCTCCGAGTGTCTCAGCGAGCTGAGCCCCGACCAATTTGCGGCGTTAAGCACGACGCAATTGTCGGCAATTACCCGGACACAGATGCTCGGCCTGACCAGCTCGAACGTCGCGGACCTGACTGCAGCCGAATTGGCCGGCCTCAACTCTACCCAGTTTTCGGGTCTGAGCGCCATCGCCATCGCCGGACTTGGGGCGGACCAGCTTGCCTCGCTTACGGCCACACAGCTGCGAGGTCTTGCCTCCACGCAGCTCGCCGCTATCAACCCAGACACCCTCGCGGCAATGTCCTCCGATCAGCTAGCGTCGCTTGCCGCCACCCAGATTACCGGCCTGACGTCCACCGTCCTTGGCAACTTGTCCGCGTCCGGTTTGGCGGCGCTCAGCTCAGCGCAGCTTTCGGCGCTCACTACGACGCAGGCCAAAGGGCTGAGCGCGGACCAGCTTGGCCAACTTACCACGACGCAGATCGTGGGCATCACCGCCACGCAGCTATCGGCCATGACCGCGACCGTAATCACGGGTCTGACTACCACCCAGCTTGCGGCCTTGAGCATGGTCCAAATACGCGGCCTTGGCGGGTCCAACCTCAATGCTCTTGCTGCCGACCAATGGGCCGCCCTCAGCGCCACGCAACTCCTGGCCGTCACCACGACCGAGATCGCCGGACTCAATAGCACGACCATCAACCAACTTTCCGTCACGTCGCTGGCCGCTCTAAGCGCGACTCAGCTCTCGACGTTAAGCTTCTTGGCCGTCGCCGGCCTTGGCGAAGACCAGATTGCGGCCCTGACAACCAAGCAGCTTCGGGGCCTTGCCGCCGCCGCCGTTCGCGCGCTGGACGCGACACAGGTGGCCGTCCTAAGTGTTTCCCAACTCTCGGCGCTCACCACGACACAGATCGCGAGCTTGACTTCCACGAACGTCGCCGCGTTGTCCACGACCGGCTTGGCCGCACTCACCACCTCTCAGATTGCAGCTCTGACTGTGAGCCAGCTTGCGTCCATGTCGTCGGACCAGTTCGCTATCTTGTCCACGGCGCAGGTTCACGCCATGCAGGCGACGCAGATGGGCGCCCTGTCCACGACCGTTGTGGACGACATGAGCACCACACAGCTCGCCGTGCTCACCACGACCCAGATCAGGGGACTCAGCGCAGGCGACGTCAGTGCGCTCAGCGCCGACCAGATGGCAGTCTTCAACTCGACTCAGCTCGCAGCAATAGCGGGAAGCCAGGTGCTGAGCATGTCGAGCACCGACGTTGGCGAGCTCACGCTCACCGAGCTCTCCGCCATGACGAGCTCGCAAATTGGGGCGATTACCGCAACCGCGGCCGTTGGCCTGACCCCGGACCAAATCGCCGCGCTCACCTCGTCACAGGTGCGCGGCATGACGGCCGCGGTCCTGCATTCCCTCACCGGAACGCAAGTCGCGGCGTTGGGCACGCAACAGCTGTCCGGCCTCACCACCACCGCCCTCCGGGGCCTTACGTCGACGGCGGCGAGCGAGCTCACCGATTCGCAGATGGGAGCGCTTCTGTCTACCCAGCTAGCGGCCCTGTCCGCCGCTGCCCTTGCCGGTCTCAGCACCACGCAAGTGTCAAGTCTGACTACCACCCAGATACGGGGCCTGACCTCGACCCAACTGGCGGGTCTCGATACGACCGCGGTCAATGCCCTCACCACGACTCAGCTCACCGTGCTTTCGACCACACAGATCCGCGCCTTCTCCGCCGCGGTCGTGGCTTCGCTTGACGGCACGGACCTCGGCACACTTTCCGCCACGCAGCTTGCAGCGCTCACGACCACCCAGGTCGCTGCCCTCGAGGCCGATGGCGTTCAGGCTCTCGGCGTGACCGGGGTGATGGTGCTAGCGAGCGCCCAAATCGCGGCGCTCAGCACCACTGGGGTGAAGGGCCTCAGTGAGGAGCAAATCGCGGCCCTAACCAGCAGGCAGGCAACAGCTCTGGGACCGTCGGCAATGTCGGCACTGTCGAGCAGTCAGCTTGCGTCTCTGTTGAACGCGCAATCTGCCGCATTGACCCCGACAGCGATCACGGGATTGACGTCGACCGAGGTGTCCGGTTTGACCTCGACACAGCTGGCAGCGCTGACAGCGACACAGTTCGGGGCACTTTCCACGTCCGCCATGGCGGGACTTACCGGAACCCAGCTCGGTGCCCTGAGCGCAGTCCGTATCGGAGCCTTCACATCGACCCAGGTGGCCGCATTCACCACCACACAGCTCGTCGGTATGGCTGGAACCCAGCTGGCAGCTCTCTCAACCAATGCGGTCGCTGGTCTTGCGGACACACAGATGGGTGCGCTGTCCTTGGACCAATTGGCGGGCCTTTCATCCGCCCAGATGGCCGTCTTGTCCACGACGGCCGTACAGGGGCTGACCACTTCGCAAGTTGCGGCACTGTCAACGACGCAACTGAATGCCCTTTCTGCGACGGCAATAGGTAGCCTCAGCGACAGCCAAGTGGTCGCCTTGGCAACAAGCCAGATCGCCGCGCTCGGCGCTACGCAGCTCGGCGGCTTGGCCCCTACGCAAATCGGAGATCTGACGGAATCACAGCTCCTGGCGTTGGACGCGCCGCAACTGGGGACCTTGACCACAACGGGGATTGGGGGCCTGACCTCGGCACAACTGACCGTACTCTCAACGACACAGATCGCCGCCCTGAGCCCGACCCAGGCTGCGGCTCTCTCCACCACTGCCTTGGCGGGGCTCTCTCCGGAGGGAGTCGCCGCCTTGACGCCCACACAGATCGCGGGTTGGGCCGCGTCGCAGGTCGCTGCACTCAGCACGGTGCAGATTTCACAGTTGAGCCCCACGCAGATCGCGTCCCTTGCCGGCACCGCTGTCCATGGCTTGACCGATCTTCAGGTGGGAAATTTGTCGTCGTCGCAACTGGCAGTCATGTCGGCGGATCAGGTCGGATACTTGTCGGGCACGGCCGTCGACGGTCTGACCGGATCGCAAATCGAGGTCTTGAGCACCACCCAGGTCGCGGCGCTGTCCCCTGCCGCCATCGCGTTCCTGAGTGCGGCGCAGGCATCAGCGCTAAGCGCATCGCAGCTTGCCGTCCTGTCGACCGCACAGCTTCCCGCGCTGGCAACGACGACCGTATCTGGCTTGACCACGACTTGCTTGGCCGCCTTGAGCACGGACCAATTCGCCTCGCTCACGTCAGGTCAGGTCGGATCCCTGACCGAAACGCAGGTCGCCGCCTTTTCCAGCGATCAGCTCGCATCGCTTACCGACACCCAGATCGCCGGCATGGACAGCACCCAGGTCGCAGCGCTTTCTGACACCCAGCTTGTCGCTCTCGCTCCGGAACAGCTCGCCCAACTCTCCGTGGTCGGAGTGAACGGATTCACCACCGGGGCGATTGGAGCGTTGAACGAATCCCAAATAGCCGCGCTCACCCAAACACAGATTGCCGCCCTTAGCGTCGAGCAGGTAGCTGCGCTACAACCTGTCCAGATCGCGACTCTTTCTGCTTCCCAATTGAACAGCCTGCCCCCTTCGGCTGTTACGGCTCTTGCGGGGACGCAGCTAAACAGCCTGACGGCAACCCAGATCGGAGCACTTAGCCCGGCATTCGTCGGATACCTGGACAGCACCCAGCTCGCCGGGCTTGATAGCGTCCAACTGGCCGCCATGACAAACACCGAAATTGCCGCCTTCAGCCCAACTGCCGTTGTTGGTCTGACTACCGACCAAATCGCCGAGCTGACCACACGGCAGCTGGCGAGCCTGACCGGTGCGCAGATGGCCGCGCTGACCACGTCGCAGGTCACCGGGCTCACCACGACCGAGCTCTCAGCCCTGACGACGTCTGAGATTGCCGGACTGCTTGACACGCAGGTCGTCGCAATGAGCACGACGCAACTGGCGGCACTGAACGCGACCCAAATGAAGGCATTCTCATCGACAGCTATCGCCGGGCTAAGCACCGCGCAGCTGGGTGCGCTGACTTCCAGCCAGCTCCAGCAGTTGTCCCCTTCCCAGCTTTCGTGGCTGACCACCTCCCAAGTCCTGTCCCTCGCGCCAGACCAAATCAGCGCTTTGTGGACCACGCAGTTGCAGGGACTGACGGGCACCCAGGTCAGCGTGCTTTCCTCGTCACAGTTGATAGCGCTTGGCACCACACAGGTCTCGCACCTCACCTATGATCAGCTTGCGGCTTTGAGTGGCGAAGACATCGAATCGCTTGCGGGCACACAGCTTGCCGCCCTGACGACAACGCAAATAGGAGCACTCAGCACCTCGGCGATTGCGGGCCTGGCGACTGCAACCCTGTCCGCCCTGACCACCAAGCAGCTTGCCTCTCTTGCGCAGACTCAAGTCGCCGCGCTAACGACCAGCCAAGTGGCAAGCCTCACCACAACCCAGTTGAAGAGCCTCACGGTCACGGAGATTGCAGCGCTTTCCTCTACCAGCATCGGCGCTTTCACGCCGACCCAGATCAGCAGCCTGACCAGCACGCAGGTGGCGGCCATCTCCTTTGCTGGCGCCGGCGGTCTTTCCGTCACCCAGATTGCCGCACTCTCGACGACCCAGTTTGGGGCTATCACCCCCGACGCGCTCGCCGGACTGAGCTCGACCCAGATCACACAGATGGGCACGACAACCCTATCGGCCATGACCACTACCCAGCTTCGAGCCCTTAGCACCACGGCGGTCGCAGCGCTCGAATCTACCCAAGTCAAGGCCCTGTCGACGACCCAGATGGCTTCGTTGGCCGCGACACAGCTGGCGACTTTGACATCGGCGCAGCTTGCCTCCCTGGATGGCACGCACCTGGCCGCGCTGACCAGCACGGAGATTGGCTTGCTGTCGCCCACGGCGATTCCCGGCCTCTCCACCGACCAGCTGAACGCTCTTTCGACCAAGCAACTGGCGGCTGTTACCGCAGGACAGATCGCCGCATTGACCTCGACGCAAGCCGCTGGTCTCGGAAGCGCCCAGCTGAGCAGTCTGTCCAACTACCAAGTCGCCGCACTGGCATCGACCGCCGTCGCCGCGCTGAATGCCACACAAATCGACGTGCTAAGCACGACGCAGGTCGCGTCTTTGTCCACGACCGGGATCGCAGGGCTCAGCGACAGCCAGATCATCGCACTTTCGACCAGCCTGCTCGCGGCGTTGACGTCCAACGAAATCGCCGCCCTCTCAACTACGGCATTGGCGGGCCTCGACACGAACCACCTGGCGGCGCTCAGCGCGACGCAACTCGGAAGTCTATCGGCGACCGGCGTTGGTGCCTTGGCAAACGACGTGGTCGCGAACCTAACCACCACGCAGCTCGCTGCACTAGGCACGCGTGCCATGGGCGGCCTGACCTCGGGTCAAGTCGGCGCCCTTTCAACCACCCTGGTCGCCGCGCTCACAACAACCCAGGTGGCCGCGCTGTCGACAACCGGAGTCGCGGGCATCGCAGCCACCCAGATCGCCGCCATGACCACCGCCCAGCTGGCCGCGCTGTCTGTCACGCAGGTCTCCAGCCTCTCCGCCGCGGCGGTGTCCGGCCTCACGTCCGATGAGTTCGCCTCACTCACGACCACGCAGTTCAAGGGTCTGTCAGCCACCGGCATCCCGGGACTTTCGCCGACGCAGGTCGCGGGACTGGCGACATCACAGCTCGCCATGCTGACTACCACGGAGATACGGGGGCTGACCTCGACCCAGGTCGGCGCCTTGAGCACCACACAGCTCGGCTCACTGTCCACACTTCAGATGGCCGCATTGTCGGCGACGGGCCTGGCTGGCCTCACTTCCCAGCAGATTGCCGCAATGACCTCCACACAGCAAGCCGCTCTGACCGCCACGGAGATGGGTTCCCTGACAATCACGACCATCGGGTTCCTCTCGACTTCGCAAATCGCCGCTCTCTCCGTTGACCAGATCTCGGGACTCGACCGAATGCAGCTGCGGGCCCTCAGCATTACCCAACTCGTGGCCCTGACGACCACCCAGATCTCTGCGCTCGACGAGGTTCAGGTCTCAAGCTTGACCGCCACACAGTACCAGTCATTGGCCGAGACGCAGGTCGGTGCACTGGCCGAGTGGCAGGTTGCCGCCCTGACGGCGACGCAACTTGGGGTTCTTACCGAGACGCAGGTCGGGTGGCTTGACGAAACCCAACTGAGTGAGCTGTCGACGACCACGATTGCCGGGCTCTCCGCGACAACGGTGGCCTACTTCACTGCCAGCCAGATTGAGGCTCTCAACGCCACCCAAATCGACGCGTTCACCGAGACCCAGCTTGCCGGGATGACGCCTGACCAAATCGCCGCTCTTGAAGATGCGATGGTATAGAAAGGAACATGAATGGCCCCAGACGTCTTTACATCCGCCATTATTCAATCCTCGTCCCGCAATTTCAGCGTGACGGACCTGCTTCAAACTGTGGACGTGCTCAAGCGAACGGGTCAAACAAGCCTGGTCGAGCCCTTGTACGCGACCTGGGTTCAGTACAACCACGACCACCCGCTCCTCTATGCGGCGCTGTTCAACTACTCTGTCGTGCTTTCCGATGCCGGAAAGTTCCGTGAAGCCGCGGAGGCCCTGGAGCGAGCGATCGCCCGCAACGCGGATTTCATTCCCGCCTACATCAATCTTGGTCGAGCCTACGAGCAGCTTGGCCGCGCCGGGGTGGGTCTGGTCCAATGGGCCGGCGCATTGGGCAAGATGACGGGCGTAAACGGTCAGACGGTGGGGTACAAGACGACGCTTTTGAACCAGAGTGCGCGGGCGTTGGAGACTGCCAACCAAGATGAGGCGGCGGAGGACATCCTACAGCAGAGCCTAGAGCTTGACTGTCGGCAACGGGAGGTCATCCAACATTGGGTGGCGGTTCGACAGAGGCAGTGCAAGTGGCCGGTGATTGTGAGCTCCGAGCGGGCCAGCGCACGCGTCCGCATGGAGGGCATGTCGCCTCTCTCTGCGGCGGCCTACGCAGATGATCCGCTGATGCAGCTTGCGATGGCCTGCAACTACAATAAGCACGATGTTGGCGTGTCGAAAGAGGCCTTTACAAGCTGGCCACGCAGCCAGGATTCGCCTGGGCCGCTGCGCGTTGGCTACTTGTCGTCGGACCTTCGGGAACACGCCGTTGGCTACTTGATGACCGAGGTGTTCGGGCTGCATGATCGCGGAAAGGCCGAGGTGTTCGCTTACTATTGCGGCCCTTCGGCCAGCGATCCACTGCACGAGCACTTCAAGAGCACGGCCGACCATTGGACCGACGTAAGCACGATGAGCGATTTGGACGCGGCTCGGCGCATGGCGGCAGATGGCATCCAGATTCTTGTCGATCTCAACGGCTATACTCGCGAGGCACGGTTGAAGCTCGTGGCGCTGCGCCCGGCACCAATTATTGTCAACTGGCTGGGGTTTCCAGGGACAATGGCGAGCCCCTACCATCACTACATCATCGCGGACGATTGGATCATCCCGGAAAGCCACGCGTCCTACTATTCCGAGAAAGTTCTCCGTCTGCCGTGCTATCAGCCCAGCAATCGACATCGCGTGGTCGCACCGGCGCCGCCCTCCCGAGTGCAGGCGGGTCTCCCCGAGAGCGGGACCGTGTATTGCTGCTTCAATGGGTCGCACAAGCTGAGCCGGTTCACGCTCGATCGATGGTTGATGATTCTCGCTCGCGTGCCGGGAAGCGTCCTTTGGCTGCTGGGAGGTGATGCGGGGACCGAGCAGCGCTTGCGTGCGTATGCCGCGGAACGCGGCGTGGCCGGTGAACGGCTGGTCTTTGCCGGAAAGGTGGCCAATCCCGTGCACCTGGCTCGCTATACGCTGGCGGATCTTTTCCTGGATTCCAGCCCCTATGGCGCGCACACGACGGCGTCGGATGCGCTGTGGATGGGCGTGCCGGTTCTGACGCTAAGTGGCCGCTCCTTTGCGTCGCGGGTGTGCGGCAGCTTGGTGCGCTCCGCCGGCCTCCCCGAGTTGGTGTGCGAATCGGCCGAAGAATTTGTCGAGCGGGCGGTTGGGTTGGGAAGCGATCCGACGCTTCTGCAAAGCCTGCGTGAGAAGCTTTGCGGCAATCGTACTGCGTGCACACTGTTCGACATACCATCGCTGGTTCGACATCTCGAAGATCTGTACGCGCAGATGTGGCGGGAGCTCGAAACGGGGCAGCTGCCTCGACCGGACCTCAACAATCTGGACGTGTATCTTGAGGTCGGGTGCGAGGCGAACCACGAGGCAATTGACGTGCAGAGGATTGCGGACTACCACGGCTGGTGGACGGGGAGATTGGCAGAGCGACACCGACTACGGCCCATTGCCCACGATCAAAGACTGGTTCGGGGAACCGAGCTGTTTCCGGTGTAGATTCTAACCAGCGTCTCGTGAATCCTCCGGGGAGTTGCTGCCCACAAGCATGCCGATTCTACCGCGGTCGAGGTAAGTGCGAAAAATCATGTCCCAGAAAGGCGTGGTGAACCTCCCGTCCTGTGCGAATACTGAATCGTCTCAAATCGTCGTGATATCGAGCGGTTCTACACGGTTCGCGAACGCCGAGTTTGCAACTGAGCCGTGAATTCTGGCACTTCCGTGGCCGCGACAAAGACAGGTTTGACTGTGCCGTTGCCAGTGCAGTTTCTGGCAGCCTGGCTGGCGGTCTGGCTCGGGCGGGCTTTGCAAGAGCAAGTCGACTACCTGAGAGCGGAGAATCGTTTGCTTCGGGAGAAGCTTGGGGCACCGCACGAATGGATGCTCGGAGGACGGGAACGGACGGCTACTGGTGGACGACGGTCGTGCCGTAGACCTCGACCACGGTGTAGGGAACCGCGCTGACAGCCCCAGCCGTCGCGGTTTGGTCGTAGTTGCCACACTTGAAGTAGAAGCTCTTGGCGGCAATGGCCGCGCTGGGGATGTGCGTGTAGACCTCCTGGCCGTTGATGGTTACTATCAGCACTCCGTCCGAGAGCGCGAGGGTCGAGGTGTACGGCACGCCCAGTGCGACCGGACTGTCCAGATTCACGTACGTCCCAGCCCCAGATGCCTCCTCGTAGAGTAGCTCGAACCCGCCGAGGCTGTTGGAGTATTCCAACTCGCAAAGCGGAATGGAGTCGTCGCTGATGAAGACCTGGCCGACGGTGACGCGACCACTTGCTCCGCCGCCCACCTGCAGGACCTTTCCGGCCACCGTCAAGGCGTTGATGCCGGTGGAGCGCCAGGCAGCTTGGCCGCCTTCCGGCGTCATCTCCCGCAGCTCCGTACGGCAGTGCTGTGAGCCGGAGGTCGTAACTCCGGTCGCCGGATCCATGAACACCTGCCCGCCATCATCGGCCCGGTAGAAGTACGCGTTCGAGAATCCGGCGGCAAGCTGGCTGGGCGGTATTGTCGTTAGAGATGTCCCAGAACCAATCGGCAGCTGCAGGGACCAGATCGTGAAGTCGATGGCTGAAACCTGGCTCGCATCTTGAGCGGTGGCTCCGCCGGCCCCACTCTGGCCGCTCATGTCGGAGGATGTATCCGAGCTATCGGCGCCGCCGCTGCCAGAGCTCGCGCTACCATCATCGGGCGAGCTCGCGGTGGCGTCACCTGTACTGCCCGAGCTGTCGCTGCCCTGCATGTACGCGCCATCCGCGTTGCCCACGGACTTGCCGCTCTTGGAGCAGACGCTCAGGAGAAAGCAAAGGCAGGCGATGGACAATCGGCGGGAAAGGGTCATGCAGGGCTCGTGCGTACCGGCCCAAGAAGTATGGGCGAGGACATCAGGAATGGGAAACTTCTGCGCATACCGCTACCGGCTGGCGGTGGACGAGATAGGCGAGGAGAGGCCAATCATCAGCCCTCGTACGTCGTCGCCAAACATCTCTTGACCCCATGCAGTCATGCCCCATGATGGCAGCACCATGGCCCAAATCATCAAGCGCTACGCGAACAGGAAGCTCTACGACTCGAAGGACGCCACATCATCCGCAACGGGCTGCCTGTAGAGCCGTAGCTTCTTCACGCCGCAGCAGCACGAAACGAAAGGAAATCCCAATGCCCAAAGGTCCCATCTCCAAGTCCGAGTTGATCCAGAAGATTGCCGACCAGTTCGATGAAAAGCTCACCCGCAAGGACGTGAAGGGAATCATCGAGTCCGTGGCCACCATCGGTCACGCCGAGCTGAAGAAGAACGGTGTGTTCATCGTTCCAGGGTTGGTCCGCATGGTCGTCGTGAAGAAACCAGCGACGAAGGAACGCAAGGGCATCAACCCGTTCACCAAGGAGCCGACGGTCTTCAAGGCCAAGCCAGCTCGTAAGGTCATCAAGGGCCGTCCGGTCAAGGCTGCCAAGGACGCCGTAGCGTAGGACGCACGGAAACCTCTCAGGGCCGCACGTTCTCTAACGTTTGCGGCTCTGGGCGTCCGCCATGAGCCTCGGTGTCGGGACAGCGGAACCCTATGGACAAAGCCGAACGGAGACGAACACATCCGTACGCCGTAGCCGGGGCGATTCTGCTGGTTGGGCTCGGGATTTCGGTTGGCACCTACATCGCTGCCGATTCAGGGCCCGACGACATTCCCTGGGAACTCACGCCGCAATCCAAGAAATACACGCGCGCCCTCAAGCTCTACGGCGGGACCATGAACGAGCTGCTGGTGGACCTGAACGAATGGTTCAAGAGCCTGTGGCACGGCAAATCGCTCGCCTTCACTGTGGCGGCAATCTCGCTTGGTGTCGCCCTGGTGTATCTCTTCTTCACGACCCGGGGTCCGCTGGTGGAGTCCGAAGAAGATTCGAGTGCCTCGCCCAAGAAGCCTCCTTTCCAGTGACCTCGCTGTCAGCTGGCGACATCGTCCACACTGAGCGCCGCCTGCTGCAGCCGCCAGGTTTCACGGCGCCGCCATACCGTGAGCACGAACAGCAACGACGACACCAGGACCGCAACGATGAGTGCCACGCACGCCGGCCATCCCCCAAGGCTCCACAGAAATGCAGGCGCCGTCGACCCTACGAAACCGCCGAGGTAGTAGATGGTCACGTACCAGCCCACCGCGGAAGCGCGGCCCTTGGTGGTCACATTGCCAATGGCTCGGTTGGTGACGATTTGGCAGACGAACACGCCGGTCGAGCATAGGGCCAGCCCTCCGATCACGAACGGTAACGCGCGCACCAGCGAGAGCAGGGTCCCGGCGATGCAAAGTACCTGGGCCATTGCGAGCAGCTTCCAGCCCTGCAGTCGGTTCGACCACTTGCCCGCGAGCGGCGTCACGACGACGCCCACCAGGTACACCGCGAAAAGAGATCCGAGCGCCGACGGCCCGAGAGAGAACGGAGGGGCGGCCAGGTAGAACGTGATGTACGTGAAGGTTGCCACCAGGCCGAACAGGATCGTGAACCCCACGGAGTAGATGGTCAGAAGCGAGCGATTGCGCAGATGTCCGGCCAGGTCTCGAAGTGCGCCACGCACGTCGGCCACGCGCGAGAAGGTCTTGGCCTTGGGCAACCACGCAGAGATGAGGAGCGCGAGCACGAAGCTCAGGCCGCCAAGCGCGACGAAAGCCCAGTTCCAGGCGACCCTCGCGGCTACAAGCCCGGTAAGAAATCGCCCCGTGAAACCGCCCAAGACGGTACCAGCCACGTAGATGGACGCCACGAAGCCCGTCTGGGAGCGCGGCCACTCTTCGTTGACGTAGGCCACTGCCACGACGAACACCGCCGGTGTAAGCAGCCCCTGCACGAATCGCCAGAATACCAGTGCCCCAAGGCCACCGGGGAGGGCGGCGAAGAGATAGGTAAAGCCCAGCAACCACACCGCAGGAACGATGACCTTCTTGCGGCCCACCAAGTCCGCCAGCAGGCCCACCCACGGCGCCGCCAAGGCCACACCGAGCGTTGCCGCGGAGACCGTGAGGCTGACCTCGACCTTGGACGCTGCGAAAGTGCGCTGCAAGATCGGCAGCAATGGCTGGGTGGCGTAGAGCCCCAGGAAGGCGCAGAACCCCACCATCCCGACCGCGAGCTCACGACGGTTCACAGCTCATCCCTTCTGGCAGGCGCCATTGGTCGTGGCAGAAGCATCGCGAAACCGGTGGCACCGTAGGGATGGCGACCTACCCAGCGGCGTTGGGCAGGAACATTGGTGCACCTTGTATCGCGAATGATTGCTGCGTGTGTCAACGGGAACTGCATGGCCGTGAATCCTTCTTGACCAGGGTTGCCAAGGGTAGGCGACTGCCGCTACGACGACGCGCCCGATGACGACCTAGCCAGGGACATGTAGACTAACCGACTGATGCTCGAACATTGCTCTCTCGATCCTGATTCGTCGGCCCGCCCGTGTCTCACGCGTTGGGCGATGGTCGGCCTCGTTCTGGCCGGGCTCGGCAGCTGCGCGAACGGCGAAGTCGCCGCGGGCGGAGGCGCCTCGGGTGGTGCGGTGGGAGGGGCTTTCGGGCAAGGTGCGGCGGGCGGCACGATCCAGATTTCCCTTCCCGGCACCACGCCAATCTCGCTGTCGGGTTCGGCCGACGCTGCGGTCACCAGCCAGGCGGTAGGTTGCGATGGTGGCGACGGTTGCACCTGCCCCCCTCTTAACCTTGCCGTCCTGGGGAAGCCGGGCAAGTGGGGCGCGAATCCCGGCGGCGATCCCGACTCAGCCTTGCAGGACTGGCTGAGTAGCAGCAGTGCCGGCACTGCACGAGTCGACAACTTCACCAACCGGGTGACATTGACGTCCGACTTCTTGGCTACCTACAACGTCATCATTCTCGCATCGCTGTCGGACGACTCGAACATGGGCCCCTGGTGGACCTACAGCGATGCCGAGGTCGCGGCCTTCCAGGCGTGGATCCAGAACGGTGGGGGTGTGATTGCGCTTACCGGCTACTCAAGTGGCAACGAGATGGCCCCGGACAAGCAGCTCATCGGCTTTTCTGGCATCACCTACAACAGCGACGGCGTGTGGGGAACTTGCGTCGATTGGACGATCTGCAACTGCACCGGTTCCAACACACTGTCGGATTGGAACCGCACCGATCCCGTCATCGCGAACCTGAGCACGGGCGTGACCCTGGTGGGCTACGTCAATGGGCATTCCATCAGCGCCCCCGCCGATGGCCATGTTGCCGCCACCGTAGGTGGGAAGAATGCACTGGTCGGAAAGATTGTCGGCAAGGGACGGGTGTTGGCCTATGGCGATGAGTGGATTACGTACACGAGTCAGTGGACTGGCGCGGGCGCCCCGAATGCGGACGCTGCCAGTTGCCAAGGCTATCTCCCTCAGGACAAGTATCAGATGGCGCAGTTCTGGTACAACATGATCCACTGGTCGCAGCCGACCGCCAACTGCTTCACCATCGTAGACACCACGACGCCCGTCGTGATCTGGTAGCGAAGCGGGAAGCGCCAGAGCAGTTCCGCCGGATCTCGGCGGTGCTGAGAGCAGCCGTCATCGCAGGCCGCGGGCAACCCAATCGCCGGTGTTTCCATGGTAGTCTCAGAATTCTGAAATCGAGGCTCGACTGCACTATGAGCGGGCCAGGAATCTTGAGGTGTCTGACAAGGCGGGGGCTTGGCGTGACCGTTGCATTCCTGCCAGGCTGGAAAGGAATCTTCGATGGGCAACGCACAACACATTCTCGTCGTATCGACATTAGTCGCGTTGGTCGCGGGCGGCTGCAGCCGCAGCGGCATCGGAGTCAATCCTGGTGGGCCTGACGGTGGGAGCGGCGGAAGCAGTAGTGGTGGCGTGCAGTCTGGCGGGGTGGGTGGTTCCGGTAGCGGCGGCCAGGTGTTTGGAGGAGTGACCGGATCAGGTGGAAGCGAAGCCATATGCCCACCGCTTCCTTGTTCCGCGACCCCCTGCCCCGAGGGAGAAACGCCCCTGGCTCTATTCGACTGCGACTGCAGTGGACCGTGCGGATGCTGGCAATGCGTGTCAGCACCCGGCACTGGCGGCACCATGTCCTCCGGTGGTGCCTCCGGCGGCACCGGTGGAGCCATCTCCCACGGCGGCGTCTCCGGTTCATCTGGCGGGAGCGCTATCGGTGGTGCATCTGGCTCTGGTGGAAGTAGCGCGATATGCATTCAACCACCTTGCGGCGAGCAGGTATGCCCCGCCGGCTACGTCGTCGCCCCCTCCAATGATTGCGACTGCAGCGGTCCGTGCGGCTGCCCATGCGGGTGCTTCACGTGCGCGCCAGCGGAAACTCCGGATGCCTCGATCCGCCTGGACGCCCCCGTTTCCGACGGACCCGGCACGGCGGGCGATGCAAAGGTTCCCCTTCAACACCGGAGCACGTCTGCGTCCTGCCCCTCGCAGCGCGGTCCTGCACCCGGAAGCCAACCATACCCGTCCGTCTCTTTCATATGCCCGTATGCCCAATACCAGGCGTGCTCCTCCGACTCCGCGTGCACCGACGGAGCGAACGGTCGCTGCTTTCTGCCTGACGGACAGAATTGTGGAGGATGCTCGTACGACGAGTGCTCCAGCGATTCGAGTTGTGGGACCAAGACGCCCTGCATCTGCCGCGGCTCGTCCACAGACAACAGCGCGAATATTTGTGACTCTGGAGGCAACTGCGCCGTGGACTCGGATTGCGGCCCGGGCGGATATTGCTCTCCCTCGATGGAGGACTGCGCATGGGCCCTCTCTGCAAATCCTGACGTCGAGGCGGAGGGTTCCAGCGGTCCCAAGCCCTACTATTGTCACACGGTATCAGATCTGTGCATCAACGATTCGGACTGCGCTCCACCTGACGCGGGGACAGCCACAACATCTTCCTGTCCCCAATACACACCCTGCGCTTACAACGTGCAGGACAAGCGCTGGGAGTGTGCTCAGTTCGTTTGCTGCCCTCCGTGACCCTTTACGTTTGACCGCGGCACAGGGCCGAACAGGTCACCTTCGGTGCCTGCATGGGTGAAGAAGACACTCGCAACCGCTTCACCGCTAGAAGCGGTATCCTGGTCCGGGTCATGAAGTATCACAGCGACCACCTGCAAACCGAAAGGTTTCTCAAGCTACCAACCGCCGTGGCGGCAATTCTCCTGGCGTGCTTCGTGGGCCTAGCGTGCAGCAGCTCTGGTCGGAACAGCGGCCGAGGTGATGCGGGACCGGAAAGTGGGGATCAAGCTGGCGGTTCCATGAGCGGCGAAGCCACCGGAGGCATTGGTGGCACGGTTGGTCCAGGCGGCGCAGGTGCCAGCGCAGGTGGGAATGGCAGCAGTTTCGGCACTGGTGGCACCGGTGGACAAGGGGGCATGACCAGTTCTCCGTCGGGCCAAGGTGGCTGCCAGGCGATGTCAGTGTGCATTCGGGGCGAGACGGTGGATTTCCAAGCGGGAAACAGAGACTTGTCTGGAGAGTGCCCAGCAGAGCGCGAGTGCTATTCCCTGTACAGCGGCTGCTTCACAACCCTGTGCGTGTTGCCTGAGGGGACACATTGTGACGGTCTGCTGGCATGCAATCCGGGGGACACGCCGACAACTTCGAGCACGGAATGTGCCAATCCCGCTGTTTTTTGCTACTCCCAATTGGGGTGTGCCCAATCCATTACGTGTGAAACCTGGCGAACAGCAGTCTGCAGTAGTACCTCGTCAGATGCAGGGTTTCCCGAGCCATGGGACGCATCTGCGGATGGCAATGAGGCGGGAAGAGTACCCTGCTGTGGTGATGGCATTGTCGATGCCGATCATGGCGAGGAGTGCGACATGGGCCCACTGAACGGTGCGTTCCAGGGCGAATGCACCCTGTTCTGCCAGTGGACGGTTCCAAGAATGTAATGATGAAGCGGGGCGGGACATCAACATACCCACCCCCCTGGCATTCGTGAGCAGGGGTCGTTCGGCCCGAGCTTGGGGCCGTCACGACGTACAGGCTCCTGTCTTGGAAACGCTGGCTCGAAATCTGGATCGTCGTGAAGTTCGGATCGCACCCTGTGGTGGTCCGGGTGTGACGGATCGTCCACGACGCTCTTCCACATCTTGTAGTGGCGTTCGAGTCGCTGCCGATAGCCCTCGTCATTCGTTACCATGTCCACGAAGAGGTCGAGCAAGACGTCTGACATCGCGGATTTCACGTTCAGCGGGTCGAGGAAGGTTTGCCCTTCGTCTTCAAACGGCGGCCTGGGCGGCTCGAAGGCGTGGTTGATGGCGGCCACGTGTTCCTGCATTTCGGAAGGCGGAGGGCTCGTGGATGAAGTCGCCGCTGCCCGGTTGACGCCTATACGTCGGCGACCTGGTCGGTCCAGACGCGGAACCCCTGTAAGGTGTTGGGCCCGAAGGTTGTCGTGATGGCCACGTCGGCGGCGTCGCGTCCGCGGGCGATGAGAATGCGACCGATGCGCTGGGCATTGTTGCGCGGATCGAAGGTGTGCCATGCCCCGCCAAGGTAGGCCTCGAACCAGCCGGCAAAATCCATCGGAGCGTAGGGCGGCGGTAGGCCGATGTCGCCGAGGTAGCCCGTGCAGTAGCGAGCAGGAATGTTCAGGCAGCGGCAAAACGCGATGGCGAGGTGGGCGAAGTCGCGGCACACGCCTTTGCGGTCGAGGTAAACCTCCCACGCCGACTTGGTCGGGCTGGCATGCTCGTATCCGAACTGGATGTGCTGGTGGACGAAGTCACAAATCGCCTGCACCCGCGCCCACCCAAGTGGCGTGGCAGAGAACAACTTCCATGCGATCTCCGACAAGCGGTCGGTCTCGCAATAACGACTTCCTAGCAGAAACACCAGCGTCTCCTCGGGGAGCAGCTGGACAGGGTGTTGCAGTGCCGCGTAGACGATGGCATCGGGAACGCCCGAATCATTCACGACGGTGTCTGCGGTGACACTGAATCGGCCTTGCGGGGCAACCAGGCGCGTGCACCAGTTGCCAAAGCCATCCCGGTAGGCGGCCATGGGAACGGCGGGCGTGGCCAACATGTGGTCGGGACGCACCAGATCCGAGGCGCGACTGTAGTGCACGTGCAAGGTTAAGATCATGGGTGTGGGCTGGGGAAGCTCGTACTGCAATTCGTAGCCAACGCGGATCTGCATGGTTTCCTCACGCTTGGGGTGTGGTTGTGGCGGACAAAAGGGGACGCGCGGCGATGACCAGGAGACGTGCCAGTCGCTCTGCCCAAGCGATCTGTCCCGCCTCGTCGGCGATGAGATCCTGCCGGATCTCGATCTCCACGGGCGGAAGGCCGCGCTTTTCACCGTGCTGGACGATGGAGAAGTCGGAGACATCGCTCGCGGCATAAGGCTCGTTGCACCCGACGACGAGATCCTGTTCTTCGCGCAGCAGGTGAAGGAGTGGTTCGGCAAGGCGCGTGTCTCGGTTGGAAAGAACGCCGACATGCCAAGGTCGGGGCAGGTCCAGAAAAACCGGCGTGAAGCTGTGGACGGACACCACGATGCTGGGAAGTCCTTCATCTCGCCGGCGATCGAGCTCGGCTCGAATCTGCGCGTGGTAGGGGACGAAGATATCCCGCGCCCGTGCTTCGGCGTCCCCAGGTTCCAGATGTTGGTTTCCCGGGACAACAACCCTTTCGCTGCACGCGGCGATGGAATCAGCGGCAGCGAGCGGGCGATTGCAGTCGATGACCAGTCGAGAGTAAGGCTGCCAGGCCACGAAGGCGTCGAGGGCGGCCGCCAGCCTCCACGCGACATGGAGCGCGCCGATATCCCAGGCGATATGGCTGGCCAGATCCAGCCCTGACAGTCCAAGCGAGCCAAGCGAGCGCGGCAGGAGCTGCCCCGCGTGGTCACAGATCACGACGAACGGCGAGCGTGCGCCGGAGCCAGCCACGCCGAAGGGGGGAGGTTCGTCTTGCCCAAGAAGAGCGGCTTTCACCCGTTACCTCCTACCCCGGATGCGCCGTTCCGCCACCCCGACGGTCGGCTTGCGACAAAACGAAACCCATAGGAAGCACCCTTGAAACCAAACGACGGGTATCGTCAGACGCAGCTCATGAGCAAGATTCACTTCATCGGTGGCGAAAAGGGTGGTGTGGGAAAATCGGTGGTCGCCCGCCTGTGTGCGCAGTATCTCATCGATCGTGCGCTGCCCTTTCAGGCGCTGGACGCCGATGCCTCACACGGGGCACTTCTGCGCCACTACGCGGAATTCACCCGGCCCGTGGATCTCGAACGCCCGGACAGCGCCGACGAGATCTTGACCCTGGCGACCGAGACGGATAGGCGTGTCCTGGTCGATTTGCCGGCGCAGAGCGACCGGCCCTTGTCAAAGTGGATCACGGAAGTTGCGGTGCTGGATCTGGCGCGCGAAAGCGGCGTCGGTGTGGTGTTCTGGCATGTCATGGATGATGGCAAGGATTCCATTCAGACCCTCGATCGAGTCCTCGATCGCTACGGTGCCGTGGCCCGCATCTGCATTGTCAAGAACCTGGGACGCGGGAAGGATTTCTCGCTGTTCGACCATTCCGCGACTCACACCAAAAGCGCCGCGCTGGGTGCCGTGGTGATCGAATTGCCCGAGCTGCAGAGCTCGGCGATGCAGAAGATGGATCGGCATGACGCAAGCTACTGGGCTGCCGCCAACAATCCACGTTTCGCCGGAGGTTCCTTCAGTTGGGCCGATCGGCAAAGAATCAAGGTGTGGCTACGATTCGCCTACGCCCAAATTGAACGGCTGGGAGAAGATCTCTAGTTTGAAGTCTGTTCAGATCGAGCAGACAGCAGTCCTGCCCGGCTTCTGAGCATGGGTTGAGTCGAGAGTCGACAGGGCCAGGAGGACCTTCATCTCTTCTGAGCCGGACAACGATCGCATAGGCGCGCGGGCCGCCAAGCTGTCGCGCAAGCGTTTCATCCATCCCGCGTTTGCGGTCATGCGAGCTCCGCCTCCGGCTCCGCTCGACAACCGCAAACCCTACTTCTTCCGTCAGAAGGACGCTGTTGCTGGTGCCTCGGGCAGAAGGACGCTACGCTAAAGTGGTGGAGTCGCCGCGGGAACAAACCCTCGAGCCTTCGCAGATAGCTCAACCTTGGACGCCGCGCGGCTTGCGAAGAGCGATGGCGGTGCTGGGAGGAATCTACCTGGCGGCAGTCTGGTTGGACGCCTCAGGCACGGGCATACCAAGCCTGGTGCTGCCGCTTCCCCTTCGCTTTTTCATTCAAGAGGCAGCGCTGTTTCCACACGCCGCCCAGAATGTGATCGAATGGCGCGTCGAAGGTTGGTCGTGCCAGCGCCACGAATTCCATGAAATCGACGTGCGGCCCTATTTTCCCATCCGTCGCGACGACAAAGAAAGTCGCTTTTACCGGGCCATGTTCTTCCACTCACGTCAGCAGCGCGTGCTTGAGGCGCTTGATGCGTATGTTACACACGCCGAGAATCAAGCACATCCCGAGGAGAGAATCGGCGGAGTTGTTTTGCTGAGCCTTCGCATCCCAATCCCGCCGCCAGGAGCGCGCGAGCCGCGGTACCAACGACTGGCGCTTGCGCAGTACCCGCGCGAAATCGAGCGCCGTCACTGGTATGTGACCAGCGCTGCCGAGCGGACTCGACGATGTCAGGAGATACCGTGAGGACGTCAGGGGCGTCGACAGGCGCTCGCGAACGTATTCAGCTCTGGCTTTCGCAGCCACAACCAATCGAGCGAATCGCGCTCTTGCGCATCGCGATCCCGATTGTGCTCCTCGGATTTCTCTCGTCTCGTCTGGCGCACGCCGATTACTGGCTAAGCCCAGTCGGCTTCCGCGTTCCCTATCTCGGGGGTCACGACTGGCGGCAGCCGCTCTATCTGCCGCCCCTGCCACCCGCGGTAACCTGGATCTTGGCCGCTGGAACGGTTCTTACCGGCCTTTGCCTCTCTATGGGCTTGTTCACGCAGCTTGCAGCCGGGCTGTTTGCATCACTGCTCGTCTACCTGGCGCTGGCGGACAGGCTGGAGGCGTTCACAGTGAGCAAGCTCGGGCCCATGCTGATTGTCGCCCTTCTCGCAAGCCCATGCAGCGCGCGATACAGCGTGGATGCTTGGCGCAGGCGACGGTTGGATGGGCGCGTTCCCACCCATGTCGCGGGGGGCGTGATCCGGTTCTTTCAGATCTTCCTCGTGGTGATGTACTCCGGCTCAGGGATCGCAAAAGTTCGAGGCGACTGGCTAAGTGGCAACGTGCTGTGGAGCCACCTGCACGACGGGTATCAAACCGAATTCGCCTGGCTCTTGCTGCGCACCATGCCTGCCTGGGCATGGCAGGGACTTCAAGAATCGACTTTACTGTTCGAGGTCGGTGCCCCGGTTTGGTTTGCGCTACGGTGGACGCGCACGCCTGCATTGGCCGTAGGTCTTGCCATGCATGCGATGATCGGCCTCATGTTCGGCCCCGTGTTGTGGTTCGCGCTGCTCATGTCCACAATTCTCCTGGCCAGCTTCGGTCCCGAGCGCTGGGTACTTCGCATCTTCTCGGGAATACACATCTCGAGAAGATGCGGAGCAAACGGCGTCTGATGGCCATGCGCTCGGCGAGCCGGAGTCTAAACGCTGAGCCTCAATATCTCAGGCGTTGAGAACAAGAACGAGCCGTCGGTTTCAAACACCCGCAGCGGATGACGGGTGAAGTCGCTGTAGCGCAGCGAGGGCGGACGCATGCGCACGTGCGTGATACCAGGCGCCGCGTACGCCACCAGACGGTCTCGGGCCGGCCTACGGACAAGTGCTGAAGGTGAAAGTCGACGACGTCACTTGGTGTGCGACCGTACCTTGCAGGAAGGTGAGCTGGGCGTTGATGCTGGCGAGCTGGGCGGGAGTCAGCGCTGGCGAGCCATTATCCGAAATGGCTTGATTGATGGCCTGGACATAAAGGCTCGATAGGGTCTGCAGGTCAGCGGTGGTAAATGTGCGAGATGCCAGTGCCGCCGGAATGACCTGGAACGCGAGTGGCCCGGTCAGCTGACCGACGAACGGGCAGCCGAAGAACTGCAGCGTAAACGATGTAAGATCGACGAGATAGTTGATGACGTCGGTGGAAGTTAGCAGTCCGGTAGACCACTGGCCAAATCGGCAGTCGCTGGTCACCAGAGTGCCGAAATCGAGCACGATAGCGCTATCCCAAGTCCCGACCGCGTCGGGGCAGCTCGATGTCGTCTGCGTGGCACATACAGCTCCGCCACTTTCCCCGGTAAACTCCGTGCTGAGCAACGGACAAAGTGCGAGGGGCGCTGGGGGGCAGCTAGTTCCGGAGAAATTCTGCGTCTTGCTATTCGTGACATTGTTGAGATTGACCACGCTTGGAGAGAAAGAGGCGCAGCCGCCCCCAGCGATATTGAGTGAATAGGAGCCCGCGTTCACCGAAAAGCTGAAAGCACCCGCCTCGTCGCCTATGCGCACGCCTTGAGTGCCGCCATTGAGCTTGATTTGCGCGCCGGGGACGGCATGGCCGGCCGAGGTCACGTGGCCGCTGATTGTAAGCGGGCCAGAAAGAGCGCCCGAATTGGGATTGGGCTCGCAATTGACGATGATATTGTTGCCCGAGCCGATGAAATTCACCGTTTGATTCGTGCTTACATTGTTCAAGTTGACGACGCTGGGTTCGAATCCGAGACATGCCCCGGACGGACTGAGAGAATACGATCCCGGGTTGATGGAGAAGCTGTAGTTTCCGCTGCTGTCGGTGAACGTCTTTGCCTGAGTTGATCCGCTAAGAGCGAGCCGTCATGACCTGTTGGTCTCTCGCGCGACGGCTTGAAAGATGATGATGGCGCAGGCGAGTTCGACGAGGGCACCGTAGCGTTCAGCTTTGCGCTCCCAGCGGGTGCGGAGTC